>Ga0209058_1000003_pt1 | contig 205757 bp, 190 predicted proteins | sample GraSoiAngelo_147_FD_185904 | JGI IMG/M metagenome (GOLD analysis project Ga0209058, IMG submission 185904) | Grasslands soil microbial communities from the Angelo Coastal Reserve, California, USA - 14_1009_05_40cm (SPAdes) (version 2) | ecosystem: Environmental > Terrestrial > Soil >... | reverse complement strand
TTGCATAAGGCCCGCGTCCGCCGCAACCACGGGCGGCTTCCTTCTAACGGCTTAATCGAACGCGCGCAGAACACCGCGCCAGCGCCAACAACTTCGCCAAAACGCGCGTCCGATTAAGCACTAGCGTAATCCGTCCAAGATGGCCGCCACATTTGCACATCAAAGATAGAGAGCAGTTCATCAGCGGAATTCCCTCGACCCAGGCCCGTTCAAGCCTATCGCGTGGCGTATATTGCAAGTAGATTGGCGCGTTTGGCTAGTGCACAGCACCGGTATGGACATCTAAAGTGTGGATGACAAGGGCATTCGGAAATGGGTGAACGCACTCAAAAGGTCGCTCTCAGCCAAGAGCAGGAGAACGCGCAGGCATGCATCAAGTGAAGGAGGAACCGGTCAATGAATTTGTCTTTTGAAAAGAAAGTCGCGCTAGTCACCGGGGCAGGGTCCGGTATGGGCCTGTCTGCGGCGCAGGCATTTGCAGCAGAGGGTGCTGCGGTCGCGCTTGTTGACACCAATGAATCGGCAGTGCGGACAGCCGCCGAGAAACTGGCGGCTTCGGGACATAAAGCCATCGCCGTACGCTGCGATGTGTCTGACGAAGCGCAGGTGAAGGCCATGGTCGAGCAAACGGTCGCCACGTTTGGCCGTCTCGATGCCGCGTTTAACAATGCGGGTATCCAAAGTGCCGTTTCGGAAGTCGCCGATGCAAGCGTAGAAGAATTCGACCGCGTGAATGCCGTCAATCTCCGCGCCGTCTTCAGTTGCATGAAGTATGAACTGCTGCAGATGCGCAAACAAGGGAGCGGCGCCATCGTCAATAATTCCTCGCTCGGCGGACTCGTAGGCATAGCGGGCCGGGCGATATACCACGCCGGCAAGCACGGGGTGCTTGGACTCACTAAAAGCGCGGCTCTCGAATATGCCTCCAGGGGCATCCGCATCAACGCGGTGTGTCCGGGAATCATTGACACGCCGATGGTCGCAGGCATGTTGGCCAGTCAAGCAGAAGCCATGAAAGAAATGATGAGAGATGTACCGATTGGGAGGTTAGGCAGAGCTGACGAAATCGCTGCTGCCGTGCTTTGGCTTTGCAGTCCGAGCGCAAGCTTTGTCATTGGTCAGGCACTCGCGGTAGATGGTGGGTACACCGTACGCTAACGTCGGAACAGAGAGAAATCGAAATAAGGAGATGAATCATGCGAGGAGCTGTCTTGTACGGACCGCGCGATGTGCGCTTCGAGGAACGCGAGGTTCCGAAAATCGTCAAACCGACGGACGCCGTCATCAGAATCTCGTCCGCGTGCGTGTGCGGGTCAGATTTGTGGCCGTATCGTGGCATTCAGCCGACTGCTCAACCCACGCCGATGGGGCACGAATATTGCGGCATCGTGGAGGAAGTGGGGCGTGCGGTCAAATCGATTAAGCCCGGTCAGTTCGTCATCGGTTCGTTCTTCGCTTCCGACAATACCTGTCCCAACTGCCATATCGGATACCAGTCGTCCTGCCAGCATCGCGAACTCGTCGGCGGCGCACAGGCTCCCGTACTGCGTGTCCCGCTCGCGGACGGCACCTTGGTCGCGACACCTGACATTCCTTCGGAGGACTTGATCCCGAGCTTGTTGACGCTCTCTGACGTCATGGGTACAGGTTGGTTCGCCGCGGATGCGGCAAACGTGAAACCTGGCTCAACGGTTGCGGTGGTCGGTGATGGCGCGGTCGGATTACTTGGTGTGCTGTCCGCTAAACAGATGGGTGCGAAGCGAATCATTGCGATGAGCCGTCACGCGTCGCGGCAGAAGCTCGCCCGAGAATTCGGCGCGACCGACATCGTGACCGAACGCGGCGATGAAGGCGTGGCACGCATCGTGGAGCTGACCAACGGAGTGGGCGCGGATTCAGTGCTGGAGTGCGTCGGAACACAGGAGTCAATGATGCAGGCGATCAATTCCAGCCGCAAAGGTGGATATGTGAGTTATGTTGGCGTTCCACACGGTGTCGAACTCAACGGTGAGGAGCTGTTTTTCTCCCACGTTCATTTGCACGGTGGACCTGCTCCGGTGCGCCGCTACTTGCCTGACCTGATCAAGCTGGTTTGGGACAGGAAGATCGACCCGGGCAAAGTATTCGACCTGAAGCTGCCTCTCGATCAAGTGGCGGAGGGCTACCGAGAGATGGACGAGCGCCGTGCGATTAAAACGTTGCTGTCTCCGTAGTTGCTTCGCTGTCGAGGCGGTCTGGGATATCAAAACATCAAGTCAATGCAAGGAGTTCAGAAGAATGGAGATCAAAAGAGTTGGCTCGCAACCTTCTGCGAAGGGTCCGTCAGAGTGGTTCATTGGGACGGTTCGAATCGATCCGCTTTTTCAGGCACCCGATCCCGCCCTTGTTCAAGGGGCTAGCGTTACTTTCGAGCCGGGCGCGAGAACTGCATGGCACACTCATCCGCTCGGCCAGACTCTGATCGTCACGGCGGGCTGCGGCTGGGCTCAGCGCGAAGGTGGACCGATCGAGGAGATCAGACCGGGTGACGTGGTGTGGTTCTCGCCCGGCGAGAAACACTGGCATGGCGCCACTCACACTACTGCCATGACACACATAGCCATTCAGGAAAAGAAGGATGGGAAGGTGGTCGACTGGATGGAGCAGGTTACCAACGAGCAATACGGCAAGTGATTCGGTGACGATCTTCAACAAGCGAAGGAAGGAACAATGCCTCACGTTATCGTCAAGCTCTGGCCTGGGAAATCCGAACAACAAAAAACTCGTCTAGCTGAAGCAATCACCAAGGACGTCATGGAAATTCTGCATTATGGAGAGGAGTCGGTTTCGGTAGCAATGGAAGAGGTCAAGCCTGAGGATTGGCTAGAGAAGGTGTACAAACCTGACGTTAAGAACAAGTGGGATACGCTTTATAAGAAGCCAGGATACGATGGAAATGACCTGTGACTCGGGTGTCGCGGTTTATGTGTGAGTCTGACTGGAACGATCACGCGGAGAGCGAGAGTTCCATTTGACTCCTCTGAAGTAAAATTGCGCTCTTGGTGAGCCATGACTAACCGATTTCGAATTTCGAGCACGCTGCCGCGAAAGCTGGAAGAACTGGGCCTTTCGCCGGATACAGCGCTGCGACAAGCTGGTTTGCCGAAGGGGTTATTCAACCAGGACAAGATTCTAGTGAGCACCCAGGAGTTCTTCGCGCTTCACCGGGGAATTGCTGAAGCCACCAACGATGCCGGCTTTGGCCTGAAGCTGGGAACCGAGGAGCGCTTCGAGCGCTATGACCCGATTAAAATCGCCGCACTCTCCGCGCGGTCGTTTGGTGACGCTGTCGAGCGGCTGTCGCGCTACAAACAACTCACCTGTCCAGAGGAAATCCGTGTAGTCGGTCGGGGCAATGAACGCGCAGTCCAGTTTGTCTGGCTCCTCGCACACGAGAAAGAGCCTCCGTTGTTGGTGGATGTGTGTTTCGCGTGGATTGTTGGTATCGCACGCCGAGGCACTGGGCGGCCGCTGAATCCGAAGCGCGTGGAGTTTCAACGAACTCCGGTACACCGAGAAATGTATGAAGCGCATTTCCACTGCCCCGTAAAATTCAAGTCCAACCAGAACGCCTTGATATTCAGCAAAGCGGATATGGAGCTGCCGTTTATCACCTACAACTCTGATTTGCTGGCAACTGTGGCGCCCCAGCTTGAAGCGGAGCTAGCCGAGCAGCTTGCGCAGAGAAATTTCAGTGAACAAGCAAAAGGCATTCTGAAACAGCTACTTGCGGGGCAGCGTCCAGGCATAGACGATCTCGCAAGAGAGTTACACATGAGCATTCGAACATTGCAGCGGCGACTGACAGAGCAGGGCATATCATTTCAGCGTTTGCTGGAAGAGGCCCGTCGTGAATTGGCCCATCACTACCTGCTCCACTCGTCGCGTGAGTTGAATGAAACGGCGTATCTCTTAGGCTACGAGGACGCCAATTCCTTCTTCCGGGCGTTCCACCAGTGGGAAGGGACTTCACCCGGACAATGGCGGATGCTCCAAAATAACCCAGGGCACGACTAAGTAAGTGCAACTCAGCGCAGACCGATGTCAGTGCTAGTCGGCACGCAAGAAGTTCTGAAGCTGCAAAACAAAGAACCGGGGAAAGCGCGACCGGCGAATCGAGATCAATCGGCGGTCGAAGGTTGTCCTCGGGCAGCTTACGGCTGCATCGGCGGATTGCTCCAGACAACGCCGTGCATTGACTGGCCTGGCCACCTTCCAGGTGGTCGGCTATTCGGAAACTGACCGTCTACCCCCCGTTCCAGTGAAGCAAAACTCCGCTCTTGCCTCCTCAAATTCCCGCAAGGATGAGCACGCCCGCGGTTACTCAGTGGCGCCCTCCGGGCGTCTTCCCCCGGCTCTTCGTCGGGAGAAGCGGGCCGCTCTTCCTGGTCGCGCTTCGCAACTTTGCGTTTTGCTTGGATCAGGCGGCAAGCTGACGCGCCATTCGAATTGTGGCAAACTGACTGTTTACATGGCACGGTCTTAGCGCTGCGTGTGTCGCTCGTTTGATTGCAGCAGGCCCTCCGGAAAATCGGCTGGGCCATCCGAATCCTGCCTGCAATTGAGAAAATTGGTAAGCGAGAGCATTTTCTAAGCGAGAACAATGGACCCGAAGTTCATCCGAAATTTCTGCATCATCGCGCACATTGACCACGGCAAATCCACGCTTGCGGACCGTCTCCTCGAAATGACCGGTGCGCTCTCGCAGCGCGAAATGCACGAACAGGTTCTCGACTCCATGGACCTCGAGCGCGAGCGCGGCATCACCATCAAGGCAAAGAGTATCCGCCTGCACTACAAAGCAAAAGACGGAAACACGTACCGGTTGAATTTGATCGACACTCCGGGTCATGTGGATTTCTCCTACGAGGTTTCGCGCGCGCTTTCCGCTTGCGAGGGCGCTCTCCTCGTCGTGGACGCTTCGCAGGGCGTCGAAGCGCAAACCGTCGCGAATACTTTTCTTGCCGCCGGACACAACCTCGCGATTATTCCGTTGATCAACAAAATTGATTTGCCTGCCGCGCAACCGGATTTCGCCAAGGAACAAATCGAAAGCGTGCTGGCGATTCCCGCGGAAGACGCGCTGCTGATCAGCGCAAAAAGCGGGCTCGGCGTCGAAGAAGTTCTGGAAGCGATTGTTGCTCGCGTCCCGCCGCCCAAAGGCAGCGCGGAAAATCCGTTGCAAGCGCTGATTTTCGATTCGTGGTTCGACATTTATCGCGGGGCGGTCGTGCTGGTGCGCGTGATGGAAGGCCGCGTTTCGAACCACCAGAAAATCAAGCTGGTCGCCGGTAACGAAACCTACGAAGTCGAGCAGCTCGGCACGCTGACTCCAAAACCTGTCGCGCTCGAGGAACTCGAAGCCGGCGACGTTGGCTTCATCGTGGCGAACATCAAACGCGTGGCCGATGCGCGCATGGGCGACACGGTGATCGAAGTGGCGCGTCCTGCTCCCGCGTTGCCGGGATTCGAAGCCATCAAGCCGATGGTTTTCGCCGGACTGTTTCCGGTGCTTGCCGACGACTACGAACCATTGCGCGACGCGCTCGGAAAACTGCAATTGAACGACGCGGCGTTCTTTTACGAGCCGGAAAATTCCGTGGCGCTCGGCTTCGGTTTTCGCTGCGGCTTCCTCGGCTTGCTGCACATGGAAATCGTGCAGGAGCGGCTGGAGCGCGAATTCGGCCTCAATTTAATTACTACGGCGCCGAGCGTGCGCTACCGCATCACGCGCGTGACCGGCGAAGCGATCGAAGTCGACAGCCCGGCGAAATTCCCGAATCCCAGCGACATCGAAAAAATCGAAGAACCCATCATCACCGCGATGATCATCACCAACGAAGACTCCATCGGCGGAATCTTGCATCTCTGCCAAGAAAAGCGCGGCACCCAAAAAAAGTTCGAGTACCTTTCGCCAACGCGCGTCATGCTCACCTACGAATTGCCGCTCAACGAAATCGTGCTCGACTTTTACGACCGCCTGAAATCCACTTCACGCGGCTACGCCTCGCTCGATTACCACCTCGCGGGTTACAGCGAGTCCGACCTGATTAAGCTGGACGTGCTGGTTGCGGGTGAACCTGTCGATGCGCTCGCGCTGATTATTCACCGCGACTTTGCGGCCGAGCGCGGACGTGAATTGGTAACGCGTTTGCGAAAACTGATTCCGCGCCAAATGTTTGAAGTGCCGATTCAGGCTGCGATTGGCAGCCGCGTGATTGCGCGCGAAACGGTCGCAGCAATTCGCAAAAACGTTCTCGCCAAGTGCTACGGCGGCGACATTTCGCGCAAACGCAAACTCCTCGAAAAACAAAAAGAAGGCAAGCGCCGCATGAAGCGCGTCGGCCAGGTGGACATCCCGCAAGAAGCCTTCCTCGCCGTCCTCAAAGTTTCCTCCTCCGACGAAGAATAGGCTTCGATTAGCTGCCGGAGCTATTTTATTCTTTTCCATTTCGAAAGCTTATTTACCTGCACGTCTTGGAGTTTCTTATATTTCTTTTGCTTGTTGAATCGATTGGCTGTCGTGTCTTTCCTGTAGATTTCTCGGAACAGCCCCTCCAACTCTTCGACTTCGCTATCGCTAATGTTGTCCCACACTTTGAATATGGAGAAGTGATCCCAGATCTTTATCTCGCTCTTCTTATGTCCCATCAGGCGACCCCGGATGCCGCTTGCAGACATGCCAATGTAGACTACGTCGTACTTGTCTCTGCGTGGTTGAGACTGAAGCAGTGCGTAGACGCCCCTCGTACCCCTGGGTACGAGGGAACATTGTTCTTTCGGAAGCCATTGTGCGCATTTCTCAATAAACCTTGTGGGACTGGCTGGCATAGATCACCTCTGCTCTTCCTTCCTCTTAACTTCAGTGGACAAGCGGCCGCGGTGGAGCTGGATGGCGACGTCGTCGCCGACCTGAACTTGATCCGCGGAGCGGAGGAGGTTGCCGCCGGCGTCGGTGGCGATGGCGTAGCCGCGTTCGAGGACTTTCAAGGGGCCGCGTTCCTGGAGCTGCAATGCGAGGCGCTGCCAGCGTTCGCGCTTGGCGCGGAGCAATCGCTCGATGCGGAGGCCGAGTTCGGCGGTGCGCTTTTCGAGACGCAGACGGAATGCGGCGATCTTCACGCGAAAATCGAAAGTGGCGATGCGCAGGTGCGCAGCGGTGAAGCGCTTGCGCGCTTGCTCAAGGCGCGCGCGCAGGCCGAGCGCGAGGCGCGAAGTCATTTCGTCGGCGCGCTGGCGCTGCTGGCGGAGCAGATCGAGCGGACGGCGGAATCCGCGGCGGGCGGCAAGCTCGTGAATGCGGCGGCTGAGAACCAAGATGCGATAGCGCATTTGTTCGGCGAGAGCGCCGCGAAGTTCGGCGATGTGCTTGTCAAATTCGCGCCGGGTCTGAACCACGAGTTCAGCGGCGGCGGAAGGCGTGGAAGCGCGGACATCGGCGACAAAATCGGCGATGGTAAAATCAGTTTCGTGGCCGACCCCGGAGATGACAGGAATCTCGGAAGCGAAGATAGCGCGCGCGACGATTTCCTCGTTGAAGGACCACAAATCTTCCATGGAGCCGCCGCCGCGCGTGAGAATGAGCACGTCAACGAGTTTCGCTTTATTGAAAAACTTCAGGGCCTTGACAATTTCTTCGGCCGAGCCTTCTCCCTGCACGCGCACGGGATAAAGCATGAGATGGACATTGGGAAAGCGGCGCGTGAGGATGCGCGCGACGTCGCGGACAGCGGCGCCCTTTGGCGAAGTGATGATGCCGATGCGGCTGGGAAGAAGCGGCAGCGGTTTTTTGCGCGCGGCATCGAAGAGTCCCTCGGCTTCGAGGCGCTTTTTCAATTGCTCGAAGGCGAGCTGCAGAGCGCCTTGCCCCACCAGGTCGATTTTCTCGACGTAAATCTGATATTCGCCGCGCTGCTCGTAGACGCTGATGGAGCCGCGCACGGTGATTTGCAATCCGTCTTCGGGATGGAATTTGATGCCGCGCTGCTGCTGCTTGAAATAAACGCAGCGGACCTGGGCGCGATCGTCTTTCAAAGTGAAATAGATATGGCCGGACTGCGCTGCGCGGCAGTTGGAGATTTCGCCTTGCACGCTGATGTCGGTGAAGTTTTTTGCGAGGAGGTCGCGAATTTTCCCGGTCAGCTCGCTGACGGTGAAGGTGTGGCGCGTGGGCATGAGGTTGAAGGTGAGTTGCTGGGTCATGAGGAGAGACCCCGAAAAGACGAAATAATGAAGTAAGGAAGTAAGGATGCAAATATGCGGTCGACAAGCGATCTAAAGTTAAAAGTTGAAAGCCCCGAGCCGCTCGGGATCTTCGATTGAAAGTTGAGAGTTGCGAGAGGGGAATGAACGACGTTGGTCGAAGAAAGGCGAAGGTACCCCCCTACCCCCCCATCAATTTGCATGAATATCAAAACAAAGGAGTTGCTAGAATTGCAATTCGTAAGTGTATGAAAAGAAAGGGCAGCCATTGCCGTTGATGAAGAGAGAGTGATTCGGGCCTGCCCCTCCTCCGGATTCTTTAAACGATATGATTCGATTGGGGTTAACGGGTGGGGGTCTGCAAACGATGTGATTCCAAAAGAGTTAGTGGAACGTGGGGGTTTTCTGAGCGGACGAACTTCAGAAAACGGTTGGAAGGCAAGACGAGTTTGCAGCGTGAAACTCAAAGACTATTATAGCATATCGTTACTGTTTGTCAAGGAATTACTGGTAAGTGGTTTGTTTGCTGAGGGATGGCAGAGGTGTCGGTTTGAATTGAGACCAGCCCAAAGGAAAAAACGGTCCTTAGCATGCGTGCGACTCTGTTGCCGAATTCGTTTTCCAAAGTCCATTGAAACTGATCTTATTTTGGATACTTGCCAGCGGCCTCACTGGCGATGGCCACCTGACGCTCTACGTCCCAGCCAGGATTCAACCGAAATCTCTTCAAATATTCGGTAGTTGCATCCGCTCCCTTAGCGCCGACGAGCATCAAACCTAAGTGAAAAATGGATATGCCCTTAGATGCTTCAAAGCCTTGTGGTGGCTTGGGCCACAATTCTCCATAGCATCGACGCACGAACTCGGGAAGCGCCGTTCTGTATTTCGCCAGGGAGTCCCGAACGTCTTGCAATTTCGCCATCCCAGCTAGCGTTGCGGCCCTCGCCCTCTCCTCTACGACACTATCGGGGAGGTTTTCTCTTAGGCTTGCTCCCATGATCTGTGCAAGAGATTTATCAAGTTCGGCGACAATAGGCTCCTGTTCAATAAATGACCTTAATGAGACGGCATCAGCGGGAAGATTTGGGACTCTCGCCTCAACACGCACGGCGACAGATCGCTCGAATTGGGTCCGGCTTGTCCTGATGCCGAGGAACTCCGATTCAGCAAGCTCCAACAGCGCGGCTAGTCGAGAGAATTTCCTTTTGATTTCGTTCGGGTAGGCGTCCTTCAGGTCGTACCACTCATGTTCCATTTCAGACCAAGCGTGGCTCAGGATCGACGTAATTTGTATCTCGCAGCAGGACCCGGCGAACCTCTTATATTCGACATCAGATGTCCGCTTTTGCAAGTGCCGGCATACGTAGTTCAACGCACTGTATCCGAACCTGTCCGGTTCGGTGTCTCTTTTGTCGACAGAATTTTTCGCGTCAAGATCAAATTCTCTCTTAATCACCTCGGCTACGCGGTCCACATCATTTTCGTAGTATGTAATGATCCGCAACCCAGCCAAATCCGTTATGTCCTCCAGTTGCCGATAATTCTTTGACGGATCGAGATACTTTTCCTTAAGTTTTTTCCTCGTTTTGACGCGAGCCTGCACAGATTGGTACCGGATGTTGGCGTCTTGTAAACTCGCCTCGATCAGACTCTTTGTCTTGGCGCAAAGTGCCGCAAGCATCTCCTGCCTGCGGTCGAATTCGGCAAGAACATCTTCGATGCTTGCTCGGCTTTCTGAACCCGTCATCTTTCGCCCACGGCTTTACGCGCGCCTGGTTAGCTTTGCTCCAAAATTGAGACCTGGCGTCCCTCTGGGATGCCCCTGAGCAATCGCTTGGTCCTTACTTGTCAGGGACCCCTCCAAATCTAACGTAAGGTCTCTGCCCACGGTCTTGAATACACTTTCCGCGCCTTCGATAAAGGGAGAAATCCTTAGCGTGGCTTTGAAGGCGTTCCCTGTCAGGGTGTATTCTCCGATGTAGTAGTAGGTCGCGTCGCCGCCCAATATTTTCCCATCCCGGAAAACTGCCACGCCACCGCCGAATATTCCTGTGCTGCTGCCGAACTCGGTCGTCCATAAACCGTCCATCGTAAGTCCTTGTTCTCTCTGGTTGAAAAGTTGAGCCATCTAGCGATTCTAGACGCAAAGTTTTCGCAAGAGAAGCTTGGGATGAAGCCCGAACTCAATTAGAGGGAGCTTGACCCATCAGCCAGACGAAGGCGGGGACGGAGGGAACGGAAGGAGCGGCCGCTTGTAACGAGGATGAGGGTAGAGGCCGCCATGAACATGTCCATGACGGCGAGCGGACGGCGCGATCCATGACATTCAGAAAGGCACACGAATTAGCGGCGTTTGAGGACTTCGAGTTCCTCGAGCGTGCGCGGCCAGTCCGATCCCAACAGCCGCGACAAAGCGCGGTCCGCGAGAACTTTTCCACCCGTTTGGCACCGCGCACAGTAGTTCGTTTCGTTGTCCGCGTAACGAATGCGCTGGATCTTCGCTCCACACTTCGGACAAGGCTGTCCATAGCGGCCGTGAACCGCCATTTCCTTGCGAAACGCGGTCACCTTTTCGGGAAAGCCAGCTTCGGCTTCCGTGCGCAGCCGGTCTATCCAGACTTTGAGTGTATTGCGCGCCGCAGCGAACAGCCTTTCCCACTCGTGCGCTTCCAGCTTGCGCGTGAGGGCGATGGGCGACAGTTGCGCCGCGTGCAGGATTTCATCCGAATACGCGTTGCCGATCCCGCTGACCACGCGCGGATCGGTGAGAGCTCTCTTGAGTGTGCGGTTTTCGAACGTAAGTGCGTCGCGAAACGAGCTGAGATCGCTCGCAAAGATGTCGATTCCTCCCGGGTCAATGGAACGCAAGCCTTCCTCGCCAGTGAGCACATGTAACGATGCGCGGTGCTTTGTGCCGGCTTCGGTCAGAACGAGAGAACCGTTGGGAAAATCGAAGGCTGCCAGACTGTTGCGGCCCGCCAGCTTTGCCCCCGGCAGCCGCCAATGCAACCGGCCTGCAATCATCAAGTGCAGCACCAGCCAAAGATTGCCTTCTACTCCAATCGCGATGCGCTTGCCGACTCGCCGCAGTTCGCGCACGACGCGGCCCTCCACACTCTTGATGGGCGGTTGTGCGGTTCGAAGCAAAAAGGGGCTTGCCAGCCGTACTCGAATGAGCGGCTGCGCGACGATGCGTGGTTCGAGCGCAGTAATGTACGCGGCGATATCCGGCAGTTCCGGCATGCTTATCAGCTTGCAGGTTGCGCTTGCGCCTTTGCAACTTCGCTCCTTTTGTGGATTAACGGCGCTTCAGCCGGATGCTGTCAAAGCGACACAGTTTGGGGCTGAGGCGGAGGCAATTGACGCAGAACTGGAGTGAGGGGCAGTGGCAGTGGAGGAGGCCCTGGAGAAGGGATTTGAGCTTGAGGGAGCGCGCGATGTTTTGCTCGACTTCGATGAGCTTGCGAGTGGCGAGCTTTTTCCAACGCGGGCCGACGGGAGTATTGTCGCGGAGGCCGCTGAGGAAAAGCTTGATTTCGCTGAGGGTAAAACCCATGTCGGTGGCGAAGCGGATCAAGAGCACGCGCGAAAGGGCATCGCTTGCGTAACGGCGCTGGCCGCCCGTGCGCTGGGGCGCGGCGAGCAGGCCGCGTTTTTCGTAGTAGCGGATGGCGGAGGCGTTGAGGCCGGCGCTGCGAGCGAGTTGGCCGATTTTCATATTGGTCCTTCCTGATCTTTCTCTTTGAAAATGGGGCTTGACTTAAAGCTGACTTTAAGTTTTAGCATCCGGGGATGGGACGTGGCAAATCCTAATTGGAGGAAAGCCATGAAGAACGGGAAAGAGCAGTTTGTGAGAATGAGTAAGAAGAGCTTGGCAGGCGTGACGCTGGCGCTTTTGATGGGAAGCGGCGGAGCGATGGGGCTTGCGGCGCAAGGCTCGACGTTCGTCGTAAAACCCGAGAGGCAGGTGGCCACGGTGCAAAGCAAATTCTATTGCAACATCAAAGCGCTGACGCCCGAAGAGCGGGCGCGGCACAAGCAATTGAGCGAGAAATTGATGGCGGCAAGGAAAGAGATCGTGGAGACGGAAAAAGGGTATGAGTTTCAATTCAGTCCAGGTGACGCGACACTTGCGGAATTGGCGGAGTGGGTGGTGGCGGAGAGCAAGTGCTGCCCGTTTTTTGATTTTCACATTGATTTGGAACGCGAAGGGAAACTGGCGTGTTTACGATTGACGGGAGAAGAAGGGATCAAGGCGTTCATACGGGCGGAGTTCAAGATAGAAAAATGAGGTAAAGGAAGTTAAGGAAAAGACGGAGTTACTTGCGGAGATGTCCAAAGAGCCAAAGGAGCAGAGAGAAAGCGGCGCTGAGGACGAGACAGGTAACGATGGGGAAATAGAACGTAGTGTGCTCGCCGCGGTGGACAATGTCGCCAGGCAGGCGGCCGAGGCGCAACGGGAGCTTGCCGCCGAAGTAAAAGAGAGCGCCGAGAATGACCAGGAAGACGCCGAGAACGAGGAGCATGCGGCCAAGTTCGCGGAGGGGGTCCACGAGAGAGATTCTAGAAGAAATGAAGTAAAGAAGTAATGAGGGAGCGAAAGAAAGAGGGGCACGATGTATCGTAACCCTACTTACGTCCAATCGCTCGCGGCTAAATAAGTTCGAGGCCGGAGAAGAAATAACCGATTTCGAAGGCGGCGGTTTCCGGTGCGTCGGAGCCGTGAGTGCAATTGTTGCCAATGCTAGTGCCAAGGTCGTGGCGAATCGTGCCGGGGGCAGCTTTTTTCGGATCGGTGGCGCCCATGGTGTCGCGCCACTTGAGAATGGCGCCTTCGGCTTCGAGAACCATGGCGAAGATTTTGCCGGAACTCATGAAGTCCGTAAGCTCGCCGAAGAAGGGGCGCGCTTTGTGGACGGCGTAGAAGCCGCCGGCTTCTTCTTTTGTGAGGCGCATGGATTTAATGGCAACGATTCTAAAACCGGCCTTATGAATGCGGGCGAGGATCTCGCCTTGCTGGCCGCGACTGACGGCGTCGGGCTTGATGATTGCGAATGTGCGTTCGATTGCCACGAAGAAATTCCTCCGAAGTATCAAATCCAAGATGCCGGGCTGAAGCCCGGCGGTACGCGATCAGGAAAAAGCCTCGGGCCTGAAGGCCCGAGCTACAGATTCTTCATTTCAATGTCGCGGCAAGAGTCGAGCCGAGATCCGCGGGAGTTTCGACGGTGCGGATACCGGCTGCGGCCATCGCGGCGTACTTGTCCTTGGCAGTGCCCTGGCCGCCGCTGATGATCGCGCCAGCATGGCCCATGCGGCGTCCCGGCGGAGCGGTCTGTCCGGCGATGAAGCCGACGACCGGCTTCTTCACGTTGGCCTTGATCCATTCGGCGGCGCGCTCTTCGGCGTTGCCGCCGATTTCGCCGATCAAAATAATGGCGTGCGTGTCCGGATCGTCGTTGAAAAACTGGATGGCGTCGAGAAACGTGGTGCCGATGATGGGATCGCCACCGATGCCGATGCAGGTGGATTGGCCGATGCCAAGTTGCGTCAATTGATGGACGGCTTCGTAGGTGAGCGTGCCGCTGCGGCTGACGACGCCGACGTTGCCCTGCTTGTGGATGCGGCCGGGCATGATGCCGATTTTGCATTTCCCAGGGGAGATGATGCCCGGGCAGTTCGGACCGATGAGACGCGTTTTCTTGAAATCGACGACGGAGGCGACACGCACCATGTCAAGGGCGGGAATGCCTTCGGTGATGCAGACGACGAGGGGAATTTTGGCGTCGTCGGCCTCGAGGATGGCATCGGCGGCGTACGGAGGCGGAACGAAAATGACCGAGGCGTTTGCGCCAGTGGCTTTGGCGGCCTCGGCGACAGTGTTGAAGACCGGGCGTTCAAGATGCTTGGTGCCACCTTTGCCGGGCGTGACGCCGCCGACAACGTTGGTGCCGTATTCGATCATTTGTTGCGCGTGAAAAGTACCTTCGCGGCCGGTGAAACCCTGGACGATGAGGCGAGTTTTTTCGTTGACGAGGACGCTCATCGCGCACCTCCGGCAAGAGCAACGACTTTTTGGGCGCCGTCTTTCATGCCGTCAGCGATAGTGAAATTCAAGCCGCTTTCGCGGAGAATTTTCTGCCCCGCTTCGACGTTGGTTCCTTCCATGCGAATGACGACAGGGACTTGCAAATGCAATTCTTTCGCGGCGGAGACGACACCGGTAGCGAGAACATCGCAGCGTAAGATGCCGCCAAAAATATTGATGAACACGGCTTTGACTTCCGGATCGCTCATGAGAATGCGGAAAGCATTCTTGACTTGTTCAGCAGAGGCGCCGCCGCCGACATCGAGAAAGTTCGCGGGAGAGCCGCCAGCGTACTTGATGATGTCCATGGTAGCCATGGCGAGACCGGCGCCATTGACCATGCAGGCGACGCTGCCATCGAGCTTGATGTAATTGAGCCCGTACTTGGAAGCTTCGACTTCGAGGGGGTCCTCTTCATCGAGGTCGCGGAGTTCGCGAAGATCCTTGTGGCGGAAGAGCGCGTTGTCGTCAAAAGTCATTTTGGCGTCCAGCGCGACAAGTTTGCCGTCGCCGGTGAGCACGCAAGGATTGATTTCGAGCATGGAGGCATCAGTGTCAATGAAAGCGCGGTGGAGCGACTGGAGGAACGGGATTGCAGAATTCGCTACTTCGCTCGGCAATCCCAGGCCAAAGGCGATTTTGCGGGCCTGGTAAGGCTGCAATCCCACGGCCGGATGAATCGATTCGCGCAAAATGGCACCAGGGTCATCTTTTGCGACTTCCTCAATTTCCATGCCGCCTGCGGCGCTGGCCATGAAGACGACGCAGCCGGTGCCACGATCGACAAGCAGGCCAAGATAAAGTTCGCGCTTGATGTCGAGGCCTTCTTCGACAAGCAGGCGCTTGACGATGCGGCCCGCGGGGCCGGTTTGCGGAGTGACGAGCTTCATGCCGAGAATGTGGCTGGCGATGTCGGCAGCTTCGTCGGAGGAGTGGGCCAGCTTGACGCCGCCTGCTTTGCCGCGGCCACCGGCGTGAATTTGCGCTTTAACGACGACGACGTTGGCGTGCGATCGCAGACGGTGCGCGGCCTCGCGCGCCTCTTCCTTGGTGAAAGCGACTTCGCCGCGGGGAGTGGTGACGCCGTAGCGAGACAGAATCGCCTTTGCTTGATACTCGTGAATCTTCATCGCGGTTCCGTTTTCCGTTTGAGATTGAAGCAGTCTGCTAGTGTTAGAATTTTGACGGCAATGGAAACATAGAAGTTTACCCGGAAGGCGAAAACGGAGCAAGGACGCGCGAAATGGCGCAAGAATTGATGAATAGTTACGCTTACGCGTGTCGTCGCGAATCAAGATGCCATCGAGCGGTGGCATTGCGATGACGAAATCGCTGATCGAAAGAGTCGAGGCCGGGCACGTCCTGGAGCGCGCGGAAGCGGAAGCGACGATGGAGGAGCTGCTTTCGGGACGCGTCAAGACGCCGAAGATTGTGCGCTTGCTGGAAGCGCTGAACCGACGGCCCGTTGAAGCGCAAGAGCTCGCGGGATTTGCGCGCGTGATGCGGAAGCACGCGACGCGCGTGTTTGCGGACGGCGAAGCGCGTCCCACAAACATGGTGGACACTTGCGGAACGGGCGGGGACGGCGCGAACACGTTTAATATTTCGACGGCGGCGGCGATTGTTGCGGCGGCGGCAGGCGCGCGCGTGGCCAAGCATGGGAATCGCGCGGCAAGTTCGCGGAGCGGTTCGGCAGACGTATTGGAAGAACTGGGGGTGCGAATCGACCTGCCGTTCGAACGGTATGGACGGGCGATTAGGGAGATTGGCATTGGATTTCTGTTCGCGCAGGCCGCGCATACAGCGACGCGGCATGCGGCTCCGGCGCGAAAACAAATTGGCGTGCGCACTGTGTTTAATCTGCTTGGACCGCTGACAAATCCAGCGGGGGCTCAAGCGCAGTTGCTGGGCGTGTTTTCAAGAGATGTGATTGATGTGGTGGCAGCAACGCTTGCCGAGCTGGGTGTCAACCGCGCGTTTGTAGTTCACGGCGCGGGCGGATTGGATGAAATCTCGCTCTCAGGAGAGACGCTAGTGGCTGAGGTGCGGGGCGGCGGCGGCCGGCGATTTACGGTGACGCCGGAGGATTTTGGCCTGGCGCGTGCGCCGCTCGAATCCATTCGTGGCGGTACGCCGGCCGAAAATGCAGTGCTCATTCGGCGAGTGCTGGACGGCGAAGACGGGCCGGCGCGCGACATTGTGGTGGTTAACGCGGCGGCGGCGCTGGTTGCAGCAGGCGCCGCGGCTGATTTTCGCGAAGGAGCGGGACTGGCGAGTTTTGTGATTTCGTCAGGGGCGGCAAGTGAGAAACTAGCGGCTTTGGCCGCGTTCACCAGCGAGAAGTAGATTCGCAATCGATTGCGTTTCAAGAACAGAGTCGGAATTACGAGCCGCCGGTACGAAACAGTTAGAGGAGAGAACTTTGAGAAATATCGTGGCCACGCTGTTGATTGCGTTTCTGGCGACTAAGGCGTTCGCGCAGAAGCAAACTCCTCCGGCGCCGGCACAGGTCGCGCAGGAAATTCGCGAATACCGGATGGACAACGAGGAACGCATTATGCGCGAGCTGAGCGAATTCCTTGCGATCCCCAACATTGCGAGCGACACGTCGAACATCCAGAAAAATGCAGCGCACCTAGTGGAGATGTTGGAGGCGCGCGGGGTCGAAGCGCATTTGCTGCCGATCACCGGGCGCGGGCCGGTCGTCTACGGCAAATTGATTTCGCCCGAAGCGAAGCGCACTGTGATTTTCTACGCGCATTACGACGGGCAGCCCGTCGACCCAACAGCCTGGACGGATGGGAAACCATTCGAGCCGGTGCTTCGCGATGCAGCTATCGAAGCCGGCGGGAAGCGCATTCCGTTTCCACCAAATAGCGCGCAACGCCGTGCGGTCTATAACGACAATTGGCGGATTTACGCGCGTTCGTCCTCGGATGATAAATCGCCAATCGTGGCGCTGCTGGCAGCGATCGATGCGCTGCGAACGAAGAAGATTCCGTTGGCTGTGAACTTGAAGGTCATCTTTGAGGGAGAAGAAGAGGCGGGCTCGTCGAATCTGCAGCGAACGCTGGAGCTGCACAAGAATTTGCTGGGAGCGGACTTGCTGATCACCGCCGATGGCCCGGTGCACCAGAGCGGACGGCCGTTGGTTTTCTTTGGCAACCGCGGAGACATCGGGATCGGCATCACTGTATTCGGTCCGGTGCGAGCGCTGCACAGCGGGCATTATGGAAACTGGGCGCCGAATCCGGCGATGGAGTTGTCGCGGCTGCTGGCATCGATGAAGGATGCGGATGGGCGCGTGCTGATTGATGGCTATTACGACGACGTCACGCCGCTGGGCGACGCGGAGAAAAAGGCCCTTGCGGAATTGCCCATCAACGACGCCGATTTAGAACGGGAGCTGGGCATTGCCAAACCGGAAGGCGGCGGGAAAAAGCTTGTTGAACTCATTATGCAGCCTTCGCTGAATATCCGCGGACTGCGCAGCGCGTACGTGGGCGAACAGGCGCAGAACATTGTTCCCGATCGTGCGGAGGCTTCGCTCGATGCTCGTCTTGTAAGAGGAGAGGACCCTCAGCAGAAATTCGATCAGATCGCCTTGTTTATACGAAAGCAAGGCTTCTACGTCATCGATCGCGAGCCCACGATGGAAGAAAGGCGGACGTATCCGCGCATCGCAAAAGTCATCAATGAAGGAGGTTATCGCGCTTCGCGGACGCCGATGGACCTTCCAGTTTCTAAGAAAGTGGTCGAGGTCGTCGAAGGAGCCGCAGGCCCCGCTGTGAAAATGCCAACCCTCGGCGGAACAGCTCCCATGTACATATTTGAAGAGCTGGGCCTTCCAGTGATTGGAGTGCCCATCGTCAATGCCGACAATCATCAGCACAGTTCGGATGAGAATTTGCAGCTCGGCCATTTCTGGCGCGGGATGGAGATCTATGGCGCGATCCTGGCGGATCTAAATTGGTGAAAAACAGAAAACTTAACACAGAGGGCACAGAGACCACAGAGAAACGCCGAGAGGAACCTCGCACTAAAGTCAGAGGGACAAAAAATTCTGCAAGAGCTGCTTGCCGGAATCGGTAAGAACGGACTCGGGATGGAATTGGACGCCTTCGATTTTGTGGCGGCGGTGACGGAAGCCCATGATGATGCCGTCGTCGGTCTCCGCCGTGATCGCCAATTCGCGCGGCAGGGATTTTTTCTCGACGATCAACGAATGATAGCGTGTGGCGGTGAAGGGATCCGGCAGCTTGCGGAAAATGTTTTTGCCGTCGTGATGGATCTGGCTGGTCTTGCCGTGAAAGAGTTTCGGAGCGCGGACGATTTTCCCGCCGAACGCGGCGCCAATGGCTTGATGGCCTAGGCATACACCGAGAATAGGAAATTTTCCTGCCAGTCGCTCGACCAGTTCCACGGAAATGCCCGCCTCCTGCGGCGTGCAAGGGCCGGGAGAAATCACGATGCGTTCGGGCTTGCGACGTATGATTTCTTCCACGGTAATTTTGTCGTTGCGATGGACTTCGACCTGACAACCCAGCTCGCCAAGATACTGCGCGAGGTTGTAGGTAAAGGAATCGTAGTTGTCCAACAAGAGAATCATGGCGATTGGTTCCTAATTTGCTATACGGATACTCTTATCCACTCTAAGTTCATTCTCCTACTGCAATCCTTCCCTGCTCATCTTCAGATTCGTGGGACAACCCTGCGGGCTTGCGCATTGTCATTGCAGGGACTTTTACGTTAGGCCCTTCCGATGGTGGCCTGCTCATGGCATCTTTAACTGCCCAGGACAGAATCAGCAACACGCTCGCGAAAGCTATCGGCGCCAGCAGGTAGGTCAAGTTCTTGCCGGCAACCGGATTCAAAACGTAAACTTGCCATACAGCCCATGACATGCCGACAGTTGTGACGGCAATACGACCTGCAGTCGAACGCCTGCCACGCAATGAGTTGATAATCCCGAAGAGAAGAAGGAAAGCACATAGAGCTGCAATCCCGAAAGCAGCTACTAAGAGAGCTGTTTCCATTTATCCTCCTCTCCCATGCGCCTTCTCCAGCGCTGTAAGCAACGCTTTCGACTTATTCACGCTCTCCTGATATTCCCCCTCCGGCGTGGAATCCGCAACTATGCCGCCGCCGGCTTGAACGTAGGCCACACCGTTTTTCACCAACATGGTGCGAAGCGCGATGCAGGAATCAAGATTGCCCGCGAAATCGAGGTACAGAATGCCGCCGGCATAAATTCCGCGGCGCGTGCGCTCCAACTCCTCGATGATTTCCATGGCGCGAACTTTTGGCGCGCCGGAAACGGTGCCGGCTGGAAAACAAGCCATCAGGGCGTCAAAACAATCCACGTCTTCTCGCAAGCGGCCGCGGAGGCTGGAAACCAAATGCATCACATGGGAGTAGCGCTCGACGGTGAGCAACTTTTCGGGCTTCACCGTGCCGTAATCGCAGACGCGCCCGAGATCGTTGCGTCCAAGATCGACGAGCATGATGTGCTCGGCGCGCTCCTTTTCGCTGGCCAGCATTTCCTGTTCGAGGCGCTGGTCCTCGGCTTCATCCTTGCCGCGCCAACGCGTGCCCGCGATCGGGCGGTAAAAGACGTCGCGTCCCTGGACTTTGACGAGCATTTCCGGCGAACTGCCCACGACAGCGACATCGTTCAGCTGCAGGTAGAAAAGATAGGGCGACGGATTCAACGCGCGGAGCTCGCGATAGATCTCAAATGGTTCCGCTTTCGTCTTCGCGGAAAAGCGCTGGCTCAACACGACTTGAAAGATGTCGCCGGCGCGAATGTACTGCTTCGCTTTTTGCACGGCAGCGAGATATTCGGGCCGGCGAAAATTGGAAGTCACTTTCAGGGGTCCACGTTTCTTTGACTTCGACGGCTTCTTCGGGCGTTCGGCGGCTACAGGTACATCAAGCAACCGGCGTGTCTTCTTGATTTCGCGCACGGCGTCATCGTATTTCGCGCGGAGGCTGCCGCTGCCCTCGGTGAAAACGTTGCGAACGACCCACAAGCGATGCTGCACGTGATCGAACGCGATGAGGCCGTGGTAGAACATCAGCATGGCGTCATACAGGCCGATTTCATCGCGAAGGCGCTTGGGGATGCGCTCGATCAGCCGCACCATGTCATAGCTGAAATAGCCGATGGCGCCGGCAACCAGCGGCGGCAATCCGGGAAGCCGCACGGGACGAAAACGCTCGATACGCTCGCGCAGGAACGAGATGGGATCGCGCTCTTCCCAGAGGACACGGTCGCGGCTTTCGAGAACGCAGGCGCTGTTGGCGTAGCGGAAGATTTCCTCGGGGTGCGCTCCAGCAAAGGTGTAGCGCGCAATTTTTTCGCCGCCCTCGACGCTTTCGAGAAGGAACGAATACCGCGCACCCTGGGCGATGCGCAGATAGGCGCTGACAGGAGTCAGCAAATCCGCGGAAAAAACGTCATAGACAGGGATAAGGTTGCCCTGTTTCGCGAGACGCTGAAATTCGCGGAAGTCCGGCTGGATCATAGGAATAAGCTGACAGTCCCGACCGAGTCGGAATCTTCGATCGATCGTTTTCAGTTCACAAAAAAAGAGACCTATTATTACATTACTTCCAGTTGGCCCGGATTATTCAGCAGCCCGACAGTATTTAGGAAGGAGCAGGAGGAAAAGCGGCAAGCCGCCGCACTCCGAAAGGATTTCTGGTTAACCATAACTCGTACCCCCTCCCTGTGTTTTTCATAAGTGTTGCATCTAAAGGACTTGGAATCTTCGTAAGTGGTTTAGAATCAACACTTGCGGACACTTCCCATAAATGTTGATTCTAAATGGGTTAGTCCGGCAGTGAACCGAGAGGCAAAGGAATGCCAAAGTCTGTGCCTCGGGCGCTGAGCAAACGCCCAAATCCGCAAAAAGAGCCGTTCAGGTTGTAACCGGAGTTCCCTACGGAAAGGCGAACTGCTTCACAAAGATAATATACCAGATTACTGACCGCTGTGTCAGCTAGAAAATCAACGTAACGGTCTTCTCCCGGTACGGGCGCGTTAAACAGCCACTCCGTCCACTTGGGAGCCAGATGCATCATCCCCGATGGCTTCAATGATTTTCCGCCCGGCATCACGCCCCGCGTACCGGAACGCCTGCCAGGACGAGTCAACTTCGTGATACCACACCTCTTCTAAGACGACGCATACCTTGAAGAGCGGCCCAAATTCCGCGAACATCAACACATCGAGTAATCCAAAAATGGCACAGTCTGGCCATCCTACCCCTAATTTCACAAGCTCGCTCCTTTCTGCAACACGATCCGTAACTTCAAACGAGTCGGAAGGGTGGACCGTCAATTTGACCTTTGCAAACTCACCTCTAGGACCAATTTGTCTTATGCATTTACCGAGAACAGTAATTGGTATAGACAAAAGTCGAGAGGGTTGATTCGGCAACCCTTCAGCCCAGAGACGCAGATAATCCTTCATGATACTGCCTATGGTACCGCGCTTGCGCGGCTAACGAGGGCGGGAGTTCTCTTCGGCGCGGAGGGCGGCGAGAACGGCGCGGCGCATGCGCGCTTCGGGCGCGCGCTTTCCCATCCAGATTTGCCACTGGGCGACACCTTGAGCGATCAGCATTTCGATGCCTGGGACCGTGGCGATGCCCTTCCGAGCGGCAATCTTCAAAAGCTGTGTCTCCCGAGGACGATTGATCATGTCCATGACGAGCCGGCAATGCAACTCGCTGGGAGCGAGCGGAGAAACGCCGTCGTGGGGATGCATCCCGACCGGGGTGGCGTTCAAAATGGCGTCAAAGGACTCCGTGCGCAAAGCAGCGCGGGGCAAAGACTCTGCGCCGAAGGCGCGGGCGAGTTGCCGTGCAGCTTCCTCACGGCGGGCGCAAATAGCGACGCTTGCTCCGGAACGAGCCAGCGCAAAAACGGCTGCTCGCGCAGCACCGCCCGCGCCGAAGACCAGGACGCGGCTGCCTTTGATGCGGAGTTTCTTCTCGAGCGCACGGAGCAAGCCGAGGCAGTCCGTGTTGCCGCCGTAGAGAGACCCGTTGCGGCGAACGACTACGGTGTTAACAGCGCCAATTTCCGCTGCGAGAGGATCGCACTCCTTCAGATACTTGAGAATGGCCTGCTTGTGCGGATGAGTGACGCTGAATCCACGGAGGCCAAATTCGGGGACAGCCGCCAGAAAATCGCGAAGGTCATGCACAAGGAAAGGGAGATAGACGGCATCGATGCGACGCGCTATGAATCCCGTGTTGTGGAGCAACGGGGAAAGGGAATGGCCGACGGGATCGCCAATCACTCCGTAGACTTGCGTGCGGCGCGTGAGGGCGTGCGCGCGGTAGAGATACTTCATGTCATGCAGAGAAACCTGGCCCGGAGCGGTCGCGCTGGCAACGGGCGCATAAGCCAACGCACTTCCCTCGCGCAGGGCGAGAATTCTGGCGGGCAGGCCGGCTTCTCCCATCGGAACGGCAACGAAACTTTTGGAATTACGAGCCAAGTGGAGGAGCCGGACGCTGTCGCGGATGGTCCGCGCCTCAGCGGCGATCTTCACGGCGTCGACTCCGCCATGCGCCGGCGGACTCACGCTTCGAGGTAAATCCGGCGTGCGCTCAAAGTCGTGCATGGAAAGCATGACGCGCCGCGGCACGGCATATTCCCGCACGGACTGGCCGGGAAGCTTGCGCAAGGTCTCCACTTCAAGGTCGCACCATTGGCATCCGGCTTCGCAGGCCTGAGTCAACCAGTAGAGTTCACGGTCAACACCACCGGTGAGCTTGCCTCCGCCCTCACGGCGGCGGCAGGTAGCGAGAAAGGCGGCGTTCCGAGGATGGCTTTTGCGCAGCCAGCGGAGGAATTGAGCGCGTTCTGCGTCACTGCTGAGCCAGTCGAGACGCAATTCGACGGTGCTGGTTTCCTGTAGCGCGAAGCGCAGCAGCTTGGCCATTTCCGCCGCCTTGGAGGCAGCCACGACCGCACAAATCCGCTGTAAGCCCGTGCCGAAGAGGCTCATATCCCGCCCTGTGCCGCCAAGCCATTGAAAATGCAGCTAGTAGTATGCCGTATCAAAAGTGTAAAGCAACCTCGGCCATGTGGTTGACGCGTGGGGCAGGCCCTGATACTTTCGCTAAGATAAAGTCCATACACGGCCCATCGGGCGTGTTTTCGAAGGAGTTACGGGATGCGCGCTAAAATCGTTGTCTTGTCTCTATCGGTTTTCCTGGGAGCGACATTAGCCTCGGCGCAGGACGCGCCCCAGGCTGCTCCGCAAAACCGTCCGGTCGACTACAGCGCGGTGAATTGCTCAGGATTCGTTACGGACCAGAGAGTGCCGGACGAAACTCGGCTAGTCTCCGGGGAGCAATCGAACTACAAGATCGTTTTTGGCCGCGGCGACTATGTGCACATCAATCGAGGCCAAGACAAAGGTGTGCGCGTAGGCGACAGGTTCTCCGTGGTGCGCCCTGTCAAAGATCCGACGGAGGTACATTGGTTCACGTGGCAGGAGAAGCTTCTGAGAGCCATGGGTACGTCGTATATGGACGCGGGGCAGATAAAAGTAGTCAACGTCCAGCCCAAGGTTTCCGTGGCGCAGGTCATCTTCTCATGCGATTACGTGCAGCGCGGGGATATCGTCGTGCCTTATTCGGATCGCCCAACGCCGCCGTATAAGGATGCTTCCAACTTCGATCACTTCGCGCCTGTAAGCGGCAAGCCGGTGGCCATGGTAGTGGCCGGAAAAGATTACGGACAGGTTTTCGGCAGACTCAACACAGCCTATGTAAACCTTGGGACCAATCAAGGAGTCAAGGTCGGCGATTACTTCCGAATCTTCCGCTATCAAGGCTCGAGGGCGGAGACAGTGGCGCAAGAAAGAGGTTATCAGTATGCGACGTACGGTTTCGGGAGCGCCCCGGCGCGGTACGAATGGAACGACCTGCCGCGTGAAGTTCTGGGCGAGGGAATAGTCATCAATGTCAGCCGGAACTCGTCAACGATGTTTGTCACCTTTTGTTCATCCGAAGTGTTCGCTGGGGACTACGTCGAAATCGAATAGAAGTCCAGCTCATTATTAAATTGTCAGGCCCGTTGCGGTTCCCCGCGCGGGCCTTTGTTTTTGCATTGTCGCTCGATGGCAATCTTCACGAATGGCCAAATACTTCAGACACCTCCGCGATAAGAACTTTCGGAAAATACTTCGCAGGTGAATCCGAAGAGATGGGCTTCGGGATCGCGCCAAGCTTCGCGAGGCAGCCCGGCCTTGTGGCAGGTCTCCTCGAGAAATTGTTCGCGCGTCAGCCGGTGTTCGATCGCCACTTGGGGAAGAAGAAGCCCGCGCTGCGCGTGGAGGCGGACGAGGAGTCCATGACGCCCGATTTCGATGGATTCCGGGAAGATTGGTTCCATAGCTGACAGGAGTGAGATTTCAATGCTCAGGTCAGCAAGCTGGTCCGGCTTCATGGGAGCGAAGCGCGGATCTTCCAGCGCCGCACTGGCAGCACAACGAATAATGGCTTCTCCCAGCGGCTCTTTCGCTTCAATGACACCGATGCAACCTTGCAAGCGATTGCGCACGTGAAGTGTCACGAAGACGCCGCGGCACTCCGCGAAGACTCCCTCGCGAGGGAACACATCCGGAAGCTTGCGGTGGGAGACAGCATCGACCACAGCCGTCCTGGCCAGTTGCAGGGCGGCGCGCTGGTCCGCTTCAGAGAGGGACGGCATCCTCGGGCTTCTTGCGGGCTTCTAGCATGCGGAGCCGGCGGCGTTGCTTGATACTGTCGTCCACGTGGCTCCAAAACCGCCGGAAATACTGGGCGGCGGAGACTAGCGCGCTGATGACAACAAGCCACAACAAAATTCGCGCGAGAGGCTTGAAAGACGGATGACGTGCTCCGACAATCAGCACTGCAACGGCGCACACCTGCAAAACCATCTTCGTCTTTCCAAGAGTGGAGGCTTCAATCGTGAAACCTTCGGCGGAAGCGATGTTGCGCAGACCGAGAACGGTGAATTCCCTGCCAATGATGATGACCACCATCCAAGCAGGAACAAGGTGCATGTCCACGAGCGAAACGAACGCAGCGGAGATCAAAAGCTTGTCGGCAATAGGGTCGAGAAGAATGCCAAGAGTCGTTATCTGGAGGCGCCGCCGGGCCAAGTACCCATCCGCCCAATCCGTCGCTGCCGCCAAAAGCAAGATCAGGACGCCCCAGACCTCGAAGTGCACGGAAAAACCCCAGAATTCGAAGTTGGGGCTGCGGGTAAGGAGAATCACGATGAGGACGGGAACGAAAAAGATCCGCAATAGCGTCAGTGAGTTAGGAAGATTCATGGCGAATGACGGCGGGGGTGCCGCCCCGTGGCATCAGCCACCGCAGTTTCACTATAGACTTGGAGTGAGGAGGCGTCAACACACCAAAGGCGGGTTCGCGTTCAACACAGGAGAGCGAATGCGCTGGACGTTTGGCGTTTTTTAGTAACTTCGGGATTAACAGCCCTACAGGCAGACTGGCAAAGAAACCTATACTCATTCGTAATGCGGCTGCTGCAGATCTGTGCAAATGTGAAACGAACGCCTCTGTGACTCAGGAGTCAAAACGACTCTCATGAAGGCCTCTGGGCTATAGATAACTATTTTGTTTTCAATTAAATACAAGAAGATATCTATTGAGTTCGCGCGTGAACGCAGTAAGACGCCAAGAAAAACCTCTGTCTCGTGACTACGGTTTCCACAACGTTTTCCACAGAGGAGCGGCACTGCATTTTAGTAAGAAAAACCCCTCACAAAATGCTGCAAGTGAATAAAAACACGGGTTTTGCGCAATCTTACTCTATAGTTAGCAGGCCTGCTCTTTCAAATGGCGCGCTGACCGCGGAGAAGTCTTATTGGAAGCATAAACATGGCGCTAAAAAGACCGAGAATGCCGTGAACAGCAATTCCCACAATGCGGAAAGGCAGCGTCAACAGCCAGACGATTGGATACAGCACGAGAGCGAGCAACGCAATCGGCCAGCACAAAATGAAAAGAATGATCCACAAGAAGAAAGCAGCCATGGCAACCTCGTTTGTGGCGACTGCTAAATCGAATCCAGAACACGACCGCAGATCCGCCACTCTCAATTCTATCTTACGAAAGTACCCGCGGAAATGTTTCCTCGACGGCATACTCTTTGAGCCGCAGGCGCGTGGCGATGGACGCGGGTACTTCCGCGTCGAGCCGCATGTGCGAATCGTCAATTTCCGAATGAAGGACGCGGCCAAGAGCGTGAATCATGGCCAACGTGCGGCCCTCCGCAAGCGGTAAGCGGATTGAGAGGGTTACAACGGGATCTGTGGGCATCTCGGCATCCATGCGTCGCAGCAATTCCTCGATTCCTTCGCCGGTCAGAGCGGACATAAGCACTGGCGTGCTACCGGTACCAGCACATCTCCCTGCGCCATTCGTGGCTACTTTTTGCTCTTCGGGTGAAAGCCGATCCATCTTGTTGAGCACACGCAGCCTGGGACGGCTGTCGACATGCAATTCACGCAAGATCTTGTCGACTTCCTCGTCAAGCTCATCGTGGTGCGGATTCGAGACGTCACTCACGTGCAGGATCAAGGCAGCTTCCTGCACTTCTTCGAGAGTGGCGCGAAACGCTGTAAGCAACCCTTTGGGCAAGTCGCGGATAAACCCTACGGTATCGGAAACCAACACACGACGGTTCGAGGGAAGACGCAGCGCGCGGATCGTGGGATCAAGCGTGGCAAACATCCGAGACGAAACCAGCACCTCCGCGCGGCTCAGGGCATTGAACAACGTGGACTTGCCCGCGTTGGTGTAGCCCACCAGCGCGATGGCGCCGAGAGGGACAGCATTGCGGGCTTCACGGCGCAACGCCCGCTGCTTGCGAACTTCATCAATGCTGATCTCGATTTTGCGGACGCGGTCGCGAATCCGGCGCCGGTCGGTCTCCAGTTTCTTTTCGCCAGGGCCTCGCACGCCGATGCGTCCGGCTCCGCCGCCCGCTCCCCCAGCGCCACCTCCACCGCTCTTACCGCCGAGGCGCGACATCGCGGTTCCCTTTCCCGTCAGGCGGGGAAGCATGTAATTCAATTGCGCCAGCTCGACTTGCAGTTGGCCTTCACGGCTCCGCGCATGCCGCGCGAAAATGTCGAGAATCAACTGTGTGCGGTCGATCACACGGCGTTCCGTGGTTTCTTCAATGTTGCGCTGCTGCACGGGCGAAAGATTGGTGTCGAAAATGATCAGCGGCGCACGGTGTGCCGTGGCTTCGGCGCGAATTTCATCCAGCTTACCGCGGCCGACGAGCGTGGCAGGATCGGCGGCATCGCGCATCTGGAAGACGGTTCCGGCGATCTCCGCGCCCGCGCTACGCGCCAGTTCAACGAGTTCTGCGAGCGACTCGCGGCCTTGTTCGCCAGCGGGCATGCCAGGAAAGCGCGGTGCACGTTTCCATCCCACCCCTACGAGCAAAGCGCGCTCTGCGTTCGAAACCTGATGCTGTGTTTTCGTCACTGAGTTCGGCCGGGAATCATCGTGCGGATTGTCGCATTTCTTGCCGGGATCATCCCGGAAGCAATTATACGCCTCTCTTCCCGGCCCGGCGATCCGTCTCTCACTGCGTGAATCTTGGTCGGAAAAACGGCGGTTTGCGAAGCCTGCGGACCCGTGGGAAGATGATTCATGCGAAAACTAACTCTCAATGTTTTGTTATTTTTGTCGGCAGGAATGATGCTGATCGAGGACATTCAGGCTCAGCAGACACCGGCGGCAAGCGCGCAACAAGCTCCCGCGAAGGCTGCGCCAGCGCCCGCTCCTGGCGCTCAAAAGACGCCTGCAGCAAAGACGGGACAGGCAGCCAAGCCAAGAACGCAGCCCGTTCTAAGTCTGAAGACGCAGAAAGACAAAGTCAGCTACGCTCTGGGAGCCAACCTGGGGATGAACCTGCACAAACAGTCCGTGGAAGTAGACACCACCATTGTGTTGCGGGGTCTAAAAGACGCGCTCGCAGGAGGCAAGTTGCTGTTGACGGATGATGAAGCCAAAGCCGCGCTCACACAACTACAAACGGACTTGCGCAACAAACAGATGGAAAAAATGAAAGAGGCGATGGATCTGAATAAGAAAGCAGGCACAGAATTTCTGGAGGCGAACAAAGCCAAGGAAGGCGTCGTCACGCTCCCGAGCGGCTTGCAATACAAGATCTTGACCGAAGGTACGGGACCAAAGCCTACAGCGGCCGACACGGTCTCTTGCAACTACAGGGGCACACTTCTGGACGGCACGGAATTCGATAGCTCCTACAAGCGCGGGCAGCCGGCGTCATTTCCTGTGACTGGCGTCATCAAGGGCTGGACGGAAGCTCTGCAACTCATGCCTGTGGGATCGAAGTGGCAGCTTTTCATTCCCTCGGACCTGGCTTACGGCGATCGCGGAGCGGACCCGCGCTCGGGCATTGGCCCCGGCGCAACCCTCGTCTTCGAAGTGGAGCTGCTTTCCATCCAAGAAAAGGCAAAAACAGAAGTAGCACCGAAATCGCCGGACAAATGAGCAAGTTTGCCGTCGCCGGCCTCGGAAACTCGGCTTAGCTGAAAAGCTTGTGCTGCTTCAGTTCTTCTGCCTGAAGCCATTCGAGTACGCTGACCTGCACGGCGGCATCATCGCCAAATCCTGAAAACCAGTGGACGCCCGGCTCCTTGCGAAACCACGTGAGCTGGCGTTTGGCGTAGCGGCGCGTGGCCTGCTGAATTGCTTCTGTGGCTTCCTTCAGAGTCGTCTCGCCTCGCAGTACTGCGCGCAATTCCCGGTAGCCGATAAAATCGAACGGTTTCGCATTCTCATTCAGCCCGCTATCAAGCAGCGCCTGCACTTCGCGCATCCAGCCCTGTTCGAGCATAGCGTCCGTTCTGGAGTGAATGCGTTCATTGAGTTTTTCGCGCAAGGGCATCAATCCAACTTTCAGAACGTGCCAGCCTTCGAGCGGGACGCGTCCGGAACTGTGCACGGCCGATATCGGCTTGCGCGCAAGGATACATACTTCGACCGCGCGGATGAGCTTCTGTTCGTCCGCAGGCGCGATTTTCCTGGCTGCTTGCGGGTCGAGCCGTTTCAAAATGCGATGGAGATGGCCCGGGGGATGCTCATCAATAGTGGAACGGAGCCGTTCGCGCAACTCTTCTGAACGTTGTGGAACATCCGCAAGACCTTCGAGCAGCGCGCGCAAATACAATCCGGTGCCGACTGTGAAGATCGGCAGACGTCCCCGCTTTCTCAGGCCTTGCAGAATTTGCAAAGCCATTTGACGGTACCCGCCTGCTGTTGCGTCGTCCTGCGGATCGAGAACGTTAACCAAGTGATGCGGTATGCCGCGGCGTTCGTCGAGGGCGGGCTTTGCAGTACCAATATCAAAGCCGCGGTAGAGCTGCGTCGAATCGCAGGCCACCACTTCCCCGCCGAGCCGCTCCGCAAGCTTCACGGCGAGCGCCGACTTTCCCGAAGCCGTGGGGCCGACGATGGCCACGAGAGGCAAGAGCGTGTTGCTTTCGTTCATCGAAAGAGAAGATGCCGCGCGCGAACAAAAAGAAAGATCAGCACAAAAAGCGCGAGGAGAAGACTACCCAAAACCTGTTGGCGCGGGACTTTCACTTTTGCTGGTAATAAGACTCTAGGGGAATGTTGTAGAGATAGGTGTAGCGCAGCTCGATATAAGGCCCCTTGAACTGCGCGGGCAGCGGCTCGAAGGGATTCGACGCGCGCACGGAAGAGAACGCGGCGCGGTCCAGCGGCTCCTTCCCCGAGTTGCGCTGGATCACCGGCTCGTCGGAAGGCACGCTGCCGTTCTGCATGATTCTAAACGTGAGCACAACTATGCCTCTCTCACCAAGCTCGACGGACCCGGGCATGACTGCAAACCAATTGCGCTTCACCGTAACATAAACGCGCTGGAGATAGCTGTTGAAATCCACGCCTTGATCAGGCGTGAGCATCTCCAGGCCCCCGTAGGCCGTCCCTCCCCCGCCTCCGCCCCCGCGTGCACCACCGCCGGGAAGCTGGCCGCCCCCTCCGATGGGCCGGGGACCGGAAGGGCGAGTGGCTCTCAAAGAGTCTTGAATGCTTTGGCTCGGTGAAGTTTCTTTTGGCAGGACCAGGTTCGGTCGAGGCTGCGGAGCATCGGGGGCTTCAAGCTTTAGCGGAGCTTTCGCTACTGGTGCATCATCTTGCGTCTGCGGAGAAGCTTGCGCAACGTTTGGCTTGGGCTCGGGCGCGCTTGGCAATTCTTTCACCGGACGTTCCGGCTGGGGCGCTGGAATGCTGGGCGGCGCAACTTCGCGCAACACGCGCGGATTGACATGCACTTTGGGCGGAGGTTGCACCGGACGAGTCGATGGCTTTAACGATTCCAGCCTCCATGGCGGGAGCAACGGCGTCAATTGCCTTTGCGCGAGTTCTATTTCGGCTTGCGTCGGCTGGTGTGGTGGAAAAAGCCTTGACTGGAAAATCAGGAAGATAAACAGGAGAGTGTGAAACGTGATCGAAATCAAACGCGTAGCGAGTTGCCACCTGGTCTTTTCCTCCCGCTGCTCCGGAACGATTAGCTGAACTTCCCCGGTACTGAATATGTCCGGATCGACCAGGTCTTCCGGAACGTGCAGCGGATGCTCGCTCATTTCCGGCGGCGCGGAGCCAGCAGGCACGGCAATACGCGAGTCCAGGTCTGTGGGCTGCAGCGGCGTCGAATAATCCTCCCTGACGCCATAGGCTTCACGATTCACGTCGCGGGGCACAACAACGCGCGCTGCAATGGATTCAAGAGGCAGATTCGAGGGGATCGTTGAGTTCCCGTTCAAGTGCACGATGGGCAGCATCGCCGGGACCAGCGTGCGCTCGTCCATTGTAGTGGGACGGCGGCGCTGTGTTGGTGCATCCACGGTCGCAGATGGACGGGCATCGAACGGGACCAGAATCCGTGAAATCATCTTGTTTTGTCTTGTGTAGCGAATGAGCCTATTTGGACGCGCGCGGCGTGCTCTTGGATGCTTGCCATTACACGAGTGGCCAATTCGAGCGCCGCACGTCCCGCTGTCCCGTTTGTGCGCGGCTCCTTGCGCGAGCGCGAGGAGTTGACGAACGCTTCGAGCTCCGCATGTAACGGCTCGACTGCCGGCGCATTCAGCTTCTCAAACCCAAACTCAGGCTGCGGACCGGGCTTCTTTACGCCGATGCGCAGCGCATCGCGCCGGGCATAATCCAGCGAAATGTACTCATGCTGCTGGAAGAAGCGCATTTTACGCACGCGTTCGGTAGAAACCCGGCTGGCGGTGATATTGGCTACCGCTCCTCCGGCAAATTCCAGGCGCGCGTGCGCAATGTCAACTTTTTCTGTAAGGACCGGGATTCCAACGGCTTTGACTTCGACCACAGGTTCATTGACCATCGCCAGCAAAATGTCCAGATCGTGAATCATCAAATCGTAGATTACGTCCACGTCGAGGCTGCGCGGCGTAAAGACGCCTAATCGGTGTACTTCGAAGAACAGCGGCCGGTTCAGGATCGGCTCAACGGCAGTCACCGCAGGATTGAAGCGCTCGACGTGGCCTACCTGCAGAATCCGCCCGTTTTTTTTCGCGGCATGGAGCAGAGCGTCGGCCTCGGCAAGATTCACGGCCATGGGCTTCTCAACCAGGACGTCGAGCCCCATTCCCAGAAGGCGACAGCCCACCTCCGCATGCGCGACCGTCGGGACAGCGACGCTTGCGGCTTCCGCGCGTCCGGGCAATTCCTCTATTCTCGTTAAGACTAGAGTCTGGAATTCTGCGGCGACAGCAGCGGCACGCTGGGGATTCTCGTCGAAGACTCCCACGAGTTCCGCGCCATCGAGTTCGCGATACACGCGAGCGTGGTTGCGCCCAAATTCCCCTGTGCCCACGACGGCGACACGGATCTTCTTCGAATCTCCCGCCGCCGGAGTCATTCTTTCTTCATTCCCTTCAAAGCTGCGATAGGTTCCGGCGTAGCGAGCGGACTGAAAGCTTGAATCGCTATTCCCGCTCCATCCGCCAGCTCGATCAGTTTTTCCCGGTCAAAAAGAAGTGTCCGCCCCGCGTCCACGGCAAGAGCTGTCGCACCTGCACCCTTCATCTGTTCGATGGTGGGCAAACCAACAACGGGTACGTCAAAACGCATATCCTGGCCGGGCTTGCTGACTTTAACGACAACCAGAGGCTTGCCATCCGCAATGCGGGCCGCGCGCGCGATAGTCTCATCGGTGCCTTCCATGGCTTCCACCGCCACGCAAGCGTGATCCGCAATGACAACTGTCTGGCCGATGTCCATGCTCGCAATGTGCCTGGCCACTCCGAGTCCGTAAGCAATATCCTCCGCTTCATGGTCGTTCGGGGCCCGCCGCGTCAGCACGCCGGGATCGGGCACCAAAGGCTTCAGGAACAACGTCGAATCCACCAGGCGAATCCCTTCGTCCTCCAGCACGCGGGCGACAGCACCGATCAGCGCATCCGTATTTTTGCGCGGCAGCGAGAAAAGCAGCTTCGCCAGTTTCCAATCCGGCCGGATGGCGCTGAAGATTTTGTTGTGCTTCACTTGGCCGGCCATGACCGCCTGCTTCACGCCTTCCTGATGCATCAGGTCAATCGTCTTGCTCAGCTCGCCGAGGCTCACCCAATGCAGCCGCTTGGCGATTTTTTCCAGCTCTTGAGACGCCTCTTCCTTCAACGCGATCACTGCCATGTCGATTCCCTGGCTGCGAGCGCCCTCCAGCACCAGGAAGGGAAAGCGTCCGTTTCCCGCGATGAGTCCCCAGCCTGTCGTATTGGTATTTGGGTCCGGCATGAAATCAGCGTTCAGGCGTCACTTCACAATGCCGCGCTCGGCGCTTTCGATAAACTTGATCAATTCCCGCACGTCCGCGGAATCGCCCAGCGATTCCCGCATCTCGGCAAGCGCCTGCGTGGTATTCAACTTCGCGCGCAGCAGCAAACGATAGGCGCGCTTTAGAGTTTGCAGGCGCTCGGGAGAAAATCCTTTGCGTTCCAGGCCGATGGTGTTGATGCCAAAACTTTTTGTCTCGCGCTCGGTGACGATTTTGGAAAATGGCGGAACGTCCTGCGTAATCACGGTAGACGCACCGATGTAGGCGTACCGGCCGATGCGGCAGAATTGGTGCACCGGACAAAACGCGCCTATGGTCACGAAATCTTCCACGGTGACGTGCCCCGCGAGGGTTGCACCGTTCACGAACAGCGTGTTGCTGCCTACCTGGCAATCGTGTCCCACGTGTGCGTAGGAAAGAAAAAAGTTCTCGTTGCCCAGGGAGGTCCGGCCTCCGCCCTTTTTCGTTCCGCGGCTCACCGTCACGTATTCGCGGAAAATGTTGCCGTCACCTGCAACCAGTTGCACGCGCTCGCCACGAAAGGTGTAGTCCTGCGGGTCGCCGCCGATCACGCTGAAGGGGTGAAAAACATTGTTCTTTCCGAACTTGGATGGTCCCTGCACCACAGCGTGCGAGTGCAGCGTACAACCTTCGCCCAATTCCACATCCTCGCCAACCATCGCATAAGCGCCAACTTTGACGCCTTTGCCAAGTTTCGCGCCGGGCGCCACGATGGCTTGCGGGTGAATCTCTTGCTTTTTCATTTCGCGGATTTTTCCGCCTTGGCTACGACCTCGCGGTCCACCATCTTGCACATCAGCGTCGCTTCCGCGGCCAATTGCCCGTTCACGGTCGCTTTGCCTTCGAGTTTGCAGAAGTCGCCGCGCCATGAGAGCACTTTCATCTCCACTCTCAATTGGTCGCCGGGCACGACCGGCCGACGGAACCGCGCGCCATCCACTGCTACAAAGTAGAGCAGCTTCTTTTCCCGATCGGGAACTTCCTGCAGCAACAGCAAACCGCCGGTTTGCGCCATGGATTCGATAATCAACACGCCAGGCATCACCGGCGCTCCCGGAAAGTGTCCTTGAAAGTGGGATTCGTTGATCGTGACGTTTTTCACGCCTACGATGCGCTTCAGCCGATCGATTTCCAGGATGGCGTCCACCATCAAAAAGGGATAGCGGTGCGGCAGAATTTTCTGAATTCCCACAGCGTCCAGTATCATTCGTGTTTCCCCGTCCCGCCGCACACCCGTTCGGCGGCGCTCTTCCCCGGTAAACCTTTAATTATATGCGAAGCCCTGCCCTGCGCGATACGCGCTCTCCGGTAAAGTCAACGTCTCTGGCTCTGAACGCGAATGCCTGGTCGATTGCGAGAATTTCTTCCTGCGCGCCTGATTGCGACATTGCTCTGGGTGCGTCGCGTTGATAGCATCTCCGCACCATGCCAGATTTCCATTCGCCCAAGGAATTCCTTCGTTTCTTGAAGCCGCGTTTGCCGGAGATGCTTGCGACGCTGCGCCGGTTCGTGACGGCGGAATCCCCCAGCCTGGAAAAAGGCGCGGCCGATCGCTGCTGTGGCGTCATCGCCCAAGAATGGAGCAAGCACGCTGTGCGCGTCGACCGCATAGCGCAGAAGCATCGTGGGGACCTTCTACGCATCACCTATGCGGGCGCCAAGTCTCGTACCTCGGGCCAACTCCTGGTCCTGGGCCACTACGATACGGTCTATTCAACCGGAACACTCGCCAAAATGCCGTTTCATGTAAAGGGCGGTAAAGCTTACGGCCCGGGAACTTTCGACATGAAGGCCGGAATCGTGCAGGCGCTATTCGCGCTGCGGGCACTTCAACACTTGCGAGTGCAACTTCAGAAACGCATCGTCTTCCTTTGGACTTCCGATGAGGAGATCGGGAGCGAATCTTCTCGCAAGCATTTCGAAGCGGAGGCGCGCCGCAGTGACGCTGTTTTTGTCCTGGAACCTTCCTTTGGCCAGCACGGGCTGCTGAAGACGGCGCGCAAAGGAGTTGGCGAAGCCGCATTGATCGTGCATGGCCGCGCTTCGCATGCAGGCCTTGCACCACAAGAAGGCGTCAACGCCATTCACGAACTGGCGCGGCAAATCACGCGCATTGAAAAATGGAATGATCTTCACCGCGGAGTCACCATCAACGCCGGGATCATCGAAGGCGGTACGCGCACCAACGTAATTCCGGAACGCGCTCGCGCTGTCCTCGATCTGCGTGCGCTTCGTGTTTCCGACATGCGCAACCTCGAAGTTCGTCTGCGCGGCTTGCGCGCGGTTCAAGCTGGCGCTCGGCTTGAAATCACCGGCGGCTTCGACCGCCCTCCGCTCGAGCGCAAAATGAGCGCGAGTCTCTTCGCCCGCGCCCAATTGCTCGCCAAGCAAATGAATGTCTCGCTGGGCGAATGCACCGCCGGCGGAGGCTCGGACGGAAATTTCACGGCCGCGCTCGGGATCCCCACGCTGGACGGCCTAGGAGCCGTCGGCGACGGCGCTCATTCTTCGCACGAGCACGTGCTCATCAACACCATGCCCCAACGCGCCGCGCTCTTAGCCGCTCTTCTTGCGAAATCCTGAAATCCGGAGCGCAAGATTTCCTTATTTCTTTTTCTTATTTTTTCTCTTATGACCCAATCGAGGAAGCTTGATCCAATCGGGCCTACTCTTAGGTACTGGCTCGATTCGATTCTTCTTGCCCAATGATCCTGTCTGCCGATTTAGACTACGGACGTAGAAAGGAAGAGTCCTCAAGAGTATGACTTCTAGCTGACTCTCAAATCGAGAATTATCGATGACAAACCAAGAAAAGTGGTCCCAGTATTTAGTCTTCGAGGAGCCTGGTCTCGCGTGCCCCTTAACTCGTTTTGCGATCTGGCCTTTCCCAACGTACATGGGCATCGCCCCATGAGTGAGGACATAAACTCCGGTTTTCTTTCCTAAGTCTTTCTTAATTTTCTTAAGATTCAGAGTGTTTCGCGGCCAAGCGATTCCGTAGTCGAGCCTCACAATTTCGCAATAGCCAATGGCAAGGGAGGTGGCTAAGCTCAATAGGTCATGGTAAAATGACTATGGACGTGAAGAGGACACCATGAAACAGATGCGAGCAAGCGTTTTCAAGGCACGCTGCCTGGCGGTAATGGACGACGTACAAGCTACGGGAGAGCCGGTAGTCGTGACGAAGCGCGGGAAACCGGTTGTGAAAGTAGTGCCCATGGCGAGGGATAACGGCGATCTCTTCGGATTCATGGTTGGCCGGATGAAGATTGTCGGCGACATCGAGTCGCCAGTCGTGCGGCTGAAAGAGTGGAAGGTCTTGAAGAAGTGATTCTTCTGGACACGCACGTAGTGGTCTGGATGGCAAGCGATCCCGGAAGGCTCTCGAGGACAGCCGGTGACGCGATTCGTAAAGCAGGCCGCGAAGGGGGAATTGGAATCTCTGCGATCACGCTGTGGGAATTGGCGTGGCTGATGACCAATGGACGATTGGATATCAGCGGAACCGCAGAGGCATTTGTGGAAGAAATTGCGGCGCGGACAGCAGTTCGCCTCATCACTCCGAAGATTGCTGTGCTTGCAACTCAGTTTCCACCTAGTTATCCAAGCGATCCATGCGACCGACTCATTGGAGCCACGGCCCTGGCCGAGGGCATCGCGCTTGTGACGAAAGACCGGAATATCCGCAGTTCCAAACAGCTCAAGACCATCTGGTAAGGGGAAACCTCGTGAGGTTTTACGCCGGAGCAGAGATGAACGTGCGTTTCTGCGTTTTGGAGTAAAGCAGTAGACTAGGGATGGCGATTTTGAAGAATTGAGGAACTTATGTTTCCGACAGATGTGGTGATTGTGGCCGGAGCGCGCACGCCAATGGCGCGGTACAACGGGGCGTTTTCGGACGTAAGCGCGATTGATTTGGCCGCGCACGCCTCGAAAGAGGCGATTCGACGTTCTGGAGTAGACCCAAGCGAGTTTGACCATGCGATTTTGGGCAACGTGATGCAGACGAGTGCGGACGCGCTGTACGGTGCGCGGCACGTGGGATTGAAGGCGGGGCTGAAAATCGAAACTCCGGCGGTGACGGTGAACCGGCTATGCGGATCGGGGATTGAGGCGATTGCGCAGGCAGCGCAGCGGTTGCTGCTTGGCGAAGCGAACATGGTGCTGGCGGGCGGCATGGAAAACATGACGCAAGCGCCGTTCGTGATTCGCGGGGCGCGGACTGGCTTGAAACTCGGCGGCGGGACGCTGGAAGATTCGTTGATGGCCGGGCTGACGGATACGTATTGCGGATTGCCGATGGCGCTGACAGCCGAAAAACTGGCCGAGCAACAGGGCATCACGCGAAAAGATGCGGACGCGTATGCGCTGCGCAGCCAGCAGGCAGCGGATGCGGCTTACAAGGCGTGCCGCATCAAGGAAGAGCTGGTACCGGTCGAAGTGAAGCAGGGAAAGAAAACTACAGTCGTGAGCGAAGACGATCACCGGCGGCCGGAAACGACGATGGAGACGCTGGAAAAATTGCCGCCGTCGTTCAAGAAAGACGGGATTGTGACAGCGGGGAACGCCAGCGGGATTGTTGACGGCGGAGCGGCGGTAGTGGTGACGCGAGAGAAAACCGCGAAGGAGCGCGGGCTGAAGCCGGTGGGTCGCATTGTTTCGTGGGCAGTGGCGGGAGTCGATCCCAGCATCATGGGGATCGGTCCCGTGCCGTCTTCGCAGAAGGCGTTGAAGCTCGCGGGACTCACGCTGGAGCAGATGGATCGCGTGGAAGTGAACGAGGCGTTCGCGGCGCAATACCTTGCCGTGGAAAAGGTGCTGGGATTGAAGCGTGATAAGACAAATGTGAACGGCGGAGCGATAGCGCTCGGGCATCCGCTGGGGGCTTCGGGGACGCGGCTAGTGATTACAATTCTGAATGAGTTGCGGCGAAATGGATTGCGGTACGGGTTGGCGACGGCATGCATCGGCGGCGGGCAGGGAATCGCGATGATTGTTGAGGCCCTGAACAACTAGCCACACTATTTCTGTTACACTTTCGCATTCGGGATACGCGGTTCCCTCCCGGCCATATTGCCGATTGGGCGGCGAAATCATCTAAGAGGAAAAAATGGCGATTCAGAGAGTGGGAGTCGTGGGGTGTGGGCTGATGGGCTCAGGAATCGCGCAGGTGGTGGCTGTGGCAGGATTCGAGACCACGGTGCGTGAAGTGAACGCGGAGCTGGTGGAAAAAGGGCTCAAGGGCATCGAGAAGAATCTGAATCGATTGGTGGAGAAGGGGACGATCACCGACGCGGTAAAGGGGCAAATCCGGAGCCGGCTGAAGGGTACGACTTCCATTGACGACCTGAAGAGTTGCGACGTCATCGTGGAAGCGATCATCGAGCAACTGCCCCCGAAGCGAGAACTATTCAGCGCACTGGATAAAATCTGTCCGGCATCGACAATTTTTGCCAGCAACACCTCTTCGCTGACGATCACGGAAATTGCGACGGCGACCAAGCGGCCGCAACGTTTTGTGGGGCTGCACTTCTTTAACCCTGTGCCGGTGATGAAGCTGGTCGAGGTGGTTCGAACGATTGCGACGGATCCTGCGGTGTATGAAGAGATGGTGGCGTTCGGCGTGAAACTGGGCAAAACGGCGGTGCGCGCGAATGACAGCACGGGTTTTATCGTGAATCGGCTGCTGGTGCCGTATCTGCTGGATGCGATTCGCGCGCTGGAAGAGGGCGTCGGTTCCATCGAGGACATCGATAATTCGATGAAGCTGGGGTGCGGGCATCCGATGGGACCCCTGACATTGCTGGATTTTGTGGGGCTGGACACGACGTATTACATTTCGCAGATTATGTTTGAGGAATTCAAGGAACGACGATTTGGGGCGCCGCCGCTGTTGAAACGCATGGTCCTGGCGGGATGGAATGGTAGGAAGTCGGGACGCGGGTTTTACGATTATTCCGATCCGGCGAATCCGAAGGCGCTGAAATTCTGAAAGAAAAAAGAATTAACACAGAGGGCGCTGAGGACAAAGAACTCGCGGAAGAAACGCTGAGGAGCGCTAGGCCGAGAAGAGGGAAGAAATGGGCTACGAGAACATTTTGTACGAAAAGAAAGACGGGATTGCCTACATCACCTTCAACCGGCCGAAGGTGCAGAATGCGCTGAACCGCAAGACCGTCGAAGAACTGCGGCATGCGCTGCTCGACGCGCGCGATGACTCAGCGGTGCGCGTGCTGATCCTCACGGGCGCAGGAGAAAAGGCGTTTGTGGCTGGTGCGGACATCAGCGAACTGGCCCTGCAAACACCGGTCAATGGCAAGGAATTTTCGCTTTTCGGGCAGAGTGTTTTTCATTTGCTGGAGACGATGGGGAAGCCGTCGATCTGCGCGATCAATGGATTTGCGCTGGGCGGCGGGTGCGAGCTGGCGCTTTCGTGCACCATCAGAATCGCAAGCAAGACCGCGAAGCTCGGGCAGCCGGAAGTAAAGCTGGGGATTTTGCCGGGATACGGCGGATCGCAGCGCCTGGCGCGATTGTGCGGCAAAGGCGTGGCGCACGAACTGTGCTTGACCGGCGAAATGATTACGGCGGAAGAAGCACAGCGCATCGGGCTGGTCAATCACGTCCATGAGCCGGCGGAGTTGATTCCCGCCGCAGAAGCGATCGCGAAGAAAATCATCGCGAACGGGCCGCTTGCGGTGAAATTCACCATGGAAGCGATCGAGCGTGGAATGGAAATGCCGCAGGAAGAAGGATTGTTCCTGGAGGCGACGCTGTTTGGCGTAGCTTGCGCGACCGAAGATATGCGCGAGGGAACCAAAGCGTTTCTGGAGAAGAGGGTGCCGCAATTCAAAGGGAAGTAAGGGATGCGGGAAGGAACAGCATAGACCGGCGATGGCGGAAAAATTACAGCCTGGGAAGATTAGTGGCGCATTGAGCGCCGTGGGTCTTCGCTTTGGAATTATCGTGAGCCGGTTCAATAGTTTTATCACTGAGCGGCTTCTTGCGGCGGCTGTAGATGTGCTGGATCGCGCGGGCGCTACCAGCAAAGAGGTTGATGTTGTGCACGTTCCGGGAGCGTTCGAATTGCCGCTGGCGGCAAAAAAACTGGCGGCGACCGGAAAGTACGACGCACTGATCGCCATCGGATGCGTGCTTCGCGGCGAAACGACGCACTATGATTACGTTTGCTCGGAGACGGCACGAGGATTGCAGCTCGCGCAGATGGACAGCAGCTTGCCCATCATATTTTGCGTGCTGACGTGCGAAACGCTGGAGCAAGCCATTGACCGCGCCGGGGTGAAGGGCGGGAACAAGGGATTCGAAGCGGGGCTCGCCGCCATCGAAATGGCACAACTGTCACGCAAGCTTCGCACTGCTGGTTCCATACCGGATGCCTCTGGAAAGCCTCGGCGCAAGTAACGTGTCTCTCCGCACAAAATCCCGCGAATTTGCGATGCAGATGTTGTTCCAGTGGGACATGAGCCAGCAGGATTTCACCAAACTGGAGGTGAAGTTCTGGAAAAGTGCGAAGGCGGCGGACAATACGCGGGCGTTTGCGAACAAACTCTTTGAAGGCGCAGCGAAAGACGTTACCGCGCTAGACGCGATCATCGTAAAACACGCGGACAACTGGCGGTTCGAACGGCTCGCCGCCATCGATCGCGCGATCTTGCGCCTTGCAATTCATGAATTGAACGATACGGACACGCCCCCCAAGGTCATCCTGAATGAGGCCGTTGAATTGGCGAAAAAGTTCTCCTCGGAAGAGTCCGGGTCGTTTGTGAATGGCATCCTTGACTCCGTCCATAAGTCATTGAACCTAAATTAGTTACGTCCACTTCACTTGCTTTTAGTTCTTCGTCAATACATTTTGCGCGTCCGATGGCGAAACTTTGCTTCGCCAACGGTGTTTGACTCTGTAAGTGTGGTGGTAACGCCAGGAAGTATTCAATTCAATAGGAGACAACCATGAACGCAGAACATGTGGTCCGTCGAGGGGTGCTCGCGATTGCTTTTGCCGGTTTGCTGGCCGGCGGTGCGTATGCGAAGAGCCAGGATCCGGCTCCGCAGCCGCAGGACATCCAGAGTGACAAGAAAGACATTCGAAGCGATAGGAAAGATCTGGCAAAGGATCGTGCGGATCGCAACGGCGATCAGCGCGATATCAATCATGATAAGAGGGATCTGGCGAAGGATCGCGCCGACCGCAACGCCGACCAACGGGACATCAATCACGATAGGCGCGATTTGAACAAGGACCGCGCGGACCGCAATGCCGATCAGCGCGACATCAATCACGACAAGACGAAGCTTGCCCGCGACGACCAGAAGTTCGGCGCCAACAGCGCGCAGGCGCAGGCTGATCGCAAGGATCTTCGTGCGGATCGCGTTGACCGCAACAAAGACCAGCGGGACATTAATCATGACCGGCGTGATTTGAACAAGGACCGCGCGGACCGCAATGCCGATCAGCGCGATATCAACCACGACAAGAAGGACCTGGCCAAGGATCGCAAAGACCGCAACAAGGACCAGAAAGACATCAACAAAGACAAGAAAGACCTGCACAAGGATCGCAAGGATCTGAGGCAGGACCGCAAGGGCCACAAGTAAGTATTTGTTTTGCAGAAGTGAAGGGCCGCGCGCAAGAAGACGCGCGGCCTTTTCATTTGTTAGCGCGAATCTGCGTCAGGCGCGAATCGTTCCTTCAAATACTCTCACGGCGGCCCCGCTGACGCGCGGCACGAGTTTCTTTCCGCTTTGCGTGACCTCCACTTCGAGGTGGCTTGGGCGGCCCATTTCCTGGCCTTGGAGAATGGTCAGCGTGTGGCCGGGCGCCAGTCTTCCGTTTCGCACAAGATATGCGCCCAGCGATCCGGCGGCGGACCCCGTCGCGGCATCCTCATAAAGTTCCCACGGCAGCATGCCGCGCGAAAATGCCTTGTCATTTCCACTGAGAGCGAAGCAGTAAGCCATCGTCGCATTCTTTCCCTGAAGGCGGCGGAGTTCGGCCATGTTCATGACAATCTTGCCAAGTGCGGCGCGATTGCGCAGCGGCACCATCAGGTTGAAGATCCCGGTGGACACAAATTCAGGTTGCAGGTTCGTGTCAAAATCCTTGGGCGAGAGTCCCAGCGCTGTAGCGAGTTTCTTCTTGTTGATTTTCGCAGGCTTGAAGATCGCTTCCTTTTGCGTCATGGTGACGCGCTGCGGGCGGCCATCCTTAAAACGGATTTCCACCGGCAACACACCGGCTCCGGTTTCTTGCAGGATGTGCACGCCGCCGTCCTGCGCGGGAACCACGCCCAGTTCCGCGAGTAGGAACCAAGTTCCAATTACAGGATGACCGGCGAGTTTGAGTTCTTCCTTGGTCGTGAAGATGCGCAGGCGCGCGAGGGCTTCTTCGTCCGTGGGCTTTTGTACAAAAACCGTTTCCGAAAGATTCATTTCGCGCGCGATAGCGAGCATTTGATCGTCGGTGAGGCCGTCCCCGTCAGTAAATACCGCGAGCGGGTTGCCCTCGAAACGGTTGTTGGTGAAAACATCGAGCGTGTAGAAGCGATGTTCCATGACTGGTCGTAGATTCGCCGCGGGAGCAAATGTCAGATGCGCTCGAGCTGGGCGATGGTCCTTTCGTTGGTGACGTTCCCGGTGTTCAACGTCGAATTCGGCTCGATCAGGATAACGTGGACCTCTTCGTCCGCCACGGGACAGTGCTCGACGCCGTGCGGGACGACAATGAATTCGCCCTCGCGCACGACACGTTCACGATCGCGGAATTTCATGCGGAAAGAGCCTTTCACTACGAGAAAAAGTTCATCTTCGCTGTCGTGATGATGCCAGAGGAATTCTCCTTTGAACTTGACGGCTTTCACCAGGCAATTATTGACTTCACCGATGATGCAGGGTTTGTAGTGCTCGGAAATGAGGTTGAATTTTTCTTTCAGATTTATCGTGTTCATGGGGCACCTATAGCTCGTGAACGATTTGTGTTACAGCATTGAGAACGCGGTGCGTGGTTTCAGGCTTTGACGTTTCTGAATACACCCGCAAAAGATTTTCTGTTCCTGAGGCGCGCACCATTACCCATCCGGCCTCGCCGAGATAGACCTTGATGCCGTCCATGTCCTCGCGGCGTACGACCGGCAAACCAAGGAGTCGGTCCAGTTTTCCATTCGAAAAGTGAGCGATAGCTTTTTCTTTTTGCCCAGGTTTCAAATCGAGATCGACGCGGCCGTAATGATACTCGCCGAATTCCGCATGCAGCGCGGTCAGCAGCTCTCCTAGAGACTTGCCGTGCCAGGCCATCAATTCCGCGAGGAAAAGCGCGGAAACCGTGGCGTCGCGTTCCGGCAGATACAGGCTCGTGCCGATGCCGCCGCTTTCTTCGCCGCCAATCAAAATGTTCTGTTCCAGCATTAGTTCGCAAATATATTTGAAGCCAATGGGCACTTCGTGGAGTTTGCGCCCGAATTTTGTGGCGAGTTTGTCGATGAGCTTCGTGACGGAAAATGTTTTTGCGATATCGCCGGGCAGGTCGCGGGTTCCTGCGAGGTGCCAGACGAGCAGCGAAAAAATCTGGTGAGGATTGATGAACGCGCCGTCGCGGTCGATGGCACCGATGCGGTCGCCATCCCCGTCAGCGCAGAATCCGGCGTCGCATTTTCCCGCGCACACCGCCTGGCGCAGCGCTTCAATGTGCGGTTCGATCGGCTCCGGATGCACGCCGCCGAAACGCGGATCGCGTGTGCCGCGAATTTCCTCGCAGGAGATCCTGTTGCGGCGGAAAAGCTCCGGCAGCAGCCCCGCTGCTGATCCGTGCATAGGATCAAAGACAAAACGGAACTTCGCATCGCGCAGGCGTTTCCAATCCACCAGTTTTTCGAGCGCATCGAGATATGGCGCGCGTGGCTCGAGAGGGTGTATCAGATTCTGGCGGGGCGGCAGGGGTGGCACGCCCTTCTGCAACACTGCGTCGAGTTCCTGTTCGATCTGAGCGACGATGGAAGGGAGAGCGCTGCTGCCGTAGCTGGCTTTGTACTTGATGCCGTTCCAGCGATAAGGATTGTGGCTGGCGGTGATGACGATGCCGCCGGCCGCGCCGCGGTGCCTCACCAGATAGGAAATCGCCGGCGTCGGGCAGGGCTTATCCGCCAGCCATACGGGAGTGCCGCTGGCGCTGATTACTTCCGCGACCGCTGCGGCCACGCGATCCGCGGCGTAACGATGGTCGTAGCCGACGAGCACGCCTTTACGCGCGTCCTCATTTCGCACCACGTAGCGCGCGATGGCATGCGCGACGATGCGGGCGTTCGCAAAAGTGAAATCTTCCGCGATAACACCGCGCCAGCCGTCGGTTCCAAACTTGATTGAGGACATGTGTGCCGGGAAAAGTATACGCGAAGCGATATTTTCCCAAAACAGCCGGATTGGCCTGCTAGAGAAGTTCCTTCCGGCGCTGCGCTTCGAGCCATTTCACGATTTTTCCCACATCTTGGGCGCGGTCGCGCGGGCAGATAAGCAGCGCATCCGGTGTCTCAACCACCACCAGATCACGGACGCCGATGGCGGCAACGAATTTGGACGGGCTCCAGAAAAAATTGCCTTCCGCATCAAGCGTGTGGCCTTGTCCGGCAAGGACGTTCTCGCCGGTTTTCTTTGCCAGCAGTTCATAAACGGCCGCCCAGGAGCCAATATCGCTCCAGCCCACTTCTGCCGGAATCACAAAAACGCGCGGCGGTCCCTCGACGCGAGTCGCGGGTTCGAGCACGGCGTAGTCCACTGAAATATTTTCGAGCTTCGGATAAATCGAGCGCAATCTGCGCTCGTAGGTACGTGTCCCAATGAATTCTGCTAGCTTTTCCAGCGCGGCATGCGTCTTCGGCAGAAAGCTCTTCAGATTCTCCAGGAACGCGGATATCCGCCAGAAAAACATGCCGGCGTTCCAATGATAGTTGCCTGAAGCGACATACTCTTGCGCGAGTTTCAGTTCGGGTTTCTCCGTGAAGCGGCAGACGGCAAAAACCGGGAAGTTGCGCGAAGTGACAGGTTCACCCATCCGCTCGATATAGCCGAAACCAGTCTCCGGTCGGGTTGGGGGTATACCAAGTACCACCATTCGTCTCGGTTCGCGTGCTGCATCGAGTGCGGCAGTCACAATCTCCCGGAACTTTTGCGGTTGCTCGATGTAATGGTCAGCTGGGAGCACCGCCATCAACGAGTCGCCCCGCGCCACATGGCGCACATGAATGGCCGCCAGGCCGATTGCCACCGCAGTATTCATTCCCATGGGCTCGATCAGCACGCGCTTGCGAGCAGCTGTGGGAACCTGTTTGCGGACGGCCGAGGCCTGCTCCGCATTCGTGACCGTCCAGATGCGTTCGGCGGAAATCAGCGGCTTCAGACGCGCGGCGGTCTGCTGCAGCATGGTGTCCTTGCCGATGATGTTCAACAGTTGCTTTGGTGTGCGTGTGCGGCTGCGCGGCCAAAAGCGTGTGCCGCGGCCCCCGGCAAGGATCACGGCGTGGATTGTAAGCTTTTCAGTCCGCATCACCGTTCTTCTTTAGCTCATTCTTCTGATTAAGAGGAGAAGCCATAAGCACGTTAGTTTTCTTCTTCGGATAGTAGCCATGGCTCCCAAACACCGCAGGAATAAACCAGCACTCTCCTTGCGTATAAGAAAACTCGCCAAAATTGCTTCTGGTCATATCCTGTGGATTGCTAGACCAGCCAATTTTCCCTTCGCCTTCCAGAAAAACCCACAAACTAAATTCATGGCTGGGTTTGCCGATCGACTTCAGGTGGGTTGGCTCGTCAATTTCGCGTTTCGACGTTGAGAAGTAGGGGCAGTCAACCAAATCTTCCCAAAACTTCTTATTCCGGATTAGTCGCGGGCGAGTCGCTACCTTCCCGCCAGCGTTGGAGTTGAAATTCAGGACCTCCATAGCCTTTTCAACGTGGAGCTCGCGCGCTTTTCCTTTGGCGTCGACCCGCTCATAGTCATAGAGGCGATAGGTGAGGTCAGAGTATTCCTGTACCTCGCAAATAATCATACCGGGGCCAATGGTGTGCGGTGTCCCGGCAGGAATGAAGAAGGTATCACCTGCCTGAACCTCGTAGGATTGAAAGAGGTCTTCCAAAGTGTGATCGCTAAGCGCCGCGAGCACTCGCTCCTTTGTCGCGCCCGGTTTGAGGCCCGCGAGCAATCGAGCCCCAGGTTCCGCAGAAACGACGTGCCACATCTCCGTCTTGCCGCGACCACCTGCAGCTGCTTCGTGCACAGCTGCGTAGGCGTCATCTGGATGAACTTGAATGGAGAGCTTGTCGGTAGGAAAGATGAATTTTAAGAGAAGAGGAAAGTCAGTTTCATCTCGGAATTTCAGGCCGCGCCAAGCTGTAGTCATTTCTTTCCAAGCTTCGCCCAGTGTTTTGTCGACAAATGGGCCATTGGCTATGCGGCAATCAAGACCAGTCAACCAAGCCTCGCCAATTGGCGACTTGAGATCATGCATTTCCGGGAAAAGAGGGGCCAGTGAACGGCTGCCCCACAGACGCTCGGAGAACGTGGGTTTAATGCGAAACGGCTCAGGCGCTATTGGCCAGGCACTCACGTTTCAGGCGGCGGCTTCAGCGCGAGAGAAAAAACGTTCGAGGCGGCGCAGTCCTTCCTCGATGCGTTCGATGGAAGTGGCGTAAGAAAGGCGCAGATAGCCGGGCGCGCCGAAAGCTTCTCCGGGCACCAACGCAACGTGCGCTTTCTCCAGGACTAACTTGGCAAGCGCGGTGCAAGTTTTGGCGTGTGCATGCCTGCCTTCCCCGAGATGCGCCGACACATTGGGAAAAGCGTAAAACGCGCCGCCCGGCCATTCGCAAGTAATTCCAGGAATCGCGCGCAGTCCCTCGACGATGCGTTTGCGGCGCTTTTCATATTCGGCCAGCATCACGGGAACCGTTTCCATCGTCCCGCGCATCGCTTCGAGTGCCGCATACTGCGCGATGGAGGTCGCATTGGACGTGGACTGGCTCTGCAGCTTGATGAGCGCTTGGATCAACACCTCCGGCCCAAGCGTGTAACCGATACGCCAGCCGGTCATCGCGAACGTTTTCGAAACCGAGCCGATGATGACGACGTTTTCCTTGGAGCCCGCGGCGCTCGCGATCGAATACGGCTTGTGCGGTTCGTACGTGAAATGCGAATAGCACTCGTCGCCCATCAGCCAAACTTTGTGCTTCCTGCAAACGGCGAGGATGCGCTCGTACTCATCCGGCGGAACAACGCCTCCCGTTGGATTGCTGGGCGAATTAAGGATGAGCAACTTTGTCCGAGGAGTGACGGCTTTTTCGATGGCCGAAGCCTTCACGCTGAAGCCCTCTTCCGGTTTCGTCTCAACAAAGACCGGTGTCCCGCCCGCATATTTCACGATGTCCGGAAAGCTCACCCAGTATGGCGCGGGGATAATGATTTCGTCGCCTTGCTGGACCAGCACGCTCATCACATTAAAGATGGAATGTTTGCCGCCAACGCTGACCACGCATTCTTTTGCGTCATAGGAAGAGCCCAGTTCGCGCTTGTGCCACGCGCAAATCGCTTCGCGCAGCGGCATGATTCCGCCCGTCGGCGTATATTTAGATTTGTTTTCCTCGATCGCCTTGATCGCGGCTTTCTTGATGTGGTCCGGCGTGGGGAAGTCCGGCTCGCCGGGGCCGAAGTCCGCGATATCCACTCCACGCGACTTCAGCTTCTCCGCTTCGGAGATCACCGCCGCGGTCGGCGAAATTTGTATGCGATTGATACGGTCCGTAAATTGCACCTTCGCTCCTTGAAAAGAGTTCACTGTCTAAAGCACACGTCAAATTCGTTTACGAAACTTTCGCGCGCAAGCGCTGCTCCACCACTTCCGGCACCAGGCCCTTGAGCGATGCGCCAAGCTGCGCAATTTCGCGCACCAGCTTCGAGCTCAAGTAGCTGTACGACAAGCCCGGCAGCATAAAAACTGTCTCAAGCCGCGGCTCAAGTTTCCGGTTCATCAGCGCCATCTGCAATTCATATTCGTAGTCGGAAACGGCGCGGATTCCCCGCAGGATGACGCCGGCGCCGCGCTTCCGCGCGTAGTCCACCAGGAGGCCATCGAAAACGTCGATCTCCACGCTCGTCCACTGTTTGGTCACTTCGCGCAGCATTTCGACGCGTTCCTTCACGGAAAACAAAGGCTCTTTCTCGGCGTTTCGCAGCACCGCGACAATCAGCAAATCGAACATCTTCTCCCCACGCTCGATGAGGTCGAGGTGTCCGTTGGTGACCGGGTCAAACGAACCCGGGTAGATGGCAATTGAAGTTTTCATCGTGGAGTCATCGGTGCCGCACGTCTCGGTTTATTCTAACCCAGCCGCCTTTTGTGGGACAGGCATTCCTGCCTGTCCTCTTTGTAAGTGGTTGCTACTCAGCGGCAGACAGACAGGAATGTCTGTCCCACGCGAAATCCTCTTCGCAGGATGATGAAGATATGACAGTATGCCAAGGCTCGTGCTACATAGCAGTCAGCAGAGATTTGCTACCCTGCGAGGGAGGATTCTCGGGACCATGGCTCAGAATGCGCGTTTGCAAGGACTTGGCATACTCATTCTTTGCAGTTTGTTGCACCCGGCAATGACTATAGCTCAACAGCCTGCATTGAATCTCATGCCCCTTCCCGCGAACGTGCAGCCGGGAACAGGCAGCCTGCGCGTGGACTCCGCGTTTTCCGTGGCGTTCACGGGATATATCGAGCCCCGCCTGGAGCGCGCCAGTGAGCGATTCTTGCGTCAACTCGCGCGCCAAACAGGTCTCCCGCTCGCGTTGAAGCCCTCGAAGACCGGAAAAGCCACGCTCGTGATTCAGACCGATCACGCGAGCAAAGAGATTCAGGAAGTCGGCGAGGATGAATCCTACATCCTTGATGTGAGCACCGCGAGTGCAAGGCTCCGGGCCACTACGCCGCTCGGAACGATGCACGGGCTGCAAACATTTCTGCAACTCGTGGATGTGTCGTCCGACGGATTTGCCGTACCCGCAGCCACGATCCAAGACAAGCCGCGTTTCCCGTGGCGTGGCTTGATGATCGATTCCGCCCGCCATTTTATTCCGCTCGACGTGATTCACCGGAATCTCGACGCCATGGAAGCCGTGAAGATGAACGTTTTCCACTGGCACCTCTCGGAGAACCAGGGCTTTCGCGCGGAGAGCAGGAAATTTCCGAAACTTCACGAATTGGGCTCCGACTCCCTTTATTACGCGCAGGATGAAATCCGCGACCTGATCGCCTACGCGCGCGATCGCGGCATTCGGGTGGTGCCGGAATTCGATATGCCCGGCCATAGCACCGCCTGGTTCGTGGGGCACCCCGAGCTGGCCAGCGGAAAAGGACCCTACGAAATCGAGCGGAGATGGGGCGTCTTCGATCCGGCAATGGACCCCACGAACGAGAGAGTCTACAAGTTTCTCGATGAATTCATCGGTGAAATGGCAAGGATTTTTCCGGACCACTATTTCCACATTGGCGGCGACGAGGTGAACGGCAAGGAGTGGGACGCCAACCCGAAAATTCAGGCGTTTATGAAGGCGCAGGGGATCAAAAACAATGAAGCGCTACAGGCGTATTTCAGCGGGCGCGTCCAGAAGCTGGTGGTGAAGCATGGCAAGGTGGTGATTGGCTGGGATGAAGTGCTGGTGCCGGGCGTGCCGAAAGACATTGTGATTCAATCCTGGCGCGGGCAAGCATCGCTGGCGCAAGCCGCAAAGCAGGGCTATCGCGGGATTTTGTCGAACGGGTATTACCTGGACTTGGGTTGGCCTGCGGCGCGGCACTATGCTGTCGACCCGATGAGCGGCGACACTGCCAATCTTTCTGCCGAAGAAAAGCAACGAATTCTGGGGGGTGAATCGTGCATGTGGGCCGAATACGTCAGCCCTGAGAACTTGGATTCGCGTATCTGGCCCAGGAACGCCGCGATTGCCGAGCGTCTGTGGTCTCCGCGGGAAGTCCGCGACCCCGCTTCCATGTATACGCGCTTGGATTTCGTCAGCGCCCGGCTGGAATGGCTGGGTCTTACGCACCGGACCGTCATGCGGCACATGTTGCAGCGCCTCGCTGGCTCCCCTTCACGCGCGGAATTTGCCGCTCTTCGCACTCTTGCCGACGCCGTCGAACCGGTGAAAGAGTACACTCGCGAACGAACCGCGCCTGCGGAACCGACAAGCGCCACACCCATGAATCGCCTCGTAGACGCGGTTCCGCTTGAGAGCGATGCAGCCCGCCGTTTTGGCGAGTTGGTCGATCAATTTCTCTCATCATCTTGCCATGACGCGGCGGCGGAGGCACGGCTCCGCGCGCAACTCACTGCTTGGCGCGACAACGACGCCATCCTCCAGCCCCTCGCGCAGCGCTCTTTCCTGGTCAAAGAAGTAGCGGCCAACTCCCAGGATCTCTCCGCGTTGGGCACAGCAGCGCTTGCCGCTCTCGACGCTATCGCAAAGGGCCAGCCAGCCCCCGACACGTGGAAAGCGCAGCAGCTTGCGACCCTGGAACAGATGAAAAAACCGAAAGCACAGTTACTGATGATTCCCGCGCCTGCAGTTCAGAAATTGATCGAGGCTGCCGCCGGAGGCGGGCCTTGCTCTGGCTCGAAGCCATAGCGCGAATTGCGCCGGCGCAAAGGCTGCTCAGTTCGATTCTGTGGGATGGTTGTGGCAGACGCCGCTGCCGGAATCATGAAAGGTCTTGCCCTCTTCGGGGATAAACTCCCAAGTGTATTTTCCCGGCGAGAGCGTGAGCTTCAACACGCCGTAAGTTTCCCATTCGCGGGCTTCGCTATTCGGCGTGGCGAAGCCGAGAAGATCGTGGCTGCGTCCTCCAGTCCCAACAACAATCTCCCGTATTCCATTTGCCGGATCTGGTTTGCCCTCGGGATCCTGCGGCGCAAATCGTTCGTAGGAGTGTTCGTGTCCGGCAAGAACCAGGTCGGCGTGTGCGGCGTACAGGTCTTCCCATAGCTGCTTCAATTTGGGATGTACGGCGTGGCTTTTGAACACGCCGCTGCTGAACAGCGCGTGATGGCCATAGGCCAGAATGCAAGCGTTAGGATGTTTCGCAAGATCCCCCTTCAGCCAGGTTTCTTCCGGCGAGCCAGCCGCGCAGCCTCCCAAGGACTTCGCGTCACAATTCGTATTCAGTGCCACAATGTGCCAGTCACCCAGGTCGTAGCTATAGTAGCCTTTGCCCGCTGGCCCCGCCTGTGCTCCCCAATATTGGAAATAGCCCGACGCCGTACGATTTGCGTACTCATGATTACCCAGGGCCGGTTTCGTCCGATCTTTGAAGCGTCCCCAGGTCGGGTCGTAGCAATTCTTGAAGTTTTCCGCACTCCCTCTTTCGTAAGCCAGGTCCCCTGCGGCAAAAACTGTGCCGGGAATTTGCTCGATCAGCTTGGCGGTTGCTTTGGCGCCTTCCAGATTCTTGCAGCCAGCGATGTCGCCCGCACCAACGAGAACAAAGGTCTGCTCCGGCGTGTGCTTTTTTATCGCCCCGACCTTGCCGGTCTTGGGATGGTCGCCTGGCGGAGCCGCTCGCGTTTGCGCGAGTGCATGCGTCGGAACGAGTACGGTCATCAGGATCAGCCCCCAGAAGCATGATCCCCCAATTTCTTTTCGTTTCCGAATGTATCCGGGCATCCAGCCCCTCCATCGAACGTGTAGGCTACCATGCTGGGCCAGCTAACTGAGCTAATCGCAATTCTGCTTGGGTTTCCGGCCGTTCAATATCATAGGAGACCGTTCGCTGAAAAATGGTTGATATAAGACTGATTCGGTCTTATTATAAGTTGTTAGAAATACAGGGCTTGTATGGAAGTATGGAATCACTTTGGGTTGACTTTCCGAGAATCCAGGGATATACTTCATCTGCGACTGAATCAGTCGCATATTCCGAGCGTCCGGAAGGTCTAAGGTCTATCGAACGATGTTCAAGCTTTCCAAGAAAGCCGACTACGGCCTGATTGCCGTCAAGCACTTGGCGATGCATCGCCAGCAACATGCTTGTAGTGCCAATGAGATTGCCGAGGAGTATGGCATTTCCGCGACGCTGATGGCCAAAGTGCTGCAAAAACTGGCGCATCATTCGCTCGTGGCTGCAAAGCATGGTTCCAGCGGGGGCTACCAATTGGCTAAGGATCCAGCGCAGATTAGCGCCCTCGATGTGATTTCGGCCATTGATGGTCCCGTGCTGATTACTTCGTGCGTGACCAATCACGGGAATTGCGACGCCACCGAGCGTTGTTCCGTCAAAGAGCCGTTGCGCCGTGTGAACGAAAGCATTTTAGAAGTGTTAGGCGCGGTAACGATCTCGCAGTTGAGTGAAGAGCCGCACGAGCCTTCGCTCGTGGCGTTGTCGGCCTCGACTCGGTCGGGGCCGCAGATGAGTTCGACTTAGGATTAGGAGAAGAGGAATATGGCCGTCAAGCTACCGATTTACATGGACAATCACGCGACCACCCCGGTCGATCCGCGCGTCGTCGATGCCATGCTGCCGTATTTCACCGAGAAGTTCGGCAACGCCGCCAGCCGTAACCATTCGTTCGGCTGGGCGGGCGAAGAGGCCGTGGAAACCGCGCGGCAGCAGATTGCTTCGCTGATCAATGCCACGCCGAAGGAAATCATCTTCACCAGCGGCGCTACCGAATCCGATAACCTGATGATCAAGGGCATCGCGGAAATGTTCCGCGAAAAGGGCAACCACATTATCACCCAGGCCATCGAGCACAAGGCCGTGCTCGATACCTGCAAGAACCTGGAAAAGCACGGCTTTGAAGTTACCTATCTGCCTGTCCAGCGCGACGGCCGCGTAAGTTTGGACGATTTGAAGGCGGCGATTAAGCCCTCGACGATTCTGATTACCATCATGTACGCCAACAACGAAATTGGCGTGATCAATCCCATCGCGGAAATCGGCAAGATCGCCAAGGAACACGGCATCTTCTTCGCCGTGGATGGTGTTCAGGCCGTGGGCAAAGTCCCCGTCGACGTGCAGAAGGACAACATCGATCTGCTAGCCATCAGCGGCCACAAGGTTTATGGGCCAAAGGGCGTCGGCGCATTGTACGTTCGCCGCCGCAATCCGCGCGTCCAGCTTTCCGCCATCATCGACGGAGGCGGGCATGAGCGCGGCATGCGCTCCGGCACGCTGAACGTGCCTGGGATCGTCGGCCTTGGCAAGGCCTGCGAAATCGCTCAGAAAGAGATGCCCGAAGAAGCGGCGCGTTTGCTCGGCTTACGCGAACGGCTCCGCAAGGGCCTGGAAGCCAAGCTGGACGAGGTGTTCATCAACGGCTCGATGGAGCACCGCTTGCCGAACAACCTGAACATGAGCTTTGCTTATGTGGAAGGCGAATCGCTCCTCATGGGCATCAACGATATCGCGGTTTCAAGCGGTTCTGCCTGCACTTCGGCAACCCTGGAGCCAAGCTATGTACTCAAAGCATTAGGTGTTGGCGAAGACCTCGCGCACACCTCGATCCGATTCGGCCTCGGCCGTTTCAACACGCAGGAAGAGGTCGACTACGTCATCGACAAGATGGTTCAAGTCGTCACCAAGCTGCGCGAGCTCTCCCCGCTTTACGAAATGGCCAAAGAGGGAATCGATATTTCTAAGGTGAAATGGCAAACAGCCTAAAGGACTGGAAGAAACATGGCAAATGAAGGGACAATTCGCATTCATCGCTCCATCGGTGGCACCGGCGCGGCTTTCCGCGTGACGTTCGTGCCCTATGGTGGAGAGGGAGAAGAGGCCGCCGTCGCCGGCGAGCGCTCTTTCCATGAGCTTCAGCAGGTGCGCGCCTTTCTGAAGATGCTTGGGCTTGGCGCGGAATTCATCAAAGACGCTCTTCGTCAATTGACCGCGGGCCGTTCGGCTTCCGTACCGAACGTTTCGCTCACGGACAAGGTAGTCAAGAGCGCGGGTTTCGGTAATCTCGTGAATCTGGCAAGGAGCAACGGCTAATGGCATACAGCGATAAAGTGGTTGATCACTACAATAATCCCCGCAACGTCGGCAGCCTCTCGAAGGAAGACCCCAACGTGGGCACGGGTCTCGTCGGAGCGCCGGAGTGCGGCGACGTGATGAAGCTGCAGATGAAAATCAATCCCAATACCCAGGTCATTGAAGAAGCCAAGTTCAAGACCTTCGGTTGCGGATCGGCCATCGCCAGCTCCTCGCTCGCTACCGAGTGGGTGAAGGGCAAGACGGTCGAAGAGGCGCTTTCGATCAAGAACACGGACATCGTGCGCGAGCTTTCGCTCCCGCCGGTAAAGATTCACTGTTCCGTGCTCGCCGAAGACGCCATCAAGGCCGCCATCGGCGACTGGAAGAAGAAGCACGGCGTCGAAGTCCCGGTCCACGAAAAGGCGTCGCACTAAGCCTCGTAAGGTGGCAGTTGTTTGCGCCTCAGTTGTAGGGACGCAGCATGCTGCGCCCTTGCCTGGCGCGATTAACGTCGTAAGGCATTTGGGGAATTGAAAATGGCAACAGAAGTCGCAAGCCCGAACATCGCGAAGATCCACCTCACCGAGCGCGCCGCTCTCAAAATCCGCGCGCTGCTTGAAAAGGAAGGCGTGTCTCCCGAAGTCGGCGGCCTGCGCGTGGGCGTGCAGGGCGGGGGCTGCTCCGGTCTTTCCTATGCCATGAGGCTGGACACGCGAGCTCGCGACCGCGACAAGATCTTCGAGGAATTTGGCGCGCGCCTCTTCGTCGACCCCAAAAGCTTTCTGTACCTGAACGGTACGACGCTCGAATACGAAGAGACGCTGATGCGCCAGGGATTCGTCTTCCAGAATCCCAATGCGGTGCGCAACTGCGGCTGCGGCAGCTCCTTTACGGCCTAGGAGTAGGACAGGCTTGAGCCTGCCTTCTTTTGTCTTTGATTGGTTTGGTTTTTCGTTGAAATTGGTTTCGGCGGGGGAAACAACCAAGCAAGTCTAACAAGTGGTTGGCAGCCGCACCCGCCAGCCACTTTTTTTGTGCCTTCTAGGGATTTTTGAAGACCATTTCATGACTACGGCGCCGACATCAACGACCCAATCCAAGACCATGGATTACTTTGCTATTTTCGGATTGCCGCGCAAGCTTTGGATTGAGATGAGCACGCTCGAGCAGAAATTCTTGCAAATGAGCTGGAAGCTGCACCCTGATAATTTTGTAAACGCGTCAGAGGAAGAGCGCGACCTCTCCCTTAAGCGCAGCTCGGAATTGAACGACGCCTACCGCACGTTGCGCGATCCCGTCGGCCGCGTCGAATATCTCCTCGGCATCGAAGGCGCGCGCAAGGAAGGCGAACACAAGCAGCAGGCTCCGCCGGAGCTGCTCGAAGAAGTTTTCGAGCTCAACGAATCGCTCGACGAACTGCGTGAGGCAAAAGCTGCGGGAAACGACCTGGCCGCATTGAAGTCCCGCCTCGAAGTCGCCGAGAAAAATTTTCAGCAAAAACTCGGCGAAGTCGACGCGCAACTTCAAACGGTGGCGCGAGAATGGGACACAGCCCTGCAAGCAGACTCTGGCACGCGGAAAAAAATCATGGCCAAGCTGAATGAATTGCTGAACCGCCGCTCCTACATAAGAAATCTGGTCGCCAACGTTCAAAAGGAGTTGCTGTAGCTCAGGCCTTCAGGCCTGAGGCTTTTCGAAAGTACTTGGCAATCATGGGACGTATCGTCGGCATCGATCTCGGCACCACCAACAGCCTCGTCGCCTATCTTGATCCGCAGACGGGCCAGCCGAAGTGTATCCCCGGTCCCTATGGCAGCGCCCTTTGTCCCTCAGTAGTTAGCCTGGATGCGGACGGAACCATAGTTGTGGGCGAGGCGGCACGAAGAAGGCTTCTCACGCAGCCCGAGCGCACCATCTATTCCGTCAAACGGCTCATGGGCCGAGGTCCCGCCGACGTCCAGGATGAACTGAAGCTGTTTCCGTTCCGCATCGATCCATCGAGCAAAAATGTCATCCGCGTCAAACTCGGCGGCAAAGTTTTCACGCCGCCGGAAATTTCCGCTTTCATCCTGCGCGAACTAAAGAATTGGGCAGAAGCGCACTTCGGCGAAACCGTCGACCGCGCCGTCATCACCGTCCCCGCGCATTTCAACGACGCCCAGCGCCAGGCCACCAAGGACGCTGGCAAAATCGCCGGCCTCGAAGTTCTTCGCCTTGTCAACGAGCCCACTGCTGCCGCGCTCGCCTACGGTCTTCACGAGAAGCAGCGCGGCAAAGTCGCCGTCTACGATCTCGGTGGTGGCACCTTTGACATCTCCGTTCTCAAGCTCATTTCCACCAGCGATGGCGACATCTATCAAGTTCTCTCCACCAATGGCGACACCCATCTCGGCGGCGACGATATTGACAATCTTTTGCAGGCCTTTGTCCACGAACTGATTCTCCACGACGATGAAATTGATTTTTCGCCGCATGGCGAACTCGCACAGGAGCTTCGCAAAGCGCTGATCGACGTCAAGCATCAGCTCTCCGAGACGGAGACCGCCACGCTTCGATTTGCCCTGCCGAACGGTAAGGTGTTCGTTCACGAGGTCACGCGCGGCGCGCTCGAAGCCCTTATTCGCCCCGTGGTTGACCGCACGATGGGGCCTGTCAAGCAGGCTCTTGCCGACGCGCACCTCAAGCCCACCGACATGGACGAAGTCGTTCTCGTCGGCGGCGCCACGCGCACTCCCTTGATCCGTCGCACCGTGCAGGAATTTTTCGGCCGGCAGCCGCACATCGAACTGAATCCTGACGAAGTCGTGGCGCTCGGCGCGGCTGTGCAAGCCAGCATTCTGGACCAGGGCGTCAAAACCATGCTGTTGCTCGACGTCACGCCACTTTCACTCGGCATCGAGACTTACGGCGGAGCGGTTGCAAAGATCATCCCGCGCAACTCCACGATCCCCGCGAGCGCCCAGGAGCTCTACACCACCGGCGTCGACAATCAGACCGGCATTGACATCCACGTTCTCCAGGGCGAACGCGAACTGGCCAAAGATTGTCGTTCGCTCGCGCGCTTCACCCTTCGCGTGCCCCCGGCACCTGCCGGCCTTCCGCGCATCGAGGTAAAATTCTTGATCGACGCCAACGGCATCTTGCAAGTAGCCGCGAAAGACCTTCGCACAGGCGACCAGCATTCCATCGAAGTCCAGCCCAGCTACGGCATCAACGATTCCGAAATCGAGCGCATGCTCGAGGAATCCATCGAGTACGCGGAGCAGGATTTTGCCGAGCGCCAGGTCATCGAGGCGCGCACGGAATCCGAATCGATCCTGGCGGCCACGGCAAAAGCGCTGGCAAATCCGCAGTCAGCTGCTTTGTCCGCCGAAGAACGCGCTAAAATCGAAGCCAGCGTCTCTGCATTGCGGGAATCCGTCGCTGGCAGCGATTACAAATTAATCCGCAAGCGCATCGACGAACTGAATCACGCCACCGAGCACCTCGCGGAATTGCTGATGAATTCAGCCGTATCCACGGCGCTCGAAGGCCGCAAGCTGGCCGAAGTCTAGGTTTGGTAGGATAGCCTTCAGCCTGTTCTACCATCGTAAATCGCGGCGCGATCCGCCGCAGGTAGATTGAGCATCGCGAATTGTAGCGGCGGCCTTACGCCGCCATCTTTGGTTTTTTGGGGGACAACATGGGCGGCAGCAACCCATACATCGAAGAAGTCAGATACAAACCCGCCACGAAGAAATACAAAGTCACATTTCTTCCCAGCGGCAAGACCATCGAAGTTGACCCGGAAAAGATTCCCTACGGCCACAACGGCCTCCCGGGCAGCATTCTCGACATCTCCGAAGGCATCAAAGCCGGCCTCGACCACGCGTGCGGCGGCGTCTGCGCCTGCTCCACGTGCCACGTCATCGTGCGCGAAGGCCTCGAATCCTGCAACGAAGCCACCGACGCCGAGCTCGACGAGCTCGATGAAGCACCTGGCATCACGCCGAAGTCGCGCCTCGGCTGCCAGACCGTTCCCGACGGCACTACCGACATCGTCGTCGAAATTCCCGACTGGAACAAAAATTACGCCAAGGAACTCGACCATTGAGTGATCTTATTTGTTCCCAGTACGCAGGCTGAAACAACCTATATCTTCTTTTTTTTCATACTAACAACTTACAACTAACAACTGAAAACTTCCTTCAGGAGCCCATATGCCGCCAACCTTCGGCTGGGACAATTTCGAAGATATCGCCATCGGCTTGGCCGACAAATTCCCTGACGTCGATCCGCTCACCGTTCGCTTCACGGACATGCACAAATGGATCACCGAGCTCCCGGGCTTCTCCGGCGATCCCGCGGCCTCCAACGAAACCAAACTCGAAGCCATCCAAATGGCTTGGCACGAGGAATTCCAGGACCGCCAAGCCTAGCGAACCCCGTCGTCCGCCGGGTCGCGCAGCCCGGAAAAATCTGTCATAATCCGCGTGCACTTGGGAGGCTGTATCATGAAGAGCATCCCGATCCTTTCGCTTGCCTGTTTCCTCATCCTGCCAAACTCCTTTTCTCAGGCTCAAGCGCCGCAGCAACCTCAACGCATCCCGGATGGAGGCACGCGCGAGGTGTTGCTCAGCATTCTCATTCCGTCCTTGCCGAATGCGCCGTTCACCGCCACAGTAAACACGGAATGGATTCGCCAATTGCCGGACGGCAGCACCATCACCCTCAAGAACCGCCGCGCCATCGCGCGCGATGCGGCGGGTCGTATCTTCCAGGAACGCCGTGCGCTCGTTCCGGACGATGGCAAGGCCCAGTCGGGCGTCACCCAAATCGAGATCAGCGACCCTGTCACGCGCGAACTTTACATTTGTATGCCCCACGGGCGCACTTGTCAGGTAGAAATATTTTCTCCGCCAGAGTCTTTGCCGTACACGCCGCCTGCCAAGGCGCACATGGCGCAGGGTTCAACCTCGGAATCGGAGGACCTTGGCAAGCAATCCATCGGCGGGCTCGAGACGGTCGGCATGCGGGAGACGACTATCATTCCCGCTGGCACCATCGGAAACAACAGTCCTCTCTTGTCCAAGCGGGAGTTTTGGTTTTCGCCCCGGCTTGGCGTAAACCTCATCAGCAAGCTGCAGGATCCGTTCTCCGGCACGCAAAACTTCGAAGTTTCAGACATCACTTTGGGCGAGCCGGACGCCAAGCTCTTTGAAGTACCGGGCGGCTTCAAGATTCGGGACTTGCGAAAGCCGCCTGAGCTCTCTTCACCTTCAGCATCGGCAACACCCAATTGATCGCTCCGAATCCCGTTATCGCGCCCAGGGTTCTCGGCAGTAGAGTTTTGTCCGCAGCGGCCGCGTCACCAAAAACTTCCGAAAGTTTTCCTTGACTTTTTCTTATTCCCCGGTATAATTAATTGCATAGGAAACTGCGTTTGGAGTGCGGGAGTTTGCTCCCGTTTTTTCTTTTTCCGGCAGCCATTTGCTAGTCCAAACAGTCAAAATCCCATCCTTTAGAATCAGCGACTTACGAAATGCAAATTTTGTAAACCCTTTCTTTTGACATTCATACAAAATGATGGGGGGTGGGGGGCAATTAAAAACTCCGGTGGATGCACGTGCCCGCAACTCTCGCCACATAGTGCGGGCGTTTTCGCTGCCATGCACGCGCCGCGCTTGTTCGCGCGCGCTATTTCTCGTATTCTAGAACGGTTCCGTTTCTCACCCCGGTGGCGCTATGGTGCAACGGTTAGCACGTAGCCCTTTCAAGGCTAAAATACGGGTTCGATTCCCGTTAGCGCTACCAAAGATCGCTGGCTGAATTCCTAGTTTTCCCGTTTATCATGGACCTGAACCACTCGGAGTCGTGATTCGCTTAGACTCGCGGATCGTCGTTGCTACCGCGTGTAAGGAGCGCACTTGGGCTACGTCGAAAAGCATCTCATTCCGGGTGAATCCATCCAATACCAAACCAAGCTGCATTGGATTGTCATGTTGGGGCACGTTGCCATCGCCGCGGTTTTCGAGTTGCTCGCAATAACATTTCTCGTCGCGGCGTTTTCCAAGCCGGCAGGAGCCAAAGCCGCGCCCTCGCGCGACGCCATGTATGTCGGGGCTCTCATTTGTTTCCTCATCGGAGCCACCCTCTTTTGCATCGGTCTGCTGAAGCGCAGTATCACGGAGATGGCTGTCACCAACAAGAGAGTCATCGTAAAGACCGGCCTTGCGGAACGCCGCACCACGGAAATCCTCCTCTCCAGAATCGAAAGTGTCGTGGTGGACGAGCCCGCCATGGGAAGAATCCTAGGCTACGGAACGGTAATTGTGCGCGGCACCGGCGGGACGCCCGAAGTGTTCCAAAAAATCCAGAATCCCCTGAAGTTCAGGGAACAAGTCCAAAGCCAAATCGCCGGTGACAGAGCAAATTGAGCGCGCCGCCCATTCGAGCTGCGGCCAACTTTGAACTTGGGTTCAAGCCAGCGTAAACTGATATTTGCAATCTAACAGGGAGACACCAAATGGCGAATCTAATGCGCACCTCCAACCCGGCGCTTAATGAGAAAGCCTTCAAGGGCCAGGTCGCTTTTGGCGAAGCGATGACGTTGCAGGGCACTGTCAACAAGACGGGCTTTCTCCTGCTCTGCGTTGTGGCCACGGCAGCATGGACCTGGGGTTTGTCGCACTCTCCAGTCCCGGGAGCGGCCATCCCGTGGATGATGGGTGGTGTTTTCGGCGGCTTCATCGTCGCGCTGGTTACGATCTTCAAGCCCAATTGGGCTCCGCTCACCGCGCCAATCTATGCGCTCCTCGAAGGCCTGGCGCTCGGCGGCATCTCCGCCATTTTCGAGCTGCGATATCCAGGCGTCGCGATTCAAGCCGTTGGCCTCACTTTCGGCACGCTCTTCGTAATGCTGCTCGCTTACAAGACCGGCATGATTCGTGCCACGCAGGGCTTCAAGCTCGGCGTGATTGCCGCCACGGGCGGTATCGCGCTCCTCTATCTCGTGGAGATGGTTCTTGGCGGCTTCTTTCACATTCAGGTCCCGGCGATCAACGGCAGCGGCGCCGTGGGAATCGGCTTCAGCCTCTTTGTGGTGGTCCTCGCGGCCCTGAATTTGGTTCTCGATTTTGACATGATCGAAAGTGGCGTCCAGGGCGGGGCGCCGAAGTACATGGAGTGGTACGGCGCATTCGGCCTCATGGTCACGCTCATTTGGCTCTATCTGGAAATCCTTCGCTTGCTGGCCAAGGCTCGCCGCAGATAACGAAACACTTGACGCGCGCGCAATCCATCATCGAAGCGCCCGTGCTCACCAACCGTTTTGTGGAAGCGCTTGGTTACGCGGCGGAACTCCATCTGCACCAGCGCCGAAAAGGCAAAGGCCAGCCCTACGTCGGCCACTTGCTTAGTGTTGCGGCTATCGTCATTCAACATGGCGGCGGCGAAGACGAAGTCATCGCCGCGCTGTTGCATGACGCGGTCGAAGACCAGGGCGGCCTCCCGCGCCTCGACGAAATCCGCGACAAATTCGGCGAGCGCGTCGCGCGCATCGTCGATGGCTGCACGGATTCCTACGAAGTCTCCGGTGAAAAACGCGAATGGGGCGAAAGGAAGCGCGCCTACATCGAGAAGGTCGCGCACGAACCCGAAGATGTTCGGCTTGTTTCTGCCGCGGACAAACTGGCCAACGCCCGCGAGATTCTCTCCGACTATCGCGTGGAAGGCGATGCCGTTTTCAACCGCTTCACCGGACGCAAGGACGGCACGCTTTGGTACTACAGAACTCTGGTCAATGTATTTCGCAAGGCGGGCTCAAGCCCGCTCATCGACGAACTCGACCGCGTTGTGACCGAACTCGAACATCTGGCCAAGTAAGCGCGCAGCAGCTTTAGCCCTACTCACCGCGTCGCGCATATCCGGCTTAGAATGTCAGCCGCAGGCTTGCTGAAACGCTTCTGGGTTCTCCGAGCGCGGTCCCGGAAAACAAACTCGCAAAATTGATTACGTTGAGCCGGTTCGCCAGATTCACTACTTGAATCTGCAGCGCAGCGCTCCTCGACTCGCTGTGATAAATCTCCGCTCCCGCCGCGAGGTCAAGAGAAAAATTCGGCCGCACGCGCCCGCGAACCAAATCGACGCGATCTAAAATCTGCTGTCCAAACGCCGCCAACAGATCACTGACGTTTGCGTTGCCAATATCTGCCGGCAAGCCGCTGCCGTACTGCGCGCCCATCGCCAGCCACGCGCGCCGCGGCGCTTGAAAACGCACTCGAGCATGCAGCGAATTCCGCTGATCTTGCGTGACCGCGAATTTGCTCGTATCGGTAAGCGCATTGGCGGCATCGCTTCCAAGGAACAATCCGCCGGTGATGGCCCCTTGGCCGTAGCCGGACTGGTTCGCGTAGCTCAAGTAGCCGGAGAAGCGCCCCCACTGGGGAACGTCCAAGCGGATTTCTTCTCCGAAAATCCGGGCCTTCGCGAACGCAATCGGGAAACTCACTCCCGTATCTAACAAGACGTCGTCATCGGAATACTGGCGAAAATCTCGCCTGAAAACATTGGCATCCAGCCGCAGCTTGCCAAGGAATGCTTTCGTTATTCCGCCCTCGTAAAAATTTCCGCGGCCCGGCCGCACCGGCAATCGCAACACCGAAAGGCTGATGGCATCGAGCAGAGGTGAGCTCGCGAGAAGGAGATTCTCGACAGCGGGAGTTTGAAAAACACGATCGTAGGAAATGCGGAGCAACAGATTGAGCGCCGGAACGAATCTCGATACGCCGATTCTCGGACTCCATGCCGACTCGTGCAAGATGAATCCATAATGATCGAATCTGAGACCTGCGCTGATGTTCCACTGGCCTAGACGCATCTGGTCTTGCGCGTAGATCGAAGGTTCCACATCCCATTTTCGCTGATAAGGAAAAGTAAAATTCAACTGCGTCCCGGAATCGAATTGAGTCGAATCGGTGATCGCATACTGCAGCGCCTCATGCACCGGACTGAAGATACTGTCCACTCCCGTTTTCCAATCGTGGTGTCCGCGATGCCCGGCGAGGTCGGCTCGCGCATATCCCTCGCGGTAGCCGCGATCTTGCGAAACGATCACGGGCGTTGCAAACGAGTTCGATTTCAGCGATGCGCTCGAATCCCGTACGCTTCCCGAGAAGCTCAAAAACAAATCAGGAGAAATCGTGTGCTGGAAGAAAATCTGCCCGCTCGTTTCCAAATTCCGGATGTCCTGCCGCTGGCCGGCCTGCTGCTGCACGAGTTCGTTGGGCACGAGAAAGCGGACCGCATTGTGCGTCACGCTCACCCGCAAGCGATCGCTCGCCGAAAAACCCCGTTCATAGGAAGCCGCGAATCCCGCGGCATTTCCCCGGTTCGTGTAATTTGCAAGCACCGGAGGATCGAGGTAGCGCTCGGTGTGAAGTCCCTCTCCACTCGCCAAAAACCTGTTCGCTCCTTGCGCGTAGGAAATTCCCGCTGCGCCGTTCGTCGTGGAAAAACTACCTCCGCCCGCATCGAACCGTCCGTGCCATCCTGCCGGGACATCTTTCTTCGTCATGACCTCGACGATGCCGCCGAGTTTCCGTCCGTATTCGGCGGGAAAACTTGCGGTCAATACACGCAAGGATTCCACGTCGCCCGCGTCGAACGACGGCGCAAACGCTGGCGAGCGGTTCTGCGTCAGCGGCAGCCCGTCGACCACGAACTGCACGTCGTACTCCGAGCCGCGCGGATGAAGCACGCCGTTGGCTTCGTACACCCAGCCGGGTTGTTCGGCTACTAGGTCCAGCAACTCGCGTCCCGGCTGCGCGGCGTCGTGTTCTTCGATCGCCTGCCGCCCGATAGAGTACAGCGATCCGGTTGCATAAGGATCCACCAGCGTCGCTGAATCATTTACCTGCACTTGTGTTGTCACCGGCGCGACGCCCAGCGTCACCGTGACGCGCACCGGAACTTCGGAGCGAATTTCAAATAGATCGCTCCACGGCGCGAATCCTTCCGCCAGCAAACTCAGCCGGTAAACTCCAAACGGAAGATCCTGCGCAACGTAGCGCCCTTCCGGCCCGGCGACAAACGCTCGCCGAACTCCGTTGGCTTCGCTGACCAATTCGCCAGCAGGCGACACCGCGGCCCCGTGGGGGTCATGCACTTCCAGCCGCAGTTCGCCCCGCAGGCGCTGCGCCCGCGCGCTCCCGCCGTACAAAACGAGAAGTGCGAGAATTCCGATCGTCCGCGTTATTTGCGATGGACCCATAGTTATTGGCCGCTCGCAGCGGCCATCTCAAGCTGCTGTTTGTGCATCTTTCCTTTGAAGCGCTCCGTTCGGCGCCTTGATTCACGTTAGCACGGAGTTCGTTTCATTTCTGCGGCTCCCGGCCGCCTTCGCCCGCAAAATGCAACAGCAGTTCAGGCCAATGCGCTTGCCGTCGCTTCGGCCTTCCGGCAGAATACACTTGACCGCTATCTAACCTCCATGAACACCCGCTCGTCCCAATGAATCCTCTCTTCACCATCGGCCACTCGAATCTTGAAATCGAGCCTTTTCTTGCAGTTCTTACCCAGCATCGTATCGAGACGCTATGCGACGTCCGCAGCCGGCCCGCTAGTTTCCGCTTTCCACAGTTCAATCGTGAGCCGCTCGAGGCTGCGCTTGCTTCTGCAGGAATTCGCTACGAATTCTTCGGTGAGAGTCTAGGTGGGAGGCCTGCTGATCCGCGCGTCTATCGCGAAGACGGCCTCGTGGATTACGCCGCGCGCCGTCGCGCGCCTGATTTCGTCGTAGGCGTCGAGCGTTCACTTGCCCTCGCCAGGACCAGCGTCGCTGCCCTGATGTGCGCCGAAGAAGATCCCCTGCAATGCCATCGCTTCTTGATGATCTGCCCGGCGCTCCTGGAACAGGGAGTCAGTCCCGTCCACATCCGTCGCGGCGGTGCGCTCGAATCCCAAAGCGACGCCGAGGACCGCCTCCTCGTTCTCCGCGGCTTCGACGACGTCACCAGCACTTCGCTCTTCGTAGCCGGCCGCGAAGCGGCCCTGCGGGACGCCCTGGCGCTCCAGTCGAAGGACTTCGCCTTCCGCGCTTCTCCCGAAGCGGCCGAATATTTCTGAAAATTATGCACCGGCTCCTCTGCACCATCGGCTTCACCGGAAAGACCGCAGAAGAGTTTTTCACTTTGCTCACGAATGCCCGCGTCCGCCAAGTCATCGACATCCGCCAGAACCGCGGCGGGCAGCTTTCGGGTTTCTCCAAGCACCCGGACCTCTCTTTCTTTTTGAAAGAAATCGCCGGAATCGAGTATCTCCATGATCCCCTTCTTGCTCCGCCTCCGGAACTTCTCAAGAATTATCGCCGCACGAAAGATTGGCCTTCGTATGAAACAGATTTTCTCGCGGTGATGAAAGAGCGCGGCATCCCGGCAAGCTTGGACACGTCTTTGTGGCCGCCAAGTATCTCTCTTCTTTGTTCCGAGCCTGGCCCGGAGAAGTGCCATCGCCGCCTAGTCGCCGATCTCCTCGCCGGCTACTGGCGCGCGCAGGGCAACGACGTCGAAATTCGTCATCTCATTGTGTCACCCCAAAAGCCCGCAAAGCCCCGGCGCAAGCCGGCCGGGGTCGTCACGTGAGCAGATTGCTCATCACCGAAATTACGCGCATGGGCCCGGCCTTCTGCGTCATCGGGCTCCAGCGCGAAAAGGATCGCATTCAGTCTATCCGCCCCATCCCCTCCTGCGGCCATGGCTGGCTGCGTTTCCCGCATCGGCGCTGCGATATTTTGGATTGCGCGCTTACGCCGTTTCCCGCGCCCTGCCCCCATGTTGAGGACCGCGTGGCCACTTCCGGTTTTCAGAAGTCCACGACGATTCCCGAAACCGAAGTTGTCACCTACCTCCGCAAGGCGGAGGTCTCGCGCTCCCTGCCCGATCTGTTCGGGTGCCGGGTTTACGAAAACAAGACCGGCAGCGGTCTCTTTGCGATTCCGGGCGAAGCCAAGCGTTCGATTTGCGGATGCGAAACACAAAATTTGCGTCTGGAACTTTGCGCCAATGAGCTTCGTGCCACTCTGGCTCTGCCTTCGGGAGAGGTTCTGCGCGACCTTCCCGTGGTGGATCACGATTGGCGCGGCTTTGTGGATGCCGCCCTCGCTCCCAGCCGCGGCGCCAACCAAGTTGCTCGCCTCGAACGCTTCCTGAATTCCCATTTTCATTACAAGATCATGTCCTGCCCGCATCATTTCGTACGTCTCGGCCTCACTCGCCCGTATCATGATTATTGCTGGCTGATGCTGGATACGCTATTTCCCTTGCCACGGCCTGAATGGCTCGGTGAGTTCTGATGCCACGGTCTTCCATCCCACAGTTTGAAGATAAGCGCCGCCGACTCCTGGAGGATTGTTTTCGCCGCGAGGCAGGTTCTGCGGTTCCGATTCCCGGCGATGACGTGGATCTAGTGGAGGCCGGAATCTTGGATTCCATGGGCTGGGTGAGTTTTCTTCGCGCCGTCGAGACAGCCAATGGCGCGCCCGACCTGGCTTCGGACCTGAATGAACGCTCGGCAAGCTTCGCCGCTCTCTTGAAGGCGTTGCGCGATTCAAAATCCACCCCCGCCGCACTCAGGCCGCCAGTCTCGCCTCGCGGGCTCGATTATTCTTCCGCTACAGCCATCCTTGCGGCCTCGTCTTCTGCGGTAGGTTCGCGGGTCATTCCGTCAGAGGAAGTTGATCGCGCGTTTGGGATGCCGGTAGGGAAACTTCGCAAGCGCGCCGGCATCGAATCGCTCGCCTACGTTGCCGAAGACGAAAATGAGCTGACGCTTGCGGCGAAAGCGGCGCAGGAAGCGTTGCGCGGTGCCTCCTGCGGACCGCAACATCTGGATTGGATCGTCGCGACCAGTGAAACGCATCACAATTATCCTTCGCTCTCGGCCCAGCTGCATTCCCGGTTGCTTGTCCGTGAAAATTGCGTCGCGCTGGACACCGGAGGCGCTTGTCTTGGTTTGCTCAACGCCCTTGCCGTCGCGCAATCGATGATTGGATCGGGACAGGCCAAGACCGTCGCGGTCGTCACCGCCGATGTGCACAGCCGAACGCTCACTCCGGGCCGCGTCGCGGGCGAATTCGGCGGACTCTTCGGCGACGGCGCCAGCGCTTTTATTTTGCGAAGCACCGCTCATAAAGATTCCAAGAACTCCTATCGCCTCGGCGAATTTCTCTTTGGCTGCGCGGGCCAGTACGCCGCGGCCATCCAGGTCAGCGATACGAAGGACGGCACCCTCGAAGTGCAGTTCGACGGAGAAACACTTTCGCGCGCGGCGATCACGCGCATGGAAAAGGTCCTTGCTTCCGTCGAGCTGCGCAGCGGCATCCCGCGCGGCTCCGTCGGAGGGTTTGCCACGCACCAACCGAATCCCCGCCTTGTTGCTCTGATCGCGAAGCAGTGCGGAGTTTCCCCGAGCACTTTTCCGCCGATCGCGCGGGTTTCCGGGAATCTGGGCTCATCCACCTGCGGCGCAGCACTGCATGAAGCTTTGCGGATCGCTGAGAAGCAACCGCGCGACGATCGCAGGCCGATTTTCCTGGCTTCGCTTGGCCCTGGCCTTCTCTTCGGCGGTGGCTGGCTCACCCCTCACGAAAATGGAAAATAGAAAATGGAAACTCGAAATTTGAAACTCGGAACTCTCTTCAAGGTCCGGGCCGCGTCCGAGCCGTGAAGCTGACGTCCACTGCAGGGACAACGCAACCTTGCAACGGCGGCCAGCCCGCGTCGGGGACGACGTTGCGGCATAGCGAGACAATCGCGTTGTCGAACTGCGAAGGATCTACCGCTCCATTCAGCGCTTCCGCATATACCGTGTAGCTGTGGCCCACAGCCAGACCATCGATTTCGTACGTGCCGTCAAATTGCGCGGGACCCGGAGCGGCGCAGCTCCACCCGCCAATTGTCGCTCCCACAACCGCTCCGCCGGCCGCGTCCACGGCGACCACCTGCGCGCCGAAAACTCCCGTTACGCCCGGAGGCGAAGCCGCAAGCGCCAGCGGATTTGCCGGTAAAATTCGTCCGCTGATTGATCCCAGGTGTACGGTGTCCGCGGGATCAGAATAGAGAACGCGTAATCCAGTCCGGTCATCGTCGCCTAGCGGCGCATCGGGCTGCTGCAATGTTGGCCGCGCTCCGCTGAATGTGCCGGGCGCGGGCGCAAAGGGAAACATGATCGCGCTCCAAACTGCCGAATGGCTGAAGCCGAGAAAGTGTCCGAACTCGTGCGTCAGCAACGATTCCAGATCGTAGGCTTTTGGATTTGCCGCCAATGCTTGGGGGGTCGCGTACGTAGTACTCGAATCGCTAGGATTGAAATAAATGTCCGCGTCGAGAATTTGCCCAAACTGCGTTGCAACAGCGCTACTGCCGACTTGAACTCCAAGGCGGTCTGTCGAAATCACTCGGGTGAAAGCCAGCACGCCGGGCGTAAAGGCCATGTCCGCCTGATCGAAACAGATGGAATTCACGGCATCCGAGCCACAAGCATTTTGCGTCGCAGTACGCGTCAACGGAGTGAGTGTTGCGGGAACCACAGTCGTGCCATTCACGCCAGTCCACGCCGCCAGCGACTGCGCAATTACCTGTTCGATTTCCGTTAATCGGCCGCCGGCAGTTTGGTTCTGCGTCAAGATAGTTACGGGATTTGTATTCAGCGCAGTGCTCCATCGAACGGCGATGCTCCCAGGTGAAATCAATTGGTGCGTCCGCACCGGGCAAGCCGAGCCGCCTGAAATCGACGCTGGCAGGCGGATGTCCGGCACGATCATCCCGAACGAATAGGCCAGCACGGCGGGTGCGAACCATCCGCCGTGGAAAAGCGCAAGGGCGCTCGCGAGAATTTGCACAGCTTTGGATTTCATTTGTTGTTTCACTCCGATCCCAAATATTCACGGCATTTTTTCTTCCAGCGCCTTCCGAAGTTTCAGTTGAAAAATCGCCACCGGCAGATTGCGAATTCCGCCATGCTGAAACCGGCGTGTTCGAGGATCAAAGAGCGGCGCCGCTGCCGAATCCTGGGTTACTCGCTCGATTCCTCGTGAATCCTTCATGATTCGAAACGTTCCTTGCGACCATCCCAGCACGCGAAACGGTTCGCCTTCGCGCGCCCAGAGAAATACGTAGGCTTCTTCGCCTGCGCGAAACGCCGGCACACCCTCGATTCGTGAGTGCAGGCTGCCGATGCTCCCGCCAAGCATTCGAATGCTGATCACGTCCGGGAGCAGCCCTTTGTTCAGTTCCACAACTTCAAAGCATGTTTCCGTCCAGATTTCGCCGCCTTGCCAGTGGCTTTCCACTCCGATGCACCGGAGGCGCGCGATCGCTGTCGCCTGATTCGCAAGCTCTTCGAAGCGCACCCGCGAAAGAGTTGTGGCGTTCGCAGCAATCGCGAGCAACGCAAGCCCCGCCAAAAACAAAATCCACAAGAACCGCCGGCGTTGCACAAAGCTCATTTCAATACACCTCCAGCACGCCGCTCGCGGCGGTCTTGTCAAGATTGGTGTTCTGTACGGAAAGCGTGCGCGCCCCGAAGGCAGCGCTGGCCGGAATTTGTAACGTGAGATGGATGATTCCGAGACCCGCAGGTTGTTTGGAAATCACCGCGACGTCGCCAGGCCCTGAAACCGTGTAGGTCATGCTGGTGTCCAGTCCGCTCTGAGAAAATAGGCAGATGTCGGCAGTCGAGGTGCCGCTTGCGGGCCGTTGCAGCGGAATAGCGCTGCCGCCCAGCGTGCACGTATTGCTTGCCGTGATAAATAGCCCCAGCGCCGCGACGTTCAGATCGAGGTCATTGCCGGGCACGGAGACTCCTGCGGTGGTTGGATCAACCACGACGATGTCTTTCCCGGTGGCGGCAGGGGCGCTGCCGCTGAGCGAAATGATTTCGTCAGATACGTTTGGCGTCGCAACAATCAGCGCTACGGCATTCGATTTCGTCCCATTCGGATTCTGAATTTGTATGGACACGCTGGCCGCCGCGGCAACGTCCGGCGCCGTTACAGGCGCTGTGCACTCCAACGGAGAAATGCATGTCGTGACCCGCGCTGTGCCGCCGATCAGCATTGCGGAGCCCTGTCCTGTGCTCGATGGCACAAAACCACTTCCATCCACGCGCAGCGTAAAGCCCTGCGCCGCACCGGCGTATACGCTGGAGGGATGCAACGTGAGAATGTTGGCGCCTCCGGAAATGGTCAAGTTCGCGATTCCGGATTGCGAAGTATCGTCGCTGCTGATGGCCACAACTTGAATCGTGCTGGGAACGGGCGCGGCGCTGGGCGCGGTGTAAGTCCCGCTAGTGTCGATCGTGCCGCAGACGCCCACGGTCGAACACGCCGCACCTTGCACCTGCCAAACAACATTCTGGTTACTGGTTCCCAACACCGATGCGGTGAAGCCCTGCACCGCCAGCGGGGCCAGCGTGGCGCTCCCGGGCAGCACAGACACCAGCACGTGATTGATCACCGTGATCTGCGCGCTCGCGCTTTTCGTGGAATCGGCCGCGCTCACTGCGGTCGCGCTTACCGGATTCGCTGAGGGAATTGCACCCGGCGCAAGATACTCCACTTGCGAAGCTGTGGCGGTGGTCACCGGCTGACAAGGATTCGAACCCACGGCGCAAGTCTGACCGAACGCTGTGTTTCCCCCTGCGATTCCATTGACGCTCCACATCACCCCGGTATTCGAAGTGCTATTCACCTGTGCGTTCAGCACCACGCGATGATTCGCCGCCAGCGTCGCCGTTGAGGGCGAGACGCTTACGCCGACTCCAGACTGAATTGCGAATGTCGCTTGGGCAGTTTTCGACGGGTCCGCTTGCGGCGTTACGGTCACGGTAACCGTGTTCGGACCCGGAGCCGCGCTTGGCGCCGTGTACGTCACCGAAGCGGCGACGGAATTTCCGCTTGCTGATTGCGTCGTCACCGCGCTCAAGATTCCGCAAGAGTTCCCGCTGCAGCCTGGACCACTTAGAGCCCAAGATAGTGCTGTGCTTGGGTTCGAACCGGGAACCGGCGTCAGAGTCGCGACAATCGTTGCGGTACCTCCGGTTGGCATGCTGGATGGTGCGGAAAGCTGCAACGAAAAATTGCTGGTGATGGCCACCGTCACCGAAATCTGCTTCGAAGGGTCCGCCACGCTTTGCGCCGTCATCGTCGCGATTGCTGGCGAAGGGAGGATGCGCGGCGCGGTGTAGGTTCCCGTCGCGTCCACTGAACCGCATCCGCTGGCGCACGCAGGTCCCGAAAGGCTCCAGCGGATTGAAGTATCGGGGTGCGCGCTGGTTGTTAGTGCGGCTTGAAACGCTTGCGTCGCGCCGAGTTCGACGCTTGCGGGATTCGGCGTCAAGGTCAACGCGATGTCGCTTGTAATCGCCAGGGTGGCCGCGGCGGATTTTGTCGCATCGGCGTGGCTCGTAGCCGTGACTTGCACGGTCGCGGGAGATGGCATGTCAACGGGAGCTGTGTACACGCCGGCAGAAGTGATCGTTCCCAGCGTGGCGTTCCCGCCCGGCACGCCATTGATGCTCCAACTGACGGCGGTGTCCGATGTGTTTGTAACGGTGGCTGTGAATGTCACCTGGTTTCCTAATAAAACTGATGCGTTCGTAGGATTTACGGTGACCGCTATCGTTGGGGGTGGCGACTGTGATGGCGGCGAAGGCGAAATACTTCCTGCAGTGCAACCGAGCGTCCACGCTGCCTTCGCAAGAAGGGCGATAAACACAAGCGTCCTGGTCGTGGATCTTTTTTCGTTGCTTGGCGAGAGGGACCGCATGCCCTCGCAAAAGCAGCCGAAGGGCCAGCGAAGAGAGAAGGGAAGAGGGCTCAGGTATTAGTGAATAGGTGCGCGGCAACTCTGACAAAGAAACTGTCTTGAATCAGTATGTTGTCGCAGAATAGGAACGGACGATTGCGCCGCATTTCGTGATGCTTGACCTTTCCGAGTGAACCGGTTTGGTTCCGTTTCGTGCTGATTTGGAACCGAAGAGGCCCAGCGTTGTTTCAAATCGGGATTGCGCGAGCGCAAATTCCAGCGTTGACTTCCCTCGCTTACCCTTCAATAATTCGCGCATGCCTCGTCCTGATGCCGTACGCCGCGTCAAGAGCTACTCTGCAGGCGACGGCTACGTCTATCAGTATTATTTTTTCGAGGGAAACCGTGCGCAGCGGGGTGGCAATCACGGCGGCGAGTTTACTTACGTGGTCACCGCCGACCGGCACACGGCGTTTCCCTTCAAAATCTTCGTCATGCAATCCGCGCTGGATTCCTGGGCAAAACTGAACGGCCGCCCGCTATCGAGCAGTGAGGAATACGCCGTCGCGAAAATGCGCCTCTTTCAGGCTTTCGATGAGGGAGCCGTCCAGGCTCCGGCGGCGGGCCAGCCAGCCCGGGAAGTGATTGTCGACGAATCCAACCTGGAAGAACTGCTCGGGCGGCTGGGGATCTGACCCGGAATATTTCGATGGCTGGAAAGGCCTTTCCGTAGTGAACCAATTTTCAGACGGCGGCGTCTGGCTAGTTACAGGCAGAAGGCGGACGTTCGAATCTCGCGCAGGATGGCAAATGCAGGAGCTGGTTCTGGTCCAACCAGGTAGCACGTCCGGCGGCCTTGCGGCCGCGCATGACAAGGAGGGGGAGCTGGCGCACGAGGCAGCCCAGGCTGACACCCGGCGCGAGTTCGAGGAGCGCCTTGCCGAGTGCGGCCCCCTTGCTTACCGCGTGGCCCGCGGCGTCTTGCGCAACACCGCGGATGCAGAAGACGTAGCTCAGGAAGCTCTGTTGCGAGCGTATCGGCGGTTCGACCGACTTCGCGACCGCAGCCGCTTCCGCGCCTGGCTGGTGCGAATCGCGTTTCGTTTGGCGCTGGACCGTTTGCGTTCTGGGAAACGGCGCGAACTGCGCGACACGCTTTGGTCGCAGCCGGAGCAGCAACTTCCAACGGCGACCGCCGAAGACCTAGCCGCTTCGAATGAATTCCAGGCGCGTCTCGAAAATGCCCTCGCGGAATTGCCGGAGAAGTTTCGGCTGGTCCTTTTGCTTGCGGCCATGGAAGGCCACACGATTGAGGAAATTGCCGGAATGTTGGGCATCTCCACGGGCACGGTGAAGTCCAGAATTTTTTATGCGCGAAAGCAGTTAGCGGAGAAGTTGCGATGCTATGCGAACACTATAAAGAAGCGTTGATCGAAGCCGCAGCAAGCGGTGCCGAGCCGCACGGGGATCTGCGCGCGCATCTCGATGGTTGCGCGGCCTGCCGCGCTGCATTCGAGCAGGAACAAGCGCTTTTCGCCTCCATTGATGGTGGCCTGCGCGTGACGGCGAACGCGGACGTGCCTGCTTCACTTTTGCCACGCGTTCGCGCTCGCCTCCATGCAGAGGCCGCGCCCACTCGTACTTGGCTTACGAACTGGCTGGTTTTGGCGAGCGCCGCGGCTGTTATTGCCGCGTTCTTTGTGGCACGCGTCGTGTGGCGGCCGGATGCGCCACAAAATCCACAGACCAACTCCACGCAAGAAGATCCATCGGGTCCGGTGATTCCCCCTGCACAAGGACCCGGGCAGTCCGCAAAAGACAGTTCGCTTCCGTCCCCGCGTTTCTCCATGTCGACGAACTCCCCGCAACAGGGCGTGCAGTCCGCTCACAATGCGTTTCCCGAAGTGCTGGTCCCCAGAGATCAGGAAGTCTTACTCACGGAATACGCCGAGCAGTGGCGTGCTCACAAGCACCCTCTGCTTCTCGCTCAGGAGTTCGACGCTACAACTTTGACGCCTCTGCAAGTTGCTCCGATCCAAATTGAAGAGCTTGACGTCAAGCTCTTAGCGGAAGAGAAGTCGCAGTGACTTCCGTAGAGACAATTCGGCTTAGACACCGTTCGCATCGCCCGGGAGGAAATGCCATGAAGAAATTGTTCCATTTGATTCTGCTCGGCGCACTCTGCCATCCAGTGGTCCAACTGTGCGCTCAGGAAAAGCCCAAGAGCGAGGAGCGCGCCAAAGTCCCTACTCCCATCAAGGTGCAAATCATTTTTACCGAGTATGACGGCGACAAGAAAGTCTCCAGCATGCCCTACACTTTTACAGTTATCAGCGATGAAAAGGTTGGCGGCAATTACTCAACGAGGCTTCGTACGGGCATCCGCGTTCCCATCGAGACGGAGGGTAAGGACCAGAAGATGACTTACATGGATATCGGCTCAAATATTGACTGTGGCATAAAGACTGAAGACGATGGGCGCTTTCATCTTTACTTGATCTTCGATCGTTCGGCGCTCTATCCCAACAAGTCCACCGAGGGCGAGAGACTCGTAGCCAATCCCGGTGGCCAGCCGGTGGTTCGCCAATTCAGAACTGACGAAAACCTGATCCTGAAGGATGGGCAAACTTCGGAGAATCTGTTGTCCACGGATCCACTCAATGGCCATACGTTTCGCGTGTCCGTCACGATTAACGTGCAAAAGTAGGGCAGGATTCCGCCTAAGTCTTCGCAAGAATTGCTGACAGAGCCGAACTTAAATCCGGATGCAAAAACCGGTAGCCTAGTTTTTCCAACGCTTGCGGTGCGACGCGCTGGCTGGATAACAGCAGCGCGTCGGCCATTTCACCCAGCGCGAGGCGCAGCGCAAACGCGGGAGCAGGGAAGAGCGCGGGGCGGTGCATCTTCTTCGCAAGCACTCTTGTGAACTCGGCGTTTTGCAGCGGTTGCGGCGAGACAATATTAATGGCGCCCCTTACCGGGGCGGCGTTAATAGCGCTCGTTACCGAGGCGACATTTCCGGCGCCCCTCACAGAAGCGTTTTCGATGGCGAATCGCAAGATTCCCACGACATCTTCGAGCGTCACCCACGACATCCATTGTTTTGCGCTGCCTAGGCGGCCACCCGCCCCAAACCTGAAAGGCAACATCATCTTCGGCAGCGCGCCACCTTCGCGAGCCAAAATAATCCCAAACCGTGCGAGCGCCACGCGGATTCCCAGCGCCTCGGCCTTTAATGCTTCTGCTTCCCACTCTTTTGCCAGGCTGGCGAGGAAATCCGTTCCAGGCTTGCTCTCCTCGGTCAGAGTTTCGTCGCCGCGGTTGCCGTAAATCCCAATCGCGGACGCTGAGATCAGAACACTCGGCCGCGCATTCATTCTCGCGAGCGCGTTCACCAGCGCGCGGGTCGTATCGATTCGGCTAGAGCGCAGTAGCGCTTTCCGCTCCGCGGTCCACCGCCCGCCTGCAATCGAAGCGCCGGCGAGATTCACAACCGCATCGGCGCCAACGCCCGCGCCGCCCAATTCTCCGCTTGCTGGATTCCAAGCCACAGCGAAGCCTTCTTTCGCGCCCTCACCGCCTGCGCTCTGCGGCCGAACCAAGCGGCACACGGTATGCCCAGCTGAGGCCAAAGCTCTTGTCAGCGCTGTACCAACCAGTCCCGAGGAGCCGGTCACCAGAATCTTCATCACGTTCCTCTTCGCTCTTCTTTGTCCGCCGCTGACAAAATACGAGTCACTTGCACGCTACGCATCCCACACTTCGCGGTCAAGCGATTGAATTTTTCAAATACTGCTTTTCGTACGGAACGCTCGAATCATTCGCCGTCTGACAGGGATCGAGTCCTGCAATGTTCCTTGATCGCACGCGGCAAAGCCCAACTACTAGCCCCTTCACACACTGCGCGTTACAATTCCCCTGTGCCACCTGTCTCACAAACGATTCGCGTGACGGTCCTCTTTTTCGGCCGCCTCAAGGACGTCGCCGGCCATGCTGAGGATTCCGCCGAGTTCTCCGATGCGGCGACGATCGAGCAACTCTTCGCTCTCTATGCGGCGCGTTATCCAGAGCTCGCAAAATACCGCTCGTCGGTGGTTGCGTCGCGCAACCAGGAATTTGCCGCCTGGGATACGCCACTCCGTTCCGGCGACGAGGTTGCATTTCTCCCGCCCGTGAGCGGCGGCTGAAACATCCACATGGTGACACTCCCCCACGATGACATCTACCAGTTGGTGCGCGAACCCATCGATATGGCTGCGCAGATCCGGCTTGTCCGTGGCCCAGAGGACGGCGCCATTGTCACCTTCGACGGCTTCGTGCGTAATCAATCCCACAACCGCGCGACTCTCTATCTCGATTACGAGGCCTATGAGTCCATGGCCCTCGCCAAAATGCGCGAAATCGGCCTTCAGATTCATGAGAAATACAGCATTCATCGCGTTGCCATAGTCCACCGGCTCGGGCGCCTCGAAATCGGCGAAACTAGCGTATTTATTGCCGTTAGCGCGCCACACCGTGCCGCGGCCTTTGACGCTTGCCGGTTTGCTATAGACACGCTCAAGAGGACTGTGCCGATCTGGAAGAAGGAGTGTTTTGAAGACGGCGCAGTCTGGGCCGATGGCGAACTCCCTCCCGTGCCTGCGGCGACGCCGCGCGCGAAACCCGCATCTTAACCCCCAATGCCGATGACACCCCTTCGCCCCCAGTCCACTCTGTTCGTCGTTTCTGCGTTGCTCCTCGCCGGTGTAGCGTTTAGCCAGGACAAGCCGGACCGTCCTCCGTGGGCGCAGAAGCGCAAGTCCACGGCGAGTGGCGACCCAACCTCCAAGCCAAGCAGCACTTCCACGTCTACGACGCCTCCCTCCCCGGCTCCGGATGGCGAGCCAGGAAAAACCGTGCAGCCCACGCCAGGCGCTCCAAAGGACGAATCTCAGGATGCCGCCTCACAGCGCGGCCGCATCCGGGTCAACGTAAACCTGGTCAATGTGCTGGTCAGCGTGCTCGACGAAAAAAACCGCCCGGCCCCGGACCTGCCCAGAGAGGCTTTCCAACTTTTCGAGGAAGGCGTTGAGCAGAAAATTGACAGGTTCGAGCCGGAAACTTCGCAGCCGCTGGACCTGGCGATCATGATCGACTCCAGCATGAGCGCTCACAAGGAAATCACCTTCGAACAAGAAGCCGCTGCCCACTTTATTCGGCAGGTTTTGCGCGCGGGTGACCGGCTGGCTGTTTTTTCGTTCGATGAAAACGTGACGCAAGTCGCATCGTTTTCAGACAACGTCGCCGAGCTGCAGTCGGCCGTCCGCAGGATTCCGCCGGGCGCTGGCACTTCGATTTACGACGCCGTGCTTCTCGGTTCGCGCGCGCTTGGGCGCCGCGGGGATGACCGCCGCCGCGTGATCATCCTGGTGACCGACGCGGGTGAAACCACCAGCCGCGCCGATTTCGACGCAGCTCGCAAGGAGGCGGTCCTCTCCAACGCGCTCCTTTACACCATCGTCATTCGCCCGGTGAAAAACGAAAGCGGCCGGAACACCGCCGGGGAGCACGCCCTGGAAACCATGACCGACACTACCGGCGGCGCCATGTTTTATCCCGACACGCCACAGGAACTGGGAGCCATCTTCGATCGCATCGACCGCGAACTGCGCACTCAGTATTTGCTGGCCTACTATCCCACCCCGCGCGGCCCCGCGAATACCTACCGTTCCATCGTGGTTACCGTCACGCCTACGAATTATCAAGTCCGCCACCGCAGGTCCTATCTCACTGGCCCACAGTAATCATCGGCTGCAATAACGGTGATTCCGTTTGTTGTCTCGGCTTTTTTCATCCACCACAGTAATATTGTTGGGATGAACGACTCCTATCTTAGCGCCGCGATCGAAATCGCCCAGGAGGCGGGCAAAATACTTATCGAAGAATTGTCGCGCCCGCTCGACATTCGCTACAAAGGAGACGAAGTCGATCTCGTCACGCAGGCGGACAAGCGCTCGGAACGGTTTATCGTTGAACGCCTGGCAAAATACTTTCCCGACCATGCCGTCGCGGCGGAAGAGGGAACGGGGCACGAGAGCGCTTCGGCTTCGGAATTCCGCTGGCACGTTGATCCACTTGACGGCACCACCAACTATGCGCACGGCTATCCCTGCTTCAGCGTTTCCATTGCTCTCGCGAAGCGAGACACGCTGTTCGCCGCGGTCGTTTTCAATCCTTTTTACAACGAACTTTTCACAGCCGCCCGGGGCGAAGGCGCCGCGTTTAACGGCAAAAAGATTCGTGTCTCCAAGGTCGCCACGCTTTCGACCAGCCTCCTCTGCACTGGTTTTCCCGTGCGAAACCGCAAAGCCAGCGCCAATCTTCAATACTACGGCGATTTCACGCAACGCTCTCACGGCGTACGCCGCGATGGCTCCGCCGCGCTCGACCTTGCCTCTGTCGCGGCGGGTCGCTTCGACGGCTTCTGGGAATTTGGCCTCGCAAAATGGGATACCGCCGCGGGCGTTCTGCTGGTCGAAGAAGCCGGTGGCAAAGTCACGGATTTTGCCGGAAATCCTTATCAGCTTGGCGGCCCGGTCATTCTCGCCACCAACGGGCTGATCCACGAAGAAATGCGGACCGTCGCGCTGGAGATCTCCTGCAGGTCCCCGGCCGGTGTTTGAACAGGTTCCGGTTCGCGCACTAATCTCATCCTTATCCTCCGCTTACGACTTCCTTACGTTTGAGACGTTAGCATTCCGAGGCAACGAAGGAGCATTCTGCGCCTACGAAAGACGCACCTTGATCCAGCAGCAATCCCGTTGCAATGAACTTTGTGGGGAGACAGGAATGCCTGCGTTCGAAAAGAATAGAAGACCTCTGAGGATTCTCTTTGTGGGGTTGCTCTTTGCTGGCATATTTCCGACCCGCATTGTAGCCGACAACAAAGAGAAGAACCATTCTCCCGCAAAGTCTGCGGCAGCCGAGAGCGATTCTTCGGCTTCCGAATTAATTGGGAGCGGACGCCTGATCGTCGATCACGACGAACAGTCCGGCGACTCCCCTCAAGAACCACAGTCGCAGGCGGCAAGCCCGCAACCAAAGTCGGAATGGCATTACGGTGGCTTCTTTGATTTGGGTTATCTTTTGGATTTCAACCACCCTTCGAGTCATCTATTCCGGAATCGCGGCACCACGCCGCGGGTAAATGAATTGGATTTGAACATGGCGGCCGCTTACCTCACCAAAGATGCCACTGCGAATTCACGCTGGGGCATGGAATTGGAAGCGCAGGCCGGCGAGGACTCTAAAATCTTCGGGTTTTCCGCCACGGCGCCGAATCTCGGCGGAGCTAGCTGGCTGCGACAGATTGGCAAGGCGGATGTGTCCTATCTCGTGCCGGTCGGGAAAGGGCTTACGGTGCAAGGCGGAGTCTTCAGCAGCCTGATAGGGTACGACTCTCTGCATGCCAAGGATAATTTCACCTACACGCGCCCCTGGGGAGCCGACTACACGCCATACCTGATGTTTGGCGTGAACGCCAGTTATCCATTCTCCAAGAAAGTCACAGCAACCGTGTTTGTGATCAATGATTATTTTCATTTGGCGCATCCCAACAATGTTCCAAGCTGGGGAGGGCAGATCGCCTATACCGCGACACAGCATCTCACGTTCAAAGAGACAGTCCTCTACGGACCACACCAGTCGGACACTTCGCTCGAATTCTGGCGGTTCTTTTGCGACAGCATTGCAGAATGGAAACGAAACCCGGTGACGGTCGCTTTCGAATACCAAGCCGGAACAGAAAAATTAGCCACGGTTGGAAACCTGCGTGCCTTGTGGATGTCTGCGCAGATGCCTATTCACTTGACCGTCCGCGGGCCATGGAGCGTGACGCTTCGTCCTGAATTTGCGTGGGATCGCGATGGCCGATGGACGGGATCCGCGCAGACCATCAAGGCGGTCACGACCACGCTCGAATATCGCGTCCCATACCGGTGGACGAATACGATTGCAAGGCTGGAATACCGCTTCGATGATTCGCGGGGAAAGGGAGGAGGGTTCTTTCGTGGCGCTGAGGTTTCCCCTGGAATCGATAGCTTGACACCGTCCCAACACCTGCTCGCTTTCGGTGTGATATTCACTTTCGATTCACGCCGATCAAAAGGAAGCTGACGGCAGACCACAAACCGGGCTTACTATAATCACGAACATGAAGACTGCTAAAGCCAGATCCCGGCCATTGTCCGCCAGACGAGGCATTCGTACGGCGAGGACGGATAGTCGCACTTACTCGGACGCTGTTGCAGACTTGGTGGAGATGGGAAAGGGCTTCTACGCGCGAGGCTGGGTCTTGGGCACGAGCGGAAACTTCAGCGCGGTGATTTCCCGCGAGCCGCTGCGCCTGGCGATTACTTCAACGGGATTGGACAAGGGGGGCCTTGCGCCGCAGCAGTTTCTCGAGATGGACGAGGCGGCCAACGTCGTGCGTGGCGAAGGGCGCCCTTCCGCAGAGGCCCTGCTGCATCTCGCTATCGCGCGAGGCGTGGATGCCGGCGCTGTCCTGCACACGCATTCCGTTTGGAGCACGGTCCTTTCGGGCTCGCATGCATCACAGGGCGGTATCGCGCTGGAAGGATTTGAAATGCTCAAAGGGCTTGAAGGCGTTCGAACCCACAAGCACCGCGAGTGGTTGCCGATTCTGGAGAATTCGCAGGACATGATCGAGCTGGGCGAACGCGTCTCCAAAACGCTGCGCGATACTCCGGGTATTCACGGTTTCCTTCTGAGGGAGCATGGGCTTTATACTTGGGGAGCGGGCTTGCAGGAAGCCAAGCGCCATGTTGAAATTCTGGAATTCCTGATGGAAGTGCTGGTTCGCTCTGGCGCCGCGCAGAGCGCGTGATTCCGCGCCGGCCGAACTTAGGAGTTGATTGCCGTGGCTGTCCTTCGAGTCCCTGATGAAAACCGTTCGCTCCGCGAACAAGGCGAGGTGCGCAATTACCTCGCCGGGATTGGCATTGACTACGAACGCTGGGAGTCTCCAGCAGACCTACCTGTGGATGCTTCCGCCGAGCAAGTTCTGAGCGCCTACAGCGAGCAAGTCGAAAAGCTCAAGCGCGAGGGTGGCTACGTCACCGCAGATGTGATCGACGTCAACGCAGATACTCCCGGGCTCGATGCCATGCTCGCCAAGTTCAATATTGAACATACGCACGACGAGGACGAAGTCCGCTACATCGTTTCAGGGCGCGGGCTATTCCATATCCACCCGCAACGCGGTCCCGTTGTCGCGATCGAAGTGGAAGCCGGCGACTTGATTCGCGTTCCGCGCGGGACGCTGCACTGGTTCGATCTGTGCGGAAACCGCTGCATTCGCGCCATCCGTTTGTTCCAGGACAAGTCCGGCTGGACCCCGCACTACACCAGCAGCGGCGTGGATCGGAATTACGAGCCCGTTTGCCTGGGTCCCAGGTACATTCCGCCGCAAACGGCTGCGAAGTAGCTGGCGTGCCGCCGATCGACGAATCCCAGATTCGCATTATTCTCCTCGATATCGAAGGCACAACGACGCCTATCAATTTCGTTTATCAGACGCTCTTCCCCTACGCGAGTCGCAAGCTGAAATCTTTTCTTCAAGAACACGCCCAAGATCCTGAAATTCAGTCTTCGATCCAGGAGCTACGCGGGCAGCGCGAGGCGGATGAACGCAATGGCCTTGAGCCGCCTGCTTGGCAGGACCATCCCGAAGAAGCGCGGCTGCGTTCGAGCGTCGCCTTCGGCCAATGGCTGATCGCGCGGGACAGCAAGTGCACGCCTCTCAAGACGCTTCAAGGGAAAATCTGGCAGCACGGATTCACGGGCGGAGAATTGTCCGGAGAGGTGTATCCGGATGTCCCGATTGCCTTCGAACGGTGGCGACGGCAAAAGAGAATGATCTGCATTTACTCGTCGGGAAGCGTCCTCGCGCAGCAAAACCTGTTTCGCACGACCGCGTCAGGCGATCTGACGCCGTACATCACCGCTTTCTTCGACACCCGCGTGGGGGCCAAGTCCGAAGTAGAAAGCTACAAGAAAATCGCCGCTTCACTTTCGTATGAGCCTAAGCAATTCCTGTTCATTTCCGATGCCCCGAAAGAAGTCGAAGCGGCGCGATCCGCGGGAATGCAAGCTATCCTCTGCGAACGGGATCCGGAATCTTCTTCCTCTCGCTGCCAGAGCGATGCCATCCACAGTTTCGACGGCCTTATTCCGGACTAGAGTCCCAAGCCGCCGAAGTGCTGCTTGCCGCGTCGCCGCCGGAGCCCTACTTAGCTCCCCATTCCGCATACAGCTTGCTAATCGCGGGCGCAATGGAAAAGTCCCAGACAAAAATGCCGACGTTCTTGTGTTTTTCCGGAACAACATAAAGATCAGCAGCCTCTGTCGCAGGCACCCCCGCTTTGTGCATTTTCTGCGCCTGCTCTTCAATGTCGTCGAAAAGCGCACGGAACAGCGCGATTCCTTCTTGGCCACAGACAGGCCCATGTCCAGGGACAAAGACCGAGTCCTTGTCCCAGGACGCGAACGTCTTTAGAGTTTGCCTCCAGCCGGACACCGTGGCTTGTGGGTCGAAGCAAACTGGATACAATCCAGAAAAGAGCAGATCCCCTGTGTACACCACGCTCTGTTCCGGAACGCGCACGATGATGTCCGTCCCGGAATGTCCCGGGTAGCTCTCGATCACCGCTGTCAATCCGCCCAAATCCATTTTCATCGGTAACTTCGCCGGATCAATCGGATGATTTGGCAAGGCCAGCACGGTGCCGTTCACAATGTTGAAAATGTTCGTTACCATGCCGAGATTTTCCTCGCGATGTTTTCGAGCCAGCTCCGTTTTGGAATCTTTGATCGCCTTTTCGAGCGGGGCCAGCGCGACCGCCTTGTCAGCTCCCTGCATTGCGCCGTAGCTCTCCACGATGCGCTTCGGCGTGTTCGCGTGGGCCCACAGAGGAATCCCGTTGCCGGCATAAAACCCGTTTCCCATGGAATGATCGAAGTGGTAGTGGGTGTCAAGCGCGGCCTTTATGGGAACCTGGCTAACCATCCGCAGTGCGTCCATCTGGAAAGTGGCGCCCGTCGCACTGCCGAACCCTTCGATCATCAGTGCGCCATCCTTGCCTACCAGGAACCCTCCGTTGCAGAGTGTCTGGAAGCCCTTCGAGGGATCGGATATCGTTGCGTACAGTCCTTCACCCACTTTTCTGACTGAGGCGAAGCCTTTGTCCACAATCGGAGTCTGCGATACGCGCGAGCCGGCCGTCATCTGGGCTGCCAGCGCGGGCAAGGGAATCAGCTTCGCCGCGGCATAAAACGCACCGAAATAAGAGGTCTTAGCGAGAAACCTCCGCCGCGAGAGCGGCAGCAAGCTCACCGCTTGGTGATCACCTTTTCTGGTAGAGTCGAGCATGACTCCTCCAATCGAATTGAGCTGCATTCGTGATGACTCTCTTTGAAAGTAGATTATTGTAACAGAGCGGTAAGTAATCCGTGATCTACGCACAGAACGAAGCGCGTGTCATTCACAACACGCCGGTCATGTATGTATTGGATATAGGCATTCTTCTTTCCGTACCATGGAGCATGTCAGCGATAGCTCCTCCAGAGTCCATCGCTCCTTGAAGGAGGTGCGTCAACATGATCAAAACGAGGGGTACGGTGGCATTGGCAATCGGGCTGTTTCTTGCCCCATCCTGGCAGGCCCAGGAGAACTGGCGGAATGACTGCATTCGCCGGTGTGTCACTCAACCGATGCAAGGAGATCCGGAAGGAGAGAGGCAGGAGATTGTCAGCCTCGAGAGAGAAGCCGGGCACGCCATCCAACTAGGCAGCGGTACTTTCTTTCATCGCATTTACAGTGATGACTTCACGGGCGCGCTTTCGCATGGTCAGCTGGTCAACAAGGACCAGTGGATAGCGGCAGTCGAGTCTCCCAGCGTCAAGCGGGAATCGTTCATTGTCTCGGACATCAAGGTTCGGATTTTTCAGGAGACCGCGGTCGCGACTTGCCTGTGGTCGACACGCTTCACTCTCAAAGGACAGCACCTCAGCACCCAGTTTCGCGCGATACATGTTTATGTCAACACGCCCAGGGGCTGGCATGTGGTTTCTGGTCACACAACCAACCTGCCTCCGGACGTGCAGCAGGTGCTGTAGGATTCCTGCACGCGCATCGCGTTGCGTTGACGCCCTCTGAAGCGGATGTTACGCTCGCCGTTCGCTTTTCAAACGCATGCGCGCCGTCGACCTGATCCGCAAAAAACGCGATTCCGGGGAACTCTCCCGTGAAGAAATCAATTTTCTGGTTTCCGGCTATACGCGCGGCGACATACCTGATTATCAGATGGCCGCATGGTTGATGGCTGTGTGGATCCGCGGTATGAACCGTTCCGAGCTGGCGGCGCTCACCGAAGTGATGCTTCACTCCGGAGAAGTCCTCAACCATTCCGAAATCCCCGGGAAAAAAGTGGACAAGCACTCCACGGGTGGAATCGGCGACAAAACGTCTCTTATTCTTGCGCCGGTTGTAGCGGCGGGTGGGCTTACCGTTCCGATGATCAGCGGCCGCGGCCTCGGCCACACCGGCGGCACCCTCGACAAACTGGAAGCGATTCCCGGCTTCAACGTGAACCTGTCTCTCGGTGAGTTTCGCCGCGTTCTCCGCCAATGCGGCATGGGCCTGATCGGGCAGACTGCGGAGATTGCTCCCGCGGACAAGAAAATTTACGCGCTTCGCGACGTTACTTCGACGGTAGAGAATATCGGCCTAATCTGCGCCTCAATTATGAGCAAGAAACTCGCCGAAGGTATTGACGCACTGGTTCTGGACGTCAAGACAGGTTCCGGCGCGTTCATGAAGAAAGAGGAAGATTCGATTCGCCTCGCGGAAGTCATGGTTGAAACCGGCCAGCGCATGGGCAAAAAAGTCGTCGCCCTGATCACCGGCATGGATCAGACGCTGGGCCGCATGGCCGGGCATTCGAACGAAGTCGCTGAATCCATCGAAATCCTCAGAGGCCGCGGGCCGACCGATCTGCGCGACTTGAGCCTCGACCTCTCTGCGTGGATGTTTTATCTCGGTGAGAGAACGAAGACCGTCGAAGAAGGCCGCCGCCTCGCCGAGACCATGATCGCCTCCGGCCAGGCGCTCGAAAAATTCCGTCAAGGGATTCGCCTGCAGGGCGGCGATGAACGCGTCATTGACGAGCCGGAACGCCTGCCCATCGCGTGCTTGAATTTTCACGTAACGAGTTCTGCCAGTGGTTTTATCACCGGCACCAACTGCGAGGGATTCGGCATTGCGCTCGCCATGCTTGGCGGTGGCCGCGAGAAGAAGGAAGACAAGATCGATCATGGCGTCGGCCTGGAATTCCACAAACGAATCGGAGATCGCGTGGAAATCGGCGAACCGTTGGCCACGATTCACTACAATAGCGACGCAAAACTTGCCGAAGCGAAAGCACTCGTTGCCAGCAGCTATTTCATTGGCGAAAAGGCTCCGCAGGAAAAACCACCACTGGTGCGCCGGATCATTGGCGCGTAGAACGATTGCGGGAGGATGGCTCATGGGAAGATGGACGGGCGTGCTCGGCATGGCCGTGATTCTCGGGTTGGCATGGCTGTTCTCCACCAATCGCAGCGCGATTAAGCTCAAGACCATCGCTTGGGGACTCGGGCTCCAATTGGCGCTGGGGTTTTTCGTTCTACGTTCCAGTGTGGGCAGTTCGGTATTTGGATTCCTCGGCGCCGGCGCGAACAAGCTGTTGAGCTTTTCCTACGCGGGCTCCACATTTGTTTTCGGCGACTTGGGTCTACCGAAAGAACTCTCTCGCCTCGGCTTTTCGTTTGCTTTCCAGGTCCTTCCTACGATCATTTTTATCGCCGCGTTCTTTGCGGTTCTCTATCACCTCGGCGTGATGCAACTCATCATTCGTGCAGCAGCGTGGATCATGACTCGCGTCATGGGCGCCAGCGGCGCCGAATCCCTCAACGTCGCTGCAAGTATCTTCATGGGCCAGACGGAAGCGCCGCTCACCATTCGCCCCTTCCTTCCCAAACTCACCAAATCCGAGCTCATGGTCGTCATGACCAGCGGGATGGCGCACATTTCCGGCGGCATGATGGCCGGTTACATCCAGGTTGGCGGGGCCGATCCCAAGAATCTTTTGACCGCGGTGATCATGACGGCGCCCGGAACGTTGCTCATGGCCAAGATGCTTGTGCCGGAAACGGAGCAGCCACTCACGGCTGGCCGCGTCGAAATGCCGCCCATGGAAAAAGAAACCAATCTTCTAGGCGCGATTGCTCGCGGCACCATCGACGGTTTGCATCTCGCGCTCAACGTCGGCGCGATGCTGATCACTTTCATCGCCTTGCTGGCGCTCCTCAATGCCATGATGGGGGGCATTCACAATTGGCCTCACATGGCCTGGTTCCCGGAAAGCCTGCAAACTGTTTTCGGCTGGATCTTCGCGCCGGTAGCGTGGCTGATCGGTGTGCCCTGGCATGACGCGGCAAAGATCGGCAACCTGCTCGGGACGCGCATGGTGATCAATGAATTTGTCGCGTTTGGCCAGCTTGGTCCCATGAAAGGCACGCTGGATCCGCGCACTTTTGCCATTGCTACCTTCGCTCTCTGCGGCTTCGCCAACTTTAGCTCCATCGGTATCCAAATCGGCGGCATCGGAGCGCTTGCGCCGGAACAGCGTAGCCAGCTCACAAGATTCGGCATCCGCGCCATGCTCGCTGGCACCATGGCAAACCTGATGTCCGCTTCCATCGTGGGGATTCTTTCGTGAGCGCAAAGAAAAGCTCCAAGAGGAAAACTTCGAAAACCGCGTCGCCGGGGAAAATCGCGGCTAAGGCCTCCGCCAACAGCGCGGATGGCGAGTTCGAACGCGCGAGTAAAGCCGCTGACTTCATTTTTTCTCAAACATCTCTTCGGCCTCGGATTGCGCTCGTTCTTGGCTCCGGGCTTGGCGCATTCGCCGATGAATTTGCGGGCGCCACGAAAATTCCGTACTCGAAGATTCCTCATTTTCCCCAGTCGACGGCCATCGGGCACGCTGGAAAGCTCGTAATCGGTAAAGTCGGAGCTATTCCCGTCGCGGGCATGCAGGGCCGCGTACATCTTTACGAAGGCTATTCTGCGAAGGAGGTTGCGTTTCCCATCCGCGTCTTCGCGCGTATGGGTGTGAAGGCGGTGATCCTCACCAACGCCGCCGGTGGCATCAAACGCGAATTCTCTCAGGGCCGTCTCGTGGTCATCAGCGATCACATCAATTTGCAGGGCGTTAATCCGCTCACGGGATCGAACGATGAACGCTTCGGCCTGCGCTTCCACGACATGACCGCAGCCTACGACAAACGCTTCCGGGAAATGACCTTCGGCGAATCAAACCGCCTGGGCATTGGGATGTACGAAGGAGTGTACGCAGCGCTCCTTGGGCCGAGCTACGAGACGCCCGCGGAGATACGCTACTTGCACACGATTGGCGCAGACCTCGTCGGCATGTCCACGGTTCCGGAAGTAATCGCCGCGCGGCACAGCGGCATTCGCGTGCTGGGTATCTCCTGCGTAACGAATGCCGCGGCGGGAATCCTAGATCAACCGCTCAATCATCTAGAAGTCTTGGAGACTGCCGAGCGCGTCAAGGGCCAATTCATTGGCTTGCTGAAAGCAGTCATTCCACGAATTGCCGAGGCCATGGCATAGAATTCTCCGCGGCATACCGGGAGGCGTTTGCGTGAGCGAAAATGAAACTTTGATTTCTGCCGCCAACCAGGCGAGAGAAAATGCTCATGCCCCGTACTCGAATTTCCGCGTGGGCGCTGCGCTTCGCGCGACTTCTGGAAGAATCTTCGGCGGTTGCAACGTTGAGAACGCCACGTACGGCCTCACCGTCTGCGCCGAGCGCGTTGCCATCTTCAAAGCAATCAGCGAAGGCGAGCGCGGCTTCGACGCCATTGCCGTGGTGACGGACACTGACGCCTTGACACCTCCATGCGGCGCGTGCCGCCAGCTCATCTGGGAATTCTGCGGCGACGTTCCTGTAATCCTCGCCAACCTCAAGGGCAAGACCGAGACCATACGGATGAAAGATCTCTTCCCCAAACCCTTCGATTGCTCCAACCTGTAGGACGAGGAAACTCTAAGATGAAGTCCCAGAACTTATGCCAGCGAAGTTTGGTTGTTCTCACGATTCTTGTCCTGCAGTTGCTTTCGTTTCAACACCTTGTTACGGCGCAGGCGCCGGCGAAGCATAAACAAGCTCAGAAACCCACGAAACAGAAGTCAGCGCCGGAACCCATGTGGGATTTGGTGATCGCGGGCGGTACGGTCGTAACCATGGATCCTTCGAATCGTATCCTCGAAAACGGAATTGTAGTTGTGAAGCAGGGAGACACGATCTTTGCCGTCGAGGCCTCCACTCCCGCAGCGGTCAATAAATATGTGCATGGGGCAAAGCAGCTAATCGACGCGAAGGACAAGTTGGTGCTTCCGGGGTTCATCAATGGCCACAACCACGCCCCCATGACTTTGCTCCGGGGCCTGAAAGATGACGTGACTCTGGAAGAATGGCTTACGAAATCCATTTTTCCCGCCGAAGCCAAGAACGTGAATGAGGAATTTGTGCGTTGGGGCACGCGCCTCGCCTTGGCGGAGCAAATCCGCGGCGGCGTCACCACTTTTGCGGACATGTATTATTTTGAGGATGCCGTCGCCGAAGAAACGAAAGCCGCCGGTGTGCGAGGCGTGCTGGGCGAAACCATCCTCGACTTTCCCGCTCCGGATAACAAAAACAATGACGCCATGCTCGAGTACACGGAAAAATTCCTGAAGCGCTGGCAGGGTGACGCGCTGATTCACGCCGCCGCTGCGCCCCATTCTATGTACACCTGCTCGGAGAAGACGCTTCAAGATACCGCAGCGCTGGCAAGAAAGTACAACGCCCCCCTCCTGATTCACGTCGGGGAAACAAGGAAAGAACTAAACGATAGCCGTGAGAAACACGGCACCACGCCGGTGCAGTATCTCGACAAACTCGGAATTCTCGGGCCGGAAGTGCTCGCAGCACACTGCATTTTCGTTGACGACACCGACCGCAAGATCCTGGCGCAGCGGCACGTGGGGTGCGTGCACAATCCCTCCAGCAACATGATGCTGGCGAGCGGCGTCGCTCCGGTAATCGAGGAGCGCGCTGCGGGCATCGCCGTCGGCCTCGGCACCGACGGCCCGGCTGGCAGCAACAATGACCTGAACTTGATGGAAGAGATGGACCTGGCCGCGAAGCTCCAGAAAATCACCAAAATGGACCCGCGAGCGCTGAGCGCGAAAGCCGTCGTTGACATGGCTACTATCGAAGGTGCGCGCGCGCTTCACATGGACAAAGAAATCGGCTCGCTCGAGGCAGGGAAGAAAGCAGACATTGTCTTACTTGGTCTCGATGCTCCCAATGCCGTGCCGATGTTCGATGTCTATGCGCAATTGGCCTATGCGTTGAAGGGAAGCGACGTCGAGACGGTAATCATCGGCGGTCGGGTCGTGATGCGCGATAAGAAACTCCTCACCGTGGACGAACCGGCGGCGATTGCCAAGGCCAGGGAGTTCAAGTACAGAGTCGAGGCCTCGTTGAAGTAAGCCAAACAGCAATGAACTTCTTGAGATAAGAAGTCCGGGCTCTCAGGACTTCGAGTAGCAAACTCCGCAGCGGAATCGTCTTTCCTTCTTTAGTTCCTCGACGTGGACAATCTGTCCGCGCACAAATATGGCGTGTGTACCCGGCGAATACGGCGCGGCCACTTCGATGTCCGTTTTCGCGGGATATTCCTTCCGGCTCTTAAAGCACAGTCCGCCGCGAGACATGTCCTCGCATGTCACGACATCTTCGCCGAACGTATAACTCCGGACGCATGCCTTGAAATTCACCTTCGTGCGCACATGTTTGCGTCTGTTTTCGACGTGCGGCGCCGCTTGCAACGCTGGCCCCGGATGCGCTGGAGCGGGCGGGGGAATCTCGACGGACTCCTCTCTTTCTTCAGATTCCGGTGCGGCCGTTTCCAACCCAACCGGTCCACTCTCGGCGCCGTCAATCGGCCGCCTCCAATACGTGGATGTCCCGCAGTTTTTGCAAGCGCGAACGATGGCTTCGTTGACCCGGTATACATCCGATTCGAGATCGCTTTGTTGCACCATCTCGCGTGTCTTGCAGCCGCTGCACTGGAGCATCACCAGGCTGGCCTTTTTTTCAAAGTCCGTCATGCTGGGGAACGGGATGTCCCACAGGTCCGTCTCAGGGTTCAGGAAGGCCACGCCGTAAGTGTAGGTTTTGCCTTGCGCGCCGAGATTGCCCACTACGCGAACCTCAGCCTCTCTGTTGGTGTCGAGCCTGCGGAGGATTAGCTCTTGTTCTGCGGAGAGTGCATATTGCGAAACGATGCCGGCGCCGTGGCGGCTGAGCAGGACCGTCTTGGTTTGCTCGGAGAACATCTTGCCTTCCATGTCGCTGCCCACCAGCAGAATTGCGATCTCTTTTGCAATTCGGCTGCTGCGACGGACGCTTTCTGGAGGCATTTCCACCCCACGCTGCACGATGGTACTTGGAATTTTGCGGCGAAGGCACTGGTTTTCAAAGACGCCCTGCTCATTTGCTCAACAGGTGAGGCCGGCTAGATCGATTGTGCAGCCCGGAGCTGGACGGATATCGGGAAGCGTGCGAAAAATGAAGAATTTTTTAAGCCCGAGAAAACGCCTTGAGGTAGAATGTGTCTCCATTTTGTCCAAGGAAGAAGCCATGGAACAGGAGCGCCGGCGGGAGCCAAGATTCGAATTTGTTGCTTCCGCGGAAGTACTCTCGGAAAGCGCTGGCACGCGGTTAGTCGCGCGCATCAGCGACATTAGTGTCAGCGGCTGTTACGTCGATACGATCAATCCTTTGACGGACGGAACACCAGTCCGCTTGAAGATTCTTACCGAAACACGGGTCATCGAAGCGCGCGCGACTGTCGTCTATTCACATACCCATCTTGGGATGGGATTGGTGTTTGGACAGGTCCTGGCAAAATCTCAGGATGTCCTGCAAAACTGGCTTCCCGCCGCAAGCTAAGACCAGCGACTATTCATTTCCGTCTGCAACTTTCCCAGACGACTTCCCGGCCGTCGAAAAGAGTCGCGGCAGTTATTTCTCGTCGGACTTACGGTCTCTCGGCTTGCGTTTGTCCTGGATAGCCACCGCGGTTCGCGGCACGGAATTCGACACACCCCGTACAGCAGCAAGCTGAACGTTCGTGCTGGCGCTGGCCTTTTGGCTCTGCGCTTGAAGAGCTCCTGATTTCTGCGCAACTTTGCCTTGCGCAGTCACCGGTTTTCGCGCTGCGACTTCCCAAGTGTCCGTCCCATCGAAGTGGTCGGGATTCACTTCCGATTGCGCCTTGCAGGCGGGTGAGAAGAGCAGCAAGGCCCCAAATCCAGCCAACAATACCGGTAACCTCAACAAACTAAATGATTTCACAGGTGCCTCCGATTCATCTTGCTCCCGGAAACCCAGGGGTCAGCATTCCAGAGAGGGGGAGCCTTAGGACCATATTCTCTGAATTGAGCTGATTCTCTCGTCCGCCTTTGGTCGCGTCGATAGACCGGGAGTACCATCGTGTATCCGGTTCGCCAATATCAAGAACCGGGCGAAATGGGAGGGATATAGAATCGCTAGCCATACCGGTCCCTTGGAGCTACAATGTCCTTGTCGTTCCTGCCCCGACGCCCAGTCACTCAGTTTGCGCGCACGGTCCCCCGGGTGTCCCATGGAAGCGGTTTCGCGGCGGCTGGAAGAACGCACTCCCCTTACAGTTCGAGTGGATCTATGCAGCCTCGACATTCGCCATCGTACGCACGAGGGCCTGACGGATAACATAAGCACCCACGGCGCACGCGTGGTTTCAAGCGATCCTTTGAGACTCAATGAGCGGCTGAACCTGTGGTCGCTACCGGGGGACTTCCGGGCTCGGGCGCGAGTCGTTTATTGCGAGCCCGTCGGCAACAATTCGTTCGCCATCGGTTTGCAACTGCTCGCAACTACTGGTGATTGGAAATAGCCCTTAGACGAGCTTCCGATGGTTCCTGCCTTGGAAGAGATCCTTTGAAATTAGCGCGATAGCGCCAATAGCGATTCGTTGAGCTTGGTCAGGTCAGAATCGAGTCGGTAGTAGCCGGGTTTCCAGCCTGCGGGAGCTTCATTGGGAGGAAGGTTCAGCACGGCAAAATCGTTTGCCGCCGCTTGCTCGCTCCCCAGCTTCGGGAACTGTTCTCCTACGTATGTGGCAGGGTGTTGGCTAACAACTCTCTCGCACTCGTTGATGGACAGGACGGCGCGAAGCATGCCTTGGTTCTTGGCGTGAGGTTGACAGAAGTAGAGAGTCGGCATACACGGGAATCATCGGCCAATCTGTGAAAAACAGGAATAGTACTTTCGGCCCACCGTCCAGCTTTCGCACTAGATGCTCAAAAACGTTCCCTTGCCCATAGTAAGGAACTATGTTTTCAAAGACTTAAGGAATTATTTTTTCCTCCTTGCACTCCGCACAAGGTAACTAAAAAGAACGCTTCCCAAAATGAACCATATCAAAGCCAATCTCCAACTCCCGCTTACGGCGCAAAGCGCTTGGGGCAATGTTGCCAAGCTCGGAACTTAGGCTTGTTTGGTAAGGCTGGGGCAGGAACGAGAATTGAGACGCGTGCAATTAAGTGCGCATTAATAGCATATTGAAGCGGTGGCTTCCAATCCCAACAATGTGTAATTCTATTGCATCAGTTCGGAACGGACTCCGAAGTAGACGCCGACGCATTGCCTGCCGAATACCGACTTGGTCTGGGACGATATCCGTTGCGCGTCCGGACGCGATACTTCTTCAAGCGCTCGCCTATTAGCTGTACTTTGATCGAGCGCCATCCACGATTGGGATTCGGCTTGGGATAATAGCTGAACGAATAAAGATGCGCTAAATCGTCTCGGATGGAGGCAAATGCTTTCTTTTCATCCCGCCAACTCTTGGCAAAATAGGCCTTACCACCGGTGGCCGCGCTCATACGGTCAAAAACAGCGGTAGAAACTGGCTCAAGCTGGGCCTCAGTCGTGCTAATCATGTAGATAGGTATGCCTGCTGATTGGGCCAGCTCGGCGACATCCTCAGGGGGCACCATGCTGGAATTGTCTGGGCCGTTCGAGAACACCACAATCACCTTTCTTCCCGGATGCTGGCCGGCGTCCTGCACCGTCAACAACAACGAGTTATAAAGCGCCGCATCGTCCCCAGCCACGCTCGTGCGCACGCCGCGCACCACCTCCGACCGATCGGAGGTTAAAGCCGCGGCCCGGTAAAGGTCACGGCTGTATGAATAGAAAGCTATTCTGTCCACTCTTTCCAGGGAGCGAACAAAATCGGCGATGGCATCTTGCGCGAAGACGAAGCCCCGGTACATGTAATTGCTGGTATCGAACAAAATGAAGACATTGGCGCCCGCGATGGCCGAACTGAGCGTTTCGGGAGGGCTTTCTTGCATGCGAGCACTCCCTTGCGCCAAAGCAGACTCGTCCCCACCGTTCTTGCCAACGTCCGCAGCAACGTCCAACAATCTGGTTGTGGGACCATTCCCTTCTTCAAATGTGGCAATGTTCTGCGGAATGCCATCTTCGGTGATCGCGAAATCCTGAGGATGAAGACCGCTTACATAGTCGCCCTTATTGTTGGTCACGGCCACATTCAACTGCACCAGGTTGACCACAACACGAAGGCGCGTCGTGTCTTGTTGCGCACCGGTCCGAAACGTGGAAAGAGGCACCAGTCCCAAAAGAACTGTCAAGATCAAGAGATATCGTTTTTCCATAGGTTTGTATGCCATATCGCACCGTATTGTTTTTTGCCGGCAGTAACGGTCCGGTGAAAATTGAGCCAGCCGAGCTCGTCTAGGGCTGGGAAAAACTGTCATCTCTCGACAAGGCAACGATTTTGCCCTGCCGGAACTCTTCGCCGGTTTCTCGAGCGGCGCGCAGCAGTGCCGGCCAATCCGCAAAATCAGTGGCAAAAATCTTCTCGACCATGCGACGCGTGAGTTCGGGAACCAGGCGGTTTAGCATCACCGGTGAATAACCTTTTTCGTCGGCCAGCCGGGCCCAGTATAGGTTGTTGGACTCCCAGGTCTCAGCCAACAAGCGGCTGGAGTAGCCCATGAAAACCGGGGAAGGCGGCAGATTCAGCAGCTCACGCGCGTAACTCTGCGCCAATACGCGGTGTGGCACTCCAAAGTCTCGCGACAGTCGTTCCCAGCTGACTTCGTCGGGATAGCGCTTAGAGAGGGTTGCCAGCTCGTTACCGGCTGGTCCGAAGGAATTGGGCTCTTGCGGAAATCTTCGTTGATATTCAGCCGTCAGATAGAAAGTGTCCGCAGGCATTAGCCGCAAAAGCACTTCGGGTAAGTGCCCTGAACGCAGACCCCGCTCCACTCTTTCGGAGCGCTGCGGAATCATACGATCGGACAGAATACTCATGACCTTATTCCGCACTTCGTCATTGTCAGCGGAAGCGGCCAAAAGTTCCTCGCCGCACTGTTGATACAGGCTGACAGCGTGAAGCTCATTTTGGTTCACGTTCCACCATCGGGGCACGACGGCGTTGGTCATAAGGCCAGGTACCAACTCTCGCCAGATCAGCGCCTGCACATTTTGTGGCGCGATGAAGTCCTGCTCCGCGGTTGCAAGGAGGAAAGGTAAATCGGCAAGCGATCCGACCAGGTGGGCGCCACCGCCCGCCGGGGAGCCTGCGCCGAACAACTGAGGCGCTTGCCAAAGTCGTTCCAGGCCAATGACGCTTTCTCCAGCAAAATCATGTGAGCGAACGAAAAGAGGATTATGGTGGAGAATCTGGGCGCCGGGAGGTTCATAGTAGGCGTAATTGAGCCCTACGAGTGTGTCTCGCAAAAAGGGAGCGAGTTGGCCGCGGGCTTCCATCAGTTGTTGGGAAGAACTCGGCGACTTAATTATCTTCGCCAGGCTCGTGTGCATCTGCAATTCCGTGTGACGGTTATTGTAAATTCCCGAGGCCCACTCCTCTCTTTCGCTATTTCGGAAAATTGGCTGGGGCATCTCGAATTCCCTGAGTTCCCCGGCCAAAGGAAGTAAGCTATTGTTTGAGAGGGTTCCTTGGGCGACCTCACGCAGGCCGTCACCCAGGGCCAAGAGCGTGTCGAGAGAAACCAAGCGCTGCCCATCCAAAACGGACCGGATTCTGTTGGCGATCCGTTCCTGTATGCGCTGCGCTTCCGTAGCTGACTGTTGTGGGCCCGCAAGCAGATTGACGATTTTGTCTTGAGAAACATCGGCTTTGCCGGTTGCCGCGAGCAGCAGCTCTTTCAGGGCGGTGCGGCCTGCCTCGAAAAGCTGCGTTGAAGAGCCGATCTTGCCAAATGGCCCGATCAACTTTTGCCAAGAATCGTTTAAGGCGGCGCCAGGTATTTCACATTGACGCGCCAATATCTGCCAGAGTCCCACGCTAGCCTGAAAGGTTCCGAAGGCATTGCCCCGTAGAGTGTTCTTGGGAATACCGTTGAGGCTAGTCATAACCTGGAGGAAGGTGGCGATGGAAGCATCGTCCAAATCTGGAAATTCTGAAAAGAGCACATATTGGTCGCTGAACTCAGAGAACTTATCGGCTAGCAGGGCCACCGTTTCAGGCCTAAGGCGATGCCCCGGAGAGCGCCTGCCGTCGAGTTCATTAAGCATCAAATAACTTTGCAAAGGGCCTGTGTAGGTGGGCTCGCGAGAAATCGCGAACAGGGCTTCCAACAATTGAACTGGGTTGTCCCAGTGTGCGGCCCTGCGGCCCCAGTCGCGGATAATTTTGGAATCCGTCTTCTGACGAAAGACTTTCTTCCATACGTCGAGATTTCCAGGAATGTATAGGTCGCCGCTTGGCCCCCACCGCAGATGGGTCACCAGAAGAAACAGACCTGCGTCCCGCCGAAACACGCCCCTTCCAGCATCGGAAGAGTCTTTTCCGTGGAACACCTCATATAAATGACGCAGCCGGCCAGGTTCGGCGAAATGAGCTTGCTGTGATGGGGGTACACTCGACAGGTCGTCAAAATACGCCGCAAGCCAGCCGGTGTCCTTCGCGAACAATTTGGGGATGAAGTCTCCCGGAGAGTCAGGACTCGCTCCGACCAATTCTTTCCAATCGGGCCCCGCAGCAGATCCTCCAGGCACAACCACTCGCCCAGATCGCACGCAGATGTGGCTGCCGAAGAAATCCAAGGCTGCGGCTAGTGGAACCATTTTTTTTAGCACGTGCGATTGCTGCAACGCAGATAAAGTCTCGGCATCCATTCGCGCCAGCGCCCAGTAAAAGCGCGCCAACTCCGGATCGCGTAAGAGCAGGTCAACTGCGTCAACTTTTTTTCCTTCCTTGGTCCAGTCCATCCCTACGGGCGGCGCAGGCACGTACGACATCGAGAAGGAATACGTGAAAGCCCGGCCCTCTTGGAGACTCTTTTCAAGGTCCGGCAGAGGGAATCCAGAGTCGATGGTGAGAAACGCTCTCTGGGGGTCGGCGGTTTCCAAAAAAGTGCTCCGCTGCCCGCAGTCGGCCCGGGTTCGATAACCCAGGATTTTCAGCAGAGGTTTCGCCTCATCGCAAGTAGAAACATGAATGACCCCATCGGGACCTGCCATAGCTGCCAATTCTCGCGCCTGCTGCACATAGCGGGTCAAGAGAATAAGAAATTCCGAGGGCCGGCCCTTAGGAAACTGCCCCTGATAGCCCAATATGAATACGTTGCGAGCCAGCAAAGGCATAACTTCTTCAGGCAAAACCTTCTGGCTGATCCCTGCCATCCGTAAAAAGGAGCGCAACGGGCCTGGGATCGTAAGATTCGCCGATTCGGGTGACCAGGCCTTGGCGTCCTCGGATGGCAAAGAATCTGAGGGAACGGTGCACCGAGCGGCGGGAGCGAGGCACCAACCAAGGGAAAGAGTGACGCCCAAAATGCAGGTAAGGCGGAAGAAAGACTTAGCGCATCGCTCTGCCAGTAAACGGGTTAAGAGGAGTGTGCAGGCCTTCAAGATTTCCTCCCCGAAGCGGGAACGAGCCTAAACGACACAGTTGAGGCGCAGAGAAAGCAGATTTTGACCCAAACGAAACCAAATCTAAAATGCGAACCCGCGACGACTGATCGCTTTTCACGACGAAGTTCACAACGAAGTGAGTGAACTCATGGGAGCCATGCACCGCGCAGGGGGGACGGTGACATTCCTCGGCATCAAGCGCACACAGGGTAAACTCGTCCTTTCATGCCCTATTTATGCCGTAACTGCGCTTATGTCAAACGGAAATTGTGAAACGTACGTTTTTGTCGGGCTAAACCAAGTGTTTGTCGGTTCTGGAGAGTTCATCTAAGGAGAGCTGTGGCCCGCGCACTGCAGCACGCCCAGGTATGCACTCCACGGCCCGACAGTTTCCCTATATTGATGAGCCATAATCCTTGAGATTTGGTGCAGATGAGTTAAGTCATGAGCTGCCCAGGTCGCCAGCAGCTCTGACAGCGTAACTACCCCTAGGGATGGATGCCGTCCACGCCGCGCAAGGTCCTCTTTCCGCAGGTTCAACGCCCGCAGTTCGCCGAGGTTCTCTGACCGCAATCGCGCAAATTCATCCAATGACTGCCCTAGCGACTTACCTAGACTCTCCCGTTCTTGTCCCCAGCGGTCAAAAGGCTCAAACGTCTGAGCCTCGCCGAATTGCAGCACCATCCTCGCCCGTGGCATCCAGTCGGTGCGTTCGCCGTGGATCAGATGGCCCACGACATCGAACGCGCTCCACGTGTTTTCACCTTCATTTCGGTACGTCCACGCTTCCGGCAGGTCACGCAGAAGCGCATTGAGTGCAGCGGGGGTGCGAGTGAGAAGCGATATTGTGTGCGCCAGGTTATGCTCCATAGTGTTCCTTAATTCGTGACCGGTGATTTTCGAGACTCTGATTCTGTGCAATGGTTCCAAAAGAATAAGCTGGGCTCAAGGATGCATCATTTCCGCGGCCGTTAGCGCATAGATCGCTGCGCAGTCGATTATCTTTCTCAGATCGACGTATTCGTTCGGGCCGTGTGCGACCGACAGCATCCCGGGACCATAAGCATAGGCCGCCACGCCCTCTGCGGCGTAGAAACGAGTCTCCAGCAGCCCGGGACACAACTCAAACCGCGGCACTTCGCCTGTAACGGCTTGCACACTTTGGGCTAGCACTTTGCCGAGCGGCTCTTCCTCAGAGCATGCCGAGGATCGTCCTTCCTGGAAGACTTCCCATTCGAGTCGAATACCTTCGCGCTTGCAGCTTTCCAGCGCGGCGACTATCTTTGACTTTTCCTCCTCCATGTCTTCCTCCGGATTGATTCGCCGGTCGATGGTGAACCAGCACTCCTCCGGCACCACGTTGAAGTTTGCGCCCCCGCCGCTCTGTCCTCCAAGCATCAGGATGGAATGCCGTGCTTGATCCGCCCCGATGTTATAGCCTGTAGTTTTCTGCTCCACTTGTTGCTTCAGTTCCTGTAACCCCTGAACGACCTGAACCATCTTTTCGAAAGAGTTTTCTCCTTGGTGCTGCAAACCAACATGCGCGGATTTCCCCAGCACTCGGACGTGAAGCGAAATCGCACCGCGGTTCGCGTTCCACACCACACCGCTGGTCGGCTCCGCCAAAAGCATCCCAATCCCGCCACGGCCCAATCTTCCCTGCGCCGCCAGCCACGCCGAGCCGCCCTCGCCTCCCGTCTCTTCATTGGGAACCAGCGTTAAAGCAATTCGCCCGTTCAGTTCGGCGCCGCATTCTTTAAGCGCGAGAATGGCGTACAGCATGGCCGCAATCCCGCCCTTCATGTCGCAGGATCCCCGGCCAAACAAGAAATGGTCTTTCCTCGAAGGCTGGAATTGCTCCCTAGATTGCGCCGGAACTACATCGTAATGCCCATGAAAATAGAGAACGCTCTCTCCCCGCCCGTGGCTGGCAATCAAGCAGTTGGGCTTCTCGCGGGAACCTTCTCTTGGCTGATCCGCCTCCAGCCGCTCGCATTCCAGGCCCACTCGCTGCAATGTCTTTTCAAGAAAATCAGCGCAAGCGCGATAATTCTTCCCCGGTGGATTCTCCGTTGGTATCGCGACCAACTCGCTCAGCAGCGCGGCCATCTCCTCCTCCCGCTGCCGGAGCCATTCCATCAGCAGGCTGCCTCTTGCCTCAGCACTAAGCATTGGTTTGGTCATGCCGCAGCATGTTAAGAATTCAAACGGATAACGCCAAGCTCCATTTTGGTGCCACGCGAGGCATCAATCGTTGCGTTAGGATTCAGCGCCTGTGGTAGGCTTTGCCGCAATGCAACTCTCAAGCGGAGAAGATGCGTGATCACCGCTGCCAACACGTTCCCGGTACTACGCTGGGTCGGGCTGCTGTGGACCATTGTGTGGTTGCCCGCTTACATTCGATTTTGGGGCTGGGCCAATCTGTTGCATTTGTGCGATGTCGCGGTGCTTCTGGGATGCGCGGGATTGTGGTGGGGGAGTTCCTTGCTGATTTCCAGCCAGGCGGTCAGCTCAGTGGCGGCGGGAATCCTCTGGTCCATCGATGTTGGGTGGCGCTTCGTTACCGGACGCTTTCTCGTCGGCGGAACCGAATACATGTGGGATGCGCGTGTACCGGTCTGGGTCCGGCTGCTTTCTACCTTTCACCTCGCTCTCCCACTGGCCTTGCTCTGGGCCATGCGCAAAATTGGATACGACCATCGTGCCCTCGCATTGCAGGCCGCGATTGCCGCGGGACTTTTGATCGCCTCGCGCTTTTTGCCCGCCGGCTTCAACATGAACTATGTCTATCAAGATCCTCTCTTTCATCGCTCCTGGGGACCCGCTCCTGCGCACCTCGCGGTGATTTTTGTTACGGCAGTCGTGCTGCTGTACTGGCCGACTCATCTTGTCCTGGGCTGGCTGTTCCCAGTGGCCAGTGTTGCCAGGTAATTTGAGGGAGCAAAGAAGCCTGGAGCCGGAGGAAATGGCAAGGGAGAAACAAAAAAATCGCGAGAAATATCTCGCCATGCTGCAAACTGCCATCGAAGAGGCACGTCTCGGCCTCAAAGAAGGAGGAATTCCCATCGGCGCGGCGCTATTCGATCGCGACGGAAAGCTCTTAGGACGCGGCCACAACCGCAGAGTCCAGGAAGGCGATCCCTCCGCGCACGGTGAAACAGACGCATTTCGCAAAGCAGGTCGGCAGCGAAGTTACCGCGACAAAATCATGGTGACCACGCTGGCACCTTGCTGGTATTGCAGCGGCCTGATACGCCAGTTCGGCATCGGCACGGTAGTCGTCGGCGAATCCGTGAATTTCCCTGGCGGAATTGACTGGCTCCGCGAAAACGACACCGAGGTCTTTGACGCCCATTCGGAAGAATGCATCCAGATGCTTGGAAAATATATTGCCGACCATCCTGAAATTTGGAACGAAGACATCGGTGTGGACTGAAAATTTGACACAGCGGCTATCAGAAATGTATGCATGGAAAATTGCCTGAACATTTCAATTTGGCGTCTCATTTTTTGGATGCCCCGGCTGCGCTGCACCCTGGACGCGTCGCCATCATTGGCGAACCGCGGGAAATAACTTACAGCGAACTCGCCGCGCTCGCGAATCGCGCCGGGAACGCGCTGTGCGCGCAAGGCGTTTCTCACGGCGACCGCGTCCTGATCGCGCAGCCGGATTCAGCGGAATTTATAGCCGCATTTTTTGGCGCCGCAAAAATCGGCGCAGTGGCTGTGCCCGTAAATCCTTTCGCGCGATCCTCCGATTACATTCATTACCTCGAAAATAGCGAGCCGCAGGCGGCGATTGTCCATTCCGAATCGCTTGCGGAATTCTTGCCGGCTTCGAGCGTTCGCCCGCAAATTCCGATTGTCGTCGTAGGCGAGGAAACAATCGATTCGCACGGCGTGTCCTGCGCCAAGTGGAACGATTGGATAGCAGCGGCCAGCGAGCAACTCGCTGCGGCGGACACTTCGCCTCGCGACGCCGCGTTCATGCTCTACACCTCTGGCAGCGGCGGCGCGCCGAAAGCAGCGGTGCATCGTCATGCGGATTCGCTGGTTGCCAGCAGAAATTATGCGCAATCCGTTCTTGGCTTGCGCGCGGACGATCTGACATTTTCCGTTTCCAAATTATTCTTTGCGTACGGTTTGGGAAACGGAATGTATTTCCCGCTTTCCGCCGGCGCCCGGATGATGCTGAATCCGGAGCGCACCAGCGTGCCGCATGTGATTGACCTGGTGGCGCGTTACCGGCCGACTATTTTTTTCGCGGTGCCGACTTTTTATGCCGCAGTGTTGCGGGAGGCGGAGCGGCCGGAGCGCCGCGTGGATTTTTCTTCGGTGCGCAAGTGCGTTTCCGCCGGCGAGACATTGCCCGCGGAAATTTTCAATGCCTGGAAGCGGCAATTTGGAATCGAGATCCTCGACGGGATCGGCTCCACGGAAATGCTGCATATTTTCATATCGAGCGTTCCCGGAAAATGCAAGCCGGGTAGCTGCGGTTTCCCCGTGCCTGGGTACGAAGTCAAAATCGTGGATGACGCGGGAGAATCGGTGCGTGACGGCGAGATTGGCACTTTGTGGGTGCGCGGCGCGAGCGCATTCGCTGAATATTGGCGGATTCCCGAACTGACGGCGCGTACGAAACGCGATGATTGGGTGGTAACGGGCGACAAATTCTTTTGCGATTCCGAGGGCTACTACCATTATTGCGGGCGCGCAGACGACATGCTGAAAGTCGCGGGCATGTGGGTTTCTCCGATGGAAGTGGAGAACGCGCTGCTCGGGCATCCGCATGTTGCCGAAGCAGCGGTTGTGGGAGCGACCGACGAGCGGGGACTGTCGTATTCCGTGGCGCATGTGGTGTTGCGCGGGAATGCGCAAGGATCGGAAAAGCTGGCGGCGGAAATTTGCGAGCATGTCAAGGCACGACTGGTATCGTACAAAGTGCCGCGAGAAGTGCGATTCTGCAGTGAGTTGCCGAAAACCGTGACGGGAAAAATCCAGCGCTTCAAATTGCGCGGCGCGTGAATGAATTTGTCCATAGACATGCCCACGCTAGAATGCCGCCGGGCTTAAGCCCGCCGGTACGCTTTCGGAAAATGCTTCACGGAGAATCATTGTAGGTGTCGTATGAAGAGGCGATGGCGCGGACTTCGGCGAGAGTCTGGTCGCGCAGAAGTTTGCCGTCTTCGAGAATGGTTTCGAGAGCATTGTTGGATGGGCTGGGGGCTCCTTCCACGACTTCGACGGTCGCGAATTCCTTGCCGTCTTGAATGAGGTTGAAGCGGCCGCCCTTGCTGGCTTTGGACGGATCGGTTTTCGGGTTTTTGTAAACGTTGTGCCATTGGCCGTTGCGGTCGATGGCGGAACATTTCAGCGCGAATTTCAGCGTGTCGCGGTTGATTTGCTGCAGCAGCGCGCCGCCCATGCCGTAGCTCCAAATATCCTGTGACCAGCCTTTACGGGTGAGCTGCGCGGTAATATTTTGAATGGTGTAGAAGTTCACGCCGTCGCCCTGGATGAAACGCACGCACGGAACGGTAGTCTTCCAGCCTTTGCGGTTTACTTCGTAACCGAATTTCTCGCTGACAATTTTGAAGAGTTCCTCGAGGACGCTGACAGCGTCGCCGGAATCCGGGCGAATCACGAGCACGCCTTTGCGTTGAAGAACTTTATCGCGCAGCGCACCGCCCCAGAGATTGCGCACGGCATTGTAGATATCGTAGGAATCGCTGACACAGGCGACGATTCCTTCCGGGCAGTTTGCGAGGATGTTGGCGTAGGCGTCGAGTTCGTGCGCTTCGCCCCACGCGGTGATGGTGGAATGCTCGGATGCAGGGATGCTGTAGGCGGCGCAGTCGAGAGGATTCCGCGCGGTGAGATCGGCGGAATAAAATTGATTGAGGAGTTGAATCGCCGCAAGCGTGTCCGTGCCGAGAAAATTCAACAAGTGCGCGGCGCCACCGATGGCGGCGGATTCCTTGGAAGAGACGCCGCGGAACCCGAAGTCGTGCAGCTTGAAAGGAAGAAGCGAAGGATCGCCGGTGCGCACGAGGGCTTTGCCGATAATTTGCTTGATGGCGCGCGACAGAGTGGCGACAGTGATGGGATACCAGACCTGAACGAGGAGTGTTTCCGCCCAGTTGGTGAGCCAGTAGAATTCCGGATCGGTGTTTTCGATAGTGATGAGGGCGTTGTGCGTCTTGACGACGGTGCCTTCCTTGACGGCACGGATCCGCAGCGGCAATCGCCCCCTGTGTTTCGCGTAAAGCGATTTGAAGCCCTCGTAGTTGAACGATTTGGGATGGCCGGAGAAGTGCGCATGAGCGATACGGCGAGCTTCTTCGACGTCGTCGAGCGTGAAGACCTGGCCGGCGAAGTTGGATTTGACGATGTACTGGAGCATGGCGAGCATGGTCTCTTCAAACATGCCGCCGCGCGATTCGAGGTAGGAATAGATGTGGCGCGTCTCCGGAGGACATTGCCACCAGTGGGTGAGCTTGTAGGAGTCCGTGTTGAGGATGGGGTTCAGGCGCAACGACTGCATGGGGCTCCTCGGGTCTTGGGATAAAAGGCGGATCGGCGGTGATGGCAGCCCGCTGCGAAGAGAATAGCAGAAGAAGAGAAAAGGATAACGCAGAGGCGCTGGGTCCGCGGAGGATCGCAGAGAAGGCCGCTGGAGCGTGTCGGAAGTGCGGCAAGGAAAGGACTTAGAATCCGGGGAACGGCGAGAATACCCCTCCCCCACCCTATTCTTGTAAGAGATTGACACGACTGAGTTTAGGTGGTAGGGGTCGGCAAAAGGATTGAGAGGAAAGGAGTTAGCGCCATAGGAAAGCGGGATCGGATTCAACACAGAGGACACGGAGGGCCGGAGCGAGTCGTGATTGGGTAGGGAAGATGGAGGGGTAGCGGACAAAAGAAGTCACTCCTTTCTCCGCCATGGTGAACAACCAAAGCAGTATAGCAAAAAAGGTACTGGTTGTCAATGTTTATTTAGTGGGTAATTCGAATGAATGGGGAAACTGTTGAAGGTATACCGGGTTGGCGATCTGTAAATGCAAAAAAAGCGCCCTGAAAAGCGCAGTGTCGCAACATCCACGGTTGTTTGCGCAACAAGGAATCTTCCTCTGCAAACTCTATCATAAGGCGTCGTTTGGACAGATTCTGATGACGATGATGATGCACCCTGAACCGACACACCGGCCTGTTATACGAAAACTTGAAATTGAGAGCAATCTGAGAATCAAATTCCTAAGGCATCTGCGCGCAATGAACATCCACCGGGCTTCGCTGTTCCCCGGGCTCGATGGCCTTGGTTTATCTCTTAAGCTCGACTTGGAACTGAAGGACAGAGAGGCATAAGTTCCGCTACAAGAACGGGTCTGAAGACCTGCTACTACAACCGCAGGGATGCCGCCCTAAAGGAATCGGCGCTGCAAGACAAAGACAAGAAGCGAAGAGAGGGCACGATGTATCGTGCCCCTACCGGAGCAAAGCAAGTCCCTCGGCTTCGCTCGGGATGACAGATAAGACAGACCGGGATGACAGAAGAAAGAAGGATGCCGCCCTGAAGGGACGGCGCTACGGAGGCAAAAGAAGCCCGGAGCCCACATGAAGGAAACTTTTACTTTGTAACAAAAAGTACTTGACAACGCCAAGTGGCCGAGCTAGATTGGCGGTAGCGGCGGAGAGAGACGGGGCACAAACCACCATGTTCAACCGGATTGCGGCGATTGCGTTCATCTTTGGATGTACGGCGGTTGCGTGGGCCATTCTGGGGTCCACCATTTTCTACAGGACGTATAACGCGGAGTCCGGGCTATCCGGGCGCGTGGCTTCGACGTGGGGAGCGGCGCAAGCGCAGGCGCCGCCGGCGATCGCGCGCGAATGGAAAGAAGAAAAAACAGTCGAAGTGGAAGAAAAGGGAAAGAAAACCACGCGGACGGAGCGGCAGACTCATTCGGAAGCGGTGAAGATTGACGCGAGCCGGGTTGCGGCGAGCTTGCACATCGACTACCGGCAAAAAGGGCTGCTGTGGTTCAGCACCTACACAGTGGATTTCGACGGAGCGTACACGTTCCAGAATCCCATGCCGCGGGAAGCGGAGTTTGTGATTCAACTGCCATTTCCCGCGCAGCAGGCGGTGTACGACAACGTGCAACTGCTTCTGGATGACAAGCCGCTGGCGGTGACGTTCAACGGATCGCAGGCGGTGGCGCGGACCCGCCTGGCGGCGAGCGCGAAGTCCGTGCTGCACGCGGCGTATCGTTCGCAGGGACTGGATAGCTGGCGATATTCGTTTTCACGCGGTAATGCGGAAGGTTCAACCGCGCGCGAGAATGCGGACGGCGGCGGCAAGGAAATTTCGCAAGCGCACGATTTCCATCTGGTAGTGAAAACGGATTTTTCGGGTTTCGATTTCCCGGACAATTCGCTTTCGCCGACGGAAAAGCGGCAGGCGGCAAACGGCTGGGAACTGGAGTGGAATTATCAGAATTTGGTTTCTGGATTCGACATCGCGTTGAAGATGCCGCAGAAGCTGCAGCCTGGACCGCTGGCGGGACGAATCAGCTATTTCGCTCCCGTGTCGCTGTTCTTCTTTTTCTTCCTGGTGTTCATATTGTCCACGCTGCGCGGCAACGATCTGCACCCGATGAACTATTTTTTCCTGGCGTGCGCGTTCTTTGCGTTCCATCTGCTGCTGGCGTACCTGGCGGACCACATTTCGATCCATGCGGCGTTCCTGATTTCGTCAATAGTTTCCGTGGTGCTGGTGATCAGCTATTTGCGCCTGGTAGTGGACCTGCGATTTGCCATGGTGGAGGCTGGACTGACGCAACTGATCTACCTTGTGTTGTTCTCGTATGCGTTTTTCTTTGAAGGGTTCACGGGATTGACGGTGACGATTGGCTCGATCCTCACGCTGTTCGTGGTGATGCAGATGACGGGACGAATTCGCTGGGAAGAGAAGTTCAGCCCATCGTTGGCGCGAAAGAGCGCATTACCTGCATGACGTGCGCTCGTCAGCTTGCAGCGTCAAGCGTTTGCTGAGAATAACGCAGATTCCTAAAATAGTGGCAGATGCCCCGTAAACAACACCGCTCGGCCCCAGATATCGGAACCGGGGGCGTTAAGAGTTCCAGGTGACGCGGGTGAGCTGTTTTTTACGCGATTCCCACTCGGCGCCGGAAAGGATGCGCGGGGCGACTTCGATGAGGCGAGGAGTGAGCTTAAAGACTGCGGCGGCGTTCCAGGGGCGGCCGTCGCGGGTGCGATATTCACGGACGTTGAGCGCGTCGGCCATGCTGTTGAAGGAAATGTCCTGGACGATCATTTCGGCGACGAAGCGGAGCGTTTGCATTTCGAGCGGATCATCTTCCAGGTGACGGCAGTCGGAGCCAATGCGCAAGCCAAAGGGAATTTCCTCGGAGGCGGCGGGAAGCTGTTCCGGCTCGGGGGCCGACGAGGATTCCACTTCGCGCTCCCATTCAAGGGCGATCAGGGTCCAGCCAGCGTCGTGCATCTTGGAAAGATAAGTGGAAGTGGGGAGGATGCTGACTCGTTCACGCATGCGATCAATCTTTTTCACGGAAGCCTCCAAGATGAGTGTTGGTTGGATCCCCGGGACGTGATTTCCCGCTGAAGAATGGGGCAATCTTCATGCCGTGTGAAGGAAGTACGGAAACTATAGATTCAAAAAGACTTCTTGCGACGGACTGAGGGTTGGCCCGCTTGGGGGCGTCCACTGGCGGGATGAAAGTGTCGCGTTGCCGGACACTTCGGGAGACGCGAGGAAGGCGGCCCGGCCGACCAAAAAAGTGGGAACGAAAGGGCCTGCACAGAAGGTAGAATCACAAAGCAAGTATTCCTGCGGGGGAAAAATGCCGAAAAAACCGACGATTGATGATGCGAGGCTGATCCTGGAACTCTACGACCTGCGGCGCGAGGCGGAAATGCGCAAGGCACGGCATTGGTGGGTGGCCACGTTCTGGCCCAAATGCGCGGACGACTTCGTGAAAGTGGCAACGGCCATGGGGACGGAAGAGAATAACTGGCTGAGGCAAGTGGGCGGGTACTGGGGAATCGCCGTGTCCTTTGTCTTGAATGGCGTGCTGAGTGAAAAGCTGTTCTTTCAAGTGTCATTTTGCGGCGAAATGTACTTCATTTTTGCAAAGGTGACGCCGTTCTTGCCGGAGCTCCGCGAGAAGATGAAGAACCCCGAGATGTTTCTGACGATTGAGAAAGCCATCATGGGATCGAAGCTAGCGCGGGCGCAGTTTGAAAAAGTGGAGGCTCGTGTGGCGGCGATGCGGCAGCAGAAATGAAATTGCGGGGCTGGCGGGAAATTCGACTTCGGCGGATGAGACTTGCCATCGTGATTTTGGCAGCAGGCGCCGCGATGGCTCCCGCGGAAGTGTTGGCGGACAACGCGAGAACTTGCACTGGGGGAACGACGTTGCGCTTGAGCGCACCCGAAGCGAGCCAAGGAAGTTTGCTGCTGATCGCATTGAAGAGTACAAAGCCACTGGCGGGAGTGCAGGGCGAGTGGGGCGGTCGGACTGTCCCGATGTGGCGAGAGGGCGCAGATGAAGCGCAGCGAAGAGGCTTGGTTGGGGTCGATCTCGAAAAGGCACCCGGCGAATACGAGCTAAAGATAACGGGAGAGACGGCGAGCGGCGAGAAAATGAGTTGCAGCGTCAAGGTGGCAGTGAGGCAAGGCCGGTTTGCGACGGAGCGATTGCAGGTGGGCAAGGAGTTCGTCGAGCCCAGCCCTGAACAAGTCAAGCGCGCCAATGAAGAGCGCCAGAAGTTGCGCGACATTTTTGACAGTGTGACGCCAGAGCGGTTGTGGGACGGGCCATTTCGCATACCGCTGGACGGCGTGACGACTGGCTCGAATTTTGGGAAGCGGCGGATTCTGAACGGGAATCCTGGGTCGCCCCATGGCGGCGCGGATCTGCCGGGCGTAACCGGAACGACGGTGCACGCAGCGCAGCGCGGGAAGGTCGCGCTGGCGGAGGAATTGTTTTTTTCAGGGAACACCGTCGTGCTGGATCACGGACTGGGGATTTACACTTTCTACGGCCACCTTTCGGAGATCGACGTAAAAGTGGGCGACGTTCTGGAAGCGGGCGGGCTGCTGGGAAAAGTTGGGGCTACCGGGCGCGTCACGGGACCGCACTTGCACTGGGGACTGACGGTGGAACGAGCGCGGGTGAACCCGATGATTCTTGTGAAACTGTTGGTGAACTCCCTGGAGGTCCCGCCAAGGAAAAAGTCCTCCAAGCGAAGAACAAGATGAAACGAATGCGTCGGCTGGGACACTAAGAAGGAACAGGTTGGCTGGGGCCGGAAGGGCGTAGCTGCCAAGAGTGCTATGTCCTTGCAGCTGTTTAAGATAGCCGAATTACGAGGGATGCCGGGTTCGGTAGCCTGGATGGTGGGGCGCTGGGGAAGTACGAGGGTACTGTTTTGGAATAGGATTTTGTGGTACCGTTCTGCCATTGTCCCGGGAGAAGTATGACGGCAGTATGGGGCTGTGTGGGCAAGGTTCGTGCTAGTCACTTCCGTTCTCCTGTTCTTTCGCTTTAGCACCCTGCTGACACGACTCAGTAAGCGGACACTCCTCGATCGAAACTAGTCGAAAGCGCCGCGCATTCCCAAATTAGAGTTTGAGGTCGAAGCCGAAATGTCCCTGCTTCATTTTCGTTGCAAAGAGCGCCGGCGCACGCTACGAGTAGCACTGACCGTGCCGCTGACGATCCATGGGAAGACGGACTCGGGCGAAAAGTTCAGCGCGCAGACGGTTTCGCAATCCGTGAACCGGCATGGAGCATTGTTTCAACTGGAAGAGATCGTAAAGATGGGGCAGACCGTCGTATTGATGAACGACCACACTTCGCAATCGACAGAGTGCCGCGTTGTGTCGATTCACCGGGCTCGCGATGGCAAACAGTATGTCGGAGTCGAGTTTAATTCACCCGAAATGAATTTCTGGCACATGCAGTTCCCGACTCCGGGTGCAAAACCACTGCGCCGGATATTTCCCAACAAAGTCAGCGCATAAAACCCACCGCAGTATTTCTCCCGCTCCACTTTCTTCTCCGCGATAGGATTTGCCTATGCCAAGTGGGGTAAAACGAATCGGACTGATTTCGGATACTCATGGCTTGCTGCGTAAAGAGGCCGTGGAAGCTTTGCGCGGGTCGGAGCTGATCCTGCATGCCGGAGACGTGGGCAAGCCGGAGATTTTGGAGGAATTAAGAAAGATCGCGCCGGTCGTAGCGGTGCGGGGCAACGTGGATGCCGAGCCATGGGCGAACGTGCTCCCGGTGACGGCGGTCACGGAAGCGAATGGAGTGATGATTTATATGATTCACGACGTGACGGCACTGGATTTGAATCCCGCCGCATCCGGTTTTCGCATTGTCGTTAGCGGCCATACCCACAAAGCGGGAAGGCTAGAGCGCGATGGAGTGCTGTACATCAATCCGGGAAGCGCCGGGCCACGAAGATTCCAATTGCCCGTAACGGTGGCGCGTCTTCAGTTGGGGCGAACCGCGCCTGAGGTAGAGTTCGTGGGCCTTGAGGCGCGTAATACCTAGTGCCGCTTTCCACGATATTTAGCGAGAAGCGCTGACCCAGACCATGCCGTCGACGCCAGGAGTGAGGTCGATCGGCGGTTCCAATTTCCAGGAGAGCAGGTCGAGCACGCCGATCTTTCCTGCGCCGGTACCACTGACGTAGGCAATGTTTCCGTCCGGACGAATCAGGATTTCCGACGACCTCTCCGGAGCCTCGAAGGAACGCGTTACTTTCAGCGATTGCAAATCGACCACGAAGAGTTTGTTCGCAGTCATACTGACTGCCAGAAGCCCGCGACCGTCAGGAGTAGACTCCGACGCATAGGCGACGGCTGGCAATTCGATCCAATTCGTAATTTTATTTGTGGCCGCGTCGATGACGGCGATGCGAGGTTCGTTTTGGTCATGAGTAAAAACGCGGCGGCCATCCGGCGAAATGGAAATCCGCTGAACGACCCTGGCCACGGGAATCGTGGTGACGAGACTGCGCTTGGCCAAGTCCAGCACGCTTACGCTTCCCGCGCTGACGTTAGCGGTGTAACCGCGCTTGCCGTCGCTTGATAGAACCAGCATGTGAGACTGCGGCTCGCCAGTAGGAATTTCCGCAAGGATCCTGCGTGTGGAAGGATCGATGACGTCGACGGCGTTCGCCAGCTCCGCCGTGACGTAGAGCAGCCCGTCCGGCCCGAATTCCGCGCGATGCGGCCGGAGGGGTTTGCCCAAATCGATCGTGGCGGTGAGCTTGCGCGCTTGCAAATCGATGACGTCAATCGTGCTGCCATCTGTTCCAGGCCTTCCGACGCCGGAGTTTCCGTAAATCGGAACGTAGGCGAAGCGGCCGTCTTTCGAGGCCATGACTTCATGGCCGTTCACTCCGACGACTATTTTTGCGAGTTCGCGCCGATTCTCAGGATCGACGAGGAGCAGCGTGTGCTCTTTTTGATTTGCAACGACCAACAGACCGCCAGCGGGCGGCGCAGGCTTTGCGACGCGGAGCACCCCTGAAGTCAGGAACATCGCGAAAGCAAAAAGCAGTAACAATCGTGCGAGCATGATTCACCTCGACGAAACATATCTTTCCAACGCGCCGAAACTTAGCGCAGTATAACTTCTCCCAGAGTTAGCGGCTACCTCTGCGTTTCTTCTTCGCCGCATTTTTGCCGCGAGCCTTAGCCGGCTTTGCGCCGGAAACTGCGTCACGTGTTTTCTTGGGAAGTTTCGCGAACACCATGTCATACGATTCGCGCAACAAGCGCGCGAGTTCGTGCGGCGACAAGGCATCCCTGGTTTCGAGAGCCACCCATTGTGCGCGAGCCAGGTAAGGAGCAGGAATGATGTTGGGCCGCTCCGTGAGTTCAGCAAAATTTTCCGGCGAGGCTTTGAAGGATAGGCATACTGGAGCCGGCTCCAGCGGCGTCACGGCGAACATTTTGCCTCCGACTTTGAAGAGCAAGTCGTAGCCCCACTGGATCTGTTCCGTGGCACCGGGAAACGAAAGGCAAACCTCACGCAGCCGATCGACGTTCATGAGCACAATTCTAGGACGAAGAGGACGCCGGTCTCAATGAATGAGATAGCAGGTTAAGCGGCCTTGCGCACGAGTCATCCATCCCAGGCGATTTCCTTCACCGGACCGATCACAAAGAAATAAGAGAGGGCGGCGAGCATCGCGACGATGGCCATAATCACAAAGGCCATGAAGAAACGTCCCGTGAAGTCGACCACGAATCCGGTTATGGTCGGCGCAATGATGCCCGCAAGATTGCCGAGAAAATTCTGGAAACCAGTCCAACGGCCGGCCATTCGCGGTCCCGCAATCGTTTGGGTGATGGCCCAGATATTCGAACCACACATGCCGCCTGTTAGGAACGCCAGCAATAGCAGAATGACGGCAGTCGCTGGGCCCGCCAGAGCACAGCCGAGGAGGAGCAGTCCCGCGCTTCCCGCCCCCACACCAGCAATTGTTTTGCGAACCAGCGTAGGCGTTCCACCGGCGGCGATCCAGCGGTCGGAAACCCAGCCGAAGATCGCGGCGCCTGCTGAATAGCACAAATATCCGACGCCAACGATTTTAACCATGGTAGCCACTGGAAAGTGCCGCTCTCGCTCGAGGTAGTAGGGCAGCCAGGTAATCTCGAAATAGAGAACATAGTTTGCGCCAAACAGGCCACCGCAGGTTCCCCACATGGAACGCTGCTTCAGGAGTCGGAGAAACCCTGCGCCGCTTTCCTTCACAGGCGAGACAGTTGTCGCCTTGCCCCCCGGCATCCAAGCAAACCAGGGAATCAGCCAGGCCATGCTGGCAAGGCCCAGGACAATGAAGAAGGGGCGCCAGCCGTAACGCGCCATCAGAGTTCCGCCGAAAAACGTTCCCAGAGCCGGGCCACATCCCACTCCGGCGGCGATGAGCGCGTTTGCGAATCCGCGGCCCACTTCCGGAACGTGGCGCACCAAAGTCCTTGCGTAGCAAGGGTAGGCGACGGACTCCCCCATGCCCAGAATAAGCCGCGCGGCAAGCAATGCCACGAACGCGTGCAAACTGCCGGTCATGGCCGTTGCGCCGGACCAGAGGAAAAAGCCAAAGGCCATCACCCATTTGGCATCAAAGCGATCCGCCAGCCATCCGGAAACGGGGAGGAAGAGGGAGTAGGTCCAGAAAAACGAAGACAAGAGGATGCCGAGCTGCGAGGCGGACAAGTTCAGTTCGTCCTTCAGCAAAGACGACGCGATAGAGAGATTGCCGCGATCTATGTAGTTGATCAGAGCGGCCAGCGCCAGCAACGCGATCACGCGGTTGGCGGTGCGCGAAGCTGGGGTGCTCTCGTTGTCAATTGGGGAGGACAAGTGTGGTTGGCGGACATTCTCCATGCCGACATGGGATGTTGCAAGCGGCTTCTTCGCGTAGTGGCTCTGGTTTTCCGAAATGGCAAGGCGAGGAAGGGAAGTCGTGGGAGCAATGCTAGCGAAAGGCCCAGCTGCTAAAGCCGGGCCCTTCACCAAGTTAACGAGGTTACCTGCCGCCCCAACGGTAGACGATGCCCGACTCGATCCGGGCATTATTCTGTCTGGTGCCTGCAAAATGAGTATAGAGATACTCGACTTGAATCAATCGCAGGCCAACATGCTCCGTCAGCTTGTAGTCAGCGCCGCCTCCCAACGCCATCGCAAAGGAGTTTGCGCTGCCACCGTGCTGTCCGCCGAAAAGCACATGGGCGAACGGGGTCAATGAACCATACGAACGGTACGTAACCCGTGGCCCGAACAGATAGTTGACCGCGTTCACGCCGCTTACTCTACAATACCCAAAATCCCCGACCGCCCCGAACCAGTTGTTTACGTTGCCGGTAACCGCGCCGCCAAAGCCCTGGCAGTTCGCGCCACCGGGATTAAGCCGGATGTACTGATAGCCGCCGAATACCTCGGCCTTGGGGTACTCCTGAGCCCTGACTGGTACTACCCCCACAGCGAGGATAAATACTCCAAGAATCAGTAGTTTACGCATCTTCCCTCCTGAAATGGTTATGCTGGGCCTACCTCCATCATCCTGAGTCGGACTGTCCGCCGCAAGGCCGTACCTGGCCGTGTTCCCTATTTGGCAACAGGTCCCCTTGGACCAGGAAGTTCACCACGCAGGGCCGGAAAAACAGGCTTGGATCCCCATCCCCGCAGGTGGATTTGAACTGTGCGAGTGAAAAGAAGGCGGAAGTGAAGGCTGGCATGCCGCCGGGGGTGGATGGTGCGCCAGCGGCGGTACGGAGGCAAGCCCGTGTTCGAGCCAAGCTTACTCATGCGCCCTGTCCCCGGCTGGCGCACCCGTCCTACTAGCAAGTGAACTCTGGCAACAATATACGCCGCGGGGCTATCGCCACAGGGTTAGGATGACGCCCATCAGGAGATAGCAAACGAGTTGGTAGCCGGTGTTGATGCCGAAGAGCTTCATGGTCTGCTTGCTGAAGAGCGCTCCGGTAAACTGCACAGTGGCCACAAATCCGAGCCACACATGGAAGCTGGTCATCAGACCGAGGTGCAGATCCTCTGCGCGAAGCCCGTGAAGGATCAGCGCCAGCGTAAAGGCGGACAACAGACTGGCAACGAAGGAGCCGCCGTAGGCCGGGCCAGCGCTCTTCTTCATTTCTTCCATGCGAGCTTTGTCATTCGCGTCGTAGCCCATTTCGCGCATCCAGGCTTTGGCGAAGAGCAGGGGTGAATACCACAGAAATCCCACTACCACGGTGGAAACCGCCGCTACCAAGATCGCGATCCAATTCAAATGGTGCATTTGCAGGTGCATGAATGTTTTCTCCAGTCAGCAATGAGGGAAACGGTGGGCGCTATCCTATGACGCACTCAGCTGGGATGCAAAGGAAATAGGCGAGGAAGAATTCTTATGGCTTACCGAGGCCAGCGGTGAGCGCTGTTCCTGCGGCGCGATCAGCAGTACATCGGCGTCGAGGGAACAAAAAAGCTCGGGCTGAACTGATTCAGCCCGAGCTTTTCAGGGACGAATGTTCGGACTAGTGGGTCCGCCGAAACTCCACGTAATCGCGCCCCGCGTACAGCCGGTAGCTTCCCGCGGTTGGGGAGGCAACGACTTGCAGCGGTACGGGCCGCTTCATCTCAGCATCGTGCTGCGAAGTGGCTTGTAATACGTCGTTGGCTCCGAGGTCCATCACCACAAATTTTCCGCAGTTGAGGAAACCTATGCCGTACGCACCGGGCTTCAAGGTTTGACCGCCGATTTCGAGCGTGACTTCGTTGAGGAGATAGGCTTGGTATTTCTCCTTGATGGCCGTGGAGTAACCGGAACTGTCAACCATGCCCGCGAGAACAAAGAGATCGTCGGCAAAGTGCACGCCACCGCTGTTGCGGAACTGGACTGGAGCGCTCTGGCCGCGGAAGAAAACTCGTTCCGGGAAAATTTTTGGAGTGATATCCGCCGCCTTGAGAATAACTTCCTTCCCTTCAGCTGAAGGATCGCCGGCCATCGCCGTTTGCAGGTGCCGGATGGAAAACGTCAGAAGCAATATAGACAGCACAACAAAGGATTTTGCGAAGCGCGCCATAGAAACTCCTTTCGGGATGCGTGCATCGTACAACATTTCTTTTCGCCCCAGAATAAGGAAACGATCGGGATTTCTTGCATTTAAGAGAACAGCAGAGCCGCGACCGGCCGAGGGAGTGTTGTGGTATCTTACGCGCGCTTGCGGGATTGCTTAATGGGGAGGATGGGAATGCTGGATCGGCGAAATTTCATGAAGACGTGCTCGGGAATGGGTTTGGCCGGAACACTCTTTCCGGGAGTGTTGTGGGCGCAAGCAAGAGCCGAAGGCGCGAAGAAAATCACCAAGCAAATGATTGAAAGTGCTGCTGCGATCGCGGATGTGCCGATTTCTGAAGAGTACAAAGAGATGATGCTCGAAAACCTGAACGATCATGGGAAAGGCTACGAGGAGATTTACAAGCTGCACATTCCCAATTCTGTTGATCCTGCGCTGATTTTTGATCCCGTGCTCCCCGGGATGAAATTCGAAACCGCGCGGAAGCCCATGAAGATTTCCAAAGCCGGAAATTCCGCGACCGCAAGCGCGCCCAAGAATCTCGAGGACTTGGCATTTGCGAGTGCGCGCGAATTGAGTGAGCTCGTTCGAACAAAAAAAGTTTCCTCGCTCGCGCTTACCGAAATGTATGTGGGGCGGCTAAAGAAGTATGACCCGACGCTGAAGTTTGTTGTGACGCTGACGGAAGATCGGGCGCTTGCGCAGGCCAAGAAAGCCGATGCCGAAATTTCAGCGGGAAAATACCGAGGGCCCCTGCACGGTTTGCCGTGGGGCGCGAAGGATTTGCTGGCCACGAAGGGTTATCGAACGACGTGGGGCGCCGGCGGATTCGAAGGCCAGATGATCGATGAAGATGCGACCGTCGTGAAGCGGCTCGACGAAGCGGGCGCCGTGCTGGTCGCAAAGCTGACTCTGGGTGCGCTCGCTCTAGGCGACGTGTGGTTCGGCGGGGTGACACGGAACCCTTGGAACACAAATCAGGGATCGAGCGGTTCCTCCGCAGGTCCAGCGTCTGCCACTGCTGCGGGCTGCGTGGCGTTCAGCATCGGATCCGAAACGCTCGGATCGATTTCCTCGCCATCGACGCGCTGCGGATGCACGGGACTCCGCCCGTCGTTCGGTCTGGTGCCGCGGACGGGCGCGATGGCGCTGTCCTGGAGCATGGACAAGCTGGGGCCGATTTGCCGAACCGTGGAAGATTGTGCGCTCGTTTTGGACGCAATTCATGGGCGCGACGGCAAAGATCGAACCGTACAACCAGCGGCTTTTAATTGGGACGCGAATCTGGATTGGCGAAAACTGCGTGTGGGTTATTTGAAATCCGCGTTCGAACGCAAACCGGACGAGCAACAAGAAGCCGAAAAGGAAGAGCCGCCCGCGACTCCGGAAGAGCAAAAGAAGCGCGAAGAGCGAAAGAAGCGGCAGGAGGCGGCACGCATACGGGCCGAGTACGACAAAAGATACAACGAAGCGGCCCTCGCGAAACTACGCGAAATGGGAGCAAATCTTGTGCCCGCCGAAATGCCAAAATTTCCTTACGATGCCATGGTGACAATGCTGACGGCGGAATCCGCCGCGGCCTTTGATGAGCTAACGCGCACCGGAAAAGACAAACTGTTGACTTCGCAGAAAGACAACGATTGGCCGAATACTTTTCGAACGGCGCGGTTCATCCCTGCCGTCGAATACATCCAGGCCGCGCGAGCGCGCAGGATGGCCATGGATGCCGTCGCTAAAGTGTTCGACGATTTCGACGTGATCGTGGCCCCTACGAGCGGCCAACAATTGGTAATCACAAATCTAACCGGCCACCCGGCGGTAATCTTGCCGAACGGCCTACGCGGAAGCGACGCGCCGAAATATCCTTCAGACGACCCGAACGATTTCCAGAACGCGGGCGGCCCGGGGACACCGACCAGCCTGACTTTTCTCGGGAAATTGTACGGCGAGGCGAAATTGCTCGCGTTTGCCCGCGCCTACCAGGAGGCCACGGGCTTCCATCTCCAGCATCCCAAGCTGATGCCAGCGTCGTGATCCTATCGAACGGATCGTGGCCGCGGCGGACTACATCCCTTTCTGAATGGGATAGCCCTTGTCAGCCCAGTCCGTCGCAAAATTTGTGAAGAACGAGGACCCGCAATTTCTTGAATCCCATTTTGTCGAGTGCGATGAACGAAGGCCGAATGTTGGGACACTTTTTCGAACGGACAACAACTGCAGTAAATGACCAGACTCGTTGTTCGCGGAATTTCTGCCGCCCATTTTTTCAAATCGGAAAGACCTTGCTCTGTGGAAGCGGAGCCATGGAATGTAGCTCCCGGTATATGACCGCCAGCGAAAAGCGCGCGGAACCCGACATAGACGATGGTGGGCGGCGGCGTTCCGTTCTTTTCCCCGAGTTCACGGGCAAGATCGGCCGGCTGGATGGTTTGCGCCGCAGCCCATGGATCCGACGGTGGGTTTTCCTGTCCTCGGATGGCTGGAGCAGAGACCAGGGCACCGGATGCAGCAAACAGAATAGCAACGGCTGAAACCAAAAAAACAGCTTGGAGACAGTTTGTCTCCGGCGCCAAAGAATTACTCAAGAGACGCCTCGATTCTTGGACGAGTGGATTTGTGGATTCAAAGAAATTGCCGCCTATTTCTTGAGGTCGGCCCGCGTGCGCTGGAGTTTCATGGCCGTAGTGCGGAGAGTTTCAGGAACGTTTTTATTAGACGTGAGGCGCTTGAGGTCGACGGCGTTGAGCATGGGGAGCATGTGAAGGGTGACGTCCAGCGGCGACTTGGGATTGTTGATGAGATTGCGTACCACGGTATAGTTCTTGCGGAAATTGCGGTTGCCGGCGATGAGGCGAAGGATTTCATCGGTAAGGCTGGACATCGCAGCAAAGGCCTCGACTTCCTGGTCGGTGAGGCGTGGAGATTGCAGCACGGCGCGCTGCACAACTTTGTTGCTGTCGCGGATCAGCGTGCGGCGCGCTTCTGAGCCGCCCTTTATGGCGAACTGCACGCGCTGCGCGACGCTCATTTTCGCCAGCCGCTGAATCAGCGTCTGGCGCCTGACAGCATCTGGTTCAATTGCGGCCGCGGCCTCGGCAAGCGCGGCTTCATCGATAGGATTGCCCGGGCCGTGAAGTTCATGGAGCTGATTTTTTTGATCGACAGTCAGCGAAGTGGAATGCTCGAGAGCGGCGGCCAGTGCGGGAGATTCGCTTACCCTCTCGAGCTCCTCCATTAGCGCCTGGATGCCCAGCGTCGACAGGTGGCGAACAATAGGCACGAGGTATTCTGCCGAACAGTTTTTGTTCTGCACCATGGCGTCACAGACGCCGGGCTTGTCCGCGAGATTCCTTGCCGCGTAAGAGAAAAGCGGGGGGATAGCCTGCTCCCGTTTCAGTGCCTCCACGAAGGATTCGATGGGTTGCGAGAGAATCGCATCCTGCGCGCGAGAGGCGACCATTTCGTCGGCGTCACCTGCGAGAACCGCAAGAATCTCCGCGCGATCCGCGGGCGAGAGATGGGCGCCTCCGGTGCACACGGCCATTTTTCGTTCGCGCGTCGCGCGGCCGTGGCGCAGATCTTCGAGAACTTCAGGGCTCAGAGCTTCCACTGGATTTACGGCCTCAAATCCTTCTGGCTTAGCACTATTGTACCGGACGCACCGGGCGCGCCAAGCGGCGGCATGGCCTTGCCGTTCAATTGCAGCAACACCGCCGTGGAGTCCCCGGCAGTCACTTCGAATTGTTGATGGGCTGAAAAGTGGCGATTCTTCCAGGCAGACAACTCAGCGTCGAAAACAAGTTTGTTATCGGCGACTATGCGGATGTGAGTGGCGGCAAAAGTAGAGACAGAAAGATCGAGAAGGGCTGGAGTGGAAGACTGCTCCGCTGGGCCAGGCGAAGGGGAGCCTGATTGAGGCTTCGGCTGCGCTGACGACAGGGAAGCGGCGGTGGATTCTTTTTCGGCGTGATGCGCCCCGTAGCGGTGCCAGACGTAACGGATCGTGAGGAAGAATCCGACGACCAGGAGAAGCGCGACAAGAGCGACCGCCGCTGGAAGCCACTTCGGCGGCGAGGGAATACGTTCCTCGGCCTTGGAAGCGGGCGGGGGCAAGTGCTCCGCGCGTGCCGAATCATACTCGCCCAGGAGCGCTTCCTCATTGAGGCCCAGATAGCGAGCGATGGTGCGCACAAAGCCGTGGCCAAAGACGCCGCCGGGCAGCTTGGCCCAATCTTCGTTTTCGAGGGCCTGGACAAAACGAGTGCTGATGCGCGTGGCCTTGGTGAGTTCCTCCATCGAAACTTCGCGCAGTTCGCGCTCGCGCTTCAGACGTTCACCAAAATTTCCCTTGGCCATGAGCCAGAACCAATCCTTGACGATCCAAGCAGAGCGGACAATTCCACGTGCAACCGCAAAGAGGTCAATTTCAAGAGCAACCGCGCAGCGGTTGACACGGCGGGCGCTCGCGAAAAAAAAGAACTCGAGGTCCCTGAACCGCACTATAGGCGGAGCAATCCAACGCTGTCAAACAGCGAGGAAAGCGCAACGACGGCGTTAGAATGCGACCGGAGGATGATATGGGCATTGAGATACGAGGGATGGCGCCGCTACTGCAAGTGTTTGACCTGCCTGCGTCCATTGCATTCTACCGCGATCTGCTGGGGTTCGACGTGGTGACTACGTCCAAGCCTCAGGGAGAACACTTCGATTGGGCGTTGCTGCGGCTCAAAGGCGTGGAGTTGATGCTGAACACGGCCTACGAAAAAGACGAGCGACCCCCGGCTCCTGATCCGGCTCGCATTGCTGCGCACCACGATACTTGCCTCTACTTCGGATGTCCGGATGTAGCTGCGGCGTACGTTTACCTGTCCGGGCGCGGCCTTGCTTTGAAAGAGCCCGAGATCGCGCACTATGGCATGAAGCAGCTGTATCTCTACGATCCTGACGGATATAGCGTGTGCTTCCAGTGGCCAGCCAAGTAGACCCTCCATTATTCTGTCTGAACTCAGCATTGTCTGCCGTACCAGGTCAGGATGGCGACGTAGCCACACCTGTACCACGACCGAGTTGCGTACCTTTTTGCAGCGGGCCTATACTGGCAGAGGTTCGCGGACGTGCGCGAGAATCCCGCGGATTTGTGTTTCTTCGCGCCTGTACGATGCCTAGTGACGCGGCGCGAGCATTTAGCGGGCTTATTCGTAAGCGAGAGGAAAAGACCGAGTGGAGGATGTGAATCAGTTTCCGGCCGTCGAACGGCGCCGCAATCCTGCGGTGCCTTCCGACCAACGCGTAAAGGGAGAGATTGCCGTCTTCCAGGAGTTGGGGAAGGCGCTGACGTCTTCCCTGCAGCTCGACCAGGTTCTCCGCACGATTATGGAGAAGATCGACGAATTCCTGCGCCCAGACAACTGGTCCCTACTTCTGCTGGATGAGGCCAAGCAGGAATTGTACTTTGAGCTGGCAGTAGGAAAAGCTTCACAGGCGCTAAAAGACGTACGCATCAAGATGGGGCAGGGCATAGCGGGCTGGGTGGCGCAACACGGCGAGACCGTGGTGGTGCCCGATACAACGAAGGACACGCGCTTTTTTGCAAAGGTGGACGAGAAAACCAAGACCGAGACGCAGTCGATCGTCGCTGTGCCGGTGAGATTCCGCGACACTTGCCTCGGGGTTATCGAGCTGATTAATTGCATGGGTCCGGATGGATTCGATCCGCGCGACCTGAAGCTGCTTGAAGCGCTTTCGGATTTTGCGGCGATTGCGCTGGAAAATGCGCGGCACGTTAAGAAGATTCACGAGCTGACCATCACCGACGATTGCACGTCGCTCTATAACGCGCGACACATGGGCTTTATTCTTGAGACGGAGATTTACCGCTCGCAGCGCTACAACTACGAATTCTCGATCGTTTTCATCGACCTGGACCATTTTAAACAGGTGAACGATACGCATGGACACTTGGTCGGCTCGCGGCTGCTGGCCGAAATCGGAAATGCCCTGAAGGAGCACTGCCGGCTGATCGATTTCGCGTTCCGTTATGGCGGAGATGAGTTTGTGATCCTGCTGCCGCAAACTTCGAAGGAAAACGCGTTGAACGTGGCGCGACGTTTGCACAAATTGGTGCGCGAGGGCACCTGGCTGGTGCCGGAAGGATTGAACATCAAGCTGACGCCCAGCGTGGGTGTGGCATCGTACCCCGTAGACTCCCGGACCAAGGAGGGCTTGCTGCACCTCGCCGACGAGGCCATGTACCTAGTCAAGAATACGAAGCGCGACAGCGTCGCTGCGGCGAATATCGGAATTTTGCCGAACGTGGCGACCGCTGAATCCGCCGGGTAATCTCTGCCTTCCGCTAACGAACCTCTAAACGAATATTCCCTCTTCTATACACTCCATCGAAATTTTGCTTAACTGAAGACATGAAGAGAAGCGAAGCGGCGAAGTACGCGCGCTGGTCGGCGTTGGCAGCATTTCTGCTGGCAAGCCTGACAATAGGCGTGTATCTCGAACGCAAGTGGGTCGCTTACCGGGAGCAGCAAAAAGCGCCGCCGCCGGCTCCTAAGGATGTAACGCGCAGCTCGAACGGCCTCACTTTTTCCAAGATGGACGGAAATCAAAAGATTTTCACGGTGGAAGCCTCGAAGGCCACCGATTTCAAGGACAAAGGGGCCAGTTTGCTGGAGGATGTGAAGATCACCATCTTCGGGAAAAAGGGAGAGCGGCACGACACGATTCATACGCAAAGCTGCCAATACGAGAAGGAGGGCGGAAGCATCACATGCAGCGGCGAAGTCCAGTTTGAACTGGAAAGCCAGGCGGAATCCGAGCGGGCGGCAAAGAATCCGAATGTAAGAGCGGCGCAGAACGTACACGTGGAAACCCGCGGCGTGGTGTTTAACCGGACCAATGGAATGGCGCGAACGGGCCAACCGGTAAAGTTTGTCTTTCCGAATGGGACGGGTGAAGCCCTGGGAGTTGAGTATCAGTCCGAAGAAGGGACGGTGCGGCTGCTGGGAAACGTGCAGTTCTCCCTGATGGCGCCGGGAAAACCTGCCGCGGGGGAAAAGACGGCGAGCGGAGGTGCGAAAGATCCTGTTCGCGTGAAAGGGAAGAGCCTCGATTTTGACCGGGAATCTCGGACGATGCAGCTGTACGGACCGGTGGAAGCAGAAACTCGCTCGGCGCATTTGCGCGCAGGAAAGCTGACGCTCACCCTGGACGCTGCGTTTCGTGCCGAGAAACTGATAGTTACGCCGGGGCCGGATAAGAAAAACCCGGAATTGGAATTTCGGGGCGCGGATGGCTCGACAAACTTGGGTGCGGAGACAATCACGGCACAATTCGCACCCCAAGGGTGGCTGACGAAAATCGAGGGAGCAGGGAACGTTTGCGGTTCGCGGCGCACCGGAAAGGAGACAGACGATTTTCGCGCGGAGTACGGCGCGATGGAGCTGTGGCCAACGATAAACCAGCCGAAAAAAATGAATATGAAAGGCGGCGTCGAGTTGAAGACGCAGGCCGGCTCGATTGGGGAATCGAGAATGCTGCAAACGAGCGAATTGCTCGTGGAATTCGCCGATGGTAAAAAAGGCGAGGGCAGCAGGCTCAAGCGAGCGGAGACTTTAGGGGCGGGAAGTATCGAATGGACGGATGCGGCGGCGCAGCGCGGGGCGTCCGGACCTGCTACGAGCAACGATGTTGCGCGCACAAAACTGCAAGCGGATAAGCTCGAAATGGAATTCGGGGATGAGGGCAAGGCCAGGCGGTTGGTAGCCACCGGCAATGTTTTGACGGAACGAGCCGTGAGCAGCAAACCCGTGCAAACAGCGATGGCGCAGTCCGGAGTGGCGCAACTACTGGCAAGCGGTGCGTGGTCGCAGATGGATCTCCAAGGAAGTGTGAGACTTAAAGAAGCTGACCGGAGCGGACAAGCCGATCACGCGACGTTTGTTCGGACAACGCAAACGGCTTTGCTCACCGGAAAAGCGCTGGCGCGCGACGCAAATATAGAGACGCAAGCGCCGCGAATCACCTTTGCGCAAACTACTGGGGAGATTCGTGCCGAGGGAGGCGTCCGCTCGACGGACTTTTCGGCTAAGGGAAGCGGCGCAGAGCTTGCCCCGGCCCCGGCAAATATCTCAGCGGACACAATGCAGGCCAATTCGAAGGCAGGCAGAGCAGTGTACACCGGGCATGCGCGTTTGTGGCAGGGCGATTCGGTGATGGAAGCAGATTCCATCGAGCTATTGCGTGAAGCGCGGGTCATGAATGCCACCGGAAATGTCCGCGCCGTTTTTCCGCAGGCTCCTGGTCAATCAACGCCGCAAGCGATTGCCGTGCAAGCCGGGCCGAGGAAGGCGAGACTGTGGCATGTCGCGGCGGGGACGCTGTCGTACCATGACGCGGAGAGCCGCGCGCACCTGGAAAAAAACGTAGTGGCGCAATCGGCCGAGCAAAAAATGCGCGCCGCCGTCGTAGATCTATATTTTACGCGCGCCGAGAAGCCCAATTCGAACGCAACGAGCGGCTCTACGTCGGCAAATCCCGCGGCCGGAGCCCAGCAGATTGCCCGGGCCATCGGCACGGGCGGAGTGATCGTGGAACAAGGGTCGAGGAAAGCCACAGCGGAACGCGGCGAGTACGGCGCCACAGACGGAAAATTCATAATGAGTGGCGGAAATCCCACGATTTATGACGCTGCGGAAGGAACCACCACCGGCCGTCAATTGACCTTCTTTTTAGCGGATGATACGATCATCGTCGACTCAGAAAATGGATCGCGGACGTTGACGAAGCATCGAGTCGAGAAGTGACGCCACTGCTCCGCGGCCGCCCGTGAGAGGTATGCTGAAGCTCGAGGCCGTCGATCTAAGCAAGTCGTACCGTGGCCGTAAGGTTGTTGATGACGTTGAACTGGAGATTGGACAGGGTGAAGTCGTCGGGCTGCTCGGCCCCAATGGCGCAGGCAAGACGACGACGTTTTACATACTGGTAGGTCTCGCCCGGCCCGACTCCGGCCGCGTGCTCCTGAACGACGACGAAATCACGGACCTCCCCATGTACCTCCGGGCCCGCAGTGGGATCAGTTACCTTCCTCAGGAACCCTCGGTCTTTCGCCAATTGACCAGCGAAGCGAATCTGCTCGCGGTGCTGGAAACGCTTCCCCTGACCCCTGAACAGCAGCGCGACCGGCTCGAGGAGCTCCTGGTGCAAATGGGCTTGGAAACCGTGAGGACCAGCAAGGCGTACACGCTCTCCGGCGGAGAGCGCCGCCGGCTGGAAATCGCTCGCTCTCTTACGCTGCAGCCTTCGTTTATTCTTCTCGACGAACCTTTTTCGGGAATCGACCCTCTAACCGTCAAGGATCTGCAGGAAATTATTCGCGAACTAGCGACATCGGGAATTGGCGTGCTAATTACGGATCATAACGTCCGGGAAACTCTCAGCGTCACGGATCGCGCATACATCCTGAAAAGTGGCAGAATATTCAGGAAGGGCCGCCCGGATGAATTAAGCAACGATGCGGAAGTCCGGCGCGTCTATCTGGGCGATCATTTCCGCCTAAACTAGGATTAGAACAAGGAACACGGGACCATCCATGGCCTGGCAAGGACTCAAACTCAATCTCCGCGTGGCGCAGAAGCAGATTCTGACGCCCGGCCTCGTACAGATGGTGAGCGTCCTCGCGCTGAATCGCCTTGAGCTGCGCGAAATGATCAACCAGGAGATGATTGCCAATCCCGTCCTTGAAGAGCAGAGCGAAGAACCCACGCAAACCGATAACTACAGCGACGAAACCTTCCTGAAAGCAGAAACCGAAAAAGTTCCGGAGAAACCTGAAGCGAATCCCTTTGACGAATTCGATGTCGGAACCTTCTTCAACCAGTACCTGGATACCGGCGGCGACGGCGGACAATCGCAAGAGCGCGAAGTATCCGAACGGCCTTCCTTCGAAAAGTTCCTCTCTTCCCCGAGCGGCTTGACCGATCATCTCCAATGGCAATTGAGTGTGACGATCTGCTCGGACGCTGTAAAAGAGATCGCTGACAGCATCATCGGTAATCTTGATGAGAACGGCTACCTGACAGCTTCTACGGAAGAGCTGACCCAGAACGGAAAATATTCGGCGGACGATCTGGACGACGCGCTGGCGGTGGTGCAGGACTTCGACCCCATCGGAGTGGGCACCCGGGATTTGCGCGAATGCTTGCTCCGGCAATTGAAAGCGTTTGATCCGCAGAACACCCTGGCTCAGCAGATCGTTTCCGAACACTTGAAGCAGGTGCAGTCCAATCAACTGAAGGAAGTGGCGCGTGCGCTGAACCGGCCACTGGAGGTTGTGAAGCGGGCGCTGGACGTGATCAAGAAGCTCGATCCCCGGCCCGGCCTGCGGTACAACAAGACGGAGCCACGCCTCGTCGAGCCCGATGTCTACTTCCGCAAAGTGGATGACCAGTGGCAGGCCTTCCTGAATGAAGACGACATGCCGCAACTCCGGCTAAGTCCTACTTACCGCCGCCTGCTCGTTAAAGATGCCGCCGACCGCGACGTGCGCAACTACGTGAAGGAACGTTTCACCGCCGCCGTGCAGTTGATGAAGAACATCGAACAGCGCAAGCACACCATCTTGCGCGTTTGCCAGTCCATCATCGCGCGCCAGGGAGAATTCCTCGATCACGGCCAGGATGCGCTAAAGCCCATGATGATCAAGGAAGTCGCCGAAGAAGTTGGCGTGCATCCCTCTACGGTAAGCCGTGCGGTGGCCAGCAAGTACGCGCACACGTCGCAGGGCGTGTTGGAGTTGCGCTCATTCTTCAGCGAGTCCGTGAACGGGCCGGAAGGCAGTGGCATGTCGCTGCTGACGCTCAAGCGCCTCGTCAAGAAAATGATTGAAGAGGAAGACGCCGCGCATCCGCTGACCGACGAACAGATTGCCAAGAAGCTGGATGACGCCGGCATTCACGTCACCCGCCGCACCGTCGCGAAATACCGCGAAGACATGAGAATTCCCAGCACCCACCAACGCCGGGAAAAGAGCTGAGCGGCTCGCACGTGAAGCCGCAAGCGCGACACGACACCAGGCAACTCGTTATCCTCACGGGCCTTTCCGGTTCCGGAAAAAGCACCGTCCTCCACGCTTTCGAAGACATGGGCTTCTATTGCGTGGACAATCTTCCCGTAGAGCTCATCCCGATTTTTGCGGAGTTGCACGCCGCCGGTGAAGGGGACTTCGCTCGCGCTGCCTTACTGGTGGATGCGCGCGAGGGCCTGCAACTTCAGAAATTGCCGCCGCTTTTGAAACACCTAAAAAAAAATCATCCCATCACGCTTGTTTTCATTGAAGCGAACGAAGATGCGCTCCTGCGCCGTTACAGCGAAACGCGCCGCCCGCATCCTTTGGGAAAGAACTTTTCCGTCCGCGAAAGCCTATTGCACGAACGCGCGCTGATGGCGCCCATCCGCAAGCTGGCGGATGTGGCCATTGATACCACGCAATTCAACGTGCATGAGTTGCGCCACTTCGTCACCGAGCGTTTCAAGAATCCGGATAAAAGGCCGATGCTGGTTTCGGTCGTGAGCTTCGGCTATCGCTATGGAGTGCCGTCGGATGCCGACCTCGTTCTCGACGTCCGGTTCCTCCCCAACCCCCATTTCGTTCCGCGCTTGCGGCCTTTCACGGGCCAGGACGCGAAAGTGCGCAAATATATCCGCTCGTTTCCCCAGACCGGTGAATTCCTGCGGCGCATCGAAGGCCTGCTCACCTACTTGATCCCTCATTACATCCGCGAGGGGAAAAGCTATCTGACCATCGCGTTTGGCTGCACCGGCGGGAAGCATCGCTCCGTCATGCTCGCGGAGTCGGTGAAGGAATCGCTCGTGAAGCGCGGGTTTTCCGCCAAAGTTATTCACCGCGATATCGAAAAGTAAGCGTGAGGAGCATTATGCGTCCAGCCCAGCGTCGTAAATCGACTATTCTTGCGTTTTCTCTTCTAACGCTCTCTACACTTGCAAGCGTTCTTGCCCTTAATGCTTCGCCTTACCTCTTCGGTCCCGGAAAATACTGCGGCGTCGTTGTATTCAATCGTTGGGATACATGTTTTCTCATTAATGGAACCCTAATCGCCTATGTTGCTGGGGATGTGAAGGGCGATTTACTCTCGTACAAAAACACTGCCGTTCAGGTTGATGCCTCCGACGTCAGTCCCGCCGGATTGCGCTATGAGGACCCGATGATTCACAAATATAAAATTATTGGCCACGCTCCCGAACCAAAGTGGCTCACAATCGACGGATTGCAATTGGTCGCCGTTAACGATTTTGGTCCAAGCAATCGCCCTGAGTTTGTGATCGAGATTCGAAATATAGGAAAATCCTCCATCAAAGTAGACCGCTCTGAAATTGGAATATTGCTATTCAAGGCTGAGAGACCTGAATTATCTACGTCGGATGACATTTCGGTCGCATTAATTGCTCGAACCGGCGTCGACCAGAGCTCTTCCATGGCATATGAGAAAACCGCAAACCGGAGAAGTTCTTGGGGTTACACCGTCGATATGAAAACCCAACCTCCTGCACATTTCGTAGTTGCGCCGGGCCGATTCGTGAGAATTCGCATTAGATTCAAACTTTACCCCGGACAATATCAATTCATGTTTGCGTACGGGGGCAGCCCTCAGGCCGATGAAAAATCTGTAGCGAGCAATGCAATCTCCTTCGATATGAACGTTGATGGCCGGGCAAAAATAGCCGACTAAGTAAGAAACAAAACAGTGCGCATAGAATTTTGATTAGTCGGACCGGAAATTAGCCCGCTATTGGGGCCGCGGAAACTTGACACGCCGCAACGCGGCGAATAGCGTACCAAGTGGACAAATCAGGGAGCCTGTAGCGTGGCCTTGTTGTTAACACCACAATGGAAGCGATTGCTCAGTTACGTGCGGCCGTACTCGCTCCGGCTTTCAGCGGGCGTGGTGTTGCTGGCGTTTGTCGCGCTTGCCGAAGGCGCCGTGACTCTGCTGATCGTGCCCATTTTTGATCGCGTTCTCAATCCCACCAGCAGTGACTCCAACGTCTTGCTATTCAAGGTGCCCTTCGGTGGACCGCCGCTTTACGTGAACCATCTTTTCCCGCACCGGATTCACAACGTCTGGCCCGTGGTTTCCATTTCCCTGCTCGTGCTCTTCGCGTTCAAGTCTTTGTGCGAGTTTGGCGGCGTGGGGTTGATTCAATACGTGGGACACCGCGCCATCACCGATTTGCGGAACAGCGTCTACGCAAAGATCATCCGCCAGCCGATTGGATTTTTTCAGCAGCAATCCGCGGGGAGAATATTCTCCGCAGTCATCAACGATGTGGAGCGCGCCCGCCTGGCGATTTCCGAGTATCTTGCGGAATTGTTTCGCCAGACCTTCCTGTTCCCCGTCTTTTTGTTCATCTTGCTGTACATCGATTGGAGGATGACGCTCGCTTGCGCTGTCTTTCTTCCTTTGACGATCTGGCCTATCGGCAAACTAGGCCGCCGCATTCGCCACTCGGTGGAGACCAGCCAAACCCGCCTTGGCGAACTCACGCAGATTCTTCAGGAGACCGTCGGCGGCAACCGCATCGTAAAAGCCTTTGGCATGGAAGATTTCGAAATCGCGAATTTCCAGGCAGCTTCCAGGCGGCTTTTGCGCGAGACCATGCGCTGGGTCCGAGCGCAAGTGGCCACTTCACCGCTGATGGATCTGCTTCAACCCATCATCATCTCCTTGCTGCTGCTGTACGCTCGCGACAGGATCAAACTGAACTTGATGACCACGGGGATGTTCATCACCTTCGTTTACGCGCTATTCAAATCCTACGAACCCGTCAAACGAATTGGCGCCGTGTATCAGCAGTTCCAGCAAGCCCAGGGAGCTACGGCCCAGGTCTTTTCCTACCTCGATCTCGCTGAAGAACGGCAGGACGCTCCCGGCGCCGTCGAACTTCCCGCTTTCTCCCGCGAGATTCGCTTTGAAGACGTCGGTTTCTCTTACGATTCCACTCCCGTCCTGCGCAACGTTCGATTCAGCGCCAGCAAAGGCGAGCTGGTCGCCTTTGTCGGTTCAAGCGGCGCGGGCAAGACCACGCTCGTCAATCTCTTGCCTCGTTTTTATGACGTCACTTCCGGCGCCATTCGCATGGATGGCCGCGACGTCCGGGAAGCCCAGCTTCGTTCTTTGCGCGGGCAGATCGCCATGGTGACGCAGGAAAACATCCTGTTCCATGACACCGTTCGGAACAACATCTGTTATGGGCTGGCCAATATTCCCAAGGAAAAAATCGTCGCTGCGGCGCAAGCAGCGCTGGCGCACGATTTCATCATCGAGCTGCCGCAAGGCTATGACACCGTGATCGGCGAACGCGGCACACGTTTAAGTGGCGGACAGCGGCAGCGCATCGCCATCGCGCGCGCGATTTTGAAGGATTCGCCCATTCTCATTCTCGATGAAGCCACTTCCGAACTCGACGCGGAGTCCGAGATGTTCGTGCAGAAGGCGCTCGCCAACCTGATGGTTGGGCGAACTACTTTCGTTATCGCGCACCGTCTCGCCACCATTCGCCGCGCAGACAAGATTCTCGTTTTGGAAGATGGAGAAATCCGCGAGAGTGGAACGCACACGGAATTGATGGCCCGCGGCGGAACGTATGCGCGTCTCCACGATTTGCAATTTGCCGATGACGACATGCTCGCGCAGGCCGCACCGGCAAAGTTGAATGACGCATCGAACTCTTTATGAGCCAAACGACCCCGGCAACGAAAAAAATCGAATGTTTCTCCATGACCGGCTACGCGCAAGCGCGAGCGGAGCAGGACGGCTGGGCCGTGCGCGTCAGCGTCAAAAGCGTGAACCACAGGTTCCTGGACCTCAAGCTGCGCATGCCGGAAGGGTTTGATCTCTACGATTTGCGGCTGCGGCAGATCGTGCGCGAAAAAATTCATCGCGGGCATGTGGAAGTAACCATCGGAGTCGAGCCCGGAAAAGCCGCGCCGGTTCAGGTGAACAAAGAATTGGTGCAATCCTATCTGAAAGCCGCCGAAGCGCTGCGGCAGGAGACGCGCGCTGCTACGGACATGGACGTCGTCGCGCTCTTGCGATTGCCCGGAGTAATTACCGGTGTGGCCGCCTCCTTGCCGGAGACGGAAGAAGAGCAGGAGCGGCTTGGAAAACTCCTGGACAGCGGCTTGCGTGATGCCCTGGCGAAGCTGGATGACATGCGCCGGACGGAAGGCCGTCATCTGGTCGAGGAGTTGCGCGACCGGCTGGCGCGTATCGGCGGTTATGTGGACCAGGTGCGCGGGCTCGCAGCGACGTTGCGTCCAGCTTTCGCGCGTCGACTGGAAACCAGGCTGAAGGAGCTGCTCGGCGGAATCGGCATCGAGCCCGCGCGGCTCGCGCAGGAAGCGGCGCTGCTTGCGGAACGCAGCGATATCAGTGAAGAATTAGACCGGCTGAAGAGTCACCTGCAGCAGTTCACCAAGTTGCTGGATGGAGCCGGAGAGCTGGGAAAGAAACTCGACTTTCTTTTGCAGGAGATGCATCGCGAGGCCAACACCATGCTCTCCAAGACGCCCGGCGTGGAAAGCGAAGCGCTGGCGATCACGGGAGTGGCGCTGGAAATCAAAGCGGAGATCGAAAAACTGCGCGAGCAGGTGCAGAACATCGAATGAGCACGCAGACTGAGATCGCGCCACTGGTGTTGATCGTGTCGGGGCCGTCGGGATCGGGGAAATCGACTTTGGTGCAGCGAATCCTGGGGCTGCCCAACACCATGCCTTCGATCTCGTGTACTACACGGGCGCGCCGCGCGACCGAGGCCAGCGGGAAATGCTATGATTTTGTGACGGAAGCGGAATTCGACGCCATGGTCGCGCGCGGCGAATTTCTCGAGTACGCGCGGGTTTTCGGAAAACACTCTTACGGCACGCCATTGAAATGGCTGGAGGAATCGCGGAGGAAAGGGCTCGATCTGGTGCTGGAGATCGACGTCCAGGGCGCGGCGCAGGTAAAGCAAAAGCTCCCGGAGTCCGTCGCGATTTTTATTTTGCCGCCGTCGCGCCAGGAGCTGGAGCGCAGGCTGCGCGACCGCGGCCAGGATTCGGAGGAAGAAATTGCGCGGCGGCTTGCCAAGGCGCGCGACGAAATCGCTCAGTTTGGCAAGTATTACGATTTTTGCGTGGTAAATGAGGATGTGGAACGCGCGGGCCGCGAAGTGCAGGCGATTGTGATCGCCCTGCGCTGCACGAGCGCGCGGCGGAGGGCGAGAGTGGAACAACTTCTGGCATCGTTTGGGAGGGAATGATAGAGATGACTGTGCAGACGAAAGCTCCGGAGAGCCAGTTTGCGTACGTAGTGCTGGCGGCCAGGCGCGCGCGGCAGATTATGGCAGGCGCGCCACCGCTGATCGAAAACCCCAGAACACTGAAGGCCACGCGGATCGCGTGCGAAGAGCTCGAGCACAGCCTGATCGAGTACGACTTCACCGAGCCGTCCTCGATCGACGTGGACAAGGAAGGAAACAAGCGGCGGAAGTAGCGGGCCGCGAGAGGCAGTGATGCGAATCACGCTTGGTGTGACCGGCGGAGTGGCGGCTTACAAAGCCGCGGAACTCGTGCGCCGCTTGCAGCAGGACGGATTCAGCGTGCAAGTGGTGATGACGCGCGGGGCGCGGGAGTTCGTCACGCCACTGACGTTCGCGGCGCTGAGCGGGCAGAAGGTCATCACTGATTTGTTTGGCGATTCTTCCGGCGGGGAAGCCAATCTCGAAAGCGCCATCGAACACATCGCGGTGGCGCAGCGTACGGACCTGCTGCTCGTCGCGCCGGCCACGGCGGATATCATCGCTAAATTTGCGCGCGGCATCGCGGATGATTTTTTGACGACGTTGTACCTGGCATCGACAGCGCCGGTCGTGGTTGCTCCGGCGATGAACGTGAACATGTGGAATCACGCGGCCACGCAGGAAAATGTCGAGATGCTGCGCGCGCGTGGCGTAAGAGTCGTAGACCCCGCTGAGGGCTACCTCGCTTGCGGCATGATTGGCGCGGGACGGCTCGCAGGACAAGATGACATTGTCGCTGCCGTGCGCGAAGTGTTGAAGACGCAGCGCGATTTGGACGGAGAGACAGTCCTGATTACCGCGGGTCCGACTTGCGAAGACCTCGATCCGGTCCGCTACATCACGAATCGCTCCTCCGGGAAGATGGGATATGCGGTCGCCGAAGCGGCGGCGCTGCGCGGCGCCAAAGTCATTCTGGTCAGCGGCCCGGTGAATTTGGAAGTTCCCGCTGGTGTGGAGCGCGTTGACGTACGCACGGCGAAAAAAATGCATCAGGCCGTCTCGGAGCGTATTGCCGATAGTTCCATCGCGATTCTTGCGGCGGCGGTGGCGGATTACCGCCCCGTGGAACAGCACGCAGAAAAAATCAAGAAGGGTAACGCGCCGCTGACGATTTCTCTCGAGCCGACCACGGACATTCTGGCAGAAGTGGCGAAAAACAAAGGCCAGAGAATCGTAGTGGGTTTTGCGGCGGAGACGGATCATGTAGCGGAGAACGCTCGCAAGAAACTTTCGGCCAAGAATGCCGACCTCATCGTCGCCAATGACGTCACCGCCGAAGGCGCGGGATTCGATCAAGACACAAATATCGTTACGCTGTTTTCCCGCGACGGCCGCGACCTCGCGCTTCCGAAAATGAGCAAGAGCGAAGTGGCGCAGCGAATCTTGGACGAAATCGTTCGCCTGCGAAGCGTTTTGCACGGAACGGTTGCGTCGAAGCGCTCCGGCGATTGACCCGCCATGGCCGAGCGTATTTCCGAAACTTTCCAGAAAAAACTATCCGACCGGCTGGCTTTCTACGACGACCTCGGAATCCAACTCTTCTATCGTGACCGCGGCGCCGTCGCGGTACCGGATAGCGAGCCGCGGTTGGAGCCTTCCGCGATGGCCCAATTCTCAACTCCAGAGCTTCAGAAGGAACAGACCTTGCCCAAGCCTGCTGGAAAACCCACAATGCGAGTGACCGCGGCAGTCGCGACGCCGCTGAGTCCGAAGATCGCGTCCCTGCCGGTTGCTGCAGGGCCATCGCTTTTCGAAGCCGTGGACAAAATTGCGGATGACACGTTGCTGAAGGTTCGCGAAGATTTGGGCGAATGCACGCGCTGCAAGCTTCACAGCACGCGGCACAAAATTGTTTTTGGCGACGGAAGTCCCAAGGCGCAACTCGTTTTCGTCGGCGAAGGGCCGGGCGCCGATGAAGACGCGCAAGGCTTGCCGTTCGTCGGGCGCGCCGGAAAACTGTTGACCCAGATGATCGAAGCCATGGGCTTGCAGCGCAAAGACGTGTACATCTGCAACGTGGTGAAGTGCCGGCCGCCGGAAAATCGCCAGCCGGAAGAAGACGAAGTCAGCACCTGCTCGCCATTTCTTTTTCGCCAGATCGATGTCATCGCTCCCAAAGTAATTGTCTGCCTGGGTGCCGTCGCCGCAAAAACATTGCTGCAGACCAACCGCGGAATTTCTCAGTTTCGCGGAGAGTGGCTGGAATTTCGCGGCAGGAAATTGCTGGCGACCTACCATCCCGCGTATTTGCTGCGCAATCCGCCCGCAAAGAGCGAAGTCTGGAAAGATCTTCAAAAAGTGATGGCCGTCCTCGGCCTCGAAGTGAAGAAAGGCAAGTCCTCCTAACTCATCATGGGAATTCTGCTGGGCTTGCTGACGGCGCTGACCTGGGGCGGCGCGGATTTCATCGCGCGTTTTGCCACGCATCGTATTGGCACGCTCCGTTCCATGCTTTACATGCAGCTGATTGGGTTTGTAACGCTGACTATTTCCTTGCCCCTTCTCGGCGGCTGGGGGCATCTCGCGGACGGCTCCGGATGGCAGCCTTGGGCCTGGGGTTTTCTGGCTGGATTTTTCAACGCCATGGCTGGGATCGGGTTCTACCGCGCGTTTGAGATTGGAAAAATGGCCGTGGTGGCGCCGCTCTCGGCCAGCTATCCGGCTCTGACGATGCTGCTTTCCTGGATGACGGGCGAGCGCGTGAGTGGAGTGCGAATCGCGGGGATCATTTGCACCTTGGCCGGTGTCGCGATTGTTGCGGGCGGAGAAAAAACACCGGACGAAAACGACGCCGAGGCCATGCGCAGGAGCGGCCATGGAATAGGCTGGGCCATCTTCGCGTCGGTTGGTTTTGCCATGCTGTTTTGGCTGCTGGGAATTCGCATCATCGACCGAGTCGGCGCGGTGCAAACGGTGTGGATGATCCGCCTGACCAGCACGCTGCTCATTGCGGCCGTGATTCTTGTTTCCAAGCAGCCCGTGCGTGTTCCGCGCGGCGGGGTGCGCTGGATGGTCCTCGGCATGGGCGTCTTTGACACCGGCGCGTTTGTTCTCAGCAATCTCGGAATGAAGATGGAGCAGGTTGCCGTTATTAGCGTTCTTGGCTCGCTGTACGGAGCGGTCACCGTCGGGCTTGCGGCGATTTTTCTCAAGGAACACGTTTCGCGCTGGCAGTGGCTGGGAATCGTCACGATTTTCTTTGGAATCTTTCTCATCAGCCGCTAAATTTCTTTCTTCAACGAGCTTTCAACTGTCCCGCGCTTTCTTCGGGATTTCGTCGTGCTGATACACTACACGGCGGGATGACTCCTCCATTTTGGAACGTCGCGCTGCCGGTTCCGCTGCGCACAACATTCACGTATGCAGCGGCGGAATCGCTGCAAGGAACGGTGCAACCTGGCAGCCGAGTGCTCGTGCCTTTCCGCAAAAAATCAATGGTCGGAGTTGTTGTCGAACTTGCGGAGACCGCGCCGCCAGAAACGAAAATCCGCGAAATCACCAGCGTGCTGGATTTTGTTCCCGCGCTGACGCCGAAGCTGATCGAACTGGCCCACTGGATCGCGGCGTATTACCTGGCGCCGGTCGGCGAAGTATTCCGCGCAATGCTGCCGCCGGTAACAGAATTGAAATCGCAGCGGCAAATCATTTTGACGGAGGCGGGACGCGACGCGGCGGACAGCTTGAGCGGCGGTGAATTGTCGCATGGGCTTACGTCTGCTGAGGCGGCGTTTCTCGCGAAGTTGAAAGCAAGGAAAGGAACGATGCCTCTCGGCCCGGCGGCAAAGCTCGGTGTTGAGGCTTCCGCGTTGCAACGACTGCAACGGCTCGGCCTCATTGAAATTCGAGAGACGGTGCAGGGAAGAAGCCGAAGGACGCAGCGCGTGATCGCTTGGAAGGGTGCTGCAGCCGAGAATTTGTCGGACAAGAAACAAAATGACAACGCAGAGACGTCCCGACAGGGTCGGGATGAACGCCGCACGCAGAGGAATCGCAGAGAAGAAAGGATCCGCGAATTGCTGGAGACGGAGCGAGGGCCCTTGCCACTGGCGCAGTTGATGAAACTGGCGCAGGTGACGCGGGCGGTCATTGAGCGAATGCTGCGCGACGGATTGCTGGAAAGTTGGGAGGAGCCCATTGATCCAGCGGAAGATCCGTTTGATGCGATGTTCACACCTCCCGCGCATGAACTGAATGCAGAGCAGGAGAGCGCGCTGAAAGCGATTCGCGCGCGGTTCGAACTTGGCGAATTCGGTGTGCAGTTGCTCCACGGCGTGACCGGCAGCGGGAAGACTGAAGTGTATTTGCGAGCCGTGCAGGACGCTCTGGCGCGCGGAAAAACGGCGCTCGTTTTGGTGCCGGAAATTGCGCTGACATTGTGGATTGGGCGGCAGTGCCGGTCATGGTTTGGCGCGCGGTTCGAGGGCGTCGCGGTGCTGCATTCGGCGCTGAGCGACGTGGAACGGGCGCGTGAGTGGTGGCGCGTGCGCAACGGCGAGGCGCGCGTCGTGGTCGGGACGCGCTCGGCGGTATTTGCGCCGCTGGAAAATATCGGGCTTGTCATCGTCGATGAAGAACAAGAAAACAGTTACAAGCAGGAAGAGACGCCGCGCTACCACGGCCGCGACGTGGCCATCGTGCGCGCGAAGATGGAAGGCGCGATGGCGCTGCTGGGTTCCGCGACGCCTTCGATGGAAACGTATCATCACGCGCGGGAAGGAAAATACGAATTGCTGACACTCGCTTCGCGCGTTGCGGACCGATCGCTGGCGACCGTGGAAATTGTTGACCTGCGCGAAGATTTTCAGCAGACGCACCAGACAAGCCCAATTTCCGCGGCTCTGCACGCGGGAATTCAGGAGTGCCTTGCGAACGGAACGCAAACACTCGTTTTGATCAACCGGCGCGGATATTCGTGGTCAGTGCTGTGCCGGAGCTGCGGCGCTTCCGTGCAGTGCGTGAACTGCAGCATCTCGATGACGCATCACAAGCAGCGCAACCGGCTGGAATGTCATTATTGCGGATCGATTCAAGCAATTCCAAAGGTTTGTCCGAAGTGCCAATCGAAGTACGTTTATTTTTTTGGAGAGGGCTCGGAGCACCTGGAAGAACGGCTGCGCAAGGAATTCCCCGGCGCGCGCATCGCTCGGCTGGACCGGGACACGGCGCGCACGAAACGGCAGTACCAAGAGACGCTGGGCGCGTTTGCGGGCGGGGCGCTGGACATTCTTGTCGGCACGCAAATGCTTGCCAAAGGCCACGACTTTCAGCGGGTCACTCTGGTTGGCGTCATCAGCGCCGATTCATCGCTGAGCCTGCCGGATTTTCGCGCGGCGGAGCGGACGTTTCAATTGCTGACGCAAGTGGCGGGGCGCGCGGGGCGCGGCGAATCGAAGGGGCGCGTGCTGATTCAGACCTTTTATCCCGAGCATTACGCGATCCAGGACGCCGTGAGACAGGATTACAGCGCGTTCTTCGAGCGCGAATTGCACTTCCGGAGAATGATGGCGTATCCGCCGTTCACTTCGCTGGCCAATGTGATCGTGCGCGATACCAGCCTGGAGAAGACCATCCGCTGGTCGCGGCAACTCTCGGAATATTTTTCACCGCACGACGATAAGGGCGTGCGCATTTTGGGACCGGCCACGGCGCCGCTGGCGCGATTGAAGAAAGAACACCGGTTCCAGTTTTTGCTGAAGTCGCCGAAGCGCTCGGTTCTGACGAAGTTGCTGAGCGGCGCGTTAGCGTATTGCGAAGCGAAGGAAATCCCCGATACGGCGGTATTGGTTGATATGGACCCTTTAAGCCTGTTGTGACCCCCCACCCCCCATTACATGGATGAATATCAAAACAAAGGACTTACAAAATGGGTTCCACTTAAATGATTGATTCTAAAGGGCCGCAGATTCCACTACCCAGAGGAGCAACATGTTAACTTCATCAAAAGAAAAGAGTTAAACCCGAAAAGGGCGGTTATCGGGATGAAAACGGGGGTTGATGCTCTCTATTGGGAAGGCGTAGATATCTACAAGTAAATTATAACATAGATGAAGGAAAAGTCAAGCAGAAAGTAGGTAATGGTCAGTTTGAATATTGACCCCCGTTGTCACGATTCAGAAAATTCAAACTGACCAACCGCCAGAAAGTAAGATGAGCGGGCCGGCGCTGGGGTGTGCCAGCGCCGGATGCTCTGGAGAACTTGCCGCCTCGCGCACCGCAGAACAACGGCGCGAAATGGTTGGCTCATCGCCTAAGGATGGATCAAGTTGTGCCAGCCGTTTTCTTGGCGGTTGCGCCAGGCCGATACTTGGCGCGGATGCGTTGCAGGTCGTGGCGCAGCTTATTGTCTTCGTCGCCGAAGGCGGCATCGCGCTCGTCCCGCGGACCCTTGTCCAGGTTCGCCTTCTGCCGTGCGGTGATAAAGCTCCCGTCGGTCTGCTTCTGGTGCCACTTGCCGTCCTGCGGGTCGAACCAGGAGATGTAGCAGCCCGCCGGAACCTCCAACGCTTTGTTCAGGCGGCCCAGGAAATCAAACTGAGTTCCCGCGTGGGCTTTGGTGTTGTAAAAATCCCGGGTGATAAAATCCGAGACGGAAATGCCATTGATTTGATAGGCGAAGACTTCGCAGGGGTCGCCGACTTCCACCAGGTACTCGACTTGATGTTCGCCGGCTGACGTATCGATGTCCGGATCACGGATGAGTTTGTGGCCCAGCGGGTCGACGAGCATTTCAAGAAGCTCGTGGCTGGCGGTGATGCTCCAATCGTTGCCACGCTGAATTTCGGCGAAAGGCTTGCCGTTATTGTCCAGATGCACGCCCAAACCGGCGCTGGATTGATCGAGAATGGTCATTGGCCAGGCGCGAGCCGGGACAGTTTCTCCCGTATCAAGCGCCTGCACCTGAGCGTGAACTCCCCAGACGGGAGTGAAATCACGGTCAAGTTGGATTTGCAGAGCCTGTACTACTTGATCGAGCTGATCGAGGGAGAGTTTCATCGAAGACTTGTCTTGAAGCGTGACATGACGGATTTTCATTCGGGGACCTCCTGTACGAGGCGAGAGCCTCGGGTTAAGGCCCGTAACTCTACTGCAAAGTTGCGCATGCTGGAATAGACCTAACGGTGGAAATCCGACTTCGCTTGAGGCACAGGTGGGCCCCGAAAGAAAACGCGACACGCGGCGAGGGTGTTTCAATCTCAAAGTGAGTCAAAGTGGCGGGCCGGTGTCAGTGTTGAGACGGTTTTCAAGCGGTGTTTCACAGAAACCCAGACCGTGGGCTAGTGCTCAGATGGCTACAAGAAAAATGTTCTGAGGAAAAGTGACCGGAGACACGGCGATGAAAAAAAAGAAGATGGCGGCGTAAGACTATCGCTACAACTGTGTGCCGGGGCATTTTTAGGTGGCGCGAACGACAGCGGATGAAATGATGGGCATTGTGGCACGCACAATGCACGAATTAGGGCATAGGTCCGCGCACGCGACGGTTGGTACCAGGGGAAATGGTGCAATGCGCGCTGGCGAGACCACAACCGCAGCCCGAAATGACTGTTGGAAGTGGCTGTTCGCGGCCGTACGGATTGACTCCACCAACCGCCAAGTCTCCTGAGGGAACGCCTCAAAAGTGCGCAGCAGGTCGAGATGCTGTGCAAATTGCAGAACATAAAGAAGTTGTGTCTTGCAGCTGGATTTCTTTCCAACCTTTTCGTCACCATGGCTGCGTTTGCGTGGGCGCCAACGGCGAAGGCGCAAGCCTCCACCTCTGAGCGGACAGAGGGAATCATTTCCGGCACCGTGCTCCTGAAAGCGGGCAATCGGCCCGCGAGCCAGATCGCGGTGAAACTGAAATCGCACGCCGCGGGAATCTTCCGCAGCATCCTGACGGACTATGAAGGCCACTTTGAAGTGCGAAACCTCCCTCCCAGCACGTACGAGATCGTCGTTGATGAACCAGGCTACGAGTCAGCGCAAACAAGCACGCAGGTAGACGGCACCGCCGCGAAGCTGGTGCTCTACCTGAATTCGTCGAGCTTGCCACCTGCCGAGAGGAACCGTTACACGATCTCGGCACGCGAGCTGAGCATTCCCGGAAAAGCGCAGAGCGAGTATGAAAAGGGAGTAGAAAGGCTGAGAAAGAGAGACTTGGCTGGGAGTCTGGGCCACTTCACGAAGGCCGCTCAGGCGTTCCCCGAATACTACGAGGCCTATTATCACGTGGGTGTGGTACAGACCACGCTAGGCCACTTCGATGATGCCATGCAGGCTTTCCTGAAGGCCATTGACTTGAGCGGCGGGAGGTACGCCTGGGCGGATTTTGGCATTGGGTATCTACTCTTCCTGCAGGGAAAACCAGAGGACGCGGAAACGGCGGTTCGCAGAGGATTGGAGTTGGACAACAGTTCGCCCGACGGGTACGTCATCCTGGGGATGGCGCAACTGCGTCTCGATCGCGCGGACGAAGCGGAAAGAAGCGCGCGTGAAGCTCTCCTGCGAAATCCCAATTTTGGGCCAGCCTATTTAGTGCTGTCGGATGCTTATGGACGAAAGCACGAGTATCGTGCGCAACTGCAAGGCCTGGATACGTATCTGAAACTCGAGCCAAACACTTCAGGCGCCGAACACGTCCGCCAAGTGCGGGAAGCGGTTCAGAAAATGGCGGCCAAGGTTTACCCGCAAGAGTGAATCAAACAGCGGCGCGTTTGCGCCAGAAGAAGTAGGCGGGAAGGCCAATAAGAAACAGAAGGATGGCGGCGGCGAGGTTCATGAATTGGGAAGGATCGCGGAAGGCGAGATAGATGGCATTACCGACGATGGCGGCAGCGGCGAGAACGAAGAGCATAGGCGTCCAGGGATAACCGGGAACGCGATAGGGAATTGGCCGGCCCGCCGAAGCGCGGCGAAAGGGGAAAATGGCGGCGGCACCAAGGCCGTAGAAGATCCAGCCGATAAAGATCACCCCACCGATCAACGCGCTGAAACTGCCCAACTCACCTGCACACACCAGAACTGCCGACCATATGCCGAGTCCGATGATAGCCGCTGCCGGCGTCAAGAACCGCGGATGAACTTCGGCGAGTTTTTTGAAAAAGAGTTTGTCGTTGGCCATGGCGTAGAAAACGCGAGGAGCTGTAAGGATCACGCTATTGGCGGCGCTGAAAGTGGAAATCAGAATGGTGAGCGCCACAATTTTACCTGCCCATGAGCCGAGGACAGCGGTGACAGAAGTTGCGGCGATGGTTTCGCTCATGGCCATTTCGTCGGGGCCGAGGGCGAACAGGTAAGCGACAACTGCGATGAGATAAAGCCCGACGAGAATCAGGGAGCCCATTAGAAAAGCGCGCGGAAAGGCTTTCTGGGGATCAATGACTTCGCCGGCGCTGTACGTGCCGAATTGCCAGCCTTCATAAGCCCAAAGAACCGCGATCATCGCCAGACCGAAATTGGACCAGAGGCCCAGTCCTGGGTGGACGACGCCGAACGCGGAAGGAATGTCGCGGGCATGGTGGCCAAAAGCAAGCAGCAGGGCACTAAGGATGACGATGATGGCCATCTTGACGAGGGTGGTCCAGTTCTGCAGGTCCGAACTCTTACGCGTGCCCCAGACGTTTATGACGGTTACGACTCCGATCATGAGGACGGCTGCGATGGTCTGCTCTACGGGAGAAATCGGAATCACTCTTGCGAGGTATTCGCTGAAGGCACGCGCCAAGGCGGCGACCGAACCGCTGGCGATCACCAAGAAAAGACACCAGCCATAAAGGAAGGCCGCAAGACGGCCGAAGCCGTCGCGAATGTAGCAGTAGAGGCCGCCGGCTTCGGGATTGGCAGCGGCAAGCTCCGCATAGGTGAGCGCGCCGAGCAGGGAGAGGACTCCTCCGGCAACCCAAACCAGGAGGGACAGGCCAACGGAGCCGTTAACCTGGCGAAGAATGGGGCCGGGCGTCCGAAAAATGCCGGAGCCAATGACAGAGCCTATGAAAAGAAGAAGAAGATCGCGAAGGCGAAGTGTGCGGACGAGTTTGGGCATGAGTTTGTCGGCGTAGGTGCGCGCTCAGAACGAAGGCATCATAACCGGAGATTCGAAGCGGTCAATGAGGATTTGGAGAAAAGTAGAGGGGCGCGGGCATGAAACAAAGGAGGAAGACAAGTAGCGCAAGAAATGCTCCCCAGCGGCGAAGCGGATCGAGCGGAGTGGGATCGTAAATGGGCGCGACGCGAAGGAAACGCATTCCGAGAAGGAGCAGTCCCCAAACGTACCAGCCTTCCCAGAAACGAAATAGCCCGAGCGAGAGGAGAGCCAGAGGAAGAAGCATGGAAATGTGATGGTGGAGCCGCGCACTGAGAGAGCGCAGAATGTGGCCGCCATCCAACTGGGCGACGGGCAGGAGGTTGAGCGACGTGGCGAAGAGCCCAACCCATGCGGCGCGGCCAACGGGATGCAGCAAGAGCATGCCTGGGCGAACCCCGGGATGCAGGGCGGAAGCGAAGAGTCGCAACAGGAGTGGGGTTCCGAAGGCTAAGTCGACCTTTTGCAGGTTATCCAGGCCGAGGACAATTTTTGCGTGGAGCACGCCGTACGCTAACGCGGGAACAGCCAGAATGAATCCCACGAGCGGACCGGAGGCACCGACGTCAAAGAGTGCGCGAGTGCTGCGGATCGGGGAGCGAATCAAAATGAATGCGCCAAAGGTGCCCATGAGCGAAGGAAAGGGAATGAAAAAAGGGTAGCTGGCGCGAATGTGATGATGACGGCAGGCAAAGAAATGGCCGAGCTCATGCGCGAGCAGGATGGTGAGCAAAGTGAGGGCGAAAGGCAGGCCGGCGGCAAGAGCTGCTGGGTGTTTGTAAAAAAGGGTGAAGGCGTTGAGAAACTCATCGAAAGAAACGGCCTGATTTTGCGCGTAGGCGAAGGCGAATTGGGTGCCGGCAACGAGGCAGGTGCAAAGAGTGAAGAGAAAGAGAACGCCGGCAAGATAAAGCGACTTTAGCGAGGGCCGGGGGGGAACAATCGTATAGCCTGATGGGCCATAGGGAATGGGGCGCCAATCCAAGTTGATAGGAATGGATGGTGGAGGACTCTCTTGAGGTGGCGTACTCACGAAGTGTTTGCGAGTGTAATTAAATCCGCACCAGAAACGATCTCACAATTCGTTTGCGGAGCTAAGAGATTTTCCTCAGAGGCTAAAGCCCAATTGCAATGCGCTTTTAATGTCGGGGCTAGAGTTCCGACCCCTGATTTATAGACAGACACTTTCATCAGTACAGCACAACTGCGCGGGTTCGCGCCAGTTTCGAATGTGGAGAAGGTTGTCCGCTTGAAATAGCGGGGGCGAGGCTGCAGAGTGGCTATTCCTATTTCTTGTTTTCGTCGATACCTTGAAGCTCTTTGCCGGGTTTGAAGCGAACAGCTTTGCCTGGCGGAATGTTGACTTCTTCGCCGGTGCGGGGATTGCGGCCGATGCCGGTCTTGCGCGGCTTCACGCTGAAGACACCGAAGCGACGGAGTTCGATGCGCTGACCACGCCCAAGAGCCTGCTTCAACGATTCGAAAACGGTTTCGACCGCCTGCTCGGCTTTGGTGCGGCTGATGTTCGTCGTGGCCACGACGGCATTTACGATGTCCAGCTTGATCACGCAATCCTCCCGCGCTTCCGAGGCAGATGCTAGAGGGTGTGGCCTAGGTTGTCAAGACGGGAGGGGTAATCTACACTGAACATCTTTTGCCGCGCGCGACCCAAACAATTTGGCGCAGCAACAAATCGAAAAGACAAATCGAAGCTACACTTCCTAGGGAGGAATGGATGGCCGTCAAGCCAGACCGCTGGATCCGGCGCAAAGCGCTGGAGCAAAAGATGATCGAGCCGTTTACGGACCGGCAGGTGCGAGAGGGAGTGATCAGTTACGGAGTATCATCGTACGGCTACGATATCCGCGTGGCGGACGAGTTCCGGATTTTCACGAACGTGAATTCGACGATCGTGGATCCGAAGCGGTTCGATCCGAAATCGTTTGTGGAGTTCAAAGGCGACGTGTGCATCATTCCGCCGAATTCGTTTGCGCTGGCGAGGTCGGTGGAGTATTTCCGCATTCCACGGAACGTGCTGACGATCTGCGTGGGGAAATCGACCTACGCGCGGTGCGGGATTATCGTGAACGTGACGCCGTTCGAGCCGGAGTGGGAAGGATTTGTGACGCTGGAAATCAGCAACACCACGCCGCTGCCTGCGAAGATTTATGCGAATGAAGGGCTGTGCCAAGTGATTTTCTTCGAGTCGGATGAAGATTGCGAAGTGAGTTACAAGGACAAGAAAGGGAAGTATCAGGCGCAGAGCGGGATTGTGTTGCCGCGGCTGTAGAGGATACAAATAGGCCTTATTTTGTATCTGCAGTGACCGTGGGGGTTTCGAGCGGGTAGCCGCGTTCGCGCCAGGCGTCCAGACCGCCCTGCAGCGGCCGAATCCGCGTGATGCCTTTCTTTCTGAGGAGCAGCGCCACACGGGCGCTGGTGGCTTCGTTTGGTCAAGTACAGTAGAGAATGATTTCGCGGTCGCGCGGCAAACGATCGTTGTCCCCCTCCAAGTCCTTGGAGTCCATGTGGAAGGCTCCGGGAATGGTTTCCGGGTCAGCTTCAAAGTCAACCGAGTGGCGCAGGTCAACGATGACCAGCTCTTCGCCGGCGTCGAGTTTTTGTTTCAGCTCATCCGCGGTAATGCGAGAAATGCGCAGATCGCGCAGAAAACGCTGGCGAGCGACAAACTTATAGGTGATGTACGCGCCAAGGATGCCGAGCAGAAGCACCAGAAGCCAGCCGCCAAGAGCGGCGAGATGCTCCGCTATGCGCTCAATCCCCCCGCTGAAAATGTAGCCGAGGCCGAGGAAAGAGCCGGCCCAGAGGAGCGATCCCGCGGCGTCAAAAAGCAGGAAACGACGCGGACGCATGTGAAAAATGCCCGCCAGCGGAGGGGCGACGGTGCTCAGGCCCGGCAAAAACTTTGCAAGCAGAAGCGACCGAGCGCCTTGCTTCGAAAAAACGCCTTCGGTGCGGCGGACGCAGGAATCCGGCTCCAGCGAAATCTTGCAGAGAAGCTGGAGGATCCGGATGCCCTTGCTGCGGCCAAGCTGGTACCAGATGGAGTCCGCCGTTACGGCAGCGAGGATGACGTAAAAGAGTGAGGCTAGAAAATTCAAGTGGCCAGTGCCGGCGAGAGCCCCTGCAGCGAGCAACAGCGGCATCGAAGGAAGCGGAAGTCCTATTTGTTCGGCGAAAACCCATCCGAGCAACAGAACGTATCCGTGATGGAGAAGGAATTCGAGCGTACGGTGCATGGCTGGGCTGGGCCGATGATCTCCTTCATTTCGCTGCGAAAGGAGCAGTATGCCCCCACTGACCGGACATAACAAATTCGGCAATCGGTTTGCGTGTTCTGGGCGCCATCTCCCGGTCTTTTAAGGGCGCAGGCAAAGAAGCCGGATCGCCCGGGTAACCGATGGCGAGCGCGGCGAGGGGTTCCCATCCCTTGGGAATCTCAAAGACCTGGCGCGCTTTTTCCGCATCAAATCCGGCCATCTGATGGACGGCCAAGCCGCGCGCGGTGGCTTCCACGGAGAGAAGAGCTGTTGCCGCGCCGGTGTCATATTGGGCGTTGCGGTTGAGTGCGTTGTTATTAGCAAATGCCAGTTTCGCGACGGCAAGCGCCAGTACAGGAGCGCTCTTAGCCCACTGGACGTTGAAGTCTACGAGGACGCTCAGCATTTTCTCAAAATTTTCTTTGCCGTCTTTCGTGGCCACGATAAACGCCCAGGGCTGTTCGTTGAAGCTGGACGGCGCCCAGCGGGCAGCCTCGAAAATGCTGCGCAGAACGTCTTTAGGAACAGGCTTGTCAGCGAAAGCCCGGGGACTCCAACGCTCGCGGATTAGTTCGTGAACCGGGAAATCGCTTGGCGCCGGCTTCTTCATGTGTTGGTTCCTTCCGTTTGAAGCGTTCTAATTTGATGAGTCAGGGGGAGCGATCGGTGCATGTTACAGAACGCTCCGCCCCAAACCTTAGTGGTGGCGCCCGTCAATTGCCCGGCTTTGGCGCTTGCTTGATCATTTCCGCGTCGATGTTGATATTGACGTCATCGCCGACGACCACGCCGCCGTTGTCCATTGTGGCGTTCCACTTCACGCCAAAGTCCTGGCGATTGACTTTTGACGAAGCGTTTACAGCAATCCTTTGATTGCCCCAGGGATCTTTCACGGGAGGTGTCGGGCCGTCCACGTCGAGCACGACTTCCTTTGTAGTGCCGCGAATGGTGAGATCGCCGGTGACTTTGAGCTTACCGGGAGCGACTTGCTCGACCTTCTTGGACTTGAAAGTCATGGTGGGGTAGTGCGCGACGTCAAAGAACTTGTCGCTGCGCAGGTCGTTGTCGCGGTTAGGCTCGCGAGTATCCACGGTGGATACGTCAATGGTCACGTCGACGGTGGACTTGGTGATGTCCTTATCGTCCAGCACGACCGTGCCGGTAACCTTGCTGAAAGCTCCGCGCACGGTAGAAATGGCCAAATGGCGGACGGAAAATTGCGCGGACGAATGCTGCGAATCAATCTTCCATTCGGCAGTGGCTGCTCCGGCGGGCAGCGAAAGAGCGGCTACGAGTCCGGCGGTTACTGCGATTCGAGATAGATAGTGGCCCATGTTTTTCTCCTCTTTGTATTTGATTGGTGATCGGAACTTGCTCCGAAAGGCCTGCTACGCAGCCTTGCGGTTGCGGACTTCTTCCAGCAGATCAAAAAGAATCTTCAGGCGCGCGGCGGACATGTGGCGGAACTGGCGTTTATGAAGGTCGCGAACCGGTTGGTCAAGGATTTTTAGTAGGTTGAGTCCTTGCGGCGTGATGCGCGTCTTCACGACGCGGCGGTCGTCCGTCTGGCGCTCCCTGGTGATCAGGCCGCGCTTTTCCATGCGATCGAGGAGGCGCGTCATGTCCGGGTCGTGGGAAATCATGCGGTCGCCGATGCCCTTGCAGGCCAAGCCTTCAGGCTCGGCGCCGCGAAGAATACGCAAAACATTGTATTGCGCGCCCGTTAGAGCGGCGGCTTTGACGAGATGTTCCGCCTCCTGGGTCAGGGCGTCGGCGGATTGCAAAAGGGCGATGAAAACGCGGTTTTCCAGCGAGATGGGCGGCCTGGAGGATTTGGAGTGCGAACGCACCTCGCAATAATAGTCGTTATAACGATTATTGTCAAGAGGAAAACACCGGCTTCGCTGTATTTACATTTAGGGTTTCCGCAGAGGCCGAAGGTGAACCTCACTCAGGAAGCTTCTCGGGCCTTGCGTAACGATGGCTTCCACGGCGTGAGCGACGTCCTCCGGGGACAACGCCTTAGAGGTGTCCTTTGCGCCGCGCGTCGAGAATTCCGTGGCGACGCTTCCCGGGCAAATCACGCTGACGCGAATGCCGTGCTCGCGGAGATCTTCCGCCATGCAGCCGGAAGGCCCGACGACGCCCCACTTGGACGCGCAATAGATTCCGCCGCCGGCAAAGGTGTTTTTTCCGGCCAGCGAGCTGATGTTGATAATGTCCCCCGAGCCGCGGCGGATCATGGAAGGCGCCACAGCGCGGGAAACGAGAAATACGCTCTTAAGATTGGTGGTCAGCACGCGATCCCAATCGGCTTCGGTCTTCTCGTGGGCTGGGCCGAAGAGGCCAATCCCGGCGTTGTTGACGAGAATCGTAATGGGCCCTAGCTCGGTTTCCGTTTTGGCGACAAAATCAGCAATGTCCCCCGATTTGGCAATGTCGGCCACTTGCGAATGAACGGGGACACCAAGTTTCGCCACGTCTAGCGCGGCTTCCTCGAGCGCGGCTATGTCCCGGCCGCAAATCGCGACGGACGCTCCCAGTATCGCAAGCTGGCGGGCGATGGCCCTGCCAATGCCGCGGCTTCCGCCGGTGATGAGCGCCACGGCGCCTGACAGAGATTTCTTTTCGCCCGGGTCTTGATTTGGTTTGCTTGTCCGAACCATCAGAATTCTTCCTCGTACGGGCCACTCTTTCTGTGCGACACTCATCCTATCATTAGAGTTTTCCGCAATACTTGGGAGCCACCTGGTGGCCTTGAGGGAAACAAGAGACGCTGCCTTCATTAATGAAAATTTTCCTCAAGTCATCAAGTCAGCAAATGGGAACGTCTTGCAGATAAGGTGCGGGTTTCCCTATAATCCCAAGGTTTTCCGAAACAATGCGATTCCCGGCAGAAGCATTCCGGGGTGCACCGGAAGCAGAAACTCAAGCTCGGAGTGGAGCGAGGAGACATGGGAATGAACGCAACACGAAGGTTGACGGGACTCGCGATAGTCGCTGCCCTTTGCTTGGTTCTTAACGGCGTGAGAGCTCTCGCGCAAGCTCCGGCAGCAGGCCAAGACGCCGCAGCGGCCAAGGGGCCAAAGTATACGCAGGCGGAGTACAACGCCGAGCAAGCTTGCGCCGCGGAAAAAGTTCCTGCCGCAATTGTCAAATGCGCTGACGATTTTGTCTCCAAGTATCCGAATTCCGACCTGCTTGTCTATATCTATCCGCTCTACTACCAGGCCTACAGCGCGCAGAAGAACTACCTGAAAATGATCGAAATCGCCGACAAGCTGGCTGCTCTCGGTGACAAGGTGGACGCGCTTACGCGATTCAATGCGTACTACTCGCATGCCACGGCGTACTACGCGATGATTTCGGATAGTACCGTGGGCCCCAACGCCTCCAAGGATACCGCGCTCGCAAAGGCGGCAGAGGATGCTGCGGCTGCCGCATTGAAGACCTTCGAAGAAGTCAAGAAGCCGGATAACGTGACGGACGACGCTTGGGCGAAACAGAAGACGGTCTCCCAACTCACGCTGAACGGCATCGCGGCTCAGGCGGCAATGAATGCCAAAGATTGTTCTTCAGCAGTGAAAGGGTACAAGGCGGCGCTGGGGCTCAATCCGGATGATCTGACCTTCAACTATCGTCTGGGGCAGGCTTACCTGTGCATGAACCCGCCACAACAGATGGATGCATTCTGGTCGATCGCACGCGCTGTGACGGCCAAGGGCGCAACGCAGGCACAAGCTGCCAAGGTGAAGGACTACTTGCGGAAGCTCATTGTGAACTATCAGGGCGGAACTGTATGCGACAGCCTGACCGATGCGGAGCTGAATGAACTCCTACAACTCGCCTCAAGTTCGGCAGAGCGTCCGAGCAGCTATTCGCTGGCTAGCGCAGCAGACCTCTCCGCCGCGCAAAAGGACATGACGATTGCTTCCGTGGTGAACGATCTGAAAGCGGGTAGTGACAAGGCTAAATTGACCTGGCTGGCGGCCTGCGGCCTGGAATTTCCCGAAGTGCCGGGCAAAGTGATCGAAGTCGTGCCTGGCACGGACGCTATCGTTCTGAAGATCGCCTTCGTCACGAGTGATGCGGAGTTCGACGCCGCCACAACCCCCAACATGGAAGTAAAAGTGGTGGGTCAGCCGGAAGCGGCGCGCGTGGAAAAAGACAGCGCCGTTCACTTTACCGCCACACTTGTTTCCTACGATCCCGAACCGGCATTCTTCTTGCATTGGGACAAGGCTAAAGTAAAGGCGGAGGACATTCCGAAGGAGAAGGGCACGCCGAAGAAGCCGCCGGTACGGAAACCAGCAGCGAGAAAGCCGGCTGCAAAACCAAGCTAGTCGTATTGAGTTCAGAGTCGAAAAGTGAAACGGCTCCCCGTGATCGTCAGGGAGCCGTTTTCGTTTAAGAGAAGCCGGAGATTAGTCAGCGCGGATGCCGGCGGTGGCCGTTGGAGTCGAGCTTGTACTCATCGATTTTGCGGCTCAACGTATTGCGGTGAATGCCCAAAACTTCAGCCGCTCGGGACTGGTTACCATTGGCGCGGTCCAGAACGCGCTTGATAAAGCGTTTTTCGAATTCGCCGACCGCTTCGTCAAAAAGAATTCCCCGCTCTACCATCTGACTGACAAGCCCTTCCAATTGGTCTTTCACGACAGCACGCTCCGCTCATAAATTCACGGTGTGAGGGCCCGGTTACTAATCCAGGTCGCGCCCAGCCAGGATGCGATAGGCTTCCCGGTACTTGGCACGAGTGGCCTCGACGACTTCAGGAGGAAGTTCAGGGCCGGGCAGGGTTTTCGGCCACTGCATTCGCTCGAGATAGTCGCGGACAAACTGTTTGTCGAAAGAAGCCTGAGGACCGCCGGGACTGTAGTGCGCGGCGGGCCAGAAGCGGGATGAATCAGGCGTGAGGGCTTCGTCGATCCAGATCAATTCGTTGTGGAGCAAGCCGAACTCGAATTTCGTGTCGGCAAGGATGATGCCGCGTGGCTCGGCATAAGCGGCGGCGCGGCGGTAGATTTCCAGGCTTACGGCGCGTACTTTTTCGGCAAGTTCCTTGCCCACTAGAGACGCCGCCCGTTCAAAAGAAATGTTTTCGTCATGGCCGGACAAGGCTTTTGTTGCGGGTGTGAAGATGGGCTCCGGCAAGCGGTCTGATTCGCTCAAACCTGTAGGCAGGGGAATGCCGCAGATTTTTCCAGTGGTTCGATAGTCTTTCCAGCCCGAGCCGGAGACATAACCGCGCACGACACATTCGATCGGCAGCGGCTGGGTCTTTCGCACGACCATGGAACGGCCTGCGAGTTCGTCCTTGAACTTGTCGAAAGGCGGAGGGAAATCCGTGGCGCTGAGGACGTGGTTTGGAATGGCATCTTCCAGTAAACGGAACCAGAAGAGCGAAAGCTGTGTCAGGACGCGGCCTTTGTCGGGAATAGGAGTCGGAAGGATTATGTCGAATGCCGAAAGCCGGTCGGTAGCGACAATGAGCAGTTTATCGCCGAGATCGTAGATGTCACGGACTTTGCCACGCGCGGCCGGCGTCAGGCCGGTGAATTGGGTTTCCCTTAAAACTCTCATGGCAGGAGCAGACGGCACAGAAAAAGTTCCCCCGACGAAGTGTGAAGCATTCTAGCGCAGCGCAACGCGAAGTCAAAGGCGTGCTGAGGAAAATTTCTGGAAAACAAAATAAGAAAAAATTATGCGGCTTGTCGAGAATGCCTCATGGGCTCACTTGTGCGTAACAAAAACTGGACAAATCCTCGGTAGCTCGGAACGAACGGAGCCGCAAGTTCGATACAGCATGATTTCACGCCGCGGAAGCGGCTGTGGCTTTCTGTTTCGGCGAGGTAATCTCGGATTCTTCCCAGCGAACGCTGACCAACTTGGAGACGCCTGGCTCTTGCATCGTCACGCCATAAAGAACGCTGCCCATCTCCATCGTTTTGCGGTTGTGGGTCACGATGATGAACTGTGTCTGGCCGCTCATCTCCGCGATCAGGCGCGTAAAGCGCCCGACATTGGCTTCATCGAGCGGTGCGTCGACTTCGTCCAGGATGCAGAACGGGCTAGGCTGATAGCGGAAGATGGCGATGAGCAGCGCCAGCGCGGTCATGGCCTTTTCGCCGCCGGAGAGGAGCAACACGTTTTGCAAGCGCTTTCCGGGAGGTGAAGCAACAATGTCGATGCCCGCGTCGCCGGAGCTGTCCGGCTCGGTCAAGCGCATCTCCGCCATGCCACCGCCGAAAATCGTGTGGAAGGCTTCGGAAAAGCTCTTGTTGATGGCGTAGAACGCGTGCTCGAACTTTTCCTTGGTGGCCAGGTCGAGCTCGGTGATGGCTTGTTGCGTATCCGCAATCGACTGCAACAGATCGTCTCGTTCGCGCGTGAGGAACGTGAAGCGCTGCTCGCACTCGTTGAACTCTTCGAGGGCCATCATGTTGACCGGACCCATGGACTCTATGCGCTGCTTCATTTCACGGTAATTTGTTTCGGCAATGGCCAGCTCTTCGCCGGACATGAAAGCGGCTTCGGTGGCGATCAAATCCTCGGGCTGCGTGTTCACTTCGGTCATGCACGTCTCGCGCAAGTGCTGGCGATCGGAGTCATTCTTGGCGCGCTCGACTTCCGCCTGGCTGCGCTGCTCGCGGAGTTCCTGAAGCGACTGGCGTCCCATGCGGAGATGGTCTTCCATCTGTGTAACGCGCGTGCGGGCGGCGTCCCATTCCTGCTCGAGCTCCCGCTGGCGGACTTCCAGGCGCAGCTTTTCACCACGCAGGCCTTCGAGCTGGAGGGAAAGCTCCTCGCTTTGCTTGACGAGGGCTGATGTTTCGTCGCCGATGGAAGCCATCTGTTGCTGAAGCGCGGCTTCGCGGCGTTCGAGTTCGGCGCGTTCTTCGTTCAGCCGGGCGGCGAGCGCTTCGGCGGCCATGAGGCGCTCGTTTAGCGCAGCAAATGCGGCGCGGCCGGCGGCAAGCTCATTCTGTTCCGTTTGGACGGACCCGCGAAGCTGCACGAGCGACTCCGCAAGCCGGAAGCTTTCGGCATCGGCTTCGGCACGGCTCAGCGCGGCGGCGGCATGCTGGTTCTTCGCGCGCTCGGCCCGCTCCTGGGCGCTCTTCGCTTCCTGGCGAACGCGCGCCAGTTCATTCTGGCAAATGGTGAGTTCCAGGCCGAGGCGGGCCAGTTCGCCCTGCATCTGGCTATGGCGATGCATGGCGGAGATGGCTTCGCGTTCTGCTTCGCGCTGCTTTTCGTCGATTTCCGTGAGCGACTGCTCCGTTGAGTGTAACTCGGCAGCGGTGGTTTCAAGTGCGGCTTGCTTTTCACTCATCTGATGTTCGAGCTGCATCACTTCCGCGTCCAGCGCGCGCAATTCGCGCTTCATGCCGAGCGGCCCCACTTCGTCCGGGCGGCCACCCGTGACCGTGCGGCCCTGGTAGCACGTGCCGTCAGGCGTAACGAAAGCGTATTGTGAGTTTTCGCGCGCCAGTTTTTCTGCTGCTGCCGTGCTGTCCGTCAAATACGCGGAGCGCAGCCGCGGCAGGAACTGTTTTGCAACTGCGCCGAGGGGGTCGCGGAACTCCACGAGCTTGTCGAGACGCGAGATGATGCCGTCTTCCGCGCGGAAATTCACGATCGGTTCGTATTCGGAAGAAAGGCGCAGGTTGCGGAGCGAGTCCACGAAAAAGGTAGCCTGGCCACCCACTTCATCACGCAGCATCGAAACGCCTGCGCGCGCGTGGTCGTAAGTTTCGACGACGACATATTCCAGCTCGTCGCGCAGGTATTGCTCGATGGCGGCCTCGTGCTTCTCCTCGACCTCCGCGTAATCGGCCAGCACGCCGACGGCGCGAAAAGCCTTGCTGCCGCCGCGCTCGTTAGCTGCAAAGAGTTTCTGCACGGCGTCCGCTGTGTAGGAGCGGTCATTCAAGATTTGTGTCAGCGTGGAATGCCGCGCGCGAACGCCCGCCAAAGAATCGCGGAGCGCGCTCGCTTCTTTCGACAGAGCGTCGCCTTCCTCGCGAAATCCTGCGATCTTGGCCTGAAGGTAGGCTGCACTTTGTTTTAGCGCGTTGAGCTGACCGGTGGCGGATTCATGGTCGAAAGCTGCACGCTCGGCGTCATCGCGCGCGCGCATGGAAGTTTCCAGAAAGTCGTGCTCGCTCGCTTCGAGCTTTCGGAGCGCTTCGGTCTGGTGCACGAGCGCCTCTTCGGCTTGCTTCTGCTCCCCATGCAGACGCAGCAGGCTTTCCCCGGCTTCCGATGAGGAGCGGCGCAATGCCTCAATTTTCGCTTCAGATTCGGCGATCTGCGTGGCACGAGACTCGGCGCGTTTCGCGAGTTCTTCCACGCGAGCGGTCAGAACACCCGATTCCTCGCGCAGCAATGTGACCGCTTGCACCTGCGACGTGCTGCGAGATTCCCATTCCACAGCCTGGGCAGTGGCTTGCGCCAGTTCCGCATTCACCTGTGCATGACGCCCGACGAGTTCCTCGGCGCGCTGCCGGTTGAAGGCGATGCGATTCTCGCTGCGGTCGGCCTCGAGCGCCGTAAGATTCAAAACATTCTGGTTCTGCCGAATTTCCGCGTCTAGCTCGTAAATCCGTTGATTCAACCGATCCTGTTCGCTTTCCTGCTGTTGGATGGCGGCGGCGCGCTGCAATTCCGCGGTGTTTAGCTCTTTCAGCTGCTTGGAGACGCGTTCGGCTTCGGCGTCCAGTTCGCGCGCTTTTCCCGCCAGCATCTGGCGAACGATGCTGCGCATCTGATCGCGAATTTCGGAATAACGGCGTGCTTTGGCGGCCTGGCGCTTCAACGAGCCAAGCTGCTTTTCGACTTCCACCACGATGTCGTTGACGCGCGAGAGATTGACCTTCGAAGATTCGAGCTTGGCTTCCGCGAGACGCTTCTTAGTCTTGAATTTCGTGACGCCAGCGGCTTCCTCGATGATGGCGCGGCGCTCCATGGGCTTGGTGGAGAGAATCAAGCCGATGCGGCCCTGCTCGATGATGGCGTAGGAGTCCGGGCCCAGGCCGACGCCCATGAACATTTCCTGAATGTCGCGAAGCCTTCCCACGCGCCCATTGATCAAGTACTCGCTTTGGCCGGAGCGATAGAGGCGGCGGCTGACAACGACTTCGCCCGGTTTCGTGGCTAGAACCGGCTTGTCCGCCTGCTTTTTCTTCCGCTTGAACTTGCCACCGGGTTCAGCCGAGGGAGCTGAACCGTCAGCGGCGGCTTCTTGCGTTTCAGGGGCCTGCGCGCGGTCGAGCGAGAGAGTTTCGGCTTTGTCGGTCAAACCTGAGTTTTCGCCACTTTCGTTGGTGGCGGTTGCGGAATCCGTCGCTGAGTCTGACCCGGCGCTTTCGATCACGAAGCGGGCAGCTTCAGCCAGCTCGGGATCTTCCATGGTGATTGTGACTTCGGCGAGTCCGAGCGGCGGGCGCTTGGTGGTGCCATTAAAAATGCAATCGGCCATGCGTTCGGCGCGCAGCGATTTGTGGCTCTGCTCGCCGAGAACCCAGGAGATGGCATCCACGACGTTGGATTTGCCGCAGCCGTTCGGCCCGACGATGCACGTTGTGCCGGACCCGCTGAACGTGACTACGGTGCGCTCGCAGAACGACTTAAAGCCAACGATTTCGACTTTTCGCAGCTTCAGCAAGATGTCCCCTTTGTCCCTCAGATCGCGCTAAACCAAGTTTGATGCCAACAACAGTTACTCTGTCCACCCAGGGGGCCGTGGCAATTGAACGCGAGGAGAGACGACGTTGTATTCCTCGAGGGGAGGGTCTTTCGAGCGACAAGTCAACCTTTCTCAGGTTGCCTGTCAAAACGTTTGGCAGGTTCTCAGTCAGAGGCCCAGCCGCCTGGCGCAAGGATGGCGGTACGGAAAAAAACAGTAACACGGTGTGAAGTGCGTGTAAAGCCTTACCCTACAATTTGTGGCTGGTTTGGCACCGCCACAAGCGCGCGGCGGAATTCCAGATGTGTCGTGACTACTTGCTGGCGGTCGTCCCTTGCTTTAGGAGCTTGTCGTACCAGGCGAGGATGCGGTTCAAGCGGTCCAGAAGGTGTTTTTCTTCGTGAAAGCCATGCGGCTCCCGCGGGTACATAACGAGTTCGGTCTCGACGCCGTAACGTTTGAGGCCGCGGTACAGTTCCTGGCTCTGGCCGGGCGGATCGACGGGATCGGCGTCGCCCTGAAGAATTAGCGTAGGCGTTTTCACATTCTTGAGATGAACGAAGGGGGAGCTGTTCAGAAATCCAGCGATCTTTTCCGGCTCGTACGGTAGGCCGTAGAACCACTCGTCGTAGGAAGGGCCCTGCTCGGTACCGTATTCGGAAATGAGATTGGAGAGGCCGGCGCCGGAGACGGCAGCTTTGAATCGCGTCGTTTGCGTAATCGCCCACTCGGACATGTAGCCGCCGTAAGACCAGCCGCCGATGGCCAGCTTGTCGGGATCGGCGATGCCCCGCGCAACGAGATCATCGACGCCCGCTATAACGTCCCGGTAATCGCCGCCGCCCCAATCGCCGCGATTCATTTCAATAAACTTCTCGCCGTAACCGCTCGATCCTCGAATATTCGGATAAAAAACGGCGTAACCGCGTGCCGCAAGGAGCTGTCCCCAGGTTTCGATGGAGTCCTGCCATGCGCCCGTAGGCCCGCCATGAATCAGGGTGATGAGCGGCAGCTTGGATTTGCCGCCAGAGCCAGGTGGTTTCAAGAGCGCCGCTTCGATTTCCTGGCCGTCGAAGGATTTGTATTTATAGAATTCTAGGGCGCTGAGCGTGTATTGCTTCCAGGAATCGTTCAGGTGAGAGATTTGCTTGGGCGCGCCCTTTTGGTCCCAAAGCCATAATTCTTGGGGAGTCGTCGCAGTCTGCCCCGCAAAAGCAACTTCGCCGGTTTCGGAAACGCTGAAAGCGTTTGGATTGGCAGGCATCGCAGGGGCATCTTTGAGAGCGCCTTCCGCACTGAAAGCGATGAATTTTGTATGGAAGCCATCTTCCGCAAGAGCGAGCAGACTGCCGTCCCTGGTCCAACGAAAGTCAAAGACCGGCCGGTCCACACTGGCGCCGCTGAGATTCTGAGTGGCTTTTTCGCCAGGCCGAGCGAGGATCAAGTCGTGCGGCGAGGGACCGTCTTCGCGGCAACCGACAAATGCCATCCTTTTGCCATCCGCCGCGATGCGGATATTGCCGAAGGGGCCGCGAGGAGCAAGTGCCAAAGTCATAGGTTCGGCCGCTTTGCGGTCGCCAGTGGAAGTATCCGAGAGGCGAAAGGAAAAAATGCGCTCGGTGTTCTGGTCCGACTCAGGGTGATCCGTGGCGCTAAGGATCAGGCTGGTTCCAGAGGGATACCACACAACTTCGCGGATATCCCATTTAGGTTCGGTAAGTGCTTTTGCTTCTCCGGTGTCGAGAGTGAGCAGCCAGAGCCGGGCATGTTTATCTTCTTTATCCACTACGTGAGCGTCGTCTTTGTCTTTTTCCTTTTTTTCTTCTGCTTCTGTTTTTGCGTCGGGAGCAAGGAAGGCGATTTGCTTGCCGTTGGGCGACCAAGCAAAATTCTTCACGCCACGCTTTCCTTTCGTCAGGGGGCTGGCTTCGCCGCCGTCCCCACGCATCGCGTAGACCTGCTGCTGTTCGTCGCGGTCGGAAAGAAAAGCGAGTTGTTTTCCGTCAGGCGACCAGCGCGGCAAGAATTCGGACTTGGCGGAAGAGGTGAACTGCCGGATTGTGCCGGACTGTTTCTCATAAATCCAAATGTGACGCGCGCGGCGCTCTCCCCTCGCAGGCTCCGTGACCACAAACGCAAGCCGGCTGCCGTCCGGAGAGAATTGCAGGTCAGAAATGTTCCGCAGGTTCAGGGAGGCTTCGGGCGTTAGCAACTTTGGCCCTGCGCTCTTGGGCGGCTCCTGAGCAAGTATTGGCAAGGCGATGGCCATGAGAACAGGCAGAGCGCCAGCCGAAAAAAAACGATTCATCGATAACTCCTTCACGTAAGAGAAGGAGGACTTTAACCGCGGGAGCGGCCAACGTCAATTAGGACTAAACAAGTCTCATTGAGTCCCCTCCGCGCAACATCGCGCCGCTTCGACATTGCTACGCTTCAAACGCCTCGGCTACAATCGAACGCTTATTCGTATGCGGAAAGAGACCATTTACAGCCCATGGCCGATATTCAGCTGCACAACACACTGAGCGGGAAAATTGAGAATTTCGTTCCGCAAAAAGCGGGCGAAGTGCGCATGTACACGTGCGGGCCGACGGTCTACGACTACGCGCACATCGGGAATTACCGCACCTTCGTTTTTCAAGATATTTTGCGGCGGTTTCTGAAGCTGCGCGGATTCAAGCTGAACCACGTGATGAACCTGACCGATGTGGATGACCGCATCATCGCCAATGCCGCTGCTGCCGGCGTAGGTATCCGCGACTACACCGCGAAATTCGTGCAGGCTTTTTTCGACGATTGCAAAGCGCTCAGCATCGAAGCGCCCGAGCACTGGATTCGCGCGACGGACCATATTGATGAGATGGTTAAGTTAATCCAGTGGTTGCAGGAAAAGTCATTCACGTACCCCGGCGACGGATCAATCTATTACCGCATCGCGAAATTCCCCGAGTACGGAAAACTTTCAAAGATCGATTTGACCGGCATCCAAGCAGGTGCACGCGTTGATAACGATCGCTACGAAAAAGAGAGCGCGCGGGATTTTGCGTTGTGGAAAGCGCCAAAACCGGGAGAACACTTCTGGGAAACCTCGATTGGCCGCGGGCGTCCCGGCTGGCACATTGAATGCTCCGCGATGGCCATGAAATATCTCGGTGACACACTGGATATTCATACCGGCGGAATCGATCTGGCATTTCCGCATCACGAAAACGAAATCGCGCAGAGCGAAGGCGCGACGGGCAAGCCCTTCGTGCGCTACTGGCTGCATGCGGAACATTTACTTGTCGAAGGCGAGAAGATGTCCAAGTCGGCGGGGAACTTCTTCACGCTGCGCGATTTGTTCGCGAAGGGTTACAAGCCTTCGGCTTTGCGGTTTGCCTTGGCCGGCGTTCCTTACCGCAAGCAGCTCAATTTCACTTTCGATGGCCTGCAGCAGGCAGCCAGCTCTGTGGAACGGCTGCGGAATTTCGCCGACAGACTGAGGCGCGCAAAATTTCCCAATGGCAAGCGAGACGGAATGGCCGCGCGCATTGTAAAGGCCGCGGAAGAGTTTGACGCCGGACTTTCAGACGACTTGAATACCGCGCGGGCGCTGGCAGCAATGTTCGACCTGGTGCGCGAAGCGAATATCGCTATCGATAAGGGCGAATTCCGGCAGGCTGACGTTCCGGCGGTCCTGGAGTTTCTCGCCACATTCGACAAAGTCTTCGCCGTCGTGGAAGACAATGACAGCGAAAAGCTTCGCGCGCTCGGATACGGCGGCCCGGAGAGCGGACCGGAGGATGCAGAAGTCGACCGGCTTGTCGCGGAGCGCAACGCCGCAAAGAAAAGGCGGGATTTCGCCACCGCCGACCGCATCCGCAAAGAACTCGCGGATCATGGTATAATGATTGAGGACGCCAAAGATGGCAGCGTCCGCTGGAAACGCAAGTGAGCCTTAACCTTCAAATTCGCCCTTCGCATGTCCCGGGGTTCCTCCCGCCGGCCGCCCAGCGGCCAGAACTCTACGGCGTAGACTTAGTCTAATTTTCTTTCTCCTACAGGCCACCGGCGGATAAATCCGCTTGGAGGCCTGCGCTTGCCCGAAGTTGTTGATTCACCTCAACCTTTGTTTCTTCACTGGAGGAAGAAATGCCAACGACATTAGAGGTAAAAACGCCCCGGCTCGTGACGGCGCTGCCCGGGCCGAACGCCAAGCGGGTTCTGGAGCAAGATGCGAGATTCATGTCGCCGTCGTACACGCGCGACTATCCGCTGGTGGCCAAGCGTGGTCATGGCGCTATCGTGGAAGACGTGGACGGTAACAATTTCCTCGACTTCGCGGCGGGGATTGCCGTTTGCTCGACTGGACACTGCCATCCGAAGGTTGTCGCCGCGATTCAGAAGCAGGCGGCCGAGCTCATTCACATGTCCGGCACTGATTTTTATTACGAGAGCATGCCGCAACTGGCCGAGCGCCTGGGCCGGACGATGCCGGGCGCGGAAAGCAAGAAAGTCTTTTTCACCAATTCGGGCACCGAGGCGATTGAAGGTGCCATCAAGCTGGCGAGACACGCCACAAAGCGCGACAAGCTGATTGCGTTTTACGGTTGCTTCCATGGCCGGTCCATGGGCGCGCTGTCGTTGACGGCATCGAAATCGACGCAGCGCAAAGGCTTTGGCGCGTTGCTCAGCGGCATCGAGCACATTCCCTACCCGTACGCTTATCGCTGCGCGCACGGCCACACTGCGGAGACCTGCGGCGCGGAGATACTCGAGCAACTCGAAGGACAGATTTTCAAGCGGTTGTTCGATCCCGAAGACGTCGCTGGCATCATCATCGAGCCCATTCAGGGCGAAGGTGGATACGTGCCGGCGCCGAAGTTCTTCCTGCAGGAATTGCAGCGGATCTGCCGCCAGCACGGAATAATGTTCATCGTGGACGAAGTGCAGTCGGGAATGGGCCGCACAGGAAAGTGGTGGGCCAGTGAACACGCCGGGATCGAACCTGACATTCTCTGTTCCGCGAAGGGCATTGCGAGCGGCATGCCACTTGGCGCGATCATCGCAAGAGAAAGCGTGATGCGCTGGGGGCCAGGCTCGCACGGAACGACGTTCGGCGGAAACCCGGTGTGTATTGCGGCGGCGCTGGCCACCATGGAACTGATCGAGGGCGAGTACAAGGAAAACGCGCGACGCATGGGAGATTACCTCTTCGGACGACTGGCCGATTGGACAAAGAACTTCAAGATCGTCGGCGACGTGCGCGGACGTGGATTGATGATCGGCATTGAAATTGTGCGGGATCAGCGCACGAAAGAAAAGGCTGCCGACTTGCGCAATGCCATTGTCGATCTGGCGTTTCACAAGGGCCTGCTGGTGCTCGGTGCCGGTGAGAACACCATTCGCCTCTCACCGCCACTGCTGATCGATCAGGAACACGCCGACTTTGCGGCGCGGACACTGGAAGATTGTTTTCGCGAGGCGGAGAAGATCTAGCCAGGGTCGGCTGAAGATCAATGGGAAAACTCATACTTCGTTTGACGATAGCGGGGATATCGTTATTCGTGACTATCCAGGCGTTATATTGGCCGCTGATCAATAAGCCTGGAACTGAGCTGTACTGGTGGCAGAATTACCAAGCAGCGAGAATAGGACTCTACGTAGGCTTTCCGATCTGGAAAATTCTGTTCCATAGTCCTCTTTCGGGAACGGCCAACATTGTTTTTGCATGGATCCTGATTGTCGGGTGGACAAGCTTCATTTATTTTTTATCAGGAGCAGTAATCAACGTGCTCCGGAAGTACGCGGGCCGACAATCCTAGCAGCGGGGCAGGGCAAACAACCTCATGCCCACTTAAATCTGCGAGAGGCCGAATAGAGCCCCGTAACTGTTCCAGAAGCACTATGGCAGCCATGGGATTATTGTTTATACTGCGCGGGGCTCAAGAATCGGTGACGGGACCATGCCGATATTCTCAAATCTGATGTTTCAAGCGGTGCACTGGGCCGCTCGGCGAGGTCTGCGCGAAGAGGAGAGTTTTTCCAGCGATGCAAAAAAGCTGGAAGCCCGGCGCACCGGCATTCGCGGAGAAACCTACGCTTACTGGTATTTGCGAAGACAGGGGTACATATTCGTTGCCCGGAATTACACTCCGCGCAGCATCAAGGGCGAAATCGATCTCGTGGGTTACGATGGCAAGACGCTCGCCTTTGTGGAAGTCAGAACGCGCACTATCCGCGAAGACTTGCCGGCGCTGCCTGAACTAAGTGTTACGCGGGAGAAACAGCACCTTGTAGTTCGCACCGCGCAGCGATTTCTGGCGGAGCGTCACGTCGGCGAATGTCCTTGCCGGTTTGATGTCATGGCGATTGATAACTGCCCAGGACAGCCGCCGGTAGTGCGGTTGCACAAGGATGCGTTCAGCCCTCAAATGTAGCGGCCTGAGCGGAGTGTCTTCGTGGAATTGCTAGACGCGGTACAATCCAAAGTCTCCTGGTCGCTCGCCTTGCGCGGGTGAACCAGAACATCATCGAGGAGGATTGCTTTGCCGGAGTTGCGTAAGGACCCGATCACGGGCCGGTGGGTGATTATTTCAACGGAACGGGGGAAGCGGCCAAACGATTTTCTCCGTGAGAGCGTCATCCCAAGAGAAGAGAAAAACTGCCCCTTTTGCGCAGGCAACGAATCTCGAACTCCGCCGGAAATTCTCGTCTACGGCCGGAACGGCGGCGGCCCAAACACTCCGGGCTGGAGCATCCGCGTCGTGCCCAACAAATTTCCTGCGCTGGGCATTGAGGGTGAGCTGGACCGCGAGGGCGAAGGTCTCTTTGACAAGATGAACGGAATCGGCGCGCACGAAGTGGTGATCGAGTCACCGAACCATGTTGCAACTCTTGCAACCCTGCCGGAACGTGCCGTGGAGGACGTGCTCTGGGGCTATCGCGACCGCATGCTGGACCTGAAGAATGATAAGCGCTTCCGCTACATTCTCATTTTCAAGAATCACGGAGAAGCCGCCGGTGCAACCATCGACCACCCGCACTCACAGTTAATTGCCCTGCCCATCGTTCCGCGGCGTGTGCGCGAAGAAATCGACAGCTGTTGGCACTATTACGATGAGAAGGAACGCTGCATTTTCTGCGACATCATCCGTCAGGAGCGCGATACCGGCGAACGCGTCATCGGTGAGAACGAACATTTCATCACGCTTGCCCCTTATGCGCCGCGCTTTCCGTTTGAGATGTGGCTGCTGCCGAAGGTCCATGGGTCGTCGTATGAGAATAATCAGAGCTCCATGTATGCAAGCCTGGCGCGGATGCTGAAGGATACGCTGATGCGTCTTGACCAGGTGCTCGACCGTCCTGCGCTAAATTTCATGATCCACACGTCTCCGATCAGCGAAGAGATCAACGACCACTACCACTGGCACATCGAAATCATTCCCAAGCTAACCAAGGTCGCGGGCTTTGAATGGGGTACGGGGTTTTACATCAACCCAACGCCTCCCGAAGAATCGGCGCGATTTTTGCGCGAAGCAAAAATTCAGGCTGTTGCGGAGAAAAAATAGGCGTTGTCGAATGCGGCCTTGTTTGGGATGTCCGGAGAGTTCTTTCAGATTTGCTATACTTAAAGATTCGGCGCGGTACCCAAGTGGCCCAAGGGAGAGGTCTGCAAAACCTCCATTCGTGGGTTCGAATCCCACCCGCGCCTCCATGCCTTTCTCTTCGAATCACGACTCGGAAGGCACCCATTAATTTGCTTGCGGGCATCGGGTTATCGCGCGGCATGAAGGCTGTCCATCTCCAGATTCAGTTCCAAAACATTCACGCGGGGTTCGCCAAGAAATCCCAGGTCGCGCCCCCTGGTATGTCTCTGCACCAGCGCGCGCACGTCCTCTTCTTTCATGCCGCGCGAATGTGTACAGGCGCGCACTCTGATGCGGCATTCAACCCGCAAAGCCTACCAATTTGACCGCCAGTTTCAAATTGAACCATTTTCTGGAGTTCGTTCCATCGCGGGCATCCTGCCCCAAAGCGGTGCAAGAAACCCTTCGCCGAACTTAATTCTTATCAATCGTTTAGCTCGACGGATGCGTTTAGGCTTGGACATAAGCGTGCCTTTGTTTTCGGGGGGATTCTTGTGTCTAACCTTCAGCGCAGAAATCGAAATCCGATCAGCACCCTTAGGCCAACCATCAGGTCACTACTGTCCGTCAGCTTAGCGTTCTCACTCCCGTTGGTTTCAGCGCCGCTCCGTGCGCAGGACTCCTCCGCCATCGAATACCGTGCCAAGGCCAACTATCTGGCAAATTTTCCCAGCTTTGTAGAATGGTCCTCGGAAGCGCTGCCACCGGTGACAGCACCCTTTCTGGTTTGTGTTTTTGGCGAGTTTACCTTTGGAACTTCGCTGGCAGAGATAACCCGGGGCACAGCCGTACAGGGGCGGCGTATCGAAATTCGCTGGGTACGAAAGCTACAGGAACTGTCCGCTTGCCAGATTTTGTTCGTAAGCCGCTCGGAGCGGAAGAGATACAACCAGTCGCTGGACGCGGTGCGCGGCCGAATGGTGCTTACCGTCGGGGAAACACCAGAGTTTCTTGACGCTGGCGGAATCGTAAGTTTCTCCAGCCAGCCAGGCGCGATTCAATTTGACGTGAATCTGGAGGCTGCCAACAAGGCCCACTTGAAAATCAGTTCGCGCCTGCTCGCCTTGGCGCGACGCATTGTGAATCAGGCGGAAGCTGCGAAGAGCTGACATGCCAATCCGCGCCGGCTTTCAAGATTTAGCCGGGAGGGGGAAAGCGTACATGCCCAACGCAATCATTGATCTCGCTGAACTATTGGCGCGCGTCGAAAATGACCACGGACTCATGCGTGAACTCTTATTGATTTTCAAGGATGAGTTTCCCGGACATCTCCAGGCTCTGCGCGATGCCGTCGATTCCATGGATGGGGATCGTGTCACTGCCGAGGCCCATACCTTGAAAGGAATGCTTTCCAACCTGGCGGCAACTTCCGCCGCGGATGCCGCCGCCCGTCTCGAGCAGTTGGGCCAGAATCGAGAGATTTCCAAGTTCCAGGAAGCTTGCTCCGTGTTCGAGAGCGTAAGCAAAGATCTCCTGCTGCAATTGGACGCATGCATGGCAGAGGTGCATGGATGAGGATTCTGGTCGCCGATGATGAAATGATGTCGCGGAAATTGCTCCTGAAAACGCTGGAGCGTGCGGGTTACGAAGTGACCGCCGTGGAGAATGGCCGCCTGGCGGCGGAGCAGTTGTGTCTGCCAGATGGGCCAAGGCTCGCGCTGCTGGACTGGGTAATGCCAGAGCTGGATGGTCCGGGCGTTTGCCGCGAAGTGCGGAAAACGAAACACCAGTCCTACGTCTATATGGTGTTGCTTACATCAAAGGAATCGAAAGAAGACGTCGTCGCAGGGCTCGAATCTGGGGCCGATGATTATCTGATCAAACCGTTTGACCCGGAAGAGCTGAAAGCGCGCCTCCGCACCGGCTTGCGAATCCTCAATCTTGAAGACCGCTTGATCGAGGCCCGCGAGGAGATGCGATTCCAGGCCACCCATGACGGGCTGACCTCGCTCTGGAATCGCGGCGTGATTATGGATCTGCTGGGCCGCGAACTTGCCCGTTCCAGGCGCGAACATGTCTCCACGGCCATCTTGATGTGCGACCTGGATCACTTCAAAAGCGTGAACGATACCTACGGCCACGTCACCGGTGACGACGTCCTGAAAGAAACGGCCAAGCGGCTGCTGGCTTCCGTGCGGTCTTACGATTTCGTCGGAAGGTATGGCGGCGAGGAGTTCCTGATAGTCCTTAACAACTGCAAACCGGCCTTCGCCTTTGCCCGCGCCGAGGAGATTTGCAAAGCCATCTCCCAAAAACCAATGCCGTCGTCCAGTGGTCCGATTCCCATTACCATGAGTCTCGGGCTATTGCTGAGCCAGGAGTGGGGCTTCCGCCCCGTGGAAGAGCTTCTCCACGAGGCTGACGTAGCTCTTTATGCTGCCAAGGCGGCTGGACGTAATTGCGTGAAACTCGCTAGCCCCACCATGCCCTCACTTGCTCCAGAGCCGCAGGAACAGGAGCATATCCGGATGCGCCGCTGATCGTCAGACATGGCTCGCTCCGGAAAACTTTTCTTCTTCCGGTGTTCTACGCAATCTTTGCTCCGGATTTTGACTGCGCCATCATTTGCCGCATGGCCGCGGTGGATCCTGGCGCCCGCTTTTCCCGCCACGCTTCCAATCGTTTGCAAGTTTCTTCTATGTGGTGGAAAAGAAGCGGATTCTTGAAGGCTGCTCGCCATGTCGGAACGATCGATCGCATGCGGTCCCACACCACCCAAATCTCGCCGTTACTGTCGAAAAATAATTCGTCATTGATCAGCCCGCGGTTGACGATGCCCGCCACCATGTCCCAATAGCTGATCACCATGCGGATGTACGTGTTTTCCTCGCTCCCTTGCGGATAACTCTTCATCATCTCTTCCGGAGATTGCGGATGAAAGTGTTCCACGAACCAGGCGCGCGCCTGGCGCAGCCGCGGCTCCCGCCTCATGTCGTACAAGCGCAGCATCAAGTTTACTTCGTCATACGTAATCTGGGCCATGGCCGATTCTCCTTGCTCTAACTCGCACCGCCCGCTTGGGCGGCTTCCGGCGAGGAGTGGGAAACGCCCGCCAATTCGATGCGATACACGCTCGAGATGGGTATACCGTGTTTTTGGAATTCGATCTGGATGCGCCGCCGCAGTTCGCGTGCTACTTCATCCTGTCGCGTCGGCGCCGTGCGAACCTGCAATCGCACGGTCGTCGAAGTCCGGTCAAAGCTCTGCACGCCAAGGATCCGCGGCCCGTCTACCAGCGCTTGCGACCATGCCGGGTCGCCCCGCAACGCGGCCGCAGCGGTTTCCAGCGCCTGCAATGTTTTCTCGACCGGACTTTCCGGTGCGAGCGAGACGTCCACGAATGCCTGCGACCAGTCGCGGCTGAGGTTGCTCACCGTGCGAATCTCTCCATTGGCGATGGTTACCAATGCGCCTCGCGCGTCGCGGATCACCGTGCGCCGCAGCGTGAGGTGTTCCACTCGCCCGGCGTAGTCGGCGAATTGAATCGTGTCTCCAACCGCGTATTGATCCTCAAGGACGATGTAGAAACCGGTGATGATGTCGCGCACCAGGTTCTGCGCGCCGAACCCGAGAGCCACGCTGGCCAGGCCGGCCAGGGCCGCCACTGGCGTAACATTGATGCTAAACTCCGGCAAGGCAGTTAATAACGCCACTCCCCAGACGACTTTGCTGGCTGCGCCGTAAAGCACTCCAGCGAGCGTGCGCGTCTGTTGTTCGCGCAATTGCGCCGAGCGCCCTGGCGGCGACGCCTGCTTGATCACCAGGTTCGTCACCGCGCGCAGCAGCCGGTTCACCACCAGCGCGATGACCAGAATCCCCAGAAGATGGAGCGCGTTTGGAAGAGTCAATTCCAGCCAGCGATTGAAGGAACTAGGCATTTCTTGACGAGAGAGGGAGTATAACATTGGAAGAGCTACAAGGAAGTATTCCCCCCGTGTGGCGGGAGGATGAGCTTAAGCAAGGAGTTTCGACCATGGAAGCGAGACGCGATTTTCTAACAAGAATTGTTTCCGTCGTCGTGCCTGCCGGCGTCGTGGCTTTTCTGCCCAGCGCGCAGGCTCGCCCCAAGCCCCCGCAGAACCCACAGCTGCCAAAGGAAGAAGATCCGAGCGCCCCGAAGCCCGATCCCAAGCTGATACTCGAGGCCAATCAAAAGGAAATTAAGAAAAATGTCGAGAAACTTTACGATCTGGCGAGCGAACTGAAGGCCGAAGTCGAAAAGACCGATTCAGTCCATGTGCTTTCCGTTGCCATGCTGCGCAAAACCGATGAAATCGAAAGACTGGCGAAGGAAATCCGGTCCCGCGCCAAAGGTTGAACCGGCTCGCCCCTCGTGAATGCCCGCTAGCGCCCGCCATTCATACCGGATAGAATGTTAATGTTGATTGAAGTTCCTCCGTGTCGCCCCCTCTCGAAACAATTCAAGAGGGTCTGCTGCGCGCCAGTAGCTCAGATGGATAGAGCATTAGCCTCCGGAGCTAAGGGTCGGGGGTTCGAATCCCTCCTGGCGCGCCACTTGTTTCCGGGTCCGGCCCGGAGACATGGGTTACACAACGCACCGGGCGCTCATTCAATGCCAAGAACAGCGCAAGGCGCCACAGCGGGCCGCGCCTCTACAAATGCAAAAGCGGGGGACTGGAAAAAGAAAGGGGCGGACTGAAGCCCGCCCTTACACAGAGGGAAGCGATGGCTAACTCTGACTACGAAGCGTCCTTGATGTCCTCGCGCGCGCGCCTCTCGGCGTTCTTGGCTTCGGTCCGGAAATTGGCGTCGGGCTTCAGCACACGGATTGCTTTGCTGAGGTCCATGCCCTTGTCATTCGACGGAGCCGCGCACGATTTGACATCCCCGGCAGGTTTCGCGCCGGTCACATCCCACTTCAGGCAATTGAATTTGATTGAGAGATTGCGGCTGACGTGGAGCGATGCGACGCAATCGCTGAGGGTTCTGAATCCCGCGCAAGCATCCTTCAGGCTGGTGCGCGGAGGCAGAACCGCCTGCAATTGCAGCGACAACTTTTTCTCCTGCTCTTTGTTCCCGGCGAGCTGTTCGCTGGCCGTGGGGCTTGGACCTTTCCTGATCCATTTGATTGGATTATAGGAATGCGCCGCTGCCGTGGCGCCGCCAAGCAAAACGCTGACTCCGGCAACTCCAACGACGATCCATCTGTTTTTCATACAGACCTCTTTCGAGGGCCGGGCATGGCACTGGCTTCAGTAAGCCACGCTCCCGGCTTCGCTTCGAGGATTTGGAAGTACAGTACTCCCCCAATCGGTCACACTGACCTTGCGGCCAGGTTTTTTGCAATGAACGTTCCGGTACTTGTTTTGTGGAAACGGCAGGCGATTTCGCGGGGCCCGGTCGAGCTTGGGCATCGTGGAAGCGCGGCGGTTTGCAAAGCGGCAGGGAACTGAACTTGCCCTTTATTTGGCTAAATAGCCCGTTTGCAGATGTGGCGAGGCAGCTTTAACGCTTCGAAGCTGGCGGACAGTGGCGGGCCCAGTAGACTGGCGAACCACAAATTCCGGTTCGATGGCGATTTCCGGCACGTATTCGCCGCGCCCTTCAATGAGGTCGACGACGGTTTGCGCTGCGATTTGGCCCATCTTTACGAGTGGCTGTCGTACCGTGGTAAGACCCGGATTGGCGTAGGCCGCGCCCGCGATATCGTCGAAGCCTACAATCGAAACGTCTTCCGGTACGCGCAAGCCTGCTTCGCGGATCGCCCAAATTGAGCCAATGGCTGCAATGTCGTTGTAAGCAAAAAGCGCAGTGAAAGGATGCTTCCTGGCCAAGAGTTGCTTGCAGAAAGTATATCCAATGCCGGGCGTCGAATCGAAGCCCTCCAGTTGGATGGTCAGTTCGGGACGAATGCGAATGCCGACTTCCTGGGCCACTTCGCAAATCGCGCTCCAACGCACCGTGGAATCCGAACTCATCGTCTGCCCTCTAATGAAGGCGATCTCCTCGTGGCCCAGATCGCGAAGATGTTCCAGTGCCAGCCTCGCGGCCCGCGTGTGATCCAGGATGATGTTGGTTACGCCATCGACGGGCTGATGTCCCGCCACGGCAACGGTAGGCAGGGCAATCTTCTCAGTGATCGAGGTGTCCGTAGTGATGAAACCCTCGACGCCACGCGTCAGCAGCATTTGCGCGTAGGTTTGCAGGAGCTTCGGATCATGCCGGTGAATCACGGTGAGGAAGAAATAATTGTTCTTGCGCAAATACTCTTCGATACCGCTGATCACCATCGAGCCGTAGGCGTCGCCAATTTCCTCAGCGATCACGCCGATCGTGTAAGTTCTCTTTAAGCGCAAGGTGCGCGCAAAAAAGTTAGGCCGATAGTTGAGCGTTTTCGCGGCTTCAATGATGCGATTTTTGGTGTGCTGGGGAATGGAACGTGCCGCAGCGGAGTTGTTCAAAGCAGCTGATACCGTCCCTGGAGTCAGCCCGAGATGCTGCGCAATGGTCTTGAGCGTAACCTTGGGTTCGCCGCGATGCGCTGGCTTCTTTTTCGGCGGAAGCATCATTTTTATTTGGTTCTCCGCACATCTTCTAAAAATGGGATATTCGAAACGGGGCGCAGAATTGGGAATTGTGTCGCGGCAAGCGCGCCCGATTCCCAATAAGCCGAGATTCTAGCGCCACTTGGCAGTTGCCAAGCAAGGCTTGGATGCAAGCTCCTGGCGCGAAGTTTCGCCTAAGAGTCGGCATAGTCCTACATTTATATGGATAAAGCACCACTGTTGAAAACAGTCCCTCGACCGGAGGGCTCCACGCCCTCCGGTTTTTCGTGGCCGTAGAATATCATTATTTTTCTTTGGAATATCATTATTTTCGCTTGACATGCGTCTGCCGCAAGACTATATAGACGGTAGTTGAAAACCGCTCCGCGCGTAATTGCGTGGTTGCTGTGTGGTGGTTAGGGGTTGGGGTCCGTTCTGCAATGTCAGCCTCATTAATATAGATACGGGTGTGGAGGAAAAGAATGACGTTCCTTATTTCTCAGTTTTCCCGGGTAAGTTCCTTTGCCGCGAAACAATTCCGTCTATCTCACGCATTGCTTCTGTGCATGCTTGTCTTAGGTACGGCGGCCCAGGCGTTTGGTCAGAACGCCACCATCGTTGGAACGGTTACAGATCCATCGGGCTCTATAATCGCTAATGTGAAAATTACGGCTACGCACGTGGAGACCAATCTGACGCACACGTTTACCACAAACGATGCGGGCCAGTATGTGGCGGTCGACCTGCCAGTCGGCCACTACAACATTAAGGCCGAAGCCACGGGATTCAAGGTTGCAGAGCAAAAGGGCTTGGTGTTGAACGTCGGCGATCGTACCCGTGTGGATTTCCAGATGGCCTTGGGCGCGTCGCAGGAAACGATCACTGTCGAAGCGAATGCCGTCCGGGTGCAAGCGGACTCCGGCGAGGTTAGCAACCTCATCACCGGTCAGCAGTTGGCGCAGCTCGCGGTGAACGGGCGAGGCATTTACCAGCTTGCTGCTCTGGCGCCTGGAGCGTCGAGTCAGATCAATCCCTCCGCCCCCAACACACCGGTCGGTGGAGACGCCGGCGTGGAATTTAACGGCATGCGTCAGAACCACAACATCTATTTGCTCGACGGTGGCGAAGATGATGACCGCGGTGGTGCTGGCGGCATGAGCATCGCGCCTTCTTCCGACGCAATCGCAGAATTCCGGGCCCTCACTTCGAACTACAGCGCGGATTATGGGCTGTCCTCTGGAGGGACGATGACCCTGGTCCTTAAGTCTGGGACCAACACGCTTCATGCTTCGGCGTGGGAGTTCAACCGCAACGACGCTTTGGACGCCCGCAACTTCTTTAATCCTCCGCCGCAAAAGGTAGCAGAACTACGGGTGAATGTATTCGGCTTCAACGTTGGCGGACCCGTCACTTTTGGTAAACTTTACAATCCAGACAGAAAGAAGACCTTCTTCTTCTACAACATGGAGTGGCGCAAGTATATTAATGGCGGCCTCACCAACCAGACCGTTCCCAACCCCCTTTCCTACGGTGGTGATTTCAGCTCCAACCCCGCCGTCATCAATGTTCCGACCACTGCACAAGTTGCCCCTGGCGTTCTCTTTGCCAATTGCCCGGGTGGCGTTGCTCCCGCGGGAGTCGTCCAAGGATCACAGTTCCCGGGCAACAAGATTCCTTCCTGCATGATCAATGCAAACGCGTCGGCTCTGCTTACCGCTGGAATTTTCCCGAAGAGCAATGCCGTTGATGCCAACGGAAATCCTACCTTCATCGGTGGAAACAATTCCCCGACGAACCTCAGGGAAGAGATCGTTCGAATCGACCACAACTTCAGTAGCAAGTTTTCGGTCTTTGGACACTTTGTTGACGAACAGGTGTCTCAGGGCTTCGGGATCAGCCAGTGGAGTGGCGCCAACGTCCCTACTGTTGGCGATACCTTCGGCAATCCGTCGTATAGCGGCGTAATCCACACGACGTACGCGATCAGCCCGACGCTGCTGAATGAGGCCTCTTTCAACTACAACGGCAACCGTATCAACATTATTCCTTTTGCGGGTTCCGGCTTGGCCAGCTTGGCTCTTCCCACTGGCTATGTTAGTACGAATTCGAGACTATTCACCGGTCCTAACAACCTCAGCCGCATCCCGAATATTGATTTGAACGGCGGGATTAACTCACATTTCGAAATCGCCAGTTGGCCGTGGCGCAACAAGGCTGACGATTACCAAATCCGCGATGATATTTCGCTGACCAAGGGAGCTCATCAGCTCAAGTTCGGCGGAAGCTGGGCCATCTACAAAAAAGTACAGGATTTGTTCGGCACCACGCAGGGCTCGTTTAACTTTGACGGGACGTTTACCACTCCCAGCGGTTCCAAGAGTAAACCAGGCAACGACCTGGCCGATTTTCTGCTCGGCGATGCCAAGAGCTACAACGAATTGGCGGTGCAGGACAAGGGCCTCTGGAACAACGTTTCCTGGGCAATGTACGTCCAGGACAACTGGCGCGTGAACCACCGGCTGACCCTCAACCTCGGCTTGCGCTGGGACGGTGTGCCGCACACTTACGAAGCGAATAACCGCATGGGGAACTTCTATCCCAGCCTCTATAACACAGCTAATAAGGCCACGTTCAACACGAACGGTACCATCTGCAGTTCGGGCAATCCGGCTACGGATCCCGGCTGTTCGGCCATCAGTCCCGGCCTCGGAACCAGCCCAAACTCGATTCTGGCTGGCGTTCCTCTGTACTTGAACGGTATTGGCATCCCTGGCCAGAACGGCGTTCCCAAAGGTCTGGTGAACAATCACTGGGCCGCCTTTGGTCCACGCATTGGCTTCGCATACGACCTCACCGGCAACGGCAAGACCGTGGTCCGCGGCGGCTTCGGCATAATGTACGAGCGCATCCAGGGCAACGACATGTACAACGCCGGCCCCAATATTCCGTTCAGCCTGGGCGTCACCCTCAACAACGTGGAGATGACGAACCCGGGTATTTCGCTTGCCAGCGGTTCGGCGGCAGCCAAGCCGATTAACGCCGCGGATATAACTGGGCTCGGCGTAAACAACTACAAGCTTCCGGCGAGTTACCAGTACAGCTTCGGTGTGCAGCATGCGCTAAATGCTAAGTCTGTTCTGTCGGTTTCCTATGTCGGAAACCAGAACCGCCATCAGAACGACTACAGCGAATACAATCTGCCGAGCGCCAGTGCGCTGCCGGGACTCATCGGCGGTACGACCAAATACAATTTGGCGCCGGGCCTGCCATTTCCCGGCTTCCACTCCATTCGGCTGGCAGGCAATGAGGCCAACTCGCATTACAATGCGTTGCAGGTCGACCTCAACTCTCAGATAGGCCGTGACCTTCAGCTTCGCGCCTATTACACACTTTCGCGTGCGATCGACCCGAGCACAGGTGGCAACGGCGGGGGTGACCTCGCCAATGTGTCGAATCCCTACGCCGGGTGGGTATACGACGTGGGACCGAGCGGTTATGATCGCACGCACAATGCGGCGTTTAACTTCATCTATGACATCCCGGTTTTCCGGCGCAGTTCCAGCCGGTTACTGCGGTCCACAGTCGGTGGCTGGCAGGTTTCGGGCATCGTGGTCGTCGAGTCTGGCCTGCCAATCAACGTCGGAATCAGCGGCAACCAGAGCGGCAACGGCCTGCCAAATGCCACGAACAGGCCAAACCTGACTGGAAGTATCTCCTATCCACACACGATCGGTCAGTGGTTCGATACGACGGCCTTTACACTTCCGGCGGTCGGCGCCTTCGGTACGCTTGGCCACAACGCCCTTCGGGGACCGGGCCGCGATAACTGGAACATGTCGCTCTTCAAGAGCTTCACTTTCAGTGAAACACGTGGCAGCCGGCTGGAGTTCCGCGTGGAGAGCTTCAACACTTGGAACCACACGCAGTTCAACAACGTCAGCGCAAACCTCGGAGACAGCAAATTCGGCCAACTTACTTCTGCCTTCGACCCAAGAATCTTCCAGCTTGGAGCGAAGCTGTACTTTTGAAACTTCCATTGGAGGGTTGCAAATTCGCCTCGCTCGCACAAAATGCGAGCGGGGCTTTTGTTTTGCATAGATGCCCGTGGAAATGTCGCAGGGGTGGCCTTGTTCCTTGACGCGCTCCAAGCGCGAGACTACTCTTTAATCGGCTCTTCTCAGTTATTTATGCCTCTTGCGAAGCAACGCGGGCCTCTTCGGCTTGCCCGATTCCTGCTGACTCTAGCTGTTTGCCTTATTGTGCTGCGTCTTCCCGCTCGATGCCAGGACAGCGGCGCCGAGGGCACTGTTCTGCGTGGCAACAGAGCTGAAATCGCAGTAACCGTGCGCGACAGTTCCGGGGAGGCCATCTCCGCTCCAGCGACTGTAAAACTCTACCGAGAAGGAGTGCCAGCGGACCAGGGCGCAATCTCACACGGGCGCGCGTTCTTCATTCTGCGATCGTTGGGCGATTACACGGTCGTTGTCAGCGCGACCGGATACAAGACCGTGCAAAAAGAGGTGTCCGTGCCCGTCGCCGTGAGAGCCGAAGTCGACGTTTACCTGCAACGAGAGCCGTCTTCAAACGAAAGCGCCGGCGTCCCCGGTAAGCCGCTCCTCGCTCCAAAAGTTAGGGAAGCTCTCGACAAGGGATTGCAAGCGTTAGGCGACAACAAGCCGAAGGAAGCCGAGAAGTTCGTTGATGAAGCGGCGAAGCTGGCGCCTGGACACCCCGACGTGCTGTTTGTGCAAGGCGTGCTGTACCTCAGCCTGCGCAACTGGAGTCAAGCGCAAAGTGTTCTGGAAAAGGCCTCGCAGCTGGAACCAAATAATGCGCGCGTTCTGGGAGCACTGGGAATGGCTCTCACGGACCAGGGGAAATACGACGAAGCCATTCCCCCGCTCGAGAAATCGTTGCAGATGCAAACTGGCGGGTGGGAGACGCATTGGGCGCTCGGCAAATCGTATTACTATCGCCAGCAATATGATCAGGCGCTGAAAACGTCGCAGCAGGCGCTGGCCGAGTCGAACGGGAAGGCCCCCCAAATCGAGCTCCTTGTTGCGCAGTCACTCACCGCTGTAGGACGTTACGACGATGCGGCGCAGACTCTGCGTGATTTTCTGAAGAGCCACAGCGATCGCCCGGAAGCCGCGACCGCGCGACGCTGGCTGGATGGCCTCGTGAAGAACGGGAAAATTCGGCGAGAGTAGAACCCCCGCCGCGGCAAGTTTTTGTAGCCTAGGCTTTGGGGCCGGAGGCCTTTTCGATCCGTCTTGACGGTGGACTGTCCCCGGAGATGATATAAGGATACGCTGGCTCTGCTGAGTTCACTTTTATACTCTTATGAAGATGTGGAAGCTAGGCTGTGTCACCTTCGTATTGTTCTCAGGCCCCCTCGCGAATGCCCAGACAGCAACTCCAACCCAGGCGCTGGCGCTGGAACAACAGGGAAAACTCGCCGAAGCGGAGAAGAGCTGGCGTCAGATTACGCAAGCGGACCCACGGGATGCGGCCGCGTTCGCGAGCTTAGGCCTGGTTCTCTCAAAGCAAGGAAAGTACGGGCAAGCGGTTCCAGCCTACAGAAAAGCGATCGCTCTGAATCCGAAGCTGCCGGGAGTTCACCTGAATTGGGGACTGGCTGAATTCAAACAGCAGCATTTCGATGCGGCAATCGCTCCGCTGAGCGCGGCCCTCGCGGATGACTCTAAGAACCTGCAAGTGCTCACGCTGCTGGGCCTAAGCTGCTATGGAGCTAATCGCTTTGCGGACGCCGCGAAGTACCTCGAGTTACCCGCCAAATCTGATCCAACAAATATAGAACTGCACCGCGTATTGGCGCAAAGCTGTTTGTTGGCGAAGAAATACTCCTGCGCGTTGGATGAGTTCCGCCAAATTCTAGAGCAAGATCCTGACTCGGCAGCCGTGCATATGCTGAGCGGCGAAGCACTGGATGGTTTGGGCCGAACGGTGGAGGCCATACCCGAGTTTGAAGCAGCCGCAAAGGCCGCCCCTCGCGAACCTAACGTCCATTTCGGCCTCGGCTACCTGTATTGGAAGCAGCACAAGTATGACGAGGCCAAGGCCGCCTTAGAGGCTGAATTGAGCATTGACCCTGCCAACGCACAAGCCTTGGCCTATCTGGGGGACATCGAGCTGAAAAGAAACGCTCCAGAAAAAGCGCTACCCCTGCTCAACAAGGCGATCCACTTGAAGAACGACATTCGCATAGCCTATCTGGACATCGGCGCCATTCTTTCGGAGCAAAAGAGATACCAGGAGGCCCTGGTTGCGTTGCTGCGCGCGGAGAAGTTGGATCCCGCTCAGCCCGACGCCCATTACCGGCTGGCGCGCCTCTACCGCGCTATGGGAAACGTGGCAGCGGCAGAGCGGGAGTTTGCCAGGGTTGGCGAGCTGAATGAAAAGGCCGAGGACATGGCGCCGAAAATGTCCGGTCCGTTGCCTGCCTTGCCCCAGTAGAGGCCTCTAGTCTCCCGCGGCTGGACGATTCCTCGTGACTCGTACGAGTTTTCCAGGTGAACTGCACGGGGGACAAAACCCGTTTCGGTATAATGTTGCTCATGACTGGTTACCCGCCTCGATCAATTGGTTTCCTGATTTTCTTGTCGATTCTGGCGCCGCTGATCCCCATGGTTTTGACGGCACATCCCCAGGGCCCGCAGCGTGTTCCGGTGCCTGTCCCGCCGCCAGCGAAGCGCTCTCTGCAAGACAAGAAAGACCGCAGCGCCTTGCCGCCCGTCCCCACCTTCAAGGACGTCGCCAAAGACGTCGGCCTTACAGCCGTCCATATCGCTGCGCCGGAAGCACACTACGTGATCGACTCCACCAGCGGCGGCGCCGGCCTATTCGATTGCGATGACGATGGCCGCCTCGACATCGTACTCGTGAACGGTTCCACCGTTGAACGCATGCGCACCGGCGGCGACCCCCTGGTCACTCTCTACCACCAGGAGCCCGACGGCACCTTCAAAGACATCACCAAGGAAGCAGGGCTGACGCACCGCGGCTGGGGCATGGGTGTGGCTGTCGCCGACTATGATAATGACGGCAAGCTCGATCTATTTGTGACTGGCTTCGGCGGCAGCGCACTCTATCACGGCCTTGGCAACTGCAAATTCGAGGACGTCACTGATAAGGCGGGAGTCGGCGGCAGTGGCTTCATGACTGGCGCAGCCTGGGGCGACTACGACCGCGACGGTTTCGTCGACCTCTTCGTCTCTCGCTATTCCCATTTGGACATGAACAATCTTCCCCAATTCGGTAGCAACAAATTCTGCCGCTTCAAAGGCATCCTTGTGCAGTGCGGCCCCTGGGGCCTCGAAGGCGAAAGCGATTTCCTCTATCACAATCGCGGCGACGGCACGTTTGAAGAAGTTTCCGTCAAAGCCGGCGTCCATGATGAAATCGGCTACTACGGTCTCGGCGTCATGTGGGTTGATTACGACGACGATGGCTGGCCCGATCTCCTGGTCGCCAACGATTCCGTTCCCAACTACCTCTACCACAACAACCACAACGGGACCTTTACGGACGTGGGCATGCTTACGGGCGTGGCTCTCAGCGGCGAAGGGATGGAGCTTGGCAACATGGGAGTGGACTGGGGCGATTATGACCACAGCGGCCGCCTGAGCTTCTTTGTCACCCATTTTGAGGAGCAGCCCAACTCGCTCTATCACAATGTGGGTCAGCAAGGATTCGACGACGTGAGCTGGACTTCCGGCGTCGGACAGCCCAGCTACCCGTATGTAGGCTGGGGCACCGGCTTTTTTGATATGGACAATGACACCTGGCTCGATATTCTCGTCGCTAACGGCCACGTCTATCCACAGATCGACACCTTGGAGACTGGTCCACGCTTTCGAGAACCGCTGCTGCTGCATCGCAACAATCGCGACGGTACTTTTGATGAAGTCTCCAAGGAGTCCGGCCTCTCCGCTCTTCCTCTCCATTCGCGTCGCGGCGCGGCCTTTGGCGACGTCTTCAACACCGGCAACATCGATGTTCTGCTTCTAAATGTTGGCGAGGCGCCTTCACTCCTGAAGAACATGAACGCCAGCGGATTTCATCGCGTTTTGTTCAAGCTCATCGGCACCAAAAGCAACCGCGCGGCGATCGGCGCGCGCGTGACGATTCGCGCGGCAGGTATCAAGCAGTTCCATGAAGTCCACGGCGGAGGAAGTTATCTCTCGCAAAACGATTTGCGTCTACACTTTGGCCTTGGCACCGCGAAAAAAATGGAATCCGTGGAGATTCGCTGGCCCAACGGTACAGTTGAAACGCTCCAGAACGTGGCCGCCGACTGTATTTACACCATCGTGGGGGGTGCAGGCATCCGCGATACCAAAAACTTGCCGCCACCGGTAGGTGGAGCGACGAATGGTGCCCGTTAAGTCCCATTTCGGCTCTACGATGCTGCATCGTTTTTCGAAGGCCGTGTTGCTATTTGTTTTTTCTGCGGCTTTCGTCGTAACGACTCGCCCCGCCGACGATCCCGCGACTCAGCTTAAGCGTAATTTCGAGTCGGCTAAGTCCGCCCTCTCCGCCGGAGACCTCTCAGAAGCGGAGCGCCACTACAACCAGGTGATCGCCCTCGGCCTGCGGCAGCTAGCGAATCTTTCCCTCTCCGAATCCAGTTTTGACCAAGCAGCCCGTGAGTTGGATCAGGCTATGAAATTTGCTCCCAGCGATCCGGACGTTGCCGTGGATGCCGCCGTGGCATGGTTTCGTGCTGGTGATGTCAAGAAAGCACGTCAACTTGCGCAGACAGTCGCAGCGGATTATCCGCGTCACGCGCGCGCGCAGAATGTGCTTGGGCGAATCGACCTCTACCGCGGAGATTTTGACGCCGCTGTGCGCGATCTGCAGGCCTCGGTTGCACTCGAGGCAGATTTTGAGAGTTCGTACTTTCTCGGCATTGCCTACCTCAAGGCCAAGCGTTTGGCTGACGCCCAGCAATGGTTTAAGCACTTACAGGAAACCATGGGAGATTCCGCTGCCCTTCACGTCTTGTTTGGGCGCGCGTACAACATCGCGCATTTTCCTGAACCGGCAGTCGTCGAGTTTCGCAAAGCTGTCCAGCTTGATCCAAAATACCCCAACGCGCATGCCCTGCTCGGCTACTCCATTCTTGAGTTTCGCGGCGAGGAAGCCTATCCGCAAGCACGGGGGGAATTTGAACGCGAATTGAAGCTTCGCCCCGACGATTACTATTCGCTTTTCCTTCTCGGGATCTGTACCGTGGCCCTGCGCGATTTTCCTGCCGCGGAGGCCGCTCTGCTGCATGCCAAGCGGCTACATCCCGAGGAATCGTCTGCGTATCTCTACCTTGGGGAAACCTACAGCGAAACCAAGCGATTTCAACTCGCCGTCGAGGCCCTTGAAAACTATGTCCGACTGTTGCACAACCCCGAAGAAGCTCCTCGAGACGTCAGCCGCGCCTACTTTTTGCTTGGGCAGAATTTGCGCCGGCTGGGGCGTTTAGCGGAGGCCCAGGGCGCTCTTGCGAAATCTCAGCACTCTCGCGAAGCGAATTTCCGATACGACGTGCAGCACATTTTCGACGAACCCGCGGCCCCTGCAGATGGCGATAGCCACACTTCCGACCGCATTGCTGGCCTGCTCGAATCTGGCTCCCAGGACCAGAAAAAATCCGCGGAAGCGATGGCGCTGAGGGGCGTGAAGGAAAATCCCGCCGTCCAGCAGACTCGCGCACCTCAGCAAGCAGTGGTGGAACCCAAGGAGGCCAAGCAATACCGTACCTTCGCCTCAGAAATCCTCGCCAGTTCCTACAACGACCTGGGCGTAATGCGTGCCAAAGCTTCCAACTTCAAGGAGGCTTCCGAATTCTTGAAGCAAGCCGCTGCCTGGAAGCCCGATCTTCCCGGGCTCGACCGCAACTGGGGTCTCGCCGCTTATCGCGCCGAGCTTTATTCCGATGCGGTGCCTCCCCTTGGGCGCCAGCTGGCGGCTCATCCAGATGACCGTCTTGTCCGACAGCTTCTCGGCATGAGCTATTTCCTGACGGACAACTTTGTGAAGACCGCCGAAGTGCTCCAGCCTTTCGTTAATGCGCCACCGGACGACGCGGGATTGCTTCTTGCGTGGGGCACGGCCCTCGTTCGAACACGCTCTCCCGAGCAGGCCACGCGGATCTTCCGACTATTGATCGAGCAAAACGCCAACAATCCGACGGTTCATTTTTTTCTCGGTCAGGCTTATGCTCAAGAAAAAGATTATTCAAACGCGTTAAGTGAATTCAAGACGGCGCTGCAAATCGACGCACGGCTTCCCGAAGCGCACTATTTCATGGGGCTGGTGCATCTTCGTCAGAGTGATTTCGAATCGGCAGCCGCGGAATTCCGTTCCGAACTGGAGATTCGCCCCGGCGATCCCGTCACCAGCTATCACCTTGGCTACACGCTTCTCATGCAGGGCCACGCGGACCAGGCGGCGGCGCTTTTGCGCGAAGTGGTTCAGGCCAAGCCCGATTATGAAATGGCGCGGTTCGAACTTGGCCGCGCGCTCCTGCAGCAAGGCGACGCCGCTGGCGCCATCGAAAGTCTGGAAGCTGCAAAAAAACTTTCCCCGGATCGTGACGCTACTTATTTTCAATTGAGCCAGGCTTATCGCCGAGTCGGCCGGTTGGACGAGGCGCAGCAGGCCCTCGAGGCGTATCAAAAACTCATTGAGACGAACAGGTTGAAGAAACGTGAGAGTCTCGAAGCGGACAAACCTTGATGCGCACTGGCCCTGATGCGCTCGAATCCATCCGCCGGGAAGCCGTTTTCAATGGAGAAACGCTGCTCGCAACTTTTCCGTAACTGCGATTCCGCTCGATGTATTGTTAACATGGTGCCCAAGCGAAGGGCCTTCAAACTGCCATGAAAAAGTTGCGCTTCTTAGTTTCGCTCACGACGGACGACAACGACTATCAAGTCGAACAGGCGAAGTCGGCCGAGCAGATGGCCCGCCAATTGGGCGTGGACATCCAGACCGTCTATGCGGATAACGACGCCATTACGCAGAGCACGCAGATCCTGAAAGCAATTCAGGCTGACGAGACTCAGCGTCCTGATGCCGTTGTCTTTGAACCTGTCGGCGGCACTGCGTTGCCGCAGGTCGCCCGGGCGGCTGTGGCCGCGGGCGTCGGGTGGGCGGTGTTGAATCGCGACGCCAGTTACATCCCGGAACTGCGCCGGTCGTCTTCCGCTCCCGTTTTCGGTGTAAGTTCCGACCATCTGGAAATCGGCCGTATTCAGGGCCGCCAATTTGCCGCGCTTCTGCCTAAGGGCGGTTCCATCCTTTATATTCAGGGACCGGCGGAAAACTCGGCAGCCAAGGAACGCACTACGGGAATGCAGGAGACTAAACCTTCAAATATTCACTTCACATTGCTGAGAGCGCAGTGGACCGAGGAAAGCGCCCAGCGATCAGTGCGCTCCTGGCTCAAATTGAGCACTTCGCAAAAAGCGACCATTGACGTGATTGGCGCGCAGGATGATTCGATGGCCATCGGCGCCAGAAAAGCGTTTGAAGAATTGCCGAACGAATCGGAACAGGAGCGCTGGCTGAAACTTCCCTTTACCGGCTGCGATGGCTTGCCGAAAACTGGCGAGGCATGGGTGCGCAGCGGGCTGCTGGCGGCGACTGTTTTTGTTCCTCCCAACACGGGCATGGCGATCGATATGCTCTTCCAAGCCATTCAGAACCGCAAACCCGCCGCCGAGCGTGCCCTTACTGTCCCGGTCTCCATTCCAGCCCTAGAACAGCTGAAACCACGCTAATTGTTAGACTCGTTCAAAATTCTGCCCTAACGTCCGTCACGGCTGTTCGTTCACGGCCCTCTCCAGCGGTGGAGCAATTCTATAAACAGGTCCGTTCCAGAACACGGGAGTTGGTCCGCTTTTCCAGAGTGAGTGCGGTGCGAAGAGCAAAGCCTCATCCCAATGAAACCCTTTGCTTACGCAGCAGTCCGGGTGCGACTGTCCCGGCTTCTGCTCCGCGATTCGAGCTAGTTCTGCAGCGACAAGATGTTTCGGATCCCAAAACTGTCGCGCGCGCTGGTCCGGAATCCGGGCCAGCGTGCTGCCGCTTGGCGGCCTCCAATCGGTCGCAAGGATCGGCTCCCAAACAACCAGCACGCGCGCCTTCCGGTTCGGGTACCGAGCAAGGACTTGCTCGGCTGCGGAAGCCCCCCGCAAACAGGCAGGTCAAGTTGGGGACAACAGCAGCACGATCCGGAGAGCATCGGTATCGCGGTCAAAGGCAGTGGCGAACTCGTGCAAATCTGCGTTCGAGAGCACCGCGAGAGGTTCCTGGCCGGCGGGCACCGAGGATGGCCCCCAAAGATACACAACCGTAAGGAGCAAAACGAACACCATCACCGCGATAATGATTGCTCGCTTCTTCATTTCTAGAACCGATTCGCAATGATGCCGGCGATTTCCTGTGGGAACAGAATCATCCCCACGACGACAATCACTGCGGCCCAAAGCAACACGTTGCCAATCCATCTGCCCCGGAGCGCGCACTGTTTAGCGCGATGCTGCTGCCAGAATCCGAGGCCCAGCAGCACAACGGAGAGTCCCAGAAGCCACGGACGCAGCGTGGTGAAGAAAGCGCTCGCTGCGCCAGCTCCGAGAGCGGCGGCGAATCCCAGCGGAAGGCAGCAACTAATCGTCGCGACGGAACTCAAGATCGCCGCCAGTGAAGCCGAGATTCCCGTTCCTTGTTTCACGCTCTGTCCTCTTGCAGGGCCTCGATCACTGCCCGGTGAATCATTTCCTCCGGCGGAAGACCGGCTTGTTTCGATCCGGGATACAAACGGCAACTAAGCGCGAAATTTCTTGTCTTCTGCGTCTCTCCCGCCACGTCTCGTCCATTGATTCGGATGGTCGGGGAGCCAGGGAATTTGAGCTCGCCAGCCATTCTTTCGTCCTTGACGAGCACTTCTTGGACTTTTTCCGCGAGACCTTCTGCCAGCAGGATATCTTTGACCAAGCGCACAGCCGCTGGATGAGAAGGGCATTCCGCGACATATAAAACCTCAACTTTCACTTTTGCTCTCCGCCTTCCGCAGATTTCTTTCCCTTAAAATCGGGCAATGAGCGTGCCGCTTGTGCAGCTCTCGCTTGCAACTGCGCAGAGCCAATCGCAATTCGTTCTCGAGCCCATGAAGGTCGGCAAGTTTCTGCCGGACATCCGTGAGCTTTTCTTGCAATCGACGCTGCACCGGCGCACAAGGCTGCAAGCGATTTGCCCGCAGTCTCAAGAGCGCTCGAATCTCGCTGAGCCTGAAGCCCAGGCCCTGGACGCGACGGATAAAGGCCAGCGTCTCCACCTCGTTTTCACCGTATCTCCGGAAACCTCCAGGCGTCCTGGGAGGCGCTGGAAGCAAACCGTTGCGCTCGTAGAAGCGAATCGCATCAACGCTGAGCCCAATTCTTTTAGCGACCATGCCAATCTGCATTGCTCTTGCTCCTCTCCAGAACCTACACCCTGGAGTATAGTCCAGAGTCAAAGTGTTCTTTGCTGGTTCTCCCCGTCGGTCTGAACCCTTTAGAAAAACGATTTTCGACGCTTGTTTACGCGTCACATTGACGTATAATGCGGCGGAAACATTGGTGCTCACTCCACTACTGCGCTCGTCGAGGAGACGCATGAAGAAGCAATCTGAGAACTCCGCCATCGGCCGGCGGGAGTTTTTGGCTGCCACGAGTGGTTTGCTGGCGGCTGCGGTTCCCGGCGGTGAGATGCTGGCACACGCGGCAAATTCCGAGGATCCAATTTCCGGCGCTCCTGCGGCAAAGCCAGCCGGCAACTTGCGCAAAATCCCTATCGGCGTGTTCGATCCCGTTTACGACCATCTCTCCTTGGATGCTATGTTGGACAAAGTCACGGCCCTAGGTCTGGAAGCCATGGAGATTGGCACCGGCGGCTATCCCAATAATCGGCATTGCCCGCTCGACGACCTCGTCAAGGATCGCGCTCAGGCCAAAGCCTGGCTGAAAAAGTTTGAGGACCGCGGGATTCGTGTCGCCACTCTTAGTTGCCACGGCAATCCCATTCATCCCGATCCCCAGCACGCCCAGAAAGATATCGATACGTTCCGCAAGACCGTTCTCCTTGCTGAAATGTTGGGAGTGAAAGTGATCGTCGGTTTTTCCGGCTGTCCGGGCGGCACTCCACAGGATACCCAGCCGAACTGGATTACCTATCGCTGGCCTCCCGAGTACGCCAAGATGCAGGACTGGCAGTGGAAAGAAAAAATCATTCCGTATTGGAAGGATGCAGCGAAATACGCGCGCGAACACGGCGTCAAGCGTCTCGCATTTGAGATGCATCCGAATTTCGCCGTTTATAACCCGCGCACGCTAATGAAACTCCGCGAAGCCGTCGGCGAAGAGATCGGCGCGAATTGCGATCTAAGCCATCTCTTCTGGCAGGGTTGCGATCCTGTTGAAGTCATCCACTTTCTGGGGAAACAGGGCGCACTTTTCCACGCGCACATGAAAGACACCGTTTTTTTTCCCGAGAATGTCAATAAGTACGGAGTGCTGAACTTTGCGTTCGAGACCAACGAACTGGACCTGGCCTCGGAAACTTTTCGAGCCGTGGGCTACGGCCACGGCGCCGGTCTTTGGAAGTCGATCGTCAAAGCCTACATGGACATTGGTTTCGAAGGCATTCTCAGCATCGAGAACGAAGACCCCATTCTCGCGGGGGAAGTGGGAGTCGAGCGGGCCGCTTACGTTTTGAAAAACGTGCGCAAGGAGCTTTTGGGCGAATAGCACGCTCTTCCGCGCGGGGCTTGATTTTGCGCCGCGGGGAGCGACAATATTCTGCGTGTGATCGGGCCGGGGGAGGATCAATGCAAAGGCGTGAAGCTTTAAAACTACTTTTGGCTGGCGGTGTTTTACCAGCAGTACCGACTGATTTATTGGGATTTTTCCGCGATGCCCACCCGGCGTCCGGCTACACGCTGCGTACGCTCAACCCGCATCAGAATGACACAGTCGTCGCGATGATCGATCAAATTATTCCTGAAACGGATACGCCCGGCGCCAAGGCCGCGCGCGTCAATGAATTCATCGACGTCATCCTCACCGAATGGGCCGATGAAGAAGAACGGAAGAACTTTCTCGACGGTCTTGCCGGCGTCGACAAACAAAGCAACGAACTGTTCGGAAAGAATTTCGTCGATGCTTCGCACGCGCAACAAGTCACACTGCTTCGCTCCATGGACGAATCCATTGCCGCACAAAGCGCTCGCCGACGGCGACGACACGGAAATACCATTCCGGAGGACCGTGACAAGCAGCTTCGAGGGGATTTCTTCAACGTCTTCAAAGGCATCACGCTTCACGGCTACTACACTTCTGAGATCGGCTTCACGCAAGAATTGAAACTGGAAATTATTCCGGGCGCTCATCACGGCTGTGTGTCTTTGCCCGCGGAAAAGAAAGCGTAGGGGGAGACTCACATGGCCACCAATACGTACGACGCGATCATTGTCGGCTCGGGCATCACCGGCGGCTGGGCGGCCAAAGAGCTTACCGAAAAAGGACTGAACACGCTGATTCTGGAAGCTGGCCGCACCATCGTTCCTGAGAAGGACTACGTCGAGCACGTTCCGGTGTACGACTTGAAATATCGCGGATGGGACAATCGCGCGGAACGCCAGCGGACGCAACCCATTCAGCGCGAGGTTTATTACGCTTGCGACGAATACTCCAGCAAGTTTTTCGTCAATGACCTAGAAAATCCTTACACCTCCGCTCCCGGCAAGCATTTTTCCTGGATTCGCGGCCGCCAGGTGGGCGGAAAATCGCTCACTTGGGGGCGCCAGAGCTATCGCTGGAGCGATCTCGACTTTGAAGCGAATTTGAAGGACGGAGTCGCGGTCGATTGGCCGATCCGCTACGCCGACATCGCACCCTGGTATGACTATGTGGAAGAGTTCGCCGGCATCAGCGGCCAGTCCGAAGGCTTGCCGCAATTGCCCGACGGAAAATTTCTGCCTCCGATGGAAATGACCTGTGTCGAGCAGGATTTTCGCGACGCGCTCGCCAAACATTTTGATGATCGCATGATGACCATCGGCCGCGCGGCCGTGCTCACGCGCGTTCACAAAGGGCGCGCTGCCTGTCACTATTGCGGCGTTTGCCATCGCGGCTGCATCACCGGTTCCTATTTCAGCAGTCTCAGTTCCACGCTTCCTGCGGCGCAAAAAACCGGGCGCTTCACGATTCGGCCGTACAGCGTCGTCCACAGCCTCATCTTTGATCCAAAAACCCGCCGTGTAAGCGGTGTTCGCGTGATCGATGCGCAAACCAAGGGCCCTCTCGAATTCAAGGCCCGCGTGTTTTTCCTTTGCGCTTCCACGCTGGAATCCACACGCATTCTCCTGAATTCTGCCACGCCAGAATTTCCCAACGGTCTCGCCAATTCCAGCGGCGAGCTCGGCCACAATCTCATGGACCATCACATGGGCGCGGGAGCCGGCGGCGAAATGCCGGGCCACGAAGACAAAATGCCTTTTGGCAACCGCCCAAATGGTATTTACGTCCCGCGTTTTCGAAACGTGAAGACCAAGCAGAAAGAATTTCTCCGCGGTTACGGCTACCAGGGCGGAGGAAGCCGCGACGGCTGGTCGGCCAACGCCGCGAAGGCCGGTATCGGCGTGGAATTCAAGAACTCCATCAAAATGCCCGGCCCGTGGCGCTTGGGATTGGGCGGCTTCGGCGAGTGCCTGCCCTATCACAATAACTACGTCGAACTGGACAAGGAGAAGCTGGACGCTTGGGGCATCCCCACGTTGAAAATTAACTGCGCCTGGGGCGACAACGAGCACGCGATGTCGAGAGACATTGCCGTCCAGGCCGCGGAAATGCTCGCCGCAGCCGGCGCCAAGGATATTTATGTCTACCAAGACATTTCCTCGCCCGGTCTGGGCATTCACGAAATGGGCACGGCGCGCATGGGTCGCGATCCCAAAACTTCCGTCTTGAACGAACACAATCAGACGCATGATGCGAAAAATCTTTTCATGACCGACGGCGCGTGCATGACTTCTGCGGCATGCGTCAACCCTTCGCTCACGTATATGGCGCTGACGGCGCGCGCCTGCGACTTTGCGGTTTCTGAACTCAAGAAAAATAATCTGTAGGGAGATAGCGTCCCATGCCTCAAGTAATCCGTTCCCCAAAGCAATATGACGTTTGCATCATCGGCTCCGGCGCGGGCGGAGGCATGGCTGCCAAGATTCTCACCGAGGGTGGCCTGAACTGCGCGCTGCTGGAAGCCGGGCCGAACGTAAATCCTGAAAAAGATTTCAAGATGCTGATGTGGCCGTACGAAGCGCCGCATCGCGGCGCCGGCGTCGGCGGCCATGCGCGCGAAAATTTCGGCGAGTTCCTTGCTCCGAATGGCGCGTGGAAAATCGAAGGTGAGCCGTACACTTCCGCTCCCGGCTCGCGCTTTGAGTGGTTTCGTTCCCGTATCGTGGGGGGCCGCACCAATCACTGGGGACGCATCGCGCTGCGCTTTGCCCCCATTGATTTCAAGTCGGCAACGCGCGACGGTCTCGGCGACGATTGGCCCATCACTTACCAAGATCTCGCGCCGTATTACGACAAAGTGGAAGGCTACATCGGTGTTTTCGGAACGAAAGAGAATGTTTCCAGCGCGCCCGACGGCGTCTTTCTGCCTCCACCCAAGCCGCGTTGCACGGAATTGATGGTCAAGAAAGCGTGCGACAAGCTCAACATTATTTGCATTCCGTCGCGCCTCGCGATCCTCACGCGTTCGGTCAACGGCCGCCTGCCTTGCCATTATTGCGGCCAGTGCGGCCGCGGCTGCATCACGGCTTCCAATTTCAGCTCCAGCCAGGTTCTGCTGCCGCCCGCGATGAAAACGGGAAAGCTCACCCTGATTACCGGCGCGATGGCCCGCGAAATTATCGTCAACAAAGAAGGCAAAGCCGAAGGCGTCTCGTACGTGGACAAAGCCACGCGCACGGAAAAGCGCATCAACGCGCGCGCCATCGTGGTGGCCGCCAGCGCCTGCGAATCCGCGCGTCTGTTGCTGAATTCCAAGTCCACAGTATTTCCAACCGGCATCGCCAATTCTTCTGGAACCGTCGGCAGGTATCTCACCGATTCGGTCGGCAGCAGCGGTTCCGGCTACTTCCCGCAGCTCGAGAAGATGCCGCCGCACAATCACGACGGGGTTGGCGGCATGCACATGTACATGCCCTGGTGGAAATTCGACCGCAAGAATGATTTTCCGCGCGGCTATCACATCGAATTTGGCGGCGGACGCGAGATGCCCGGTGTTGGCATGTTCTACGGCCTGTGCCGCGATGAAGAAGGCTACGGCGCCACATTAAAGCAGCGCGCTCGCCAGGTTTACGGCACGCACATCGGGTTCGCGGGCCGCGGCGAAATGCTGCCCAATCCGGACACGTACTGCGAGATCGATCCCGACGTTGTCGATCAATGGGGCATTCCCGCGCTGCGCTTCCACTTCAAGTTCTCGGACTACGAATTGCTCCAGGCCAAGGACATGCAAGAAACGTTTCGCGCCATCGTGGAAACCATGGGCGGCGAATACCGCACCAAAACTACTATTCACGGCGAGTATCCCTTCGGGATTGAGCCGGGCGGAAAGATTATTCACGAAGTGGGCACCGCGCGCATGGGCGCCGACCCGAAAACGTCCGTGCTCAATGGCTTCTGCCAGGCGCACGACGTGAAAAATTTGTTTGTCACCGATGGCGCGTCGCTGGTCACTAACCCGGATAAGAATCCGACGCTGACCATCATGGCGCTCTCCTGGCGCGCGTCCGAGTATCTCCTCGACGAAGCCAAGAAAGGGAATTTGTAGAGACAGGGCTTCAACCCTGCTCTTTCAAATGAGGAACGCACATGCATAACGAATCTATCTCTCGCCGCGACATCCTGCGCACTTTGGCTGTCACCGCCGCCGGCTCGGTCCTGAAAGTCATTCCCGCCGAGGCCGCTGAGTACGTCCACCAGATGGTGCACAAAGAAAAGGCTGCCGCTCCCGCGGGAGCGTACACGCCGAAATATTTTTCGGCGTCGCAGTACGCCACGCTGACATTTCTTTGCGACACCATCATCCCCAAGGACGAAAAATCCGGCGGCGCTGTGGAAGCGGGAGCGCCGGAGTTCATCGATCTGCTCACCAGCGAGAATCCCGAATATCAACTAAGGCTCGGCGGCGGTTTCTTCTGGCTGGACGCCGCTTGCAGCGACCGCTACGGCAAAGTCTTTATGGAATGCACGCCGGAACAGAAGAAGGAAATTCTGGACTTGATTGCGTTTCGCAAAAACGGCAAGAAGGATCCCTCGCTCAGCCAGGGAGTGGCTTTCTTTTCTTTCCTGCGCAATATGACCTGCGATGGCTTCTACACCAGCAAGATCGGCATCGCTGACCTGCAATATATGGGGAATGTCCCGCAGCGCGAGTTCCTCGGCTGCCCGCCGCCGCCGGAATTCTGAGCAGTCGTTGCAGCGTCCGCCTTCGCAGGCGGGCCGCACTTCACTTCAGCCATTCGCCCAACACTGGGGGAGGCGCCTTCTTTTTGCCTGCGTCTTCTCGCCTGGGCCTTCCCGGCCGTTTCCCCACCTTCTTCAGCTGGGCGATATCTTCTTTGCTCCACAGCCGTATGTGCACCGGCCGGATCAGCTCCGGCCCTTTGATTTTTCCCACTGCCATCCACGTCTGCAGCGTTTGCCGCGATACTCCGGCTCGCTTGGCCGCCTCTGCCGTCGTGTACAGCCTCTCCCCCTTCCGCTTTTCTTCGTGCTGCTTGATCACTCTTGCCAGATACTGCATCGCGGCTCGCTCCTCCTGCCATTTCCTGGCACCACCCTCGGCCTTTGAGGATGAGCGCGTTCACCCAATTGCCCTCAAGACCGCTTACCAGTCGATTTTATCCGGGAAGAATTCAGAGACGAGCTCTTGATAGTAAGGCAGGATTTCCTTCACGTTGGGGCGCTCGCGGCCTTTCGAGTAGAGGTCGTAGGGATTGAACTTGCGCACCCACTCGAACATCGGTTCGTCGTGGTCATTCATCAGGTGGCGGTAAGCGCCATGCTTGTGCGCCGCGTAGAACGAATGATACCGGAGCATGTACTGCGCTTCTTCGGGCAGGTATTTCTGCGTCACGCGAAAAATGTATTCGTCGTGTCCAAACGAGAGGTGCGCGTTATCCAAGCCGCAGTGCGGCTCGTAGACTCCATATTGCGTCTGGTACTCGGGCTTGCCGCTGTCTGGATTGGCGGCAAAGAACTCCGGAAAAACCACCTGATCTGAGTATGCGCAGCCCACGGGAAACGTATCGCCGACGACGGCCCACTGCGGCTCGCCATAGAGGCAGAGAACCTTTCCAAGATCGTGCACAAAGCCGGCGAGTATGAACCACCGCGGATGGCCGTCCTTGCGAATCGCTTCCGCGGTCTGCAGCAGGTGCTCGATCTGCGTCACATCGGTATCGGGATCGCTGTCGTCCACTAAAGTGTTCAGGTACTCGGCCATTTCCCAGATGCTCTTTTTCCCGCGCTTCAGGCCGCAGTATTCGGCTTTCTTCTTCAGGACGAAATCCAGCGTCTGGTATTTGTGGTTTTGCCGGTAGAACTCCGTCACCGTGGGATTGGCGTCGGCTTTATAGTTCCGGAACTCTTCTTCCGATTTGCCCTGCCGGTAGCGGGTGGCGACAAAATCGTCCCACTCATCCAGCTCCTTCAGCGGCGCTTGGTCTTCTTCGAGAGGCGCCTGAACTTCCTTTAGAGGTGAATGTTCCTGGGTCTGTTTCATAGCCGTACTCCTGTTCCGATTATCAGCCCTTGCCCTTCGCCGCACAATAGGAGGCTTCTCCCAGCGGCCATGTCCGGCACCCGTCACTTCGAGCCTGGCGGTCGGCGGGAGTGCGCTTCCTGTTAGCGGCGAGGGCTGGTATGTGAGAAATGGAGCTGATTGGTAATGTAGACAAGAACGGCGGCGCGACGCGGGGAGATGCGCCCGCTAGTAACAAGCAGAAGAAGGCGAGACAGAAACTGCTTCACCTGTACAGTAGACGTCAGCTCGGAAGGTTGGCCAAGGAGTTCTGCGGAGAAATCTTCAGCGTCATCATGAGCGTGCCTGCGGGAGAGCTCGGCCGCGGCACTCATGGTGAAGTGACGGAGACAAAGCCCGAGTTGAGAATCCGAGCCAGGAAGGCGGCAGCGCTTACCGTTGGGGAAGCGATGGTTGCAGCGGCCCGGTTCGGCGCCGGTTCTGACAAGAGGCAAGAGCGTGGAACTGTGAGAGTTTGTGTTCATTTTTTCCTCGGTGAGGGGGTACCCCCCACATGAAAATGCATGAGTGTCAAAACAAAGGAGTTACAAAAAAAGCATTTCGTAACCGTTTGATTCTAAAGGGCGCGATTTTGGTTGGTCTGGGCCGGCAAGGCGGAAATGGCGGCCTTGAAAAGAAAAGCGGGAGCAAGCTCCCGCGCCCCACACGTAGTTATCTACACCGTTAAGTATAGTATGAAATCGAGAAAAGTCAAGGAAAATTTTGGCGACGAGTTTGCCGAGAGGGGCGCAGCATGCTGCGCCCCTACACATAATTAAGCAGGGCGAGGTGAACCTGGCGTTAGGATTTGATTTGGTTGGAGGCGGCGTCCCAGGTGACGGCGGCTCCGCGGAAATAGGATTGATTTGCCATGTGGCAAGCGAGCGCGGCGTTGTGGCCGAAGACGGTGTCTTCCGTAACTTGCTGATGGTTGCGCGCGCCCTGGAAAAATCTCCAGAGGTGGGGCTTTTCAGCGTCCCAGGATTCGCCACGATAGCTGAATCCCTCCCTGATGGGTTCCTTGCCGGGCTTGGGGTCGTGCTCCTCGTGCCACTTTTTGAGATAGGCTTCGCGCATCGCTTGCGGATAGCCGGAAGTGTAATAGCTGGGAGATTCGTCTTCGCCGGATTGCGGGAAATAAGTGATGGCGTATTCGGTGACTTCGAGAATGCCTTTAGAGCCCTGGAAGCGGTAAATCTCCGGCGTATCACATCCGAGATTGAGGCGCAGATAAATGGGAGCACGCCCGTAATCGAACAGCGTGGCGTGAACATCGGGCATGTTGCGGCCGTCTTTGAAGCGCAGGATATCGCCGAGAGCCATGGCGCGCTTAGGAGGCTCGTTCCAGCCGAGCATAAAGTTCATGCCGCTGACGAGATGGACGAGAAGATCGCCGGCGAGCCCGGTGCCATATTCCTTCCAGCAGCGCCAGCGCGCGAAATACTTGGGCGACATGTCCGGATCCCAAGCGCGCTTGGTGGCGTCGCCCTGCCAGGTGTCCCAATCGAAATTGCCGAGGGAAAGATCGGGAGGAGGAGGATACACCCACGCGCCGGTGGGATCGTTGCGGCCCAGCGAACCTTCAACGAGAGTGAGCGTGCCGACGATGCCGTTGGCGAGAAGCTCTTTGGCTTTTGCACAGATCACGGAGCTGACGCGCTGCGAACCAATTTGCACGACGCGGCCGGTTTTCTTCGCTGCGGCGACCATGGCGACCCCGTCGGCGGGGGAATGGGACATGGGTTTTTCGCAGTAAATATCTTTTCCGGCGCTGACGGCGTCGACCACGACTTGCTTGTGCCAATGGTCAGGGACAGCGGCGATGAGGCAATCAATTTCCTTGTTGTCGAGAAGATCCTTGTAGCGGCGCGTAGTGGGAATTTTCTTGCCGACAATTTCCTGCGCGAGCGTGTGGCGGCCATCGTAAAGATCGCAAGCAGCAACGCATTCGACTCCGGGGAGCTGGATGGCGTCGCGAAGCAAGCCGGAACCCTGCATGCCGATGCCGATGATGCCGAAGCGCAGGCGGTCGCTCGGCGGCGTCGATTGCAAGGGCAGAGGAATGTGCTCCGGCTCAAGAAAAATGGCGGGCGAAGCCGCGAGCGCGCCAGCGGCCCCAGCGGTGCGATGGAGAAATTGACGGCGGGAGAGATCCTTGGTCATAGCGTTCTCCTGAAAAAAATTGAAGCCGAAAGTCAAAGAAAAAGCCTCAGGCCTAAAGGCTTGAGCTACAACAACGAAAATCTAATGCAGCGGCTGGACGCTGACTTCCTTGAAAAAGACAATGTCGTTGTCGCTGTGATTCTGGAGGCCGATGTAGCCCTCATTGGGCCGAGAGCCGCGCTGCGGTTCGAAATTGAATTTGCGCTCGGGAACGGGCTGGCCTTCGGTGTAGTCCGTGACGGTGACATCGTTAAGAACAACGATGGTGCGCGGGCCGTCGAGCGTGATGACCATGGTGTTCCACTCGGGGCCGGGCTTACCAGGCTTGGCGAGCGGCTTGGTCAGGGAATAAAGCGTGCCGGTAACGTGATATTCGTCTTCGTTCGAAGTTTCGGGATGATTGTCGATTTGGACTTCGTAACCGTAATGAACGGGCATCCATTCCTCGCGCGGCTCGATGGGAATGCGAATGAAGACTCCGGAATTATCGTTTAAGTCGCGCATCTTGTAGACCACGCGGATGCGGCAATTGGAGAGCTTGCCGCCGGTCCAATAAAGAAGGCCCATGCCGCCGTGCGTTCGAATGAGGCCATCCTCGACGGTCATGTTGCCCGGGCCGACGTGCTTCCAGCCGGTGAGATCCTTGCCGTTGAAGAGCGGTTTCCAAGCTGGAGTTTGCGGCTGGGCGGCGGAGATGAATAAAAGAGCTGCAATCGCAAACAGAGGTGTGACTGTGAGTGGCTTGCGCATGCCGATGATTCCTCCGGCTGAAAAGGACAGGCAAGAATGCCTGTCCCACTGCTAGAAATTCAACGCGTGGAGATAGTCGTAGCTGACCTTGATGTCGTCGAACGCCGATTTCGGTTCATCGTTTTCAACGAAGTAGTGTTTGATGCCGGCCTTTTCGGAGTGCGCGAAAAGGTTTTTCCAGTCAATGGAGCCCTGGCCGACGTCGGCCATGCGGCCGCCGAATTTAACGGACTGGCCCATTGCTCCCTGGTAAGCGCTCGGAGTCGAGGCGTCCTTCACCCAGTCTTTTACGTGGACCAGAGGGAAACGGCCGGGATATTTTTCGAAATAGGCGAGAGGATCCTTGCCGGCGACGCTGATCCAGCAGAGGTCCATTTCCATGGCGACGAGCTTGGGATCCGTTTCGGCGAGGAGGAAATCGTACGGGAGTTTGCTGCCGAGCGATTCCGCGGGATCGAATTCGAAGGAGTGATTGTGATAGCCGAACTGGATGCCCGCCTTTTTGCTGGCTTCTCCTGCTTTATTAAAAAGATCTGCGGCGCGTTTCCATCCGCCGGGCTCGGCGCGTTGCTTTTCGTCGATCCAAGGACAAATGATGTAGCTGTGACCTACGATCTTGGCGGCCTCGAGAGTTTCCGGCCACTTTTTTTCGACGACGTCGTAGCCAACGTGGCAGGAAGGAGAGGCCAGACTATTTTTGTCGAGAATCGCGCGTACGTCTTTCGGTGAATGATCGAAGTATCCGGCGAATTCGACTTCCTTGTAGCCGGTGGCGGCGACTTTGGCGATGGTGCCCGCGAAGTCGGTCTTCATAGCGTCGCGGACGGTGTAGAGCTGGAGGCCGACGCGGTCAATTGCATGCGCGACCGGAGAGCGGCCGGCTAAATGTGCGGTGTCCGCGGCCCAGGCTGGCTTGGCGGCGGCTGCGAGAGTTGCTGCAACGGAAGTGCCGATAAATGTTCGTCGATCCATGGGCGGCATTTTACTCCATCCGAAAGGAAAGGGAACAGGGATTCGATGAAAAAAAGGGGCGGCTCGACCAGTCGGGCCGCCCCTTTTGGTTGAGGCTGAGTTAGAAATAAAACCGGAGACCGAGTTGCATCCGGCGCCCATCGTGAGTGTTGGTCAAGTGCAGGAAGCTACTCGGGCCAAGGTCTCCGTTGACCTGATTGAACTGGGTGTGATTGAAGAGGTTAAAGTTTTCCCAGCGGAAATCGAATCCAGTCTTCTCGTTAATCGGGAACTTCTTGAAGAGGCCGAAGTCGAAGTTGAGACGTCCAGGCAATGTCAGGGTGTTGCGCCCGACAGTGCCGAAGGTTAGGCCTCTGGGCACGGCGAAGGCCGCTGGATTGTAGGCGAGCGGTCCGCGCTCGCTTGGATCCTGATTGGCGGAAAACCCGGAACGTGGATTGCCCACCAAATCAGGCCGGGAGCCGGTACCTGTGCCATTCCCCACGCCAGCGTTGTCGCCGAAAGCATCTAAGCCATTGGTGGTTACGCTGAAGGGTGTCCCTGACTGGGCGACGGTTATACCGGATATCTGCCAACCGCCCAGGAGCGCATGGGAGAACCCACTGCCCTTGAAAAACGGGAGGCCGTAGACGTAGCTGATGGCGAGGTTATGGCGCAGGTCGAAATTCGAGCTGGCGCGATTGGCGGCAAAGTCGTAGGCATTGACGAACGCGGTGTCGCTGCGGTCGGAGGAATCGTCTATTGAGTGACTGTAGGTGTAGGCCATGCTCAACGTGAGGTCCCCCACGGTGCGCTGTAATCCTGCCTGTAGGGAATGATAGATGGAATTCGCCTCGTCCCTAAGCGTGTTGATGTTGTTGAATCCAGGGAATGCGGTACGAACCGAAGCATTGCTGATCACAGTCCCGCAAGCAACCGCAAGATTGCGGGCCACCTGGCCGGAAACGGCCGCGCCATTTACTGAGCCTCCCACGAGGTTACCGGAGGTGTTGGGGACAGGACAAACGGTGTTAGCAGGCAGACCCGTGCCGTTTGGGTCTGAAGCTGTGATGATCGGTTCGCCCTTCGTGTAAGGATTCGCCGACGCAGGCACTGGCAGAAGCTGGTTGGCGTTGCTAAGCAGGGTCAGATGCGTACCTTTGCTTCCGACGTACGCGGTCGACAGCACAAAGTGGTAGGGCAGTTCTTTCTGGACGCTCAAGTTCCATTGTTGAACGTAAGGCCAAATGGCCTTGTTCGGAATGGAAACGACCGTAAGCGGAAAGAATGGAATTGCTCCCCCATTTGCACCGATGCATGCGTAGCCGCCATTCGGCCCGGCGGGGCATCCGTTAAGTCCCACAGCGACGTTGGACTGGGTCGCGGAAAGAACGAGGGGCGGGGAGCCTTCAAGGGATTCCGTGTTGCCTTCGTTGCCGTTGGTATGTTCGTAGAAGATACCGTACCCGCCGCGGATGGCCATCTTGCTGTCACCCTTGGGATCAAACGCGAATCCAATCCGTGGTGCTGGATTGAAGAGATGGCCTTTCAGACAGCCAGCGTTGGAAGAGGATCCAACGCTAACGGTGGGGAAATTCGACCCTGGCACGAGAGGAAGTGTTCCTCCCTTTCCTCCGCACTGCACGAAGCCGTTTAGCGGATTGGCAGTGTTCCCGGCGTTCTGCTGGAGAGAGCCATCATTGAGATTGAAGACGGGCGAGTTGGCCGGGTTGAAAGCGGTAGGGTCAAAGTTGAAGGCCTGCCGGTAGCGCTCGCGATAAGTTCCATACAAGCTGACGCGCAAGCCAAGATTCAGGGTGAGGCGTTTGGTTATGCGCCAGTCGTCTTGGAAGTAAGGCTCCACGATTCTGTACCGGTCGTAGTACTGCTTTTCCGCGGTCCATTGCTGGTAGCTCGCGACGTTTCCCAGCAGGAGATCGGCGAAGGCGTTGCCCGTTGTGACATTCGCGTCGCCGGTGTCAAAAGTCAGAATGCCCTGGACGTTGGGAGAGTTGGCCTCGTTCTTCTGCGCAAATACGATGTATGCGCCGAATTGCATGGTGTGAGTGCCGCGGATCTTGGTCATGTTGTCGCGATAAGTGTAAGTAGGGTTGGCGTTATGCCACGGAAAGTAGCCGCTATCCTGCCCGAAGCCGCCGCCATAGGCCGCGTTGCCACTTAGGTCGATTGCTGGAAGCTTTCCGCCGAAGCCATTGTTGAATATCGCGCCCATCGCGAAGCCGGCGGGTAGCGCCACCGGTCCGCCTGTAGTGAGAAAAATGTGGTCGCCCGTATAGCTGGCTACGAATTCATTGAGGAGTGTCGGCGAAATATTCGCGTTCAGACGAGCCACGAAGCTTGACCCCGGGCCAACGAAGTTTGTCGTGACGTTCTGAAAATTGGTGGTTCCATTGCCCCACAACGGGCTCGGCACGACCGTCTGCCAAGAGTCATGGATGTAACGGAAGGTCAAGCGATAGTTGTTGGTGAGGTTGTGATCAATTCGAACGAGCTCTTCGCGCCAGGTGGTCGGTGTCGAGATCGTCTGATGGAATGCAGGGAAGCCACCAACAGTAAAGCCGGGAATGGCCTTGGGAATCAGGGCCAAGAGGGCGGTACCGACTGCCGTTGGCGTAACGCTGTTGTTGGGAAAAGTGTTAAGAGTGGCTGCTCCTGGGTTCGTCGCAGGGCAATCCGGAAATGCTGTGGGTTGGAAAGTGGTGGTCGTTTGCCCAGCCGGGATCGTCGGACAGAGGTCACTGAAGTTCCCGGTTCGCTCGGCATCGGAAGGAACGTTTGGCGTGGTGGAGACGTCCGACGAGGGTGCCGAGGAGGTATTGCTCTCCTTCCGCCATTCCTCGGAGAAGAAGAAGAAGGTTTTCTTTTTGTCCGAATTGTAATGGTTGGGAATAAAAACCGGTCCGCCCACGGTGTAGCCATAATCGTGCTTCTTGTAGGAAGCCTTCTTAGCAGTGGGGTCGGCTCCTTCTGCCCATGATTTAGCGTTGAAGAAATCATTGCGCAGATACTCGAAGCCACTGCCGTGGAAGGAGGCGCCGCCACTCTTGGTTTCCACTTCGACGGTTCCGGAGCCGTTGCGACCATATTGCGCGCCATAGTTGGAGGTGAGGACTTTGAATTCAGCGATGGCTTCGGGGTTGGGGTAAACGTTCAGCGTGGCGTTGGAGCCATTGTCCATGTTGTCGCCACCGTCGAGCTCCCAGTTGTTGTATTCGGTACGGCCGCCGTTCATGCTGTAAGCGACGTTGCCATAGATGCCGACCTTGCCTTCATCCGAGCCGGTCTGGTTGACAACCCCAGGAGTCAGAGTGACGAGCTGGGTGAAATTACGGCCGTTCAGCATGAGCTGATCGATTTGTTTGCCAGTCACGGTCGCAGTGAGGGCGGAGGATTGGGTTTCCACCTGAGCGACGCTTTCGCCGGTTACTTCCACTACTTCAGTAACGGCGCCCACGGTCAACTGCACGTCAACGCGAATTTTCTGGGCGACGTCCAGCACGACTTTGCTGGCCGAGTATTTCTGGAAGCCTTTTGCGGTTACGACGAGGTTATAGGTGCTACCTGGCAAACCGGCGACGACGTAAGCGCCGTCAGAGTTTGTGGTGGTCGTGCGCGTTAAACTGCCAGCGGTGTTGGTGATGACAACCTCTGCGCTGACGACGGCAGCGCCGGACTTATCGGTGACCGTGCCGCTGATGTAGCCGGTGTCCTGGGCGTGCGAGGCGAGGGGGAGGGCCAGCGCAAGGATTAGACCGACGAACGCAAGCCACGCGGCTCCCAACATGTTCTTTTGAGGATTGGATAAGTCTGAGTTTCCCTTCACGTTAAGACCTCCAAGCGAGATTCGAACTTGGGGAGACGTGAGATGCATGGGCTAGTGCGGAGGGCTGAAGTGGCACCCCTGAAGTCATCCGCACGAAAAGCACCCCTGATCGGACACAGCCTCCACCACTCGACGACTGCAGGCAACGCACCGAATCTGTCTATTAAAACGAGTTAATAGTGCATTTGAGGGCTGGTGTCAAGGGATAAATTCAGGCCGATGCGAGTTATAGCAGGTGCGGCTGCGGAATCTGTGGAATATAGAGAGTTACGCAAGGCAAGAGCACAGAGCCTTCTTGAAATCCCTCGGAGACTGACTGACACTGAATGCCGATGGGCGCAGATTACAGGAGAGGCGACAAACAGAAATACGTTCTGGCGATCGGTCTCGCGCTGGTTGCGGCCGGGTCCGTTTGCGTGCGGCCAGCGACGAGAAACGGCGTAAAGCCGCAATCCAGTTCGACGCCGGTGGGCGTCAAGCAGCCCGTGGATGCGCAGGCATTGTTTGCGAAAGGGCAAATGGCGCTTCAGGCGGGGGACCTCGATGCCGCAGAAGCGGCCTTTCGTCAAGTGCTGTTGGTTGACCCGCGCGCCGGCTCCGCTTATGCCAATCTTGGCGTGATCGCTATGCGGCGCAAGGAATGGGACCGGGCAATCGCGCTGCTGCGAAAAGCCGAGAAGCTCGAACCAAAAATGGCCGGGATCCGGCTGAACATCGGCCTCGTCGAGTACCGGCGTGGCAATTATGCCGCGGCGATTGCACCGTTCACGTCCGTCTTGCGAAACCAGCCGGACTCGCAACAGGCGCGTTATCTTCTGGGACTCTGCCAAGTGTTCACGAAAAAATATGCGGAGGCCGTGACAGTGCTCGAACCGCTGTGGGCGGAAAAGTCCAATGACGTGCTGTACTTGTATCTGCTCGACATTGCCGCCGTGGAATCCGGTCAAAAAAGCTTCGACGAGAAAATCCTCAGCCGTATGATCGCGGTCGGCGGCGGGACGGCGGAATTTCACTTGATACTGGGAAAGGCTTATTTGAACCGGGATGAAATTCCGGAAGCAACTTCGGAGTTGGAGAAAGCGGCGGCGCTGAATCGCAATCTTCCTTTCATTCATATGAATTTGGGAGTTGCGTACATGCGAGCGGGAGCGGACGAACGGGCGGAAACGGAGTTTCGGCGCGATATCGCACTCGAGCCAGACTTGGCGGACAACTACGACCAACTCGGCGCACTATACACGCGCTTGGGCAAGGACGAGGATGCGGAGATATCGTTTCGCGAAGCGCTAAGGCGAGATTCCAAAATGGCTAGCGCGTACGCCGGGTTGGCTAAGATTTATCAGAAGCAGCAAAAGCTAGAGCCAGCTCTGAAAATGATCGACGCGGCGCTGCATCTTGCGCCGGATATCGCAGGCGGGCACTTTTTGCGGGGCCGAATATTGGCACAGCTCGGACGGGAGAATGAGGCGAAAGCGGAGTTCGCGCTGGCGCAGAAGAAACTGGATACTCAATTAGGCAAGGAGCGGGAGTCGCGCGAAAAAAATCGCGTGCCGAATCCAGAGCTGAGGCGCGAACCTGAGCCGTAGGAGAAGCAGAATCAAATACTTTCCAACGGGGGCGTTTGCCAGTGACCGCGGGATTGCTCGATGGCTTCTGCGATGGCCAAGACTAACTCGTCTTCAAACGGACGGCCGATCACTTGAACGCCGATGGGCAGTCCGTGATTCGAAAGGGCGACGGGGACGGACGCGCCGGGAAAACCAGTCAAGTTCAGCCATTGCGAAAATCGCATAGTGTCGCGGTATCCCGTGCCGGGGAGGTAGTTTCCCTGGCCGTGGCGGAAGGCAGGACTTGTGGAGACCGGGGAGAGCAATATGGGCGTGTCCTGCATTTGGCGGAGAATTTCGGCGCGAAGGAAATCCCGATCCGCGCAGGCTTTCATGAATTGCTCGAGCGTGATTGGATATCCGGAGGTTGCGAAAGCGAGATACTCGCGCAGCATCGGGCTGATCTGATCTTCCTGGCTGGCGATGCTGTGACGGAACAAATGACCGATCACGGGGCCAAAGAAAAACCACCACAGATCGAGCGCGCGATCGAGACCATTTAGCCGGAAAGGTTCGACGGCGAAGCTTCGGTTGGCCAGCGATTTTGCGGCTTGGGCGACGGCTGCGCGAGTCTCTTCAGTTGTAACGCCAAGGGCGTCGCTTTCGAGAATTCCGATGCGCATGCCGCGAAGTTGAGCCTCGTTGTACGAACGCAAGGGAACTGGAGCGGAGAGTGCGTCGCCGGCGTCCGGTCCGAGCATCACTTCGAAGAGGGAGCGCACGTCTGCGATGGTGCGGGCCATTGGACCGACAACGCCGATCCAGGAAAAAGCGCCGGCGCCTGGCGGAAAATGTCCCGCGGCTGGAACGCGGCCGGGCGTGGGCTTCAGTCCGCAGATTCCACAAAAATGCGCGGGGACGCGAATGGAGCCGCCGCCATCGCTGCCCACGCCGCCGGCTGAGCAGCCTGCGGCAATCGCGGCGGCTTCACCCCCGCTCGAGCCACCTGAGGAATGTGCCAAATTCCATGGATTGCTCGTTTTTCCAGTGAGCAGGTTGTCAGTTTCGTAGGCCATCAGAAATTCGGGAGTGTTGGTATTGCCGAGGAGGATAGCGCCCGCGGCTTTCAATCGTGAGACGAGCGGAGCGTCCTGTTTCGCAATGTAGTCTTTGCGGAGAATAGAACCGGCGGAACACGGCCAACCGCCGACATTGATGCAGTTCTTGATGGTGAGCGGGACGCCATAGAGGGGGCCGACTTGGGCACCTCGTGTCATCAAGCTCTCGGCCGCGCGTGCCTGCCGACGTGCTCCCTCAGCGTTCAGGTGGACAAAGGGATTCAGTTTCGGCTGCAACTTCTCAATACGTTTTAGGTGAAGTTCAATGATCTCGACGGGAGAGATTTTCTTCGAGCGAATTTGTTGCGCAATTTCCGTTAACGAGCCGTAAGGGAAGATGCTCATAGTCGATGCGCGAGAGTAAGCGCACATGCCGCGAAGGTCAAGCGACGACGAGCCACGCGATCGGCGCGCATAATAACGGTTGACGATGCGTTGTGCAGCCGTGAGAATCCTAAAATTGCACTGGGATGGATCGTAGGCTAAATCCGGGCGTCTCATGCGGACAGGATGAAATATTTTGACACGTTCAACTAACCGCCGGGCAGTGGGGTTGATTTTTGCTTGTTCCATTTTGACTTGCTGCGCGGCGATATTGGTACGTTCCAGCGCGCCGTCCGCACAGGAAAAAGCTGCGGCCGCAAAGAAGCCCGGGCCATCGACCAGCGGCGCAGCGGACGCCTATCGCCTCAACACGCTGGGCGTGGCGTACTTGAACCAGCAGCGACCCGCGGATGCGCAAAAATATTTTGAGCAAGCGCTCGAAGCCGATCCGAAATTTGCGGTGGCTCGGTTAAACCTGGGCATTTCGCTCCTCGCGCAGCAAAAGCTGGAGCCCGCTCGCGCGGCGCTAGAAGGGGCAACGCAACAACTTTCTAAAGATGCTTACGCCTGGTACAACCTCGGACTTGTCTACAAAGATCTCGGAGAGGGAGAGGAGGGCATTGCGGCTTTTCAGCACGTCACGCAGATCGCGCCCAACGAAGCAGACGCCTATTATTTTGCCGGCTACTTGTACTCGCAACTGCAGAAATATGACGAAGCCATTGCATCGTTTCAGAAGGGGCTGACTCTAAACCCTTTTCACGCTTCGTCGGAATTTGGCCTCGCCCGCGCGCTTCAGCGAAAGGGCGACGTTGCCGGGGCGCGCGAACATCTGGCGCGCTTCCAAAAAATCACGACGGAGCATCTCGGAACGCCGTTCGGAGCGGGCTATGGCGATCAGGGCCGTTACTCGCTCGCGGAGTTGCCGCTGAATTCCGTTGTAGATGTGCCGGCGGCCATTCCGGTGCGATTTGTGGCGGAGGCGAATGCGTTTGTGTCGAAAAGCGCGGGAGGAAGCCGCGTCGAGATTGGACCAGGCACTGGGGCATGCTTCTTCGACTACGACGGCGACGGGAAGCCGGATCTTTTCTTAGTTAACGGAACTGCGGATGGAGCCAGCCACTTACTACGCAATTTGGGCGACGGCCGATTCGAAGATGTGACGAAGGAAGCGGGAATTCAGTTAACGGGGAGTGGCCTTGGCTGCGCGGCCGGTGATTTTGACAACGACGGTCGCACGGATTTAGCAGTTTGTCTAAATGACGGCGTCCGGCTGCTGCGCAACAAAGGAGACGGTAAGTTTGAGGATGTGACCCAGGCGGCGGGCATCCGCAAAGAAAAAGGCTGCGTGGGAGTGACGTTTGTCGACTACGACCACGACGGAGACCTCGATCTGTACATCACGATTGCGCCAGATGCAGGTCCGCCGGGCACGCCGCCGCACAATGTGCTTTGGAGGAACAACGGGAATAGCGCGTTCACGGAAGTGTCAGCGGAAACGGCGCTCGGTGTTGCGGCTACTGGTGCGGGTGTCGTCACTACGGATTTCAATAATGACCGCGCCGTGGACTTCGTAATCGCTGGCGGACAAGCTGGAGCTTCCATCTATCTCAATCCGCGCGAGGGCAAATTCACGCCGCTCGGCGGCATCGATTTCAGCAAAGAGAAGTTGCCGCCCGCGGTGGGCGTTGTCGCGTTCGACTTCGACAAAGATGGCTGGATGGATCTGGCGTTCACGCATGCGGGCGCGCCGGGCATCAGCCTGTGGCGGAATCTGGAAGGAAAGCGGCTGGAGCGCGTTCCTCTCCCGGACTTCGGCTGGCAGAAAGGCTGGGGAATTGCTGCGCTCGATTACGACAATGACGGCTGGATCGATCTCGTCGCAGCAGGAGAGACGAGCAGTGGAGGAGAACTAAGGCTGTTGCGAAATCTGGGGAGCAAGGGCTGGGGCGACGTCACCAGGGGCGTGCACCTCGATGCAGTCAAGCTAAATCAACCGCGCGCAATTGCGGTTGCGGATATCGACGGAAATGGCGACGCAGACTTGGCGGTAACGCAACTCGGTGGCGCGCCCCTTGTTTTGCGCAATGAAGGCGGCAACCAGCACAACTGGATGAGCATTGACCTGAAGGCGCTGAATGACAACAAGAACGGAATCGGAACGAAGGTCGAGCTCTACGCGGGCACGCTGTATCAAAAATGGGAAGTACCTGGGGCGTCGGGCTATCTGGGACAGAACGCCACGCCGATTCTTGCCGGGCTGGGCTCGGAGCGTAATGCTGAAGTTGTTCGTTTGCTGTGGCCGACGGGTGTTCCGCAGGATGAAATTAACCTGGCCTCGAAAAAGGTGCACAACATCACGGAGCTCGACCGGCGAGGTAGCTCGTGCCCGACTCTGTTTTCCTGGAATGGCGGCGAGTACGAATTCATCGCGGACATGATCGGGCCGGGCGTGGTCGGCCACTGGGTTGCACCTGGAGAAAGGGACGTTCCCGATCCTGACGAGTATCTGAAGGTGGCTGCGCGGAGCGTGAAGCCCCGCAACGGCATGCTCAGCTTCCGCTTCATGGAGCCGATGGAAGAAACGGTGTATCTCGACCAGGTTCGGTTGCTGGCCGTCGATCATCCAGCGGCGTACGAAGTGTTTCCGAATGAGCGATTCGTTAGCGCTCCTCCATTTCCGAATTTCCGCGTGATCGCGAGCCACGACGCCCACGCGCCCATAGGAGCTTGGGACGACAAGGGAAATGATGTGCTGCCTCTGATCTCCAAACGCGATCGCAAGTACGTCACCGATTTTGAGGAGTTGCCGTTCGCGGGATTCGCCAAGCTGCATTGGATCGAACTCGATCTCGGCGCGTGGGACCAGCAAAAGCCGTTGCGATTGATTATCGATGGCTACACGGATTACTTCACCGCGACTTCGATGTATGCAGCGGACCAGGCTGGAATCAAGGTGATTCCGCCATATGTGGAAGCACTCGATGCACAAGGCAAGTGGGTGCGCGTCGTGGAAGACATGGGTTTTCCCGCGGGGCTCGAACGGACCATGGTAGCGGACTTGACCGGCAAGCTTCCCTCAAGCACACGGCGGATTCGCATCGTCAACAATTTGAAGATCTATTGGGACGCGATTCGAATCGACCAAACACCGAATGCGCCTGACGTTCGCGTGGCGCAAGTGCCCCTTGCCAAGGCGGCGTTGGATTTCGTCGGCTATCCGCGCGAGATTCGACTGAAGCCCGCGAGCGACACGATCTACTCGTATTCGCACCGGAGCATGACGGGCCCTTACGCTCGCGCCGCGGGAAACTACACGCGGTATGGAGACGTGTTCGACTTGCTGAAAACGTCCGATGATCGCTTCGTCGTTTTTGGCTCAGGTGAGGGACTGAAGCTTGATTTTGATCCTCGGCAGCTTCCCGCGCTGCCGACCGGATGGATTCGCGATTATTTCTTTTACGCCGACGGCTTTGAAAAGGATCTCGATTTCTATGCGGCGCACGCATTTACGGTTGAGCCTTTGCCGCGGCATTCACTTCTGCCGTATCCATATCCTGATGGTCGAGACTACCCTGGCGATGTGGAACATCTGGGCTATCAACTGGAGTACAACACACGGACACGCTCTCACCGTATGCCGCCTAGCTTGCGCTACCGATATTCTTCCCCAAACTGAAGCGCTGCATTTCGCAGCAGCAGATCTTTCGCATCAGCATTTCCCGGCAGTTTGCAAGCCCTCCGCTGTTAACAAGTGGACCACTGAAAATTTCAAGAAACCAAAGTTTGGAATATCCAGCCTCCAGAGGTAGGATGCTTGGCAAGGAGACACCCTTGACCACCCCACAGAGGAAGCTTTGGCATATCGTTATTTTACTGGCTGTTTGCACAGTCTTGGCGGCGCCCTCCGGCGCCGATGATGTTGCTTCCGGCATGGTCGACAGCCAAGTATTTTTGCGCCGGAATATGACTCCGGCCGGCCCGCCTGCAAGCGCTTCCGCCGCGGCCGTGGAAAAACTGGTCAGCGAGATGACGCTGAAAGAAAAAATCGGCCAGATGACGCAGCTCGAAATTGGCATGGTTACCGACGGCCGAGGTCAGTCCATTCGAATCAATCCTGAAAAACTCCACAAGGCCGTCGGTGAATACGGCGTCGGTTCCATTCTCAATGTGAATGACGAAGCGTTGTCCGCGGAGAAGTGGCACGAGATTATCCGCGCCATCCAGGAAGAAGCGAAGAAAACCCGGCTGCACATCCCAGTGCTTTACGGCATCGATACCATTCACGGGCCGAACTATATTGTTGAGGGCACGCTCTTTCCTCAGCCTCTGGCGATGGCGGCGACGTGGAATCCCGAGCTGATGCTGCGGGGCAGCCAGATCGCGGCTGCGGAAACGCGCAAGGCGGGCATTCCCTGGTCATTTTCGCCGGTGCTCGACGCCGGACGGCAGCCACTTTGGTCGCGCTTGTGGGAAACATTCGGAGAGGATACCTACCTCGCGACGGTGATGGGTGTGGCCACGGTTCGCGGGTATGAGGGGAGTGATCTCTCGAGTCCATTCAGCGTTTCCGCTTCACTGAAACACTACGTCGGGTACAGCTATCCGACAACGGGCGGTGACCGCAGCCCCGCGCTCATTCCGGAAAATACTTTGCGCGAATATTTTCTCCCCACGTTTGCAGCGGCTGTGAAGGCGGGCGCCCACACTGTAATGGTGAATTCGAGCGAAGTGAACGGAACACCGGGTCACGCCAACGGTTACCTCTTGAAAACTGTTTTGCGCAACGAGTTGCGTTTGCAGGGATTCGTGGTTTCCGACTGGATGGACATCAAAGGACTTGTCTCAACTCATCACATCGCGGCGAATGAGAAGGAAGCCACGCGTATTGCCGTGCTTGCCGGAGTCGACATGAGCATGGTGCCAAGCGACTATAGCTTCAGCGACCTTTTGCTCGAACTGGCGCAGGAGGGGAAAGTGCCGGTGAGCCGCATCGATGAGGCGGCCCGAAGGATTCTTACGGTGAAGTACCAGCTAGGGCTTTTTGACGATCCGCTACGCGGTATCGACGCGAAAACAGTAATCGGCTCGCCGGAATCGCGGCAAGTCAGCCTGGAAGCTGCGCGCGAATCCATCACGTTGCTGAAAAATGAAAATCACACGTTGCCGCTTGCGAAGACCGCTCACGTTCTTGTGACCGGCCCGGACGCCGACTCCCTGATTCCGCTGAATAACGGATGGAGCTATACCTGGCAAGGTGACCGGGCGAGCATGTACCCGAAAGATCGTGCGACGATTCTCAAAGCCATTCAGGAAAAGATCGGGATAGCCAACGTTACCTACGTTCCTGGGGCGACCTTCGACAAGGAAGGCGATATCTCCAAGGCGGCAGAAGCGGCCTCAAGCGCAGACGCGGTAGTGATCTGCCTCGGAGAATGGGCTTATGCCGAGACACCTGGCAACATCCCGGATCTCACGCTGCCCGACGCTCAGCTCAACCTTGCCATGAAAGTCATGGAAACGAAAAAGCCCGTCATCCTAGTGCTCACGGAAGGGCGCCCACGCATCATCAGCCGCATTGCGGATTCCGCGAAAGCCATCATCATGGCTTACAACCCCAGCAATGAGGGCGGACAGGCCATAGCCGAGATTCTCTTCGGCGATGTGAATCCCAGCGGCAAGCTCCCGATTACTTATCCGCGTGCACCGAACCGCCTCTTCACCTACGACCACAAAATGTTTTCAGGGGAGGACTGGGGAGGAGGGAAAGCAATGGCTCCGCCGCAGTTCGAATTTGGATCCGGATTGAGCTACACGACGTTTTCCTATTC
>Ga0209058_1000002_pt1 | contig 219962 bp, 206 predicted proteins | sample GraSoiAngelo_147_FD_185904 | JGI IMG/M metagenome (GOLD analysis project Ga0209058, IMG submission 185904) | Grasslands soil microbial communities from the Angelo Coastal Reserve, California, USA - 14_1009_05_40cm (SPAdes) (version 2) | ecosystem: Environmental > Terrestrial > Soil >... | reverse complement strand
GTACGGTTCCTGTGGACCGCGGTGATTTTTCTGGCGTTCATCGGGCTCGCGGTCGCTACGCGGCGGACGATTGTGCTGCTGAAGCCGGGAGCGATGAGTTCGGCGAAGAACCCGGCAGTGCAGTTGGACGCTCATTTCGCGAATCACGCGACTCTGACTCTCACGCACATTTTGCCGGCCATGCTTTTTATGGTGCTTGGACCGTTGCAATTCGTGCGCGGGTTGCGTGCAAAATATCCGCAGGTTCACCGCTGGTCAGGACGAATTTTTTTGACCGCCAGCGCCGTCGTGGGAGTCACCGGGCTGACCATGGCGTTCGGAAAAACGATCGGCGGCATCGATGAGAAAGCGGCGATCACCCTGTTTGGAACTTTTTTCCTGATCGCGCTGGCGAAAGCGCTGTGGCACGCACTTCGGCGCGAGTTCGCGCAGCACCGCGAGTGGATGATCCGCGGATACGCCATCGGACTTGCCGTCGCGACCATCCGGCCAATCATGGGAACGTTCTTTGCTGCAGCGGTGCTGCGCGGTCATGCGCCGGAACCAAGAGAATTTTTTGGCACGGCGTTCTGGGTCGGATTCACGTTGCAAACGATCGCTGCCGAAATTTGGATTAACTATACCAGGCCTACCGCCGCCGCCCAGCTGGCGATGCTTCCGGCAAAGTAGTTGTGCGCAGGTTGTCAAAAAAGCGCTCCTCCAGCCGCTAGTCAATCCGCGGCCGCGGGCCGAGTCAGCGCATTTGTGAGATCGGCGTGGAGCAAGCGATGGAAGAGATGTTCGCCGGCTTCGCGGCGAACGGAGAGGCGGCCCGCGACGTAGGCGCGGGAAGCAAGACCGCGCTGCACGGCGTCGCAGATGGCCTCATCTTCCTCCTGCACTTTTTCGCTGACCTTAATGCTCGCTTTATTTTTCGCCGAGGCTTTCTTGCTGGTGTCCGCAAAGTAGTAGTCGAAGACCACGGCGCATTTGTCCACGCCCAGGGGAAGAACGAGATTGGTATCCATCACGCCTTCGTAGGCGTTGATCATGAAGTTCGGATAAATCCAGAGATAGAACGCGCGGCCCTGGCGCGTGGCCGCGACGCCCGATTCCGACTTGGCGCCCGAAGAAAGCGGGCTGGACTGCAAACAGGCGCGCTCGAGATTCTCGATGGTGTACTTCGTGTACTCGATCACGCTGCTCAATCCTTTGTGCGCGTGGGGAACGTGGTAGCCGCCGTCAAGATAATTGTCCACGTAGACTTTCCAGTTACAGTGCAGCGTATAGACGCGGCGGTCGAAGTATTTCAGTTTTTTCTTCAACTTCAGCGGCGCGACCAGCTCCGGAACCTTTCCGAGGAATTCCAGGAGCGGGATGGCGCGTCCGTCCAGATTGACGAAAACAAAATTCTCCCAGGAGTCCACCTTGACCGGCACGAGTCCGTTTTTCGCGCGATCGAAATTGCAGACGCCCTCGAACTCCACCATGCCTTTGAGCGCGCCATCGTTGCCGTACGTCCAGCCGTGGTACGGGCAACGAAACTGCTTTGCGGAGCCCTCCGCTTCGGTGACCACAGCGGCGGCATGATGCCGGCAGACATTGTAAAAGGCGCGCAATTGGCCGTCATCGCCGCGCGCGACGACGATAGGCTCTCCGGCGAGGTCCGCGGTGAAGAAGCTGCCTTTGTCCTTCACCTGATCGGCGCGGCCCACCATCTGCCAGGTTATCGCAAACACGCTGCGCTGCTCGAGTTCGTGGATGCCGGGATCGAAGTACCACGGTGAGGGAATCGTCCAAGCATGATCCAGCGGATCATTCGGGTTGTAGAGATTGAGCAGGTCTCGTACATTTCGCTCCATGTGAAACTCCAGGGTGCCTTGATTGTCCATGTCATAACTCGAAACGCCGTTGGAGAGAAGGGCAAAGAGAGCACCCGGTCTTCGATTGTAGGTTCCAATACTGGCCCCATCCCCCCATCGTTTTTGTAAAAGATTGAGCTAACAGGGGTTAGGGGGTGGGGGTCGGCAAAAGGACTGAAGCGTAAGGGTTTAGGGGAAAGGGGATTAGAATGTCGGGAATGCCCCCTCCCCGCACCGTTTTTGAAACGACATGATTCCAAAGAAGTTAGGAGGTGGTGGTCGGTAAACGATATGACAGAAAAGGACTTAGAGAAGAAGAAGTAAGAACGTAGGGAGGTTAAGAGGTAAGAAACCGAGCAAGGACGTAGAGAGGTGTCCAAGGCGCAAGTTCCGGCAAAAGGGAAAGATTGCAGCCGAGGCTCAGTGCGATTCAACACGACTCAAAATAGCTTAAAATTTAACGATTGTCAAGTTATTTGTTGGATATCATTCGAACGGAGCGGGGAGGTGTTGGAAAGGCAGGGGGTTAATTGGCTGAGGAATGGATGCCGTCCCGCTGAACTAGCACAGATTTGTTATGACCACCGCAGGTCCGGCAAGAACGATCTCAACTTGACACACGGGGGGGCCTGCTGTACCGTGGCACTAGATAGCAAGCAGAAATTTACATCGCGCGTGGCTCGCGGAGAAAGGGGTGTCCACCAACACACGCAGAATAAAGACCAACCCTCATGTACAGCGTCTACGAAATATTCGAGGTCTTACCGAACGGGTCCACGTTGAAGATCAGCCGCGTATCCGGCTTAGAATTTGCCAACTTGGCGCTTCGGGAGCTGGCGAAACGTACGAGCAACGAATGTTTTGTTGCCGATGCAAGAACGAGGCGAGTTGTCGCGCAACTGAATGTGTCGAAGGAAAAGTGGCGAGCGGCCAAGCGGATTTTTCAAATCGCTTACGATGAGCAATTAGGCCTTCGAAGAGCTGAACTGCTAAGGTCGCTCGGTTACGGCGTAATCTCGGTGATTGGCAACGATCCCGCAAGAGTTCTCTTAACTTCGATCCAGCACTACGACCTCTTTATCGTCGGGCATGCAGCACCTGAAGAGACCAGAACAGAAATGATTGATTGGATTAGGGTGAAATACCCAAAAGTCAACATCCTTGCTTTGAATCCTCCCCATCAACAACTGCTCAACGCAGATTACAACGTCACACTCAACGGTCCGGAAAACTGGCTTCCGATCGTGACACTACATAGCTGAATCCGCTGTAACCCCCCCCCGTGAATTGAGGTATTTCTCTGATTCCCGGTTCTTCATCATCGACGCAAGCTCAATTGTTAGCTTTGTTCCGTTAAACAGATGTAGGATCAAAGCACCAGCTCTCCTTCACCCAACGATTATCGTGAGAGGCGAGAATATGTACCTGCAATCCGGACTGAACCTTTGGCGTGATTTCTACAACGGCGCATTCTGCGAGACTGGTGATAAGACCGCTCGGCTGGTCAAGGTCAATCTTGCGATAAGCGTCTGCCTTTGGCGTCTAACGGCAATTTCACGGGAAGGGTCATCAGAGTGCGAAAATATCTTGACTGCACTGGATGACCTGAAAATTCTCAAGGGCCTGTACAGAAAATGTGCTTGAATCATGGCTTCTCCGACAAGCAATTTGTCTCGCAAGGAACTGGCTATAAAAGATCTCTTAGCGGAGATCGCGAAAGCACTCGTGGACCATCCCGAGGGAGTGCAAGTCAGAGCGGTAGAAGGTTCCCACGTCACCGTCCTAGAATTGAAAACTCATCCGGAAGATTTGGGCAAAGTGATCGGGCGGGAGGGACGCATAGCCAAAGCGATTCGCACGCTCCTGGGCGCAGCCGGAATGAAATTGCACAAGCGATTCACACTTGAGATTTTGGATTGAAGAAACTCACTGTTCGAGAAATACTCAAAACATCCGCATGATGTTCACCTTGCGCTAGAAATCAAAACAATCGATGACGAAATTGCGGAAAGGCCCTGCCCTCTCGTTTTTTGACGGCGGGAACTGCGGCGGTCGTTTTGGGCCAATCACGTCACCCAATGAAAGAAGATTCGAACTGTTGCTCAGTGGTGCGCCCAAAATTGCAGAACAGAATTGATTGCAGGTCTACGACCCGGCAAGGACTGCGTTGACGAGTTCAGCCGCCTTGACCATCATCCTAAAAGTCATTTGCCCACGATTTGTAACCCAACTTCTCCCACCTGCTCTAACTCTGTTTTGCCGGTCCATACAACTTCGCATCGCAGCGAATCCACGGGGTCATCCAAAACGATTTCCACGAGTTGTCCGCGTCTCAGCCTGAAGTTACCCTTCAACCTAAGACCCTCTTGGGACCTATCGACAATAAGACAGGGAAACATTTTCTGGACTCCCCTGAGAGTGATGACAAGGCTGGCGCGCTTCTTCGTAACGGTCCGGTTGGATCGGCGGCGTCCGTGGGTAGGAGAGCTGGGCATTGATTTGCCCCTTGCTCCGGTTTACGGCCTGAGTTAATGGAGCGTGGGCTACTTTCCGGCGACGTAATTGGCGAACATGACCTCCACTCCTTCGCGTGTAAGCTCGTCTCGAAAACCTTTGATTTCCTTGATGTCCCGCCCGTCCATCTTCGCGGAGTACACAAAACCGGACTTCCGGTCTCCCTCAATCTTGAAGGTCACGGTTTTGCCGCTCGGCGATTGCTTCGTCCAACTATCAATCATTTCAAAAAACGCTCCGCCGTCTACGACGCCCGTTGTACCTGTTTGGCGACGGCGCGGTACACCTCGGGATAGCGCTAGGGCAATTGCCCGACAAGCGGGTGAATAATGCAATTGGGGATGGGGAAAGTTCTAAGTCGTCGTTGAGGAATTAGGAGCTGCCAAAGGTCTTCCTATCCGAAAGGACAGCGACAGCTCCGCCAAGGAAGAAATACCTCCGAAGGGCCCTGGATGGACTTGCAGATTGACCAGCCGCCCGTCAGCATAGTGCAATGAAACACCGAAGAGAAAACAGGCGCGCTCCGCAGACTCATCCATCCGCTTCGGCAGTACCTTCGTATCATCGCATTCTGGTCAAGCATGGCCTGATTGAAAAAAACCTGTCCATTTCCGATGCGTATGGAGTGTTCTTGAAAGTGGGCGCCGACCCGGAAGTAGAGAAACTCCGTCGCAAGGTAGAACTCGGCAACAAAATGAAACACGTTCCCGCCTTGCACCTGGCCACAGCGATGGCTCTGCAGGGCATGACCAAGCAGGAGCTTGAAGCTCTGAAATTGCGAATTGAAAAGAAGTGAGTATAAGCGCGCGACCCCGTGAGCGGTGGCCGTCTACATCGTTTATGAATCCAGCAGGGACCTCTTGTCCAGGCGAGTCTACAATTTGAGTTAAACGATGACCCGGCGCTTCATCCCTGGTGTTCACTTTTGAACAGACGAACCCCGCCACGCCCGTCGTAGCTTTCATTTCAGGGAGGAGGGGAAACTGGTGCCCGCCATAGGTCTTTTAGACAAAGACATCCGCTCTGCTACGAGCATCATTGCGAGATGACGATTCGTGAGTCTTCTTCAAGCGAAGATGGGGTGTGCTACGCCTGCCAGGAACCTGATTGTTTCGTGAGCTACAGCAGGTCGGATGGCTATTTCCTGAGTACGCAGAATGAATCCATTATCAAGCGATGTCCGATTCCTCCCCACCAGTATTGCGGGCAGGACCGCTATCCTATGTACTTGCTCGAAGTGCAGCCGGAACAACCCGACTTCCGCCTCTGGAGATGTCCCCACTGCAACATGAGCCGCCTGGGCGGCCAGCTAATGGACCACGACGATACGTCAACGGCTTCCGATGCTGCTCCGCAGCGTTCTTGATGCACCGCTCTCAAGCAGTGGACCTGCCTGACCCAAACCGATTATCGAGCTACAGGGAATTTCGCAACGATTACAGGTCTTCTGCCGATTGACGGCTCAGTGTGTGGTGGGAAACTCTTGATAGCGCAAAGGACGCGCTGTGGGGCACCCTCATCCCCGCGAGGGAGCCAGCGATGAATGGCAGGATTGAGAAACGCTTTCCTACTTCAGTTCCCGTCTATCTCGCAAGCCTAGATGAACCACGCGCTCGGGAGCGAACACTTACTGAAAATGTCAGTTCCCAGGGTGCGCGCGTAATCAGCCAGCGGTCCTGGCGGTCTGGTGAAGGGTCGCTTATTAGCCTTTTGACGGAAGAATTTCCGCAGGTAGGAAGGGTGATTTATTGTGTGCCAAAAGCGGGGGATTGCTTTTGTGTGGGCGTAGAATTCCAGGGTCGCACGGTTAAATGGGGTGAGCAGGACGTGATTCCGTAAATCAATGAACACCCCTTAGTCCGGTTTGCGACCTGGGCCGGATCAGCGTGGGGCTACCTTCCGGCGACGTAACTAGCGAACATAATCTCCACATCTTCGCGCGTAAGCACCTTCAGCGAACCGGGTGATTTCCTTGATGTCGCGCCCGTCCATCCCCGCCGAGTATACGAAACCGGACTTCCTATCTCCCTCAATCTTGAAGGTCACGGTTTTGCCGTTGGCGGATTTCTTCGTCCAACTGTCAATCATTTCCGGCCCTCTGAATTGGAGTCAGGTCTCCCGCAATCGGGGCACTGACTTCCATCCGTTCCGACATTTTGGCAGGAGCCGCGTTATAGAGCTACAGGGAATTGCCTGTGCAGCGATTACAGGTCTTTTGCCGATTGACGGCTCAATGTGTCGTGGGAAGCTAGGCCGATGTTTTGGCGACGGCGTTCAATTCGCCCGATGTAGAAAATGTGGGTGAATCGATGGCTTCTACAAGCAATTTGTCAAGCAAGGAACCCGCTATAAAAGACCTGGTAGCGGAGATTGCTAGAGCACTCGTGGACCATCCCGAGGGAGTACAAGTCAGTGAGGTAGAAGGTTCTCAAGTCACCGTCCTAGAATTGAAAACTCATCCGGAAGATTTGGGCAAAGTGATCGGGCGGCAGGGACGCACAGCGCAAGCGATCCGCACGCTATTGGGCGCAGCCGGAATGAAACTGCACAAGCGATACACACTAGAGATTCTGGATGGAGATTGAACGAGACTCTTCCTACCTCTAAGTGCCCGTCGAGTTACATGTCCGGAAGGCGGGCTGGGCTAACTTGTGGCGCGCCTACGGCGCTTATCTGTGGGTAGCAGACGGGGTACAAACAGCCTGTCCGCCAATAGCCAGTCCACTTCAGGATGAAGCGACGGACAAATCGCATTCGATTGATCTGACTTCCACCGATTTGACCTGACCTGCAGCGAGTTTATCTTCTGTTTAGACTTGACGCGATAGCTTCTTCCGTGATGGAGAGCCAAGCTCTCCAGACAACCGCTAGGACATCCATAGAGTTGTTGGAATTTCTTCAATCGCAAGGGAGGGTTCGCATGAAGTCTTATCGTTTAGGGCGTCTTGCTGGTGGCATGCTGGTGATCTTACTGGGTACGTTCTCACTCTCGATGGCAGCCACGAACGTTTATCACCTGCTTAAGAAATACAGTTTCGGAGCGGCCGAGGGAAGCACGCGCGAGTACTTCGACTACATCACCGTCGATTCTGCCGCGCCGCGTCTATCTTTCCCACGGCACGGAAATCAAGATCATCGACTCCGACAGCGGCGCCCTCATCACCAACATTGCCGGTCTGAAGCAAACTCACGGGGTGGCCTTGGCCAGCGAGTTTGGCAAGGGCTTTATCAGCGACGGGGCTGAAGGCAAGGCGATCATTTTCGATCTGCAGACCTTCAAAGTGACCGGCGAAGCCAAAGCTGACAAGGATGCCGACAGCATCATTTATGATCCTTTCTCGAAGCGTGTCTTCGTCATGAATGGCGATCCCCACAGCTCCACGGTGATTGATGCCAAGAGCGGAAGCGTGGTGGGGACCATCGATCTTGGCGGCGGGCCCGAGTTTGCCGTCGCTGATGGTAAGGGAACGGTTTACGTCAATCTGGAAGACAAAAACGAACTTGTCGGCATTGATTCGCAGTCGCTAAAGATTAAATCGCGCTGGCCGCTCGCTCCCGCGGGAACGCCCACAGCCCTCGCCATGGACGTTCAGCACCACCGGCTCTTCAGCGCCGGCCGCAATCCTCAGATGCTCGTGGTGCTCGACTCCGACAGCGGGAAAGTCCTGCAGTCATTCCCGATCTCAGCTGGCGCGGATGCCGCGGCCTATGAACCCGAAACTGGGCTGGTTTTCGTCTCAACGCGCGACGGCATGGTCCATGTATTCCACGAAGACTCTCCCGACAAATTCAGCGAAGCTGAGACTATCAAGACCGAGTTCGGCGCAAAAACCATGGGGCTCGACACCAAGACCCACAACCTGTTCCTAGACACAGCGGACTTTGGTCCGGCTCCTGCTCCTACTGCGGATCGGCCGCACCCGTCACGCCCGCCGATTCAAGGGACGTTTCACGTGTTGGTTTACGGGCGCTGACGGATATTCCCATCCGATGCAAAAGCGAGATTGTATAGAACTGGAAACCGTTTAGCTGATGAAGTCGATACGACAGGGGAATGTTTCGCTATCAGCGAAGTCTTGGTGCGGAAGGAGGGATTTGAACCCCCACGGCCTTTCGGCCACAAGATCCTAAGTCTTGCGCGTCTGCCAGTTCCGCCACTCCCGCAGTGGTGGCTCTATTCTACAAGCTTGAGACTCGGAGCTCCAATGGGATTTGGGGCCAGCCGCTACAAAACTGGGAGGTTTCGATACGAATTTCCGGGATGAAACACTAGAACTGGTAGCAGGCCGCGCGAAAGCGCAAGTGTTGGTGCTGGATTCGAGGAGGGGGTAAGGGCATAATACCGTTGTCGAGAATAGAACTGCTTGGCCAGTCTCCTGCCAGGCCGATGCGCCAATGCTAGGCGCGGGCTCCAACCGACGCTGCGAATGAGGGCAGCGGCATGATCATTCAAGAGCAAGGCGATCATCTGATCGTGATTCGCCAGACGGACCACGCGGTTCTGTCGGGGTATTTTGCGCGCGAAGCAGGCAACGAGAATTTTGCGCGACCCGAGCCCCTGGAATCATTCCAACTTGCCGCCACCGAGCACGACAATGGGTGGAACGAGTGGGAACTCCAGCCGCGAATCGATCCCGTCACCTTCTTGCCGTACAGCTTCATGTCGGTGCCAACGCAGGAGCACATCGACCTCTATCAGCGGGGCATCGAACGCGTTGTAAAAGTGGACCGTTACGCCGGCCTACTCGTCAGCATGCACTGCGCGGGACTATACGATCGGACGCGTGCCACCATGCCGGGATTTTCGGCGAAGTATGTAAAAACGCAGGAAGCCGCCGTTGTAAATGATTTCCTGCAAAGGTTGCGGCTGCAACAATTGCGGCTAAAAGTGGACCTGCGGGGGGACCCCGCGACAAAAGATTTTGCCGACGAAAAGTGGGTGCAAGCCAACGCGCAGAGGCTCGAAGCCCTGGACCGCCTCTCACTTTACTTTTGCCTGGGCCCGCTGGGGCCGGCCACGATCGACGCTGTGCCGGCCAATTACCAGGGCAATGAAGTGGATTGGGATCTACATCCGGAGGAAAATAACGGAGCTACGCTGGAACCCTATCCTTTCCGCCGCGATCCGCTGGAAATCAGCATTCTGGCGCGGCGAATTCCAAAGGACCGGTATGCGGACAGTCTAGACCTTCAGAAGGCGCTGGCCACGGCGCCGTACTTCGGGCAGAAATTCACGGTGCGGGCGGGCGGGACACAGATGCGGGCGCGCGTCGCCGGCATCTGAACATGCCGGCTGGCGCCCTGCGTTTCAAACGCGGTTAGTTGCTAGACGCCGGTGCGCGTGGCGCGCTCGATTCCTTCCGCGATTCGCATAATGAGCAACGCCAGCTCGAGGAACAACCGGGTAATCAGAATGCCCACGAACAAAGACACGATTCCCGCGACGAGATTGATTAGCGCATCCGCGGGAGATTGCTGATAACCGAGCACCACGCGGGCGACCACGAAGATGCCACCGCCGATGATACCGATGACATACAGCAGCTTGACGAGACTGCGAAGGAGCGAATGATGGAATGCGAAATCGAATAGTCCCGCAAAGAAATTCTTTTCTTCGGGCATGCGGCCTCCTGGGCACACAAATTACTTTTGATTGCTGGGGTAATAGAGTTAGTAAAGCCATTCCGTGCTGGAAGTCAAGCGAAGTGAATCGGCTGCGCCTAATTGGTCATGGAGTCCGTCGCGGGAAATGTAGGAAGTCGAAATGAAATGGCAGCAATCCTTTCTTCTTGACAATCCCGGCGCCCACGTACATCTTGGTTGGCTTCGTCGCGCTTCCATGCGAATCGTGTGGAGTGGAAGAGGCGAACTCGCTCACCTATGACCAAGGTCCGGCTCTGTTTTCACGATCGCTGTTTTGATGGCACCGCTTCGGCCGCTCTCTTTTACAGGTTTTATCGCGAGCGATTTGACCAGAGCGCGGAGTTCGGTTTTACGGGGATGACGCACCGCGCGGCGCAGTCCTGGGAAGCAGGCCTTTTCGACGGCGACGAAAATGTAATTGTAGATTTCAAGTTTTCTAATTCGCCGAAAGTGACGTGGTGGTTTGACCATCATCAAAGCGCGTTTCTGACGCCGGCCGACGCTGAACAATTCCGCAAGCAGCCTGGCCCGCACATGTTTTACGAACCAGACTACAAATCCTGCACCAAGCTGATTGCCACCATCGCGAAGGAAAGATTTGGGTTCGATACCAAACCGCTCGCGGACTTGATTCATTGGGGAGACATCATCGACGGCGCGCAATATCCTACGCCGCAATCGGCCGTCGAGCTTGCGGAGCCGGCGACGCAACTGGCGTTGGTGATCGAAGCGGCGCCGGAAAATGGCCTGCCGGCAAAGATTATTCCGGAACTGGCGTACCGCCCACTGGGCGAAATGGTGAGGCTGCCGCTGGTGGCCAAACATCTGGGACCGCTTCTCGAACGGCATCGCAAATCGATTGAAATCCTGCGTGAACGCATCGAGGCCCGCGACGGCGTTATTTTTTTTGACGTTAGCGACCTGGATTTTGAGGGCTACAACAAGTTCATTCCATACCTGCTGCACCCGGAATGCGTGTATTCCGTGAGCGTTAGCGCTTCTGCCGTGCGCGCGAAAGTCTCGCTGGGCACGAACCCGTGGAATCAGGCCGCCGCGAATCAGAACCTGGCTTCACTCGCGGAAAAATTTGGCGGCGGGGGACATCCGCGCGTCTCTGCAATCTCGTTCGAACCCGGTGATTTGCAGCGCGCGCGAGAAGTTGCTCGCGGCCTGGCCGCCACGTTGCGCGCAAAATAAGGCATGTCTCGCGGAGCCGTGCCTGATTCCTGCTGTTCGACAAAATTGTTTGTCCCATGTAAAATTCCAAATTGTCACCCTGGACCGGTAGCTCAATGGTAGAGCAGCTGACTCTTAATCAGCGGGTTGGAGGTTCGAGTCCTCCCCGGTTCACCACTGTTTCTTTCTAACTTCTTGAATCACAACGACCAGTTGAACCGGCTGACGGGAAAGACGTATCCTGATAGCACCACAGTGAATTACACGTATGACAACGACTCGCGCTTGACGCAGGTGAACGATCCCACCGGCACCTATCAGTTCACGTTTGACAATATGGGGCGGCTGACAGGTACAACGACAAGCTACACGTTCCTGGCCAGGAATTTCACCGCGAGCTACGCATACGACAAGGCGTCGAATCGCACGGGGTTCACTGATCCCGAAAACGGCGCGACGAGCTACGTGTACGACACGCTGAACCGGCTGCAAACGCTGACGCCGCCGAGTGCGTTCACAGGGAGCGGGAATTTCGGATTCAGCTACGACGCACTCTCACGCCGTACGCAGATGACGCGCCCGAACAATCTGGTCACGAATTACGGCTACGACAATCTTTCGCACCTGCTTAGTGTGCTGCACCAGAGCGGCTCGACCACTTTGGACGGCGCGAGCTACGGTGTGGACAACGCCGGGAACCGAACCAGCCGCACGCCGCAACCTTCGGGAACCGCCAGCAATTACACGTACGACCCGATCTATGAGTTGACCCAGGTTACACAAGGTGGCTCCACGACGGAAAGCTACACTTATGACCCCGTTGGCAATCGCCTCAGTACGCTCGGCGTGTCACCGTACAACGTGAACACGTCGAATGAGCTGACTTCGACGCCAACCACGACCTACACGTACGATTCCAACGGCAACACGCTGACCAAAGCGGTTGGCTCCAATGCCACGAACTACACTTGGGACTTCGAGAACCGCCTTGCGAGCGTGACGCTCCCAGGAAGCGGCGGCACGGTCAGCTTCAAATACGATCCCTTCGGCAGAAGAATCTACAAATCCTCCAGTTCCGGCACTTCCGTTTATGCATACGACGGGGATAATCTGATCGAGGAAACAAACGCGAGCGGCACAGTCGTCGCTCGCTACTCCCAAACGGAGTATGTTGATGAGCCGCTCGCCATGCTGCGCAGCGGAACCACGAGCTACTTCCACACCGACGGGTTGGGATCAACCACATCACTGAGCAATGCCTCGGGAGCGCTGGCGCAGACGTACACATACGATTCCTTCGGGAAACGGGTTACTTCTTCCGGCTCGCTGACGAATCCGTTTCAGTACACGAGCCGCGAACTTGACGACGAGACTAGTCTCTACTATTTCAGGGCGCGCTACTTCGACCCGAGCACTGGTAGGTTCATCTCCGAAGACCCGTTGGGATGGGATGTCGGACCAAACTATTACTCCTATGTGGATAACAGTCCCCTGTTTCTCATTGACCCATCGGGATTGGCACCCTGCAAAATCGACGCGAAATGCCGAGCGAACCGAACAACACCATTGCGGGTCATTCGCATTGGAACCCTCGGCATTGTGAATATCAAACACTGCTACATCGGTGTGACGGACGCCAACGGAGACACGTCCATAATCTCTGCCGGACCAGACCGCAACGACTTCCACAAAATGACGTCGGGGGTCAAGCCGGTTAAGGATTCAGACGAAAAGAATAATTTTAATAAGGACAAAGATTTGAAGTTGAAATGCTCAAATGGCGACGATCCCTGCCACCAAGTTGATTGCCTCGTGGCAGCCGGGAAGGAGTACCAGAACCGTTTCCCCGTTTACGATTTTCGAGGACAGAAAGCGCCAAACAGCAATTCATTCACAAATCAGGTAACCCAAGCTTGCGGCCTTACGTATAGCTTTCCTAGATTTGCAACCGGTTCGGGTTTTCAACCATGACAATAACGCTTCATGATCAACTCGGGATGAAGACCTTTCGCAGGGCGCGCTGTACGATACCAGCAATGGCCTGCGGGTTGGCAATGATACTAGCGTTGCAAATCGCGCGTGCGAAAGATGCACTTCTTTCGGAACTGCAAAAGAGCCAGGCCACCGAGGCTATTTCCATAGTTTGGAATGACGGAGGGAGCGTCGGAGTTCTCCTGTTCGGGGACGGTAAACTTCACGAGACTCGAATTCTGCCAAGCGCTGTCGTTGGGAGAGATGTCAGTCTCACGTCCGATGGCGAACAGGTTGCCTTTGGTCTCTTTGAACAGCCATCAGACCTTCACCAACCGACCCTTTTAGCAGTCGCTAGCTCAGACGGAAGTAATCTCCGGAAAATTCCAACCATGCAACAGCCCATGATGATTTGCTGGTCTCCCCGAAAGGACCGCCTCGTACTTTGGGCATCCAAAACCGATTCGGGCAAGGGGTCGAAAGCGTCCGGACTCTGGACCCTCTGGCTTGACACTGGCGAATCTACTCTTATCGACGCTCACGGAAGCGCTTATTGCCCTAGCTGGTCGCCGGACGGCGCAAAGCTGGTGTACTCCGCGAAGGGTGCCGTCAGCATTTATGACACGGAAGCAAGAACCTCTCGTCGCCTCGCTGAAGGGGACTATGCGACGTGGTCCCCTGACGGAAAATGGATCGCGACCAGCAAAGGAAACGACTACTGGTTGCTGGACCCAGAGAGCGGCGCAGGCAAGGTTCTTTTCAAACAGAAAAATGCGTTCACTCCCCTGTGGTGGTCCCCGGACTCCCAATATCTCGCATACGCCACCCATGTTGGTGTTTCGTTGAGCATTGTGGAGCAGGTGGACCTCCGGGTGAGGCGGGTCCACGATGGCGCAGACGTAAGACTGCAACGGTCCGCCTGGAAGACCGGCGTCCCAGACGTTCAGTGGGTTCGCAGCTTGCTCCTTCTTGCCCGCGCTAAGAGCGGCAGTTGAGGCATCTGAGGGCCTCTCAGGGCCGGTTAATGACCTGCCCCCAGGCTCCGCGCACGGGATCATACGACACCAAGCTCTCCTGAACTCATGACTTCTGCCTCTTTCCGTTCTTCGCATTGCCGCTCGCAGGTGACCTGCCCCCAGGCTCCGCGTGACCTGCCCCCAGGCTCCGCGCACGGGATCATACGACACCAAGCTCTCCTGAACTCATGACTTCTGCCTCTTTCCGTTCTTCGCATTGCCGCTCGCAGGGAGCCGTAGGCGACCGGAGCGCGGCAATGCGTCGAGCAAACTCCCGCGGTGCCAAATATCCCAAGCTGCTGTGCGGTCGTTCTTCGTTGTACTCTTCTCTCCACGCACTAATCTTCACCCGCGCTTCAAACAAATTCCCAAACCAACTCGCATTTAGACACTCATCCCGCAACTTTCCATGGAAACTTTCCACATGCGCGTTCTGCACCGGCCGCCCCGGTTCAATATGCACTAACTCGATCTTCCGCTCCATCCCCCACGCCAGAAAATGCCGGCTCGTGAACTCCGGCCCGTTGTCACAGCGAATTGCTTCCGGCAATCCGCGTTCTGCAACGATCCGATCCAACTCCCGCGTCACTCTCCGGCTCGCAAAACTCGTGTCCACTTCCAGTGCCAAACATTCCCGCGTGTACACGTCGATCACGCTCAACACGCGGAACTTCCGTCCGCTCTCCGCTGCATCGTACACAAAATCCAAAGCCCATTCCTGGTTCGCTCCCGTCACCACCGGACGCACAACACCCGCTCGCACCAAGCGTTTTCTTCTTCTCCGCCGAATCAACAACCCCGCTTCCCGGTATACCCGATACACTTTCTTGTGGTTCACGTGCATCCCTTTCGCCTCCAACTTCACCTGCAACCGCCGGTATCCCCACTTCGGCTTCTCTCGCGCCGCCGCAATCAGCCCTTCCCGTAACGCTTCATCGTTCCGCCGACTCACATACCGCTGGCTCGACTCCGCCACGTTCAACAGTTCGCAGATCCGCCGCTGGCTCACCAGAAATTTTCCCCACAGCCAGCGCACTTCCTCCTTGCGCTCTACGAGCTCCATCCGTTTTTTTCAATCACCGCTTTCAGCATCTCCTTGTCCAGACTCAAGTCCGCCACCAGCTTCTTCAGCCGCCCGTTCTCATCTTCCAGCTGGCGCAGTCGCTGCGCCTCTCCCACACTCATCCCGCCATACTTCGCCTTCCACGCATACACCGTGTGCTTCGACACTCCCAGCTCCCGCCCCACTTCCGCCGCGCTCCGCCCTGCCTCCATCTGCTTCAGCGCCCCAATCATCTCCACTTCGCTATACTTCCTCTTCGTCATGTCTTCTCCTTCCCAACTCCGCGACTTACGATTTTCATATACACCCGTGCGCGGAAAATGGGGAGCAGGTCAGATCCCGACGGCACGGTCTACTGCCGACCAGCTAACGACACCGAAAAGAATCAGGGAGTGAGCCAAGTTTGCGACGTGACCGACACCGAGTACGTCAATTCCAGTAAGCAACAGCGAGATGCATATGACCAGGCTGGGTACCACCACTACTTTTGCTCTTGCGACACGCCTGCTGACAGGGCCGCTTGGATGCGGTTCGCGGGCGGCGCTACAACCGACGTTACAGCGGATTACTTCTTCAACTTCCCAGCGCTATTTTCGGGAGTGAAAGGGATATTCAACCTTGGGCGTGCAGCAGGCGCCTTTGAACTCACGACGATTGGTTCTGGTGCAAAGCTTCCGCGGCGCTGGAGAGCGGCGCACGGTTCCTATACGGGAACTCGCGGAAAACAAAGACACGCGGTTAAGGATAAAAGGAGCACCGCACGCCATGAGGTCACTGGATGCGCTCCCGAGCGAAGCGGTCGTGACCAGCCCAGTAAGGACACTGCGGGCAGGATTTCCCCTCGGGGTAGTCGATGCCCTCCTCATGAGGACATCCGATAAGGCCATCGGTGACGATCACGGACTTGGCGGCGTGCTCTTTGAGGAAGGCGAGAACCTTATCGCCAACTTCGAGGTCGGAACGCACGTCGGAATGCTCGGAGAACCAACGTTCAAGGGGGTCGGGTTCGTGGCCTTCGTCACGCACGACGGCGACAACGACTTTCGTAGCGAGTTCGGCCGTTGGGCCGTAGAAGGCGATCGTGGCGATAGGATAGCCGCGAAAGCCCTGCTTGACTTTCCTACGCAACCACGGCGACGAGGGCTTCCATTTCTTGCTCATGGAAGTTCAACTTGGCGAATCTGTTCAGTCGGACGCCGAGGGCATTACAAATAATGACTTGCTCCGAAACCCAATCAGAATCATACGACAATTTGAAGGCTTGCGAAATCTGGGCACAAATTTGGGAACAAAACCCTGCCAAACACCATCAGAAACCGTGATACATGACGCATGGAAATGCAAGAAAAGCCAACTACATAGCATTTCTGGATTTAACAGCGGGTTGGAGGTTCGAGTCCTCCCCGGTTCACCACCTTTTCATCAGCACTCTCAAACGGCGCCAAGTAATTGAAAAGTGGTGCCGTTGCGGCGGTTCGATTGAATCGATCGCCGTCGTACGCAATTCCTTCCGGAAAGAACAGCTGCTGCAGTCGCTGCTTGTAGTCGAGGGACGCCTGGACCCACAGGTCTGATGCGCGCGGCAGAATACGTTCTGCGAACGCCAGGATGCCCTGTACGTCGAGTTCGTCGACCGCTTCGGTGTGCCGATCAATCTGCGCGAGCGTCAGTTCCTCGCGGAGCTTGTCGCGTTGACGGCTGTAGCTCGTGAGGTCAATCGATTCCGAGTAGAGGAACGCTTCGTCGAGCCGGTCGAGCTTCTGCTGGATCGCTTTAACGCGGCGCTCCCGTTCCGTCGTCCGCTCGTTCGCTTCGGCACGCCGCTGCTCCCATACGTGAAGGATGCGATCCTTCACCAGGCGCATGTAGCCGGGCGTCGGCTGCAAAAGCGCCAGTTCGTCAACAAACGCGCCTTCGAGCTCGGCTCTGCTGACATTGACCGCGCGGCATTGCCGCTGACAGTGGTAGTAGGCATAACGACCGTTGCGGCCCTTCGACCAACTGCCCGTCAGCGGCTGGCCGCAGGCTTCGCAGCGCACGAAGCCGCGTAGGGGGAAGTCCGGGCGGTTCCGCTGTCGCGGGCCGGAAACAACGACGCGACCGTCGAGCACGGCCTGCGCGCGGTAGAACGTCGCCTCGTCCACGATCGGCTCGAAGTCACCTCGTGTCGAGACGCCGTAGTCCGGGCTTTCAATCCTTCCGATGTAAATCGGGTTTCGCATCAATTGCCCGAAGCTCTGTGGCGATAGTGTCAGACCCTTGCGGCTTCGCAGCCCCGCCGCGGTCGCACGTGCGATCACTTCCTGCTTCGTGTATCGCCCGGTCGCCAGGTCCTCGAATGCTCGTTTCACTAGCTTCGCGCGATCGGGATCGTGAACGAGACTCTTGCCGGACCATTTCGGAGCGTTCAAGTATCCGAGCGGCGCCGGGAATGTCCACCGTCCGAGCTCCAGTGCCGCCCGCATGCCGGCGCGCGTTCGATCCGAACGCACGTCGTTGTCGAACTGCGCGAACGCCGCCAGCACACCTTCCATCAGCTTGCCGGTGGACGTGTCGTCGATGGGCTCGGTCGCCGACCGCAGCGAGATGCCGAGGGAATTCAGGTGCGCCCTGAGCGCGAAGTGGTCGTACTTCTCTCGCGCGAAGCGCGTGAGGTTGTACACGATGACAAAGTGGACTCTACCCTTGTGCGTCCGGCAGTACTTCGGCAACGCCTGGAGCTTCGTCCGATCTGTTGTCTTGGCGCTCTCGCCCTCTTCGTGGAATCGTTCGAGGATCTCGTAGCCGTGGCGCCGGCAGTACTCCTCGCACGCGCGGAGCTGAGTCGGCAGACTGAGGTTCTCGGTCTGTTCCTTCGTGCTGACGCGAACATAGATCACCGCGCCGATCATCTCGGGCAGCGTAGCGCCATCATCGGGCGCTGGCAAGGTGTGTCTTTTCGCCACGGCTAGAGGACGCGATCGTGCTGCACGGCAAGTTCGATCACCACGCGCGCCAACGAGTCGGCGTGGTGCGCGATGGCGAGAACCTGTTCGTCCGACATCGTCTTCGCTTCTTCTCCGAGCAACTCCCGGCACTGCGCAATCGAGATGGATTCCGATTCCGGTTTCACACGATCGAGTACGTCCATGGCCGCATCCTCTTGAACGCGAGTCGCGACGATTCGTGTTGGATGGATGGCGCGCTCGGACACATGGGTTCGATGCCCCGAGTGATGAGCGCGGATGCGGGCCTGAGGCCGGCATGAAGCGCAGGACGCTGACGTCGTGCGCCGGTCGCTGGACCGCGACCATGGGCGAGGGGATCGGCGGCGAGTTGCGTCGCGCGCGACCACGTAGAGGACCGTGGCCGATGCCGATCGACGGGCGTCAGGTCCGGACGGCTGAGCCCTCGCAGACGTTGAGCCCTGTGATCCTATGAACGCGCGGAGCGGACGATTCCTGACATACGAATTCTTGCAGCGACCTGAGCACCGCTCGATGCTGAACGACGTGATGGCCACGTGTCAGCTCTTGTTCGCCGCAGGCAGACCGAGAGTTGACCGATCACGAGTATTCGCTTTCCGGCTGCGATGCGTAGGCGATGGCGGGAAGCACCGACGTAGACAACGCCCCAGCCTCCCGTATTGACACGTCGGCGCTGTCCCTGCGGGCAGCAAAACACGCCGACCGTCGCGCGCGAGCGATCATCTGCAAGGGCATGAATCGTGGGCGCTTCGCTTCGGTGACCATCATCAGGATGGAGCGCTCGATCCGTGTTGGCTATACCTGTACATGAGGGGGAACGCTGCTCCCGCGAGCTTCATCCCCCCTCGTTTTGCCCATCCGTCGGACGCCACGACGGCCGAGGGCCACGAGATGCGCGAAGTCGTGAGGCAATGTCACGCACTCGATGCGTCCCCGCCCACTCGCTATCGCGTCGCGCGAGATCGGCGAGGTTGCGAGGTAGATCGAACGATTGCCTTCAGCGATCCAGTACCGTCGAAGCGCAGCGAAACGAGCAGCGCGAAACGCTCTCCGATTGGCGCGCCAGCGAGAGAATTCGGCGGCGGACGTGTCCGGTGCCGGCGCGTCTGGCTGTCGAAAGAACGATTCCAACTCGTCCCTCTGCGAGAGTGTCAACGACGTCGCCAGGAGCTCGTGAGCGGCGTCCGAGTACGCGTTCGTTGCATGGCCCATAGACCTCGGAAACAGCACACGAATGGTCCAGAACCCGAGCGCGTTGAGCAGCTCGAGATGCCGCAGAATGAATATGCGAAAGTCCATCGGCGATTGGGTGCGCGCGAGATAGAGGAACACGTGGCGGCGCCGGTCCGGCTCGTAGCCGATCGGCAGCTTGTCCGGAAAGTACCGGATGGTCAGATCGGGCGGCTTGCCGAACACCAACCTCGGATACTTGTCGTCCCGGAGGTAGTCGCGCAATCGCTCCTCGAAGTAGCACCGCTTCTCGCGCTCAGAGCGGAGCCAGTTGACGGACCGGTCCGCGAGCACCGCGTCCAGAATCATCAGACGATGAATCGTCCGGTCGATTGTGACGCGTCGTCGATTCCGGTTGTCCGGCTCGCCGATCGCCGCGTATAGCGGCTTGTAGTGCACGTGAATGATTCTCGTGCGTCCGGTCGTGCCGAGTTCGATCAAGGTCGCGAACCGCCGGGCGACCAGCGTCCGGATGAAGTCGTGGACCTTCTGTCCGTGCGTGATGCCGGCGAACGCCGCATACTGTCGGCCCGACGAATACGCCGGCGTGACGCATGACGGTGACGAGGAAACGCGTCTGACGGTCAGTGAGCGCGAACGACGCCAGCGATCGATCGCACCCACGGGAAAGGCGGCGATCCACATTCGGCCCATGTGGTTCCGTGTTCCATGTTGTGACCATCTCAAGGCCTGCTCGTATAAACGCTCCGAGATGGCCGATTCCTGACACCAGGATTGACAAGCTTCGGAATCACTCCTATGCTGGCTTGGTGTACCTGCAGGTTCCGCCCGAACTCGAAGCGAAGCTGGTACGCCTAGCCGCGAAGACTGGCCGCACGGCCGACCAAGTGGCGCTCGACCTGTTGGCCTCTTCGATGGACCACGACGGGTGGTTCCGCACGGAGGTTGAAAAGGGCCGTGTTGCCGCGCGAGAAGGCAGGCTAATCGAGCACGATGAGGTCGCTGCTCGGATCAAGCATTGAACAATTCGAGCCCGAGACTTTAGGGTTCATCGGCCGTAGGTAGTCGCGATGAAGGTACCGAACGCCGATCGCGCAATCATTGCGACGGACAAGCTCACTGGCTACCTCCTGAACGTTTCGCACAAGCGAGGCGGGCCGAAAGCCAGACTGCTCTTGAGCGTCGGATATCGTTCGGACCATTCACAATCGCTGGAGTCGGACTTGCGATCGCAGCACCTTTTGCTCGATGTGAGCCGTACGCATGAGAACGCATACGATGCCGTATCCGGCGTGTCTGAGGAAGGCTATTCAGTTGAGTTTTTCGACATGACTGGGAACACCGTGGCGGTGGTCACGTTGCCTGCGAGCGCCTTGCGCCTCCCCACACCGGCGGATCGTCCGGCCGTTCGTGCCCTGAGCGCCTGAGTCTTCTCAGCGGTTTACCGGTGGGCGCAGCAATTGTCTGGGTGTCAGGGACGATTTCCGCAACTGGTTCGTGCACAAGGCCGCATAAGGCTGTCAATTACGAGTCCGTCGCCCATTTTGCACAATCTTGAGCTGACGATGAGGGCGCGCTAGACTTCGACCGCGTATCGTCGAAAGACACGCTCACCGATGATCGGTCGTCCGGAGATGCCATGACAAGAAAACGTGTCGATAGGACTCGGCTTCTCGCATTTGTCAGCGTCCTGCTGTTCTCTTTGACGCCAAAGGCCATGGGCCAGGAGGTCGCCGTTAGCCACAAGGCCGACCGAGAGCAACTTACAGCGATCATCGACAAATGGGAGAAGGCTTGGAACAGTCACGACATGCATGCGTTCGCAAGCCTATTCCACGAAGATGGTGTGTGGATTCTATGGACCGGCGACGTATGGAAGGGAAGAAAGGCCATCGAAGAGGGCCATGCAGCGGTCCACAAGACGGTCTTCCGCAACAGCATTCAGCGCGAGCGGCTCGAGGAGTTGACCTTCGTCGGATCCGACGCCGCGGTTGTGCGGTTCTACAGCACGTTAACAGGAGACGAACGTGCTCCAGGCAAGACCATTCGGAGCCGCAAGATCTTGATCGTGACGAAGCGAGCCGGGGCGTGGAAAGTTGGATGGGGACAGAACACGAGGCTTGCCGACTCGACGCCTGAATGAATTGCGGAAGAACTTGGTTGGCTGTTTTAGGGACTCGAACTACGCCGCAAGTCTGAGGCGCTCGACCTGACGCAACCAGGTTGTCAGCCGGTTCCAACTCGTGAAAATCCGGCTCACCATCATTCCCTCTTGACTCCCTGAACTCGCTTCTTCGCCGGAACTGCATCTGGCATGTGATGCGAAATTGTGGTTCATCCTTGGTTTGCAACCCAATCAGTTTGTGAAATAGAGAGCTTTAACGCTCTGTTGCGCTTACGAGAGGCGCGTTGCTCACGCCGGAACCGCATTGGTAGTGTCGATTCCTGCTCCTGCGCTGGTACAATCTTGGTGGTGTGGATAGGCCGAGACGACGGCCATGGGCGCACGTCAAAACGCTAAAGGCGGGAAATTGCCAGCCACTGTGCTGCGGAGGATAGACCGAAGGCGTGATTCTCGGCGAGGGCTAAGCTACCTCGTTCCCTCCTTAGTGTTGGCTGCGGTATTAGCCGGTGGGTGTTCGAAGGCCCATACGGCTAGCGTTTTGGGGGATGCGGCGCACCCTACCCCCGTTCACTTCTACACCGTTGCTGAGGAGACGGCGCGGAGGCGCATCCAGGCGGTGGGCTCGCTCTACGCGTTTGAAGAAAGCACGCTGAGTTCGCAAGTCGAAGGCCGCGTGTCCGAAGTGCTTGCCGATGTGGGCGACAATGTCAAAGCAGGCCAGGCACTGATCACACTCGACCCGCAAGAATTGCAATTTGAAGTGGACCGCCAGCGTGGCCTCGTAACCCAAGTGCGCGCGCAACTAGGCATCGGCCCAAACGATCCCCCGCCGACTGATCCAAAAAAGATTGCCTCCGTGCAACGCGCGGAAGCGGACTTGTTTGACGCCGATCACAAATACAGCCGCGCGCAACAAATGTACAAAGACAATCTGATCTCGCAGCAGCAACTTGACGAAGCTGCGAGCCGCTTCCAGAGCACCAAGGCAACTTACACCGTTGCACTACAGGAAGTCGATCGGCTGAAGGCCCTGTTGATTTCCAGTGAAGCCAGCGAGAAGCTGGCCGAAAAAAAGCTCGCTGACGCGGCCATTCGCGCGCCATTTCCCGGCGCCATCAAAACGCGGAACGTGCATCCCGGTGAGTATGTGAAAGTGCAAAGTCCGGTAATGGTGCTGGTTCGAACGGACCGCCTGCGAGCGCGTCTGGCTGTGCCGGAACGGTGGGCAGGGTGGGTGCGGGACGGCGCCACGGTCGATCTGCACGTGGAAGCGTTTCCCGGCGAAACCTTTCAAGGAAAGATTTCGCGCATCAATCCGGTGGTAGAGCAGGATTCGCGCACCTTCGAGGCCGAGGCGCTCCTAACCAATCTCGATGGAAGGCTGAAACCCGGTTTCTTTCTGCAAGCGTCCATTCCCAGCGAGAAAGAAGAGAAAACCATCTTTCTTCCTGAACGAGCCGTGAATTATCGATACGGCGTCTACAAAGTTTTTCTGCTGAACGGCAATCGCGTTTCGGAACATCAGATTCGCCCAGCGGGCCAGACCGAAGACGAACATGGGCGGCGTTTTGAAGTTGCCGAGGGGCTGAAGCCGGGCGACAAAGTCGCAGTGGCCATTTCCGGTGATTTGAGCGAGGGGTCCATCGTTCGAGAACAATTGGAAGGGACTGCACCGGCTGCGAAGTAATCCCAGTGTGAAAACAAGTACGTCCATTTTGCAAAGATGAACTGATGAACCGATGAAGCTCGCCGAAACCTGCGTAAAGTATCCCGTCTTCACCGTAATGCTGGTTGCGTTTCTCGTGACGCTGGGCGTGTTCTCCTACCGGGGTCTGGCCGTCGACCTTTTTCCCAAAGCCGACCCTGCCACCGTAAACGTGGAAGTCAGGCTGCCGGGAGCGACCCCTGAAGAGGTCGTTACAGGTGTGGTCCTGCCTCTGGAAGATGCCATCTCTTCTGTGAGCGGCATTGACGAAATCACCGTCTATTCCTTCGAAGGCTTCGCCGACATTACCTGCACGTTTGTCCTTGAACGCGACATCGAGGGTGCTGCGCAGGACATCCGTGAAAAAGTTGCCGGAGCGATTGACCGGCTGCCGCGCGACACTCTTCCTCCCATTATCACCAAGCTGGATCCGCAGTCTGATCCCATCATGACGCTTCTCGTCAGCGGCCCTATGAGCCGCCGCGAGCTGACCGAAATTGCCGACAAGCAGGTGCGTCGCGCCATTCAAGCCGTGGATGGAGTTGGCAGTGTCGATCTCAATGGCGGACAGGGCCGCCAAATCCGTGTTTTGCTGGACGCCCAAAAACTCACGTCGCACAACTTCACGGTCCTTGATGTTCGGTCAGCGTTGCAACGCGAGAACATCGAAGCGCCGGGCGGGCGCATGATCACCGGTCCCCAGGAACTGGGTCTTCGCACGCTGGGTCGCGTCACGTCCGCGGAACAATTCGGCGAAATCGTGATCGGGACACGCGGGGGCACGCCGGTACGCATCCGCGATGTAGCGCAAGTCGAAGACGGCGCACAGGAACTGCGAACCTGGTCGGCACTTTTTCGAAAGGGCGCCGCGGCACAAGACGTTGTCGCCATTCAGGTCCTGCGGCAATCGGGCGCCAACACTGTGCGCGTGGCAGACGACGTCCGAAGCAAGCTTACGGAATTGCGTGCTCAGTTGCCGCCCGGCGTGCAACTTCAAGTGGTCCACGATATCTCCGACTTCATCAAGGCTTCCGTCCATTCGCTGATTGAACATCTGATTTTTGGCAGCATTCTGGCAAGCATGGTCGTCTGGCTCTTTATTCGAAATTGGCGTGCGGTGCTGATTGCGGCCGTAGCCATTCCCGCTTCCATCATTGCGACTTTTACGTTGATGCGCGGCATGGACTTTTCCCTGAACAACATAACGCTCTTGGCGTTGACGCTAGCCGTTGGAATCGTCATCGACGATGCCATCATCGTCCTCGAAAACATTTTCCGATTCATGGAAGAGAAGGGAAGAGATCGCGTTCGCGCGGCGATCGAAGCCACCAAGGAAATTGGGCTGGCGGTGATGGCCACTACTCTCTCGCTGGTGATTATATTTCTGCCCATCGCGTTCATGACTGGTTATGCGCGCAAATACGTGAATTCTTTCGGATGGACCATGGCGATGGCTATTCTCGTCTCGCTGCTCGTGGCCTTCACGCTTACGCCGATGATGAGTTCGCGTTTCCTCAAGTTAGGCGGTGCGGAAAAGAAAGCGCACTCCGAAGGGTTCCTACACTCTGTGGAGGTGCTCTATCTCAGGATGTTGCACTGGTCCCTCGCGCACCGGCGCGCCATTATCCAGATTTGCCTCGCGACTTTTCTCTCCACTTTCGGTTTCTACCACTTGGTCGGACGCGACTGGATTCCCGCGGATGACCAATCCGAACTAATCAGTTCGTACACGCTTCCCGAAGGCACTTCGCTCGAAAAAACCACCAATCTTGCGAAGGATATCGCCAAGCACTTGATTGCTTTGCCGGAGGTGGCGCTCGTCCAATCGTATACGCACGGGCCGACGAATCACGGGCACTTTTTCATCGTGCTGGTGCCGCGCAGCGAGCGAAGCCGTAGTCACACGCAGATGGCAACGGCAGTTCGCGGAATTCTTTCCACTTACCGGAACCTGACCTACAACGTGCGCTTGCCTTCGGTGCTTGGCGGTGAAATCTATTTTCCCATCGCCGCGGTCATTCGTGGACCGGAGCTCACGCAACTCGCGGAGATTAGCAAGCAGGCGGCCGGTCGCATGATGAATTATCCGGAACTTGTAGACGTCAATCCCAGCCTGAACCTGAACACCCCGGAACTTCAGGTGAAGGTGGATCGGCAGCGAGCCGCGGATATCGGTGTGCGCATGACCGACGTGAGCGATGCCGTCAGATTGTTTTATTCCGGCGAGGACGAGATTACCAGGTTCAAGGAAGGCTCGGAACAGTATCCCGTTACGATGCAATTGCTGCCGGAGCAGCGGGATAATCCTGATGTCCTCGCACGAATGATGGTGCCCTCGACGAAACTGGGGCAGGTGCGGCTTGAAAATGTCGCCACGATAGGGCGCGGCGCCGGACCGGCCAGCCTCCAGCGCTACAACCGGGAATTTCAAGTCAGTGTTTACGCCAACGTTGCTTCGGGCTATCCGCTCGACTTGGCCGCGGCGCACACCGTGCAATCCATCAAGGAAGTCGGACTGCCGGCCGGTTACTCGTATCTCTTTTCCGGACAAGTGAAAGTCCTTGAGGAAACCACCTGGAATCTTTTGCTGGCGATGCTGCTGGCATCTATTTTTATGTACATGGTCCTGGCGGCACAGTTTGAGAGCTTCACTTACCCGTTCATCATTATGCTGACGCTTCCACTTAGCGTGCCTTTCGCGCTTTTCTCGTTGTGGATTACGGGACGCGCGTTGAGCTTGTGGAGCGCCTTGGGAATGTTTCTGCTGCTCGGCATCGTGAAAAAGAACGGCATCCTGCAAGTGGATTACACGAATCGGCTGCGCGCCGAAGGGATGCCTGTGCGCGATGCGATCATTGAAGCGAATCGCGTTCGCCTCCGGCCCATCCTGATGACCACGCTTTCCATCATCGCTGGATTGATCCCCGTGGCAATCGGGATTGGCGCGGGCTCGGAGCAGCGCGCCTCGATAGCGGTAACGATTATCGGCGGGCAGACGCTCTGTTTGCTGCTGACCTTGCTGGTCGTGCCGGTAGCGTATTCCTACCTTGCGGAGTTCGAGTCCGTGCCTTGGACCGATTGGGCCGCGCGACTCCTTGGCCGCGCCCGCAGCTCCGTCCGCCCCTCCGACAACGATTAAACATCGCATTCTCTGGCACGGGGCAGACAGTTTCGAATTTCAAGAAAATAGCGGAGCGAAACGGAGTATTGAGAAGCTCAGAAACCCTGAGAAGCGCCACGGGCTGTGAGGGAACCTTCGGGGGACGCTGTGGATTGGACGAGGGTAAGGCGCGGAGCGCGCAACAGGAGGAAGAGTTCGCCGGCCCAGAGCAAAATGTCCAGCAAGCGTCCGCGCTGAAGGTTGCTGAGATTTTCAGACTGCAGGCTGACGTCGAGCGCCTTTCGCGAACATTCTTCGATGAAGGCGCGCATGGAGACGAGGTCGACCGGTTCAGCGCTGAACTTGCGCCCCCGCGGGTCAAAACCCTCAAGCTTTTCATAACAGCGCAGCAAGAAATGGTTCAGGCAGAGAGCCTGGCGATCCAGTGTAGTAATCGCGGAGCGGCTACAAGAACCCATCCTGCAGTTTCGTTTCTCAAGCATCGCAACCATTTCCCCTAGACCCACTGATTTACCTCTACGAACGGTGTCATTCTCTTTCGGATCCATACATATTAGGATGCGTTATGCGACGCAAACGGTTTCGTCTGCGGATTCGAGGTCCTGCATCGCAGCGCTTTCGCCAGCAGCAACGGTTTCCGGTTGGTTCATCGGCAACACCGGCAAATGAGCGACCATCGTTTGCATGCGGAGGCGATGATCGAGATAAGGCGCCAGCAGAGCATTTACCCAGCGCACATTTTGGTTGCAACTTTTCGTCCGGTCGTGGCCGGACCAGAGAGTGACGACCGTGACCAGCCTCGCTTCCTGATCTGAAACCATCACTAGGCATCCGGCGAAACCGGTCACGTCCTTGAGCGCACCGGCGACGGCGGTTGGAATGGCGACTTCGACGCGGTGGGCTTCCTGGGGCTTGGCCGTAAGGGTAGGCGACACCTTGTGTCTTACTTGGATAATACACCGAACTTGCCATCAATCCTCCGATGATCCCCCATTGAAATGACCACCCTTTGAGAGAAGGGAGGCGCATCCTCACCCGTTCAGGGGCAGGCCTGGATGCGCCCATTGGGCACATGGGGACCGGGGAGGGCTCCCCATGGATAAGGACTCCCGAGCGTTACGGGGGCTCCTACGCCTGAGTAGTGCGTGTGCCGCAGCTTCCGTTTCACCCTTTGTGAACGAAAATAAGTCTCATTTGCCCCCTAGAGGGGCGCGACGGTATACTCCTCACCCAAAGTCCGAGGATTGTGTGGATTTCTTCACTTTTGATAAGGCGTACGTGGAACGGCTGCGGGAAGGGGACCCTTCAACCGAGGAGCACTTTGTCGGCTATTTTGAGCAACTTCTGCGGATCAAGCTCCGCTCCCGGATGCTTACCCCCGACAAAGTGGAGGACTTACGGCAGGAGACGTTCATTCGAGTCATCGCCGTGGTACGCAAGGATGGCGTGCGCCAGCCAGAACGCTTCGGAGCCTTCGTTAACTCCATATGTAACAACGTTTTACTGGAGCATTACCGGTCTTCCGCCAAGAGTCAGCCTCTGGAAGACGCGCACATGGATATGCCGGACAAAATGTTGGACCTGGACGGCATGCTCGTTACCAAGCAGTCCGCGGAGCGAGTGCGACGCACACTCGATGGAATGCCAAAACGCGACCGCGACCTCCTGCGCGGTATCTTCCTGGAAGAAAAGGAGAAAGATAGCGTGTGCCAGGAATTGGGGGTCGATCGTGAATATCTGCGGGTGCTGGTTCACCGCGCCAAGGATAAGTTCAAGGCCCTCTATGAGAAAGGCCAAGTGGGGATTGCCCAGCGGGCGACCGGGTTGGGGAGGCAGTGAAACGTTTTAGCGGCCTCTGGCACTACCTTTCGGATGGCACCTATGGACCATAACGGGGCAATACGACTGCAAGCTGCAGTAAAGTACGTGCTCGGCGAACTCTCCCAGGCCCAGCGAGACGAATACGAAGAGCATTATTTCGATTGCGCGGAATGCGCAGTGGACATCAAGGCGCTGGCCACTTTTGCGGACACTGCGCGCGAAGTCCTGCGACAAGAAAAGGCCAACAACCTTGCGTTAGCCCCTGGTACTGCTCGTCCAGCATGGCTACGCTGGCTTCAGCCCGTGGTCGCCGTGCCAGCGTTCGCGGCTCTTCTGTTGATCATCACTTATCAGAATACGGTTACGATTCCGCGCGAGCGGCAAGACGCCTCGTCCGGTGCAGCCCAGCTTTTTGTCAGTTCTCGTGCACCAAAAATGGCAGTTACGCGTGGCGACGATGACATCGCAAAATACTCGGTTCGCCAGGGGCAGAGCCTTCCGCTCAAATTCGACTTCACGCCCAAAAGGTCCTTTGATGCTTACGTTTGCCAGCTTCAGGACGAGTCCGGCCGCGCCGCACTTCAAGTTCGCGTCCCCGGATCGTTCACCAACAAAGAGCTGAATCTGGTGGTCCCTGCCAGTAGCGTCAAGCACGGGAGATACACGCTGGTTTTTACGGGAGACCCAGGATCAATAGGACAGCCGACCAAGGACGAGGTTCTGCGCCTCGACTTTACTGTTGAATTTCTTCAGTAGATGAAAGAGTATCGAACTCCAAGTTGGCTAATCGAGGTTCTCTAATGTCCCCCAAGCCCAAGAAGAAGCCCCGGAATACTAGCGACGGCAAAGACCCAGAGCGACACATCCCCTTCCATTTCCATGGAGAGGCTCACGCGTTCAGTGCGCGGTTTCACCGGCCGATTCATATCCCGATTGAAGCGCAGGCATCCGTCTCGTTGCCGACCATCGGCGGCCATGCACGATCGCGCGTTGAAAATTTCGTAGGCGACCACCTCGTGCGCTTCAAAGCTGCCCACTCCCACGTCTCCGGCAGCTGGATGGACAACAAGGTTGCCACAACGCACGCCACCGCCAGCATTGAAGGGCTAAATATTCTTGATTTTGTTACTGCCGACCGTATCGTGGCGCGCCTCACGTCTGAGCACGCCGTCGGTGACCCAGAGGGGCACTTTATCGCCCTTGGCAGCACGTTTGAAGGCTTGAAAATCGCCGGTCACGACGTCAAGGTGACGCTACGCCACGAGTTGTTCGTGGAAAACAGAACTTTCGGTGCGCTGCGAGAACAGCTTGCAAAAGACAGGGAACCAGACAAAATAACTGATATCACGACAGACCGAGTCGCATTATGCTCCCTTGCCGAAGACATCGACGTAAAGTTTCCCGGTCTCAAGAAGAGGGGTCACATTCTGCAGATCGAGCATTTTGGCGAAATCGCTATTGCCGAGGTTTTTGCCGCATTTGGCACTCGCACGCTAACCATGTTGCGCTTCAGACTTGGCTCGCCCAGCGGAGGCAGCGGCACAGTCACCGAAGCCACCACCAACGGCCAGCCAGCCCCACCTACACCCAGCGGAAACTAGTCTCTCTTTGCCAATTCTTAGGCTGCATCTTTGTCGGGGCCTGCCATTCTGCTCCAAAGCCGCAAGTTGCCTACGACCACATTGTCCAAGAGATTCGCCATGGCGAATTAGACCTTGCTAGTGCCGACCTAGACCATGCCTCCGAAGAGTACGGATCCAAGAATGAAGAGTGGACGTGGCGCTTTCGCATCCTGAAGGCACAGCTCTTTGTATTTCGTAGGGAATACAAGGAGGCTCTGCTCGTCCTCAAAGAGAGCCTTCCACCCTCATTGGCCGCCACTGGCATGGCGGCACGCAAGGCTATGGTCGAAGGTGTTGCTTACAGGTATGCCCAGCAATTTGAGGACTCCGAGAAGAAATTCATAGAAGCGGAACGATTGGCTTCTTCTTATCAACCGCAAATCGTGGGTGAAATCCTGAACAACCGAGGCGCGCTTGAAGTTGAAGAAGGCAAGTATGTTGCAGCCCAGGAAACGTTTCACCGTGCCCTTCTCCTTGCTCGAAGGCAAAGGGACCAAGTCCAGGAAGCAAATGCTTTGACGAATCTCGGCTATACCTCGACAAAACAAGAACACTTCGACGAGGCCCTTGATTGGAATCAATCGGCGCTGAGACTCTCCCGCTCGCTGGAGATGAAGGACACGGTGGGAGTGATCCTTGGAAACATGGGTTGGAATTATTTCGATTTGGGGGACTTCGAAAATGCCATGCCTCTTTACAAAGAAGCAGCTGAGGACTCGGAACGGCGCAAAATCCCCGCAACACAGGCGTACTGGCTCGCCGGGGTGGCCAATTCCCACTATGCCTTACATGATTACACGGCTGCTCAAGCAATTCTTGAACAAGCCCTAAAAATTGCGAGGGGCCTGGATGAAAAGAGCATACTCACCAAATGTCTAAACGACCTCTCCGCTGTTGAACTGCAGCTAGGCCGCGTGGACCTTGCTGAGCAATACAACAATGAGGCCTTGGAGAACGAGAGGACCGGCTCGGATAAGTCCGGCATCCTGGACTCACAGCTAGTGAAAGCCCGCATTCAAGTGTTTCGTCGCCATTCCGTTGACGCCGAGCGGATTTTTCGCGCTGTCATCCAGAGCCCTAAGGCAGACAAGCCTCAGGTGTGGGAGGCTCAGGCCCGTTTGGCTAAAGCATCTGACCAAGCAGGGAAGTCAGTTCAGGCTCAAAAAGAATACCGCGAAGCGATTGGAACCGTCGAAACAGCGAGACAGTCTCTGAATCGGGATGAATTTCGGCTGACGTTCCTAGCGAGCGCAATCGAATTCTACGACGATTATGTGGATTTCCTGGTTGCCCACGGCCGATCGAACGACGCGTTAGGCGTTGCTGAATTGAGCCGCGCAAGAACTCTAACGGAAGGGCTGGCATCCGCGACGGCTGACGACCCAAGCGCACCGGGAGAGTCTGATCCCCAGCAGACTGCCCGGAGACTAAGTGTCTCGCTGCTCTTCTATTGGGTCGGGCACAACCAATCCTATCTTTGGGTGGTCACTCCAGCGAAGACGAGCTATTTCAAACTGCCCTCTGCCTCGGTGATTGAGCCCATAGTCGCGGACTATAGGAAAGCTCTCTTGCGCATGCACGACGCGCAAGAGGACGGCGGCGCCGAAGGGAAAAAGCTTTTCGCAATGCTGGTTGAGCCGGCAAGGAAGCTGATTCCTCCAGGTTCACGAATCATTGTGTTGCCGGCTGAGAGCCTATATGGATTGAACTTTGAAACCTTGATCGTTCCCGATCCGCAGCCACACTTCTGGATCGAAGATGTCACACTGTCAACGGGCAGCTCGCTCACTATGCTGGCCGCCTCCGCCAACCGGCCCATGCCCAAAGACAGGACTCTTTTCCTTGTTGGAGATACCAAGCCCCCTAACCCTCCCTTTGCCCCGCTCCCGCAAGTTGCCGACGAAATGAAGCAAGTCCGGAAATATTTCCCCGGAGGGCAAACAAAAGTCCTAGAAGGAGGCAGCGCCACTCCTACAGCCTTCCTCAAGAGCAATCCCGAACAGTATTCCTATCTCCACTTTGTCACTCATGGGACGGCCAGTCATACTCGCCCCCTTGAATCTGCCGTGATTCTCAGCCAGGAAGGCGACTCCTACAAGCTGTATGCGCGAGACATCGTCAAGCACCGCCTTAATGCCAACCTCGTGACTATTTCGGCGTGCAACGGTTCCGGCACCCGCGCCTACTCCGGCGAAGGCCTCGTCGGCCTGTCCTGGGCCTTCCTCCGCGCCGGGGCGCACAACGTTATTGGCGCGCTGTGGGAAGTGAGCGACGCCTCCACCCCGCAATTGATGGACGCGTTTTACCGCGAATTGAGCCAGGGCAAGGACACCGCCACAGCCCTCCGCGACGCCAAGCTCAGCCTCCTGCATTCCTCAGACCCGGACTCAGTTTTCAGAAAGCCGTTCTACTGGGCACCGTTCCAGCTCTACTCCGGGTCGTAGTGGATGCGGGCATAGACCAAGGCACGGATCGATTGCTCGCTGCGTATCCTGCCACCTGCTGCCCTTGTTGGCGCATTTCCGCAGACTGATCGATTGCATTCAAAACTTGATTCGAAGCATTGAAGGTTTCCACAGGCGCTGCTCTTGTGCTTTCGGACCGTCTCGGCATAAACTTCCTCGCAGCATTTATTGATTCTTGCGAGCCGCCTCAACCTCTTGAGGAACTCAAGGCTCGATCGAATGTGGGGTTGTGATGTCTGGGGGAGACAAAATGAGAAAAGTGTTGTGTGCGTTCTTTGGTGTGGCACTCGTGCTGGGATTTGCTGCGTCGGGGTGGGGCCAATCGCAGATCACCGCTGGCACCGTGCAGGGAGACGTGGTCGATGAAAAAGGCGGGAGCGTCGCGGGTGCAACCGTTGAAGCAAAAAACCTCGCGACCAACTTCGTGCAGACGGACGCCACCAACGCGGACGGTCACTTTGCCTTCTTGAGCCTTGCGCCAGGCCGCTACACGCTCACCATCAGCAAACCCGGGTTCGCCACCATCGTTCAGGAAAATGTAAACCTCACCGTAGGCCAGACCATTACGTTGCCCGTCACCATGAAGGTTTCTTCTGTCGCGCAGCAGATTGTGGTCAGCGATGTGCCGATTGTGGAAGTTACAAAGACGACATCTTCTTCCACACTTGACGAGATCTCCGTAGCCACAACCCCGGTGCTCGGCCGCAAATTTGAAGACCTGTTGACATTGACCCCCGGCGTCAGCATCACTCAGGGTCCGGACGGCGACGAAATAAACATCAACGGGCAGCGGGGCATCTTCAACAACATCAGCCTCGACGGTGGCGACTACAACAATGGATTCTTTGGCGAGCAGATGGGCGGCCAGCGCGCGGCCATTGACATTACGCTGGAAGCGGTCAAAGAATTTCAAATCACGGCGAGCGGCGCCAACGCGGAGTTCGGCCGCAGCGCCGGAGGCATCATCAACGTCGTCACGAAATCCGGCACCAACGCCATTCATGGTTCCGGCTTCGAATACTTCCGAACAGAATCCTTAACTGCCGCGACCTCTGACGGCAAGCCGCTGCAGGATTTTCGTCGCAATCAGTTTGGCGGTAGTTTTGGCGGCCCGCTTATGAAGGATAAGCTGTTTTTCTTCGCCGCCGCCGAGGGCATCCGAGAGAATCTGACGCGCGCGAATCTAAGCGCACCCGTCGGCACTGCCTGCGCCTCGAGCCCCATTTATGACGGAACCGCCGCTACGGACTCGGTAATCAATTCCAGCCCCGATTGCCAGCGCGTTGCCCTGATCAGTTTCTTTAAGTCGACGACTTTCCCGGCGCCCTTCAAGAACACTAACGAAGGACTCCCCGGTATCCACCAGCAGCGCAATGCCTCGATATTTGGCCGCGTGGACTATAACCTGAACTCGAAGAACCAGGTTTTTGGCTCGTACGGCTTTGACTGGTCCAAGAATCCCAATCAAACCTTCGACGTTCCGACATACGGCACGAGTGCTAATGGCATCGAAGGCCCTTCGAAAATTCAGGATATTAACGGCAACTGGTTCAGCACACTCTCCAACACCATGTTGAACGAGGCCCATTTCACCTACGCTAGAGAAAACCGCCCGCGCAACACCATCAATCCTTCCAGCGTGCCTGACACGGCCATGGGCTTTGCCACGACATTCCGCTTCGGTGCGCCATTCTTCCTCGAGCCTGCCGTAGATGAAGTCTTTTGGCGCACCGACATCCGTGACAATTTCTCGATCGTCAGGGGCAAGCACACCTGGAAGGTCGGCGGCGAATGGATTCACAGCGACAATGCTCAGATTTTCCGGGGATTCTTTACAGGACGCTATATCTTCGACAGTGTTACCGGCTTCATGCACTTCGTCTCGCAAGGCCCCACGTATAGGGAGTGTTCAAACGGAACCACCGTAGTTGGGGCGTGCCCTGCGGGAACCAGTGTCGTCGGCCCTCTACTCCTTTACCTGCAGCACGGCCCGGCGACGCAGGGTGAATCGTTCGATCAATCCGGCGCTTCGGACATCAAGAATGAGGATATCGCGCTGTTCATTCAGGATTCCTGGAAGCTGTTTAGGAATTTGACATTAAACTATGGCCTGCGTTGGGACGCGCAACATTTTCCCGATCCCACTGTAGCGCCTTCCAAGACTTCCTATGGCGCAGATCTGACTAATCCCAAGTTCCCTTCGACCGGCTTCATCCCCAACCAGAACAAGGAGTTTCAGCCGCGGGTTGGCTTCGCATGGGATCTTTTCGGCAATGGAAAGTCCGCGCTGCGAGCCAGTTGGGGCATGTTCTATGCCCGGCAGAATATGCTCACCCAGGTCGGCGCCATCACCACGAACGGTGTCCAGCAGCAGTCCTTCGCCGCGGGTTCAGCGTTTGGGACACCGCCGGCTTACGGAACCAACGCATCTGTGTTTAACAATGCTAATCTTCCTCCGCCGGGAACAACCCCGCCTCCCGGCGCGAGCGTAACGGTCTTCAGCAAGGACTACCAAAATCCTCGGATTTACACTACGAACGTTGGCTACGAACAGCAACTCTATGGTGACTACGCTGCTTATTTGGACTTTACGATGTCCAAGGGAGTGCACCTGACACGTTTTATCGATCCCAACAAGGGGGTAAGCACTACCTTTGTTTGCGGAGCCGGTTTTACGAATATTAGTCCTGGCGTTTGCTTGCCGAATAACGGTTCCACGGTTACTTATCCTAGCGACGTATTCGGTTCTGGCGTCGCACCGCCCTTCACGGATCTCACCAGCGTCACTGACACCGTCAGCTCCGCGAAGTCCCTGTACCGCGGGTTCACCATCGGGATGCGCAAGCGCATGAGCCACAAATTCTTGTTTGACGCGAACTACACGTATTCTCGGGACTGGGACGACGACTCCAACGAACGCGATCCGTTCACTTTCCGTTATGCCAATCTTTTCAACCTGGCATCGGAGTATTCATTGTCCGACCGGAACGAAACGCACAAGTTCAACGCTTATTCTGTTGCAAATCTGCCCTGGGGATTCAACGGCAACGTCCGCATGCAGGCGCATTCCGCCCAGCCGATTACACCATCCCCGCGCTTTCAAAACGGCAAAGACCTGGGCCGCAATACACTGCTGAAGGACAATGCTTTCTTCACCTTCGACTTCGGTGTCGATCGCCCCATTCATTTCGGCGAGCGCATGCAGCTGATCCCGAGGATCGAAGTATTCAACACTTTCAACAACAAGAACAACGTGAACCCATTGAGCACGCCTGGTCTCTTCAATTTCGACGGGTTCCTCCGCGTTGGCGTCGGCGATCCGCGCCAGGCGCAACTCTCGGTGCGCTTCGAGTTCTAGCGAAGCGGCCGCAAGTTACACGCTCAATTCACCGAAGAGGGGCGCTACGGCGCTCCTCTTTGTTTTTGCGAATTACGATGCGAAATCTGCGCCACAAGAATGGACACACGCCCTTTCGTGGCTCTTGCTTGGGCGTCGCGAATCCCTGACAATCTAAGGTTTATACCTACGTGATTTTCCGCACGGTAGCGGTTGTCCGCGCGGAAATGAAAAGCGAGTGAAATGGCAGGTCAGCTGAATTCCACGAAGCGATTGATCGCTTATTTTTCGATGGAGATTGCGCTTGAGAACGCCATGCCAACCTACAGCGGGGGGCTGGGCGTTCTTGCGGGTGACACAATTCGCGCCGCAGCGGATTTGCGTCTGCCCATGGTGGCCGTTTCTTTGCTTTACCGCAAAGGATACTTCACGCAGCGTCTTGCCGAAGACGGCTCGCAGACGGAAGAGCCGGTCGAATGGAGTGTGGGAGACTTCTTGACCGAGGATTCCGCGCGCGCAAGTGTGTCCATTGAAAACCGCCGTGTTGAGCTGCGCTGCTGGCGTTATTCCGCAAAAGGTGTGCGTGGGTTTGAAGTGCCCATCTATTTTCTCGACGCCGATCTCCATTCCAACACCGAAGCAGATCGTAATCTCACCGGCAGTTTGTACGGCGGCGATTCTTACTACCGTCTGTGCCAGGAAGTCATCTTGGGAATCGGAGGCGTCCGCATTCTCCGCGCCCTTGGCTACAACGACCTCACCCGCTACCACATGAACGAAGGCCACGCGGCGCTGCTCACGTTGCAATTGCTCGACGAAGAAGCCGCAAAAGAGGGACGCAAATCCATCCGCAGCGAGGACATTGAAAAGGTCCGCAGCAAGTGCGTCTTCACCACCCATACTCCTGTGCCCGCGGGGCACGACCGTTTTCCGATGGAATACTTCACGCGCGTGTTTCCGGGCCAGACTGGGTTTCTCGATTTGAAGGATGCTTCCTCGGCGGATTTGATGAAGCGCGTTTTGCAGGCGGAACAAAATTTTTTGGACTTGCAGGAAGCGGCGCGCCGCGGGGCATCCCTCAACATGACGCAACTGGCCCTGAGCCTGAGCACATACGTCAACGGAGTCGCCAAGCAGCACGGCGAAACTTCCCGTCAGATGTTTCCGGAAGTGCCGATCGAGGCCATCACCAATGGCGTTCACGCCGGCACGTGGACCTCTGCTCCATTTCAGCAACTCTTCGACCGCTACATTCCCTCGTGGCGCGAAGACAATTACAGTTTGCGGAGTGCCTTGGGCCTGCCTGCGGAGGAAGTGTGGGCAGCTCACCTGATTGCCAAGCACAAGCTGCTCGAGACGGTTCGTGAGAAGACCGGGCTCAAGTTCGATCCCGAAGTCTTCACGATCGGTTTCGCGCGCCGTGCGACGGGATACAAGCGCGCCGACTTGATCCTGGCCGATCTCGATCGGCTCCGGGAGATTGCCAAGAACTCTGGACATTTCCAGATTATCTACGCCGGCAAGGCCCATCCGAATGATGCCGGCGGGAAGGACATTATTCGCCGGATTTTTCACGCGAAGAAAGCGCTGCGGAAAACGGTGCCGGTGGTTTTCCTAGATGACTACAACCTCGAGCTCGGCGGAAAGATCACTTCCGGCGTGGACGTCTGGCTCAACACGCCGCAATTTCCTCTGGAGGCTTCCGGCACCAGCGGCATGAAGGCCGCGCTGAATGGCGTGCCAAGTCTGAGCATTCTCGACGGCTGGTGGGTGGAAGGCCACATTGAAGGCGTCACTGGCTGGTGCATCGGCGAATCACGGCGAACCGCTGCAGGCAATACTCCGGCCGACAATACTGCCGAAGCGGAATCGCTCTATAACAAGCTGGAAAGTGTGATTCTTCCGCTGTACTACAACGATCGTGCGAAATTCCTGGAAGTCATGCAGCACGCCATCGCCATCAACGGCTCGTTCTTCAACACCCAGCGCATGGTGCAGCAGTACATCACGGATGCGTATCTGCACTGAAGCTCCGGGGATTGTATTCCTGTAGTTGTATCTGGAGCGGTTTATTTCCTCTTTAGCGCAATCGGTTCTTATACATGGCCATGCCGACGGCGGCGTCCATGCCCATCTTTTCTAGTGCGGCGATCTCGCTCCTTGTTTTGATGCCGCCTGCGGCAATAATCGGATGGGCCGTCGTGTTGCGCAGCTTGCGAAACCAGTCGAGGTTCGCGCCCGTCATTGTCCCCTCGCGGTCTACGTCTGTGCAGAGAAATCCCGCGCAGTAGGGTTCGAGTTGCGTCATCACTTTCTCAACCTGCAACCTCAGCTTCTTCCGCCAGCCGTGAATGGTGATTTTCCCGTCCGCTGTGTCGAGTGCGATGACGATTTTCTCGCGGGCGATGTTCTCTGTGAGCTCCTGCAGAAAGTGCGCATTCACTTTTCCATCTTTGAACGCTGCGCTTCCGACAATAATCTGGTTCGCCCCCCAGCTGACAACTTCTTGCGCGCGGAAGATGCTTCGAATGCCGCCGCCGACGCGCACCTTCATCCCGAAATCAGTTCTTGCTTTCGCGCAAAGGTTGCGAACGAGATCATCATTTGCGCCCTTGCCCATGGCAGCATCCAAATCAATCACATGTAGCCAGAGATGTTTCTTGAACTTTTCCAGTTGTCCAAAGACATCCGCAACCGCCAGCTCGCGCTTCCGCCCGTGCACCAGCTGAACAGCTTGCCCGCTTTGCAAGTCGATGCAGGGAATCAGCACGGGAGGCGAACCTCGACTCCGCTTGAGGCCAGAAATTGCTTCAGCGCGTGAATGGATTGCACTTCATCGTGAAAGATCGAGGCCGCCAAAGCCGCGTCCGCCGCCCCTTCCCGGAAAACCTCGACAAAATGAGCGGGCGATTTGGCACCGCCGGACGCAATCACCGGAACCGTTACGGCGCCGGAAATTGCCGCGGTCAGTGTCACGTCGAAGCCGCTTTGCGTGCCGTCGCGGTCCACAGAGGTCAGCAAAATTTCGCCGGCGCCTGCTGCCACTCCCATGCGCGCCCACTCGATGGCATCGCGTGATGCGGATTCGCGTCCGCCGCGAACCATGACGTCCCAGTGATCTCCGGAGCGCTTTGCATCGATCGCCAGGACAACGGCTTGCGCGCCAAACTCCCGCGACAATTCGGAAATTAACTCCGCCCGCTCGACTGCTGCGGTGTTCACCGTTACCTTGTCTGCACCGGCGCGCACCACGGCGCGGCCGTCTTCGAGCGTTCGAATACCGCCGCCAGCGGTGAGAGGAATCGCCAATTGCGCGGCGACGCGGCGGATTGTTTCGAGAAAAGTGGGGCGGCGGTCGCGGGAAGCCGCAATGTCGAGCACCACCAATTCGTCAGCGCCCTCGGCATTATAGCGAGCCGCGAGCGCAACGGGGTCGCCCGCATCGCGCAGACCCACAAAGTTCACGCCCTTCACGACGCGTTCGCCGTCAGTATCGAGGCACGGGATGATGCGGTGCGCGAGGCTCATGCCGCGAGCCTCAGGAAATTCTGGAGAATGCGAGCGCCAGAATCACCGCTCTTTTCGGGATGAAATTGCACGGCAAAAATATTTCGTTGCTCGATAACGGCCGCAAATTCCGCACCGTGGGAGCAGGTGGCCGCTGTGTCATTCGAATCGAGCGCGGCGTAGGAGTGCGCAAAATAGAAATACGCTCCAGCGTCAATGCCTGAGAGCAGGGAAGACTCCCGTTTCTTTTCAATTTGGTTCCAACCCATGTGCGGCAGCTTCACGCCCGGCGGCAAAGCGGAAACGATTTCTGGTAGGAGATTCAGGCCTCGGAGTTCAGAGGCTTCTTCGCTCAACTTGAAAAGAACTTGCAGCCCGAGGCAAATCCCCAGAAAGGGCACGCCGCGGTGGATGGCGTCAATCAGAGGCGCGCGGAGATGCTTTTCGTCGAGGGCGCGAACCAGCGCGGCGTAGTGACCGACGCCGGGAAGCAGCAGGGCTTCCGCCTTAGAGATGCATTCAGGTGACGACGTGCGATGAGACTCCACGCCGAGGCGCTGGAGGGCGCGCTCGACGGAGGGCACATTGCCGGCGCCGTAGTCGAGGATGGTTATTTTCATAGCAGCCCCTTGGTGCTGGGCAAAACCTGGCGAAGGCGCTTGTCGCGAGACACGGCGAAACGCAGCGCGCGCGCAAATGCCTTGAAGATCGCTTCGACTTGATGGTGCGAGGATCGGCCGTACAGGGCGCGAAGATGGACATTGGCTTTTGCCGACTGCGCGAAGCCTTGAAAAAAATCCTCTATCAGTTCAACCTGGAAATCACCGATGCGATTTGCACTGATCTTTGCATCTACAACGCAGTAGGGCCGGCCACCAAGATCAACCGCAGCGGCCGCGAGCGTTTCGTCCATAGGCATCAGAAAATAGCCCGCGCGCAGAATTCCTCGCTTCGAGCCAAGAGCTTTCTGCACCGCTTCGCCGAGCGTGATGCCGACATCTTCGACCGTATGATGTTGGTCCACGTCGAGATCGCCGCGCGCGTCCACGATCAGATCAAACGCACCGTGTCGCGCCACCAATTCGAGCATATGGTCGAAGAAGCGGATTCCAGTGGCGATGCGAGCGTTCCCGCGGCCGTCCAGATTGAGTTTCAGGCGGATGTCCGTCTCGTTTGTTTTGCGATGAATGTTGGCAGTTCGCGGCATTTTTATCTTTGCGATCCCACAATTCAGGCTGGCGCTTTCCATTCCTTTCGAATGGCCTTCAACAGCTTCTTCATTTCAGCTGGCGTTCCTATGGAAATGCGGACGAATCCCGGGCCCATGTCCTTGGTGCGCTCGCGCAGAAGAATCCCTTGCCTCTCAAGCTTTCCAAAGAGTGCGGGTCCCTTTGCCCCGAAATTGGCCAGCAGAAAATTTCCGGCGCTGGGGAAGGAGCGCACGCCGAGCTTCTGCAGTTCGGCGGCCAGCCACGCACGAAACCGTTTCACTTCGCTGACATATGCTTGCATCGTCATGCGGTCTTGAACGGCAGCTTCGGCGGCTACCAGTGCGCCAAGATTCACAGGAAAGGGCGGCATGGCGCGGCGCACGAGTGCAAGCGATTCTTTGCAGCCGACGACCGCGCCGAGCCGCAGCGACGCGAGGCCAGCGACCTTTGAAAACGTTCTGGCGACAAACAGGTGGCGAAACTTGCGAATCCAGGGCACTGCGGTGAAGCCTGAAAACTCCGCGTAAGCTTCGTCCATCACAACGGCGGTGTGCGTGGCGGCATGCAGGATTTTCTCCAGTTCCTTGAAACCAAAGAGAGTGCCAGTAGGATTGTTGGGGTTCGCGAGAAAAAGGACACGTGGCTCTTTCCGCAGCGCCGCAAGGATGCCCTCCAGCGGGAACTCCATTTCGGTGCCGTAGTGCAATGCCGAGATTCGAGCGCCGTATATTTCCGCGTAGTAGCGATACATAGGAAACGTCGGCTCGCAAATTAGGACACTGCTTCCAGCCTCGACAAACGTGTCGAAGAAAACTCGCAGCGCATCGTCTCCGCCGTTGGCGAGAAGAAGTTCTTCCGGACGAACGCCGAAGTAGCGGGCCAGACGCGTTGTTGGCGCCTGATATTCCGGGTACATTGCCAGTTGCTTGGAGGTGAGCTTTGCCAGCGCGCGCAGCACTGCGGGAGAGCAGCCGGTCGTGTTCTCATTGAAGTCCAGCCGCACTTTATCCGCGCGGCCTTCCGCAGGCGCTTCATACGTGCGGCGATTCAGAATCGCTTTTCGCACTGGCAAGTGAACCTTCATCTGCGAACCCTTACGGCGTTGCGGTGAGCCATCAAGCCTTCGGATTCTGCCAGAGTTTCGACTGTATCGGCGAGGCGAAGGAAACCATCGCGACTAATGGTTTGCACGCTGATGCATTTCACAAAGTCGGCCGCCGAAAGCCCGCCTCGTTTGTGTGCCCAACCCCCAGTCGGGAGGACGTGATTGCTGCCGGTAGCATAGTCGCCAAGCGGCTGGGCGCCCCAAGGGCCAAGAAAGATGGTGCCGGCTGATCGGTTTTTTTGCAGGATCCGTTCGGCGTTCTCAGGAAGGCTAAGATGTTCCGGGGCGAAGCGATTGACGAATTCGCAGGCCTGCTCGAGCGAATTTGCCACGAGAATTGCGCCGGCCGTTTCCGTGGAGACGCTAGCCATTCCAGGAGGAAGTTCGGCGAGTTGCCATTTAATCTCGCGTTGCACTTCTTGGGCGAGCGAGTGTGAAATGGTGACGAAATAGCTTGCGGCGTCTCTTGCGTGCTCCGCCTGGGCAAGCAAATCGGCAGCAATCCATCGAGCATTGCCATCGGCGGCGGCGAGTACAACCGCCTCCGTGGGGCCCGCCGGCAGATCGATGGCGCAATCGCTGCTGACCAGTTGTTTGGCGGCGGTGACGTACTTGTTGCCCGGGCCGAAGATTTTCTCCACGCGCGGAATCGAATTTGTGCCATATGCGAGAGCGGCAATCGCTTGCGCTCCCCCAACGCGGGCGATCTTTTCAATGCCGAGTAGATTTGCGGTTGCCAGCAGCTCGGGATTCGGCCGCGGGCAAACGGCAGCGATATGCGGAACTCCGGCGACTTGCGCGGGGACCGCCGTCATGACGAGCGTGGATACGAGGGAAAAGCGGCCGCCGGGGATGTAGCAGCCGACGGATTCGATAGGGGAAACGCGCTGACTGATCTTGACGCCAGGTTCGGTCTCGGTGGTCCACGGGCGGGGAAGCTGCTGTTCGGCTACCTGGCGGACGTTCTTCGCAGCTCTCCGGATGGCCTTCAGGAAATCAGGACTCACCTGTGCTTTGGCAGAGCGGATTTCTTCTCTCGAAATCCAGACTCCAGCTCGCGAGAGGTCTAAATCATCCAGTTTCTTGCTCCAGGCAAAGAGAGCGGAATCGCCGCGCCTTCGCACATCCGCGACGATTTCGGCGGCCACGGATTGGGCTTCATCGTCGCGCTGGGCGCGGCGCGCGAGGAGCCACTTTTCGGTTCGCGGAGTGAGCTTGAGGATGCGCATCAGAGGACGATTTTGTTCAAAGGATATTCGACGATACCTTGGGCCTTGGCGGCTTTCAGCTTGGGTAGGATCTGCCGCACAACGGCTTCCTCGACGATCGTGTTGATGGCTACCCAGTCCGGGTCGCTGAGAGCAGAGATAGTGGGGTTCTTGAGCGCCGGGAGAGCGCCCAGCACACCCTGTAAGTCGTCGCGATGCACGTTGAGAAGAAGGCCGACTCTGCTGGCTGCCGCGATAGCGCCCTGAAGCATCAGGATCAGGTTTTCCGCCTTTTCACGCTTCCAGGAATCGGCCGCGCTGGCGCGATTCATGATGAAAACAGTTGCGGATTCCAGGACCGTATCTACGATGCGCAGACGATTGGCGCGCAGCGACGAGCCGGTCTCAGTAACTTCGACGATGGCGTCCGCGAGCTGCGGCACCTTCACTTCCGTGGCTCCCCAGGAAAACTCCACGTGGGCCTTCACGCCGTGCTTGGCGAGGTAGTTCTGCGTAATCTGTACGACTTCCGTGGCGATCACTTTGCCTTCCAGGTCGCGTGGCTGGCGGATTGCGCAGTCCTCCGGCACGGCCAGGACCCAGCGCACGCGCGCAAGACGCTGCTTGGCATAAACCAGTTCCGAGAGTTCTTCCACGGCCGCGCTCGTTTCCACCACCCAGTCGTGCCCCGTGATTCCTGCGTCCAGGGCGCCGGATTCGACGTAGCGTGCCATTTCCTGTGCGCGCACCATCAAACATTCGATTTCCGTGTCGTCAATGGTTGGGACGTAACTGCGCGAACTCAATGTGATTTTCCAGCCGGCGCGCGAAAAAAGATCAAGCGTCGCGTCCTGAAGGCTGCCTTTCGGAATCCCCAGCTTCAGTCGGCTCATCGGGATTTTTCCTTACCGTAAACCTTCTCCGGCGCGAAAGTACGCCCAGAGATAATTTTTGCGTTTCCATCCGCTTCGATCGACCGGAAGAAGCAGCTCCGGTATCCCTCATGACAGACGCCCGGCCCAACGGCCTCGACACGCACGAGTAGCGCGTCTGCATCGCAATCCACGCGCATCTCGCGAACCCGCAAGATGTGGCCGCTGGATTCGCCCTTTTTCCAGAGCTTGTTTCGCGAGCGGCTGAAAAACACGACTTCGCCCGTGCGCCGCGTTTCCGCAAGGGATTCCGCATTCATGAACCCAAGCATCAGGACGTCGCCATTACTCCCGTCCTGAATGATGGCCGGTACCAGTCCGCCGCTTTTCTGAAAGTCGATCTCCACCATTTTGTCTCCTAAAAATAAAAATCCCGCTGGAGCTTGCTGCGCCAGCGGGCCAAAGCGTGCTTTGTTTAGCGAATCGCTATGCACACCTCAGCAGGCGCGGCGTGTGGCCGTCATGATGATGGTGGCGATGCGCCCGAGTTGTATGTGTGCGGTTCATTTCCACTATCTAAGGTAAAAGAACTCGTCGAGCCTGTCAACGATAGGATTAGAGAGGCGAAGTCGGGCCCATTCCCGCAACAAGTGGATCGGCTATCAAGATTCAACTGGCGTTTGAAACGTGAAGCAAGGGAGTTGAATCTGATAGTGTGGGAAAGCTCAAGACACAGGAGAGGAAGCGCCATGGAAGGAAAGGTCCGTAAGGATGACACGGCCTGGAAGAAGCAACTTACGCAGAATCAATACTATGTAACGAGGCAGAAAGGCACCGAGCCTCCTTTCACTGGCGAATATGAGGACACCGAAACGCCCGGCACCTATAGGTGCGTCTGTTGCGGTCAATCCCTCTTTCGTTCCGAAACCAAGTTCCATTCGGGCTCCGGGTGGCCTAGTTTTTGCGCTCCGGCCAGCGAAGAGGCGGTGGACGCCGAAACCGATACAAGCCACGGCATGCGGCGGACAGAAGTGAAGTGCAGCCGGTGCGACGCCCACCTCGGGCACGTCTTCGACGATGGACCGCAACCCACCGGGATGCGGTATTGCATCAACTCGGTCGCGCTGGAATTGGAGGAAGACTAAAAGAGCGCTCTGACCCGTCAGAACGCTCTTTTCACTCGCTGGTTTTCAGGGATTAGGAAAAAAGGAGTTTATGCCGCCGGGCAGGAACACGACACCATAGCGGCTACCGGATCGTTTTCGCGGTCCCATACGCCCAGCAGCAGCACTTTCGTGCCTGTCGGATACTTGAACACGTAGTACGTGCTTGAGAGGCCTTGTACTTCATAAAAACCAGGCCTGCGCGGATCTGGCCGCGATGGCGCGCCCACAGCGAGAAGTTGACGCAATTCAGCGATCTGTTCCTGCGAATGGTTCCGCAGATCTTCCACAAGGGGCGGTTGTTTTGGGACGTTTACCATGATTATGTTTCTCCGCCACATTCAGCTTAAATTCTCCTCACTGGTAAAGACGTTGAAAATCGAAAAATGTTTCGTAGCTCGCAAACAATTTTCCCGACAAATTGGCCTGCCGGTTCCATCATTCTGCTGGACTGAAACACTCTGTTAATAAAGGCGGTCCTATTAATACTCCGGGAGGTTAGGAGACAGCCGCCTAGTTTGCCCTTTTCAGGAGACTTCCTGCTGTGCGTTTGCTTGTTTTTCTGCAGTAATAAAGCGCAGGTTACTATCTTCTCTGGTACTTGTGCGGAACTCGCTCCCTGTGAGATAGTCCACTGCTGAACTTCTTCCAATAGGGTGGCCAACGTGACAAAAGCGGATACGAAAAAAACGGGGATCCGAGGCAAGACTTCTTTTGACAAGGATCGCCGCCGCAAGCATCACCATTTCCTCGTCAGCGTGTTCTACGCCGACGGGGAAAAGTTCGGTCGCGTTTACACCGACAAAGATAAGGCTACCCGCTTCGCAGAGCGCCAGCGTCGCTCACCTGTAGTGAAGTCCGCCCGGATAACTCAGGTTTCCTGATCGATCTGGCCTTGGAGTGTTGGCACAGCCAGTATGGGCAGGGAAGGCTTGTTGCTCCCGCGTGGGCATGTTATAAAAAGAAGGTAGTTGAGCGGCCTTAGTATAGTGGTAGTACGGAACCTTGCCAAGGTTCAGGTGTCGGTTCGATTCCGATAGGCCGCTCCATAAAATCAAGCACTTACAGACTCTCCTTTCTCAACGCGGGAACACAAAGGAACAGAAGCTGTCCAACGCGCTGGCCGGATCATCTCAACCGCTTTCAGATGTGCTGCCAAGTGTTATCGTTTTCTATCCGTACCGATCAGTTGGCCAATCTGCATGCGGCAGGTGAGGGAATGTTTCCTGGGAAAGTTGCATCGGTCAGTATGGGGGCAGAGGACATGCACTGGCTTGACAATACCAAGCTGCGTTTCCCAAACTGCATCCGGCGTCTAGTTTCTGATTTTTTGGCTTGAGAGGAGCCTTGCCATGCGAGTGAGGATGCTGGTGCGACAATTCGTGTTTCCGGCGGCCCTTCTAATGGCGTTGAATGTTCTCGACACTCAAGGCGCTGGTGCGGCCCCGAGTCCGTCTGAGAGCAAGACACGCATTGCCATCGTGGGACTTGACCACGATCACGTTTGGGGATTGCTGAAGTACCTAGAAGCTGAACCCGACGCGGAACTAGTGGCGATCGCGGAACCTCAGCCGGTCCTCCTGAATGAGGCGAAATCGAGGGTGCCAAGCAGCGTGAAGTTTTATTCCGGCTACGTCCCCATGCTGGACGAAGCCAAGCCCGACGCCGTCATCGTCACTACTTCAAACGACCGGCACCTGGAGATTCTGCGCGAATGCGCCAAGCGGCACATTCATTATTCCGTCGAGAAGCCCATGTCGACGAATGCGGCCGACGCCCGCGAGATGGAGAGGTTGGCCAAGGAGGCTGGAATCAAGCTCATGGTGAACTACTGGAACGCGTGGGTGGCCCCGAGCCACGAGCTTTTTCATCGCGTGAAAGACGGACAGCTTGGCGACGTCCAGAAAATCATCGTCCAATACGGGCACGCGGGTCCCAAGGAGATTGGCGTGTCGGAGTACTTTGCAAATTGGCTTTACGATCCGGTCAAAAATGGCGGCGGTGCAATCATGGATTTCGGATGCTACGGGGCAGAGTGGGCGCTGTGGCTGAAGGGCCGGCCCATAGGCGTGCAGGCCATCGCTCAAAAGTTGAAGGTTTCACAACACAACCAAGTGGATGACGACGCAACGATTCTTCTTGATTACCCGGATGCCGCTGTGATTGTTGAGGCTTCCTGGGACTGGCCGTACAGCATGGGGCAGGTGCAGGTCTTTGGCCCAAAGGGGAGCTTGCTTGCAACACGGGACACACTGTTCTACCGGCCCACAGCAGATCGCGGGAAATCAGAGGGCGAGCCGGTAGCCCTCAACGCACCGCATGGAGCCACGAGTAATCCCGTTGCGTACTTCGTGGACTGTATCCGCCACGATAAAGCAATCGAAGAGCCGCTGTCGGCTCAATTGAACGTGCAGGTGCTGGACATTTTGGATGCAGCGCGCGAGTCTGTACGAACGGGCCGCAGGCAGGAGCTAAAGTGAGACGTGGCGGTTTCGTCGGGCAAGCTTGACGGATTGAAGTAGTTACCGGACTCAGCGAGAATCTCCTGTCGAGTTTTCCTCAGCCCTGCGAAATTACCGTGAAATGCTTGTCCAACTACCGCTAGAATTAGCCGTCGCCTTCTTCCAAATGAAAACAATCACTATCGCTGTCGGCAGCAAGCGCGGCCCCAAGCTCAGTGCGGTTACGGAAGCCCTCCAGTCATTCTCTGCGACGCTAGCTCACGATGCTGAATTCGAGGTCGTCGGCGTGGAAGTGGAAAGCGGAGTCAGCCATACGCCTACGTCGCGCGAAGAATTGATGCGCGGCGCCCGCCAGCGTGCGGAAGCTCTGTGGGAAATCGCGCTCCAGCAAGGCGCAGCCTGGCAATACTTCGTCGGCCTGGAAGGTGGGCTCGATGTTGTGCCGGAAGGCGAGTCAACGGACGAGATGCTGCGTCATCCCGGAATGCGGCAGAATGGGCAGCACCGCGTCTTTCTGGAGAGCTGGGCGTATGTTTCCGATGGCACGCGAGGCTATTACGGCCGCTCCGGCAGTATTGAGCTCCCTGAAGCTTTGGCTCACGATGTTCTCGAAAATAGCGTGGAGCTTGCCATAGCGATCGACCGGTTTGCCGGCACCGTTGGGATTCGCGACGCGCAGGGCGCCTGGGGCGTGCTCTCCAACAATTTCATCAGCCGGCAGGAAGCATTTCGCGTTGCCGTGATTGCCGCGTTTGCGCCGTTCTATAATTCCAGGATGTATCGCATCCAAGCCGCCGGCGCATCAAATTCTTTAGCGTAAATTTGCGGCCGATATCGGATAATAGCGTCAAAGAATGAACTTCTTTGCCGAACACTGATTATTGAAAACGGATAACTGGTCTTAAGGGAGCGACCGTGGACATCGTCAAAGGCAATATGGGCTGGATCGAAGTCGTCGTCGGCCCGATGTTTTCCGGCAAAAGTGAAGAGCTGATTCGCCGCCTGCGCCGCGCGGAGATCGCGCGCCAACGCGTGCAGATTTTCAAGCCGGCCATCGACGCGCGCTACACCGCCAACGAAATCGTGTCCCACTCCGGCCTCGGCATTCCTTCTGACAACGTCCTCAAAGCGGCCGAGATCATGGAAAAATTGTCGCCGCGCACCGAAGTCATCGGCATTGACGAAGCCCAGTTCCTTGGCGACGAAGTTGTCGACGTTTGTACCAAACTTGCCAATCTCGGCAAGCGTGTTATCGTCGCCGGCCTTGACACCGATTACCGTGGCCGCCCGTTCGAACCAATGCCGCGCCTTCTGGCGATCGCTGAAGAAATCACTAAGCTCCTTGCGATTTGTGTCCGCTGCGGCAATCCCGCCGTGCACACCCAGCGCCTGGTTGAAAGCGAAGAGCTCATCGTGGTCGGCGCAATGGGTGCCTACGAAGCCCGCTGCCGCCGCTGCTTCGAGCCGAACCCCGCCCTCGCGCAGGAGAAGAAGGACGGCCCCCAGCTCATTGCTCGCAACCGCGCCGCCTCTGCAGGCGTCAGTTGATTTTTCTCTGATACGCGGGTCATTGCCTTTCCGTGGACATTCATCACCGTCATTTCTTGAGATAGCCGTCGCATTCCGTCAAACTGGCTCGGCAGAAAATCCTCTTGAATCGAGCTAGCTCGCGCCCATGATCATCGAATCCAAAGCACCGACGCGCGTGGACTTCGCCGGCGGAACGTTGGACATCTGGCCGCTCTACTTATTTCACCCGAGCGCGGTCACCGTGAACGCCGCGATTTCACTCTACGCCTCCTGCGTTATCGAAACCAATGATCCCGACGATAGCCGTATCAAGCTGGTCTCTCGCGACATCAAACGGGAAGAAAGTTTTGCTTCCTTTGCGGCTCTCGTAAAAGCCAAGCGCTACCGCCTCCCTCTCCTCGCGGAAATCACCAAGTTCTTTCACCCTCAAGGCGGCTTCACACTCACCACGGATTCGGAAGCTCCCGCCGGCGCAGGCATCGGCGGCTCCAGCGCCATGGCCGTAGCCATTTGCGCCGCGCTCGACCGCTTTACCGGAGCAGGGAAGAGCAAGGTCGACTGGATTCACATCAGCCGCGACGCCGAAGCCATCGTCATCAATGTTCCCACTGGAACGCAGGACCACTATCCTCCAGCGTTTGGCGGCGCCGCTGCCATCGAACTCCCACCCGGCGGCGAACATCGCGTTGAATTGCGCGTCAATCTCGACGAGCTTGAGCGCCGCGTGATGGTCGCTTACACCGGCAAGCCGCGCCAGCATGGCATCAACAACTGGGAAGTCTTCAAGGCGCATATCGGGGGCAAGCGCTCGGTGCAAAACAGCCTCGAGCGCATTTCTGAAGTGGCCCAGGAAATGCGCGTAGCCATGGAAAAACCGGATTGGCAGGAGGCTGGCCGCCTCATGCGCGAGGAATGGTCCTTCCGCAAGCGAAACTTGCCTACCATCTCGACGAAAACCATCGACCGCGTCATCGACAATGCCCGCCGCAACGGCGCGCTGGCAGGCAAAGTCTGCGGGGCGGGCGGTGGCGGGTGTGTTGTCCTTTTGATCGAGCCAACCGCTCGCGACCGCGTGGAAAACGCCATTCGTGAAGCTGGGGCCAAAGTGCTGCCCATGACCATCGACCGTCAGGGCGTTCAAGTGGTTTCCCGCTAGAAACTTGGCTCTAATCCTCGTCCGGTCGTACAGCTTGGCCCAATCGAGGACAGGTAAGGGAGAAGCGTCTCCTCCGCACCGAGGCACCTGTTCACCGGCTTCCCGGCATCGTAGAATAGGGTAAGTGGGCCCCCCGGTCTGGGTCCGCCGTGCATATGAACTGGCTTGCTTTATCCCTGACGCTTCTCTTTTTCGCTGACGCAGATGTTCCGCGCGTCAGCAGTCTTCGTCCGCCCGCGAACCCGTCTCCCAGCTTTCCGGCCGACGATGAGATTCCTCTCTTTCCAAACGGCGGCGCAACTCCTGATAACACGCAGTCTGGCAGCCAATCTCAGTCGAAAGCCACGCCTCCTGCGAAGAACTCCAACGCGACACTTCAAGAAAGTTCAAAGCTCACTCTGATCCGTTACGTCTCCGGCGAATTTGCAAAAGCCGTCAAGGCACTGCCGGCGGGCAAAGACGGTTTCCACGTCACTGTCGGCAAGCCGCTGGAGCCGGAGATGCTCGATCGCGCCGTTGCCACGCACGGTCCGGCCGTGAATACCGGCGATGACGTGCAGATCACCAGGCTGGAGTTCCGCGACCATCAGATTATTGTCGATGTGAACGGCGGTGGCCGCGGCAAGAGGCACTGGCGGGATCATATCCAAATCGGCATGGGTGGCGGTTATCCGACCATGCAGCCGGCCTCAACTCAGGATCAGGGCCCGCCGGGGATGCAGCCCGGCATGGGCAGCACGATTTTCCTGGAATTCAACAAGCCAGTTCCAGACCTGGCGCCGGATGAATTGAAGCAGCTCCTGACGCCGTTTCTCAATTTTTCCAAGGAGCGTTCTGCCGCTGTACAGTGGTTCGATACTCTTCCGCCGGAAATGAAGAAGGCCATCCAGGATCGCAGGCCCGTCGTGGGCATGGACCGCGAAGAACTGATTGCCGCCATCGGCAAGCCGGACCACAAAGTGCGCGAGCGCGATTCCGACGGCAACGATATCGAGGACTGGATTTACGGCCAGCCTCCCTCGAAAACCGTCTTCGTCCGCTTCCAGGGCGACCATGTCACTTCGATTAAGCAATTCCCCCAGTAAGAAGAAGCCTCCACCAATCATTCCCGCGGTTCCATGGCAGGTGGCCACTCCAAGACGGCAATTCTTCCGTCCGGCTGTCGTTCTAACGTGGGAGCGTACAGGCCAAGCTGCTGCCTCCTCCACCACGTTCCTTGTGAACGTTTTTCCGCTGGCGTGGTAAACCAATATTGCCAAATCACGGCGCGTACCTGCCGCGGTGGACTGTGCGGAAACGGATTCCCGGCAAAAAGCAGCAGCACGTCCGCATCGCCACGGAGTAAACTCTCCTCCGTTCGGACGACAATCGGCTCCTGCCGCCACGTACTCAGCGAGGCAAACCACAAATTCCAATCGAACCGTGGCTGATACGGCGCGTAAATTCCCGGCGCCTTGCTCGGATCTTGTGGCTTGAAACGGAAGGGATAGATGAGCCAAGTTTGTCCGTCGTCAGAACCCTGGAACTCGATTTCATAGCGACCGCGCGTCATCACGGCAAACAGCCCATAACGGTTTGCGATACGAAATGGCTCCAGCGCGGAGACCGGTGTCGTCCACCTCGGCCACGGCTTGACCATCCACACCATTTGCGCCAGCGTCGCATAGAAAATCCAGGTCAGCATCCCTGCCGTCACGGCGATTTTCAACCCGGGGACTTGTGCCCGGAGTCTCGTTCGCCATTTGTCTTCGGGAGCCGGTACGTTAAGAGGCTTGGCCTCTTTCGTGGTGAGGTAACTCCTTTTCATGAGTCGCGGCAACCAGGGGAGCACGAACCGGTCATCGAGCAGCAAAATCCCCAGTGCCAGCACGAGGTAATTCAGAAACGTGTAGTTAGCCGAAAGGATGATGCCGATCTGCCATGGCGTAATGATCAGAAAACACAAGATGTGCAGTCGCCGCGGCAGGAACATCATCCATGCCAGCCCCAGCTCCAGTGTCAGCGTTCCCATCGCCGTCGCCGCGTGGAACAAGTGCGGCAGGTGCTGCATATACCAGCCGATCCAAGTCGGCAGTGGCCCATTCTGGTAATACTCGTCGAGCGCTGTGAAATTCCGCCATTGCGGGTCGCCCCCCATGATCTTCGCCACGCCCGATTCAAAATAAATCCGGAAGCATTCCCACACCGGTAGAAACAAGCTCGCTCGCGACGGTCTGTTTTCTTCGCCCCAACCCGGCCGGAATCCCGCCGGTGCGAAAAACAGGGAAATGAATCCAGCCTCCAGCAGCATTCCGTCGGATTGATATGCGGAAAAATCCTGCGCCGCGCTCACGAACGAGAGAAAGCACACCAAACAAATCGCCAGCATGCCCCGCGGCCAGAAATTCAAAACCAGCAGCACCGAAGCGATCATGCCCGCCCAGCAAATTCCCGTGAGCATGTGCGCGTTGCTCGAAAACCACAACAGCGTCGGCGCATACCAGTAGGCCGTGTGGCCAAAACGTTCAGCGAGTGCTCGCAGGTATTCGCCGGCGGGAAGAATCCCGTGCGGCCCAATCAATCCGCGAATTTGCGGCAGCAGCGAGAAAAATGCCGAGTAATAAATCAGGCCCAGCGCGCGCAAAAATATCCATCGCGGAATCAGGCGGCCGGAAGCGCCATGTTCGGGGTCAAACAGCCATCGCAATGCGGACGCAGGTGACCAGCCGCTCATCAGCGGTCATTATAACGGCCTAGTGTTGGCGATGGGCCAGTTTCCGATTTGGAGGAACATGCACTGTGCAGCCGTAAAGTCCGAATCAGAAAATAACCGGTTAGAATGTCTTGCCTTTGCGAGTACTGCGCTGAACCATATCGATCAGGAGACCAGCATGCAGATTAGGCTAGCCAGCGTAATGGTTGAGAATCAGGAGAACGCTCTCCGCTTTTACACCGCCAAATTGGGCTTCGTAAAGAACAAAGACATACCGATGGGGCAATTTCGTTGGTTGACCGTGTCTTCGCCGGAAGGCGCCGAAGGCGTCGAACTAGTATTGGAACCTATGAGTTTCCCGCCAGCTCAGACGTATCAGAAGGCCTTGTTTGCCGCTGGCATTCCTGCCACGGCTTTCCTGACGAGCGACATCCACGCTGAGTTCCGGCGCCTCAAGGCGCTTGGTGTTAAATTCCGTGGTGAACCAGCGAGTATGGGGCCCATCACCGCCGTCCTGTTCGAGGACACCTGCGGCAACCTCATCAACCTGGTTCAACCTGCGGCCTAGCGCTACGGCCGATAGCGATTTGCCACGCGGAGCGCGTCCGTCCCCGAGTGTAAGGTCAGCATTGGTTGCCGCAATCCATTTCTTCAGAATCGACGTTACCCACTGTTTGAGGTAGTAGAAGGCGGGATCCCTGCGGCGAGATTCTCCCTCAATAACCGTTAGATGGGCCTGCAAGTAATCCGCTTCGGTACAAATCTTCAATTTCGTTCTCAGTGGTTGTTCCTACAGCGGGAAACTCCCCCCTGGGCTAAAACAGCTTTTCGCAAACAACAATCTTTCGTCGAAAAAAACGACAGCGTCAGTCTCGCTGCTCTGTTACCGGCTGGGTTGCGACTGACGGCACGGCTGCGTGCAACCCTCCTCCTAACCCTTGCCTTATGAGTTTGAAAATTGTGTGCCGATTTTCAAAAATCGTTTTCAGCCAGGCGAAGCGGCCCATTTGGGGAAAATAGATTCCCCGGAAGCAGAGGCGTGCAATCAGGATGTTGATACGATAACCCAGCGGCTTGTGGTTCAGTGAATCCACGGCGCTTTCGATTGCCTCCGGACAGTAAGAGCTGATCCACCCCTTGCGTACCTCGTTATGCGCTTCGTCGATGCTCATCTTCAGCGGCGTATGGGCCATCGCAAAGGGAATGAACTCTTGCCAGTGCTTCGGGCGGGTGAGCCGCCCCGCGGCTTCCAACTTTTTGTATAAGGGCGTCGCAGGAAGAGGGGTCATCAAGCCAAAGATAGGCAGCCCCGGAGGCCAACTGCGAATTTCCTTGAGTGTTCGCTCCGCCACGCCGGGCGTGTCATTATCCATGCCAAAGATAAAAGAGGTGATGGCAAAAACGTTGCGCTGGGCAAGCCGATCGAGCACTACGGCATATTCACCCGGCTTGTTGAAGCCCTTTTTTACGTCAGCAAGGTTGGCCGGATCGATGGATTCCATTCCGATGAAGATCCACTTGCCTCCCGCGGCCGCGATCAGATCAACTAATTCCTCATCGCGCAGCAGATTGGCGCTGATCTGGGCGACCCAATGCACTTGCGCGTTAGCCGCAATGATGTCTCGCAGCAATGATTTTGTGCGCTTTACGTTGATGGCAAAATTGTCGTCGATGAAAAATACGGCAATCTGGCCGCCCTCCTTCCGCGCGCGCGCTTTCAGCAGCAAGAGTTCGTTCACCACGCTTTCATTGGTACGAAAGCGGATGGAGTCGCCAAAAAATCCTGTCACTGTGCAAAACTCGCATCCGTAGGGACAGCCGCGCCCGGACTCCACGGGAATAATTCGAAAAGTTCCCCATCCGGCGCCCACTCGCTTGAGCAGTGGGTGCAATATGCCCGGGAGCAAATTGAATTGGTCCAGTTTGATTTTGTCCCAGGGAATCTCCGGATAGGACTGCAGCGATGGTTTGCGCTCTTGGCCAAAGTCGTCCACTGGCGCGTAGACATCCTTGAGCGCCCCGCGCACGGCATCTTCCACAATTCTGGGCCATGTCTCATCAGCTTCGCCAAGAGCAACCGCGTCGGCATGGCGCGAGCCGCCATCACGCCCCAAGGCCTCATCGGCCATTTCCGTTACGTGAGGGCCGCCCATTACCACCTTTACTCCTACCGCGCGTACTGCGTCCGCCATGCGATAGGCTTTGGCGATCATCCTGGTCATCGCACCGATGCCGACCAGCCCGACATTTTGCTCACGCACGTATCGCGCTATGCTTTCTTCGTCCATGGGCTGCGCGTTGCCGTCAATCAGCACCACTTCGTGGCCAGGCGGAGTCAGTGCTTGCAGCAGAAACATCCAAAGATGCGGCATAAAGTTGCGGGTCACGCCGTTGTCCGGGTTGTACAGCAAGATTTTCATTTAAGGGGAATTTCTATTTCAGAAACAGGACAGGAGGGACTGCCCAGGTTCCAATGTCAATAAAAGCGGACAAAGCTTTTGGGAAGCTCCATCAATGCAGTATGAGCCACTAAGGAAGGCACAACTGTTCAAAATTGCACATCCGATGGGTAAGAGTCATCATCTCCAAAGTCCTGACAGCTGACTCGACGCGACCTCGACGAAACAGCAGCTATTTCAGCTCTCGACCCAGACGCGCGCTATGCAGCCGCGCTCGGTCAGGCGGGCTGCTGGTAGAGGCCGATCACATTCCCGGATGGGTCGCGGAATCTCGCGGTGATTTCCGGCGCATCCATCCCGATCGGTTGCACGATCTCGCCGCCGTTGGCGACTACCGCGTCAACGGTCGCGGCCACACTGTCCACCATAATGTAAAACAGGAGGCCGGGTTTTGCGGCGGGCGACCGGCCGAGTACCCACGCGCCGCTCACTTCGCCGGTCGTGTCGTCAAAAGCGGTGCTGCCATCGCCACGTTTCCGGACGTTCCACGCGAACACCTTTTTGTAAAACTCGGCCGAGCGCGCAATGTCCGTTGCGGGAAGTTCGATATAGCAAATTTTGCCGTTGACCATCGTTGGAGGCATCCATGTACCCTCAGGGCGCTGCATCTTAGCGCGCCCTCAAGCTCAAATCAAATCTCCTCGCGTTGACTTTTCTCCTCGCAACCCCTAGCATTTTCTGTTCACCCGCGGCCGTCACTCGCTCCTGCACAGCCGCAATTTTCGGACACTTCATCGGAGGAAGAATGCCCATTAAGGTTGGCATCAACGGCTTCGGCCGCATCGGTCGCAACATTATGCGTACTGCACTCGACGATAAGGACATCCAGTTCGTCGCCGTCAACGACGTCACCGACGCGAAGACTCTCGCGCACCTTTTGAAGTACGACTCCGTCCTCGGCAATTTGCCCCACAAGGTGACGCATACCGATGACACCATCGCCGTCGAAGGCAAGAGCTTTAAGGTCTTCAAGACCAAGGATCCCGCCGAAATCAATTGGGCTTCTGTCGGAGCCGATATCGTCGTCGAATCCACCGGCCTCTTCACCAAAGGCGTTGACGCCAAAAAGCATCTCCGCGCTCCCGTGAAAAAAGTGATCATCTCCGCCCCTGCCGATGGCCCCGACGCCACTTTCGTCCTCGGCGTGAACGACAAGACCTACAATCCTGCGGCGCACCACGTCATTTCCAACGCTTCCTGCACCACCAATTGCCTCGCCCCCGTCGCCAAAGTTCTCCAGGAGGCTTTTGGCATCAACAGCGGCACCATGACCACCATCCACTCGTACACCAACGACCAAAAACTCCTCGACCTCCCGCACAAGGACCTCCGCCGCGCGCGTGCCGCTGCCATCAACATGATTCCCAGCTCCACCGGCGCCGCCAAAGCCCTCCATCTCGTCATTCCCGAACTGAAGGGCAAACTCGACGGCTATGCCATGCGCGTGCCCACTCCCAACGTCAGCGTTGTGGACCTCACTGTTTTCGTCGACAAGCCGGCGACAAAAGAATCCGTCAACGCCGCTCTGAAAGCCGCCGCCAGCGGCCCCATGAAGGGCATCCTCAGTTACACTGAAGAGGAACTCGTCTCTGCCGACTTCAAGGGCAATTCCAATTCCTCGATCGTCGATGCCGAATACACCAAAGTTGTCGGCGACCGCTGCGTAAAAGTTTTGGCCTGGTACGACAATGAGTGGGGCTACTCCTGCCGTTGCCGCGACCTCATCAAGCTCCTGGCCTCGAAATTCTGAAGCCCGGCTGAGGAGTGGCAAGAACGGGCTCGGTTTTTTCGCAACTAGCCACTCGTCACTCGCCACTTCTTAAACCATGAACAAGCTCACCATCAACAACCTCGACCTCCGCGGCAAACGCGTCTTCATCCGCGTGGACTTCAACGTTCCGCTCAAAGACGGCGTCGTCACCGACGAGACTCGCATCCGCGAAACGCTGCCCACCGTTCGCCTTGCTATTCAAAAAGGCGCCCGCCTCGTCCTTGCTTCGCACCTCGGTCGACCCAAAGGCGGCCCCGACCTGAAATATTCCCTGAGGCCCGCCGCGAAAAAGCTGGAAGAGCTCCTCGGCAATCCCGCTGCGTTCGCGCTCGATTGCGTCGGCCCAGGCGCCGAAGGCCAGAGCAAAGCCTTGCGCGACGGTGAAATTCTCGTCCTGGAAAACGTTCGCTTCCATCCCGAGGAAGAAAAAAACGATGAGGCTTTTTCCAAACAGCTTGCCGCTCTCTGCGACGGCATTTTCATTTGCGATGCCTTCGGCTCCGCGCATCGCGCGCATGCCTCCGTTGTCGGCATCACGCGCTTCGTCCAGCAAGCCGCCGCCGGCCTGCTCATGGAAAAGGAACTGGCCTATCTCGGCCAAGCGGTTACGAATCCTGCGCGCCCCTTCGTCGCGATTCTTGGCGGCGCCAAAGTCAGCGACAAAATCGAAGTTGTCGAGAACCTCATGAAGATCGCCGACGCCATGCTCATTGGAGGCGGCATGGCCTACACGTTCCTCAAAGCCGAAGGCCAGCCCATCGGCAAGTCGCTCGTCGAAGACGACAAGCTCGATCTCGCCAAGCGCCTCCGCGCCGAAGCTCAGCAGAAAAAATTCGCCCTGCTTCTTCCCGTCGATCACGTCGTTGGCGCTGAATTCAAACCTGACGCCGCCACGAAAACGGTTTCCGTTTCCGCAACGCCCGACGGTTGGATGGGTCTCGACATCGGCCCGAAAACCATCGACACCTACCGCCAGAAAATTGCCTCCGCCAAAACCATCGTCTGGAACGGCCCCATGGGCGTATTCGAGATGCCCGCGTTCGCCAAAGGAACTCTCGAAGTAGCCAAAGCCGTCGCCGCGGCTACCACGAGTGGCGCCACTTCCATCGTTGGCGGCGGCGATTCCGTCGCCGCCGTCCATCAATCCGGCGTAGCCGATAAAATCTCGCACATCTCCACCGGCGGCGGCGCATCTCTCGAATTCCTCGGCGGACGCAAACTCCCCGGCGTCGAAGCCCTCACCAACAAATGACCTCCTTTTTTCTCTGCGAATCCTCTGCGTTCTCAACTTCTCTGCGTTGTCTTTTTCTTTCTTTTCTTCGGAGGCTCACATGCGACGCCACGTAATCGCTGGCAACTGGAAAATGTACAAAACACTCGCGGACACCCGCGCGTTTTTCTCCGCGTTACTCCCGCTCGTTCCGAACGCAAAGCATTGCGACATCGTCGTCGCCCCGCCGTTCACTGCGATCTCGACCGCCGTCGACGCTGCGAAAGGCTCCAGCGTGGCCATCGCCGGCCAAAACGTCTCCTGGAGCAAGGAAGGCGCCTTCACCGGCGAAGTTTCCGCCCCCATGCTTGCTGAAGCTGGCTGCCGCTACGTTGTCATCGGCCATTCCGAGCGACGCCAGCTCTTTCGCGAAACCGACGACAACGTCGCCAAAAAAACTTTGATGGCGCTGGAAAGCGGCCTGACCCCCATCGTTTGCTTGGGAGAAACACAAGAAGAGCGCGACGCCGGCCTCGCCGAGGCAATCCTAAGCCGCCAATTCAACGGCGGCCCCGGCGCGTTGACCGCGGACGAGTTCTCCCGTATTCTGATTGCATACGAGCCTGTTTGGGCCATCGGCACGGGCCGCACGGCGACGCCGGAAATTGCCGCCGAAGCGCATCGGATGCTCCGGCGCTGCGCGGGAGAGAAGTTTTCCGTCCGCCTCGCTTCTGCCCTGAGGATTCTCTACGGCGGCAGCGTCAAGCCTGACAATATTCAGGGATTGATGGCGCAGGAAGAACTGGATGGCGCGCTCGTGGGCGGCGCAAGCCTCGACCCGAAATCTTTCGCTGCGATTGTGAATTTTAAGTAGAGGCGGCTTTTAGCCCTCAAGTCTCGCGTTCTTGATTTTCTGATGGAAGGGAAGCATGGAAACAAAAACTGCAATGAAGTGGGCACTCGCTCTCCTCGTCGGCTTTGGCATAATTATCATCGGCTTCCGGTTTGCCGGGTGGCTGCTCACAAGCTTTTTCGTTTTGAACTGCCTCGTTCTGATCATCGTCGTGCTGCTCCAGAGCGGCAAAGCCGCCGACCTCGCCGGCGCCTTCGGCGGCGCGGGCAGCCAGACTGCTTTCGGCCCGCGCGGCGCAGCCAACGTTCTCTCGAAGGCTACCACATGGTGCGCCGTCATGTTCATGGTGTGCGCTTTTGCTATGGTGCTGCGCACCGATAAGGCTGTCGGCGCAGGCAGCTCGGTCCTCGAAAAAGTTTCGCAGCCCGCGCCCAAGCCCGCTCCTGTAACAATCCCGGCAACTCCTGCGCCTGCTCCCGGGACTTCGCCTTCGACGACACCGGCAACCATGCCGGCCAATTCGCAGCCCGCCTCAGCCCCGACCAAGCCGGCAACCGCTCCGGCCACGTCGCAGCCCAGCTCGAAACCCGCTTCGCAACCGCCGGCCGCTTCGCAGCCAGCCCCCGCGCAGCCGAAAAAACCCTAACGGGTTACTTGTAGAGGCGGCTTTATGCCGCCATCTTGTTTTTCCTCAATTTCAAGGCGCTCATTTGACACTCTCCATCATTGCCCTTACGATGGTTCTTATCGCGGTCGTGGCGGAACTGGCAGACGCACTAGCTTGAGGTGCTAGCGCCGCAAGGCGTGGAGGTTCGAGTCCTCTCGACCGCACCAAAATTTCCGCAGTCAATCGCTATCCATGTCATGTTCAGACTCAAGGTGATTCTCGCGTGTACGCTAGGCTCCGCAATTCTGTTTTTCGATCCTGCCAGCTCGGCGCAATCTTCGCCTAATCCTGGTGTCCCGGAGAGAGCTTCCCCCGAAAAAGTCATCATCGACACTGACATTGGCGACGACATTGACGACGCCTTCGCTGTCGCCCTCGCTCTGCGTAGCCCCGAACTTCAAATCCTCGGCATCACTACAACCTTCGGCGACACGGAAACCCGCGCCAAGCTTCTCGACCGCTTCCTGGCAGAAGTTGGTCGTCCGGACACCCCCGTAGCCGCTGGCATACCCACTCCGCCCAAAGGTACTTTCACCCAGCGCCGCTACGCCGAGAACAGCCATTTCGCCAAGCCGTCCCGCTCGGACGCCGTCGCCTTCCTCCTCGACCAAATCCGCCACTACCCCGGTCAAATCACGCTCCTGGCCATCGGCCCGCTGGCGAACGTCGGCGCCGCTATCGACAAAGACCCCGCCACCTTCCGTAAACTCAAGCGTGTCATTATGATGGGTGGCTCCATCAAGCGAGGCTATGGCGACTTTGGCTTCGGCCCGCCCCCGCCACCGGAGCCCGAGTGGAACATCCTCAATGACATTCCCTCCGCGCAAAAACTCTTCGCCGCAGGTGTGCCCCTCTTCGTCATGCCCCTCGACGCCACCCAGCTCAAGCTTGACGAGGTCAAGCGCGCCTTCCTCTTCAGCCAAGGCACTCCGCTGACCGATGCCCTCACCATCCTCTATCACCAGTGGGGCCAGCAAACGCCCACCCTCTTCGATCCCATGACCATCGCCTTCCTTGTCAATCCCGCCCTCTGCCCCGTCCAACCCATGCATATACGCGTTGACGACAAAGGTTTCACTCGGCCCGACCCTGGCCCGTCCAACGCCGCCAACGCCCCCAATGCCCCCAATGCCCAGGTCTGCCTCGACTCCAACCCAGACGCGTTCTTCCGCTTCCTCCTTCCCCGCCTCGCCGCCCCGTAATCCTCGAGCATAGCTATTCGACGGCAAAGGTTTCTAGGGTCGTATCACCACCAAGCCCATCTCAGACTCGAACGCCTCGAAGTCTCGGTCCCGGTGTAGCAAGGAATGGCGCTCCCGAATGCAAAAAGTCGCAATCCAGCAGTCAATGGTTTTGCGGACCGTGTAACCGCGTCGGCGCAGGTCGCGATAATTCCGAGCCGCCACAATCGCCAGCTCTGTGCCGGCCGTCTCGAAAATCTCGAATCGCCGGAATTCGCGCAGCGCCCGGCCAAACGAGGCATCATCGCGAATCCCCTGCAAGACCTCGCATAAAATCAGGTCCGTCAATCCCAAGCGCTGCTGGTCCAATTCACGGTCCAGCCAGCCCGTCTCGCTATTCCGGACGCCGGTTAGATAATCAATCCAGACGGTCGTATCTACGATCACCATGCGCGGGCCTGTCTCGATTCTGGCTGTAGTGGCGGGCCTTCAGACGCGTGCTTTATCTTGCCTTCGAGGGTAGTGTTGTACCTTCAGATCCGTGGCCGGTCCGTGACGTTTCCAGGTCGCCCTCCCACCGGACCTTGCCCCTTAACCGCCGCATCCTCCCTTGCGCCCGTGTCTGCACCAGCAATCGCAGCCCCGCTTCCACCGCCGCCCGCTTTGTCCTCTTCCCCGAACTTCGCATCGCCTCGCCCATTAACCGGTCGTCGATCTCAATGTTTGTTCGCATCTTCCCGCCTCCTTTCCATGCCTATGTGTAAACTTCCCATATTTATGTGTACCAGTCAACGTTCTGTTGGTGCACAATATGACTGATCCTCCTGCTTGTCCCAGCTTCTTCGCTCTAGCCCTGCACGCCATTGGATTAACTCATTGGAATAGCGGTGACCTGCCGTTATTGATTCGTGCCGGGAGCGGCCCGATCATAGAAGTATCGCTCGCTCTCACGTCGAAAGGCAGGTCATGAAACGCTACCTATCGCTGGTCTTGTTCGGACTGGTGTCCGCTTGTGCGGCGTCAGCACACCCCAATCTGGTAAAAGTTCGAGTCCGCGTGATCCTGGTGGACCAGGATCTGAATCAGAAGCCCGTGCCGTTCTTCGTTGTATCGCTCAAGAGCGGCGCTAAGGCCACGGAAGTAAAGACCAGCTTGGATGGAGCTGCGGAAGCGCAGCTTCCTCCGGGGCGTTATACGGTTTCGTCGCCAAAGGCCGCCGAACTGGGAGGTAAGCGCTTTTCTTGGACTATTCAAGTGTCGCTTTCCGGCGGCGAACAGAACATTGACCTGACCAATGACAACGCCAAGGTGGAGGAGACCGCTGCTCCCGCATCTTCCGCAAAGGCCGCTACCAATGACCTCACGGAACACTTCAAGCGGCTGAAGAACACCGTGGTGACTGTGCGGAGCGAATCGGGGCACGGCACGGGATTTTTCGTTGACGCTAAAGGGCTCATCTTGACCAATCAGCACGTCGTGGCCAATTCGGAGTATTTGGCCGTCCAGTTTGATCGCACGCACAAAGTCGTGGCCAAGCTGATTGCCGCCGATCCCCAGAAGGACGTCGCGTTGCTCTCCGTCAACATGGCCGCTTTGCCAAACGCTTCACCCGCGCCGCTGTATCGGCCCGGGGCTGGCAGGACTCCTGTCCAGGAAGGCGAGCGCGTGTTTACCATCGGCAGCCCGCTCAGCCTCGATAAGATCATCACCACCGGCATCGTCAGCAAGGTCGAGCCGCACACCGTCATGTCGGACATCAACATTAACCCGGGAAACTCTGGCGGGCCGCTCTTCAACGCTGCGGGCCAAGTCATCGGGTTGACTACCTTCGGCACACGCGGAGAAGGCGGGCCGGGCGTCTCCGGTATCGTGCGCATTGAAGAGGCGCTCGCGCTTCTCGATCAGAATCGCGCAAGCGCCAAGGGTACACCGCCGCCGGGCGCGCTCCTTCCCGTCGAGCCTCTCACCCCTTATCCGATCGAAGGGCTCAAGGAAGCGTTGCGCGCGGAAAAATACGATTCGCGCCCCTACTATTTCGCCGCCGGAGATTTCAATATCGCTCTTTCCACACCTCCCTTGGATTACCGCGAGCAGGAGGAGAAGCGGCTGCAAGCCGAGCGCGAGCATAAGAAGCGCAACAAGAAACAACAAACCGCCGGCGAAAATACGGGCGATTCCGACGCGCCCAAGGACTGGGAACAGGAAGCCGGCGCGCATCCCGCGATATTCGCCATCTACGTGATGCCCAAGGCCAAGGAAGGCCTCGGATCGGCGTTCGGCCGCTCGTTCAGCCTGAATTCGGCGGCGAAGCTCAAGTTCAAGACCGATTTCCAGGCCATGAAACTGTTTTGTGGAAATAAGGAAGTGCTCCCGATCCATCCTGGCAAGGTTCCCGTAACCGTGTCGATCCAAAACCGGTTGGTAAAGATGGACGACTCTACCTACAAAGGAATTTACGTGTATTCGCCGGACTCCGTGAATCCGGACTGCGGCCAGGTGAAGCTGGAGATTTATTCCTCAAAGGGCGCGGAGCCTACTATCAGGGCTTTCGACGAGAAGACTGTTCAGCATGTCTGGGCGGATTTCGACGCCTTCCGCAAGGCCCAGGCCGCAGGCACTCAGTCAGCCTCCGCCGCAAAACCCTAGGCTCATCTTCCTGTAGGGGCACGATACATCGTGCCCTTCTTGGTCCCTTCCCCGTAGAGGCACGATACATCGTACCTCCTTCACTCGAATCTACTCGGCTTGATTCTTCCCTCTGGGTTTTCCCTGTCCCACTCCCATCGCTGGGGATTTTCGAGAATGTATCGGCTCGCGTCCGCGTATTCTTTTCCATCCCTTAGCACCCGTTCAAAATAGTTTCGTTGCCAGATGTCATTGCTGCTGATTCCCAATTCTTTTTTTGCTCGGCGCGCAACCGCTGCCTTGAACGTCCGGACAACCGTCGGTATGGAGCCTTTCACCGGCTTTTGAAATTTTTCCGGAGTTCTCGCCTCCCGATCGAAGGGCACGATGTATCGTGCCCCTACGGTCAATCCAAGGATTCCGTGCATGTGATTCGGCATCACCACGAATTGGTCCGCCGATGCTCTTGGAAAATGTTCAGGAATCTCGATCCAACACGCTCGAACGATTTCTCCAAGTGGGCTCAAAATAATTCGTTCCTTGTCAATTTTGCCGAAAATACTCCTGCGTTCCGCGGCGCAAATCGTAATGAAATACGCCCCCGGTTCCGAATAGTCCGCTCCTCCCAATCGGATTGACCTACGATGAAGTTTCCGCTCTTCAGACAAGCCAATTCACGCGCACTCTACCCATACTTTGCGATTTTACTCTCCCCGTACGGGCACGACACAACTTGCCCCGGCCGGCCGGTATCGTTCCATCCGTTTCTTCCCGTAGGGGCACGATACATCGTGCCCTTCTTAATCTCCGTGGCAACTCGGAACTTATCCCGACTGGGTCGGGATCGTTCCCTTCTTTAATCCCTGCCGTAGGGGCACGATACATCGTGCCCTTCTTAATCTCCATGGCAACTCGGAACTTATCCCCACTGGGTCGGGATCGTTCCCTTCTTTAATCCCTGCCGTAGGGGCACGATACATCGTGCCCTTCTTAATCTCCGTGGCAACTCGGAACTTATCCCCACCGGGTCGGGATCGTTCCCTTCTTTAATCCCTGCCGTAGGGGCACGATACATCGTGCCCTTCTTCGTCTGCATGGCAACTCGGAATTTGTCCCTACTGGTCGGGATCATGCCCTTCTTTAATCCCTTCCCGTAGGGGCACGATACATCGTGCCCTTCTTCGTCTGCATGGCAACTCGGAATTTGTCCCTACTGGTCGGGATTATGCCCTTCTTTAATCCCTTCCCGTAGGGGCACGATACATCGTGCCCTTCTTCGTCTCCGTGGCAAATCCCGCTCATCGTCGGCCGTATAGGCGCCGGACGGCCGTCCTCAATTCCTTTGCTTCCAGGCGTCCTCCGATTTGCTCGTTGGGAAATGCCATAACTTCTTTGGTGGCGGCAAAACGCTCTTCGCTCGCGGTCAGCGAGCCATGAATGAAGTCGTCTCGCGGTAAGCGCGCATTCTGCGCCCCCGCACGCTTCGCCGGGGCGAGCCCTGAAAAATCGAAGGTCCCGGCCTTGTCGGGAAGACCCGCTCTTTTCTTTTCCCCCCGTTCTGTTTATCAATACTTCATTCCACTCCACCCAGCGCTCTAAATCACGAGATTCCTAGCCCTAGACTTTAGGCCGTGGCTTACCTGCCTTCGATGATCGCAAAGGTATTCCCACTGCACCAGCCAGCCGTTGCCGGAACTCTTCCCAATCTCTACCTTTGCGTTCGAGCAGCTCCGTAACGTCAAACCATTCTGTTGTGGTCTGCGATTCCTGCTCTAGCTTGCGCATTTCCAAGCCCGTCTTTGAGATGATTGTCCAAAAATCCTTGAAGCCTTTTTGTCTTGCTTTCAAGTGTGACTTCTCCGCTTCACCCGCACGATTGTGAGCGTTACTAACATCTGTTCCGCCCTTCACTTCGATAGCGACCTTGCTGTGAATGTGGTCCTCAACTTTTTCCTGCACGCTAACATCAGGGTCGTGCGAGAGACTAACGAAAACCGTCCGGTCGGACGCATTTTTCAACGTTAGCCGATTCGGTTCTTTCTTCGTTAGGGCCTTTTCAAGGATTTCAGTGATGGCAAGGAAGATTTCTTGCATCGCTTTCTTGCCAATCTGCGTATTGTTAGAACCTTGTAACTGCGAGCCGAACGTGAGCAGAGGCAGTTCACGTAAGTCTCTGTCAGTGAAGTTAGGGATCTGGCGAACGAGATGAGCGAGCGGGTCGGCCATTGCAGCGCAAAAATCTGGAATGTGGGTTTGCTGTTTCTTGGACATCGCGCCCATCTCTTCCATGCGCTTGAAGAGTCCCATGCCTGTTGCTCCTTTATAAAAGCATTTCTGAGGGGCTCCAAGAAGAAGACGGTAGTAGCCAATCAGAGTAGGCTTGGTTTCTATAACGCAAGGCACAGGAAACACATATTCATCACGCAGACCGGCTGCCGCGAGCAACTTCCGCACATCGGCTGGCACGTAGTCAGCAATTTGATTCTTGACTCTGTTTTGGTCGAGATTCCTCAGCGCTTCAGAAAGCGCATCCATGAAATACTTTTTGCGTGCCGCAACCAGTAGCTGATGGAATCCTAGCTGACGGGACGCACCAGGAGGTTTGAAAAAACGTTTAGTTTCAGCACTTGACGCCGACTTGGCTGGCTTGGAATTCACAATGTTCGGTACTACTCGCACTTTTTGGATTTGCGAAACACAAGCCAATAGCAGTGCTGCCTTCTGCTATGGTGCGCATTTTTCCATTTTGGGTCGATGATTGGACCTTTGCGAATTTTTATAATGCAGTCGCAGGCAGTCAGACCTGCTTCACGAGCGGAGTTTATGAAATCAAGGTGTGCCCACTGGTAGCGATGGTGATGAACGTAGTCAGCTATCTTACAGAGTAGAATGCCTTCTGTCCTCAATACACGGCAGGTTTCTTTCAAGAAAGGCGGAAACGTGTGAGAGAAAGTGTAGTTATTTTCTTTCGACGAATTCAGCACTAGACCAAACCGCGTGTTGAAGTCCTTCGACTTGTCTTTTCCCTGATTAGGAATATGTGGTGGATCATAGACCACGACGTCAAAACAGGCATCACGGAACGGCATCCTAGAATTGTCAGCAATAATCGCGGGGCGGTGACGCGGGTCGATGTCTATGCCAATAACTGGCCGCTTGCTGCCTCTCCAAAACCTGCCCCCATTGACGGTAGCGTCCAGAATTCTACGTGGTCTCTTTCGGGGATAGAACGCAAGCAGGCGTTCGATCAGTTCTGCGTCCTCTCCGTACCACACTGACGCCAGTGGGACGTAACCGGAGTCTTTTTCCGTTGAGGCCGGGGTCTTTCGCTTGGTGAGTGGAAATAATGTAAGAGCTGTCGCCATCTCTTTCGTGATTAACCTACACGCCGGCGTCACGATGACGCAACTGAGAAACGATACAGCCTGTGGATTTCTAAATCACAAATCACAACAAACCGCATTCTACACCAAATGGCGAACAAATAACGAAAATATTACGGTAGATTACGGGTTAGGGATGCCCTGCGCAACAGGCCTCCTAGGACCACTATTGTCGCCAGCAATATTTCAGGGTCTTTGGCTTACGATGCGGGACCACGGACGGAGCGAACGAATGTGCAAGAATCATGCTACATGCTACGCCACAGCATCCAAACCACTTACAAGTAATTCTTGACAAACGGTACCAATATGCTATAATGGCTTGGTTGATTTGGCACGATCTTCCCGCCTGTCCGCCACAGCTCCGGCGATCGTAAGATCCCAACCTTGTGCAAAGGAAATGCCCTGCGAACCATGTGCGTCTTTCGTGCGCCATTCCCATCCCCCATGCAACTGTTGGGCATCCCGGTTTCCGTACCGGGGCTTGCCCTTAAGGCGGTCCTTCTCACTGCCTCAACAGTAGATCCTCGCCTCTCCCACGTTGCACAATTCTTGTGCAACGTAAGCCCCTTTAGGATCAACACTTCCAAAAATGTATCAAAACAATCGACTTTAACTCCGTTTAAAATGAACACTTATGAAAAATCGGCCGGGTGGGGGAGGATGCATTTCCTCCTTCCTCCAATCGTTCACGCGGCACGTGCCAAGAGACTCAACTCCTTTCCCTTTATACAGTTGCGCACTCTCTTGCCGTTTTTTGCACCAGCTCAAAACTCAACCCTTTTATTTTCAAGCAATTCCGCACTCTTTCGCAAAAACACATGGGGTGGGGTGTCTCAACTTTTCGCAATGAACCTCTCGCCATGCGCCTTGCCTTTTCCCTGCGGATGTATTCTATTTATGCCGCGCTCGGCAGCTGGGTTCAGCAGCAGGCCGCCAGCCGCTTCCAAGACAGGCATGTCCACGGACGACAGCAACACAAATCAACCGGAAACGCCACACAACGGCTTCCTGTCCCGCTACGCCTTCAGCACCGATCACAAAACCATCGGCCTCAACTATTTGTGGCTTGCTTTGTTCAGCGTTTTTCTCGGCATGGCCATGTCGCTGCTCATGCGCATCCATCTGGCTTGGCCGGGAGTGCATCTCCCGTTCCTCTCCAGCCTCGGCAATTTGCCGGATCGCTTTGCCGCACTCACTACGCTTCATGGTTCGCTGATGGTTTTTCTGGTGCTCACCGCCGCGCCCCAAGCTGGCTTCGGAAACTATTTCCTGCCCCTGCAGATCGGCGCGCGCGAAATGGCTTTCCCCACGCTGAACCTTCTCGCGTTCTGGCTCACAGTAGCCTCGCTCTTTGGCATGACCGCGACGTTCTTCCTTTCTCCGCAATCCGCCATCACGCTTTGGATCGTCAGCGTCGCCATCTTTTGCGCCGCCTCTCTCCTCAACGCGCTCAATTTCACCGTTACGACGATCGATCTCCGCGCCCCTGGCATGACGCTGCCGCGGCTTCCACTCACCGTCTGGGCCTGGTTCATCAACGCCATTCTCGGCGCGTTAATTTTCAGCATTCTCCTGGCGGTCTGTGTTTGCCTGCTCTCCGATCGCGTCTTCAGCACACACTTTTTTCCCCTACTGAATTTCGTTGCCAATCAACGGTCGGGCGTCATCCCCAACGCCGTCCCCGTGCTTTGGCAGCGCCTGTTCTGGTTTTTCGCGCAAGCCGAAGTCTACGTCGCCATGCTTCCATGCTTCGGCTTAACGACGCATCTGATTTCCACGTTTTCCCGCAAGCCGGTTTGGAAAGAGCGCCTCGTGGTTCTGGCGCTGTGCGGCGTGGGCCTCTTCGGTTTTTGTGTTTGGGGTCAGCATATGTTTTCCAGCGGTATGAACCCCTTTTCGCCGCTGGTTTTTTCGCTGCTGGCTTCTTCGCTTGGTCTGCCTGCCACGATCCTCGTCGTCTGTTGGTTCGGCACACTATGGAACGCGCGCCTCCAGCTCAACACCGCCATGCTTTTCGCGCTCGGTTTCATTTCGCTTTTTCTCTCCGGCGGGCTCTCCGGAATTTTCCTGGCGCGCCACGATCTCGCCGCCGCTGCCGCCGTCAGCGACGATTTCGTCACCGGCCATTTCCATCTGGTCATGGGCGTCGCCGCGACGTTCGCCATTCTTGGCGCGCTGTTTTTCTGGTTTCCCAAACTTTTTGGCCGCCGCCTGAACGAGCCGCTCGGCAAACTTCATTTCTGGCTGACCTTCGCTGGCGTCTACTGCGTTTTCATGCCGATGCACTGGCTCGGTCTCATCGCCCATTCGCGCGTTTCACCGAACGGGGATACGACTTCCATCGCCGCGCCCGGCTCTTCGATCCACACGTTCATCACGGTCGCAATTCTCCTCACTGTTTTCGCGCAAGGGCTGTTCCTCATCAATTTTCTGTGGAGTCTCTTCCGCGGCGAAAAAGTTGTGGAATGCAATCCGTGGCGTGCCACCACGCTCGAATGGAGCGTCTCTTCACCGCCGCCCGCCGACGATTTTGGCGCGACCGACCCAGTGGTGTATCGTGGGGCTTACGAGTTCAGCGCGCCGGATGCGGCCGACGATTTCGTGCCCCAACATCTTGCGCCAGAGCAAGTGGTCAAGGCACGCAAGGCTGGAGAGTAGACTTCCGGGAGTAAAGAAAGTTTTGCCATGCCGGGCACAACCGCAGTTCCGGAAATTGAAGCCATCGTCGAAGACATCGGCGGTGGCGGCGGCGGCCCACTCCTACCTCCAGACGGAGGTGATGACGGCGATGGAGGCGGCGACGATCACAATCGCCGCCGCAGGTGGTCCCCTTCGCCGAAACGTTACTCGACTGCGATTACGATTGGCATCGTTTCGATTTTGATGTTTTTTATGGCCCTGTCCAGCGCTTTCATCGTTTTGCGCCGCGGCAGCGACCTGTGGATGACTGTCCACCTTCCGCGCATTCTCTGGGCCAACACCTGCGTTCTCCTCGCGAGCAGTTTCACTCTGGAATCCGCGCGCCAGCGGCTCTATCTTGCAGATGCTTCCGGCTTCCGCAAGTTTTGGTTAGCGACCACGGTGCTTGGTTTTCTTTTTGTGGCCGGGCAACTCGTTGCGTGGCGCCAGCTTGTTGCGCAAGGTGTATACATCGCCAGCAACCAGGCCAGCAGCTTCTTCTATATTTTCACCGGCGCTCACGCAGTTCACCTGCTGGGGGGCGTCGGGGCTCTGCTTTTTGTTGCGTTCCGCAAATTTGAAAAGACAAAGATTTCGCTTCCGGCAGCAGCGGAAATCACTTCTTACTACTGGCATTTTATGGATGGACTTTGGATTTTCCTGCTAGCTCTTCTTTATCTTGGAAAATGAATCTGTGATTTTCGAAAACATTTCAGAAATTCAACACTTCAGAAATTCGGCGACTGTTTCCACCACTCGCGCGATCTGCTCTTTTCGCAATTCCGGATACATCGGCAGCGAAAGGACTTCCTGCGCCGCCCTTTCCGCGTGCGGAAAGTCACCAGCCTTGTGGCCGAGCGACGCGTAGAGCGGCTGCAGATGCAGCGGGTAAGGATAGTAGACGGTGCTGCCGATTTTTCTCTCGCTCAAAAATTTCTGGAGTGCGTCGCGCCGCTCCACGCGAATCGTATATTGGTGGTAGACGTGGTCGAATCCCTCCGGCGCGAGCGGCGGCATGACGCCGGGAATTTGCGAGAAAAGGCGGTTGTATTCGGCGGCGTGCGCTTGGCGGGCGCGCTGCCAATTCGAGAGATGCCTCAACTTTACGCGCAGAATCGCCGCCTGGATTTCGTCGAGGCGGCTGTTCCAGCCAGGTTCCGTGCTGCGATATTTTTCTGACTGGCCGTGATTGCGGAGCGTTCGGATGCGCTCGGCGAGTTTCGCTGAGTTCGTTACCACCATTCCCGCGTCGCCGTATGCGCCAAGATTTTTCGTGGGATAAAAACTAACGCACGCTGCGTCGCCGAGCGAGCCCGTCCGGCGCCCTTTGTACGACGCGCCGATAGCCTGCGCATTGTCCTCGATGACCGGCAATTTGCGCGCCTTTGCGAACGCCAGGATGGGATCCATGTCCGCCGCGAGGCCGTAGAGATGGACGACGACGATGGCTCGCGTGCGCGGAGTGACGCGGCGTTCGAATTCGGCGGAATCAATGTTGTAAATGTCCGGGCGAATGTCCGCGAAAATCGGCTTCGCGCCGAGAGCGCTGACGGCGCTTCCCGTAGCCACAAATGTAAACGGTGGCACGAGCACTTCGTCGCCCGCCTGAACACCGCACGCGCGCAAAGCCAGAATCAGAGCGTCCGTTCCGGAAGCAACGCCGACGCCGTGAGTGACTCCGCAGAGCTTGGCGATTTCGTCTTCCAGCGCGGCCCCTTCGCGGCCCAGCACGAATTGCTGCGAGGCCATCACCCGCTCCACGGCCATTCGAATCTCGGCGCCAATCGCGGCGTACTGCGCCGAGAGATCGAGCTGCGGCACTGGTTCGAGCGGAGAACTGATTTGAGGCTGCGCGGTCATGGCTTTGCGGCGCGTCCAGTATACGTCAATCTGGTTTTGGCTTCGGGCAAGGCAGGATTTGCAAACTAGCCCGGTACGCGCCCCTGCGAAGAAAAGCACGGGTCTGAAGACCCGCCACTACAAACAGCGCGGCTCCCCTATAATGATGCGGCTTCGAAAATGTTTGCAAAACGAACCAATTGGAATTTGACGCCGAACCGGCTGAGCGAAGCGCTGGCGGCGCATCGCGCGGCGGGGAAACCATTGCTGGATTTGACGGTTTCGAATCCGACCGAATGCGGATTCGAATACGACAGCGGCGCGATTCTGGACGCTTTGCGCAATCCGGCGGCGCTCTCGTATGAACCGAATCCGAGGGGGCTGGAATGGGCGCGCAGGGCGGTTGCCGGCTACTACGCGGATCGTGGCGAGGCTGTTCCAGCCGACGATATTTTCCTCACGACCAGCACCAGCGAAGCGTATTCCTACATATTTCGAACGCTGTGCGATCCGGGCGATGAGCTTCTGATTCCTTCGCCGAGTTATCCGCTGTTTGATTTTCTGGCGGAGATACAAGACGTCAACCTAGTGCGCTATCCACTCGTTTACGACGATGGCTGGCAGATCGATTTTCATGCGTTGGAGCAGGCCATCACGCCGCGCACTCGCGGAATCATCGTCGTAAACCCCAACAACCCGACGGGGCACTTTGCAAAACGCGCGGAAATCATGAAGCTGAATTCCATTTGTTCCGCGCGAGAGATGGCGATCATCGCCGATGAAGTGTTCCTTGATTTCGCGCTTGAGGGCGAACGGCCAGCGAGCTTCGCGGCGAATCGCGGCGCGCCGACATTTACGTTGAGCGGGCTATCAAAGATTTGTGGGCTGCCGCAGATGAAAGCCGCCTGGTTGATTGCCAGCGGGCCGCAAGAATGGAAACGCGAAGCGCTCGCGCGCCTGGAAGTCATTGCCGATACCTATCTCTCCGTGAACGCGCCGGTGCAACTGGCAATACCGAAATTTCTTGAACTGCGGCACGCTTTCCAAAAGCAAGTCATCGAACGCGTGCGCCGGAATCTTGGGGAGCTTGACCGGCAGTTGGCCACGCAAAAGTCCGTCTCCCGGTTAAGGGTAGAAGGTGGCTGGTGCGCGGTGCTAAGAGTCCCTGTGACACGCTCAGACGAGGAACTGACGATCGAGCTTCTGACGACGCAAGGAGTTTCCGTGCATCCGGGCCACTTCTACGATTTTCCGTCCGATGGCCACGTGGTCCTCAGCCTCCTCACACCTAGCGAAGGATTCGCCGAGGGAACGAAGCGCCTGCTCGTGGCGGTCTGACTCGGCAACAGAAGTGAGTCCTCTTTGGTTCGCAGCTTCCCCCGCGTGAGAAGGCGGAATCAGATGGTACTAGAACTTATTTCCAAGATAAGCTTGGTTGAAGACTGTGAGGAACTGACCTGGCCGGGACTATCTCCTGAATTCCATAGGCTATACATTTCATGGTATCGAACGAATATAAATTTCGAATAAAGAGAGGACACGAAAGTGCATAAGTTACAGATAAACCAAGCATTAGCCGTGCATATCCTTATGTCAAGAGTCGAGTATATTTGGAATTTAGATTGCACTTATACGGCTATCTTCAGTTGCAACATTAGTGTGCAAAGTGTCCGTTTTGACAAAGTTTTTGTGAGTTTTTCTGTGAATTTAGGGAGGATTAAGTGAATAAGGGATATCGCAGATTTTGGACATTGCTTGGCCTCACCGTTCTTGCGCTGGGGACGATCCTACCGACGCAGCTACGCGCTCAAGCCATCAGTGGCGATGTTGTTGGGACCGTTCTCGACAAGACGGGCGGGGCCGTGCCGGGCGCGGCGGTCGAAGCAGTGAGCACGACAACGGGCGTAAAATACACGACGAAAGCGAATGACAACGGGGAGTACCGGTTCACGAACCTGCCGGTAGGCACTTATAACCTTTCGGCCTCGGCGGCCAATTTTGGGACCACGACGATTCACGATTTCAAGGTGGACTTGAACAGGACAGTCACGCAGAACATTACGCTGGAAATCAAGGGTGCGATAACCTCCATTGAGGTCTCCGGCGAAGCGCCGGCTCTGGACGCAACCACACCAACGATTTCGACCACGTTCGAACTGAAGCAGCTGGAGCTGCCGAGCACCAACGCCAACGGCGGAAGCGGAGTCCTTAATCTTTCGCTGTTGACGGCGGGTGTAGCGAACGCAGGAGCGCTCGGTGCGGGATCCGGCCCGGCCATTGGCGGGCAGCGTCCGCGCAACAATAACTTCACGGTTGAAGGTATCGATAACAACAGCAAGGGTGTGACGGGACCTCTCGTTCCAGTGCCATCCGATTCCATCGCGGAATTCACAGTGTTGCAGAATGAGTACTCGCCGGAATTTGGCCACTCGAACGGCGGGCAGTTCAACTACGTTCTGAAGAGCGGAACGAACCAGTTCCACGGGCTGGCGTACGAGTACTTTCAGAACCGCGATCTGAACGCCATCGACGCGATTGTGGCACGCAACACACTGCCAGGTGATACTCCGAAGAATCCGCGTTTCGATAACAACCGCTTCGGCGGCAATATCGGCGGCCCGATCCTGAAGAACAAGCTCTTCTTCTTCGGCAGCGCGCAGTATAACCCGGTCGGGCAAGCCACTTTGCCGGGTTCTGTGGTGTGCACACCCACGGCCGCCGGCTATACGACGATCGGCGGTATAACAGGACTTTCGCAGAATAACTTAACGCAGTTTAAAACGTATGCCACGCCCGCAGCTGCAGCCGGCAATTGCCCGTCTGTGCCTGATTTTGACCCGGCGGGGAATGCCAATACTCAAAAACAAGTTGCTAAGGGGTTTCTGCCCTCGCCAGCATGTCCGCAACTTAATTGCGTCTACATAACTAATTCCGCAGCCGCGCTGGGATTTACTGGCGTGGACGTAGGTGTCTTGCCGGTGGTCGCCCCCAACTACATCAATAATTTGACTTGGCTGGGCAAGCTTGATTACGACATTTCAGCGTCGGATCAGCTTCGTGGCGCCATTATTTTTAATGACACCAAATTTATCGACAACGCGGCTACTTTGCCGGTCTTTTACCAGCTCGTTCCGGGGAACATCAACCGGCTGGTCACCGTCAACGAGTATCATACGTTTACGCCTTCGGTGAGCAACGAATTGCGGTTCGGCTTTAACCGCTCGTACCTTAACTTCACGACAGGCAACTTCACGTTTCCTGGTTTGGACGCTTTTCCGAACCTGAGTTATGACGAACTCGGCCTAAACATAGGGCCAGATCCGAACGCGCCGCAGTATTCGTACCAGAACCTTTACACGCTGGGTGATAACCTGACGTGGGCGAAGGGCCGCCACACGCTGAAGTTTGGCGTCGAGGGCCGCAAGTACATCTCGCCGCAATTCTTCACACAGCGCGCCCGTGGAGATTATGAATGGGCGACACTCGATGGTTATCTGCATGACATTACCCCTGAAACGTTTGCCGAGCGCAGCTCCGGGACTACCGTGTACTACGGCGACCAGTCCGCCATTTATTGGTACGCGAATGACAGCTGGCACATCCGCTCGAACCTCACGATTAACCTAGGCGTCCGCTACGAATACACGACGATTCAGTCGGGAGAGCGAGCGCAAAAGCTGAATATTGCTGCCAGCGTACCGGGCCTTATCAGCTTCGAGGAACCAAGAGCTCCCAAAAACAATTGGGGCCCACGCATTGGCATCGCGTATTCGCCCGGCTCCAGCGGAAATACTTCCGTCCGCGCCGGCTTTGCCATCGGCTATGACGTGCTATACGACAACATAGGATCGCTATCCCTGCCTCCACAGCAGAGCGGCACCGCCGACTGCCCGGGTAACCCGAGCTGCCCCCCCAGCAATGCTTTCCTTGCGAATGGCGGGATTCCCTCGACCACTCCGGTATTCTCCACCATCGCGGAACAGCGCGCCGCAACGGCCAGTCAAATCCGTGTGGATCAAATTGATCCGCAGTCCATTACCTGGACTCTCGGAGTGCAGCACTCTTTCCCGAAGAACTTCACAGCGGAAGTTCGCTATGTGGGGACGAGTGGCGTCCACTTGGACGGTCAGAAGCGCCTCAACGCGGCTACCTTGATTAACGACACGGTTTTTCTGCCGACGTACATCACAGCGCCAAGCCAGGCAACATTGGATGCGCTGCCGTACACCCGTGCGGGAATTGCCAGTGGCGCCTATTCAACCCCCGCCAACGGTTTACCCATCGGTGGAGATACGCTTGTTCCGGCCTATGACAATGCCGGATTCAATGGGTCGTACATAGTTTCTTTCCAGCCGAACGGTCACTCGACCTATCACGGACTGGCAACGCAGGTCACAAAGCGCATGTCAAATGGCCTGCAGTTCACCGCGGCGCATACATGGAGCCGCACCATTGACGACTCCACGGCAGACTTTTTCTCCACGATTCTGACGCCGCGCCGCCCGCAGGACTTCCAGAACCTGGCGGCGGATCGTGCCAACTCGGCGCTGGACCACCGGCACCGGTTTACACTTGCGTTGATCTATGACCTGCCGTTTTTCAAACACGGAAACTGGATGGAGAAGAATCTAATTGGGAACTGGCAATTCTCACCCATCTATACCTACCAGACGGCGCAGTGGATGACGGTCCAGTCCGCCACCGATGCCAATGGGAACGGAGACAGCGCGGGTGATCGAGCAATCTTCAACCCAGCAGGCGCGCCCGGCACAGGCACAGGCGTGACCGCGTTAACCAATTCCGCCGGAGCCGTCGTAGCATATAGGGCGATTAATCCCAATGCGCAGTACATTCGTCTTGGGCTTTTCGCCAAGTCAAACGTTGCCCGGAACACGCTCAAAGGGCAAGCCATCAATGACTGGGACTTCTCGGTCTCCAAGAAGTTCAACTTTACCGAAAGCCTTGGACTACAATTCAGCGCGTCGGCGTACAACCTATTCAACCACGCGCAATTCAATCCAGGGTTCTTGAACGATGTAGCGTCCATCGGCTTCACGAACGGAAACGTGCGCACGTTCCTAAATCCGGCCGGGGGGACCTTTAACGACATTCAGAGCGTATTCCCGAGCAATGCCCGAACCATGCAGCTCGGAGTAAGATTTACGTTCTAAACCAGGTTAACGGTACCGCTTGCTTGAGCAGGCGGGAATTCTGGAAGGGCGTCCCGGTAAGCCGGGACGCCCTTCCACTTTCTGGGGATCTCACTTGAACTATTTCGACAACCTCACTTCTGAAGAGTGGTCAGGAGTCGTTTCTGAAATTTACGGGCTCCCTGAACAATATTTGCGCGAGACATTGGCTGTCCACAATAGTGAAAGCGCTGAATGCTAAGGATACGGGCTAGCGCAAGCGACCGGGGGGATCAGCAGGGGAGGGCATGGCGGCAGACTTGCGGCTCCCTGGGGTGTTTGCGGAGACTTTCGCCGGGGCTGGAAGCGGGATGCCCACGCCGGCGTTTAGGTCAATGTGGTCTTTTCCGCAAGCAGGGCAGTAGCCCTTGCCGGTATCTTCATCGCGCAGGCTGGCAAGTTCGTAGCATCCGCAGATACAATCGCAATAGCCTGTTTCGGAAGCGGTCTTGATGGGGATCAGTGCCATTGCAAGGGAATACTACGCATTCTCGCGATACCTTGCAAGCGAGGCATGAGGACGCCAAGGCATTCAAAGTGGTAGGCAACATCGGCAAGCGCTACACTAGGAGCCCGAGAGAGAGTGAGGGGCAACCGTGCTGAGCGTTCTTTTCCCACGTCCAGCTTTTCAAAAGTGGCCAGCCATGTCTTCGAGAACAAAAATCCAATGGTTTACTTACGCCCTGCTCGCTGTGTCTTCTTTTTCTGTGTCCTGTCCGGCACCTGCAATGGCGCAAGATGACCCAACCCGGCCGGGAGACCCCAATTTCCTCGCTTCCGCGTTCGCTGCGGCGTTTACCGGCCCGGCTGCAAATGTTTACGTGAGTGTGCGCGAATCAACTGGCCTGCCAGTGAACACGGCTGCTCTAGTAAGGCTTTCGTGCCCACTGTCCGGCGTGGATGCCCGCGGAGCCACACAAGGCACAAACGCCCAATTCCAATTCAAGAACGTCCCTGTGGGAGATTGCAATATAGAAGTCAGCGCCCCTGGCTACAAAACGGCCAAAGATCGCACCGAAGTCACTCAATCGGTGACCTCGCGCAATCAGTACGTGTTCATCTATATGCACCCGGAGTCGGAGAGCGCGGAGGCAGCCACGCGGCCTCCCGTCGTTCCGCTCGGCCTTATTAAAGAGATGGACAAGGCCATGGAGGCCATGCAAAAGAAGCGCGATGCGGACGCGCGCAAGCACTTGGACAAGGCCGCCAAGATAGCTCCGACAAACCCCGACGTCGCATACCTGCAAGGCATGCTGGAATTGGACAACCACAACTTGCCCGTCGCCGAACAATTTTTCCAGAAGGCAGCGGGTGCTTCGCGAGCGCAAGAGCGCGCCTTGCTCGGACTGGGCTACGTTCAACTGCAACTGAATCAGGCTGCGGCAGCGGCGCAAACGCTTGAGAAAGCTCTGCAACTGAATTCCTCCTCGGAGCGCGGGCATTTGCTGCTGGCCAATGCGTACGCGCAATTGCGGGAGTATCCCAAGGCGCAGGAACATGCACAGCGCGCGGCTGCTTTCCATTCTGAAGATTCGGCTTCTGCGAAAACGTTGCTAGGCCAAATCCTGGCGGTGCAGGGGAATCGAGAAGGCGCCAAGCTGGAATTGGAAGGAGTGCTGCGCGAGTATCCAAAATCACCTTCGGCTGCGGTGGCTAAGGATATTCTCGCCAGCCTGACAAAGGCGACACCTGAGGGCGCAGCGGCGCCGCTCGGAAGCATGAACGCGGCTCTCCTGCCCACTGTTTCTGCCGTTTCCGTCACGGCATGGGCGCCGCCCAACGTGGACAGTGCGGTGCCTGGAGTGGCTCCGGACGTTTCCTGCTCCGCGGATGACATTGTCGAACACACAAGTAAGACCACAGACAGGCAACTTGAAAACCTGGAAAAGTTCCTGGCTACCGAGCACATTCAGCATGAAGAGGTCAATGGCCGCGGGGAAGTCTCGCAAATCCGCGACAAGAGTTTTTCTTACATGGTTTTCATCGAGCATGCTAAAGACGGCCTGGTATTCCTCGATGAGAAACGCGATGGAGGCACAGGCACCGATTCATTTCCAACTTCCTTGGCCACCGTCGGGCTAGTAAGTCTCGGCGTGGATGTTTTTCATCCCGGCTTCGCCAAAGCGCTGAACTTCAAGTGCGAGGGCCTCGGCCAGTGGCGCGGCAAGGCCGCGTGGATACTCCGCTTCGAGCAAAAGGCCGGTGTGAAGTCTTTCCTTCGGCTTTGGGAGACGAAAACCAAGACGGTCGAGATTCCGCTCAAGGGCCGGGTGTGGGTAGCGGCCAGCAGTTACAACGTCTTGCACGTGGAATCCGACCTGCGCGAGCCCATGAAGGATTTGGGCCTGATGCGTGATCACCTGGCGATCGATTACGGGCAGGTGAATTTCCAGAATGGAAAAACCGAACTCTGGCTGCCCTGGTATGCCGACATGTACCTTGAACTGCACGGCAAGCGCTATCATCACAGCCATACGCTGAGCAACTTCAGCCTTTTCGCCGTCGACACGAGCGACAAGATTAGTCTTCCAAAGGATGCTCCTCCTCCAGACTAGAATCCGAAGCAACTTTCGCTTTAGGTGAATGCCGTAGATTCGACGCGAGTTGGGATCGCTAGTATGTCTAGAGGTTCTTCAGATGCGCGAGACGGAAGGGCGAGCCGAGGTGTTCGCGCAGGTCCAGCCAGTGCTGTTCCGGAATGGTCATGAACACGTCGACGACCGCGGGGTCAAACTGGCTGCCGGAGCAGCGCTTAATCTCTTCGCGGGCGTGGGACATCGGCAAGGCCCGGCGATAGGGACGGTCGCTGATCATGGCATCGAGCGAATCCGCGATGGTAAAGATTCGCGCTCCCAGAGGAATTTGTTCTCCCTTTAGCCCGCGAGGGTAACCCGAGCCGTCAAAAAATTCCTGGTGTGCGAGCACAATCTCCGCCGCATCGCGCAAAAACGGAATGCGAATCAGCATGTTGTAGCCGATTTCGCAATGCTCGCGCATTTTCTTTTTTTCGGCGTCGTCCAGCGGACCAGGCTTGCGAAGAATACTGTCTGGAATAGCCATCTTGCCGATATCATGAAGGAAAGCAGCGCGCGCCAGGATGGGCAAATACGGGTCCGGCACGGGCATGGACCTGGCGATGGATATACAAAACGCGGTGACCCGCTGGCAATGCCCTTCAGTTTCAGCGTCCTTTAAGTCGAGCGCGCTTCCGAGGGCTTCGAGGGTGTCGTCGTAGGACTGCTCGAGCTCCACGTGCTTGGCGGTGAGCTGTGCCGTGCGCTCCTCGACAAGCTGCTCCAAATTACGCTGATAATTGCGGTTTTCGATGATTAGCCGGCGATGTTGGAGGGCCCGTCCAACGCCGAGGAAAAGCTGATCTTTTTCAAATGGCTTGAGGATGTAGTCGTAGGCTCCGCGGCGAATGGCTTCCAGGGCTGTGGAAATGTCGTGGATGGCCGTGACCATGATCACCGGCACTTCCGGGTCGTACTGCCGCATCCATTCCAGCAGCCGGATTCCGTCCATCTCCGGCATGATCATGTCGCTCAAAACCAGGTCGGGCGTTACCTTCTTAACTTGGTCCTGCGCAACGCGGCCGTTCTGCACTGCTGTGCAGCGATAGCCCTTGGACTCGAGCATGGTCGAGACGACCTCTCGAATCGCCTCCTCATCGTCCACGACGAGTATGTTTTCCATCTCCACGTTGGTGTGCTCCCCGTAGGCATTATATGTGACGGCACAGACAAACGGGGACCTGCTTGCCTAGTAAGAAAATAGCGTGTTAGCGTCACTAGAGGATCACTCCTCAGAGCTTCTCGCCGTCCACAGCAAGCTTCGCGGCAGCACCATCACCGCAGCGACGGCATTACCGGCCGGGAGGCGGGTCACGGTGTTGGCGAATCAAGGCTTGCTTGGGATCGCGTTCTTCGAAGCCACTGCCTCGATCATCCTGCTGGTTCTGTTTCTTCTTTTCCGCCGCGATAACCATTCGAGCTATTTTCGTTTTTGGCTTGGCGGGTGGTGGTGCTTCACGTTCTCGTCCTTTTGCGAACTGGCGCTGCTGATTCGCCAGCTTCCAGGGCTAAATCTTGCAAGCATCCTGGGGAAAGCTGCCGCCCTGATTCTCTTCCTGATCTCCGTGGTGCATTGCTCGGTAGGTTCAGAGCGGCGATTCTTGTCTGCCGTTCCGCTGTTCGGTTTGATCCTGGCGGCTATCTACTACATCGAACGCCGAGGGCCCCGGCAGGTTGCGTCTCTCCACTGGGAAACGTCCATTTTCGAGACGGTCATTTGCCTGCTCGCCGGTTGGGTGATGTGGAGATCGCAGATGGCGCGCCGCAGTCACGGGGCCCAACTCCTAGCAGGAATATTCCTGTTGAGCGGCCTGCATGGCCTGGACCGGCCGCTTTGGCCGGCTAACCCGCTCTTTCTGTTGCGCGTGGCCTTCGACCATTTTCTGGGAGTGGCCGTGGGCATCGCCATGGTCGTAGTTGTCCTGGAGAGCGCGCGCACCAGAAGCGAAGAACTCAATGATAAAATGCGCCGGCTCACGCTCTTGACAGCCGCAAGCACGCAAACTCTTTCGATCCAGGAAGTGATTAACCAGGTGCTGTCGCATCTCGTGAAGAGCCTTGGCGCCACACACGGCATTGTTCGCCTGAAAGAAGGCGAAGGAAACTCGGCGCAGCTTGTGGCGCGGGCATCGGTGGGATTCGACCAGTCGTACCTGACTCGCTACGCCAAACTTTCACCCACGCAGCCCTGGGCGCAGCATGTGTTGAAAGAGGAGTGCCAATTCCTGGAGTCCTGCGAAGAGTGGGATCCCGCCGCTTTGAAGAGGGTGGAAGAGGCTGGATTGAAAACGCTCGTCACTCTGCCTCTCCCCGGCAAGAAGGAGCCCTTGGGAGTCATCGCCGTTGGTTCGACCCGCCAGGGACGTTTTCAGGCGGACGAGCTATCGTATCTCGTCAACATCGCGAATCTGCTCGGACTGACGCTTCAGAACGTTAACTTGTTTGAACAAGTCACTGCCGTACAACGTCAGTGGGAATATACTTTTGATTCTATCGGCGACCCGATATTGGTCCACGACCGCGCCGGGCGCATTCTGCGCAGCAACCATCGACTGAGCCAACTCTTGGGACGTCAAGGGAGCGCGCTTGTCGGCCGCAGCGTCACAGAGCTTCTTCCCGTTCAAAACGCCGGCTATAAGAGTTGCCCATACTGTGAAGGAATCGCCGGGGAAGGCGACGACCCCGACCCCTGGCTGCCCGGTTATTTCCTGGCCTCTAACTCCACGTTTGCCGATCCGAGCGGACTACAACTCGGAACTGTTCACGTTTTGAAGGACATCACTGATCGCAAGCGTGCGGAGGAAAAATACCGTTCGCTGGTATCCAGCGTTCAGGAAGGTGTCTTTATCTCCACGCCGCAGGGCCGCTTCCTGGATTTCAACGATGCGCTTCTTCGAATGACTGGATTTGAAAGCCGCGAGGAACTGTTGGCGCTGGACATTCCCACAACTTTTTACGCCAACAGCTCCGACCGCGAGAGGCTCAAGAAGCTCTTGGATCAGCACGGCAGCGTCGCCGATTTCGAATTCGAAATGCGCCGCAAGGACGGCGAAATACGCATAATGCAGGAATCTTCCATTGCCGTCAGAGATGCCGACGGGAACGTCACCGCTTATCAGGGGTTCTTGCTCGACATTACGGAGCGAAAGCGAGCTGAATCCGAAATTCGCCGCCGCAATCGCGAGCTCATGGTGCTAAATTCCATCGCTAAGACGCTGACGGAATCACTGGACCTGACCGATTCGCTGCACCGCACGCTTGGCCAAATGGCAGAACTTTTTAACCTGGATGCCACTTCGCTCTATTTGTTTGAGGAAGACGGCACGCAATTGCGGCGCGTCGCGGCGGTCGGCCATCGCTCGGAATTTTCCAGGCGCTTTCCTCCGGTCTCGGTGAGGACGGAGCTGATGCAGCACATCAAGGCTGTCCACGCGACGTTTCTGTCGGCACGAGGCTTGCCCCTGCCTCAGGTTTTCCGCGACGCGCAGGCAAGAGAAGAGATTGTTGACGCCTATATTGTGGTTCTGTGGTCCAAGGACCGCGTGATCGGCGGTCTGGTCGTGGGTAGCCGCACGCCTCGAGAATTCGCTCCGGCCGATGTGAACCTGCTCATTGCCGTCGGCAGCCAGATTTCCAGCGCCATCGAGCGCTCGATTCTCTATGAGGAAACTCGCCAGGCCTACGAGAATCTTCGCCGCACCCAGGAACAATTACTCCACAGCGAGAAGTTGGCGGCTGTCGGCCAGTTGATCTCCGGCGTCGCGCACGAATTGAACAACCCCCTCACAGCCATCCTCGGCTACAGCCAGTTGCTGACATCCAGTGAGCAGATGGGCCAGCAGGGAATCGAGTATTCCGATAAACTCTACAAGCAGGCGCAGCGCACCCATCGCATCGTGCAGAACCTTCTTAGTTTCGCCCGCCAGCATAAGCCCGAGCGCATGCAAGTGCAGATTAACCAGGCCCTCGAAGAGACGCTGGCCTTGCGCGACTATGACTTGCGCATGCACAACATCCGCGTCCACTTGAATCTCGCTGAGAGTCTTCCCATGACGTTTGCTGATCCGCACCAGCTCCAACAGGTTTTCCTCAACATGGTGAACAACGCGGTTGACGCCATCCTGGAACATTCCACAGACGGCGATCTGTGGGTACGCACCAGTCTCAATGGCGACCGGCTGTGCATTGAGTTCACGGATAGCGGACCCGGGGTCAAAGATGCTTCCAAGGTATTCGATCCCTTCTACACCACGAAGCCCGTCGGCAAGGGAACTGGCCTGGGCTTAAGCATTTGCTATGGAATCATCACGGAACACGGCGGGACTATTCGCGTAAGTAACGTACCGGCGCGCGGCGCCTCGTTTCTCATCGAGTTGCCTCAACAATCCGTACCCTCTTCCACCATCTCCACGTCCGATCAAAAGGCCACCGCAGGAAGAAATGGACGGATACTCCTAGTGGATCGCGACGATTCCGTGTTGGAAGCTGTCGGCACCATCCTGCGTTCCCGCAATCATCTGGTGAACTCAGCGAGAGACGTGCGTGAAGCGCAAGTCCTTCTGGAAAAAGAGAGTTTCGATCTGATTGTCGCCGACCTGCATGTTTCTGACGGGGTTAACGGGGGCGGCTTCTGCGAATGGCTGGTCCAACACAAGCCTGCCCTCAGCAACAAATTAATCTGGATGTGCGCCGTCGCACCAGCGGAAGACACAGGCGAGCACATTGTTGTGAAAGGCCGTCACATTCTCCAAAAGCCGTTCAAGGCGACCGATTTATTGGCAGCAGTGGATGAGCTGCTGCTAAACAGCGCTCAAGCCGCCGCGATTCATCGGTGAAGCCAGCTCTGCCGTAAGGGCGGCGCGCTCCCCGAGCTCTTTGAGCGCCGCTTCCATTCGAACGCTCAACCCGCTGACCAGCGCACTCAGTCCGTCGAGTTGCGGCAACGGCGCGAAGCCCGCCATCAGCTTCCATCGAATCATCTGGTATTGCCAGGCAAACTTTGTGGTGAGGCGCAGCCTCTCAAACTCATGCGCCGCAGCCACTTCCGGCGATAGCACGGCGATCACGCTCGCCATACACAGGAGGTTCTGGAAGTCCCCCCGCAGGGCGGACAGGTAGGCCAGGGCGATTCCCCGGCGGTCCCTGCGGACTCGCTGCAGCGCGCCACGAGAAACTCTCTTCGAGAGAAAATCGTAATCTGCCGCCGCCAACGCTTGGCGGATTTGCGGCAAGTAATCAACGTGGCGCTGGCCTTCTTCCAGCGCGTGCGGATCGGTCGGGAGATTCCTTGCGTTTCGGGGTTTCCGCAGCGCCCACCCTAACGCAAGGAGAAGGAGAGCTACGAACCCAAAGAACAAGATGAGCGTGAGATTCAATTTCGTGTAGCCTCCGTCTTCCAGAATTGGACAAGCTGTTCATTGAGCAGGCGCAAACGCAGGTTGAATTGAGGCGCAAGCGTTTGGTAGACCCCGTAAGGCAAGAGAGTTTCTTTCGGACTTCCTTCAGTTTTCGGTTTGCAAAGAGCCCAGGTCCACAGGAGCATGCTTGCGAGAAACGCCAGCATTCCTAAAAAATTCCAGAGAGCCACATAACTGTCCAGAAAGCGCTCAAGTACCGTGTTGTTCAGCACGCCAAAACACGAATAAAGGCAAAACCCCAGTGCCAGCGAGCGGTCCTCGCGTTTCGCTTCCACCTCGTAATAGCGAAGAAAAACGAAGACGCCAACGATCACCACGGCGATTGCCAGCTCCAGGGCGCGCTCGGCTTTCGGCAGCACGAATCCCAACCCGTGTCTTGCTGCCAGGCCGGCGTACAGCATCACAAGAGACGCGCTTCCGAGCAGAATGCGCCAGGCAAGCGCCCAGACGCCGCGGTAGTGCGAGAGGAGATGCTTGCATACCTCCATTATAGCCAGTCCACGAGCGCAAAGCACCAGCGCCTGCATTCCCCACGAGATACTCCAAGAAAGGTTAGAGAGAAATCCCCATCGACGGTAGACCAGGAATGCCAAAACACCGAGAATCAGATTCAGAAATACATAAATGGAGAATGCTGCATACGTGCGGTAGTTCTTGTGAACCGCAAGCAAGACCAGAAGAAAAACTCCTGCCACGATGTTTACGGCCCAGAGTATCTGCTGCGCTTGCGATATATCTCTCAACACGCGTGCATCTTAACACATGCGCACTTAGCAATTGAATGGGCGGAGTGGCCCTCCGCGATAGTTCAAGAGTACTGGGCTGAATACCGTGATTCAGCCCAGCCGCACGATTAGAGAATTCTCATACAGTAACTTGTGGCTGGTTCAACGAAGGTGGTCCTGGGGGAAGCGGCCAGCCGTCGGCTACGAGAGTCGCATCCGTTCTCGGTGGTCCTGGGGGAAGCGGCCAGCCGTCGGCTACGAGAGTCGCATCCGTTCTCGGTGGTCCTGGGGGAAGTGGCCAACCATCGGCTACGAGCGTTGCGTTGGAATTGGGTGGTCCCGGGGGTAGAGGCCAGCCGTCAGCGGTTAATGTGCGATCGATTGTCGCCGGTTTACCGGCTGAAAGGTTGACGGACCGCATAACAGGCAGTACCATCGATACGGCCAAAGCAGCGACTGCCATCATCATTGCTCTTTTTTTCAAGGTTGTATCCCTCCTGACTTACAGGGTGAGGAGGGACGCTTTTGGAGAAGAGCTTTTGTGAAAGATGTTCCGATTGCGGAACACAGGGCGGTATGAGAACGCTTACTCAGTTCCAGCAAAACCGTAAAGTCATTCAGGACTTCACGCTGACAACTCTTGCGGGCATTCCCGGGCAATTTGCCCGGCTAACCTACCTAGCTTCCTTGCGGGATCTTTCCAGCGGCAGGTATGAACATGCCGGGCTTGCCGCGCTTTATCCAGACGCATCTATCCAGCAGGCTTTACAGCTTTGCCATGAACAGATTTTCGAGCGGATATTGGAAGAGCCACTCGCCGTCCAGGAGGAAGATTTGCGAGCTTGCTTAGCGGCCATGGAAGGCGGGATGTCTGTGGCCGTTTCTCACTGGCGCCGCAACGAAGCCTATCGCGTCCTTGTGCCGGAACAGGCCCCGGATTATCTCAAGGACCTTTTCTGCTCAAATCTCCGAACTATTCTGGAAATTCTCGATGAGGAACGCTCTCCGGCCCGTTCAGGCGCGTAACCACTCCCGTCACGCGTCCCACGATCTCTGCCTCATCCGGCACGCGCCACGTTTCCGGTAAACAATGCGAGAGCGGATGGGGCTGCATCACCAGCCGCGAGCCTTCCTGATGGAACCATCCACAACGATACCCATCGCGCACTTCGACAAAGTACATCGGACGGTCATGCTCCGTAATCCAATTGCCATCATCGATTTTGTTTACCGAACCATCCACCAGCACGATGCTTCCGGGGCGCAGCAACGGCATCATTCGCCGGTCCGACGTTCCGATATAGCCATAGAAGTAATGGCTGTGGCCGTTCGTGAGCACGCCTTCAAAGTTCCCCCATTTCTCCACCATTCGCGACAGGAATTCCGTTCGCTGGGGATCGAACGCCGGATCAAATTTCATCGGTATCCGCAACGAGGTCGGCGCCGCCATCAGATGTGTTTGCGGCACCGCGAACGCCGCGCCATCATGAAAACACTCTTCGATGGGCACGTCGTACCAGCGGAAAATTTCCACTGGGTTCAGCCGGTAAATGGCTGCCAGCGAGTATAATTTGTGTAGGCCCGGCACTACGCCGCGGTTTTCAATGTCCGCCAGCCTGCTGATGTGGACGATGAAGTCGGGACGTCCGCGGCGCGCGGCCAATTCGTAACTGGCGCGCTCCACATCTCGATAGGTTAATCCGAGTCGCTCGCGGGCCTGCCGCAGACGAAAACCGGGAAGCATCAATCCCTCGGGGGCTGAGTGAATCCCTGTACGCAGAGTACAACAGAATTACCACATTGTTAAGTTTTCAGAACAAGTTTGCAGTTGTTTCAATTTGGAACTGTCCATTTCCTGACAGGGACTGACTCGGCTCGCGACACTCATTCCTATTGCATCCACGCCAGACCGTCAGGTTGCCTCCCAGTGGATACGTATCCAGTGACCTCCAAACTTTTCAAATCTACGACAGCGACTTTGTCCTTCGCACTGACGGCTACGTACGCACGGGAACCATCGGGAACAATTAAGATCCCCGCCGCACCGCCTCCAAGATCGACAGTCTTTAGCTCCTTCCGAGTAGTCGAGTCCAGAACCACAAGATTGGCCCCCGCTCCTGCACCCAGGCCCGATGACAGCACGCGCTTGCCATCCGGCGTGAATTTCAGGCGGTTGGCTCCCTTCACTGGAATGGGAACCGTTTGTGTGACGCGTTTGCTGGCCACATCAATGATGGTCACGGTGGCGTCCTGCGCATTGGCCGCCCAAATCTCCTTGGCGTCGGGCGACACATCAAAACCTTCGGCTCCCCGTCCAGCTGCGACATTTGTCACGCGCCACGTTCTCCTAGGGAGGCCGGTTGGCGAGCCCATACCCGATGGAGGCCCATCCGCAGGAGAAGCAGAACCCGCCACAAAAGTGGGCCCTGCCGTCCCCGGCTGAAGGACCGAAGGGCCCATTGGCAAAGAAACTTGCTCGATGATGCTGATCGTTCCGGAGCTAACATTCGAAGTCACGATCCGGTCGAGACTTTCGTTGACCGCTACCATGTGCGTTCTGTCCTGCCCCGTGCCGAGAACCAAATCCACGCTTTGCGTTGCAGGATCGTAACGGCCCACGATCTTGTTCGTCTCCGCTGTGAAATACAGCTTGCCGCCCGCGAACGCCAATCCATGCGCGGAACGTAGCGGCCCGAGATTGATCGGAGCCAACGCCTTCCGTGCAGCCACATCGACTACCGAGATGGTGTTGAGCGTGCTGTCGGAACCGCCATAGTTCGAAATGTAGGCAAGCTTGCCATTCGGCGATGCCACAATCTCATGCGGATCCGGGCCCGCGGGAACGCGCGCCACGATCTGCAAGTTCGTCGGATCCACAATCGCCAACATGTTGTCGCTCTTTTCCAGGACTAGCAATGCTGGAGAAGGCGTTTGCGCCTCCGCAAGATTCGCGGCCACCAAGAAAACGCCAAGCACGGACGCGCCCCAAATCGAGACTCGTCTTTTTTTATTGATGTATCGCATGGTTCTTTTTCCTTTCCTCCAGCGAGATTCTCGGCGCAAATTCTACACCACGTCTCTCTAAGCTGTATCGCCGGCTCTTCATGTCCTGGGGAGAGCCGGGATAGCGGTGGGCGCAAAGCTGGCCGCACAAACGTTACCGTCGCGATTCTGCTATCCTGAAAATGATATGACCTCTCACCAGAAACACGCTTGTTTCGGGCTGCGCGCTCTTTTCTTGAGTCTTGCCTTGCTGCTTGGTGTCGCCGTCCCTGCGCAGGAAGCGTCCGTCACTCCTCCCCCTGCCGATTCCAAGCCTGCAACGGATGCCGACTTCATTGCCGCTGCCGATGAAGTCCTTGGCCAGATGAGCCAAATCACCGGCCTGAAACTCGTTACCCCGCTGAAAAAATCGCTGCGTTCGCGGGAGGAAATCCGGGCCTACGTCATCACGCAGATGAACGAAGAAAAGAATGCCGCCGAACGCTACGCCGACCAGCGCAGCGCGGAAGCCTTTGGACTTCTCCCCAAGGGCTTCGACCTGGATTCCTTCATGGTCAATGTGCTCACCGAGCAGGTCGAGGGGCTTTACGATCCCAAGGCCCGCGAGTTTTACATCGCGGACTGGAGCCCGTTGGGCGACCAGCGCATGGTCATGGCGCATGAATTGACGCACGCACTCGAAGACCAGCACTTCCAGATCGAGGCGTGGTTAAGGGCTGCCCGCCCCAATGAAGATGCCGAGCTGGCGCGCGACGCCGTGCTCGAGGGCAGCGCGATGGCCGCCATGGTCGACTACCTGATGCTTGGGACAGGGCGCTCTTTGAAGGATCTGCCGGACTTCGATCCCAGCATGCTGATCGGCGATCTAGGCAGCACACCGACGCTGGAAAAGGCTCCGCCGTTCCTCAAGGACGCGCTAATCTTTCCCTATATTGGCGGACTGAATTTTTCGGCCGCCGTCATGAGAAACGTTGGATGGTCTGCTCTGTCGGGAGTGTTCGAGAAGCCGCCGGTTTCCACGCAGCAAATTCTCCATCCGGCGCTCTATCGGTCCGGCAAGACACCCGCAAATGTCGCTCTTCCACAGCTTGAGAAAGTGCTCGGCAACAACTGGTCGAAGCTCGATGAAAATATCATGGGTGAGTTCGGCTGGAAGGAAGTCCTGAAGCAATTCCTGGACAGCGAACGCGCGAAGAATTTGGCGGCCGCTTGGGAGGGCGATCGCTACGCCGTCTTCGAACACAAACAAACGAAGAAGCCCATTCTGGTAGCGCGCCTGCACCTCGACAGCGAAGTGCACGCGGCGCGATTCTTCGGCCAGTATTCGGAAGCGCTCGAGAAAAAACATGCGGAGCGCTCGAACTTGCTTCGCCGCCCAAATTTTTTTTCGTTTGACACGCCTGATGGCGGCGTGTTCCTGGATTGTCTGGGACTTGAGTGCGTCACTCTCGAAGGCACGACGCGAGACAAATTCGACGCCTTCATCAAAGCTCTGGATTGGCCGTTGGCGCCTCAACTGCCAGAAAAACCAGGGTCCGTTCCCGCTAAGACCGCGATGATCCCGGCGTCTGGGGAAAACATCGTTTCGGCGACGTTTGCAGGTCTAAGCTAACAGCCTCCTTGCGATTCGGGACGTTCCTACTCCGCGCGTTGAACTGCTAGAAGCGTTAAATCGTCCGGTTGCTTCACACCCTCCGCAAAACTCTGCAGATCTTCTAGGCATTTGGAGATCAATCCCGCAGGCTCTATCCCTGTGTGTCGCGCCGCCAACGTCTGGATTCGGTGGAGACCATACTCCGTGCCTGCGCGATTCCGCGCTTCCGTTAATCCATCGGTATATAGGAGCAGCGTGTCACCGTGAGCCAATGAAAGCCGATGAACAGGAAAGCGCGTGTTACAGAACATTCCCAGAGGCACTCCCGTGGAATCCTTTGGCGTTGCTCCGTCACGTTCGATGTGAAGCACGGGAAGGTGCCCCGCGCTGACAAACTCTACCGAGCCATCGTGGGCTGCCCGTCCCACGACGAGAGTCGCGAATTGTCCGGCGAGCGTGCTCTCGCAGAAAATGCGATTGGCGTCTTCCACCATGCGATCGAGCTGCAGACCGGCTTCGGCGAGGCTGCGAAACGTTGCATGAAGATGGCTCATGAGCATCGACGCGGCAACGCCTTTGCCTGAAACATCCCCCAGCATAAAGAGCAGGCCACGGTCGGTTTCAAAAAGATCGCAATAGTCGCCGCTCACCATGCCTGCGGGTTGATAGTGGTAACGCACGTCCCACCCGACTGGCGCCACTCCCGGTTTCGGCAAAAGAGCGCGCTGGATGTTCGCAGCCATGGAAAGATCGCTCTCCAAGGCGCGTTGTTCGGCGCTCGTAAGATGGTCCAGACAGAAACGCACCAACGGATCGGCCAGCAGGCGTTCCGCTTCAATGGTATCGTGGCACGTCTCGCAGAGCCCGAATGTCCCTTGGTCGATACGGCTCAGCGCGGTGTCCACAGCCGTCAACAATTCAGAAAGAGAAGCGTCGGCTCCAGGCGAATGCAAAGCCTCGTGAAGGCGCGTGCGGCGCTGTTCCAGTTCCGTGCGCAAATATTTTTGTTCGGCAGTGATCACATTGGCTCCTGCCATAGATTGCTGTTTTGCGGCTGAACTTTCCATCCGATTTCCTCCTTTGAATTGAGGAACGGGAGAATTACTTTGACGCCGTGCGTATCGGCTCTCCGCCTATGATTCGCCGCCGGAGCGTGAAAGAGCAAGCGATCCCGCCAAGCGCTTTCATTTGATGCTGCAGGCGTGCCAGGCGGTGCAGGAATTTTTGTTCCAGCCGGATACATCTCGCGGTGAAATTGGGGTCGCGTGAGGAATTGCGCTGGCGCCGGAGTTTCGCCAGCGCCAATTGCGCGAATTCCGCGGCACGGTAGAAATCTTTATAGCGATGTTCGTAATAGATTGCCAATTGTTCGCACGCATGAATGCCGTCGTTCGCATCGGCAACGATCTCGAGCCAGATCTCCGCCGCGCGCGCGTGCTCGCCGCGCCGCTTGGCCATCTGCGCCAGGGCGCGGCATGCCCTCGGGCGGAATTCTGCCGGCAGTCCAATTTCCAGCGCCTGCGTGCAGGCGGAGTGCGCGCGATCGTTCTCTCCACGGCGTTGGAAAAATCGCGATAGCCCGAAAAGATCGAGGCTTTCGATTTCCACCGCGGCGTCTGTTTGCTGAGAAAGTAATGCGTTGATTTTTCCGAAAAGAGCTGCGAGGCCCCGCAAATCCATCTGATTGTGACGGACTACCGCCGCAAGAGGCTCGACGGGTCCGCCGCGCAAGTAGTCAAAATAAAATTGCGGGATGAGTGCGGAAGAAACATCGTTGTCACGTTGCCAGCCGAGGCGCGGCGCGTCGAGGACATGGCGTTCGAGTTCCACCAGCCGCACCGAACCAAGGCGCAGCTTCCATAACGCGCGCGCGGGATGTAGCAAATCCAGATGCGCCGCCAGTTTCGGTACGGCGATGGACCGCGTCATCGTGAAACGGTTTTCGAGTAGCGGCCAGTCAAATGATTTTCCATTGAACGTAACGAGAACCGGCCGCTCCTTGAGCCGCCGGGATAATTCCTGCAGCAGGGAATGTTCTTCCGCAAAGTCGCGCATAAAGAATTGCTCGACCTGCAGCCCGCCCGCATCCCACCACGCGAGACCAATCAGAAAAGCGTACGTGCCCGTGCCTCCCGCGAGGCCAGTGGTTTCCGTATCCAGAAAAAGCCATTTCTCCGGATCTTCGAGCTCGGCGCGCGTTTTGCAGGAAACGGATTCGTCGCGCGTGCGCGAAAGCAGTTCAAGTGTCGTGCAAGCGGGTTCCGCAAATTCCGGAGTGGAGAACCAGTTTCGAATCGCCAGGTGTTCGCCGAAATGATTCGTAGCGATGCCTGCTCCGAGGAGCCGGCCGAGCGTGTCATCTTCACCGGGCGTTCGAATCGCCGCCGGCCGCGCTGGCATGGGTTGCGCGGGTTTCAGCGCAGCAAGTCTTGCGAATTTGTCGGCAACGGCAGCCATCTACGCGCACAACCTGTCGAGGATGGCCAGTGCAGCTTCCTTTGCGCGCGGTGCGAGATCGCCCGCGGGACCCACGCAGGAGGGACAACCCTGTTCGCAGGGGCACGCGGCGATGAGTTCGCGCGTTTTTTGCACTAGGAGATCATGCGTTCGAAACAGCGGTTCGGAAAAGCCGATGCCGCCGGGATAAGCGTCGTACAGGTACAGGTTTGGTTCGAAAAATTCCCTGACGTTGGTAGAGGTTGCGTCTTCCAAGGGGGACGGATCGAAATTCTCCGTTGTGCCTTGCAGGGGCGCAGCACGCTGCGCCGCTTCAACGTCAGACGCACATTCGCAATCGGTAGCGGGAGGACGTTCGCCGATGGCTGTTCCAAGGTCGCGGCGGTCGCACATCAAGAGAAGCGTGGCCACAGATTCAAGCGCATGCAGCAGGCCGAACATTCCGCTTTGCCGTTCGCTTACGGTGAAAGGAAGCGATTCGAGCAGTGGGCGTTCCAGCGTGATCCAGTAAGCGGTCGTGTGCATTTCGTTTTCAGGGAGTTCAAGCTTCCCGTCGCCGACATTTTCGTGCGTGAAGAATTTGATTTTCTTGAAGCCCACGACTTGCGAGCGCACCAGGACATCGCCGTGCGAATGAAGATGCGCGGAAGCCTCTTTGCCAGCCCGCTGTTCAGTCGCGGCAATTTCCAGGACGCGGACTTGCGTATACCGGACGGCGTCGGTGTAGTAGTTGACGTCGACGCGTTTCACGTAAGCTTTGCGTTCCTTGAAGTCGAGGTGTTCAACGTGGTGCTGCTGGCCGCCGTGAATGTAAATGGCTTTTTCGTGCAGGAAAACAAGTGCGCTAGGGAAATCTACTTCGCCAATAACGGTCGGCGCGCCGGTGACATCGATGATTACGAAATTGTCGCTGGAGACCGAGCGCAGGCTGATGGTATCAGCCGGATAGGCTTCCTGCGTCCAGTGATAATTTTCTCCGGTGAGATGAAGAAATCCTGCCGCCGCGAGCCGCGCGCACAAGTCAGGTAGGTCAACATCACCGAATTTATCGCTCGGAGATATCGGCAATTCGAACGCCGCGCATTTCAGGTGATTTATCAGGATTTCCAAATTGTCCGGCTGGATAAAAGCGTGCTCCGGCGTGTTGCCGAAGAAATAATCCGGATGGCGCACGATGAATTGATCGAGCGGCGACGAAGACGCCACCAGCACGGCGCAAGAACTCCCGCTGCGGCGCCCGGCGCGGCCGGCGCGCTGCCAGGTGGCGGCGATCGTGCCGGGATATCCGGCCATGACGACGGTGTCCAGCGATCCGACATCGATGCCAAGTTCGAGAGCGCTGGTAGAAACCACGCCGCGAATTTTTCCGTCGCGCAAGCCGCGCTCGATTTCGCGACGCTCGTTCGGCAAGTAGCCGCCGCGATAGCCGCGAATCGTTTCCTGTTTTCCTGGCAACTGCGGATTAGCCTGTTGCAAATAGGTGAGAAGAATTTCCGTCTGCAGGCGCGAATTGGCGAAGATGATGGTTTGCAAATCGTGCTTCAGAAATTCCTGCGCCACACGCGAGGATTCATTGATGTAGCTGCGTCGAATGCCCAGCGCGCGATTCACGACCGGCGGATTGTAAAAGACAAAAGTTTTCTCGGCTGCGGGAGCGCCGTTGGAGTTGAGAACTTCGACTTCGGTTTCGAGAAGGCGTGAAGCGAGCTCCCCGGGATTGGCGATCGTCGCGGAGCAACAAATAAACAGCGGATCGCGCCCGTAAAATCGCGCGATACGGCGAAGACGGCGCAACACGTTGCAAAGATGGCTGCCGAAGACGCCGCGGTAGGTGTGCAATTCATCGAGAACAATGTAGCGAAGGTTTTCGAAGAGGCGCGTCCAGCGCGTGTGATGCGGCAAAATTCCTGTGTGCAGCATGTCCGGATTGGTCAAGATAATGTGGCCTTTTTCGCGAATGGAACGGCGCGCGTCAGCGGGAGTATCACCGTCGTAAGTGAAAATGCCGAAGCGATTTTCCAAGCGCTGGTTGAGGTCGTGAAGTTCGGCAAGTTGGTCTTGCGCGAGAGCTTTGGTCGGGAAGAGATACAGCGCGCGACAGTCGGAATTTTCGAGCGTCGCGTTCAATACCGGCAAGTTGTAGCAGAGCGTCTTTCCGGAAGCCGTCGGCGTGACAATGACAACATTTTTTCCAGCGTGAACGGCTTCGATCGCTTCGGCCTGGTGCGTGTAAAGTCGGCGAATGCCTTTGGCGGCGTAGGCGGCAGTGAGATCGGCGTTCGCCCATGCGGGGAAATTCGCCCACTGGGCTTCGCGCGCCGGAAAGTGTCGGACCGCAGTGAGCATATCTCCGTTGTGGTCGCGGGCGGCAAAGGCGTCCAGCACTTCGTGGACGCGAGTGATCGCGGTCGACGTTTCTGCCCTGCGAACTGCCAGCGATTCCGGCATGGAAAGCCCCTTCTGTAATTCGCCTTTTGTTCGCTAACGCTAGCACGGGGCGTTTTGCTACGCAACATGGAAAATGCCGGACTTCGTCCAGAGAAGCTGAAGCCGGCGGCAAAGCCCGAAGATGTGATGGCCCTTGTAGACACGCTTGGGCCGATCAAGCTCGTACCGATCGATGGAGATGTCGTGCTCCGTGCCGTGCAGGTCCGTGCTCAATACGGTGTGCACTTTTACGACGGAATGATCGTTGCCGCCGAGCGCGGCGGCTGTCAGAAAATCTGGTCGGAAGACTTGAATGCGGGCCAGAAGTATTTTGGCATCGCGGTCGAAAACCCTTTTGTTTGACTAAGCGGAACGGCCCGCTTCACCCGGCGTTCGAAGGCGAAGGATGAGAAGGGCACCGGCGAAAAAGAGGATGGCGGAGGCGGTGAAGGCGGTCTGGACGTTGAAGGCGCTCCAGAGGAATCCGACGAGAAGGCTGGAGAGAAAATCGCCGACGGCGTTGACGGCGGCGAGCGTGCCGAAGGCCATGCCGTGTTGTTCCTTGGGGACAATCTCGGCGGAGAGGGAGTCTTCGAGGGCTTCTTCCGTGCCGATGTACAGACCCGCAAGAATGAAAATAACCACGAGCAGCGAAAGAGAACTTGTTCCTGTGCAAAGAAGAATCGCCGTGACACCCGCGAGGGAGTAGCCAGCAACCAGTATCGCTTTGCGATGCGGGACATGATCGCTGAGCCAGCCGCTCGCGTAAGCGGATCCGGCGTAAAAGACGTTATGAAGAGTGTAAAGGCCGACAGCGAGGCTGGCGGCGCGGGCGAGGCCGTGAGCGGGCGTCAGCGCGCGGGTGGCGTAGAGAATCAGAAGAGAGTGGGAGAAATCTCCGGCGCCGAAGACGCCTACGCCGAGAAGCAGACGCCGGAATGATGGCGGCAATGCTTTTAAGCCGATAAGAAAAGATCGCTGAGGACGCGCCTCCATTGGGCGTTCCCGCACCAGAAGCCAGAAAGCCGCGACGGCGATCATCCCGGGCAACAGCGTCCACAGAAAAACTTTGCGGAACGAATGGCCGGTGGCTTCGAGAAGCCACAGCGCCGTCAGCGGCCCGCCGATGGCGCCGAGGGTGTCCATCAGCCGTTCGAGGCCGAAGGCGCGGCCGTATGCATTTGGCGGAACGTCGGCGGCGAGCAAGGCTTTCTTCGCCGGTGAGCGGACACCGCGGCCAAGCCACGCAGCGGCACGTCCGAACAGCACATGATACGCATGCGTGGCGAACGCGAACGACGCCGTCGCGAGAGCGGTGAAGGCATAGCCAAAAACGGCGAGAGGCTTACGGCGCTTCAAGCGATCGGTGAAGTGGCCCGAGGCAAGCTTTGCGAAGCTGGAGAGTCCGTCGGCAATGCCTTCGATGGCGCCAAGCCACGCGGGACCCGCACCGATGGCGGCGAGAAACGCTGGGAGCATGGCGGTTGCGGTTTCATGGCTCCAGTCGCTGAACAGGCTTGTGAGGCCGACGCCGAGAACGGTGCGGTTGAGCCAGGATTGTTTGGACGCGGAATTTTGCATGTTTGGGATGCTAAGGTCGTCCGCCTATTTCTTGGCGGGACGGTAGAGGATGACGCGAACTTTTTCCAGAGTGATGAGTCCCCCGTCAACCATTTCGTCGAGACGGGGAAGAATCTGTTCGATGCGCTCGGCGGACTCGATGACTTCGAGGATGATGGGGAGATCCTGCGAGAGGCGTAGCAGCTTGTCCGTGTGATAGACGCTCGAGCCGCCGTAGCCGCCGACGCCGCGGAGCACTGTGGCGCCGGAGAAGCCGTCTTTGCGGAGCATTTCGACGATGGCTTCATGGAGAGGTTTGCCGTGCCATTTGTCGGATTCGCCGATATGGATGCGCATTAAAGTGCGCTCACCTTCGAATTTTTGGTGCGTCATGGTGACTCCGTGGGCTCTGATTTGCCATTCGTGTTTGGCTAAATACCGAACATTTCGTAAAGGTATAAAGGCTTACAGATATCGCGGCCCGAATTCCAATTTCTCTTCCAACCATTTCTTGACTTTTCCAAAATTTGTGATATACTTGATTCTGTAGATAACTCTGCTTGGAAATGCGGGAGGTTGCTCCCGCTTTTTCTTTTTTCGGGCACTCATTTTTGCCTTTGCTCGTCGAAAACAACCAAAACCGCGTGCTTTAGAATCAACCACTTACGGAATGCTTTTTTTGTAACCCCTTTATTTTGACATTCATACAAATTGATAGGGGGGTGGGGGGCCTCCATTCCTCACAGCTGGTTTGCCAGACGGATACCAGCTACGCTTAGCAACAGTCCGGCAACGACACTCGACGCGACATACGCTGTGGCACGTAGCCACTCTCCGTCTTCCAGCATCTTCGCCGTTTCCCATCCGAAGCTCGAGAACGTGGTGTAGCCGCCAAAGAAGCCGACGGCAATAGCCACGCGCCAGTCTGGCGAGATGACCATGCGATTCAAAGTGAACTGGCCGATCAGGCCGAGCAAAAAGCAGCCTGTCAAATTTATGAGCAACGTGCCATACGGAAAAGTGCTTGCCACACGAATCTGCACTAAGCCTTGCAGGCCGTAGCGTGCCAGCGTGCCAAACGCCCCGAAAATCGCAATCAACGCGAGACGCAATTCCTCTCCAATCTTGCAGGCCACGCGGGAGTGTCAACGGCTGCCCGGACATCTGTAAACAAAAAACCCCTGGCGCGCGTCTGCCAGGAGTCATCAGACCCGGTGAACAGCGCCGGGACGGTTATGGCGAACTCCATCGCCTTCCGAAATCGTGCTTCAGTTTAGCATTTTCCCGCATTGGCGAAAGGCCAATTCAACAGCCTGATCCATGGCGGCGAGGGGAGACTCAATGGTTTTGCCGTGGCCGACCGCGAGACGCTCGGGCTTCAGACCGCGCAATTTCCGCGCGCTTTCGGCCGCGACTTCACGGTTCCACGAAAACAAAGCTGGAAACGGAAAGAGAAGTTTGAATGTTCCGGCGGCAAGCACTCCAGTCTGCGTGGTAAAAGCATCTCCGGCAATGAGAGAGCCATCCCGCATATCCAGAAACGCAAAATGGCCCGGTGTGTGACCCGGTGAAAACACGGCTTGAAGCGAACCTATGCGATCACCATCATTCAAGAGTCTCGTCGGTTGAGATTTTGCGCCCGGAAAACCAACGAGCGTTTTGCCCGTTTCACCTGCATCGAGCGAAAAGTCCTTCTGCAAGAGTCTGGACTCGCGCTGCCCCACTGCAAATTCCATTCCTGGATATTCACCTACGAGCGCGTCCAAGGACCCTACGTGATCAATGTGAGCATGCGTGATAAGGATACGCCGGATTGGCGCGCCCAAACTTTGTGCCGCCTTGCGGATGCCGGGAGCCGACCCGGCAACGCCGGTATCGATCAGCGTGAATCCGTCGTCTTCCCTGACCAGGAAACAATTGACCATGCCGAAGCGCGTCAGGCGGACAAGGTTTTTCGTCTCTGGGACAAGCTGCACATGGCTCCTCGGGAAAATCAGTAATGGAAACGGTAGCGCAGTTGGACAAAAAGTTCCCGCGGATTCAAGTAGTGCGTGCCTCCAAAGGTGAAACGCCGTCGATCAGCCAGGTGACTTGATGGCCGCCGCGAATGTGCAACTGGTCATGGACGACGTACGAACCCGGAACGAAGTCAGTAATCAGCGCCAGGCTGTTGCTTCGCGAAGCGCCGGGCGTGTCCCTGATTTCGAGCCGGTCGACGAGAGTAGTGGGCGTGATCGATTCGAGCTGCGCGGGCCCAGCGTCGGCGGAGACGGTGATGGATTCCGCTTGGGTGCTGAGCTTTAGCTCGAAGTGCAAAATGGGAGCGGTGCCCGAGAGCACAACGATCGTTTGTTCTTCGCTGGCGAACAAAGCGGCGGAAGCTGTCACGTGATATTCGCCAAGAGGGACCGCATCAAAGTGAAATTCACCATTGGCATCCGTTTGTGAAGTTTGAGTGTAACTGGAAGTCCGGGCCTTCAAGGTGACGGTAACGTTCTGAACCGGCCGGTGCTGCGGATCATGGACGATGCCGCGAACCGTGCCGAAGACCGTGGCGAAAGCCGCGCCGGTGAACGGAAGAAATAAAAGTACGAACCACAAAACCCTGCGCATGAGAACTCTTTCTCCTGAAAAGGATGAATCGCGCGGCAGCCAAGCCGCCGCGTGAGTTGATCAGCAAATGTGAGAGAGACGGCGGCGCGTCAGGCAGCCGCGAAAACGAATCGAGGAGGAGGAGAGAGAGGTTCGATGGAACGGGGAAAATCCAAGGGCTTTGCCAATTCGCTTGGCGAACTGATCGTTGTTGACCGTGCCGCTGATACGCCGGCGGGCAGCACGAAAGCAATCAAAATGAGTAGCGAACGCTCGGAATCATGGCAGCAGGACATGGCGCAGTCCATCATCCCGGGCATTTCGCGTCCGCAATCCATGTGATGTGAGGGCGTCGTGGGAGTTTTCTGATGGTGATGCGCAGGAACCTTGCATTGGCCGGACGTGCAGCAGACGGATTGATAGGAGGACCACGCGGCGCCGGCAAGAGGCGCGTACAACAAAACGACCATGAGCAAGCAGATGCTGGCCGCGACGGAACGACGGCGGTTTTGACGCGCAGTTTGCATGTGGCACGCGAGCTGGTATATGTCGTCAGACACTATAGCGTGAACCGCCATAGTTTGCAAGCCTATTCGACGACGCGGCTCGCTTCCCTCACACTATACGCCAATCGCGCGAGTCTCTCACGCGCGGCACTGCTCTTGGGCATCGCATTACTTCTGCGGAACGCTCTAACTTGACTTGAATTCCAGAGCGTCGCAGACTCGAATTATGGCACACAGTTACATACGATTTGACTTTGGCACGGACGAGGACAAGGCGCAGCAAGCGCGGCACAAGCTGGACGGCTGGCGGCAGGCTTTTCGGCTCGACAAGAAATTGCAGTACAAGCTGGACCGTCCCGACAGCGCGGGTGTCGAAACTGTGAGCAAGCCCGAACCCGAACCTGAAGCAAAGGCGGCGCCAGTCAAGTCCAAAGGAAAATCAGCGGAAAAGGCCAAGGGCAAGGCGGCTTCCGCTAAATCGAGCGCACCTGCCGCGAAAAAATCAGCGGCAACAGTCAACGGGAGAGTCGGCTTGCTGGTGAGGCTGTATTTTTCTTCGCACGAAAAGCTTTCGGAACAGCGATGGCTGGACCGCATCCCGTCCGAGGAGCCGTTCAAGAGCGCATCGCCGAAAGTCATCCATCATGGCGACGCGGAATTTGAAACGACCGACAAGCAGTTCGAGACTTTGGCGTAAGCGCTTCTTAATCGGCCCTGCCGAAATCGCAACACGAGGCCAAATTGGCCCATAGGCCGAGTACAATGGATTCAGCCGAAATCGCCGATTTGGGCCGAGCATGAGGGAAATCCGGTATAATTGAATTCCGCGAAGGCACCATTCCGAACTCCAACTCGAGGGCAGAGCGAATGGCGTTACAAACGCGCGTCAAATTGGCAAAGCTTGACGCCCCCAAGGTTCACGGCCTCGATCACGACACGCTGATTCGAATTTATCGCACGATGTTCCTTTCGCGCCGGCTGGACGACCGTGAGATTCAGCTCAAACGGCAAAACAAAATCTATTTTCAGATTTCCAGCGCGGGGCACGAAGCCGTTTGCGCGGCCATGGGGCTATTCCTGCGGCCTGGGGTGGACTGGATTTATCCTTATTACCGTGACCGCGCGCTGTGCCTGATGCTTGGCATGACGCCGGTGGAAATGCTTCTTGCGGCGGTAGGCGCGAAGGACGACCCAAGCTCGGGTGGGCGGCAGATGCCTTCGCATTGGGGGCAGCCCAAGCTCAACATCGTGAGCAAGTCTTCGTGCACAGGCACGCAATTCGTGCAAGCCGTGGGCGGGGCCGAAGCGACGCTTTATTACGAAGGACGCCCCAAGGCGCTCGCGCAAGCGAAGAAGGCGCCCCTCGGCGAATATGTCAATCACGAGCACGACGAAATTGTTTACGTTTCCGGCGGAGATGGTGCGACTAGCGAAGGCGAGTTCTGGGAATCGCTGAACGTCGCGTGCGGGAAAAAACTTCCGCTGCTGTACCTCATCGAAGACAACGGCTACGCCATTTCCGTGCCGATTGAAGTGCAAACTGCCGGCGGGAGCATTTCGAAATTAGTGCGAGGATTTCCCGGGCTGCACGTGGCGGAATGCGACGGGACTGATCCGATCGAAAGCTATTCCGTATGCAAGGAAGCAGTGGAGTATTGCCGCGAGCGTCGCGGGCCGGCACTGATCCACGCGCACGTCACTCGCCCGTATTCGCATTCGCTTTCCGACGACGAAAAACTGTACAAGTCCCCCGAAGAGCGCGAGGAAGAGGCGCGCCGCGATCCAATTTCAAAATTCGCGCTTTTTCTGGTGCGCGAAGGCATCCTGGACCAGAAGCAGATCGAGACCCTGGAAGCGGAAATCGACAATGAAGTGCGCGATGCGGCTGACCAGGCGCTGGCGGCGGAAGAGCCATCCATTGATTCGATTCGAGTGAACGTGTATTCGCTGGACGTCGATCCGACGTCCGCTGCATTTGAAGCGGAATCTCAATTGCGTGGCGCGCCGAAGACCATGGTCGAGATGGTTGCGCTGACGCTCTCCGACGAAATGGCGCGCGACGAGCGCATCACCGTTTTTGGCGAAGACGTGGCCGACGCCAGCCGCGAAGACAATCTGAAGCACGTAAAGGGGAAGGGCGGCGTCTTCAAAGCTACCGCGGGATTGCAGCGCAAGTACGGCCATGACCGAGTGTTTAATACGCCGCTCGCCGAAGCCAGCATCGTGGGACGGGCGGTGGGGATGGCTACGCGCGGTTTGAAGCCCGTGGCGGAAATCCAGTTTTTCGATTACATCTGGCCGGCCATGATGCAGATTCGCGATGAACTTTGCGTCATGCGCTGGCGTTCGAATGGAGCGTTCAAGGCACCGGTGGTGCTTCGCGTGGCGATCGGCGGGTATTTAACCGGCGGCGGCGTGTATCACAGCCAGAGCGGCGAATCGATTTTCACGCACTGTCCAGGGCTTCGGGTGGTGATGCCTTCGACGGCGCTCGATGTAGCCGGTCTTTTGCGCACCGCGATCCGCTGCGACGACCCGGTGATGTTCCTCGAGCACAAACATCTATATCGCCAGCCGTACAACCGCTCGGAAAATCCCGGGCCGGATTTTACGATTCCGTTCGGCAAAGCGCGAATGGTGAAGGAAGGCGCCGACCTCAGCATCATTACCTATGGCGCGGTCGTACATCGAGCGGAAGTAGCTGCAGCGCAATTGGAGCGCGAGGGAATATCCGTTGAAATCATCGACTTGCGTTCGCTATCGCCATACGACTGGGAAGCGATTGCCGCGACGGTCCGCAAGACGCACCGGGTCATCGTGGCTTACGAAGATATGCTGAGCTGGGGCTACGGCGCGGAAATCGCTGCGCGGGTTGCGGATGAACTTTTCGAGGACTTGGACGCTCCCGTGAAGCGCGTTGCCGCCGTGGATACCTTCTGCGCGTACCAGCCGAAGCTGGAGGACGTGATCCTGCCGCAGACAACCCACATTACGGCGGCCGTAAAGCAGCTTCTGGAGTATTGAGCCGTTTGGAATTAGACTATTGCCGCGAGGAAACTTTTTCGACTCATTTGCGTAATTAGGGACAGGGAAGCCATGAGAAATCGCTCTGTGGGGGTGACCCAATGACTTGCGCAAACTGCCAGAAAGACATCGCTGTCGGTTCGCGGTTTTGCTACAACTGCGGGGCCAAGCAGCCGGAAACTCCCCCGCCCGGCTTGTCACCCGCAACGGGCGGCAAGAAAAAACTGATGCGCTCGAGCACTGACAAAAAGATAGCGGGCGTGTGCGCCGGCCTCGCCGATTATTTTGATCTCGATCCCACGATCGTAAGAATCCTGTGGTTCCTGGCGGTATTCTTTGCCGGGACAGGCGGACTTGCTTACATCATTCTTTGGATTGTGCTGCCCGTGGCTCCGGCTGGAGTAATACCGACGTCGGCGACCGTGACTTCTTAGACTACCTGCAAAAACCATGTCCGTGATGAATTCGGGGCGAATCGACGGAACTCGCTTCTGGATCGTCCGAGGTTTATTCCGCTCACCGGGCATGGGATAGGACCCAACTGGCAAAGGCACGCCACGCTGCTGTCTGGCCGATTGGCATTCTTATCTGTTGAACAAAGATGAGGAATGCGCCCGCCCAGAGCGTGGCGCGATAAACCTTACGCGTGGACCACAGGTCGTAGGCCACCAGGACGAGCAGGAAGAGATAAGAGAACAGCGCCGCCCTGATCGGATTTCTGTGAACCATGGCGAGGGGCCAACGCGCGATGGCGGCGATCATCAATGCAACCGTGGCGACGAGGATGAGGCGTTTGTGCGCAGGCGGATTGAAGCGGGCCCGGAAGGCGAAAAAGACCAGCGTCGCAAAAACCAGCATATCCGTGATGGGAATGATGTAAAAAACTTTCGGATCCATGTGTGGATTGCCGCCACTGCGAACGAGCGCATCGGTGGCCGCCAATACTCCAAGGATTACCATGAGACACGCCAGGAGGAAGCCTGCAATGCCGAGGCGGCGATGGATGTCCACGCGGCCGGCGGAAACCAGAGAGGCTTGCGTCACGAGCAAGAGGACCCAGCAGGAAAATGCCGCCCCGTGCAGGTGAATGATCAGGCTGGGCAGCGGCGCTTGGAACACTCCTGCGAGGTAGTAAGTGCGCGCAAAACCCACAAAAACCGTTGCCAGGATAAGCAAGGCCATGGCCGAAAAGAATAGATCGTCGTAACGGCGGCCTGCCAGACCAACGGAAGGTTTCGCGGGATTACTCGGATGTGCTACGGCTGTGGCCATGGTTCCTCTTTGACCGACTGTTTTGACCGAGATTTCTGGGAGCCCTGAGGGAATTGGCTGAAGTGTAGAACGAATTGATGTTGGATTTCCAGCGAAATCTGGTGTTTGGACGGGTGACAGAAATTACCGCCGCCAACACGTGTGGTTCGCAACGGCGACTTTGCTAGATTTTCATTCAGAAACGACTGCACACTTACGACGGTGAAAGTATATTCGCTACTCGTACTTTTCCTAGACGCTAGGCGGTCGCAGCCCTGCTTTTGGCGCGCGTGTCGGACTGGTCCCTGAAATTCCAGCGCTTGTGATTGACGCTCACCGACGCCACGTCGTCGGGCGAAAAGGGGATCTCCTTGTACCCGCGGACCTCGATAATGCAGCCTTCGCTTATGACAACTTGCTCGAAAATTCTTGCATCTTTCAGTTGCACGGAAACAACCTGATAACCGAAACCGGTATCTTCCGCATTTTTCAGGTGTTCTGCACACCCACGGGGAATAGGCACCAAATGTTTCATTACAAACCTTCAGCCGAGTTGGAGTATCGGGGGAGTGGAATAGTACGATACGGCAAAGGGCCTGTCTACCTTCACCGGGGCGAAGAACAAGTGAACCTATTTGAGGTCCTCGGCGAGCCCGCAGCTAGTTGCATGATTCACACAAAACCGATTTACTCTGCGAATCTCGAATTCTTTCCGAGGCCGCTACTTGCCTTTGCCTTCGAACAGGGGTTGATCAAGAGACAATCGCCCCGCGCCGACCGTGGCGAGCACGAAGCACGCGGCTAGTATCGCTAGGGGGAATTCGTAATTGTGCACCGCCAGATAGCCTCCCGCGCTGTGGACTTTCCAGATGGCCACTCCCATTTCGATGGCCAGCAGCAGCGCCACTACCCGCGTAAACACTCCCAAGGACAAAAGAACTGCGCCGAATACTTCCAACACTCCTGAAATGTAAACGAAATATCCCGGCAGGCCGTGCTCCACGAAGAAGGCCTGCATGCCTGGGACGGAGTGGGCCACCTTCGGGTAGCCGTGCGAGAAGAAAATCAGCGCGAGAACCAGTCGAAGGACCAGTAACCCTATTGGCTGAAGGGAATTGAGAAACTTCATTAGCAAATCCTCCGCGATTCGTGGCGAGAATTTGATTCGAATGCCTGAGGATTCTAGCAGAAAAGCAAAGCTGTCACGGTCACCCCTGAGGTTGCTCGCGTTTCAGGTACAATCTTTAGCGAACCACGAAGAGTGACGGGGAATCATGTCAAAAGTTGAGACGAATAGTGTGCTTGGCGGCGGAGATAAGGGCCACAAATGAAGAGGAAACTCCTGATTGCCGTGCCTCTGCTGGCGCTTGTGGCGCTGGCCGCCTGGATGCTCCGGCCGAAGCGCGAGAACCAGGGCGAAGCCTTTGTCAGCGAAAAAGTCGCGCCGCTCCTGAGCGGGATCGCGCAGGTCCGCGAACAGGTGGGAATGCTGCACTACGGCGAGCGCGTGGACGTGCTCGCCAAGCGCAATGACTACGCAAAAGTGCGAAACAACGCAGGCGCGGTTGGCTGGGTGGACAGCCGGCAGTTGATGGAACCGGCGCTGTGGCAGCGCAGCATCAAGCTGCTGGATCAAACGCGCGGAATGCCCGTGCAGGCGCGCGGGCGTACCAAAGTCTCCACCAATTTGCGAGTGCAGCCCGGGCGGACAGAGCCCCGGCTCTATCAATTGGAGATTGTCGGGCGCTCCACGGCAGATTGGGCGCAAGCATCTGACGAAAGAGACAATTCAAATGAGCCGCAGGGAACGAAAAAAGAAGATTGGTTTCTGGTGCGTGGCGTGGCCACGCGCCCGCCCGGAGACCTCTCGACGCAATCTGCCGATCCCACAAATACAACCCAACCCGGCGACCAGACCGTGCCCATCGCCGGCTGGGTAATAGCCCGCTTTATCGAGATGGACCTGCCCGATCCGGTGCGCGAGGGAGCGGCTTCCGCAAATATCCGGCCGGTAGCGTGGTTCGAACTGAATCGCGTGAGCGACCCTTCGGGTGACAAGCCACAGTATCTTTTGGCGGCGGCGCGCGGGCCGGAAGGCCAGGCCTGCGATTTTACGACTCTGCGCGTTTACACCTGGTATGCCAAAAGGGACCGGTACGAGACAGCATTCATCGAGAACAGGCTTTGCGGCCAGCTACCGATTGGGCTTGGCAAGGGTCCCAAGGACGAACCCGAATTTCGCTTCCATGTGATGGACGGGAATAAGCAAGAACGCGTCTACAGGCTGATCCAGACCGTTGTTCGACGTGTCCGCCAGCCAGGTGAAGCTTCCGGAAAGCATGGCTCGGCGAAAGTGACGCGATGACCCTGCACATCAACGAGGCGGAAGTGCGGGCGGTGCTGACGATGCCGCAGACGCTCGAAGCGGTCGAAGACATTTCGCGCAAGCAGTCGACGGGAGAAGTTGTGGTGCACCCTCGCCGGCGGTTCGAACTGCCCGGAGGAGGATTTTTTCACTACATGGCCGCGGCGGATTACTCGGCCGGCTTCGTTGCCATGAAGCAGTACACCTACGTTCGCGGCAAACTGCAATTTCTTGTTCCACTTTACGAGATGGCCACGGGCGGCCTGCTCGCGCAGATCGAAGCCGATTACATGGGGCAGTTGAGGACCGGCGCGGCTTCCGGCGTAGCCACGAAATATCTGGCGCGCAAGGATTCTCGCATAGCCGCGATCATCGGCACCGGCGGCCAGGCAAGGACACAGCTCGAAGCGGTTGCCGTCGTTCGCAAGCTGAAATCGGCGCGCGCCTATGGCCGCGACTCCGCGAAGCGCGAGAAGTTCTGTGCCGAAATGTCCAAACGAATTGGCATTCCCGTGCATCCTTGTTCATCCTCGGCAGAAGCTGTGCGCGGCGCCGACATTATTTCGACGGCCACAACTACCTCGCAGCCGGTCGTGCGCGGCGCGGATTTGGCGCCTGGAGTCCACATCAATGCCATCGGCGCGAACCACGCGCACAAGCGCGAGCTGGATGATGAAGCCGTCGCCAGCGCGGACGTGATCGTCGTGGATTCCGTCGAACAGTCGCGGCAGGAAGCAGGCGACCTGATCATCGCTTTTCATGGCGATGAGATTTGCTGGACCGGAGTCAAGAAACTTTCTGAGATCGTGGCGGGGAAAGCGAGCGGCAGAACCAGCGATTCGGAAGTCACACTCTTCAAATCGAACGGGATTGCGTCATGGGATCTCGCCGTGGCGATGCTGGTGTATGCAAAGGCGAAGGAGAAAGGACTTGGCAGGGAATTGCCGTTTTGGAGTGACGGCGCGAAAAGCTAAGACGGCGGCCTAATTGCTTTTTTCCTGGAGCTTGCGGTGCAGGGCATCATGCAGCCGGGACTTCACGTCGCCGGGCAATTCGATAGGTTTCGAATCGCAGAAAAGTTGCACGGTCATCCTGGTTTGATCGACCACGATTTTGCACTCTTCACAGTGTTCGAGATGGCGCTCGAGTTCCTGCCTCACCGACAGATCGAGATCGCCGTCGATATAGTCCGAAATCTCGCGAATGACGTTTTTGCAGTTCAATTTGCAACACCCTGGCGAAAATAGCGGTTCAGCTTCTGGCGGAGCTTGAGCCGGGCCCGCAACAGCCGTGATTTTACCGCAGGAACGGAGATTCCGAGCGCTTTGGCGGTTTCTTCCGTGGAAAGTTCTTCGACATCGCGCAGCACGAAAACAACGCGAAAGTCCGGCTCCAGCTTGTCGATCACGTCGGACAGAATCTCGTGCATTTCCGTCTGGGCAAATCGTTGTTCCGGGCTTGGCCCCCAATCCTCAATCTCCCGTGGCATAAGGTCTTCGTCGCGTTCCACCGGCTCGTCGAGCGAAAACTGGTTCGGGCGGCGTTTGCGCAGGCGCATCAGCGCTTCGTTCGCGGCGATGCGCACCAGCCAGGTGTAAAAGCGGGAATCTTCCTGGAAATCCTTGAGGTGCGCGTAAGACTTAAGGAAGGCGTCCTGCATGGCGTCTTCGGCGTCTTCGCGATTTCGCGTGATGTTCATGGTGAGCCGGAAGATTTTCGCTTCGTAGCGGTTCACAAGCTCTTCGAAGGCACGCGCGTCGCCGCGCTTGGCGGCGGCCACCAGCAGGTGTTCGTCCTCGCGCGCAACCGTGGAGGGTAGTCGATGAGGGTTTGGTGCGTTCAATGGTATCGGCAGCCCGATCGGCGGCTGCATCCTCGCTTTCCCGTCAATAAAGGTAGCACAGAGCATTGAACACTTCCTCAGTCCAAGTGTTTGGATGCCTTCGCTGGCCATAGGATTCAGGAAATGGTGAAAAGTTACGTTGTTGGTATGCTCCGAGGGCCTCAGGGGAATAGCTAGAAGCTAGGCTCCATGTTCAAAGAGGGCAGTGATGACCTGGCGGCCTATGCCGAAAAGTGCGCTGGCCGGTTCGACGTTAAGTAGTAAAATCGAAGGCCACAGTCATCTTACAAATGCGAACACTTCCCGACCACCTTCGAAAAGGTATGAAGCTTGTGATTGTCGGCTGCAATCCGAGCGAGTCCTCCGTCCGCGTAGGCCATTATTACGCCGGCCGCGGCAACGAATTCTGGCCCATGCTTTATGAAAGCGGTGTCGTACCGGAGCCTTTTGATTATCACGACGACAAGCGAGTGATCGAATTCGGCGTCGGGCTTACCGACCTGGTGAAGCGTCCCACCAAAGGTATCGAAGAACTGAAGCGCGAAGACTACGCCGAAGGACGAATCGTTCTCTCGCAGAAGCTTGAGGAATTCGCTCCTCATGTTGTGGCATTTAATGGCAAACTGACCTACGAGCAGTTTGCGCAGCGAAAATGCAAATTTGGCATTCAGAAGGAGATGCTCTACGGAGCGCGCGTGTATGTTCTGCCTTCCACCAGCGGCGCGAACGCCACCGGCAGGAGCGAGAAGGTGCGGCACTTTAGAAAACTGGCGCAACTCGTTGCGCGCATCGGCAAAGAACACGAAACCAAGGCCCACTGAACGGAGTTCCCCGTGAGCAATCCTCCACAACCTGCGCAAGCCGGAGCGCTCATCCTTGAACAGAGGCACGAAGGCATTGCCGTACTGGTGATGAATCGCCCCGACCGGCTGAATGCGCTGAACAACGAGCTAGCCTCGGCGCTCAATGAAGCGCTCGGACGAATCGCGAAAGATCCAAGCGTCAATGTGGTGGTGGTCACCGGAGCGGGACGCGCTTTTTGCGCGGGCGGCGACCTGGGCGCGCTGGGCAAGGGCCGCCAAACCGGCGCGACACATGAGTTGGAGCCGCTGCTGCGCGCCGGCATGCAAATGGTCCTCAAGATGCGCACCATGCCACAGCCAGTGATTGCCGCGGTGAACGGAGCTGCCGCCGGTGCGGGCATGAACATTGCGCTCGCTGCGGACATTCGCATCGCCGCGGAAGAAGCGACCTTCGGACAAAATTTTGCAAAGGTTGGATTGTTTCCTGATTACGGCGGAACTTATTTCCTGCCGCAACTTGTTGGACCAGCCAAAGCTGTCGAACTTTTTTACACGGGTGACATGATCGATGCGAAAGCGGCGCTTGCGCTCGGCCTGGTAAATCAGGTCGTTCCAGCCGCCCAGCTCGAAACGGCTGTGAAAACGTTGGCGCAGAAAATCGCGCAAGGGCCGTCTCTCCCCATCCGCGCGGTGAAGAAGGCGCTTTTTGCGAGCCAGGAGAAGGAACTTGCGCAGGCGCTCGACAACGAAGTGCGCGAGCAGGTTCGTTGCTACCTGTCCGATGACTGCAATGAAGGAATTCGAGCGTTTTTCGAAAAGCGGCCACCGAAGTTTCAGGGGAAATAGCCTTCCTGATTCCAGTCCTTCGACAATCATGACTAGCGGCCACGAAACGGTTCAGTTGCGGCTTGAAGATCGCACGGCGTGGATCACCCTCGACCGGCCGCCGCTGAATATTCTCGACACGGCGATGATGCGGGCGCTGGATGCGGCGCTGAAACGCGCTGTCCCTAAATGCGATTTCGTGATTTTTCAAGGCGCGGGCCAGAAGGCTTTTTCGGCGGGAGCGGAAATTGCCGATCATGCTCCCAAGCGCGTCAGTAAAATGCTCTCGGCGTTTCACGCTGTTTTTCGCAGGCTCGCTGCCGCGGACTGCGTGATCATCGCTGCAGTTCACGGGCACTGCCTTGGCGGCGGGATGGAACTCGCGAGCTTCTGCGATTTTGTGCTTGCTGCGAAATCCGCGGAGTTTGGCCAGCCGGAAATTAAACTGAGCTGTTTTCCTCCCTTGGCGATGGTCACGTTGCCGCAGCTTATCGGGATGCGCGCGGCGGCGCGTCTTATTTTAACTGGAGAGCAAATCGACGCGGCGGAGGCCTACCGGCTCGGCATTGTTACACGCGTGGTTCCTGATGCGGAGTTGCCTGCTGCTGTGGACAGCTTGCTCGAGGAGCTGCGTAGGTTGAGTCCGAGCGTCCTCCGGCTAACGCGAAAGACACTCCATCGTCTCCATTTTGCGGATTTCGCGAAGCAACTCAAAGAAGCGGAACGCGTATACTTGTCTGTGCTGATGAAGAGCCATGATGCGCGGGAAGGCATTCTCGCTTTCCTCGAAAAGCGCAAACCGAATTGGAGAGGAAAGTAGATGGATGAATTGGAAATCACGCCAACGGATGTGAAAGCGCGGATGGATCGCGGAGAGCAATTGGTTCTCATTGATGTGCGCGAGCCCTGGGAGTATCAAGTTTGCCGGATTGAGGGCGCGAAACTGGTACCGCTTGGCTCGCTGGCGGCGAGCCTCCAGACGCTTCCGGACGTGGACGAAGTGATTTGCTATTGCCATCACGGCATGCGCAGTCTAGACGCGGCGGCTTGGCTGCGGTTTCAGGGGATCGAAAAAGCGAAATCCTTGTCTGGCGGAATCGAGCGATGGTCTGTCGAGATCGATCCGAAAGTGCCGAGATATTAGGTACAACCTTGCTGAAGAGGGCGCAGCATGCTGCGCCACTACAAAGAACAAGAAAACGTGACTGGGAAAGAAATCCTTGCCAAAGATGAAAATTAAATTCCTGCAGAAGCCGACGTGAACGACTTGCCGAAAAGCAAGAGGTCTCTTGCTGGAAATGGGCGTGGAGTTCGAGTCACGCGATTTGGATAAGGAGCGACTGAACGAAGCAGAGCTCGAAGAACTGATCGGCGACCGCGATTACAAAGAATTTCTGAATACGCGAAATGAGCTTTACCGAGCACGGAATATGAAAGAACATCCGCCTTCGCGCGCGGAGGCTATTAAACTGATGGCGAAAGAGCCGAATCTCATTCGCAGGCCGATAGCGCTTCAGGGATCGCAGATGGTGCTCGGATTTGACGAAGCGGCTTACCGCAAAATCATAAAGTGATTGTCCGTCGAAATGAGAACTGCGGCCCGCTTCCCCCGACCGAGTCGGGGTAAACTCCGGAGGGCCCTACGAGAGCAAAAGGCGAACGGATGGATGTGAAGACGATTGCCGTGATCGGCGCGGGCACGATGGGGCGGGGAATTGCCTATGCCGCTGCTTTCGGTGGCTACAACACGGTTCTCGAAGACGTATCGCGTCACGTGCTAGAACAAGGCATTGCCTGGATTCGCCAATCCTACGAAGAAGGGGTGGCGCGCGGCAAGGTTGAAGCCGGAGTGCGCGATCGGGCGCTATCGCTGATTTCGACGGCGAACAACGTCGAGGACGCTATTCGCGACGCCGAATTGATTATTGAGGCCGTTCCGGAAGAACTCGAGATGAAGCTGGAGCTTTTTACTATTTTCGACAAGTTTGCCAAGGCCGGCGCGATTTTTGCGAGCAACACTTCGTCGCTTTCGATCACGGATTTTACGGACGTCACGGTTTCGCGCGATCGCTGCATCGGAATGCATTTCTTTAATCCGGTGCCAAAAATGAAGCTCATCGAGATTGTGAAGACGCCGCACACGTCCGATGAAACCGTGGCTACTTGCCGCGAAGTCGCGCGGCGCATGGGCAAGGAAGTGGTGATCGTGAACGAGGCTCCCGGATTCATCACCACGCGCGTGAACGCGCTGATCGGCAACGAAGCGTTCAACATGCTCGAAGCGGGAATTGCCACCGCCGAAGATATCGACAAAGCGCTGAAGATGGGGCTGAATCATCCCATGGGGCCGTTCGAACTGGTTGATCTCGTGGGACTTGATGTGCGGCTGAAAATTCTCGAATATCTCCATCAAACGTTGGGCGAAAAGTACAGGCCCAATCCTTTACTGCGGCAATACGTGCGAGAAGGGCGGCTTGGCCGCAAGACGGGACGCGGCGTTTATGAATATCCGCAAGAAAAAGCCGCGGAGAAAAAAGCGTAATCGCGCTGGAGAGAACGGATTGACTCCACGATGAAAACACTCGCCGAGAGAATCGTCATCCAACAGGGCGACCTGACGGAAATGGACACGGACGCCATCGTCAACGCGGCCAACAACGATTTGTTTTTGGGCGGAGGCGTAGCGGGAGCGATTCGCCGCAAAGGCGGCGAAGAAATCCAGCGCGAATGCGACGCCATCGGAAGCATTCCGATCGGATACGCGGCCATCACCACGGGAGGAAAACTGAAGGCGCGATTCGTGATTCATGCCGCCAGCATGGAGCTTGGCGGAAAGACGAACGCGGATTCGCTGCGGCGCTCCGCGGCGCACTCTCTGAAAATTGCCAATGAGCGCGGCCTGAAAACCATCGCGTTTCCCGCAGTTGGGACGGGCATCGCGGGATTTCCGCTGAAAGATTGCGCGGAGATCATGCTTCGCGAGGCGGCGCAGCATCTGCGAGGAGAAACCTCTCTCGAAACCGTTTACTTTGTGCTTTTTGACGAAGCGGCGCAGGGAATGTTTGAGCGGGCCTGGAAAAAAATCCAGGCGGAGCCCGCTTCCGGTTCAGCGGGAGCCAAAGGCGCGTGACGCCGCTCGCTGAATTACTTGCCGACCGCATTCGCCGCTTCGGTCCCATTACGTTCGCGGATTACATGCGCGAATGCCTCTACCATCCGGTGCATGGGTACTACAGCAAAGCGGAGGTCAAACGCTTTGCCGATTATTACACCAGCGCCGATGTGCATCCCATCTTTGCTCGTCTTCTGGCGAGACAGTTTGCCGAGATGTGGGAAAGTCTTGGCCGCCCGGCGGAATTCATGCTGGTTGAGGCAGGCGCAGGCGTCGGACGGTTCGCTTCGCAAGTTCTCGATTTTTGCGAGGCAAAACTTCCGCCTTTTTATGATGCGCTGCGCTACATCGCGGTGGAGCGATCCGCTGCGCGGCGCGAACAGGCGACGATGCACGCGAAGCGGCACGCGGCTGCCGGACACTTCGCGAGTTCGGCGGAAGTTCCGGCGCGCATCGCCGCGGGCTGCTTCTTTTCCAATGAACTGGTGGATGCGCTGCCGGTGCATCGAGCGGTGATGGACAGCGGCGTAATGAAAGAAGTTTTCGTCGATTTCCACGAGGGGAAGTTCGCGGACCTTGTGGCGCCGGTCTCGACTTGCGCTATCTCCGAATATTTTGCAGCTCAAAACATTACTCTGCACGATAGCCAGCACGCCGAAGCGGGGCTGGAAGCGTGCGACTGGATCAGCGAAATCGGCCGGCGCCTCGAACGCGGTTACGTGCTTACGATTGACTACGGCCATCCCGCAGCGGATCTCTTTGACGATCACCACATGCGCGGGACGCTGCTTGCTTATCAGAACCATCGTGCCGGCGAAGATTTCTATGCTTCGCCCGGGGAGCAGGATTTGACGGCGCACGTCAATTTCACGGCGCTCGAATTGTGGGGAAAACGATCAGGCCTTGAAACGGCGGGGTTCACTTCACAGACGGCCTTTCTGCTGGCGCTCGGCCAGGGAAATGAATTTGCCGACCTCTACGACGAAGGGCAATCCGACGCCGAGCGCACGAAAGCCCGGCTGCAACTCAAGACGCTGATCCATCCCGAAGGAATGGGGGAACGCTTCCAGGTGCTGGTGCAGCGAAAAGGGGTCAGCACCTCGCAATTGACCGGTCTAGCGGGAATCTAGCTTCCGATTTAGAGTGCGCGCCGGCCGAAAGAGAGAAACCTCACCCCTGAAGGGGTGAGCTACAGTTCCTCAGGGTGAGCTACGGCAGCCTTTGGAGCGCTCCTCGGGTTTCTGGTTAACCATAATGACCCCACCCCCTGTGTTTTTTGTAAATGTTGCATCCAAAGAACTTAGGCGATGCGTAAGTCCTTTGGTTGCAACACATGCGGCGGCATCTTGTAAATGTTGCATCTAAAGGGGTTACGGGTTGCATGATCATCGATAACGAAGCTGCTTTTTGCGAAAGCCGACCCTTCGGTTTCTATGCTGGTATTCAAGCCGCCGGACTCCAAAATGTCGCACCGGGCAGTCGCGGTCGGGCGGATTTACGGTGAGAACGGCGAGCTGGAATTTGCGATGCCGCAAATAAATAAGGCGGCAGAAACGCTGCCGCAGTCGGAAAGAACCCACACTTTTACCTGACAATTAGGGTACCAGATAAGATATGGCGAGTCAACGTGATTTCGGATAATGGAAACTCCAAAGCCTATCAATCAATTCTTCTCGACCGCGTCCAGAAGGAGCCGAGTATCGAGAAAAGCGTCGAACACGCCATAAGCCGTTAGATCCTTGGGGACCCCGAGGACCGCATGGATCAGGTGGGAGGCTCCTCGCCACTCTTCTTCGGACGCGGGGCCAAGCATGTCATCGGCGTTCAGAAAGTACAGGAAGACAAGAGTGCTCTTTATGCCGTTCATTTCTCTCAAGAAGTACTGATAAGCAAGGCGATTTGCGTACTGATAAAAGAGGCTGCTCCAATCAGACGTTGCCCTAGGTGCGTAGAACCGCCTCGCCGCTTCCAGGCTCTGCTTAATTAACTTCAGAGATTCAGGCGATGCCTTAGTCGCAGGTGATGCAGCTTCAGGAATATGCGCCTTGGCTTCTATGAACAGCGGGCTTTCCTCAGAGGTGATTCCGATGGCGTCCCACACTGGTCCGCGTGGCGGCCAAAACGAACGGAGCGGCTTCCTGAGCGCGGGTTCGGCAATGCCTGCCTTCTTCAACGCAACACTGTCTCTGTATTCCTGAAATGAGTCTGTCCCAAGCGGCGAGTGCCACGTCACTGAGGTTCGCTGCGCAATTGCGCCGCCGCGTCGAAGCGCGCCCAGAAGTAATTCCGGCTTCCGATTGATGGCAACTTGTAGCCACCTCTGGCTTCCTCTACTGGCGAAATCTACCATTATGGCCTCCACCACACTGTCTAGCGCAGTCTAGCTCTTATTGGCCAAACTCGCCTATTGCGGGGTAGGGGTGGGCTTTTTGAGGACGGGCTTTTCGCCGGAGGCGGGGGTGGGAACCGTCATGGCGGGTTTTGCGGGTTCGTTGGTGGCAGGGGTGGCGATAGAGGTGCCGCCGCCTTCGGAGTAGGCTTTTTTCAGATAGCGTTCGGCCGTTGCTTGCGCGCTGCCGGTGTCGTCGTTAGTTTGCTTGGCTTTGCTGTATTCGTTGACGGCGCGCTCGCGCTGGCCCAGCAAATCAAAAATTTCTCCGAGATAGATGTGGCTCCAGACTTCCGTCCACTTTTCCGAGGGCTCGGGAACGGTCTGCAGGGCTTCGCGGAAGGCGTTGGCGGCGGCCTGATAGTTTTTCTGGTAGAAGAAGGCTTCACCCATGCGGAAATTCGCGAGCGGGCGGTTCGGCTGAATAGAAAGCGCCTTCTGGTACTGGCCGACCGCGTCGTAGAACTTTCCTTGTTCGGCCAAGTCCTCACCTCGGGCGATGGCGGCGCGAGCACGCAGCGAAGTGCTCCCCTTGAGGATGAGATTATTGGGATCGATCTTGATTCCGTTTGGTTTCGGGCGGCCGAACGTTTCGACGGTGAAACCCGATTCGGTTCCGATCACGTCGATGGTTTTCAACTCTGGATTTCCTTCCGTATCGATGCGCAATTCCACGGGCATGCGAAAAGTGTCCAGCGGCTGCTTGATCTTACCGTTGACGCGAAAGCCCTTGGGCGTGCGGTAGACGACGTATTCCAGGGTGAACTCCGGCACGCCCGTGGAATTCAGCCATTGAGCGAAAAACGCTTGCAGGTTGGGCGGGTCTTGCTGGGGCTTGGCGGTGGCTTGCACGCGGCGCTCAGCAATCTTTTCAAAATCGTCGATGCGCGCGCTCTTCTCCGCAAATTGAAAGTAGAAGTCGCGCAAGGCGGCTTTGAACGCCGCGTCGCCCATCTGCGCCCGCAACATGTGAAAAAGCAACGCCCCTTTGTTCATCACTACGGAACGGTAGTCGGGAGAGTAGGGAGCCAAACGCGCCGCTTGCGCGATCGGCGCCGCGTCCTCATACATCAGCGCGCCGACGGCAAATTCGTCCACGGCGCGGAGTCCCGCTTCCTTGCCGGCGTTTTGCTCCGCGTAGAGCGCTTCGGAATAGCGCGCAAGGCCGTCGCTAATCCAGACGTCGCCTGGCGTCGCGGGCAAAACCTGAACTCCCCACCATTGCGAAGCCACCAGGCGCGAAATGGTTCGGTCGCTACCCTTGGGATCCCAGGCGCGCTGGCTCAGGAGCAAAACTCCGGGAGCCGCAAAATCGCGGAGAGTTCCGTCGGGAATCTGGATCAACGTGAAGGAGGGATCCGGAATAGGCCCAAACATGTCTGAAAAAATAATTGCCGAACGCGCGACACTGGCCGCAAATTCCGCGGCGTTCGCGGAGGATGCCTTTGGAGCATAGACCGCGACGTTGATGCCTTCAGCTTGCTTGGGATTGAGCTGAAGTTTGCCGACGACAAACGTGCCATGCGGCGCGGGATTCTTGCACTCGAAAGTGTAGAGAAGCCTGCCGCCTTCCACGGCATTCTTGCCGGCCATGGGCGATGGAGCGGAGGCTTTGCCGGTTCCCGCGACGGCGAAGGAATCTGGAACGTTCAGGCGAAAAGTTGCGGTGTAACGGTTCGAGGGAAAATTGGTGAGCGGGAACCACCTGGCCGGGAGCAGCAGATAAGCGCCATCTTTGTTGATCAGCGCGGCGCGTACACCCGGCACAGGGCTGTTCTCTTCGTTTACGAGCAAGCCGGAATACGTGTAGGTAAGGGTGACATGGCCGTCGGTGGCGACGGGCGTGGGCAACTGGACGATGACGACGAGGGGGTTCTGATTGTCGCGCTCGAAGGTCAACGGCTTGCCGTCGGCTCCCTTGACTTCTTTCACGATCAGATTGGGATGCAACTCCACGCGAACGCTGCTGGAGGCTTCGACGGCTTTAAAATCGATTTTTGCAGTCGCTGAAATGGATTGCCCAATGGCGTCAAGCGACGCGGAGACGTCGTAGTGATCGGCAAGGAAATTCGCGGCCCGGTGAACCTGCGCGCGGAGAGGTGCGGCTGCAAAGCAGAGATACGTGAGCGTAAGGACGCAAAAAACGCTCGAAGGTAGTCGGCGAAGGGCCATCGGACCCCTTTCAAATGTCTTCAATTTTGCACCAATGTCCACTAATAGGATACCAAACCACTCACTTCGCGTTGCTTTGGGCTGCGACAAGCAGCCTGGCAATCTCATCGGCCGCCCGTTCGACCGCTCCAGGCGGCCCGAGGCGGCGGCGCACGTCCGCTAAGCCGCGTGTCATTTCTTCGACTCGCCGTTGGCCTTCTTCGGAGGCGGAGAGCAGCTCTACCGCTTCCGCAGCGACCCGCTGGGGCGTGAAGTCGTGCTGGATTAGTTCGGGCACGACGGCGCGGCCAGCGATCAGATTGACCATGCCGAAAAACTTGGTGCGCACCAGCGACTTTGCGAGGCGCGCCGTCATCGGAGAGAGGCGATACACGACAATCATCGGTCTGCCGAGCAGCGCCGTTTCCACCGTGGCTGTGCCGCTGGAGACGATGGCCAAGTCCGCGGCGGACAAGGCGTTGTAAGTGTCGTCCTGGATGAAGCGCACATGCCAATCGGAAGGGAATTGCGCCTCCAGCCGAGCGGTATCCAGTCCGGGCGCAACGGCAATTACAATCTCGAGCGGGCTTGCCAGCTTTTGGCGAATCTCCGATAGAGCGTCAACCAACACCGGCAAATGGTGCGCGATTTCTCCTCGCCGGCTGCCCGGCAGAACGATCAATATTTTGCCTCGCTCTTCCAGACCGTATTTCTTGCAAAATAATTCCCGCGTCAGCGTGGCGTTTACGTTTCCCACCAGCGGATGGCCGATGAATTTCACGGGCACGCCTGCATCAGCGTAGAACTTTTCTTCAAAGGGAAAGATGCAGAGGGCGTAAGCGAACCGCCTGCGCACCAAATTCACGCGCCAGGGCCGCCATGCCCAGAACTGCGGGCAAATGTAATAAACGTTTCGAATGCCCCTGGGGCGCAGCTTGCGCGCGAGACGCAGGTGGAAGCCGGGGAAGTCCGTCAGGATGGCGAGGGGCGGGCGACGGCGCTCGGCTTCGTCAACGAGGCGACGCATGGCGCGGAACAACGAAGGCAAACGCTTGAGGACTTCGGTGATTCCGACCACGGCAACTTCTGTATAGTCCGTGATGATCTCGACGCCTGCGGCGCGCATTTGCGGCCCGCCCATGCCAAAAATCGCCACGTCCAGGCGCTGCTTCAGCGCTGTCGCGAGCCGCGCAGCGTACATGTCTCCGGAGGCTTCGCCGGCGGAAAGAAGGAGCGGTATGGGCGGCATGTGCGGATGGCGCAAGAATCAGTCGCTGGCCGGTAATACGGAAGGCTCAGCCGAGCGGCTGGCTTCGATGGGAAGGTGCAGTTCCTGTTCCTTGTATTGCAACTGGTACAGCCGGTAGTAAATTCCGCGCTGCGAGAGGAGCTCTTGATGCGCGCCCTGTTCGCGCAAGCGCCCTTTGTGAAACACGAGGATGCGGTTGGCATGCTGGATGGTGCTGAGACGATGCGCGATGACCAGCGCGGTTCGGCCGGACAACAAGCGATTCAACGCTTCTCGAATGAGCAACTCGGTCTTGGTGTCCACGCTGGACGTGGCCTCATCGAGGATGAGGAAGCGCGGATTGTGGGCCAGCGCGCGCGCGAAATTGATGAGCTGGCGCTGGCCGACAGAAAGAGTGGAGCCGCGCTCGTTGACGTTGGCGGCGACGCCCTCCGGCAGGGAGCGAATGAATTCGCCGAGGCCGATTTCTTCGACAGCGTGCTCGACGGTGGCGCGGTCGATATTGGGAGTGCCGAGGCGGATGTTGGTTTCGATTGTGCCGGTGAAAAGGAATGGATCCTGAAGCACGATGCCGAATTGCCGCCGCAGATCTTGCAATTCGATGGTGCGAATGTCCTTGCCGTCAAGGAGAATTTGACCGCGCTGAATGTCGTAAAAGCGAAGCAGCAAGGAAATCAGAGTGGTCTTGCCCGCGCCCGTGTGGCCGACGATGGCGATGGTTTGCCCAGGCTCCACTCGGAAAGAGACATCGCGCAGGACCCAATCTTCGTCGGCGGGCTCGGCGACATTGTTCATTTCAGGGTTTGTACTTACAAACCCTGAATCCCGGCGGTAGCTGAACCAGACGTTGCGGAACTCGATTTCGCCGCGCGGATGGTCGAGCGGAATGGCGTTGGGATCGGACTCGACGAGCACCGGTTCGTCGAGGAGCTTGAAGATGCGCTCGGAAGCGGCCATTGCGGACTGGAGAATGTTGAATTTTTCGCTGAGGTCCTGAATCGGCCGGAAGAAGCGCTGCGCGAACATCGTGAACGCGGTGAGGATGCCGAGAGTAAGCCCGCCGGAGAGAATGCGGTTGCCGCCGGACCAATAAATCAGAGCGATGGTGGCGAAGCTGAGAAACTCGACCGCGGGATAGAAGAGAGCGTAAGCGAGAATGGCATCGCGCCAGGCCAGCATGTTGTCGCGATTGCGCTTCTCGAATTCATCCATGGCCTTGCGTTCGCGGTTGAAGAGCTGCACGACGCTCATGCCGGAAATGTATTCCTGGAGGAAAGCGTTGATGCGGGCGATGGCGGTGCGGATGCGGCGGTTGGCGTCGCGCACGAACTTGCGGAAGATCATGGTTACGATCAGGATGCCGGGGAGGACGGCGAGAGTGTCCAGGGCGAGGCGGCGGTCAATCTTGAAGAGGAGCACGGCCATGACCACGAGGAGGAAGAAGTCGTTGATCATGGTAACGACGCCTGCGGCGAAAAGATCGTTGAGGGCGTCGACGTCCGTGGTTACGCGCGTGACCAGCCGGCCGACGGGATTTCGGTCAAAATAGCTCATCGGCAAGCGCTGCATGTGGCCGAAAATTTCGCGGCGCATGTCGTACATGGTTTGCTGGCCGACGCGCTGCATGATGCGGATCTGGATGTACTGGGCGAGGAAGTCGAACGTAAGGACAGCCAGCAAGAGAAGGCTAAGCCAGCCGATGCCCGACCAAGCGGACGCTTCGGTGATCAGGCCCTTGAGCTCGGGAACAAAGTACTTGTCGATGCCTTTTTGAAAAACAAGGGGCGGTGCGAGTTCGAGCGGGGTGACGATGGCCACCATCACGAGAGCGAGGGCCACGCGCCATTTGTACGGCTTCATGTACTGCAGAAGCCGGCGCATCAAGCGCGAATCGTACGCTTTGCCGAGGGCCTCTTCTTCGTGCAGATTGCTCATGCGCGTTCGAGCTCTTCTTCCAGCAACTGTTTCTGATACAAGTCCGCGTAATAGCCGCCGCGAGCGAGCAGTTGGTCGTGTGTGCCGCACTCGGCGATGGCGCCTTCGACCAGTACCACGATTTGGTCGGCGTCGCGGACGGTTGAGGTGCGGTGCGAGATCAGAATCGTGGTGCGGCCTTGCATGATTCCGCGCAGGCCGTTGAGGATGCGCTCCTCGGTTTGGGTGTCGACGCTAGAGAGCGCGTCGTCGAGGATGAGAATGCGCGGATCGCGGACAACGGCGCGGGCGATGGCGGCGCGCTGCTTTTGCCCGCCGGAAAGAGTGATGCCGCGCTCGCCGACCATGGTTTCGTAGGATTTGCCGAAGTCCTGGACGTCGCCATGAAGACTGGCGATTTCGGACGCTTCGCGGACGCGCTGCTCGTCATATTCCGGCAGGCCGAAAGCGATATTGCCACCTACGGTTTCGCCAAACAAATAAGTGTCTTGCGGCACGAAACCGATCGATTGGCGCAAGGTGGTGAGAGGCCATTCGCGGATGGGACGGCCGTCGATCAGGACACAGTCATCGGGAGCCTCCCAGAGGCGTGCGATGAGAGCAGCGAGAGTGGTCTTGCCGCTGCCGGTGGGGCCGACAATCGCGAGGGTCGAGCCGGCAGGAACTTTGAAATGAATGTCGCGCAACACGGGATGAGAAGCGTTGCCGTTGGATTTGGAGGCGCCATTGGCTCCGGCTCCGGAAAGAGTCGTTGGATAAGTAAAGGTGAGATGGCGGAATTCGATTTCGCCGCGCGGCTTGGCGCCTTCCGGAACTTTCGCCTGGCGGTCATCGATATTGGGTTGGGCCGTGAGAATGTAATTGAGCCGGCCCATGGAAGCGGCGCCGCGCTGAAAGATGTTGGTGACCCAACCGAGAGCAATCATCGGCCAGACGAGCAAGGCGAGGTATCCGTTGAAGGCAATCAGCGCGCCGAGGGAAATCTGGCCGCGGAAAAGCTGATGGCCGCCCTGCCACAGCACGATCAAGAAGGTCGTGCCGATGAGCGCCTGAAGGGACGGCATGAACATGCTCCAGGTGCGGATGAGCTTAATGTTGCGCGAGACGTATTCGCGGTTGGGCCCGTCAAAGCCGCGGATTTCTGATTCTTCCTGAGCGTAAGCGCGAACGACGCGCACGCCGGCAAGATTTTCCTGAACGCGCGCGGTGAGTGTGGCCAGTGCCGCCTGGATTTGTTCGTACAGGTCGTGAATGGTCTTGCCAAAGAACCACACAGCGACGGCCACGACCGGCGCGGGAAGCAGAACCCAGAGTGTCAGGGAAGGCGAGAGCGTGACCATCACCAGGATGGCCATGATCATGGTGATGATAGTCGTCGCGGTGTACATAATGCCCGGGCCAAGCACCATGCGGACAGCGTTCAGGTCGTTGGTGGCGCGGGACATCAGCTCGCCGGTGCGATTGCGCACGTAGAATTCGGGCTCGAGAATTAGGAGGCGCTTGAGGAGATCGTTGCGAATGTCGAACTCGATGTCGCGGGAGACGCCAATAAGCGTCCAGCGCGCTGAAAAAGAAAGAACGCCCTTGATTGCGACGCACAGAACGACGATGAGGCTATAGATCCCCAGCGTACGGCGGCTGCTTGGAGCGTAAAAGGGAATGAAATTGCTGAGCTTCGATGCGTTCATTCCGAGGGCAACCGGAGCGCCCGACTGTATGGAATGTTCAAAGGGAACCGCGTTGCCTGCGAGCGTATCAGTCATGACCCCGGTGGCCAGCGGGAGAATGTTGCCCACGACGCCCATTAGCACGACGGTGAGGAGACCGAAAACGATTCCGCCGGTGTAGCGCCGCAGATAGGGCATCAGCCCGCGCAAACCCTTACTGCGAGGAGCTTCGCGCGAGCTATCGGTTGCCCGATTACTTGCGGCTGACGGGGCAGCGCTCATCGCAGCACGGACCTCGCATCCTGGATGGACGGTGATTCGAGCAGGAAATGCTCGTAGGCGCGGTCGAGAGACTGATAACGCTTTGTCGACGGGTTCCAACGTACGCCGATCGGCAAATTGTGCGAATCGGTAGTGCCTTTCAAAGGCGTGAAATAGAGTTGCAGGCCCTTTTCATCATTTTGTTCGTATTGCAGCCGCCAGCCGGTCACCGCAGCCAGTGGAGTCAAACCCAGAAATCCTTTTTGATTTTTCAAGTGTTCATCGCAGCGCAGCAGTTCCGCCCATTTCCCATCGGCGTTTTCCGCCACGACGACGCGGGTCACGATGGTTCCGGGCAAATTGTTGGTCGGTGTCTTCGGCACGACGTTCGCCGCCAGAAATTCCTGCTTCCCGTTCTTGGCGAGGTCTCCGAACACCAGCACTTGCGACTCGCTTCCCAGCAGGGATTCTGCCGCCTGTTGAATCTCTTCGGGTACAACTGGTTCCGCGGGCTTGGTCGCCGCCTGACTCGCAGACTTGGAGGCATCCGTACCACCACATCCGCCCAGAAGAATGGCCAGGGACAGAAAACTCAGCGAAAAAATCAGGGGGATTCTCCACCTGCGGGCCGCGCCAACGCCAAGACCCACTCTAAGGAAGGACGGACTGATACCCGCCTCGTTAGCACACGAACAGTCGCCTTGTGAAGTTTTCTCCATCGGAGATTTGCCGCTTTGGGCGCTAGTTCGAACGTTTGCCCAAGCTTCCTATCCTTCTCCGGCATGCTGGGCATTTCTATCAAATGCGGCACAGCCGGACCTGCTTCAACACAATGCTCGCTCTAGCAATTCTAACTGCTGGCCACCCCCTGGGGGAAGGACTCCGCGAATCGGGATTGCCCAAGATGGGAATGAGCTAGCGCTGGGCCAGAATCGCATCCAAGCGCGCCTCAAAGTTTTCCTCTCCTTCAGACCAAAGCTCGCTGCGCTGCACGGGCAGCGCCCGCTCGATTGCTTCCACCCAATTGAACAATTGTTGGATGTTTTCGCGTGTCTTGGCGTGATATTCCTTCAAGTTGGCGCTCACCGCCATCCATTGCCGGAAGGTGTGCTCCATCGGATGATCCGACGAATTGAAAGGATTCGACGCCGCTCCCGGAGCAAGCAGCCCTCCATGCCCGGTGAAAAAGTGCTCGAAGCCCAAATCGGCCATGAAGTGACCGGCTGAGGATACAAGCCCACCGTCGTACTCCGGGCCGTGGCAGGTCAGCACCAGCGGCTCCGGCTTGAGCTGCCACCTCAGGGTCTCGATATCGAATCCCCACAAGTCCCATTTTGCGCTGACGATATACGCGGTGTCCGCGTTCAGGTGCTGCAACGCCAGCGCCGCAACCTCTGCAGGCCGGGCCTTCATCGGGCGTAAATCCCATTCCGCAGCAGGTGTTTCCGTCGCGTCCACAGCCTGAACGATCAGCTCGGTAAACGTAGGATGTTCGGCCGATAGGGGCGCGGTTGCGAGAAACCGGGCAAATTCGGCAATCATTGTTTCCAGCGAAAAATCGCGCGTCCACACACGCAGGTAAGCATGGTTGGCCATGGTGGTTGGAACCTTCGGGATTATACCGGGCTAAGCAGGGAAGTAGCGAATCAGCAGCCGGTTGATGTTGGGCAGCTTTGCGTTTCAGCTTCCCACGTTGGCGCTCTTGGCGCGCTCGGGCGGCTCCGTCGGCGGCGCAAAACCCTGCGCCATCTCTCGCAAACGTTCGCGCAGGGATTCTCCCACGCCTTCGAACACCTGGCCGCACGCTTCGCGAAGTTTTACTTCCGCCTTCGAGGCAATGTTCGAAATCATCTCCCGCGAACGGTGATCCAGAGAGGCCACGGTCGCCAGCATCCACTGGTTAGAAACATTATCCAGGCGGCCCTTGTATTGCTCCGCGGCTTGGTCACCCATCCGGTCGTAAATTCCACGCATCTCTTGCTGATGCGCAAGCGTCATCGCCTTCCAGGAATCCAGGAGCGGCCCAAATCCATCTGAAACTTTCTTCTGAGCTTCCGCCACGCCGGCGTCGAGCGCGCCGCTCATGGAGGATTGGAAGCGCCGCAGGAAGGCATCCTGTTCGGCGGTCGTTTGTTGCGCGAACTCCATGCGTGCCGCGTCCAGTTGCTGCCGCGCTCCGTCCGTGGAACGCCGAACCTCTTCGTTGTATCCCTTCAGCTCTTCACGGCCCGTGCGCTGAATTTCATCGGTGAACGCCGCCACAGTGGTGTCCGCGGCTTCCCCGAAGAGAGAGCGCGCGCGGGCGAAGGAATCCCGCACCAACTCCTCCATCTGTGTCTGCGCGTGCCCTATGAAGCTGCGGCTCGAATGATCCAGCTCGCTTGTGAAGGCGCCGGAAACTTCGCCTGCTCTCTCTCTCAATCGGTTTTCAGCGTGCTCGACGGCTCTTTCCGTCAGGTTCTGAATCTGCGTTTGCGCCTTTTTCTCGTACCATTCCGCCGATTTGTGGAGCTCTTCGACCACCTGGTGCTTCAAATCACCGGCTTTTCCTTCCAGTTCCGTCAGGTTGCGATAGGTAATTGATTGCGAAGAATCCTGCAGGATCTGCTCGACACTCCCGAGATTCTCCCGGAAGCGCGCAAGCGATTCAGCGAAGGCTTCGTCGGCGGTATTGCGGATGCGGTCCTGCTGCATGGTAAGCGCGGCATCCAATAGCGAGCGGCTCCCTGCCAGTCGGTGGACCGCCTCTTCGGCGCTCGTCACCTGCGGCTGCACCACTTCCTTGATTTGCTGTTCAAATTGCGACACGGCCTGGCGGCTGGCCTCGTCGAACGTCGCGCGAATTTTCGAGTTGAGTTCCTCGGCGATCGCTTCGGAGCGGCGGTGCAATTCTTCGCGGTGCGGACTCAATACATTTTCGAGGTTTGATTGGAATCCGGCCAGCGCCTGCTGCTGCGCGTTTTCAAGTTGCGCGGAATGTTGTTCGAGACGCTGGCCCGTTTCTGCCGCGACCGCCAGCACGGACTCCAGCCGCTGCGTCTGCTCCTGCAGCGAGTCTCGTAGCGCAGTCAGCCGCTGCTCCGCCTCTATGGCGGCGTTTGATGCCGATTCGCGCGCTGCTTTGGCGTGCCGCGCTATCTCGTCCTGCAGCTGATCCATCCAGCCGCGCGCGTGCTCATTCAGACCACCCGCCGCGCGATCCTGGGCCTCCGCGAGCGTGCTCTCGATGGCTGCCTGCCAGCGCGTTTGCGCCGCTTCCAATTCACTTGCAAGCTGCCCGTGCAAGGACGATTGCGTCGACGCCAGCGCGGCTGTTACCTGTTGCTGAATCTCCTGGGCCGCGGCGAGCAGCGCCTCACGCTGGGTAGACGCCGTTTCTTCCGTCCGCTTCGCCGTTTCCTCAAGCGCCTGTGTCGCCGACTCCACGCGCGCAACAATTGTTGCTTCCAACTGCTCCGTCTGAGCGTTCAACCGGGCGGCTGTTTCCTCTGCTTTCTGGCAAGCAGTTCCCAGAGCTTCCGATGAAGTTTCCAGCCGCTGCGCGTGTTCGCCGCGCTGGGCAGCACCTTCCCGCGAGAGACTCTCCGTCAAATCGCGTGTGAGTTGTTCAAGCTGTGGCGCGAGCCATCGCGGCAATTCCGTGCGCACCGCCTCGGCTGCCGCTGCATGAGCTGTGCGTGAATGCTCATCCGCTTCCTGCTGAAATTTTTCAATGGCCTGCGCAGTCTCATTCTCGATCACCGCGCGCCCTGCGGCGAACTTCTGCTCCCACTGCTCGAAGGACAGCCGGCGCTCCGCCGACACGGCTTGCGAAGCTGCCTCTCGCGTTGCCGCCTGAATTTGCTGCTTGGCATCCGCCACCAGCCGCGCCACTTGCCGCGCCAACTGTAGCGACGCATCGGTCGCGCTCGCCGGAGCAGGGAACACTCGTAAATTATCCGCTTCATTGCCCGCTAGAAGGTCGGGTTCGTTCAAATGGGGCAAATGTGGCACCGCTTCCGCTTCATCCGCTTGAGGAGGCAACGGCGATGACTCCGGCGCTCCATCCAGCTTCATCACGAACTGCCCCGGCTCGGGGAACGCTGTCCAGTCTTCCGGAGGAAACCCAATGCCCCAGACGTTGCCGGAAGCTTCCAGCTCCAGAGCCACTTGAAAGAGCTGCCGCACCGTCCGTGGGCGCTGAATCCAAGCCACTCTACCGCGCACTGTGCGGGGCGGCTGTCCTGTCTCCGGGTGCGGGATTTCCATCGTCACCCACATGTTTTTCAGGACATAGTGTTTGGACTGGTAGCGGCAGCCATGGCAATTGATAATCAGCGACGAAGTCCGTTCCACGAAGGGACGCCCCAGCGCATCGACACCAGTCACGAGCAGCGGAACCGCCTGCACGATCCGCGTGCTACGGCGCTTCCTTAGTTCCGCACTGGCGCTATTGGCGTTCTCAGACACCATTTCCATTGTCTCGTCGGCAAAATTGCTGCCTGAATCGTTCATACAAACCACCACCGGCCCTCAGAATTTTAAGATTTCGCGCAGACGATTGGAATCGCTGCATCTACTTCATCGCGTCGCTTTGCGGAGTGCCTTCCGAGGTCGGCCTGCGGTGCGTGCCCGTTAGGAACATCCATGCTTCCTTTGCAACCCAGATTGGCCCAACTAACAAATAAATTGGTCCCTGAAAAAACGCCGGACGGTTTCCCTCGATCCGGTGGCCGAGAAAAAGAAGCACCCATCCGCCCAGGAAAATTCCCGCTCCCAGGATCCATTTTGTGAAAAGCAGAAGGATAATCCCGACAAAAATCATCGGGATACCAACGCCATGCAGGAATTTGTTCCAGCCGGATTCGTGCTCGTGATCGTACTGCGTCATGTAGTGCGCCAGGCTCGGCATTAGCGCACCTCCTGTCAGCCAGACGGCAGCTGCCCAAGGTTCGGTGGGAGGACAGCCACCTCAGGAATCAAACTTTATACCTAAATGGGAGGATTTGCTAGAGCGTCTTGAGGGTACTGGGAGTAATGCTGCTGTTCGCCTATTGCGGTCTAAAACGAGTAGGCCGTTTGGATGCCTACAAATCCCGGCGGCCTTCCATGGCCTTCAGCATGGTCACTTCGTCGGCGTACTCGAGGTCCGCGCCCACGGGAATTCCGACGCCGATTCGCGTGACGCGCACGCCTAATGGCTTCAAGAGCTTGGAAAGGTAAACGGCAGTGGCTTCGCCTTCGGCAGTGGGATTTGTGGCAATGATAATTTCTTCTACGCTGCCGCCCTTCAATCTCTCGATCAGCGATTTGATGTGCAGTTGCTCCGGTCCGCGGCCGGAAAGCGGCGAAAGCGACCCGCCTAGCACGTGGTACATGCCGCTGTACGTCCGCGTTTTCTCGATGGCCATGATGTTGTGCGCTTCTTCGACGACGCAAATCGTCTTCTTGCTGCGCGTCGGGCCCACGCAGTACAAGCACGGATCGGAATCTGTGATGTTGGAGCAGACAGAGCAAGCGCGGATTTTTTCTTTGGCGTCGCGAATGGCGTCCGCCAGCGCCAATGCGTCCTCGGGCGCCGCTCGCAGCAAGTGAAAGGCCAGCCGCTGCGCGGTCTTCTGGCCAATTCCGGGGAGATGTTTCAGCTCATCGATGAGTCGTTCGACGGGAGCAGCAAAATCGGGCATCCAGCATGTGTAGCATAGCCGCGCGCAGAAGCGCAAATTGCACTGGGCTAGAGGACAATTTTCGCTTTCCCGAACTGATCTAGTTGCCGACGGATGTCGCGGTACTCCTCCCCGCAGAAGCCATAACGGACCAGCTGATCTTCAAGCCACCTATCTGGGATCGAGCCGTGCAACAGTTCTCCCTTGTGGAACATTTCGAAAGTTCCATCTTCTTTTCTAACGATTTCCCAGACGTTGCCTTTCATGGTGTTTCAAACTGTACCACCACTAGAGATCGCGACACATCACGTACGCGTCGACATAGCCCAAGCTCGGATGAAGGAACGCTTTCGGCAGGCGGCCGAGGATCTCAAAATCGAAGCTTTGCCATAACCTTACCGCGCGCTCGTTGGTGCTGACAACGAAATTATATTGCATGGCGCGAAATCTGCGACTCCGAGCGTGGCCTAGGGAATGCTCGCACATCGCGCGGGCGACTCCGCGGCCGGTTGCGGTGACGGCTGTCATGTAGCCGCAATTGGCGACGTGGGCGCCGCCACCTTCCTGATTTGCTTGCAGAAAGTAAGTACCTACAATTTCGCCGTTTTCTTCCGCGACGAAAACCTCTCGGTTACCTGAAAACCAATACGCGAGCGCACTCGCCATATCCATGTCCCGTGGCAGGGTATAGGTCTCGCCTGCACGGATGATGGGCTCCATGATGGCCCAGATGGCGTTTTTGTCCCCGTCGGTTGAGGGCCGAATCAGCATCCCTGTATCTTGCCACGAGTGCTCGGAAAATAAAGAAGGGCCCCCGATCGGATCGAGGAGCCCGTTTTAAGTGGTGAATAGACTTGTCTAGTTTTCGAACTGCGTCTGGAAAACTTCGCCGGGAAGCACAAATCTCTGGGGGCGCTGAATGGATTCCACGCGAGGCAGATTCGCCGGCAGCCGTTCCTGTTTTTCGGGAAGCCCAGCCGTTTCCTCCGCGCGGAGTCGCTCCATCTTGATACCGAGCGAGCGTTCCAGTTGGAACAATTCGGAGCGTTGCTCTTTCACGAAGAGCGTGGAGGCCACACCGTGGCCGCCGTTGCGTCCCGTTCGCCCCACGCGGTGGATGAAATTCTCCGCCACTTCAGGCAAGTCGTAGTTGATGACGTGCGCGATGTCCTGCACGTGAATCCCGCGCGAAGCGAGGTCCGTGGCCACGAGCACGCGGAAGCGACCCTGCTGAAACCCAGCCAACGCTGTGGTGCGTTGCGATTGCGAGCGGTCGCCATGAATCATGGCGGCGGAAAAGCCCTTACGATTCAAGCTCTCGGCAATTCGCTCGGTTCCGCGCTTGGTTCGAGCAAACACCAAGCACTTTCCGGTTTCCTTGGCCAGCAAGCGCTGCAGCATTTCCTGCTTGCGGTCCATGGGAACTTCAAACGCCTGGATGCGGACGTTTTCCGAGGGCTTCGAGGTCGAGCCGAAAGAAAGACGCACGGCGTTACGAAGATAATCTTTCACGACGCGCGCCATGTCGCCTTCCATCGTCGCGGAGAAACACATCGTCTGCCGCTCTTTCGGAAGGATCGATACGATGCGCCGAATCGCCGGGAGGAATCCCATGTCCAGCATGCGGTCCGCTTCGTCGAGGATGAGCATGCGCAGCGCATTAAAATGAAACAGCCGGCGGTCGAGATAATCTTCGAGCCGTCCCGGAGTAGCGACCACCAGCCGCGCTCCCTTGCGAATGGCCTGGAGCTGTCCACCCTCGGATAACCCGCCGACAACGAGCGCCGCGGGAAGAAGCTGCGCGCCGCGCAGCTTGTTAAATTGATCCACGACTTGCATGGCAAGTTCGCGCGTGGGAACCAGCACCAAGGCGGCGATTCCCGGCGTCTTATCCTTGAGCAGCCGCTCGATCACGGGAATCAGGAACGCCAGCGTTTTGCCGGTCCCCGTCTGCGCTGTTGCCAGCACGTCTTTGCCTTCCAACGCTTGCGGGATTGCCGCAGCCTGGACGGGCGTCGGCGTGGTAAACCGCGCCGCGGCCAATCGCTCCTTCGCATAAGGAGAAATCAGCATTTCGGAAAATCGCGCTGATGCGCGTTCCGGCAGAGTCTCCGAGGAGCGTTCTGCATTCACTTCTGAAACATTCAACATTCAATATTACTTTCTTGCTGGCAGAAGCCGTCGCGGTGCGCACACGAGTTCTCGGGCGGACCGGCGGCTTGCTTTGCCAGCCTCTTTTAGATTACGCGTAAAACGTACGGAGGAAACTGGAGGCGGGGAGTCTCAGATCAAGAACTGCACCAGAGGGACCGCACAACACAACCGAGGTAATAAGCGCAAGAAAACTATATCACACCTGGGGGCTATTCGTAACCATTAAATTACGGAATCTAATCTTTTCCGGCTTGAAGCAATGAATTCATGAACCTTTCGTTAGCCACTAAGTCATTCATTTAGAATATCTTACGCAGAGCGGTTTACTTGAAAGGCTGCCTAGGAAACAAAGTGCAAGATTCCTTTTTGGCCTCGTTCTAACATGGAGACATAGAAACACGGACTCCCAAGGACGCCCAATGCCCATGGTCGAGCTGCTGGTCTTTTTGATCGCGATCTTCCTGATCGCCACCCCCATCATCGCTCTCATCCTTCTGGTGAAGTATAGCAAAGTTCGCTCGGAGCTTAATCGGCTTAGCGAGGAAAACGCCCGGCAGCACACATCTTTCCAGCGTGAATTTGCTGATCTAAAGCGGCAACTTTCTATGGTGCTCCATCCTGCTGCACCAACCTCTGAAAAACCATTGGAACGCCCTGTCGTCGCTCCGTCACCAGCCGCGACGACGGTACAAGATACTCGTGTCCCATCTCCGCAGGTTGAGTTGCCCGCGCCAGTCAAGCTGCCTCCGGCCGTATCAGTGCCAACTCTCCCGGTACAACCGCCACTGCTCAGCGTGCCCTCAGAGCCGAAGCCGGTTTTGCCCGCGGCAGCGAAAACGCCAGCAGAAGCAAAGCCGTCCGCACCGGTTGTTCCACCGCCAATCACCACGCCATCTGTTCCTTTGTCCCAGCCTGCAGCGCCACGTATTCCCGCGCCCAAGCCGCCAGCGGCAGCACAGATTCCTCCCTCTGCCGCTCGCGTCTCCGCGCCACCGCCGCTCTCTGCATATCGCGTCCCTGCGTCACGGCCGACTCTTCAACAACGCATGAAAACCGTATCCGCGATTGAAGAAACTCTCGGCACAAACTGGCTCAATAAACTCGGCATCATCATTCTCGTGGTGGGTGTCGCTCTCTTCGGTATCTACGAACTCGGCGCGCTTGGACCGCTGGGCAAAGTCGGGATTTCTTACCTCGCCTCCGCGTTTCTTCTTGTAGGTGGCATTTATCTCGAGAAGAACGAACGCTATCGTCTTCTTGGCCGCACCGGCATCGGCGGAGGGTGGGCGCTGCTCTTTTTCAGCACCTTCGGGATTTATCATGTGGAAGCCATGCGTGTTCTTTCCCAGGACCCAGGCGCGCTCACGCTCGATTGCGCTCTGATGTTGCTTGTTGCGGTAGCCATGGCGTTCCACACGCTGCGCTATCGCTCACAATTTGTCACCGGCCTGGCATTCCTGCTGGGCTACACTACGGTCGCGTTAAGCCAAGACACGGTCTACAGCCTTTCAGCCGGCGTGTTTCTTGCCATCGGACTCGTTTCGATCGTCCTGAAAATGGGCTGGTTCGAGCTGGAAGTGTTCGGCATTCTCTCCAGCTACTTGAATCATCTGTATTGGCTGTATCGCATCCTTGGCATCGAAGGAGCGCAAGGCCGCCACTTTGAGCAATACCATGCCAGCCTGGCATTGCTTTTCTTCTACTGGCTGACATTCCGCATTTCCTACATTGCCCGGACGATTAAAACCGAATTCGAAGAACACATCTCCACGCTCGCCGCTCTGTTAAACGTCCTCCTGCTCCTAGGCGTCATGAAGTTTCAATCCGTGCAGCCGGAGCTCGCCTATCTCGCGCTGCTCGTTGTCGGCGCGTTCGAATTCTTCCTGGCTCAATTGCCTGTTACTAAACGCCGGCGCCAGGCTTTCGTGGTTCTGAGCGTGGTTGGCGCAACGCTGATGCTTGCCGCCGTTCCATTCCACTATTCCGGGAACAATGTGGCCATTCTCTGGCTTGTGGGAGCCGAGGCCTTCCTGGCGGCTGGGATCATTGCGAAAGAAGTGGTTTTTCGGCGTGTTGGCCTTTTAACGGGTTTACTCGTCGGCCTTCATCTCGTGGGCGTTGACTTCCGCCAGCTCCTCAACCAGCGTCTTGCGAACGAAGATCCGGCACTCACCGCAGGTGTCCTTTTCTCTCTCTGCGCCGTCGTTTTCTATGTCAACGCCCTCGGAGCCGGCTCGCGCTGGAAAGAATTATTTACCGGCTCGCCGGAGCGCCCGCTTCTGACCATCCATTCCTATCTTGGCGGGTTCACGGCGGCATGCGCTGCTTGGGCTCTTTTTTCGCACGATTGGACCGCGCTTGCCTTCGCCGCCATCATACTCATCGTCGCGATTCTTGGACGCGCTCTCGAATCTCAGCACCTCCAGGTGCAGTACGTGATGATCGGCGCCCTCGCCCTCTATCGCGGCATTGTCGTGAATCTCCATCTCGAATCGGGGGAGCACGCTCACGTACGAATACGGCTCCTCACACTCCCCATTCTCGCCGCAGCGTTCTATGTCACCGCCAAGCTAGCTGCTCTGCGTGACGATCCCGAACAGCGCACCATTCGCGGTCTATTCGCAGCCGCAGGCAGCGCTTTCATCGCACTTCTTATCTGGCTCGAGGTCCCGGAGCTCTGGCAGCCGCTTGCTTTCATCGTCTTTGCGGTCGTTCTTTCCGAAGCCGCACGTGCGTTGACGCATCACGCGATTGGCTGGCATTCCCATATTCTGGGCGGCCTCGCGATCTTTACAGCGGTCGCGGCCGATCCCTACAACACACATAAGTGGCACACGATTCCGGTGCACACACTGGGCGCTTTACCTGTTGTCGCCGGCCTGTATTGGCTGGCGAAGCGCGTCGGCATTGTAAATCCCCGGCACCTCAGCGCGGCGCAAGTGGTTTACACCTGGGCCGGCACTGGGGTGATGGTGTGGATCCTCGAGGAAGCTCTACATGCGCCATGGATTGCCGTCGGCTGGATCGTTTTCGCGGTCGTGCTCGCGCTTTCCACCCGCTGGATTCGCTACCATCAGCTCGCGTGGCAGGCGAACGTCGTCGGCCTCTGTGCCGTCCTCCGCGCGTACTTTTATAACTACAACCTGGAGAAGAAATTCTGGGGCCCCATTTCCTTGCGCATTTTTACAATATCGGTCGTTGCCGCGGGCTTGTACTTCCTCTCGCGCAACGCCGCGCCGGAAGAGCGTTTCGCCCGCGCCATCGCTTTTCTTCATTCTTTCGCGGCGACCGGGCTACTTGCCCTCCTCGCCTGGTACGAAGCGCCTAACGGATGGCTAGCTCCGCTCTGGGCCGCGTTTGCACTGGTCCTGGCGATTGTTGATCAGCGCCTCGAACTCGAGGAATTGCCCTGGCAATCGCATATTCTCGCTGCACTGACGTTGCTTCGCAGCATCGGCGTAAATCTCTACGTCACCGCCACCTGGCACGGCATCAGCGTGCGCCTCATGTCGCTGGCCATTGTCGCGGTGATTTTCTATGCGCTATCGCGCCTCATTCGCATGCCTGAAGAGTGGCGCCAGCGTGACATCCATCACATCTATTCCTGGGCGGCATCCACCATCGGCGGCCTGCTCCTCTGGTATGAATTGCAAACACAGCCCACCAGTGTCGCCGTCGCGTGGGGTGCGTTTGGCTTAGTGCTCTTTGAGTACGGCCTGTTGCGCAAGATCACGCAGTTCCGCTATCAGGCGTACGTAGGGCTAATCGCGGCCTTCACGCGGATTTTCTTTTCCAATCTCACTTCAAGCGAACCGGGCGAGTTCTGGGGGCCGCGCATGTACACTATCCTCCCGCTCGTACTGATTTTCTTTTTCGTCTATGCGCAATTCCCGGAGAAAGAAGAAAATACGGGGCGCGACCGCCGGTTGCATTTTGACGTTCTTCTGGCGTACCTGGGCACCGCCACAATCGTCGCGCTTTTCTATTTTCAGTTTCCCATCGAATGGGTGGTCACTTCCTGGGCCGCCGTGGTGTTCGCCCTTCTCGGCGCCGCGCTCCTCCTGAATCGCCCACTCTTCCTTTATCAAGGCTTGCTTCTGACGTTGTTGGTTCTCGCCCGCAGCATGGTGCACAATCTTTTCGGCGCCGGCTATTTTGGTGAAGGTGACTGGCAAGGGCGCTATTTCATTCTCAGCAGTGCATCCGGAATTCTACTGGCGACCCTGTTCTTCGCTTTCCGTCTCCGCGGGCCCTTCAACGTCCCGCAGAATCTGGGTGCCTGGGTAAGACCGCTTGCGGCGATTGCAAGCCGCCCGGAGCAAGTGGAGTTTTTCGTCCCCGTCATTCTGCTTACTTGCATGCTCGCTTTGAAAATGCGCGCAGGCATGGTCACCGTGTCCTGGGGTATTGAAGGCGTAATGATTTTTCTGCTGGCGCTCGCAGTTAAGGAGCGCAGCTTCCGGCTCACCGGTTTGGGAATCCTTCTGCTTTGCGTCGCGAAAGTGATGGCCCTCGATGTTTGGGGACTTCAGCCCCGCGATCGCTACGTCACTTTCATAATTGTTGGCGCCGCGCTGGTGCTCGTTTCCTTTCTCTACAGCAAGTATCGCGACGCCATTCGCCAATACCTATGAAGCGCTCCGTTGTGTTCGTCGTTTTCTTTCTCATCCTGGGCTTTGCGCTCGCGGGTCTCTATTGGAGCCAGCGCCGCCCCAAGTCCACTCCTGTCTCCGCCAACGCTATTTTGAATATGGCAGCTGATGCACAGCGCGATGTCTCGCGTGTTCCCATGCACTTCACGCGCCTCTCGGATGAACAGGAAATCGCCATCGGCAGGGAACTGGCCGCCCGCTACGCAACACAATCGCGCCGGCTCACTCCTGAAGAAGAAGGCCTAGAAAAGTACGTTACGCGTGTCGGAGGGGCAGTTGCGGTGCACGCGCATCGGCATTTGCCTTACACATTCACGGTTCTTCCCGATCACAACACGTTCAACGCTTTCTCCCTTCCGGGCGGACCGGTCTACATCGGCGAAGGCATGGTTGACCTTATGATGAGCGAAGATGAACTCGCCAACGTCCTGGCGCATGAGATCGAGCACATTGACCACTATCACTGCGTCGAGCGCGTGCAACTGGAAGCGAAGCTGAAGAATCTCAATCTCGATATACTGGGCGCCCTGCTGCAGATCCCTATTGATTTTTGGGAGGCCGGCTGCTTCAAAGACGAAGAATTTGAAGCTGATCGCGAAGGCATGTTTCTAGCAGTACGGTCCGGCTACTCACCCTATGGCTCCGTCGACATGTTCGAACGCTTCGCCAAATTGTGCGACGAGTACGTCATCCGCGCGCAGAGCCCGGACCAGGAACTATCCGAACTGGCCATTCAGAGTTTGACGGGTTATTTCCGTTCACACCCGCTGCCCTCCGAGCGTCTCGCGCAAGCCAAGCGCATTATTGCTGAGCAACATTGGGAGGATCGCAAAGCGCAGAAGCCTTTCCGCGTGGAATATGAAGTTCACAACGGGGAATACGCGAAGTGAGAATGCGTGAAGTAAGAACTGGAAGGGAACTCAGCGCGGGGAAGTCCGCTAAAACAATCCCGGAATCTTCATGCCGGCTATTCCGGGAATGCCGCCCGCAAGGTTCTTCATCTGGTTGGCGAGTTCTTCATCGACGCGCCGCGACGCTTCATTCACGGCTGCGCGGATCAAATCCTGAAGCATCTCCTGGTCTTTACCGGCAAAAACTTCCGGCTCGATTTTCACGTCGACGATTTGCTTCTGGCCATTCATCTTCACATTGACCATGCCGCCGCCGGCCGAAGCTTCCACGGTTACGGAATTCACTTGCCTCTGCAGGTCCTCCTGCAGTTGCCGGAATCGCGATAGCATCTGTTGGAGAGCGCTGACTTCCATCAGGATTCCTCTTGGTTTCGTTTCACTTCGGAGATTCTGCCTCCGAAGCGTTGCAGCATGGACCGCACCATCGGATCGCGCTCGAATTGCGCACGCAAGTCTTGCGTGCCGAACGCACCACGCGCCGCCGACGCAGCTGCTGCAACTGACTCAAGTTTAGCACAGACACGCACCGCCCGGCCGAGCACCTTGCTCGAAATGACACGGATCTTTTCCAGAGACTCGCGGCCCTCGAGTAATTCCGCGAACGGACGTCTCTCCGCCGAGAAATAAAGCCGCAGCTCCGCCCCTTCCAATTCCCATCGGTTGCTCTGCTCCACCAACTCGCCGAGGAATTTCTGCTGCGCCTGAATCATCGTCTTGATCTCGGCGACATTTTCCTGCGAAATTCCAATTGCCTCCGCGGTGGCTCCATTGGTTTTTGCCGTGGCGATCGTTTCTTCCTTCTCTGCTCTTCCTTCCGCCGATGGTGGAACCGCTGTTGGCGCAACTGCGGGTGCCGTGGCTGCAGTAGCACCTCGCGCTTGCGCAAACGGAGAAGGGGATTGCATCTCCGCTTCGGTTTTACGGTGTTGAGACATCGGCGCTACAACACTCCGCGTGGGGGTTTTTGGAGTCGGCGCAAATCCTGTCGCAACCGTTGCGCCCCGCGCTGTTCCCCTGCCTGCACCGCTGCTCGGGACGCCACTCTTCAATTCCGCGAGCAACTCTTCCAGCGGCGCTAGCCGCGACGCGTTGATCAGCCGCAGTAATCCCATTTCGAGATGCACGCGCGGATCCGGTTTCCGCCGCAGATCATCATCGGTCTGCAGCAGAATCTGGAAGAAACGCGTCAGATCTTCTTCGCTGAACTTAGCCGCGGCCTTCGCCAGCGCCGGCCGCTGATCCGGCGTCGCGGCGATTAAATCCGAATCCGCGCCGCACGTTCGCGCAATCAGCAGGTTGCGCATGTGCCGGATAGCCTCCCGGCAAAAATGTTGCAGGTTGCGCCCTTCTTTCTGGAACGTGTGCACCAGCCCGAGCGCCTGGTCCGCTGATCCTTCGCCGATGGCTTGGACCAGTTCTTCGAGTGCATCATCCGGAACCACGCCCAGCAATTCGCGAACCTCTTTGTCTGGAATCGTATCGCCACAATACGCGCGCGCCTGCTCGAGAAGCGAGAGGGCATCTCGCAGGCTACCTTCCGCCATGCGCGCAATCACGGCCATCGCGCCGGATTCGATCTCCAAATTTTCTTTTTGCGCGATCTCTTCCAGGCGTCCGGCAATCTCCGCGAATGTCAACGCACGAAAATGAAAGTGTTGCGACCTGGACCGGATGGTATCAACAAGGTCTTCCGGCTGCGTCGTCGCCATCACGAAGATCACGCGGTCCGGCGGCTCTTCGAGCGTCTTCAGCAGCGCGTTTGACGCTTCCCCCGTCAGCATGTGCGCTTCGTCGAGAATCACAACTTTGCTTCTCGAAGCCGCCGGCGCGTACCTCACCATCTCACGCAGCTCGCGGATCTGGTCGATGCCCCGGTTCGAAGCCGCGTCGATCTCAATCACGTCCAGCGAAGTCCCGGCTGCAATTTCCGTACACGAATCACATTCGCCGCACGGATTCGGCGTCGGCCCTTTCACGCAATTCAGCGCTTTTGCCAGGATCCTCGCCGCTGTCGTTTTCCCGACGCCCCGCGCCCCCGAGAAAATGTACGCGTGCGCCACGCGGTCATTCTTGATCGCGTTTTTCAGCGTTTCCGTTACATGCTGTTGGCCGACGAGATCGTCAAACGTTTGTGGGCGCCACTTGCGGGCTATGACCTGGTAGCTCATTTGCGTTTTTCGTTGTTCGTTTTCTTAGTCTCTGATACCTGATTTCTGATGACTCTTCAGTGAGAGGAACTTCGGGTGATCTGCAGCACCCGAGGTGATCCCGGTACCGTTGCTCCCTTCCGGGCCTGGCGGGGTTCGCGGGACCTCGTTGCACAGAGCCCGAAGTTCCACGCTCCGGCGCTCGCGTGCATTTGCCGCGAGCGCAGAGAAAAGTCTAGCATAGCGTCTCCAGCCCAGCCAGAATGCAGCGCCTCGGCTTCTTCCATTCTCTTTCTGAAGATTATTGATTCGCTGACGAGTTTCGCGCGCGGATCAGGATTTTGGCTTCGTCGCTGCTGCCGCAGGCGTGTCGGGCGGCTGCACCTCGGATGGATTCACCCAATTGACTTTGAACGGGCCCGCTCCGTGGACTTGCACGATGGTCTCACCCTTGCTCATCGCGAAATGCCTCATTTCCTTTGGCATGGTCACAAAATTCCCCACGTTCATCGTTATCATTTTTGTTTCGTCGAAAGTCTCGCCCATGCCCGCCAGAAATGTTCCCTTTAGCACGGTTACATTTTCATCGGTTGGATGCCAGTGCGCGGGGATCTTGGCTCCATCGGCACAGCGGAGGCGCACTACGAATGGCGTTCCCTCGGCGCTGGGGTCGCCGGCCACCGTCGCAAGATCGCAGCCCTTTATGATCGGCGTCCACTTCAAATCGCCGAAGTGCATAATCTTGGGCGGCGCCGGGCTATCTTTTTTCTCTTGGCCATAAACCATCGACGCAAGCGCGGCGCCGATCAACGCAACGCAGAGACTTCCTGTCAGAATGTTTTTCATCCGACTCTCCTCCGTCAAAAAGTTAGGGTCCAGAACTGGCCAAAAGATACTCCTCCCATTCGCCTTCGGCAACTCAAGTCCAACTCGCAGTCGCGCACTGGGCACTCTCCTTGTCGGTACCGCGTCCGTGCACTCGAAGCATCGGCAAAGTCGTGAACGCTCGACAAAAATAGAATGCGCCGCGAAGGGACATTCCAACATGTCCCCGCGCGGCGTCTGTGCCTCTGCGTTAACCTTTATCCTTTTTATTTCTTCGGAAAGTTCGGATCGGCCTTCACTTCATTGATCTGCTTGGTGTGGCGTTCACTGTGCGCCGCGATGAGCAGAACAAACTCGTACCCATCCAGCTTGCCCATCGGGCTGTCTGTCACATGGTCGCGCAAACCCGTAGCGCTCTTGAGAAAGTCTTCCGTCGTCGCGCGGCTCTCCACAAAATGCTTGACTGAGCCTTCCGGGGATCCGAAACGGTTTGTCGGCACCAGGGGTTCCGGCGCCTGCACCTTGTTCGTGCGGTCGGGAATCATCGCCAGCACTCCTTCGTCGGTTTTCTTGACGTCGCGCCCCGGCTCTCCGGCCGGCGCCATCATGACCTTTTCCTTCACCATTCCAAGGATAAAATCCTCCGCAGCGGCAATGTGCTCCATCACCTGGGCAACCGACCAGCGGTCCGGTGCCGGCTTGAAATTCCACTGCGCTTCTGAGAGGCTCTTCGTCGACTCAAGAACATTCTTCTTCGTCGTTTCCAGATACTGCAGCGCCTTGTCCTTCTCCGCTTGCGTCACTTCTTGTGCTGATGCCGCTACTGCTCCCACCATCAACAGCAACGCGAACAGCGCGCCTGCCAGGGACTTGGTTCTCATCTTTTTTCTCTCCTTGTCTTACGCGGCCGCGTGGCGGCCGGCTTTACTATTTTTGATTGGCGAAACGGGGTTGCAGAATACCACACCATCAGTCCTTCTTGCGCGTCGCAAGTACGGCCCCAAAGCCCCTATCAGGCGCGGATCGGCGGGGCCGCTTCGGCCAGCCCAAAGAACAAATCGGTGGCCGATTGACCAAGAGCTTTCTTCGGGAGGAGTGAGCGCCGCGTTCCGTATGGGACGATTACGCGGCGCTCCAGGGGTTTCTGGCTGGTGTCTAGCGATTATGCTGTGCAACTACTGTTATAGGAACTGTTTGCCGGACGGCGGTGCGCGTCACCCTATTGCTCGTCGTCCGCGACAATTTCTTCGAGGTCTGCACTTCCTTTCATTTACATGGAAGAAGATTTTCGTAAACTGACGCCGGTGTCGGCATTCTTTCCCGGCCTCTGGTCCGTCGGTCTCTATTCTTATTGCCGCAATTACCAAATGCAGAGCGGATGCCAAAAAACTATCGGCCGCGCATTTTCAATTGCTTGAAATTTTCAGTGAGTCTACTTCCTGCTTCAGGGTGGGAAATTGGTTCAGCCTGGAACAGCCGGGGCCTGCAAACGAATCGGCTCGAGCATCTTACGAGCGTTTTTCAACTCACGCCTGGTCTCAAGCTGCGGCGCCACCGGTTTTTTCTTTTCTGATCTCCAAGCCATCGCGTTTCAGGTAGCGGTACAAACTGGTGCGCCCGATTCCCAGGAATTGCGCGGCTCGCAGCCGGTTTCCCTGACACATCTCGAGCACGCGCTGGATGTGCACTTTGCGCACCTCTTCGAGCGACAGCGGTTTCCAGTCCTCACCCTCCCGCGAACCCTTCTGCCGGTGTTGCAGTTGTTCCGGCAAGTCCGCCAGATCGATGAAGTCTCCCGTTGCCGTGATGCATGAGCTGGAGATGACATTCTCCAGTTCGCGCACATTGCCCGGCCAGCCGTGTCCCAGCAATACGGTCTGCGCCCGCCGCGTCAGCCCGAGAATATTCTTTCCATAAGCGGCGTTGTATTTCTTCAGGAAAAACTGCACCAGCAGCGGTATATCTTCCAGCCGCTCGGTCAGCGAGGGAATGCGGATCTGTATGGAGCTCAACCTGTAAAACAGATCTTCGCGAAAGCGTCCCGCCAGCACCTCCGCGCGCAAATCCCGGTTTGTGGCGGCGATCAGCCTAACGTTGATGTGCCGTACTTCGGGCGACCCGACTCGCTGAATCTCGCGGTTCTGAATCACGCGCAACAGCTTCGCTTGCATCGGCACGGAAGTTTCTCCCACTTCGTCCAGGAACACTGTTCCGCCGTTGGCATACTCGAACAAGCCCGGCCGCGTGTCCGTGGCCCCGGTAAATGCCCCGCGCACGTGCCCGAAGAGCTGGCTGTCCAACAGTGTGTCCACCATTGCGGAACAGTTGCACACTGCCAGCTTCTGCTGGCTCGCCGGGCTGATCTGGTGGATGGCTCTGGCGACCAGCTCTTTGCCCGTTCCCGTCGGTCCCACCAGCAGGACATTGGTATAGTGGCGGGCGACCTTTCGAGCAAAATCAAATACTTCCAGCATCGCTGGGCCTTTCCCCACGATGCCGTGAAATTCCAGGTCCTTTAGCAACTGCTCTTCCAGCGCCCTCACCCGCCTTCTCTGGTCATACAGTGCGGCAACGTCGTCCAGCGATTTCTTCAACCGCGACCTGTCGATGGGCTTCGGCATGAAATCCGATGCTCCCCGCCGGATTGCTTCCAGCGCCGAATCCAGCGTGTAAACTCCCGACATCAGAATCACATGCACTCCGGGATCGCTCCGGGAAACAAGATCCAGGAACTCGTATCCGTCCATTCCAGGCATATGCACATCCGCCAGCACCATTCGGCAATGGCCACTCTTCACCAGCTTCAGCGCTTCTTCAGGGTTGGAGGTAGGAACGGCCTCATACCCCAGGTCCGCAATCACAGCCGACAGCATTTCCAGCTGCGCCGGATCATCATCCAGGATGCACGGTGTCAACGACGATTTTGGAGCTACAATTTCAGCCGTTCTTGACGAAGCCAATCCCACAATACCCTTTGACATGGCATCCCAAGTGCCACTTCCTTGTCTTCCGCCCGCGCTGCTGGTCCGATTCTTAGAAATGCTTCGAGTTTGTTACTCCGTTGAAACTATTGCAGTTATCGCTTTACAGCGGGCGATTATCGTTTCTGGCGGAGTACGGATTTCCTATTTGAGCCGGCCTGCGAATCGAGTTTCTTCCCGTCAATCCACTTCGGTCCACAATCGGTTCCTCTCTTCCCATTCCGGAACAGTGGCAGCCGAATTCAGCAGGAAGTACGCACACTCTTCCCTTGGACTCCCATGCCTCCTTCGGGCTTGGAGTTTACCGTTCGCCTTCTCCTCTCAGGCTATTTTTCTTTATCGATCAAATCGCAGTTCGGCTGGACCTGCTGGAGCCTGAACTTTTGCTGTCCGTTCAGAGTGACCCCTATGGGCTGAGCTCGGTAGGCCACGGAAAGGGGACGTTCGGGGGAAGTGGGTTGCAGAAGTCGCAAAAAAATCATCGACCCTGGAGAAAGGGAACGGCTGAGGGTAAGGTACTTGCCGCTCTCTTCCTTCCATTCGAGCTCCGACTTCTCTACGAAAAACGTGTGGGAGATATCCCATCCGGAGACCTCGACGGGATAGGAATTGCAAATCAGACGTTGTTCGGTCAACAGCACAGGGAACCTCTGCAAGAGGAAATTGCAGATACCCTGCCAACAGATTTTGGCCAAGTAAATGAAAGGAGAGTGTTTAGTCCAGTTCGAACTATCTGAAACTGTGCGCGGGCGGGACAACTCCCCGCTGAATGTTTACAACTGGGGCAGCAGGACGCGCCACGCGTCTTCCTTCACCTATCGCATTAGAATTGGCTTCGCAACAGATAATATGTGGCCACGGCTTTGATCGGGCCGTAGATATAACGAAACGCGAATATCCCCAGCAGCAGGCCGACCATGGCGTAACTGTTTCCCCGCAGCCAGTCCAGATAACGCTGCGAGCGTGTCTCACCCATGAACAACATGATGGCCGTGCTGCCATCCAGTGGAGGAACCGGCAGCAAATTGAAGGTGCCCAGAAGCAGGTTGAGCGAAAAGAAAGCCCCCAGCACGCTGCTCGGGAAGTCCGGATTGCCGGTTGAAGGGTCCTCGTGCAGCCAGCCGTGGGACCACCCCAGTCGCAGGCCCACGGCTGCGATCACCATCAGAGCGTAGTTCGTTACCGGTCCGGCCAGCGCCATCCACGCCGCCCGGCGAGGATGCCGGCGCTCCCACATGGGATCGTACGGTGCACTAGCCCAGCCAAAAAGATTGCTGGTCATGATCAGCGAGAGGATCGGAATAACCACCATGCCCCACGGTTCGCGCTGGATGTGCGGCACGGGGTTGAGGGACACCTGCCCGCCCGCGAACGCCGTGTCGTCCCCGCCGATTTTCGCGGCCAGGGCGTGCGCCGCTTCATGACAGGTGGTGGAAAATAGAAACGCAACGTACCAGATGAATCCCAGCGCAATCAGTTCCGGTTGGACATCAGCCATGAAGAACTCTTCATTTCCTCGCCGCCAGTAGCGTAGATGGCCCCGCCCACCTTTGCAAGCGACGGTGTGCTCAATTGCTCGTTTTTGCGGTTTCTGCGTTTACCAGAAACTGCCTGCTCGGAGTCGGGTAGATCTACTGATTAGTTCGAGCCAACACCACGGCCAACTCGGAGCCTGTGGTTGGCCGATGGCATAGAGCAGTAGCTGGAGCCGCCAGATGCTACGGAGCGGTTTGCGTTGGGATGGCCTTGGGGCCAGACGGCGTGAAATGGAAGCGAATCAGCCATTCGCTGGGAACACTATGACCGCCGACCTCGGGTGAAGTGAATTGCCAGCGGCGGGCCGCCTTCAAGGCGAGGCCGGCGAAATACTTGCTGGGCCCAGGAGAATCGAGCCTGGCCTCAGCTACATTGCCTGTGGGATCGACCTGAACGCGCACGCCGACGCGGACGACTCCATGAATAGTAGCGAGCGCGTTCTCAGAGGCGTCGGGCAAAACCTGCTCGAGGACTTCAGCACGTGCGGAGGATGACCCAGAATGGCTCGGTGCGTTTGCCGATGGGAATGTACCTGTCCGCACCGTTGCAGATGTCGGCGTCGGCGTAATGACCGCTGAACTCCGAGGTTCTGCCGTAGGCTTCTTCTCCGCGGCCGCTTTCAGCGAGTTTTGCACCGCAGCGGGCGCGGACGGCTTCGGAGCCGGAGGGGTTTCCCGGCGCGTGGGCTTTTCGACAGAATCCGGTCGTGCCGCGGGTTGCACGGCTGCCGTTGCAGCGGACGACGAGGAATCGGAGCGATGGCCAAGGATCTTCGGGAGCGCCACGACCGCGACGATAACAAGAAACGCGGCAGCAGCGGGAACGACGTAATTGGGAAGTTCCAACCCTTGCCTCGGCGCGTCTGGGACCTGAGGACGCGGCACCTCTGCATGCGCCTTTTGCAGCGCTGCTTCGAACTTAGGAACTTGCAACTTCGCCACGGGAACCGCCGGAACTGTGGACAGGGGAACCGCCAGAGGCGAAACGGATTGCCCGGCGGCGGCAGCGGCGGCTACCGGGTTGAGGCGCGCTGCAATTTCGGCAACAGTCCATCGGCGCCGGGGATCGCGGCGGAGGGCATGCCGCGCGACGTCGAGAAACGGTTGGGGAAGCGTATCCGGAACGATCGGATCCGCCTGGTTCCCCGGTTGCAATGCGCATGGGCGCTGCGTGAGCGTTTCGACCAAAGTCATGCCCAGGGACCAGACGTCCGCAGCTGCGGACAGCGGCGAAGTGGCTGTTTCGGGAGAGTCGTGAGCGTCGAATTTGCGAGATAACTTTCGGGACTCGCCAATGGGAAAGAGAGTGTCGCTGGAGAGCTTGAGCTGATCGGCAGTGGCCAGAATGTTGGAGGGCTTAATCCGGGAATGAACGTAACCAAAACTATGGAGGTAAACAAGAGCATCCAGCACGGGTCCGAGCATTTCGCGAGCCTCGGATCCCGTGAGGGCGCGCTGCGGAATAATCTGGGAGAGGTCTTCTTCGGCATATTCCATCACGACGTAGAGGCGATCCCGGTTTTCGATACGGCACCGGCCGATGTCGTAAATGCGCAGCAGATTCGGATGAACAAGCTGCATGATGCGGCGCCAGAGCGAGATTTGGAGATCCGCGTTCGGGCCGGAGGGGATGAATTTGATGGCGGCCTTTTTAGACTGCGGCTCGGCAAGCTGGGTGAGGAAAACGGCGGAATCCTCCGTTCCGCCTAAGTAGTGACGCAGCCGGAATCGATTATCGATGACCTGACCTTCGCACTGTCTCCAGAATTCGCTCATGGCGAACCTCCAACTGGGAATTCCCGAGCCGGCCGTTGGGGACACACCCAACGACTTGGCGCGCGACCGCCGATGAAACACCGCGGCGTCTAGAGCAGAGCTGGAATGTCTCGACGTGCGATTCGCAGGCGCCTGGGGCCGGGCGCTCATCGACCACATTTTGGCACGAAACGGGCCGGAAGGGGGAGTCTCGTTCCTATCGGTTATGGAAACGGCATGGTCAACCACTTAGCTAGCTTTGGGAGAGGCTGCCCGGATCAAGGCTTCGCAGGCGGAGATGCAGGCGCTGCGAAAATCGCGCGAGATTTTCTTATGGATGTCCACGGAATGAAGAAGCGTAGCCGTTCCGTGCAAAAGTGCTACCAGCGCCAATGCGACGGGTGTGTGCTCATCAGGCTGACCGCCAAATTGATTGCTTAGACTCTGCTTCAGGAATTCAAAAGAAGGCATGTGTTCCTTGCGTGCGAAGGCGATCGCCCAATCTTCAGAGATGAGCCGGAAATCATTGGGGTGGGCCGCAAAAAAGTCGAGGACCCCGCGGCAAACTTGCTCCGGGCTCCGGGAGGACTTGATCGCCGAGAAGAGGTTCAGCCGTGCGCGGCGGCGCAACAGGGAAAGGAGGTCTTCCTTATTGGAAAAGCGCTCATAGAGAGTCGGCGTAGTGGTGCCGCAGGCGCTGGCAACGGCGCGCATGGTGAGGGACTCCTCTCCGCGTTCGCTCAAAATACGGTGCGCAGCATCGAGGATGCGGCCTTCCAGACGAGCATCAGCCTTGCGCGGCATTCGACAACCCTCTCACTCACTATCACGCTGCATTATATCCTTTACATCGTTAAAGATACAATGTATAAAGAATACGTTCCGAACGACCTTCGTTGGGATCCCCAAAATTACGGAAAGACAGGTGCGAAACAGCAAGTCATGTTTCGATTTCAATATTGTGTGACCACCAAGGCCAGCAGGAAGCTTGCCTGGGAGGTTTTCTCGAATTGGCGGCGCTGGAATGAATTCGCAAACATTTATGGCCAGTTGAACTGGCGCGAAGGCCGGCCGTGGGAAGCCGGAAGCCGCCTGGATATCGAAGTGCTCGAGCCGGTAAAAACGGTAGTGAGCCACGTCGTTACGAATTGTCAGCCCGCACACAGAGTCGGGTGGATCGACCACTCGCTCGGCGTTGTTCTGGCGCAGTGGGTTAACTTCGAAGAGCATTCAGGAAAAGGCACACGGGTGCACACCTGGGGAGACATCGTCCATTCCGGTGTGAAAATTGCCGGGCAAACCGCTGAGCAAATCATCACCAGGTTTACCGAGACCTGGTACGAGAATTTTCGATCAGCGTGCGATCGGCTTGCAGAAGCCAGCGGCGACTGAGAGTTGTGCAAGCTTGGAATTTCCTCTGCCCCCGCAAATTGAAACCTTTCCAATAGTTTCAATTTGGAACGGGTATGCCTCAATGGCTCGGTTCGAGAGATTCCCGTTTGTATTCCCAAAAAGAAAGAGATTGATTCCAAAGGAGATGGTTCCCAAGAGCCTTTTCCTTATGGCGATTTGCGTGCGTATGCCAAGACGAGAATCTCCACACCGAGCAGGCGGCGCATTTCGCTCGAAGACGTGCGGGTGCCGCCCAAGGGCGAAGGAAATCTGTGTAGAGCCCAGGTAAACGTGGCTGCTGGCGAGGCTCTTTGAGAATAATCCAGCGGCCACTGACGCTCGCGAATACTGGAATCGGCGGTCAGAGGCGCATGAGATGTCGTTCTTCACTAATGCATCGATTCAGCGGAAGCTGGTCATGGTCATCTCCTGCACAAGTCTTCTCGGTCTGAGCATCGCTTGCCTGGCATTCGAGTATTACGAGAGGTCAAGCTTTCGTTCGTCCATGGTAAGTGGGCTCACGGCCAATGCGGACACTCTTGGCTTGGGTACAGCAGCCTCGTTGGCTTTTAATGATCGAAAGTCCGCAGAGGAGTGGCTGGCCACCATTCGTGCTGAAAACAATATTGTCAGCGCGACGCTGTACGGCAAATATGGGGGACTCTTTGCCGAATACCGGCGCGCGGGAACTGATGCCGGCTACAAATCACCCGTCTGCAGGAACGAAGGGGCTAACTTCGAAGCAGACTCCCTGACTCTTTGCCGGAGCATTTCTCTGGAAGGCCGAAAGGTCGGTTCCATTATCATCGTTTCGGACCTTTCCGAGCTGCGGTCTAGAGCGGCAAAGTACACGGAAATATCCGCTCTTGTCCTGATTGTTTCTTTCCTCGCGACGGTTCTCGTCTCGCACCGTCTCGTTGGTCTAATCACCGAACCCATCCTGCAGCTTGCCGGCCTGGCCGAGAGAGTGTCTGCCAAGGAAGACTATGCGTTGCGCGCAGTACCCGTAGGCAACGATGAATTGGGAAAGCTTTTCGGATCCTTCAACCAGATGCTGGAGCGGATCCAGGAACGCGACGTGGCACTCAAGGGTGCGAAGGATCAGCTCGAAGTTCGTGTTGAGCAGCGAACGAAGGAGTTGCAGAAGGAGGTCGTCGAGCGGAAGCGAACCGAGGGGCTGCAACGGATTGCGTACGATGCGACGCGCCTTTTGGCCGAGGCTGATAGTATGCAAGAGGCTATGTCGGAGATCCTGGAGGTCATTTGTGTAGGGATGGGGCATGAAGTGGCGGCCATCTGGAAATTAGACGAGGGAACGGACGTGCTCCGATGTACGCACGCTTGGCAGCGGGCAGGGACATCGGTCGAGGAGTTTCTGGAAGTAACTCGCAAGACATCGCTGCCTACCTCCAGAGGCTTGCCTGGGCGTGTGTGGGTCAACCAGCAGCCGGTGTGGATTGAGGATATAAGGGAGGACGCCGATTTCACTCGGGCAGAGGCAGCCGTTGCCTGTGGACTGCGTTGCTGTCTGGCTATTCCCATCTATCAGAATGCTGAACTCGGAGGCTTATTGGAGTTGTTCAGCGGGGAGGTCCAAGAACCGAATCAAGATGTGCTTCGCCTGGGCGTGGCGCTCGGCGGTCAGATTGGGCAATTCATGAGCCGCAAGCAAGCAGAAGCAAATTTGGTGAAGGCCAAAGAAATAGCGGAGGCCGCGAGCCGCGCGAAGAGTGAATTCCTAGCCAACATGAGCCACGAAATCCGCACGCCGCTGAACGGCGTGATGGGCATGACGGATCTGGCCCTCGATACACAGCTTGAACCGGAGCAACGCGAGTACCTGGAAACCGTGAAAATGTCGGCGGACTCCTTGCTAACGGTTATCAACGACATTCTGGACTTCTCCAAGATTGAAGCAGGAAAGGTCGATATCGAGGCTATCGATTTCAACCTGCGCGATTGTTTGGAGACGACATTGAAAACGCTGGCGATAAGAGCCGACGAAAAGGGCCTGGAGCTGCTGTGCGAAGTCGCTCCCGACGTGCCCGAAACCGTGCGAGGAGACTCCGGCAGATTGCGCCAGGTCCTCATGAACCTGGTCGGGAACGCCATCAAATTCACGGACAAGGGCGAAGTCGCGCTGAAAGTTCAAATGGAAGCAACTCATGATCATGATTTCACGTTGCGGCTTACGGTGGCGGATTCCGGGGTCGGCATTCCCAGGGAGAAGCAGCAAGTAATCTTCGATCCCTTTGCACAAGCGGATTCTTCGACCACGAGGAAATACGGCGGGACTGGACTGGGACTGACCATTTCGAGCAGGCTCGTGGAAATGATGGGAGGAAGAATCTGGGTGGAGAGTGAACTTTCAAGGGGGAGCCAGTTTCACTTCACGACTCGGCTCGGGATTGCCGATACAAAGGTGATCGAGGTCGGGACGATCGCCCCGCCTGAGATATTACGCGGCGTGAAAGTCCTCATCGTCGACGACAACCGCACGAACCGGCGAATCCTGGAAGGGATGCTAGGCCGCTGGGAAATGAAATCGACTTCGGCGCAAGACGGCGAGGAAGCTCTGAAGAAATTGTCCGAAGCCCAGCAGGCCGGAGCGCCCTTCGCGCTGATTTTGATGGACATGCACATGCCCCAAATGGACGGGTTCGAATTAATCGAAAGAATCCGGCAAGGATCAAACTCCTCGACGGCCACGATCATGATGCTGACTTCAGCTGGCCATCGCGGCGATGCGGCGCGTTGTCAGGAGCTGGGCGTCGCCGCGTACCTGCTGAAGCCGATACGGCAATCCGAATTGCGCGAGGCGATTGCGCGAGTTCTTGGCGCGCGGGAGCAGAAAGGCGCAATCGCTCTGATCACGCGGTACTCGCTACACGATGCCCGCGAACCCTCCAGTTCCTTGCGCGTCCTGCTGGCGGAAGACAATCTGGTGAATCAGCGACTGGCGTGCCGGCTGCTGGAAAAGAGGGGCCACTCCGTGGCGGTCGCGGCGAACGGCCTCGAAGCTCTGCAGGCGGTAGAAAAGGAGAGTTTTGACCTGGTTTTCATGGATGTGCAGATGCCAGTAATGGACGGGTTCGAAGCGACTGCGGCGATTCGAAAGAGGGAAGAACCCGGCGGAATGCGCTTGCCGATCGTCGCGCTGACGGCGCACGCCATGAAAGGCGACCGCGAGAAATGTTTGGCCGCGGGAATGGACGGCTACATCTCAAAGCCAATCCGGCGACAGGAGTTGGACGAAGTTCTTCGCAAGTATCTGGCTCGACGAGCTGAACGCGTGGAAGCGCAAGAGAGCACGCTCAGCAAGAAGGGAGCGGCTAAGAAAGAGCCGCTTTCTTGCGTGTCGCGTGGGGAAGAAGAAGACGCTGCGGGCCGCTAACGAAGGGATTACCACGTTCATAAAACCGAAGCAATTGATCGGCGGCGCGAGTAATGCCGATGCGGACAGTTTTTCCGATTTGCCCGGTAGGCTGGCCTATTTCGCCTAACCATAGCGGGCCGGGAGCGCAAAGGTCGAGACCGTCGTGGCGGCGGTCTATGTGAAAGGCGGCGGCAAGCCGTCCGGGACCGCGAGTAAGATCAAGAAGCCGAGTGGTCTTGCGATGGCGTTGCATGAGTTCGATGCCATCGAGCGGTTCGAGCGCGCGGATGAGAATCGCCGCGGCGATTCCAGCGGGCTCACTCACGACATTCAGCATGAAGTGCGCGCCGTAATTGAAAAAAATGTAGGCGTGGCCGGGAGCGAGATACATCGAGCGAATCCGCGGAGTAGGGCCGCGGAAATGGTGCCCGGCCGGATCGCCGGGCGGATACGCTTCCGTTTCCACGATGCGGCCGCTCAGCCGGCCCGTAGGAAGATCATGGACGACGACTTTTCCAATAAGAAAGCGGGCGAGCTTGATAGTGTCCGGCGGAAGTGCGGAGCGGCGAAGAGGGCGAAGAGAGAATTTCTCTGAAGAGTTTTTGAGAGCAATGCGCGCCAAGGACATGGGACGCCGGCTCAGCGGGACAGCAGCTTCTGCAAGTCTTCGGGAGAAACGAGATCCTGATACTCCTTGTGCTTGCGAATGAAACTGGAGGCGTAGGGGCAGAGCGGAATAACCCCGAGACGCTTCTCACGGGCGAAATCGAGCGCAAACCGGGTAAGTTTTGCCGCCAGCCCCTGGCCTTCGAGCGACCGTGGCACTTCGGTGTGAAGCAATACGATGCGGTCGAGAGAAAGCCGATAGGTGAGCAGGGCGCGAAGTCCGTTGATGTACAGCTCGAATCGGCGCGCTTCTTCGTTGTGCCTTACGCCGACGTTATTCAGGTTCACGTCCACGGATTCGCTCATTGGGCCTCCGAGTGACCGGGAAAGTCTATCAGGGAACATGGATACTACGGCGTAGGCGAGTCGGAAGGCTCGTTGTTGAAGAGGCGGGCGAGCTCCGCGTGGTCAATGACGACCGCAGGGTCGCGCTGGATGGCGTCGAAGTATTTTTTCTGGAATGCGTCGCCGGATTCCGTGGGAACAAACATTTTCCGCGCAAGAGCGATGGCGCTGCTGGTGTATTCCGGGGTGACAGGCTCCTTGGCGGTTAGCGTTTCATCGATCCGCACCACGAATTCGGAAATGTTGTGGAGCCAGGCGAACTGCGCGTGGTCGATGACCAGTTGGAAAAGCTCGCCGGTGGTGACGTGGCCGTTCTCGCGTTCGTATTGGCGCCGCTCCATGTTGAGGAGAGTCTTGTGGAGGCGGAGAAGAGCGAGTCGGAGGGTGAGCAGCTTCTCGCGGGCGGGGGAATCGTTGTTCGTGGGAAACAAATTGGAGTTTGTTGAATCCATTTTTCGAATAACACCTCTATTCTCCGATAGTCAGCGCGCAATTTCAAAACGAATACAAAGACCCTTCCACAGAGTTCGCGAAGAGCTCAGGACACGCGCAGGAGAGGGCCGAAGGTTAGTTGTGGTAGCGCTGCTCGCCGACGGGAAGCGGGATGGGAAGGCGGTTGCCCGCCGGCGGGAGGGGGCACGTTGAATAGGAAGTGTAAGCGCACGGAGGGTTTTCCAGCCGATTGAAATCGAGTACAAGCTCGCCGGGTTTATCGAGGCCGTTGATGGGAAACCCGGTGTAGAGAAACCGGCAGGCCCCATAAGTGGTTGTCGCGCTGGTCTTATCGCGAAGAATGAAGAAAAGTTTTGCGACAGCCGGATCCTCAAGAACGGGCTCCAGCCGAAATGTCATTCCCGCGAGCTTGAATTCCGCGACGCCAGGAACGGGTTGGTCGTAGCTGGTGCCGACAAGTGTGGCGAGCGTAATCGTCTTGTGGGGGGAATAGGGAATCCATCGTGCGATGACGCGAAAAGCGATATCGGGCTCATACCATTTGAGTCCGTGGAAACCCGTGATGGCGGGAGAATGAGAATCCTTGATGCGAAGGGCGAAGCGCGCTTCGCGGCGAATTACGTACATGTTGAGCGTACCGATAGTGAGATGCAGAGAAAGCTTGTCTTTGTTTGCTTCGGCGCGCAGAGTTTGTGGTTTTGCAGGAGTGCCGGCGACAAGGAAATCCGGAGGGAATCCCCCGGCTGGAGGATTCAGCGTGACGGTTTCGCCTTCGAGGTGAAGGACGGCGAGATGAGCGGGTCCGGAGACGAGATGGATCTTGTTGTCAGGCGCGGAGCCGACGGAATTGTCTCCAGACTGGAGCCATTCTAGACCGGCGAGAGAAAGCCAGCCGTCCGGCTTGAGAAGGTCTGCTCTATGTGCTTCGCGCCAGTCGGCGTTCTCTTTTTCCCACGGATTTTCCTGCGAGGTTACAGTCGCGGGCAGTAGTGCGAACAGAAGAGCAATGAAAATCCAGCAGGCCGAACGATTCCTGAAGCGCATGAGAAAGTATACCGCGAAAGAAAAAACGCTGAAAATGAAGATAAGGAAAAGGACGTGACTGCGCGACAGATTACCTGGGCGCGATGTTTTTTGAGCTGGAAACGGATTGGTGGGTGGCAGAAATATTCGTCCCCCGGTATCACGAGGTATACCCGAGCCGCTGGAAACACGCTGGTTAGCTAAATCGATTTTCCAATGCATTCGCGCAATTCTTTGATTGCTGGAAATGTAACCTGGACGTCCTCTTCGTTATCAAATGACGGTAGTCAAATCATGCTTTCCTCAGCGGAAATGATCGTCTTGATCCGGTTCCGCGGGGCGAAGACAAAAGGAAAATAGACTCTCATGAGAAAGACAAAACTTACCGCAAGATTACTGGCATTTTCTTTGTTGCTTGCCGCCGGCGCCATCGCCGGTAATTCCAACAGGGGCACGCTGAAGATCGACGAAACCGTTACTGTTGCTGGCAAGCAGCTACCGGCCGGTCAGTATCAAGTGGAATGGTCTGGAAGCGGCCCGAGCGTGGAAGTCAGCATTTCCAACGGCAGAGATACGGTAGCCAAGGTCCCGGCGCAGCTTGTTCCGCTAAAGAAGGCCGAGCCCGCAGGTGGCTATTCCACCAGCACCGACCAGGCTGGTAACAAGGCCCTGACGGGAATTTTGTTCGGTGGCAAGAAGTATCAGTTGTCCATCGGCGATGCATCCGCGGCAACGGCCACACCTTCGGATAAAACGCAAGGGAGCAACTAACGTCGTCATCTCTTCGTGAGGCTCATAGATGGAAGAAAGGAGGGACCGCGGATCGGTCCCTTTTTTTTTCGTCCATTTGCAATCAGTCCATAAAAATCAAGCATCCGTTACCTGGTACCAAGAGAGACTGCTGATCCCGAACCAGGCGACGTGGTCTAACAGAACTAGCTCCCAAGAGTGTATGATTTGGAGCGTTTGCCCCTATGCAGGGTTAGCCTTTTCTTGAAATGGATTGAGTCTATTGCCTCGACCGAGCGCAATTCCCGACAGCAGTTCTGGTTTTTAGCATCGGAGGAAGCTTCATGATTGTAGGTGTGCCCCGAGAGAGCTTTCCTGGAGAGCGGCGCGTTGCGTTGGTGCCGGCGGTCATTCCAAATTTAACCAAAGCGGGCCTGGAAGTGGTGGTGGAGGCTGGTGCCGGCATCGCTGCAGGCTACCCGGATGCGGACTACGTGGCAAAGGGCGCCAAGATTGTCTCTGCTCGCGCCGAAGTCTTCCGCGCCGCTGACATCGTTGTGCAAATTCTTTGTTATGGATCGAACGACAAGACCGGCAAAGCCGACGTCCCCCTTTTTCGCAGCGGGCAAGTGCTCATTGGATTCCTGAGGCCGCTGGGTTCCATCGAAACCATTAAAGAAATCGCTTCGAAGGGCGTTACTTCCTTTTCCGTGGAATTGATGCCGCGAACGACGCGCGCCCAGAGCATGGACGTGCTTTCTTCGATGGCTACAATTTGCGGCTACAAGGCAGTCGTTCTCGCTGCGGACACTTCGCGGCGTATCTTTCCGATGCTCACCACGGCTGCGGGAACGATTACTCCTGGGCGCGTTTTCGTGATTGGAGCGGGCGTTGCCGGTTTGCAGGCAATCGCTACGGCGCGGAGACTCGGCGCCGTGGCTTCCGGTTACGATCTGCGTCCCGCGGCGAAAGAACAAGTGCAGAGCCTCGGCGGGCGCTTCGTCGAGCTTCCCATTGAAGCTAAGGATGCTGAGGATGCCCGCGGGTATGCGCGGCCACAGGATGAAACTTTTTACAAACGGCAGCGCGAACTCCTTGGAAAGGTCGTGGCAGAGAGTGACGTGGTGATTACCGCGGCGGTCATTCCCGGAAAGAAGCCCCCGATTCTGGTGACCAAGGAAATGGTCGCGAGCATGGCACCAGGGTCGGTCATCGTCGATTTAGCCGGCGAGCGCGGCGGCAATTGCGAGCTTACCCGTCCGGGAGAAATTGCCGTGGAGCACGGCGTGACCATCATCGGATGGTTCAATCTGGCCAGCACCGTGCCGTATCACGCCAGCCAGATGTACGCGCGAAACGTGAGCGCCTTCCTGCTGCATCTCGTGAAAGACGGGAAACTGCAATTGGATCTGGAGGATGAAATCATCCGCGAGACGATGCTGACGCGGAGCGGAGAAGTGGTCAATGCGCGTGTGCGGGAATTCTTTTCACTCCCGCCCTTGCCCGCGCAATCCAAGGAGATGGCGAAATCATGAAGCTCGATCTGCTTACGAGCCTCTACGTTTTCATGCTGGCCGCATTCATCGGATTTGAAGTGATCCGGCGCGTTTCACCTCTTCTGCACACTCCTTTGATGTCACTGACGAACGCGCTCGATGCCATCGCCGTTGTCGGAGCTATCCTTCTTGCCGGTGAATACCATGCGCACGGGGCCATGCTTGCCAAGATTCTCGGAACCATCGCGATCGTGGCCGCTACCAGCAATATCGTCGGCGGGTTTCTGATTACTGACCGCATGCTGAGAATGTTCAAAGCGAGCGGGCCCAAGAAACCATGACCAACCTGCCCGGCGTGGAAAACATCATCGAAATCACCTATCTGATTGCCACCGCGCTTTTCATTCTTTCGCTCAAGTGGCTGAGCTCTCCGGCTACCGCTCGCCGCGGAGTTTTTGCCGGCGAACTCGGCATGCTGCTGGCGATTGCCGGCACGCTACTGCATCGCGGCATCGTCGAATACAAATGGATCGTGATCGCTCTGATGCTGGGGACGATCATCGGCGTACCGCTCGGCAAAGTGGCCATGACCGCGGTGCCGCAGCGGACCGCTCTCAGCCACGCATTTGGCGCGCTGTGTGTGACCCTGGTTGGCACCGCGGAATTTTATTTGCGCGCGCCGGACGTGCCGCGTTTCATGATGGGCGTCCTTTCGCTGGAAGTTATCCTCGGTTCGCTGACGTTTACCGGCAGCCTTATGGCCGCGGGAAAATTGCAGGAAGTTCTGCCGCAGCGGCCCATCACGTATAAAGGGCAGAACATCATCAACCTCGGACTTTTGGGAGTCGCGATCGTTGTCGCAGGCATGCTGGTAGCGCATCCGGAGAAGACTCAGCTTTTTCCGCTGATCGTCGGCATCCCGCTTCTGTTCGGCGTGATGATGATTATTCCCATCGGCGGCGCGGATATGCCAACAGTGATCTCACTTTTGAATTCGTACGCTGGACTCTCCGCCGCGGCCATGGGTTTCGTGCTGGACAGCAAACTGCTGATCATTGCGGGCGCGCTCGACGGCGCCTCCGGCTTCATTCTTTCCGTGAACATGTCGAAAGCGATGAACCGCTCGTTTTCAAATGTGCTTTTTGGGGCGTTTGGACAGGAGCAGGCTGCGGCAGCAACCAAGCAGGAAGCGCGGCCGGTGCGCAGCGCGACTCCGGAAGAAGCCGCGGCAATTCTCGCAGCCGCAAATAAAGTGGTTATTGTGCCCGGTTACGGAATGGCCGTCGCGCAAGCGCAACATAAAGTGCGCGAACTATACGATGCGCTCACAAAGCGTGGCGTCGACGTAAAATTTGGCATTCATCCGGTCGCCGGCCGCATGCCCGGGCACATGAATGTTCTTCTCGCCGAAGCGGACATTCCTTACGATAAGCTGCTGGACATGGACGAAATCAACGGGGAATTTCCGCAAACCGATGTGGCGCTGGTGATCGGCGCGAACGACGTGACCAATCCCGCGGCGCGCACCGACGCCTCAAGCCCCATCTACGGTATGCCCATTCTTGATGTGGACAAAGCGCGCACGGTGATGGTGATCAAACGCACCATGGGGGCGGGTTTTGCGGGAATTGAAAACCCGCTCTACTACCTCGACAAAACGCTCATGCTCTTCGGCGACGCAAAATCCTTCGTCGGCTCCATCGTGCGCGAACTCGGCGGAGGCCACGAGTAGTTCCGCATTCCGTGGAAGCTGGTCGGGGCAAGTCACACTTTATTTCGCGTTGTGGAAAATAATCCCCAGCGTGTAGCGTGTGCCGCGGTGGACGCGGCTGACGCCGTGCCGCAAATTCACGCGGTAGTAGCCGCGCGAACCTTTAACAGGCCGGTATCGCGTCGTGAAAACAATCGCCTGGCCCTGGTCGGCAATCACCACCTGCGGTTTGGACTGCGCGCGCGGTTGCTGTTCCACGAGGATGAATTCTCCGCCTTCCCAATCGCGGCCTTGCTGGCCAAGCGGGAAAACCATTTGCAGCGGAAAGCTCACCTCACCGTAGAGATCCTGATGCAGGCAGTTGTACCCGCCGGCTTCGTAATGAAGCATCAGCGGCGTGGGTTTGGTCTGCCCGGCTTTGTGGCAAATCTTCACGAAGGCGGCATGTTCCTGAGGATACGGAGACGTTCGCTCACCAAAAGCTTCCGCCCAGCGATTCGCAACTACGGCGAGGTGCGGGTAAGCGCTGCTCCTAAGGTCCGCGACCAAATCTGGAAGTGGATTCGCAAAATACTTGTAGTCGCCAATCCCGAAGCGGTAGCGCTCCATGATGATGTGACTGCGAAAGTGGGTCGCGTCGTTATAGATCGCGGTTAACTCGCCGCATTCCGTTGGCGAGAGAACAGGAGACGTAACCGCGTAGCCGCGCTCCGAAAGAGATTGCTCGGCGCCGCTCCAGTCCAGTGCGTCGATTCGCTCGGCGATGGAACGTCTCGCGAGACTATTTCTTGCTGCCTGAGCCATGCAAGCCCGCAAGTTTCTCTGCGCGCGACTGTCAAACTAGAAGCCTAGAGCGAACGCTTAAGAAAATCTATCCGATCTTCGCCATCAAATTTTTCGTTCCTAGCCATCCATAAATAGGATGCGTTCGCCGGCTCGTCCGTGTTGCAACTGGCTCTTAAATCCTCCCCGGATTCGGTGCTATAGTGATGCATAAGCCGGATGAAATAATCCGGCCGCTCTTGTTGCGGCGGAGAGCAGCAAGATTACCGGAAACGATTTGCGTGTTGAGGAGGGCCGGATGAAAACTAACGAGATTCTTTCCAATGGTTCGCGGAGGACGTTTCTCCAGTTGTCGGCTGCGGCCACCGCGGCGGCGGCGTTCCGCATTACCACCGAGGCGTCTCTCGCGGCGGAAGATCGCAAAGTTTTTCACCCGGGAGCGGTGGTGATCGACGCAAACGAAAATCCGCTCGGCCCCTGCGACGCCGCGCGCAAAGCTATCGTGGACATGGCCCCGCAAGGCGGGCGCTATTCCTATTGGCTCGCGGAAGAATTCGTGAAGACTTTCACGGAAATGGAAGGCCTCAAGCAGGAATACGTGCGCGTCTTTCCCGGCTCGAGCGAGCCGCTCCATTTCTCCGTACTGGCGTTTACGTCGCCGGCGAAAAGCTACGTCACCGCCGACCCGGGATACGAAGCCGGCATGAAAGCGGCAAAAATCTCTGGGGCTCGCATCGTCAAGACTCCGCTGACCAAAACGTATGCCCACGACATCAAGGCTATGCTCGCCGCAGCTCCGGACGCCGGGCTCTTCTATGTGTGTAGCCCAAATAATCCCACGGGCACACTGACGCCGCATTCCGAAATCGAGCAGCTCTTGGCGGCGAAGCCGAAGGGCTCGGTCGTGCTCGTCGACGAAGCCTACATCCATTTCTCCGACGGCGTCAGCGCCCTCGATCTCGTCAAGGCTGATCGCGACGTGATCGTGTTGCGCACTTTCTCGAAAATTTACGGAATGGCCGGCATCCGCTGCGGAATGGCCATCGCGCGTCCCGACTTGCTCGCGAAGCTGGAGAACTTCAGCGGCTGGAGCGCCATGCCCATCACCGCGCTAGCTGCGGCAACCGCCAGCCTGAAGCACGAGCATCTCGTTTCCGAGCGCAAAAAGTTGAACGCCGAAATCCGCCAAAAAACCCTTGATTGGCTCGGGAGCCATGGCTATTCCTTCGTTCCCTCCGAGTCCAACTGTTTCATGCTGGACACCAAGCGCCCCGCCAAAGAAGTCATCGACGCGATGGCCGCGCGCAATGTATTCATCGGCCGGATCTGGCCCGTTTGGCCTACGTACACGCGCATTACCGTTGGCACCCAGCAGGACATGGAAGCCTTCCAATCCGCCTTCGACGCTGTCATGAAAGGCTCGGCCACCACGGGCTATTCCGCTCCTTCGTCGTCGTTTAGAACGCGGCGCTCCTATCCCGACGGCCAGTCTTGGCCCAACGTTTCTTCCTGAGCAACTCATCTTCCGCTTGACTTTATTGGAATGACCTAAACTGGGCATAAGATTCAATCGATGAGCTGCCGAATGTATTTTCGACTCGGCATTCTGGCCATACTCGCAATTTCGTGTTCGTCTCCCCTTTTGTTTGCGCAATCTCAACCGTGTGCTAACACCGATTCCTCGTCAAATGTCCCCACACAAAAAACAAGAATCACCATCGTCGGCGTTGAATTTCAGAGTGAAAATCCTCTCTCCGACGCACAAAAAGAAGAGCACGCTAAGCTTATCCAGCAACAAGATCTCTGGACCACCACGGAACAACCTGACTCCAGCTGGGTCAATCAAGCTCTCAACTCAATGAGAGATGCATTGCGCGAACGAGGCTACTTTAGAACTAATGTGGAAGGGACGCCGTATCTGGTCCTTGCGCAGCCTAGCGAGCGTCGTTATGTGTTGGCGGTTACCATAGAAAGCGGGCCACAGTACAGGCTCGGACACCTACGGTTCGCGAGCGCCTCGGATTCCCCATTGGTGCTCCCGGAAGCGCTCCTCAGGCAGCAGGTTCAACTGCAAGAAGGCGATCTGTTCGACGTCACAAAGATTCGAGGTGGGCTCGAAGCGATAGGAAGGCTGTACGGCTCAAAGGGATACATTGATGCCACACCCGAACCTGAGACGACAATCGATGAAAAGAATTCGCTAATCGATCTTCTCATCAACGTGGATGAGCAAAAGCCTTACCGCATTGCGAAGCTAGAGTTCGTGGGCTTGCCCACGAAGACACAGAGCGAGCTGACTCCTCCGCAACAAATCGGGGACTTCTTCAACCCCGCGTTATGGCGGGCTTTCTTCAAAAGCAATATGACTCGCCTACCCCCGGGTTCATCTCTAGACAGGAATATGCCGGTCTCGCGAGACACCGTCAACGGCACTGTGGACATCATGTTGGATTTCCGCCAGTGTCCGAAGAGCGAACGGGGTTGATTGATAGTTCTTCTGAGACTTTCAGTAGATTCGTTTACTAAGCGTGTGCTTCGGGCGCGTGCCCATTCGCCGGCGCGATCGGTACCGCGCCGTGAAACTGCTCGGCTTCCGTCGACCCCGCCAGCGCAGTAGTGGAAGAATTGCCACTGGAAACCACCTGCGCGATTTCGTCGAAATAACCTGTGCCCACAAACCGCTGGTGCGTCACCGCGCGGTAGCCCAGCTCCTGCGAGGCGAATTCTTCCTGCTGCAGTTTTGAGTACGCCGTCATGCCCGCCTGCGCATAGCCGCGCGCCAGATGGAACATGGACATATTGAGCGCGTGGAATCCCGCCAGCGTGACGAACTGGAACTTGTAGCCCATCTTGCCCAGTTCTTGCTGGAAGTTCGCGATGGTCACGTCGTCGAGCTTCTTCTTCCAGTTGAACGAAGGCGAACAGTTGTAAGCCAGCAGTTTGCCGGGAAATTTCGCATGGATGGCTTCTGCGAATTTCTTCGCTTCCGCGAGATCCGGCGTCGACGTTTCGCACCAGAGCATGTCGGCGTACGGGGCATAAGCCAGCCCGCGCGCGATGGCCGCATCAATGCCCCCACGATATTCGTAAAAACCTTCCGGCGTGCGTTCGCCGTAAATGAATTCGCGGTCGCGCGGGTCGGCGTCGGAAAGTAGGAGACCGGCGGAGTTGGCATCTGTCCGCGCGATCAGAATCGTCGGCACGCTGCAAACGTCGGCAGCCAGTCGCGCCGCCACCAGTTTCTCGATGAACTCCCGCGTGGGCACAACGACTTTGCCGCCCAGATGCCCGCATTTCTTTGCGGAAGAAAGTTGATCTTCGAAGTGCACCCCCGCCGCGCCTGCTTCGATCATCGCTTTCATCAACTCGTAAGCATTCAGCGAGCCGCCAAAGCCGGCTTCCGCATCCGCGACAATCGGCGCAAACCAATACGTGCCGGACTTCTTGCCCTCGGCGGATTCAATCTGGTCCGCACGCAGCAACGCGCGATTGATGCGCTTCACCAGGTTCGGCGCGGAGTCGCAAGGATAAAGACTCTGGTCGGGGTACACGTCGCCCGCGGTATTGCCGTCAGCGGCAACTTGCCAGCCGCTTCCATAAATCGCCTTCAGTCCTGCCTGCACCATCTCAATCGCCTGATTGCCGGTGATGGCCCCGAGCGCGGGAACGTAAGCGTCCGTGTGCATCAGATTCCAGAGCCGCTCTGCTCCCAGCCGCGCCAGCGTGTACTCGATCTGGATCGAGCCGCGCAGCCGCAGCACATCTGAGTAAGAGTAAGGACGCGTGATGCCGGACCAGCGGGGATCAGTGCTCCAATAGTTGAGATGTTTGTTGCTTTTGCCATTCCCGTTCCCGTTGGCCCCGTTCGTTCCCTTTGTCGACATTTTGCTATTCCTTACCTTTCCTGACCTTTCCTGCGGCATTCAACCAAAGACTACGAAATCTCTTCTCACGCTGGATTAAACTCTTCGCGCCGGATCATTTCTTCACTGATCCTCCGCGCTTCCCGGAGCGTCGCCTCTATCAGCGGATCGCTGCTCTTTGCCGTTTCGCGCAACAGCCGTTCAAGCTCTTCGTCAAACAGATCGCGGATGAATTCCGGCGTATGACGAACCGGCGCGCCATTCTCATCCGCGACCTCGACAGTGTTTGAGTGCCTCATGCGCTGCGCGATCATCAGCCGGTAAATGCGATCGGTGGCGAGATCTTCCATGTAGCCGTCCAGTAGGCTAGCGCCCTTGCCATTGAGAACGCCGTTGCGATAGCGAATCACCGTGCGAACCGCCGCGCGTGTTCCTGCTAACGTGCGCTTGCCGACTCCCTTCGGCAGCGGTCGCAGATCGGGATGCGTGTTGCCATCCGCGGGGCGCGCCTGAAGTTGATTCGGGGCAGAGAATTGACTCACCGCGATTTCGTTTTGATCGGGGTGGCCCGTCCACGCGCCGTCCATCAGAGAATTGGCTTCGTTCTTTTTGTCCTCAGCAAGGATTTTTAGCGCCCGCGCATTCAGCTCCGCATCTTCGCGGCTCGGATACAGTGCGGTCATTCCGCCGATGGCGAGCATTCCGTGTTTGTGGCAAATTTCCGGCATGAGATTGCGCAAATTCTGGAAGAACGCCACGTTGTGCGGAATGGTGTTGCGGTCGGGGAGCACCCACTCCGGATTTTCCAGATTGAAGTGAATCAAGCTGGCCATGTAATCCCAGCGCCCGAGGTTCAGCCCCAGGATGTGATCGCGCAAATTCCAGGCAAACTCTTCCATCTGAAACGCGAGCGGATGCGATTCCACCAGCGCCATGCACTTGATGGCATTTGCCGGCAAGCCCTTCAGGCGCGCAATCACCTGGAAAAGATCGCGCCACCACAGAGCTTCGTCGGCGGATTCCGACTTCGGAATGTAAATGCACAGCGGATGCTTAAGCGCGCTGAAATCCACCTGATAAGCCACCATCGCGACGTCGAACAGTGAAGCGGGAAGTAATTCCCCTTGCAGAACGCCGGCCTGGTGCAGGTGCAATCCGCGGGGCCGCGTGAAAATCACCGTGGAACTGGGATTGATGCCAACGGTCTTGTCGCGCTTGCGGTCAAAGTAAGTTAGTCGTCCGGCCAGCGCTTCCAGAATGTTCTTGATGCCGCGCGAATTATGCTCCCAGCTATTTGCGGTTGAGTCTTCCAGGTCGAGCATCACGCCGGGAGCACCGGAATTCAGCATCTTCACCACGAGGTCGGCGTCATCGGCAGGCCCGGTCATCTGGTTCCGCTGATCGGCGCACCACGCGGGAAGCTCAATGCGCCAGGAGTTTGTCGTGGCTACCGAGGGCGGCAAGTAATCGGGAAGTTTGCCGGCGTGCGCTTCGGCCAGGGCAAAATCACGGCGTGCGACCAACGCGCGTTGGCGCAAGGTTAGCGCGGCGTGCAGTGGCGCAAGGAATTCAAGGAAGCCCGCAGGCAGGTCGCGGGCAGCATCGAAATCCGGCGGAGCGGAATTGACCGGAACGATGCGATTCGCGAAGGGCTGCGGCTCCATTGACGGGTTCGGTTTTGTCGTAGCGGATGCCATGATTTACCTGATCCCCTTCCCACCAAATTGAGCGAAGGCAGGCCGGAAAGAGGGTAGGGCAATCGGGAGGCCAATTGCCGCGCCAGCCGTGTTTCTAAAACCAAGCCGTTCAAGCAGATGAGAGCCGCGCTGCGCCGCGGCCAGTCGTGCGTGGGAAATTCCCGTCACTATGTCGAGAAATTTGCACACCTGTGGCGAGTATTTTCTCAGCTTCGCCACACTGTTCAATATGTTGAACATGTGTTCGGTTCTCCCTGATCCTTTGATACCTAACACCTGCGTAGGGTTGCAACTATGTGTTCAGTATCCTGAACATGTATTCTATGCTGTGGACATAACCGGAACTTATAGGAGTCCGCCCATGCCAGCCTCAGACGCCAATCCCGCAGTCGCGGTCGAGCGCGCCCTGAACATTCTCGAAGCCGCGGCCAACCGCCGCGACGGAATGACCAATTCGGAAATCAGCCGCAAACTGGCCATCCCCAAGAGTTCCGCCAGCTACATTTTGCGCACCCTCGAAAGACGTGGCTATTTGCGCCGCGAAGCGGAAACGGGGCGCTACCGGCTCGGTCTCAAAATCCTCAGTCTCGGCGGAGACGCGCAAGCCAATCTGGATATCGCCGACGTCGCGCTGCCATTCATGAGGATGCTTAGCGAGAAGATTCGAATGACCGTGCACCTGGCGGTGTTGGATCAGGGCGAAGCCGTGTACATCGAAAAAGTGGAAGCCCCCGGGTTTTTCAAAGTGAACACGTGGGTGGGACGCAGAATGTTTTTGCATTCCACAAGCGTCGGAAAATGCTTGCTGGCCTGGCTGCCGAAAGACGACGTGGAGACAATTGTGAAGCAGCAAGGACTGAAAAAAAGAACGCCGAAAACCATCACCTCCATCACAAAACTCCTTGCCGATCTCGAACACGCGAAGCAATCAGGTTACGCGGTGGATGATGAAGAAAACAGTCTGGGCGCGCGGTGCCTTGGCGCGCCGATTTTCGATGCAACAGGAAATGTAACCGCGGCGCTTGGCGCCAGCGGCACTCTTACGCAAATGGACGAAGACGGCATGCCGCGAATTATCGACGCGCTCAAGGAAACGGCGCGCCGCATTTCGCGGCAGTTGCAGAGAAGCGGGAGCGCGGGAGCCGCGTAGCGAGCGGCCCCGCACTCACGAACTACTTGCCATTGCCAGCGACTACCAAGTAGCAAGCGGTCCCGCGCACTCAAAATCACTTGCCGCCGACTGCGATTACCGAGTAGCGGGCGACTTCGCGCACTCGACAAATTATTTGCCGTTGCCGACGACGACTAAATTGTTCTTCACGGAAAAAATATTGGGAACCGCGCTGGCGCGCAGGTACGCAAGATTTTTATCCGCTTCGTTATCCACCACGCCCTCCAGCGTGACGTTGCCATTCTTCACGATGATATGGATGGACGGCACGGCCTGAATGGAGTAACGCGAGAGGCCGGAATCTCCATAAATCGCGCGGTACACAGCACGGCGGATCTGGTCATCCATCGGCGAGAGCGGAAGAACCTCGATGTTGTTCACCACCGAGGAGACTGCCTCGATGCTCTTCACGGCGGCTTCGGCGTCGGACTTCAAAGTCGGCCGGGTGACCTGGCCGAAGAGAATGACCTTGTCACCTTCGACCTTATATTCAAGGCTATCGAATACGGAATACCACGGCAGCATGACGAGCTGATGCCGCACTTCTTTGGCTAGTTTTTCGCGATATTTTGCTTCACTGCGCTGCTTCTTCTCTTCCTGCGGCTGAGCCGCGAGAGAGTTTGCCAAGGCCACCATGGGAATGGCGAGGAGCAGCATTACAAACAGGGACCGGAGTTCCTTTCTCATGATTTCCTCCTGGACAAATGTCCTAACTTTTTTCAACCAGTTAGATTCAAGATGCAGGAGGCTTGGGTTGCCTGCACCCGTGCCGAGGGGAGGTGTTAGCATACTCCCGACAAGGACGGCGGGAGACATGGGATTATTCCGAAGAGAGAAACTTTTTGAGAGCGGCGGTGTTGTATCTAAATTTATGCCCGCGCTGAGAGTGGCATAGTGCTGGTGATTGCGCATCGTGGGGCTTCGGGGAACGCGCCGGAAAACACGTTGGCGGCGTTCCGGAAAGCCGTTGCGCTTGGGGCTACGTTCATCGAAACGGATTTGCAGCTTTCGCGCGATGCGCACTTCGTGGCCATTCACGACACCACCGTGGATCGCACCACGAACGGACAGGGCGCGGTACACGACATGACGCTTGCCGATTTGCGGCGGCTGGATGCCGGGTCGTGGTTCGGGAGCGAATTCGCCGGAGAGCGCATCCCCACACTGGAAGAAATCCTGGAGTTCTCCAAAAAAAATGACGTGGTACTTTACCTGGAAATAAAACCGGGGAGCGCATGGGGCGGAGAGCACGCGCTGATTGGCGCGCTGCGCGATTCGGGAGAGATACCGCGGGCCGTGGTGATTTCGTTCGATCCCGCCATCGTGCTGAATGTGCGGAAAATCGAGCCCACGCTGATGACCGGGCTTCTGTATGACGGGCAAATCGAAAATCCGCTGGACAAAGCCGTCGAAATCGGCGCGCGGCAACTGGTGGTGCGCGGGGACCTGGTGACGCCTGCACTGATCGCGCAAGCCAAGAAAAAAGATTTGCACGTGGTGTGCTGGACGGTGAACAATCCCGCGCACATGCGAATGCTGATCGCCGCCGGAGTCGACGGGATCATGAGCGACTATCCGGACCGGCTGGCGGCGGCGACAAAGAGAGATTCTCATGGCGCAGAATCCGGGAGCGCAGACAGAAGAGAATGAAGGGCAGCGAGCTGGGCGACGGGGAGTTGCTCGGCGCGAGCGTCGGGGCGAAGTTCTAGCGCGGCAAGGGCTTCGCGCGTACGATCGGGCTTAGCGAGAGAGCGCACGTTGTTGACGAGCGTTTTGCGTTTCTGCGAGAAACACAATTTCACAAAATCCAAGAAGCGAGAATCGGCATCGGTGGACGAGTGTGCCTGCGTGCCTGCGGCTGGCGGGGCGCACGACGCGAGGGAAAGCTTTGCGCGTTCGCCGGGCAGGCGAAGCGTGACGAGGGCAGAAGTGACTTCCGGCGGTGGATTGAACGCATCGCGCGGAATTTCGAAGACGAATTCCGGACGCGTATAGAACTGGGTGAGGACGGAAAGATAGCCGTAATCGCGGGTGCCGGGCTGGGCGGCGAGGCGAAGGGCGACTTCGGTCTGAATGACGACGTGGATTTCGTCGATGAGGTCGGCGAAGGTGAAGAGGCGATGAAGGATTGGCGACGTGATGTAATAAGGAAGATTGCCGTAGACGCGCACGCGGCGGCCGCCCGCGATGGCAGCGATGTCGGCTTTGAGAACGTCGCCAGGAACGACGTTGAGATTCGGGAATTGCTTTGCGAGGTGGCGCAGACCCGGCAGGAACGCCGGATCGAGTTCGATGGCGTGGACAGGAGCGCCGGTGGCGAGAAGGTGCTGGGTCATTTCACCGTGCCCCGAACCGATTTCGATCCAGCAGTGCTGATCGTCCCGGGGAAGCGGGGCTTGACTTCGACCGTCGCCAGCGAGTGGCGCCAGCGAATGCGGCGACACGCGAATGGCGCGCGCTATCTCTTCGCGCCAGTGGAGGTCGGCAAGAAAGTGTTGGCCGAGGCGTTGGCGTGCCATGGGTGGAACAGTGTAGCAAGAGGCGCCCAGAACGCTGAGCGAGGGAACGAAGTAATCCCTCCCCCACCCGGCCTGTTTTTCATAAGTGTTGATTCTGAACGTAGATAAAGCCGTTTGTTTTGAACCACTTTTGCAAGTGTTGATTCGACAGGGGCTTACATTGCACCAAAATTGTGCAAACTGTGGCCTTGCCAAGCCCGCGTTCATTCTAAAGAGGTTTAAAGTGTTTAGAATGATCACTTCCACAAGTGTTGATTCTAGAGGGGTTGCGGGAGGGAGGCACACGTCTGCTGCCGGCGGAGTCAGAAGGACCGCATGGAGGGCGAGCCCCGGTACGAAAACCGGGATGCAGAGAGCGCACATTGGGCGAAGAGCACTTCCTACGGTGGGCGGCTGAGGGAGCGTGCCGGAACTACCAAGCCATTATAGCATATTGGTAACGTATGTCAAGGATTACTTTAAGTGGTTTAGTTGCTGTGGGATAGCCAGTATGCGATTGACCTCACCGGAGACGAACTCCACGAACTGCTTCGCGTCCTCTTCCAACTGGGGTGTCGTCGAGCCGGCATTCCTCAGTCGATTCTCTTTAGCAGCGTGAATGACCGCCCGCCACACGGGCGGGACGGTTTCCATCGCCCAGCCGTAAGCTTGGTCTTTGGACGCCAGAGCCCTGTGATGGGCCGAGTAAAGGATGCGATAGGCAGTGAGGACAGCGTAGGCGTTGTGAATGAACGCCCTGTTGAAGCGGTCTCCGGCGTTGGCGGTGAGGTCTTCTTTCAGGTAGTTCAGTTCCAAGAGGAGCGCGTCGTTGAGGCATTGGTCGGACACTTGGGGCGCGATGGACTTGGCGTCCTCGCCCCACAGGCTGATGCCGGACTGAGCGATATTCACCCAGATGATGGGGTTTCCGTCCGATCCATGACGGGCGAGCCTTCCAGTGTGGTGGTAGAAGCCGCAGCAACGCGACGCCTTGTCGAGAAATTCGTGGTCGATGACGAAGCGCATGTCGATTCGCTTGACCCAGCGGTTCTGCTCCGCTTTCGTTTTGAACCAGCCATCCAGTTCTGAAAATTCGCGGTCTTCGAGGTCTCGCCGGGTGACACCCACGCAATCGACATCGCTGCAGATCTCTTCGAATGCGTCGTAGGTCAACGAGCCCCACACGTAGATGCCAACGAGATTGCCATGCAGAATCGCCGGGAAATCGGTGGCCATCGCTTCCAGAAAGCTGGAGAGATCCTTGGGGATATTCTTCGGTAGGCTCATTTTTTCAAGGAAGGATATCAGTTATGGTTCGTATAAAGAATCTTCGCACGAACAGCACGAGGGGATGCGACCAAGCTACGACTGAGGGCACGATGTTCCGGCTGCTGCCCGGAATCTCCGATATCGTGCCCCTGCGAAGGATTGGGGAAAAGGCGGACAGCCAGGAATGGCTGTCCCACCAAGAAGCAAGGCAGGTCTGAGCAAGGAAGGCCAGACTGAAGTCCGGCCCTACACAGCCCTAAAAAATTGGGGAGCGGGGCGGTGTCAGACTGGTTCATAGTCGCCTGGAGTTAGCGACCAGATTTGGTAGTCGCGGCCCAACATTCCTGCGGGGTCGGCGCCATAACGGTAGTCGCGAACATGAACTACCCACTCGCCGGGATGAATGCAGCTTGGCGCGACGGAATCAACTTCAAAGATCATCCAAGAACTTCCCTGAGGAACACGCCCAGTACCCCACTCGGTGAGTTGCACGAATTCCGGCTTGGCTGGGAAATGCGCGCCCATCGATGAGGCCATTCTATGAGTGAATCCTGAGGTGTGCAATTTAGCGTGCCCAATTCGGCATGGGTGCATTGCATGCGGAAAAAGCACGTGGGCGGAGACGGGCAAACGGCAAGATGGCGCCCTGAAGGGACGCCGCTATGACTGAAGCGAAGAGAGATTTCTCACTGCGCAGGCCGACGGCTTCGCAGGAGCGAAGCGGGAAGAAAAAGCATCGGCTTGCTCCGTTTGAAATGAAGGGGAGGGACGCGGCGCTGGCCGGGCAAACTTCTGCTGCGCCTACGGTGCTCCGGTGGCGTAGAATGGCTGCGTTGTTCCTTGTAAGCCGTTGGTGAACGCACTGTGAGAATCTTGTTTGTGGCATCGGAAGGGCTGCCGTTCTCGAAGACGGGCGGCCTGGCGGACGTAGTGGAGGCGCTGCCGAAGGGGCTCGTAGCGCAGGGCCACGAGGTTGCCGTCGTGTTGCCGCGATACCGCGGAACGAAGGCGACGGCAGTGGTGATGCCGAGCCTGACGATTCCAATGGGCGGAGCGCGGGTGCGATTTCCGGCGATCGCCGACGGCACGGTGCTGAACGGCGTGCGGTATTTTTTTGTGGAAGATGCGGCGTACTTTGACCGCGATGGATTGTATGGCGGGAGCACTGGGGATTATCCGGACAATCCGGAGCGGTATGCGGAGTTCTGCCGCGCGGCGATTGAGATCGCAAAGCACATCTGGCCCACGGACGTGTTTCATTGCCACGACTGGCAATCGGCGCTGGTGCCGGTGCTGTTGCGGACTTCCTACAGCGACGATCCGTTGGTGAAGGACATTCCCGTCGTTTTCTCGATTCACAACATGGGGTATCACGGGCAGTTCACGAGGGATGTTTTGGAACGCGTAGGACTGCCGCCGACCCTGTTTCATCCGACGGGAATTGAATTCTTCGGGAGCGCAAACCTGCTGAAGGGTGGATTGGTTTTTTCGGATTACTTGACGACGGTGAGCAGGAAATACGCCGAAGAAATTCAGACGCGGGAATATGGGCATGGATTGGATGGTGTGGCGAAGAGCCGCGCGGACCGGCTAGTGGGAATTTTGAACGGCGTGGATTACGCGGCATGGAATCCGTCGACTGACAAGCTGATCGCGGCGAATTATTCGGCGAAAGATTTGGGCGGAAAGCAGGTGTGTAAGGCGGATCTGCTGGAAGTGTTTGGATTGCCGCCGGAGAGCTTGAGCCGGCCGGTGATTGGAATTGTGTCGCGCTTCGCGGATCAAAAAGGCTTTGATTTGATTGCGGATAAAGCGCATGAATTGATGCGCGAGGATTTGATGCTGACGGTCCTGGGAAGTGGCGACCGCAAATATGAGGAGTTGTTCCGGGCGCTGGCAGCGGCGTATCCGGGGCGCGTCGGCGTGAAGATCGCGTACGACAATACACTGGCGCACAAGGTCGAAGCCGGCGCAGACATGTTCCTGATGCCTTCGCGCTATGAACCGTCGGGGTTGAATCAGATGTACAGCTTGAAGTATGGTACGGTGCCGATCGTGAGAGCCACCGGCGGGTTGGACGACAGCATCGAGCCGTTCGACGTGGAGCACGGGACAGGGACGGGGTTCAAGTTCAAGGAGTACACCGGCGAGGCGCTCTTGTTTGCCGTTCGGCAGGCGCTGCATCACTACATGGATGAGAGAATCTGGAAGCGCATCCAGTTGAACGGGATGGCGAAGGATTTTTCTTGGAAGACGGCTGCGGCGGAGTATGCGAAGCTGTATGAGGCCGCGCGAGTCGCACGAGGATTTTCGGCGGCGGTGAAAGGTTCGGGAAAGGCGGCTCGGAGCAAGGGGCAACCCACGCAGCAGCCCACGCAAGAACCGGAGCAAGCCCCTCAAAGCTCGGCGCAAGCCGAGCGCGAGCCGGAACAGACGCCGCAAACTGCGGAGCAAACGCCCAAGAAGTCAGGGCAAGGCGCAAGAAACCAAAAGCGTGCTGGAACATCCAATTAGAATCGGCTGAGGAGAAGGAGATGCGGCGGCCCGCATGTGGCGGGCAAGCTGCTGAGGACAAAGGACATGGCGGATAATACAATTCAGACTGCAGATGACAAGAATTTCGAAGCTGAGGTGCTGACGGCCAGCAATGCGCAGCCGGTCATGGTGGATTTCTGGGCAGAATGGTGCCGCCCGTGCCACATGCTCGCGCCGACGGTGGCGGAGATCGCGCACGACTACGCGGGGAAGCTGAAAGTGATGAAATTGAACGTGGATGAAGCGATGAATTCGGCGGGCCGATATCGTGTGCAGGGAATCCCGACGCTGCTGCTGTTCAAGAACGGGCAAGTCGTCGAGCAAATTGTGGGTGCAGTGCCCAAAGAGCAGATCACCAAGGCGCTGGAACGGCACATCGGGGTAATTTGAGGAAGAAGCAAGTGAAGGCGTGCCGCGCGGCAAAGTGCGGCGCGCTTTTTTTTGTTTGGATTCGGGTGTGGATGAGAATGCTGACATAAGGGATATGGCGACAAGCAAGCCAATCGCGCAAGTGCGTTGTACTTGGGCGGCGAATGAACTGAACATTCCTTATCATGATGAGGAATGGGGCGTGCCCGTTCACGACGAGAAGAAGTGGTTTGAGTTTCTGATTTTGGAAGGCGCGCAGGCGGGGCTGAGCTGGGACACGATTTTGAAGAAACGCGCGCGGTATCGCGAAGTGTTTGACGGATTCGATCCCGCGAAAGTGGCACGCTACGACAAAAAGAAAGTGCGCGAGCTGCTCCGCGACGCGGGAATCATCCGCAACCGGCTGAAGATCGACGCGGCGATTACGAACGCGCGGGCGTTCCTGGAAGTGCAGAAAGAATTTGGTACATTTGATGCGTATGCGTGGCGCTTCGTCGGCGGCCAGCCCAAACAAAACGCGTGGAAAAGCCACAGCGGCCTCCCTGCAAAAACGGCCGAATCGGACGCGCTCAGCAAGGATTTGCAGAAGCGCGGCTTCCGGTTTGTGGGATCGACTATTTGCTACGCACTGATGCAAGCGACGGGCATGGTGAACGACCACCTGGTGAGTTGCTTCCGATATCGAGAATTGTCGAAATAGGTGTGCGTGGAAGGCTTGCTTGCGTTGAAGACGAGGCGAGCGTACGATTCTAAATTGTTGTTTCCCGCGAATTCCCGCCAGTAAATTTTCCTCTCAGGAAGTGACGGAGAGGGAAGGGTGCGGCCCCGACCCACGGGGCAGGGCCCTGATGAGTCAAAGCGTGTGAAGAGAAAGGCGAAGAATGAAATCCGTTGTAGTGGTGGGTGCACAGTGGGGCGATGAAGGAAAAGGCAAAGTCGTCGACTATCTTTCCGGCTCGTTCGATTACATTGCCCGAGTAGCGGGCGGGCACAATGCCGGGCACACCGTCATCATCGGAAAAGACCGCTACGTGCTGCAACTGATCCCGTGCGGAATTCTTCGCCCCAAACAACATGCGGTGATTGGCACTGGCGTGGTCGTCGATCCGGCCGCACTCGTTGCGGAGATTGAAACGCTGTGCAAGGCGGGAGTCAACGTGGACAGCCGTCTGCATGTCAGCAATCGCGCGCACCTGATTTTTCCATATCACCGGGAGCTGGATAAAGCGGCGGAAGGCGCGCGCGGCGCAAATAAGATTGGCACGACTTCTCGGGGAATTGGCCCGGCCTATGAAGACAAGATGGCGCGGCGTGGGCTGCGGATGTGCGACCTGTTGGAGCCCGAGTTGTTTCGAAGGAAGGCAGCGCACGTGGTGGCGGAGAAGAACCGTCTGGCGAAAGGCGCTTACGGCGCAGACATTGATTTTTCGCATGAGGTGGAAGAAACGCTGAAACTGAGCGAAAAGATCCGTGGATACATTTGCGATACGGCGGAATTGTTGAACCGCGCGCTGGACGAAGGGAAGTCCGTGCTGTTCGAAGGCGCGCAGGGAACCATGCTGGATATCGACCACGGAACCTATCCGTTCGTGACCTCATCGAGCGCTACTTCGGGAGGGGCGGCGACGGGCGTGGGCGTGCCGCCGACGAAAATCAAGCATGTGCTGGGAATCTCCAAGGCGTACACGACGAGAGTAGGCGGCGGCCCGTTTCCGACGGAAATGCCCGACCTTGACGCGAAAGAAGTGCGCGAGCGCGGAAAAGAATTTGGCGCGGTGACGGGGCGGCCGCGACGCTGCGGCTGGCTGGATTTGCAGGTGCTACGCTACGCGAAAATGATCAATGGAATTGATTCGCTCGTAATTACCAAGCTGGACGTTTTTGATACACAGAAAGATATTCAGGTGTGTGTCGGATACAAGTACAAAGGAACGCGGCTGAAAGAAATGCCGGCGCTTGCAGAAGAATACGAGCAAGTCACGCCGGAATACAAGACGCTCGCTGGGTGGAATGAAACAACGTATGGCGTGAAAGATGGCGGGAAGCTGCCAAAGGCGGCGGTCGACTATCTTAAGTTTATTTCCGATTTTCTGCAGGTGGAGATTGGGATGATTTCGACGGGACCGGAACGCGACGCGACGATTGTGCCGGCGGGGACGCTGCTGTCGCGCTGGCTGTAGGAAGGAATTGGCCACAGAGGCACAGAGCCACTGAGTTTGGGGACGACACAGAGTCGAGTCAGGCAGACCACGAGTTATCGCGAATTAGCTCATCAGAAAACCAGAATGCTCAGCTACGAGCAAGCACGGAAGAAAGTCATCGAACAAGTTGAGAAGAGAAAAGGACCTCGCGCGGTCGCCAGTGTGAGTGTGTGGAATGCGCTGGGATTGGTGCTGGCGCAAGAAGCGAAGACGGACCGCGAGTATCCGCCGTTCGACCGCTCGACGCGGGATGGGTATGCGGTCCGTTCGAATGAAGTTTCGCCCGGTGCGCAACTAAAGTGTGCGGGAGAAATCAAAGCGGGCGACACTGTGCGGGAATCGCTGGCCGCGGGAACTTGCTGGCAAATCATGACGGGCGCGGCGGTTCCGGCAAGCGCGGATGCGGTGGTGATGATTGAACACACGAGCCGCGAAGGCGACCTTGTGCGATTCGAACGAGTGGTGCAGCGGGGGCAGAACATTGTCCCAAGAGGAAGCGAGGCCACGGCTGGGCAAACGATACTGAAGCCCGGCATAAGGCTCGGATATGCGGAGCTGGCGCTGGCGGCGCAAGTCGGGGCGGTGCAATTGCAATGCGCGCAGCGGCCACGCGTGGCGATTCTTTCCACGGGTGACGAAGTGGTTTTGATCGACGAAACGCCCGGCCCATTTCAGATTCGAAACAGCAACAGCGTTTCTCTTGCCGCGCAGGTTCGGATCGCGGGGGGCGAGCCGATTGTCCTGGGAAATGCGGCGGACCACATCGATGACTTGGGAGAAAAAATCGAGCACGGGTTGAAAGAAGATGCGCTGGTGCTGTCGGGCGGCGTCTCCATGGGGAAGTATGACCTGGTGGAAAGTGTGCTGAAAGCCATGGGCGCGGAGTTTTTTTTCGATGCCGTTGCAATCCGCCCCGGGAAGCCCGCAGTGTTTGGGATGTGCCAGGGCAAGCCTGTGTTCGGTTTGCCGGGCAATCCGGTTTCGACGATGGTGACGTTTGAATTGTTTGTGGTGCCTGCGATTGACTTGTTGTGCGGCGCGGAGGCGCGGCAGTTGCCGCTGCTCGAAGCACGACTGGCGGAAGCGTTGAACGAAAGGTCCGGGCTGACGCATTTCTTGCCAGCACGAGCGGAGTGGCGCGGGAGGATGCCTGAGGTGAAAGCGTTGAAGTGGCAAGGCTCGGGTGATATTGCAGCGCTGGCGCAGGCGAACTGTTTCCTAGTGGTGCCGGCGGAACGAGAAAAGATCGAGGCCGGCGAGAGCGTTTCGGTGTTACTGAGGAAGGACGTCGTCTAGGCGATCGCTTATGGCGAAGCTGTCGCATTACGGAAAAAAGGGCGAAGTGCGAATGGTCGACGTGTCCGACAAGGCGGTGACGATGCGAACAGCCGCGGCACGTGGTTTTGTAAAGATGAAACCGCGTGTGGTGAACGCCGTCCGGCGGCTGAAAAACCCGAAAGGGAATCCCCTGGAAGTGGCGCGGATTGCGGGAATTGCCGCAGCCAAGAGGACCGCGGAGTGGATACCTCTTTGTCACCCACTGCCCTTGACGCACATTGATGTGACCGCGCGGCTGTGCCAGAATGGCGTGGAAGTGCATTCCACAGTGACCACGGCCGCCCAGACGGGCGTGGAAATGGAAGCCCTGGTCGCGGTTACCGCGGCGGCCCTCACGGTCTACGACATGTGCAAAGCCCTCGATAAAGGGATGGAAATCACGGACATTGTCCTCGTCGAAAAGACGGGTGGCAAGAGCGGGGACTTCCGCCGGCGGATGGCGCCGCTGAGGCGCGCGCGATGACCACCGCAGGGCACAAAACCATAAAGTTGCTCCTGGCGGAGGATAATCCGCTGGTGCGCGATTTGATCGTGAAGGGACTTGAGCCGTTCTGCTTAGTGGAAGCGTCCACGGACGGCGCGGACGCGCTCCTGAAAGTTGTGGACACTCCTCCCGACGTGATTTTGTGCGATTACAAGATGCCCGGCCTGGATGGCAGGCAGCTCTTCGAGAAACTGCGCGCGCGCGAAGCTACACGCCACATTCCATTCCTGTTCATGGCCAGCCGGCCGGACATCGAGGAACGCCTGAGGCCGCTGGTGGATGGCGTAGAGGATTTCATCCCAAAACCATTTTTGATTAAGGACCTGGTGCGCATCACGAAAAAGGTTGTCGATCGCCTGCACCTTGAGAAGCTGCAGAAGAAAGCTTCGCGGCCGGGCGTCATTCAAGGCCGGCTCGAAGAGATGAGCATGATCGACCTGATGCAGTCGCTGGAGATGGGGCAGAAGTCGTGCCGGCTGATCGTGCAGAGCGGCGGGGCGCAAGGCGAACTTTATTTTGCGAGCGGGCAATGCCGCGACGCGAAAATCGGCAAACTCGAAGGCGATGATGCGGTTTATAAAGTGGTTCTGTGGACGGCGGGAGAATTCGAGATTGATTTCAACGCCGCGAATGCCTCGACAAAGACGACCACCACGCGCAATACCACCGGCCTGTTGATGGAAGCCATGCGGCTGATGGACGAAGCCAACCGCGATACGGTCGAGACGCCGTGATTCTCACGAAGAAACCTTCCCGATGCGCGTTGCAGTCCTAACGATCAGCGACTCCGTGACAAAAGGCGAGCGAGAGGATTTGTCCGGCCCCGCGGTTGTTGCATTTTGCCGTGGACTGGGTTGGGAAATTGCGTCGATGCTGCACGTCTCCGACGATCCCGCAAGCATCCGCGAGCAGATGCGCGCCGTGGCGGATTCCGGCCGCGTGGACGTTCTGTTGACCACGGGCGGAACGGGGATCGGGCCGCGGGACAACACGCCGGAAGCCACCCAGGCCGTGGCTGACCGTATCGTGCCGGGACTCTCCGAAGAAATGCGCCGCAAAGGACTGGAGAAAACGCCGACTGCGGTGCTCTCCCGCGGAACTGCCGCCGTGCGAACGAAGACGCTCATTGTCAATTTGCCGGGAAGTCCCAAGGGCGCAGTGGAGTCCCTCGGAGTCGTGGCGCACTTGTTGCCGCACGCGGTGAAGGTTCTCCACGGAGCACGGCACGACTAGCGCGTGCTAAGCCCCTTTCGGACTTCGCAGGGGAATAAGAGCGCGCAGCCGGTCCTCTCGCAAGTAAAGACCTCCCCACAACAGCACGCCCAAATACGTCGGGAACAAAACATGGCTGAACAACGGGTCGCCGGCACGTAAGTGCGTGGCAACGGCGCCGCCAAGATAACCAGTCAGCAAGATCGCGCCAAGAATCGAGGTCTTCGGAATGACATAGAGGACAGTGGACACTAACAAGATCATCCCGAGAACTGGAGCGAGGTTAAGGGGCCAACCCACGTGAGCGAATGCCTCCACTACGGGGGCCGGAGCCGGCGTTACAAATTTTAAAACGACGTCAAAAGCGAGGAACGCGACAACCAATCCGCTCATGATGCGTCCGGCCCAGAGGCCTTTCTTGGAGACGGGAGCCGCTTGCGTGTCTGATGGCATGAATCTTTTCTCCTTGAGTCGTTTGATCGAAAATCAACCGAAGATGATCGTCGGGCGGTAATTCGTGAAATAGCAATCCGCTGCGCCGGGCCTCCTAAACGCCAAACTGTCGTAGGTGATGATCCAGATGCTTGTACATCAAAGTCGCCCACTCCTCCGGCGTTAGCGGCCCAAAAAAGCTATGCGGATGCGTGGTGCAGCCTTTCGGTCCCGCTGCAGCAAACCGGTCAACCAATCCGCGCAACCTCCCCCGTTCCGTTCCCAGGTCGCGTTCATCCTGCACTACAAGATCCTTCATCGTCGGCGAATTCCGGCCCATCGGTTGATCGTTCCCAAGCGCCATTGGCTTCACCACCCGTCCGATGATCCGTCCCATAAACATCCGTGGCGGAATCCTGTCCCCTAATGCCAACTCCAAACCCGCAGAGCAGTGCGCCACCGCTTGCGCCGCATTCATCTTGCCCCACAGCCGCTCGCTATGCGGCCTTAGTTGTGCCATCCGTTCTTTGACTTCTTCCACCCTAGCCGCTGCAAAGAGATTTTTCATACGGAATGACCTCTTCCCAATCAACCCTTAGAACCAAGTGCACCTGAGCATATTGCCCGCAGGCCGTTATCCGCCAGCGATTGCGCCGATGATGAGCAGAGGCTCCGCTCCCGAGGCGACGGCATCCGGAAACGGCGTATCCGGCGGCTCAAGAGAATAGTCTTCCGCGCAAGCGAAAAATCGCAAAAACGGGCGCCGCTCCTGCGTGACATGATCCCGGATGGTGCCGCGCAGCATCGGGTATTGCGCTTCGAGCGCATCGAGCACCGAGCGTTGCGTGACTGGGCCCTCGATGTGAAGCTGAATCTCCGGACCGACGCGTGCCAGCGCCCGCAGATGGCCCGGGAGGACGACGCGAATCATGGCAGCGTCTGGACCTCGACAGAAAGTACGGCTGGGAGGTGTTCGACGATGGGAGACCAACTGTCGCCCGCGTCGGCGGAACCGTACACCTGCCCGCCCGTCGTGCCAAAGTAGACGCCACATTTATCGAGCGAGTCGACGGCCATGGCGTCGCGCAATACGTTTACGTAGCAGTCCTTTTGCGGCAACCCCTTGGTCAGCGCTTCCCATTCGTTACCGCCGGATTTGCTGCGGTAGACGCGCAACTTGCCCTCAAGAGGGAAATGTTCTCCGTCGCTCTTGATCGGCACGACGTAAATGGTTTCCGGTTCGTGGGCGTGGACGTCGATCACGAAGCCAAAGTCGGTCGGCAGGTTGCCACTGACCTCTTTCCACAAGTCACCCGCATTGTCGCTGCGCATAACGTCCCAGTGCTTCTGCATGAAGAGGACATTCGGGCGGGAGGTATGCATTGCAACGTGATGAACGCAGTGGCCGACCTCGGCGGCTGGTTCGGGAATGTACTGCGAGTAGAGACCTTTGTTGATGGGCTTCCAGGTGTTGCCGCCGTCGTCGGTCCGAAATGCGCCCGCTGCCGAGATGGCGATATAGATTCGCTTTGGATCTTTGCGATCCAAGATGATTGTGTGGAGGCACATGCCACCGGCGCCGGGCTGCCAGCGCGGACCTGTGCCGTGGCCGCGCAGTCCCGCGAGCTCTTTCCAATTCTTCCCGCCGTCGGTCGAACGGAATAAGGCGGCGTCCTCTACTCCGGCGTAGACGGTGTCCGGATCAGTGGACGAAGGCTCGAGGTGCCAGACGCGCTTGAACTCCCACGGATGCTGCTTTCCATCGTAGAACTGATGAGTGGTGAGAGGCTTCCCGGTTTCCGCGGAAGTGTCGTAGACAAACTTATTGCTCTCCCCTTTGGGCATGCCACCGGGGCCGGTCTGTTCGCCCGGCGGAGTGCCTGGCTGTGTCCAGGTCTTGCCGCCGTCATCGGAGCGCTGAATGATCTGCCCGAACCAGCCGCTGGTCTGCGACGCATAGATGCGATTCGGATCTGCGGACGAACCCTTGAGGTGATACATCTCCCAACCGGCAAAATGCGGTCCGCTGACGTCCCACTTTTGGCGCTTGCCATCCGATGTAAGGACAAATGCGCCCTTGCGCGTTCCAACCAGTACCCGTACTCCGCTCATTTCTCTCTCCTTCCGATCAATAGTAAGGCCGCCGCAGGAGCGTACCTTTGGTTCCGATGCCGCAAAAGTTCTTTGGTTTACATCACGGTTTCAGTGGTACCCAAACCTCCATTGCGTCGGAAGATGATTTCTTCATAGTTGCCTAGCTCATTTCCATCTCCCATTTCAACTTGCGGGCCAAAGGTCGCTGGCTTGGGAAAGACAGTCTGCAACAAGTTACTTGCAAAATGCAAGTAAAAATATGCTAGAGTGAAAATGTGCCAGGAAAAAAGGCGAGTCCCAAGCGGCGCTCCGGTTGTCCGCTGAATGCTTCGGTGGAGATCCTCGGTGACCGCTGGTCGCTGCTGATCATCCGCGACATGATGCTGCGGGGCTTCCGCACTTACAAAGAGTTCCTGGGGTCCTACGAGGGAATCGCAACGAACATTTTGGCCGATCGCCTGCGAAAGTTGATCGCTCACGGAATTATCACCACCGAGAAAAACCCATCGGACGGACGGAAAGTAATTTACTCGCTCACGCCGAAAGGGATTGATCTTGCGCCAGTCCTTACAGAAATGGTGCTGTGGGCTGCGGCGCACGAAGACACAGCCAATCAGGCGCTTGTCCACGCAATGCGAAAGGACAAGGAGAAGTTCACATCCGCCATACGGCAACGCTGGGCCGAAACGGCCCGAGCGCCGAAGCGCTTTAGGTCACTCCGATCGCAGCGCCTCCGTGACGTCGACGCGCGCAGCGCGCGCCGCCGGCAGCACTGACGCTACGACAGCAGCGGCCAGCAGCACGACCACCGATACAACCACAGGCAGGCTGCCCGGCATCTTCACGTCCTCGAATGAGCTGCGCGCCAGACGCACCAGCACGTACCCACAGGCGGCGCCTGCGATGACACCTCCTGCCGCCATCACGGCGCCTTCCGCAATGACACTCGCCAGGAGTTGCCGCGGCTGCGCTCCAATGGCCAGCCGGACGCCGAACTCGCGCGTCCGCGCGCTAACCGAGAATGCCAGCACGCCGGCGACGCCAACCAGCGCAATCGCCAGCGCGACAGCCGCAAAGACACCGAACACCACTGTGTTGAGACGATCCGGAGTGAGAACTTCGGCGCGAACGTCCTCGAGGGTAGCAGCGCGTTCCACGGGCTGCTCCACAGACATATCGCGAATGATGCGAGTGACCGGTGTGACCAGCGAATAAGGATTTGCGCTGGTATGGATAAAGAGGCGGCCGCCAAACATTGGACCTTCTTCAAAAGGGTTGTAAATGGTGATGATGGGTCCAGGAACGACGTGTTCGTCGTCAATATCGGCAGCGACGCCGATGATGCGGTGTGGCGCGACGCTGATCCCGGGAATGAATTTCATCACTGGATCCGTCCAGTAGACGTGGCGGTTAACGGCATCCTGATTGGGGAACATGCGCTGCGCGAGAGTTTCACTGACGATAACGACGGGTTCCTTGCTTTGGCCATCGAGAGCGTTGAAATCGCGGCCCGCGATGATGGGAACTCCAAGCGCGGCAAAGAATCCGGGCGAGATGGTCCGTAACTGCGCGCGAGGATCCTCTTCGCCGGGCGCATGAACGTGGCCGTCCGCGGAGAACTGGAGACCAGGACCAAAGCTGCCGGCGTCGCGCCAGGGAACGACAATGCCGAAAGCCGTCTTGTTCACGCCCGGTAGCGCTTCAATGCGGCGTATCGCGTCCTTGTAGAAATCGACCACTTGCTGCGGTGTTTTTCCGTAGGACATTGCGGGAACGTTGATGGCCAGGACATGGCGTATGTCGAGGCCGGTCTGCGCCGTTTGCAGCGAGAGCAGCGTCTTGACCAATGCGCTTGCCCCCGCCAGCAGCACGAAAGACGCCGCAATCTGCGTCACGGCGAAGATGCGCAGCCGGCGATTCGTACTTCCCGTGATGCGCACGCTGCCGTTCGAGAGACTGATTCCTTGCGAGGAGTCAGCCGACGGCAGCCGCGGGACAAATGCCAGCAACACCGCCGCAATAACCGCCAGCGCCGCCCCGACCCAGAGCATACTCGAGTCCACTGTCAGGTCGAGCGCGCGGACGGAGAATCGCGAGGCGTACCGCGCCATAATGTCGACCATGGGCCGAGCGCTCAACACGCCGAGCGTCGCGCCAACACCGCAGAGCAGAAGGCTTTCCGCCAGCAGGACACGCCGAAGCGCACCAGTGGTTGCGCCGAGCGCCGCGCGGATCGACAGCTCGCCCTCGCGCCGGACAGTCCTCGAGAGGATCAGGTTGGCCACGTTCGAGCAAGCGATGACGAAGATGAGCGCCGAAGCCGCGAGCAGCACCAGCAGGACAGTCTTCGCGCGGGAGGTGATCTGGTCGCGCAGCAGCCTAGCCTCGATCCGGAAATCCGCTCGCGCAGGGTACTCTGCTGGATGCGCTTTGACCATCGCTCCATGCACGGTCCGGAGTTCCGCTCGCGCCGACTCGAGAGTTGCACCGGGAGTGAGCTTGCCAAAGAGTTCCGTCATGCGATGAACGCGCCCATTCTGCATGGTCGCGGAGAGATGGTGCGGACTGGTCACAATGTTCGCAATGATTTCGGTATTTGTCGGATATTGGACGGAGGGTTCGAGGACGCCGATGATAGTGGCGGACCTATCGCCGAAGCCGGTGCCGAGGCGAAGGACCTTACCGATGACGGAAGGATCGCTCTTGAGAGTGCCCGCCCAGAAATGATACGTCAAGACGGCGACGCCGGCGGCTTTAGGACCGTCGTCTTCCGGGCCGATGAGACGGCCGAGGACGGGATGGAGGCCCACCACGTCAAAATAGGAGCCGTCAACGACGCCCGCGCGAACTTCCCGAGGCTCGCCAAGGCCGATCATGGTGAAACCTACGACGGAGAACTCGCCAAACGAGCTGAGGGTCTTGACGCTTGCCCGTAGGTCCTGAATTTCCGGCACGGAGAATGGGACGGCCCCGGGGCTGATACCAGGCGCGCTCTGTTGGATAAAAACGAGCCGGTCTTCGTCACGATTGACGAGCGGCCGCAGGAGCACCCCGCGCACCAGCGTGAAAATGGCCGCATTGGCGCCGATCCCGAGCGCCAGCGTGAGCACCACGGTGATTACCAGCCCTTTGCTGCGCGCCAGCGACCGAATAGCGAATTTCAGGTCGTTCACGAAGGTCAGGACGGCCTCGCGAGACGGGGAATCTTTCGTTTGGCTCTCGTTCATCATCGTTACTCCTATGAGTGTGCCGCCAAGTAGGCCGTGAGGCGCTCTAGGCTTTGCGTCCAGCCCGCCTCCATCCCCGCCAGGTACCGGGGGGCTTCGGGGGTTGACTTTATAACGCGCGTCCGCAAGATTTGTTTCGTCTTGCCGCCTTCTTCGGCGAAGGTCACGGTGGTAAGCATCTCAAACATGGCGTTGCCGGCCGCCGCGGTCCCCATTGTGCCACACGCTTTGCGTCTGTCCAGACCCGTGGTTCCCGGCTGTCAAGAGTTTTGTGCTGTCCCCCAAAGGAGCGCTTTTTGGAACCTCAACCGAATTGTTCCCTGAGGGCTGGCAGTTTGAGGCGGCCGCATCCGAGATTCTTGGGTTGACCGATTGCTGATTCAAGTCAAGAATGCTTGGACTATGGCAAGCACTACAGCACACAAATTATCGGACAAAAAACTGGCTGTCCTGGGCACGGGAAAACTCGGCGGGATTCTTCTCCGGGCTTACCTGAAACAGGAACTCTTCTCGCCGAAACGCGTCACCGCGACTGTGAAACACGCAGAAAAGGCTTCGACGCTGTCCAAGGACCTTGGTGTGTCCGTAACGACTGAGAACCGCAAGGCGGTCAAAGGCGCGGACATCGTGCTCCTCGGCGTGAAGCCGCAGGTGGTGGGCGAGGTCTTGAAAGAGATTGCGCCGGAGCTGAATGAGAAGACGCTGGTTATCTCCGTTGCCGCATCGGTTCCGACCAGTTACATCGAGCAACGGCTAACTGGAAAAGTCCCTGTGGTGCGCGCCATGCCCAATACGCCTGCTGCTGTCGATTGCGGCATGACGGGTCTTTGCCGCGGCGCCCACGCCGGGCCGGAGCACCTGGAGATGGCGCGCGCGATGTTCAACGCCGTCGGGCGCACGGTGGCCGTGGACGAGAAGAATATGGACGCCGTAACCGGGCTTTCCGCCAGTGGCCCCGCGTTTGCGTACATCATTCTCGAATCCCTCGCGGAAGCCGGCGTGAAAGTCGGTCTCCCGCGCGATGTGGCCACTCTGCTCGCGGCGCAGACCATGAAGGGCGCGGCGAGCGTGGTTCTGGAAACCGGCGATCACCCCGCCCTGTTGAAGGACGCCGTGACGACTCCCGCGGGCTGCACCATCGACGGAATCATGGAATTGGAAGAAGGCAAGCTCCGCGTGACCCTGATTAAAGCAGTGGTGAAAGCCACCAGCCGCGCCGGAGAGTTGCTTTTCGAAAAGTAACCCCGCGCGCGATTGACAGCAGTGGTAGGATGCACCGTGTGAGGGAGTGATGCAGAGGGCATACATTCCAGTTTTGATTTACGCTGTGCTGGTCGTCGCGTTTCCGGCCGTAACGCTGGTCCTGGCAAAGTTCATCCGGCCGGCCTCCACCTCCGTTGGCGCGAAACTCAAGCCCTATGAGTGCGGAATTCCTCCAGAGAGCGATTCGCGCGGACGATATTCCGTGCGCTTTTACATCGTGGCCATGCTGTTCGTGATTTTCGACGTGGAGACGATGTTCCTGATTCCGTGGGCGATCCTATACCGAGGGTGGGTCGCAGTGCATCAGGGGCTGTTCGCTTTGGTTTCGATGGTATTGTTCCTCGGAATCCTGCTGGTTGGGTATTTGTGGCTGTACAAAAAGGGCGCTCTTGAGTGGGTGTAACGCCCAGCTCTCTTAGTCTCTCCAATCCCGCCATCCGGTTCGCAAGTTGTTATGATTGACTCGGTTGGCGGCGTGTGTTAGAAACGCGGCGTTTGAATTTTCGGCTGCTTCTCTGTTGTAGTTTGCGAACCGCAAACGGTTCGTCGCAGCCTGTCACACCCGGGGTCCATGGCTGACGAGCCCAAGGAACCTAAACCGCCTCAAGTCCCCACGGGCGAAAAGCCCGCCAGCACCACGCCCGCTGTGTCGACTCCTCCTGCCAAGCCCGCGGAAGCCGGCGCGCCTGCTGTTCCTCCGAAGGCAGCGGCTCCCCCGCCTCCCAAACCGCCTGTGGTTCTGCAGACTCCTCTGGACAATGAATTGGTCAAGCGATTTCGCGCCAAGTTCGGCGCGGCCCTTCTCGAAGCGATCGAGGACCGCAAGCAAGCCATCCTGATCGTGGAGCGCGCGAGGCTGGTGGAAATTTCGCTGTATCTGCGCGATGAAGAAAAATTCGACATGCTTTCCAGCTTGACGGCCGTCGACTGGCCGAAGCGCGAGAAGCGGTTTGACGTGGTTCTCGATCTGTACTCCTTCCCGAAGAATGAGCGGCTAAGGCTGAAGGTGCATGCCGCGGACGCGGAAGAAGTGCCCAGCGTCGTGAGTGTCTGGTCCGCGGCGAATTGGCAGGAGCGCGAAGTTTTCGACATGTTCGGAATTGTTTTTTCCGGGCATCCGGATTTGAAGCGCATTTTGCTGCCGGACGAGTGGCAAGGCTACCCCCTGCGCAAAGACTATGACATCTTGCAGCAGGACACCACCTGGGTTCGGGAAAACCTTGGCATTGAGAGCGGTCAATAAAACTGTTTTGACAGAAAAGGGAAAACGCCTCTGAGCGTCGATACCACAAACGATCAGAAGACGCTGCTGGGAGCGGATGAGCTGGTCATCAACATGGGGCCGCAGCATCCGTCTACGCACGGCGTGCTGCGCGTCAAGCTGAAGCTCGATGGCGAGCGCGTGATTGGCTCGGAGTGCATCATCGGGTATTTGCACCGCGGTGTGGAGAAAATCGCGGAGAACCGCACCTATCAGCAGTTTGCTCCCTATGTCGACCGCATGGACTATGTCGCGGCCGTCAGCAGCGGCCTGGGATATTGCGAAGCCATTGAAAAATTGCTGATCGTGGAAGCGCCGCCGCGCGCCCGCGTGATTCGAACCATCTTGACGGAGCTGCAGAGAATCGCCAGCCACCTCTTGTGGCTCGGCACGCATGCCCTGGACATTGGCGCGCTTACGCCGCTCTTCTACTGCTTCCGCGAACGCGAAGAGATTCTGAAAATTTTTGAAAAGTATTGCGGGGCGCGCTTGACCACCCATGCCTTCCGCATCGGCGGGCTGCAATACGAGGCTTACGACACTTTCGAAAAGGACGTCGAGCGCTTCTGCAAGGATTTCGAATCGCGCATCGTGGAATACGAGGATTTGCTCACGCAAAACCGCATCTGGATCGGGCGCACGAAGGGCGTGGGGATTCTGACCGCGGCGGACGCCATCGCGTTTGGTGTGACCGGACCGGTCCTGCGCGCCAGTGGCGTGAAATGGGACATCCGCAAGGCCGCTCCTTACGCGGCGTACGATCAGTACAAATTCGAAATTCCTGTCGGCACAACCGGAGACACGTACGATCGATACCTGGTCCGCATGGAAGAGATGCGGCAATCGCGGCTGATCTGCCTGCAAGCCATCGAGAATATTCCTGCCGGGCCGATCATGGCCAAAGTGGGAAAGGTACTGAAACCGCCGCCGGGCGAGGTCTATCACGCGATTGAAGCGCCAAAAGGTGAAATCGGCTATTACGTTATCAGCGACGGCAGCGTCATGCCGTATCGCGTGCACATCCGGCCGCCTTCGTTCATCAATTTGCAGGCGTTCGACCGCATGGTGCGGGGACACCTCGTAGCGGATGTCGTGGCCATCATCGGTACGATCGATATCGTGTTGGGAGAAGTCGACCGATGATGACTTCGATTTTTCAGGCGACCATCGAGTTCTTGAAAGCTTTCTGGGCGCCGTTGCTGTGTGGCGTGGCCATCGTTGCCGTTCTGCCGTTGATCGTCGGTTACATCGTGCTTGTGGAACGCAAGCTTATGGCCGACATGCAGGCGCGGCTCGGTCCGATGCGTGTCGGTCCGCACGGTTTGCTGCAGCCCATCGCCGACGCTGTGAAACTGCTGACCAAAGAAGACATCATCCCGGACAACGCGGACAAACTCGTCTTCTGGCTTGCCCCTGTGCTCTCCGTTGGTGCGGCGCTGCTTTCGTTGGCTGGACTCGCGATCGGCCCGGCATTCCAAATCGCACAGGACATCAACATTGGAATTCTCTTTGTCGTAGGCGTCAGCGCCCTGGGAATTTTCGGCATCGTGCTGGGCGGCTGGGCGTCGAACAGCCACTATTCCTTGATGGGCGCGCTGCGCAGTTCCGCGCAGTTGGTGAGCTACGAGACTGCCGCGGGCATGGCGTTGGTGAGCGCGCTCTTATTCACCGGCACGCTGAACATTAAATCGATCGTGGAAGCGCAAAATAAAGAGGCCATTTGGTTCGTGATGCTTGCGCCGGTGGCGTTCTTCACTTACCTCGTTGCCTCCATCGCCGAGACCAACCGCGCCCCATTCGATTTGCCCGAGGCGGAGTCCGAACTTGTCGCCGGATACATGACGGAGTTTAGCGGATTCCGCTGGTCGCTCTATTTTCTCGCCGAATACGCCAACATGATCGTGGTGGCTTCCGTGGCCACGACTTTGTTTCTTGGAGGCTGGCTCAGGCCTTTCGCCAAGTTTCACGAGCTTCCCGGTTTTCACTGGCTGAATTTTCTGGATTTCGTCCCGGCCCTCTTAATGGTGGCCATTGGCGTCTACTGCTTGCAGCGCACTCCAAAGCAGCCAACGCGTGTGCAGCAGATCTTCATGCTGGCTGTCGCGGGTTTGTGTTTTGTCCTGGGCCTAGTGCTGCTCGCGCCCGTCGTTGTGCCCGTCGCCAAACCGTTTTACGCCGGCATTCACGGCGGCTTCTGGTTTATTTTCAAAGTGAGTCTGTACATCTACTTTTTCATGTGGCTGCGATTCACCATACCACGGTATCGCTTTGACCAGTTGATGCGCCTGGGCTGGCATTTTCTGATCCCGTTGTCCATCGTCAACGTTTTGCTGGTTGGGGTGGCCCTGATTGCTGGATCGTATTTGAACCTGCACGGGTGGGAACTGCTTCTGGTTACGACTCCCGCGGCCATCATTACGCTGATCGTCGCGTTTCTGATTCTGGCGATGGAGAAAGAGCACCGAGCGCGGCAGGACCAGGCTGCTGCATCGGATTTTTATGCTGGATAAAGCCCTATTTTATTTCTTCGCGGGGATCGCCGTGGTCAGCGCCGTGCTCATGGTGACGCGCCGCAACGTGGTGCATAGCGCCATTTTCCTGATCACCGCGCTGCTCGCGACTGCAGGAATTTTCTTGCAATTGCGCGCGGAGTTTTTGTTCATCGTCCAAATTATTCTTTACGTCGGCGGCATCATGGTTCTGTTTGTCTTCGTGATCATGCTCGTCAATTTGGACGTGGCGCTTCAGCAGATCCAGTTCGCGCGGCAGAAGTGGGTGGCGCTCATCGTCGCGGTGGCGCTCGCTGGCCAGGTTGGCGTGATGTTCTGGACTTCCGGGAAAATGCCAGGGCAGGGTTTGCCGGTGTTGACTGCTGCGGCTGCCGCGAAGTTGCCGCCCAATTCCGAAACCGTGGCGCGCAGCTTGTTCGAATCGTATCTGCTGCCCTTTGAGATTGCTTCGGTCTTGTTGCTGGTGGCTATGATTGGGGCCGTGGTCATGGCCAAGAAGAGAGCGTAACGCAGCGATGCTTCCGATCGGACACTACTTGTTCCTCAGCCTCGCGCTCTTCATCATCGGCGTGGTCGGAGTCGTCACGCGGCGCAACGTCATCGTCGTGCTCATGTCCATCGAGCTGATTCTTAACGCCGTGAACATTAACCTCGTTGCGTTTTCCCGTTTGTACGGCGATGTTGCCGGTCAGGTCTTTGCGCTTTTCATTATTGCCGATGCGGCCGCGGAGGCTGCCGTTGGCCTCGGAATCATTATCGCTTTTTTCCGCAACCGCGAAACCGTGTTGGCGGACGAAATGGATTTGCTGAAGTGGTAGGCAACAGGAAAGAAGAAATGAAACCGGCATGACGCCAACAGGCTACTTTCTCGATCATCTCTGGCTCATCCCGCTGTTTCCGCTCGCGACGGCGGCGCTGATGCTCTTGTTTGGCAAGCGGCTGCCGAATTCTGGCGTCAGCGTGCTCTGCGTCAGTAGCGTTGGTTTGTCTTTCCTCTACGCTGTAGGCGCCGTGCTTCAATTGCTGGCCGCTGAGCCGGACCATCGCTTCTTTCAGAAAGTGCTCTTCGAATGGCTTACCCCCGGGCCCATGCAAATGACCGGCGGACAGGCCATCCGGTTCGTCGCTGACTGGGGATACCTTCTCGACCCGCTCTCCTGCGTCATGGTTCTGGTCGTCACCGGCGTCGGCTTCCTGATTCACATTTACTCTATCGGCTACATGGGGCACGAAGGCGGCTACTACCGCTTCTTCGGCTACATGAATCTCTTCATGTTCGCCATGCTGACGCTCGTTCTGGCGAACAACATGCTGTTCATGTTTGTTGGCTGGGAAGGCGTCGGCCTGTGTAGCTACTTGCTGATCGGATTTTATTTTCTGAAAAAGTCGGCTTCCGATGCCGGAAAAAAAGCCTTCATCGTCAATCGCATCGGTGACGCCGGTTTCATCCTTGGAATTCTTCTGACCGCGGTGACCTTGGGCACCGTCCGTTTTACTTCGCAAGGTTTGCCGGATGTGGAAGGCGCTTCAGGAATTTTGCAGGCGCTGAAGACCGCTGTTGACGGGCACGCATTAGCCTTCGGGGCACCCGTTCTGACCGGCATCGCGCTTTTACTCTTTATTGGAGCGATGGGCAAATCCGCGCAAATCCCTCTCTACGTTTGGCTACCGGACGCCATGGAAGGCCCTACACCGGTGAGCGCCCTGATTCACGCAGCGACGATGGTGACTGCCGGTGTGTACATGGTCGCCCGCATGAACGCCGTTTACCAGCTTGCGCCTTTCGCCTTGGACGTCGTCGCCGTAATCGGTGCGATTACCGCCATTTTTGCAGCCTCCATGGCGCTCGTGCAGAACGACATTAAGAAGGTTCTCGCCTACTCCACCATCAGCCAACTCGGATACATGTTCCTCGCCCTGGGTGTGGGCGCCTTCGCCGCCGGAATCTTTCACCTGATGACTCATGCTTTCTTCAAAGCGCTGCTGTTCCTTGGCGCAGGCAGCGTGATCCACGCGATGTCCGGCGAACAGGACATTCGCAAGATGGGCGGCTTGTGGCAAAAGATTCCGATTACCGCGAGAACGTTTGGGGTCGCGACGTTGGCCATCGCGGGGATTTTTCCCTTCGCCGGATTTTTCAGCAAAGATGAAATTCTCGGCCAGGCCTTCGACCGCTTTTTCCTGTTGTGGATTATCGGCTTCATCACCGCAGGAATGACGGCCTTCTACATGTTCCGGCTGTTCTTTCTTACATTCATTGGATATTGCCGCGCCGACGAGCACGTTGTGAAGCACATCCACGAATCACCTCGACCGATGGTCCTTCCGCTCATGATTCTCGCCGGATTCTCAGTCATTGGTGGTTGGATTGGGTGGCCGGAGGTCTTCGGAGGAGAAAATCGTTTTGAGCGTTTCCTTGATCCCGTCCTGATTGGCGTTATGCCGGAGACGGGAACGGTCAAGATCGCCCACCATGCTAACGCCAAGGAGATTCTCTTGATGGTGGCGTCGCTTGCAATCGTCGGTTTAGGATTTTGGCTCGCATACGAATTCTATTGCACCAAGCGCGTAGCGCCGGAGCTGGTCGCCAGCAGGCGGCCGGCATTGTACCGGTTGCTCCTCCACAAATATTACATCGACGAAATCTATGACGCCGCCGTCGTCGAGCGTACCAAAGACCTCGGCACGTTGCTCGGCCGCTTTGACGCCAACGTGATCGACGGTGTCGGCGTCAACGGCGCCGGCTGGCTTGCGCGCTTCACCTCCACCGTTTCGATGTGGTGGGACAAGTGGATCATCGATGGGCTGCTGAATTTCGGCGCGAAGCTGATGCAGCTTTTCAGTTATCCGGTGCGTTTGCTGCAAACCGGTCTTTTTTCCAGTTACGCAATGCTGATTTTGCTCGGGCTCGTCGTTCTTCTGGCGTATTACGGGCACCATGTGCAGGTACTCCTGCGCAGCGTGCGCTGAGAGGCGATAAGAATGGACTTTTTTGCACATCACATCTTGAGCGTCGTCCTGTTCACTCCGCTCGCAGGCGCCTTGTTGATGCTCTTCATTCCCCGCGAAAACGAGCTGGCGCATAAGATCGCTGGAAATATTTTTGGGGTGCTCGGTTTCCTGGTCTCGCTTCCGCTGGTTCGCTGGTTCAAGCCGGAGTGGGGCGGTTTCACGTTTCAGGAAACCGCCGATTGGATTCCCTCCATCGGCGCGAAATATCATCTCGGACTTGACGGAATCAGCCTGCTGCTCGTCATGCTCACCACGTTTCTCGGGATGATCGCCATCCTCTCGTCCTGGAGCGCCATCCATCAACGCACCAAGGAGTACTACATTCTTCTCCTGCTGCTCCAGACCGGCATGATCGGCGTTTTCGTTTCCCTGGATTTCTTCCTTTTTTACGTTTTCTGGGAAGTGATGCTCGTTCCCATGTATTTCCTTATCGGCGTCTGGGGCAGCGACCGCCGCCTCTACGCCGCCATCAAGTTTTTCCTGTACACGCTGGCTGGCTCCGTCGTCATGCTTCTGGCGATCCTCGCGCTCTATTTCTATGCTCCCATTCCGGCAGGCGGGACGCGCACCTTTGACGTTCCAACGCTTCTCGCCGCCGCGCAGCACTTCTCCGATCCGTTAAAGGTCTGGCTCTTCTGGGGATTCTTCTTCGCGTTCGCCATCAAGGTTCCCATGTTCCCGTTCCACACCTGGCTCCCTGACGCGCACACCGAAGCGCCCACCGCCGGCTCCGTCATTCTCGCCGGCGTCTTGCTGAAAATGGGCACGTACGGCTTCATCCGCTTTTCGCTGCCCTTGCTTCCAGGTGATCCGCTCCTGCGCCACAAGATCATTCAAATCGTCATCGTGCTCTCCCTCATCGGCATCATTTACGGCGCGCTCGTTTGCCTCATGCAGAAGGACATGAAACGCTTGATCGCTTACAGTTCAGTCAGCCATCTTGGTTTCTGTACGCTGGGAATTTTTGCGCTCACACCCAACGGGCTTTCCGGCAGCGTGCTCCAGCAAATCAACCACGGCATCTCCACCGGCGCGCTCTTCTTGATCGTCGGCGTGCTCTATGAGCGGCGTCACACGCGCATGATTTCGGAGTTCGGCGGCCTTGCGACGCCCATGCCCAATTTCGCCGCCATCTATCTGATCATCAGCCTCAGCTCGCTCGGAATGCCGCTACTGAACGGTTTCATCGGAGAGTTCACCATTCTCCAGGGCGCATTTCAGGTCAGCAAAGCCTGGGCTGCCTGGGGCTCGCTTGGCGTAGTGCTTGGGGCGGCGTACCTGCTGTGGCTGTACCAGCGCGTCATGTTCGGTCCGGTCACGCAGTTTGCCAATGAGGATTTGCCGGACTTGAACCTGCGCGAGTACGCCACGCTCGTGCCGCTCGTGATTCTCGCCTTCTGGATCGGCATCTACCCGAAGCCGTTCTTCGCCCTCATCGATAAGCCGGTAGAAAATATTGTGAGGCAGGTGAATCCGGACTTCTACAAAGCGGAACACGCGACATTGCCTCCGGCGGCACTCCCCGCCGCTGTGGCGGAGACGAAATAGCCCGGCCGCATGAACATCCCGATTATCAATTCGATTGTCAGCTATCTCCGGGGCGACGGCGCCGTCATCCTTCCGGAGATCGAGCTCGTTCTCTTCGGACTCGGCATTTTGGTAATCGATTTCTGGATCGAGCAGAAGGAAAAATACATGAACGCCGGCCTTGCGCTGGCGGGAACTTTGTTCAGTGCTTTCACGTTGTGGAGGCTCCGTTCCGCAGTCGTCGCCCGGGGTGAATTCGCCGGATTCCACGATTCCGTGGTGGTCGATCCATTCTTCCTTTTCTTCTCCGTTCTTTTTCTCGCCGCCACCGTGCTGGTAATCCTGCTGTCCGTGAAATTCTTGGACATCGAGAGGGAACAAGAGGGCGAATACTACGCGCTCCTTCTCTTTGCCTGCGTCGGCATGATGCTCATGGCTTCCGGAATCGACCTGATCGTGCTGTTCCTCGGACTGGAGACCATGGCGCTCAGCTTCTACGTGCTCACAGGTTTCTTGCGCCGCGAAAAACGTTCGAATGAAGCCGCGCTGAAATATGTCCTCCTCGGCGCCTTCAGCTCCGGAATCCTAGCCTACGGTTTTTCGATTCTATATGGTCTGAGCGGCGCAACGAGCCTTGGCAGCATCACCTCGGCGCTGGCGCGGCGCGAAAATTTGGTGCACGTCGTTGCGCTCAGCCGTCTCCCTAGCGCGCAAGGCCAACAGATGCACGACCTGCTGGCAAGGCAACTCCCCATCGCACTGAACTTCGATCCTCTCACTCTCCAGCTTCTTCCCGTACTCGCGTTCGTTCTCGTCGTCGTCGGGCTATTCTTTAAAGTTGCCGCCGCGCCGTTCCATCAATGGGCGCCGGACGTTTACGAGGGCGCACCCACGCCGGTCGCTGCCTACGTCAGTGTGGCTTCCAAGACGGCGAGTTTTGCTTTGCTTCTGCGCCTGTTCATTTCCGTGTTTACTCCCTCGCAAAAAACTTCCCAGGAACAATGGATGTACCTCATCGCGGGTGTGGCCGTGGCCTCGCTCACTTGGGGCAATCTCGCTGCGTTGACCCAAACAAACGTAAAGCGTCTGCTCGCTTACTCTTCAATCTCTCACGTTGGCTACATCTTGCTCGGCCTCGTCGCCTGGAATCCCACGGCTTTTAAAGGCATTGCTTTCTATCTATTCGCATATGTCTTTATGACCGCCGGCGCGTTCGCGGTCATCATTGTGCTTCGTCAGAAAGGGATTATCGGCGAAGAACTGGAAGACCTGAATGGTCTGTACCAGCGTAGCCCCGCCGCTGCTGTCCTGCTGCTGATCTTTATGCTTTCGCTTGCGGGCATCCCGCCCACCGCCGGTTTCATGGGCAAGTATTTCATTTTCCTTTCGCTCATCGAGTCGCACCATCCCGTTCTCGCGGTATTTGCCGTCCTCTACATCGTCCCCGCGCTTTACTATTACTTCCGCATCATCGTGCACGCCTGGCTCAAGCAGCCCGGCGAAGCGCCCCACCCCATCATGACCAGCGCACAGGCCGTGGCTCTCGGCATCGCCGTGTTTGTCACCCTCGCCGCCGGATTGTATCCTGAGCCGTTCACTAAGCTCGCCCAATATGCCTTCGGACAATAAGCCGGAAAACTCCGAATCAACCTCTCCCGTGCGCGAGAAAGCGAAAGACATCTCCAACCAGACGGCCATTGCCATGGAACTGCCCTTCGTCCTCGTCTCAGCTGTGGTTGTCGGCGGCCTCCTCGGTTATTTTCTCGACCGTTGGCTCCATACCAAGCCGCTTTTCCTGCTCGTGCTTGGCAGTATCGGCTTCTATGCAGGTGTGCGCGACGTTCTCCGGCGGCTCGGAGGAAGCGGGGATGGCAGTAAGCGCGGCTGATTCTTCGTCTGCTGCCGTCACAGAACGGCGCATCTCGTGGCTGACCCTTCTGATTGGCCTGATTGCCGGACTCTTGGTCGCTCTGCTTCACGATCGTTTGTGGGGCGCGGGCCTTGCGATTGGCGCTGTGCTCTCCTGGCTCAATTTTCGCTGGCTCAGTAAGGGCATGGACGCTCTGGTCGTGGCTTCCACCGCCCAAGCTGGCAAGGAAAAGCCCGCCGTACCTCTGCTCAGCTACTTCGGCATGCTCTTCCGCTACGGGTTGATAGCCCTCGCCGTGTATGTTATTTTTGTTTATCTGAGAGTTCCCCTTGTAAGCATGGTCGTTGGTTTGTGCGCTTTAGGAGCCGCAACAATCGCGGCGAGCGTGTACGAAATCTGGCACCCTGCGGATTAGCGCCCAGGGATTAACGAATGACCGAACACGTTACCGGACTGACGCAACTGGTGAACCATTACCTCGGGCGACTCGCCTTGGCGCTGCTTTCTGCGCTCCATATCAGCCCTGAGAATCCCGATTTGCCCATCCCAGAACACGTCGTGATGGGTTTCATGGTGCTGATTCTTGGCACTGTTTTGGCGCTCTTGCTCCGTTCACGGCTTTCCGTGGAGCGCCCTGGCGGCTTTCAGCAAGTCGCGGAATTATTGCTTACCAATCCGCTTGGTTTCGGGATCAAGGATTTGCTGGAAGAGAACGTTGGACACGAAGGGATCAAACACGTCCCTTGGGTTGGTTCGATTTCCGTCTTCATCCTGTTGGCCAATCTCTTCAGTGTCTTCCCACCTTTCGCGGCGCCGACCGCCAACGTCAGCGTCCCCTTGGCTTGCGCGATTCTTACGTTTCTCTATTTCAACTGGCAGGGAATCCGCCATCACGGCCATATTGCCTACCTTAAGCATTTCGCGGGGCCCGTCCCGCTGCTTTCACCTCTCATCTTTCCCGTCGAGATCATCAGTACTTGCGCCCGTGTGCTCTCCCTGACCGTCCGTCTATGGGCCAACATTTTTGCCAGTGATCTTTTGTACTCGATCTTTTTAAGCCTCCTGATCGCCCCCGTGCTTTGGGGATGGCACAAGGCGCCGGTTCTCGGAATAGTCCTGGCAGTCTTTCCTGCCCTTATTCCGCTCGCATTTATCGGTCTGCATATTTTTGTGGCTATCATTCAGACTTACATATTTACGGTGCTCCCGTCTGTGTATTTGGGAATCGCGACGGGGGAGGAGCACTAACCGTTTTCCCAGAGTTTTTCTGGGCCAAGTCTGTTGTGCCGTTCCAGTGTGAGCCCGGCTGCACGGTGTCCGGGAACCACCTCCTGGCGGCGATTCATAAGGAGGAAGTGATGAAGAAGTGGACGATGGTGTTGGTGGCGCTTGCGGCGGTGATGTTGATTGCTCCGTCGGCGTTTGCCCAAGATACAGGAGCTGCGGCAGCCGGAGGCAAGGGCCTGATGGCCATTGCTGCGGGCTTCGGCATGGCGCTGGCGGCGTTTGGCGGCGCGCTGGGGCAGGGCCGAATCGCTTCAGCAGCCTGCGAAGGCATGGCGCGCAATCCCGGAGCGGCAGCGGCCATCCGCGCGGCCATGATTCTAGGTCTCGTATTCGTTGAAACCCTCGCGCTCTTCACCCTGGTTATTATTTTCGTGAAGATCTAAACCCAGAGAAAAGGCATTCCAAACGGCCCGGCGGCGTATACTGCCGGGCCGTTTCATTTTCGCCGCATGTACGGCTCCCCCCACCCCCGCCATCATTTCGTATAAATATCAAAACAAGGGACTTACAAGAAAAGCATTTCGTAAGTTGCTGATTCTAAAGAGAGCGATTTTGGTTGTTTTGGGTAAGGAAGAGCCGGGATTCGTGTCAAAAAAAGCGGGAGGAAGCTCCCGCAGTGCATGCGCAGTTATCTACAGAATGAAGTATATCACAGATTAGAGATTCGTCAAGGACGATTTTGTCGCAGGGATTTTAGGTGACTTGAAGGCCGAATTGGCTGCCCTGGAAAAAGAAAAGCGGGAGCAAGCTGCCGCACTCCAAACGCGCCGCTGAGGCCTTCCTGGCTAATGGCCAAGAAGCGTGGGCTGCAGAATGAAGTTCAGAACCTGATTGGGGAAGAGTCCGAAGTAAAGCGTGCCCGCGACCGTTAGCGCCAAGACGAAATTCACCGTGAGCGGAAATCCCACGGGCGGGGCCGACGCCGCCTCCGCGCTGGACTCGCGCATGTACATCACCACGATCACGCGCAGGTAGTAGTAAGCCCCGATCACGCTGTTAATCGCCATCAGCACCGCGAGCCACAGCAAGTGCGAATTCACCGCTGCCTTGAAGATGTAGAACTTTCCGAAAAAGCCCGCTGTCACCGGCAGCCCGAGCAGCGAAAGCAGGTACACGCTGAGCGCAGCCGCAACCCATGGTTGCCGCTGCGAAAGCCCCGCATAGTCGTCCAATGAAAGATTCTTTTCGCCCGCGCCACCCAGTTGCGAAACGATGGTGAACGCTCCCAGTTTCACCAGCGCGTAGCTGAGCAAATAAAAAAGGACCGCGGCGTAAGCCGGCGCTGCTTCCGCCGCTCCGCTGCGCGCCATGAACGTAACCGCCGCGAACGCCACCATAATGTAGCCGGCGTGCGCAATCGAGCTGTACGCCAGCAGCCGCTTGACGTTGGTCTGCACCAGCGCGCCCAGGTTCCCGGCGAACATCGTCAGCGCCGCTAGCGCCCAGAAAGCCCAGAACCAGAAGTGCGTGGCGGCCGGAACCGTCGCAAAGATGCGCAAGAGCAGCGCAAATGCCGCGGCCTTCGGTCCCGCGGAAAATAGCGCCGTCACCGGCGTCGGTGCGCCTTCGTAAACGTCCGGCGTCCACACCTGGAAAGGCGCCGCGGCTACTTTGAAGCCCAGGCCAATCAGAATCATCGCCAGCCCAAGCTCGAAATACGTGCTATGGAAGAGCTCTTCGGAGCCCATCCCGATCAGCTTGGTCGTTCCGCTCGAACCGTACACCAGCGCGATCCCGTAGAGAAAGAACGCCGTCGCAAACGAGCCAAGCAGAAAATACTTCATCGCCGATTCGCTGGACTTCAAGGAATCGCGGCGATACCCCGCAAGAATGTAGCTGGAGATCGAACTCATCTCCAGGCCGATGAACGCAGTGAGCAACTCCTGTGCCGATGCCAGCACGCCCATTCCCGCGGTGGCAAACAGCAGCAGCGCGTAAAATTCCGCGAAGGGAAGCCGTTCCCGCTCCAGATATGGCTCCGCCACCAGAACCACCAGAAACGCAACGGTCCCTACCAGCAGCCGGAAAAAGAAACTGAACGAATCGGACTGCACCAGACCGTCAAAACCAGGCCCCGCATGCATTGCTGAAGTCACCGATGCCGCCGTTCCCGCCAGCGCGCCGATCAGCGCCAGAAACGTAAAGAAGTGACGGCTGCGCACGAACGGCTGCATCAACATCACCAGCACGCCGAAGCCGCACCACACCAGTTCCGGAAGCACTCGATACGCGTCGATAACGCGGGGAAGCATTTAGCGGACTTCCAGCCTTTCCCTCGAAGTGACTCTTGCCGCCGCACTTGCAGAGTCTCGGCTGGCCTGTGACGTGGTTCCGTTCAGCTTTACAACGTTAGGCTTGAATACGTTCGGCGCCGCAGCCTCATAAGGCCGCTGTGGCTCGACCTGATCAATTACGTCCTGCGCCGCAGCCGCTGTGCGCTTGGTGATAAACGTCGAGCCGATGCCCATCCACAGCGTCACAACGGCCATGGTCGCGAGAATCCACTTCTCGCGCGCGGAGGCATCGGGGAGCGTGCGGTTTTTCTCCCGCGTGATCTCGCCGAAGAACACACGTTGATACGACCATAGCAAGTAGCAGGCGGAGAGAATCACGCCAAGCGCCGCCCACGAAGCCCAGCCCCAGTGCCGCTGGTACGTGCCGAGTAGCACCAGGTATTCGCCGACGAAACCATTCAGCATCGGCAATCCCAGCGAGGAGAGAGCCACAAACAGGAAGAACGCCGCAAGCTTTGGCATCGGCGTGGCCAGCCCGCCGTACTCCCTGATTTCAAACGTGTGCCGCCGGTCGTACAGCATGCCGACGAGCAAAAAGAGCGCGCCCGTCGAAATTCCGTGCGCCAGCATCTGGTAAACCGCGCCCTGCATGGAAATGTTGTGGAACGCGAAAATCCCCAGCACTACGAAGCCAAGGTGGCTGACGGACGAGTAGGCGACCAGCTTCTTCAAGTTTGGCTGCACCATCGCCACCAGCGCGCCGTAAATAATGCCGATGATCGCCAACACTGCCACCCAGCCCGCAGCGCGGCGCGAAGCTTCCGGGAAGAGCGGCAAGCAAAAGCGAATCATGCCGTACGTCCCCATTTTCAGCAGCACCCCTGCCAGCATCACCGACCCGGCCGTGGGCGCTTCCACGTGCGCATCCGGGAGCCAGGTGTGCAAGGGGAAGAGCGGCACCTTGATTGCAAACGCGAGAAAGAAAGCCAGGAAGAGGAGCGCTTCGGTTCTCGGCGCGAGCTCCAGGCCACCTTGCGACGCAGGTGTATGCAGCAGCGTCTGAATCGTCGGCAGATCGAACGTGCCCGTGGCGTTGTACAACCAGACGATGCCGACCAGCATCAGGATCGAGCCGGCCATCGTGTAAAGCACGAACTTCACCGCTGCATACACGCGGCGATCGTGTCCCCAAATGCCGATCAAAAACGCCATGGGAATCAGCATCACTTCCCAGAAAAGGAAAAAGAGAAAAAGGTCCAGCGAGAGAAACACGCCCACGACACCGACTTCCAGCATCAGCAGCATCACGAAAAATTCTTTGACGCGGTGCTCGATGCTTTTCCACGAAGCCAGAATCGAAATCGGCGTTAGAAACGTCGTTAGGATCACCAGGAACAAACTGATTCCGTCAACGCCCAGGTGGTAGTTGATCGGCGGCTGGTTGATCCACTTGGCGTATTCCTCGAGGTGATACCCGGTGGCGCCGGCAGGCACTGCGCGGATCATCAACAGCGAAAACAAAAATTCCGCAAGGGAAACAATCAGGGCGATGATGCGGATGAATTTATGATCGTCGCCGCGCAACAACAACAACGCCAGCGCTCCCACGGCAGGGAAGAAAATAAGCACGGAAAGCAAGTGTCCGCCGTGCAGCATCAGCGCACCATCCCGAGGACGGCTTTTCCGCTGAATGGCCAGAAGAAGATGACCGCTATCACGACCAGCGCACCGACGACCACCCACACTGCGTAGCTGCGCGTGTTTCCGGATTGCGCGTGACGAACCCCGTCGCCGATGGCAGTCGCGCCTTCAGCAATGCCGTTCACGGCGCCATCGATTCCCGCAATATCGGCGCCCTTCCATAGGACATTGGTCGAAATCCACAGCAGCGGGCGGACAATGACAGCAGCATACAATTCGTCCACGTAATACTTGTTCAGCAGCGTGGTATACACGCCGCGCAACGACTTGGCCAGACTGTCCGCCTTGCCAGGCCTGCGGATGTACAGCCAAAACGCCGCGGCGAAACCAAGCAGTGCAACAGAAGTAGCGATCGCCGCTAAATATTGCATGAATTTGACGGCGCCTCCTTCATTCCAGCCCCGCGACCCTATAAGAGCGATCGGAGCGGTCGAGAGAGGATCGCCAAGCACGGGCCCTACAAACTTATCGAAGTAGTTTTCACCGCCCCAGAATTCAGGCGCGGCCATCCAACCACCGATAATGGAAAGCACCGCAAGGACCACCAGCGGACCCAGCATGCTCCACGGCGATTCGTGCACATGAACGTGGTGGTCGTCATACCGCTGCTTTCCATGAAAAGTCAGGAAGATCAGCCGGAACATGTAGAACGCCGTCAGCAGCGCCGTGGCCAGTCCGAACCCGTACAATGCATATCCAACGTTGCGGCCGCCATATTCATTCTCGAAAGCGCTTAACAGGATGGAGTCCTTACTGAAGAACCCGGCGAATGGCGGAAAGCCTGCAATCGCCAGCGTGGCCGTCAGCATCGTCACGTACGTCCAGCGAATCTTTTTGCTCAGTCCGCCCATGCGGAGCATGTCCTGCTCGCCGCCCATGGCGTGAATCACGCTACCAGCCGCAAGGAAGAGCAGCGCCTTGAAGAACGCGTGGGTCATCAGATGAAAGATGCCCGCGGAAAATGCGCCCACGCCGCACGCGAGAAACATGTAGCCCAATTGACTGACAGTGGAGTACGCCAGAACTTTTTTGATATCCGTTTGCACCAAGCCGACGGTGGCGGCAAAAAACGCCGTCGCGCAGCCCACGATAGCGACGACCAGCATCGCCGTCGGAGCATGCGCAAAAAGAATGTGCGAGCGGGCCACAACATATACGCCCGCGGTCACCATCGTGGCCGCGTGGATCAGCGCGCTCACAGGTGTCGGCCCTTCCATCGCGTCCGGCAGCCAAACGTACAGAGGTAACTGCGCCGATTTTCCGCACGCGCCCATGAAAAGGAGCAAACACGCAAACGTCAAAGTGCCAAGATGCCCGCTCAATTCAACAGGCCAGCCGTGCAGCGTTGAACTAGTGAAAATGGCTTGGAAATCCAAGGTATGGAAAGCGCGGAACAGCAAAAACATCCCCAGCATGAATCCGAAATCGCCGATGCGATTGACGATGAACGCTTTCTTCCCCGCATCCGAAGCAGATTTTTTCAGAAAGTAAAATCCAATGAGCAAATAGCTCGAAAGCCCGACGCCCTCCCAGCCAACGAAGAGCAGCACGTAATTCGCCGCCAGCACCAGGATTAGCATGAAAAACATGAACAGGTTGAGGTAGGAAAAGAACCGGTAGTAGCCGCCCTCATGCGCCATGTATCCGGTCGCATAAACGTGAATCAGCCAGCCCACTCCGGTCACCACCAGCACCATTACCACCGTGAGCTGATCCATCTGCAGGTCGAAGCCCGCGCGGAAATTGCCCGCTGCGATCCAGGTGAAGAATTCCTTGTGAAAGAGAACTTGCCCGGACTCGAAAAACTCGCGCACCGCTTCCAGCGCGCCGAGAAACGAAAGCCCAGTCGATCCGATTGCCACCCAGTTAACGATCTTGTTCGGCCACTTCGCGCCAAAAAGTCCATTCACCGCCGAGCCCAGCAGCGGCAGCAGCGGAACAATCCACAGGTATTCGAGCATCGGGTATTTCGGCATTAGAGTTTGAGCAGGTCCACGCGTTCCACGTTCAGCGTTTGCCGGTTGCGCGCAATCAAGATGATGATTCCCAGTCCCACGGCGGCTTCCGCCGCCGCCACCACAATCACGAACAGCACAAAAACCTGGCCGTCGACTTTTCCCAGAGCCTGGCTAAACGCCACAAACGCGAGGTTGACGGCGTTGAGCATCAGCTCAATGGACATGAAAATCGTGATGATGTTGCGCTTGAAGATAAACGCAAACACGCCCAGCCCGAACAGGATCGCGCTCAGGATGACGTAATAGTTCGTCGGTACCATCTCAACTTTTCTCCCGCTGGGCCAGTACCGTGGCCCCGAGCACCGCCACGAGAATCAGGAACGAAGTCAGCTCGAACGGATAGACGAAATCCTTGAAAATCATGTTGGAAATCCCGAGCGTCGAAGCAAGTTCTCCCGTTTGCGGCGCGGCATGCACGCTCTCCGCCGACTTCGCGATCGTCGCCGCCACGAATCCCGCCAGTGCCACCACCAGGAGCAATCCCGGCGCTCCCGCCATCTTGGAAAGGTTGGTGTGCTCCTCCACGCCCGCGTTCAAAAGCATGATTACGAACACGAACAGCACCATGATCGCGCCGCCATAGACGATGATCTGCACGGCAGCAACGAACTCCGCGCCCAGCAGAAGATAAAGTCCCGCGAGCGCAACCATCACCACGATCAACGACAGCGCGCTATGAATCGGGTGCTTCTGCAAAATCAGGCTGACCGCGCCAATCACCGCCAGCGCCGCCAGCACAAAGAAAACTACGAGCGGCGCGGTCATTTCGCGCCCCACGTCATTCTCGCCAGGATCACAAAGCTGGTGACAATTACGTTCACGATGGACAGCGGCAGCAGCAATTTCCACCCGAAGGCCATCAGCTGGTCATAACGGAAGCGCGGCAGCGTCCCGCGCATCCACACATACACAAACAGAAAAACAAAAATCTTGGACAACAGCCAGAAGGGCGCCTGAATAAACTCATTCACGTTGGGGAGCAAGACAAAAACCGCGCCCAGCCCGGCAATTGCCGTTCCGACTCCCGGCAAAATAATGCGGCCGAACATCGTTTCGTAGCGGAACCCGTCCAAAATCACCCACAGCCCGAACGGAATCAGGATCACCGACGGCAAATAATGAGTGAAAGTCCACGAAGCAGGGAAGGGAGACAGCCAGCCGCCGAAAAACAGAATCGAGCACAAGCACGAAACCGTGATCATGCTGGTGTATTCCGCGATGAAGAACATCGCGAACTTGAAGCTGGCATACTCCGTGTGAAAGCCCGCGACCAGCTCAGACTCCGCTTCGGGCAAATCGAACGGCACGCGATTCGTTTCCGCGACCGCAGCCACGAAAAAACAAAAAAATCCCAAGATCTGCGGCCACACATTCCAGCCAAAAATTCCACGTTCCGGATGGTGCGCCTGCGCTTCGATAATTTGCTTCAAGTTGAAGCTGCCCGCCATCAGCAGCACGCCGACTACGGACATCGTGAGCGCCAGCTCGTAACTGATCATTTGCGCCGAGCTGCGCAGCCCGCCGAGCAGCGGATACTTGCTGTTGGAAGACCATCCCGCCAGCGCCACGCCATAAACGCCCATCGCCGTGATCGCGAACAGCGCCAGGATTCCGATGTTCACATCCGGCGACACAATTCCCAGATAGATTGCCTTTCCGTAAAATTTCCACGGCAATGGCTCTGGCCCAAACGGGATGAGCGCAATCGACGTCAGTGCCAGGGCCAAAGCCAGGAGAGGCGCGAGGTAGTAGACAAATTTATCGGCGCCCGCCGGCGTGGGATCTTCCTTAAAAAGAAATTTCAGGCCGTCGGCTAGCGGCTGGAGCAATCCGTGCGGTCCCACGCGATGCGGCCCCCAGCGCGACTGCATGTGCGCCACAACTTTCCGCTCGAACCACGTCAGGTATGCATTCACTGTCAGGACGATGAAAAGCAGCAGCGCAATCTTCACGACCGTGATGACCAGCTCCGCATTTGAGGACAAGAAAGAAGTCACGGCTAGGCCTTGGCCTCCGGCAGCGATTCCATCATGGTGCAGAAGCGCCCCAGCGTCCCGCTCGTAAACAAAGTGTCCTTCGCAGGTCGAATCAACCCCACCGGCACGTCGTACGGCACATGCCCGTTCCGCGCAAATTCCATGCGCGTCGGCTCCGCGCCCCCGGTCAGCAGCCCCGCCGACTGCACGTTATAGCCGCTCACCGTCTTGCGAATTTCTTCAAACACCGCGGCCGGATTCTTGTAATGAAACGCTTTCCCCAGTCCCAACTTTTCCAATTGATGCGATAAGATCCTCAGCAAATCGAAATCGCTCCGCGGCCCCATCACTTCCGCGCCTTTGTGCAGCATTTGAATTTCGCCGGAAGTATTGGTGACCGTGCCGTCCTTTTCATAGGCCGAGGCCGCGGGAAAAACGATGTCCGCCACGCTAGCCGTCTCGGTGAGGAACATTTCGTGCACGATTAGCGTGTCCAGTTTGTCGCGCCCAAGACTCAGTGTGCCGAAATGCGCCAGTGGGTTCGCGCCCATCACGTACAACGCCCTCAACTTTCCCGCTTGCGCTGCTTCCACCATTTGCGGCGTGGTCAGTCCTGGCTTTGGCGGAATCGGTCCGCAGCCCCACAACTTTTCAAAGGAAGTGTGCGCGTGCGGACTGCCCACGTAGGCGTATCCCGGCAAACGGTCCGGCAACACACCCATGTCTGCGGCGCCGCGCGAATTAGCGTAATCCCCCAGCGCCATGTAGTGTGTTTTGCCTGGCAGCTTCGAACCGAAGGCTACTAGCGTAGCAATCGCCGCGCCAGAAATCTCCGCGCCGAACGCTACGGCGACATCGCTTTCCGCCTCAAGCCCGGCCTTCAATTGCACCAGTTGTTCAACAAGCTCCGGCGCGAGATGTCCTTCCTCATGCGCCAGCCAGCGCAGCGCGGCCGCTTCCTGGCCTGCCGACACTTTCACAAACTGCGTGGCCTTGCGCTTGAGCTTGATCTCGTTCGCATTGATGACGAACAGTTTGGCGCCAAAGTGCCGGATTCCGCTGCGAATCTGCCATCCGACAAGCGGGTTCTGATTCGTGGGATCATTTCCCACCAGCAAAACGGCCTTCGATTCGTACAATTGCTTCATTGTCAGTAGCGAATCGCCGGCACGCTCGCCAAGCGCGGTAATCAGTCCCGTGTAGTCGGCTGTGCGATGATGGTCGACGTTGTTTGTTCCAAACGTGGTGCGCGCCAGCTTCTGCAACAAATAATTTTCTTCATTCGAAGCGCGGTTCGAGCCGATGAAACCAATCGCGTCTTTGCCGCCGGAATCGTGGACTGCCTTCAGCATGGTCGCCGCGGCCTGTGCCGCTTCTTCCCACGATACGGGATAAAGCTTGGCTCCCTTGCGAACCATCGGCTGCCGGATGCGTTCGGCGTGCTTCGTAAAATCAAATCCAAACCGCCCCTTGACGCACAGAAAGTCTCCGTTGATGCCGCTCAGGTCGCGGTTGTTTGAACGCAGAATCTCGTGGTTGCGCACGCTCAGCGTGGTCTTGCAGCCATTCGAACAATGCGTGCACACCGTCGGAACGTACGCCATTTCCCACGGGCGCGTTTTATACCGGTAGGTCCCGCTGGTCAGCGCTCCGACCGGGCAGATATCGATGCACATCCCGCACTCTTCGCACTCCAGATGATCCTGGCGGTTCGGGATGATCACGCTGTTCGCCCCGCGCATGCCCACGCCCAGCGCCTTTACGTCCATGCCTTCATCGCAAACGCGCACGCAGCGGAAGCACAAAATGCAGCGCGGCGCATCGTAATAAACCAGCTCCGACCATTTTTCTTCCGGCCGGTGAATTTTTTCTTCCACAAAACGGCTGGAGTCCGCGCCGTAGCGGAACACCATGTCCTGCAATTCGCACTCGCCGCCCTTGTCGCACACCGGGCAATCCAGCGGGTGATTCGTCAGCAGGAATTCCAGCATGTACTTGCGCGCCTGGCGCACCTGCTCGGTGTCCGTTCGAACGATCATCCCTTCCATCGCCACCAGCGTGCACGCGGTCTGCAGCTTCGGCGCTTTTTCGACTTCCACCAGGCACATGCGGCACGCCGCTTGCAGCGACAAGCCGGGGTAGTAGCAGAACGACGGCACTTCCGTCCCCATGCGCCGCGTCGCTTCAATCACCAGCGTTCCCTGCGGCACCTGCACTTCGCGTTCGTTGATTTTCAGCTTGATCAGTTTCTGTTCGGCCATGGATTCTTATCGCGAGCCAACCAGCACGCCCGCGGATTTGTACGGGCAGCGCCCCCTCAAGTGATCTTCGAATTCGTTGCGCCACTTCTTCATGATGCTGATCGTGGGCATCGCCGCCGCGTCCCCGAGCGGGCAGAACGTGCGGCCCAGCATGTTTTTCGCCAGGTCCGCAATCATGTCGATATCTTCCACGCGTCCCATTCCGCCGTGAAAACGCTCCAGCGTCTTCCGCAGCCAGGTTGTACCTTCGCGGCACGGGATGCACCACCCGCACGATTCATGCGCGTAGAAGTGCATAATCCGGCGCGCCATGTCCACCATGCAGGTGTCTTCGTCCATGATCACCATGCCCCCGGAGCCCAGCATCGAACCGGCTTTCGCCACGGAGTCATAGTCCATCGGGATGTCAATCTCGTCGGCAGCCAGCAGCGGGCAAGAGCTTCCGCCGGGAATCACCGCCTTCAGTTTCTTTCCGTCCGGAATTCCTCCGGCCACGTCGTAGATGAACTTTTTCATGTTCATCCCCAGCCGCACTTCGTATATTCCAGGCTTGTTGACGTGTCCCGCGATGCACAGCATGCGTGTGCCGCCGTTTTTCGGCGTGCCGCGGCTGGCATACGCATCGCCGCCTTCGCGGATAATCGAGGGCACCGCGCTCAGCGTTTCCACGTTGTTAATGATTGTCGGGCATCCGTACAATCCCACCACGGCGGGGAAGGGCGGCTTAATTCGCGGGTACCCGCGCTTGCCTTCGAGCGATTCCATCAGCGCGGATTCTTCGCCGCACTCGTAAGCGCCTGCTCCGGTATGCGCCAGCAAATCGAAATCGAATCCCGTTCCGAGAATATTCTTGCCTAGGTACCCGCGCGCATACGCTTCGCCGAGAGCTCCCTCCACGATATCCAGCACGTAGCGGTATTCGCCGCGAATATAAATGAATCCTTGATGCGAACCGATGGCGCGTGCCGCAATCACCATTCCTTCGATCAACTGGTGCGGGTCCATCTCCATCAGCGGCCGGTCCTTGCATGTTCCCGGCTCGGATTCATCGGCGTTGCAAATCACGTACTTGGCCTTCGGCGTGTCCTTGGGCACGAACGACCACTTCATTCCCGTCGGGAATCCTGCGCCGCCGCGACCGCGCAGGTTCGACTTCTTCACCTCCTCGATGATCGACTCCGGCGTCATCTCTTTCAGCGCTTTCTCCAGCGCTTTGTAGCCGCCTTGCATGAGGTAGACGTCGATCTTGTGCGAGTCCTTCATCCCCCATCGCCGGCTGATGAGTGGCGTCTCCAGCTCGTGCCGTTCGTGCAGTGCGCCGGAAATTACCGGCTCGGGTGCGGGATGTTTGCCGGCGTCGAGGTCCTCGATAATGCGATCGAATTTGAGCGGCGTCAGGTTCTCGTAGAAATCGTAGTTGACCTGCATCGCGGGAGCGCCCGTGCACGCGCCGATGCATTCCACTTCTTCCAGAGAGAAAACTCCGTCGGCCGTAACTCCCTTCTGGCCGATCTCCAGCCGTTTTTTCGCGCGCTCCAAAAGCTCGTTCCCGCCCTTCAGCATGCAGGCCACGTTGGTGCAAATCTGCACATGATGCTTGCCCCAGGGCTTGCGGTGCAGCATCGAGTAATACGCCAGCGTCTCCTCGACCTGCACGTTATTCAGATCCAGCCGCCGCCCGATCTCCGCGATCATTTCGTCGCTGACGCAGCCGAATTCGTCCTGCGCGTACATCAGCATGGGAATCAGCGCGCTGCGCTTCACCGGATAGCTCGTCTGCAACTTCTCAAACTTCGCCGAAAGTGCTGGGGAGAGTTCCATGATTACCTGTCGACTTCTCCGAGAACGATATCGATTGTCCCGATGCATGCGATGACATCCGCAATCAACTGTCCTTCAATCAGCTTCGGCAGCGCCTGCAAATTAATGTACGAAGGAGAGCGGAAGTGAACGCGGAGCGGCTTTGGTGAGCCGTTGCTGGCCACGAAGCAGCCCAGCTCTCCGCGCGGAGATTCAATGGTCACAAATGCTTCGCCCGGAGGAGGTGAAAATCCCTCCGTGAAAATCTTGAAGTGGTAGATGAGCGCTTCCATCTCCGTCTTCATCTTTTCGCGCTGCGGCGGGATGATGCCCGGTGCGTCCGCCTTGATCGGTCCTTCGTCCTTGATCTTGTCGAACGCCTGCCGGATGATGTTCAGGCTTTCGCGCATCTCCGCAACGCGAACCAGGTACCGCGCGTAACAATCCGATTCCGTCCGCGTCGGCACGTTGAAATTGAATTCCTCGTAGCTCGAATACGGAAACATTTTTCGATTGTCGTAAGCAACGCCGGCCGCGCGCAGGGTCGGCCCGCTCATGCTCAACGCAATCGCATCCTCAGCCGAGATGTACCCGACCCCCTTGGTGCGCCCGATCCAGATGCGGTTTTCCGTCAGCAGTGTTTCGTATTCGTCCACGCGGCTCGGCATCATTTTCAGGAAGCGCTCGACCGGTTGCCGCCAGCCCGCCGGCGGATCCAGGGCCAGCCCGCCGATGCGAATGTAGCTGGTCATCATCCGCTGCCCGGTAAACAATTCGAAAATCTTCAAAATCTCTTCGCGCTCGCGGAAACAATAAAGAAAAACCGACATCGCTCCCAGGTCGATCGCATGCGTGCCCAGCCAGACCAGGTGCGAGGAAATTCGCTGCAACTCCACCATCATCACGCGGATGTATTGCGCGCGCTTTGGCACTTCCAGCCCTAGCAGCTTTTCCACCGCCAGGCAGTAGACCAGGTTATTCCCCAGAGGATTCAGATAATCCATCCGGTCCGTCAGCGTGATGACTTGCGAATAGGTCTTGTCTTCGCAGGATTTTTCAATTCCCGTATGCAAATACCCAAGATCAGGAACCGCTTTCACCACCGTTTCGCCATCCAACTCCAGCAAAATTCTCAGCACGCCGTGCGTCGACGGGTGTTGCGGCCCCATATTAAGGACCATCGTCTTTGCTGTTCCGATTGCGGTTTCAACGGTTGTCATGGTGTGCTGCTTTTCCGGAATAATTCGCCGGTGTTGGGCACGTCTCGATAGCCCTCTACGGGATAATCCCGGCGCAAGGGGTAGCCTTCCCAGTCTTCTGGAAGTAAGATGCGCCGCAAATCCGGATGGCCCGAAAAACGAATGCCAAACAGGTCAAAAATTTCGCGCTCCAGCCAATTCGCGCCCGGCCACACGGGAGCCAGCGAATCGACCACTGGATCGTTTCCGCCAAGCCACACGCGCAGCCGCACTTTTTCACGCCGCGGGATGGAAACCAGGTGATAGTTCAATTCGAATCGCGGCTCCGCGGGGAAGCGGTCCACGCAGGTAGCGTCAGTCAGGAAGTTGTACTGCAGCTTGGCGTCCTGGCGGCAATGTTCCGCCGTAGCTCGCAGGAGTTCGCGCGGCACGACGATCGTGGTCTCTCCCCGGTATTCACTGACTTCCGCGACCGCTTTCGGGTTCCACGAACGCAGGCACTCAGCGACAACATTAGCGTTTTTACTGGCAGGCTCCGTCACGATTTAGAATCCCACTTGCGCCGTCTATTTATGCCAGTCCAGCGCGCCCTTTTTCCAGAGATATAAATAACCGACCAACAGGATGGCAATGTAGAGCATCATCTCCCCGAAGCCGTACCACCGCAGACTGCGAAAAATGTACGCCCAGGGGTACAGGAAGATGGCTTCCACGTCGAACAAAATGAAAACCATCGCTACGAGGTAAAATTTGACCGAAAAAGGCTCGCGCGCGTCACCTGTGGGTTCCATGCCGCACTCGTATGGCTGCAGCTTGGCCCGCGTCGGACGCCTCCAGCCCACTAAAACGGAAACAGTCGTCAACGCACCGGCGAGCACCGTGGCAATCAGCAGGTGTATGAGAAGCGGGGCATAGGTATGTAATCCGGAACCACTCATAGGCGAAGAGTTATAATAGCGATTCAAGCGCCACTCGGTCAAATGCGGTGGAAAGATTCCTGCGAAGCGCTTTCAGCTCTTCGCAGGGTCAGGACGAGCAGCGAAATGCTTTTCGGTCACAATTCGAACGTGGAAGCGCGTGGCACGACCTATCACGTGCAAACGGAAGATCGCGGCACCACGAACGCGCTCATTGATACGACTGTTTACTTCAACGGACGCGTCTTGCACCGCAGGACGAATAACTATTTCGATCTGCTTCCTCTGAACCCCGGCCGCGAGCAAGCTCTAAAGGTGCGTCTCGACGAGCAACACCGCGCCGTTGTCGAGGAGCTTCGAACGGGAGCGCTGCATCTTGCGCTGCCGCGCGAGGAAAAGGCCGCTGCCTCATCGGCAGAACCGGCGACTGAGTCTGCGACTGGCGTTCTTGCGTTGGAATTGATCAACGCCAAGACCTGGCTCACGGGGAAACGCGCCTTGTTGCAAATCGTGGTTCGAAACGAAGGACGCCAAGCGGTGAGTGGCGCCACCGTGATTACCCGCGTGGATGGCGCGGCGGAGGCGACCCAGTTTTCCGCCAAGACTGGCGGCTCCGGGCAAGCGCAATTCGAATTCGATATGCCGCGCCTGGCGGGCGGTGAGCCGGCTCTGGTCATCGAGGCATCGAAAGGAAATGCCCGGGGGCATTTGCGCTTTCAGTTACGCGGCAAGCCGCGCGTCCCTTCGGCGAGTTAGCGCATGGAAACTAAAATTGCAATTGTCGTGAACGGAGAAAATCGCGCCGCCAAGCCCGGAGCTACGGTCATAGAATTGCTTCGCGAACTCGGGCTCGATTCCGGACGCGTAGCCATCGAACGGAATCTGGAAATTTTGCCGCGCCCGAAGTGGACCGAAACCCAGGTTGCACCTGGCGACCGTTACGAAATCGTGCAATTTGTCGGCGGCGGCTAAGAGTATTCTTGCGGACTCAAATTCCTTTCAGCAGATGCCCCATCTTTCGTTTCTTCGTCTTGAGATAGCCGCGGGAAATCTTTGACACGCGCGGCTGGCACGGCACGCGCTCGATGACGCGGATCCCCGAACTTTCGAGCTGGCGCACTTTCTCCGGATTGTTGGAAAGCAGGCGAATTTTCGTCGCGCCGAGCTTTTTCAAGATTTGCGCGGAAAAATTGTAATCGCGCGCGTCGGCCGCGAATCCCAGGGTTTCATTGGCTTCCACCGTGTCCATGCCGCCGTCCTGCAGTTCGTACGCGCGCAATTTGTTCATCAAACCGATGCCGCGTCCTTCCTGAGGCAAGTAGAGCAAGATTCCAGAAGATGCCTGTCCAATTTTCTTCATCGACAATTCAAGCTGGGCGCGGCAATCGCATCGCATTGAAGTCAGAACGTCGCCGGTCAGGCACTGCGAGTGAACGCGCACCAGCGGCGTGGACTTGCCGTTCATGCTGCCGCGTACCAGGGCGACCGCTTCCTCTTGCGGGCCGCGCCCCTGAAAGCCATATATCGTGAAACGCCCATAGCGTGTAGGCAGCGCAGCGTGCGCGACCATCCGCAGACCGCTGGCTTTCCTCTTCGGCTTCGTCTCTTGTCGTGATTTTGCGCGCATGGCGAAACGAGAAGTATAGCAGGGACTTTGTTTCGCACCGATTTCCGCGCGCGCGACCAACGGCGGATTCCTTCCCCGTTTCCTGCGCGGCCTCATGCGAATTCTCCCATCTTTACATCCAGCGGCGGATTGGCTAGCGTTAGCCTGGTACTAGCAACAAAAATGGATACGGCAACCTCCGTTCGCGACCTGCTGTTTACCCTTCTTCTGAAGGTCGGCGTGGCGTCGTCGATTGCTGCGCTGCTGGCGCGGTGGACGGCGTTCCGGCGCGTGCTCTTCACCGAACAACGCGAACCCGACCAAAAACTAAAGCTGATGCTGTTCCTGACGCCGGCGTTGATCGTTGGCGTGACGTTGCGCCTGGTTGGCGGGCCTGCGTACGCGTTTGCGGATTTATCGCTCGAAGGCGCTTTTTTGATGGGGCTGCTCGGCGGGCGCGTGGTCGGGCCGATCGGAGGGGCAATCATCACCATTCCAGCGCTGATTTCGCACGAATGGCTAGCCATGCCCGCAGCGTCTACGGCGGGGCTGCTCGGCGGACTAATCCGCCAGGCGATTCCCAACAAGGAAGACCTCTGGAATTTTGGCCCGTTCACGTTCCTCAACATCCCGAAAGCGACGATGCGCCTGCTGCGCAAAGCAGAATTGTCCTGGGAAATGGCACCGCTGGGCGCGTGCGTAGGCCTGGAGCTGGGCCGTGTGGCGCTGGTGCTGGCGACGACCAAACCGAAGTGGCTCTTCGCCGTTGACTCGCACTGGGACTGGTGGCTCGTGCTGGTAGTGATTGCCACGCTGATGTCCGTGGCCTCGCCGCTGAAGATCTGGAATAACACGCGCGTCGAGATGAACCTGGAGCAGCACCAGCAGTTGCTGTTGAAGGCCCGCATGGACGCGCTTTCCAGCCAAATCAATCCGCACTTTTTGTTTAACACGCTCAATACCGTCTCCGCGCTGATCCGCTTTGATCCGGATTCGGCGCGTGGCGTGGTCCTGAAGCTGAGCAACATTCTCCGGCGGCTGTTACGCAAGCACGAAACGTTTGTGCCGCTGCGCGAGGAGTTGCAATTTATCGACGACTACCTGGACATCGAGGTGGCGCGATTCGGAAAAGACAATCTCGACATCGTGAAGCACATTGACGAAGCTGCCCTGGAAGCCTTCGTCCCGAGCATGCTTCTTCAGCCGATGGTGGAGAATTGTCTGAAACACGGGCTGGCGCCGAAGCTCGGCGGCGGAAAAATCGAATTGCGAACGACCAACAGCGATGGGCGGCTGCGCATCGAGATTGAAGATAACGGTGTCGGTATTTCGGAAGAAAAAATGCCGCACGTGTACGTCGAGGGTATCGGGCTGAGCAACGTGCGCGAGCGGCTGCGCGTGCTGTACGGAACCGATTTTCATTTGGACATCGAGAGCCGGCCGGGCGAGGGAACGGTCATTCGCATTGAGATTCCAGAGTTGGTCTCGACGATGCAGGAAGTTGGATGACCCGGATTTGGTTGTAGTTGCTGCAATACAGGAGCAAACTAAGGGCGCGGCCCTCTCAGTGAATGGTCACCCCCCAGGCTTGACACTTGGCTATCTGCCAGTTCGGATGCGACACTATGGGGGCCCCCAGTGCTGAATGACCGCCACGGGGTGTACAATGAGCGAGGAACTGTGAACAGCATGAAATCAGAAAATGGAAAAACGGTGGTGGCAGTACGCGGCCGCGGAGTGCGTGCTACTCCTGAACAGGCTCGTGAGATGTGCACGTGCGGGCATCGCGCCAGCAACCACGCGGCGCTGAAGTATTCCTGCCAGGCCCCCGGCGACCACAAGGGCTTCTGCCGCTGCATGCGGTTTCTTTCCGCGAAGGAATGGCGGGGAAGTAAAGCGAAGGCCTCGTAGCGAATCCTCCGCACAAAAAAAGGCAAGGCCACATCAAGCGGCCGCCGAGTAGAGAGAAACATCTCCGCGCGCTTGACGAGTCTTCTGCGGCGAATTGAATCGCTCAGTTCTAAGCTCCTGCGGACTTCGCGAGCGGCCGCGCCGTTTTCGATTCCCAATTCTTCCGCAATTCTTCGCGTTTTTTCAGCACGAAAGCCTTGGCCTCTTCGAAATTACCGTAAACGCGCGTGCCCTTGATGGTGTTGCAAGGTGTGCAGCAAGCTACCAGATTGCTCGGCTCTTTCTTTCCTTTGCGAGCTCGCGGAACAACGAAATCCACGCGCATCGTCAGAGCGTTCTCAAAACTGGCGCGGCCGTCCAATCCGCAGTACTGACAGCGATAATCGTCGCGTTCCAGAATCTTCAGGCCTTCCTTTAGGGTTACCGGCGAGTCCACCAGGGATAACGTCATTAGGCTTAGTGGCATGGCATACCTCCAAAGCGGAAATCTTTGTGAGCAGGCGGGAGTGCGCGACTTCCACTTTCCTTGGGCAAAACCATAGGTCGCCGCGGGTCTGGTGTCAAGCCGGGAGACGATCCCGAACCGCTGTGATGGTACGAATTTCGAATCGGAACGGACTCAATTTGGATTGCGACTCTTTGAGCGGAGATTGTCTCTCGCTGCGTACCAATCCAGCCAGCGCTGCGGTTGCTTTCCCAAATCACGTCCGACGATTTCCGAAAGCGCAGCTTCGGCTTCTGCCCCGGCAAAGTCATCGGTCACGAATGGCGCGAGCAACGGCACCGTCTGTGGATATTTGTGCGCGCAGAGCGCCTCGATGACATCCACGTGGAAAATCTCGTCCCCCTCGCCGCTGCCAAGAGGGAATGTCTTCCAGATGAGCGCAATCACTGGGAGGTTCTCTTCATCAGGCATGGTGCGAAATGCGTCTAAGGCCGCCTCGGACGTTTGTTCCAGGCGATACTTGACCGCCCAGCGAGCAATCTCCCTGATCAAGGGCAGATCGTCGCGGCGCTGGAAACTGGCGAGGCCGGCAAGGCCGTAGTAGATATCACCGATCGTGTCCTTGACGTGCTCGGGAAGCGTATTCCAACGAGCAAGCTCATCCTGGCCATTAGAAACTAAGGTCGACTCGAACTTTTCGTAAACCTGTTGTTGTATTTCTATGTGATTTGCCAGGGTCTCGTGCAGTTTGTCGCCGCCGTAAGCGCCCGCGTTTCTGAAAAGGTCTGCGCGATCCCAACGCGACATGGAGGCAAACTGCCCTGCGAAGAAGTCTCCGGACACTGGCGCAATCTTCTGCAGGGCTGACTCAGTGTGTTTGCGGATGTCATCTCCGTACTCCTTCATCGAAAGAAATGGCCACAGCGCTTCCGCACGTCGCCTCGAGTCCGGGGTAGCGGCAGCTTCCTCCCATCGCCGGCGCAAAGCCACCGCCTGTTCTGCCATGTTCCTAAGCTGACTCACTTGTTGCGGATCCTGCACCCAAAAGAAGCAGTTTCCAAAATAGGTCGGCTCCCACGCCGCGGGAGCGTCTTTCTTATGATGCAAAAACAGCAGAATCCTTGTGCCAGAGGTAATGGGTTCGACAGTGTCGGGACCATCCCTCTGCTCGGTGAAAAGCCGGAAATCCGGCAGTTTGATGGAATCACCCCCGCTGGCGTTTCCTAGAAACACCTCTTCCACCATAAACTTGCTGTGTGATTCTTGGTGGACGATGACCACAAGCTCGGCGTCCAAGACCCCATAACTAAAATCTCTAGGAGTAAGCAGCTTGGAGAAGGAAGCAGGGCTACAAAGGAATACGCAGCAGAGGAACAAAATCATTCGACCCGTCTTGCTAGGCCACCGTGGGATGCGCATGGATGAAGAAAATGGTACGCCCGCAGAGGCCTCAATTCAATCTGGCTGGGATAGATTGGTGTCTAGCCAAAGACGTTATAAAAGCGAGTAGTTGGGATGAGACAGTGTCTATTCGTCGCGCAAGGTTACCATGGGATCGACTTGCGTTGCGCGCCGCGCGGGGATGTAGCAGGCCAACAGAGCGGAGAGCAGAAGTACGGCGGTGACGGCGCTGATGGCTGCAGGATCGATGGCATTGACTTGATACAAGACGGTCTTCATCACGCGGCCGACAAAGTAGGTGCCGCCCAGGCCCATCACCAAACCAATCAGCGCGAGCAACATCCCTTCCCCAATCACCAGGCGTAGCACCTGCCGCGGGCCGGCGCCAAGAGCGATACGCAATCCGATTTCGTGAGTGCGCTGCGCCACTGCGAACGACATCACGCCATAAATGCCGATGGCGGCAAGTAGAAGCGCCAGGCCCGCAAAACTGGCGAAGAGCACAGTCGAGAAGCGATCGCTGGCCAGCGACTCATGGACGAGTTGATCCATCGTTTTTACCTGGTCGAGGGGAAGTTCGGGATCGAGGGTGTGCACAACTGCGGCAATGCTCTTGGTCATGCCGGAGGGATCGCCAAAGGTGCGAACTGCAAAGCCCGCCGATGGCCAAGGTGACTGCCAGAAGGGAACATCAATCTCCGGGAAGCCCTCGCGTCGGACGCCGCCGTTATGAACGTCACCGTAGACGCCGACAATTTGCCATTCAATGGGCGGGCCGAGTTTCGTGACGCCCGGAATCAACTGCTCAACCACAACCCGCTGCGTTAGGGGATCCACTTTTGACAAATACTTTTTCAGGAAGGTCTCATTCACGACGGCAACATGCACGCTGCCCGCGACATCCTGTTCGGTAAGAGCGCGGCCCTGAAGCATGCGGATTCCAAAGGTGCGGAAATATTCGGGAGTGACCATATTGAAGCCCGCGCCGGGACGCGAGGAGGGGTCGACAGCCTGTCCCGAGAGATTGAAGGGCATGCCAAAGTTTGTGCCGATGATCGGCATGCCGGTGGAGGCAGAGACGGACGTGATTCCCGGCAGGGCGCCGATCTTATCCATGAGTTGCCGATAAAAGGTGTTGATCTGTTCAGGATGGGCAAAGCGGTCGTTGGTGATGGGCAAATAAAACGTAAGGATGTGGTCCTGTCGAAAACCCAGGTCCACGCGCGATAATTTCCAGAAACTGTGAATTACCAATCCCGCGCCCGCGAGCAGCGTGAGCGCTAAGGCGAATTCTATTGGCGCGTGACGGAGTCCATATCCGCGTTGGCTTGCTGGATAGTGACTCCCGGTTTCAGGCGCCCCATCACTAAAACAAAATGAAAATCGTGATTGATCTGTTCCGGCTTGAACGCCAGGGGGACGAACAACTGGTTTTCCAAGCGATCAGGCTGCCCGGCTGCCAGGACACCCACGACGGTGTAGGGCTCTCCATTTAGGCGGATGGGCTTGCCGATGATGTCGCGGTCGCTCCCGAAGCGCTCCATCCAGAGCCGATGGGTCGTGATCACCACATGTTCCCTTCCGACTTGCCCTTCCTCTGGCAGAAAATCCCGCCCCAGGAAGAAGGGTGTTCCCACCATATCGTTGAAGCCGGGCGTGGTTAGCCGAGTCTCAATCATTTCGGGATGGTCGGAGCCGGCGAGCGCGAAATTGCCACCAGTCCAGGCACACAAGGACTGAAAGACGGTGCTCTGGCTCTTCCAATCGAGAAAGTCCCCGGCGGAAACGCCGTTACGGTTGCCATTAGCCGCGATTTTGGACCAGACTATGACGAGTTGATCCGGATTTGGATATGGCATGGGGGAAAGAAGAGTGGCATAGACCACGCTGAAGATGGCGGTGTTCGCCCCGATGCCTAGCACTAGCGCGAGCAGGGCTACCGAAGTGAAGCCGGGGTTCTTGAGCAACAGGCGCAGGCCATAACGAACATTGCGAGCAAAATTTGCCATGACTCGTCCTCCTGGCTCGCCAAATGGCCACCCGCTGTGGTGGTTAGACGTTTGGAAGGCTGGCTAGTCACACATCGAATGTCAAAATTTAACGAGTTTTATCCGGTTGACGGGTCACTGACTTAGGGGCGGCGAGGCGCCAGGCGGCTTCGAGGGCGCGGTGCAGCGTGGGCTTTCTGACTCCCTTCAGGCTCACGTTTGTGCAACCTCGGCGTCCCCAAGCACCGCTGCATGGGTTAAAGACCTTAGGCTGCGCCTTGACGAACATCTCCTGCTCCAAGGGCGTAAGCTTGACCATCGCCCAGTCATGGTCCGGGTAGCCGAGCGTAGCAAAGATCTTTCCGGCAACGCGAAAATCGGGGTGGTGCATGTGCGCGTGCTCCTCTGTCTCGGGGAAACTCAAGGCCAGCCTGCGAAAGTCTTTGGGTGTCATAGAAGCATCTCCAGTATTTGAAGGGCCCGTGGCCTAGCATAACGGCCGGTGGATGGAATCTACATCTCACAGACCAAGGGCCATTTTCAAGGCCCGGTTTAGCTCCAGGAGTTTGGCGGGGGAGAGAGAACCTACGAAATTCGTGAGTTCCGTTTTTCGCAAGCTTACGAGGTTGTCACACATGATCCAGCTTGAATGCTTCAGGCCTTCTTCCAGATTAACCGCGACTTGCGTGGATAATCCTTCACCATTCGTGAACACCGGCGCGCAGATGACCGTCGAGAACTTTGAATCGATCAACACTTGGCGGCTGACGACGACGAAAATCCGGTACTGTTTGGGATCGCCTCCCGGCTTGAAGACACGATAAAGCTCGCCGCGGGTCATCGGCACGTATGACGCAAGGCGGTCATTCTTCGGAGGCCTGGTATTCCAGAATTTCCGCAGCCTCGCGGTTGAGTCGATCCGCGCCGCTATTGAGGCGTTCCAGGTCTCGCGCCTCCAGGGCTGCCTTAGCGCGATCGCGCAGGTATCTTCGGAGCACGCGTTCGATGAACGCGGAACGCGAGTACTTCGACCCCGCCAGGCGGTCCACGTCCTTCAGAACGTCCTTCGAGAGTGTGACGGAAGTCTTCTCTTTCATACTACCATCCTACTACCACCGCCATGCTTCCGCAAGCGGCGAAGCGGGCAAACTAAAAAGAGCTTGACAATAGGCTGAAATAACTGTATATTCTGTATTAACAGAAATAACAGACACAACGAAAGCGGCGAGAAGGCCGCCAGTCACGGAGTGGAAAAAATGAGCGAACCCGCAAAAAACACACTAACCCCGGTGGCCCAGAAATTCATTTTGCATTGGGGAGAAATGGGCACGCGTTGGGGCATCAACCGCACCGTGGCGCAGGTGCACGCGCTGCTGTTCCTGTCGCCACACCCGCTGCCCGCGGACGAAATTTCCGAGACGCTGGCCGTGGCGCGCTCGAATGTGAGTACCAGCCTGCGCGAGCTGCAGGGCTGGCGCATCGTGCGTGTGGTGCACGTGCTGGGAGACCGGCGAGACCACTTCGAGTCGATCAAAGACGTGTGGGAAATTTTCCGCATCGTTTCCGAAGAGCGGAAGCGGCGCGAGATCGATCCGACGCTGAACGTGCTGGCGGAATGTGTGCGCGAGATCAAGTCCAACCCGCAGGGCGATGCATACACGCGCGAACGGCTGGAGAGCATGCTGGAGTTCTTGACGGCGATGACGGGGTTGTTCGAGGAAATCATCCGCATGCCAACCGGCGCGCTGAAGGGCGTAGTGAAGCTGCGCGGGAAAGTAATTACGCTTCTCGGAAACGATCGGAAAAAAGCAGCGGGATAGCGGCAGCGGAGAAAAATCATGATTTCGCTGGTGAGTGAGTACACCGACGGGAAAGGGCGGCACGCGCGGGGATGGCTGTTTTTTGACGCGGAGTGCAAGTTCTGCACGCGCATCGCGCGGTGGCTGGCGCCGAGTCTGGAGAAGCGCGGCATGGCACTGGCGCCGCTGCAAGATCCGCGCGTTGGAGCGCTGCTGGGATTGTCGCGCGAAGAGTTAATGCGTGAAATGCAATTTCTTCTGAGCGACGGAAGCCGATTCGGCGGCGCGGATGCGGCAGTGGCGCTGGCGCGTGAGATTTGGTGGGGCCGGCCGCTGGTATGGATATCGAGAATTCCGGGGATGGTGGAAATTCTGCGCAAGGGATACCGCTGGGTTGCCGCGAGCCGGAGCTGCGCGGCGGAGGCTTGCCCGGCATCCGAAACCTCGAAGCGAGTGTAGAGCTGGAAAGGAGCGCACGAAAATGAGTCCGGCCGTGGCTTTCTTGTTGGATGTTGCCCTTGCGGCGTTCTTGTTTGTCGGCATCGTGGCGTATGTCAAAAAGCAGCTAAGAACTTTGCTCATTGAACTCTGCGGGACAACTGAACGCGCCAGTTTTTGGCTAGCGTTCTCCAACGTCGCACTTGTTCTCGTCCCGCTGATCTTCGCTCTCGACTACAAGCCCGAGTTCGGGCCCGACAAGACCGCGATCTTCGAGATGGCCACACAACTCAAATATGCGCTGATTGGATTCGTCATCACCCTGGGTTTGCTTGCGCTTATCCTTTTCCGATTTATTCCACGTGACAAGAACAGTCTGACAGGCGCGCCGCAGCGGCAAAGCTGAATACCGCAACAAAGTGGAACATCTTTTAGGCGGTGTGCGATTGACTAAGCCGGATGCTTGGCCCTAAGATGCGCGCAACGATGCATGTGGTCTGCGAATTCCTGTCAAGGGTCAAGTCAGCGGTCAAGTCAAAGGTCACGTCAGGCGTCAAGCTGAGGCGCGCGGCATTTGCGTGTTTGGTCCTCTCCTTCTTTCTTCATACGGTTTTTTCAGCGACAGAACCGGTTGTGCGCTTTCTCCGTTTTGAAGAAGCGGCGGAGACGCTCAAGCTGTTCGCTGATGCAGGCTTAAGCGGTGGCGATTTCAAGGATGCTGCCGCGTGGAACGATTGGGTCCGCTCACGCGACGCGGAAGTTCGCGGACGCATCGACCGAGGCGTCGAAGATTCCATCAGCAACCTGATTCTTTACGGTGTTTCGTATACGAGTCTTCCACGATTGGAGAATGCAGAAAGCGGAGCATCGGAAACCGGAGAGCTAACGCCGGCTGCGCTCGCGCGGGTCAATGCCCTCGCTGCGGCCTTGCCGAATTCGGCGCGCAACGAGCGGCTGCGGTTTGTGCGCGAGTTCCTGGAGCGCAAGGGCGCTCCCAGGGAGTCCGTCGAAGCGAAACTCCAAGAAAACTTGCGGCGGCTGGTCGCGGAACAACGCACTTATCAGGAAAAACTGAAGGAATCAGAAAAGGCCGCAGACCCGGCTGCGGCGCTGCTTGCGCGAGGAACGCTTTATCAAGAGCGGGGATTGTCCGTCGATACTTCTTTGCTGCCGAACTATGCGCTGGAAGACACACTGCGAACCATGCTGCGCAAAGGAGCGATCAAGCCCGGAACGATGCGCCGGATTTTGGTAATCGGGCCGGGACTGGATTTTACGGACAAGCGCGACGGCTACGATTTTTATCCGCTGCAAACCATTCAGCCGTTCGCCATGCTGGAAGCGGTGGCGCGGCTGGGATTAGGAAAAGCCGAAGGAATTTCCGTGGCGACGGTGGATTTGAACGCGGCCGTGAACGCGCATGTGGCGAGGCTCGCGGAGCGCGGCCGAGCGGGCCAGGCGTACACGGTGCAACTGCCGCGACTAGTTTCCGCGGAGTGGAGCCCGGAGGCCGTGGCGTACTGGCAAAAGTTCGGGGAGACTCTGGGCACGCCGGTGAAGGCGCTGCCGGTTCCTGCGTCGGTAAGGGACGTCACGATGCGAGCCGTGGCGATCCGTCCGGGATATGCGGCGCACATGCGCGGATTCGACATGAACGTGGTGACGCAGACCATGGACGTTCCCGAAGGGCAGGGTTTCGACTTGGTGGTCGCGACCAACGTGCTGGTTTACTACGACCTTTTTCAGCAGGCGCTGGCAATGGGCAGCATCGCCCACATGATGAACCACGGCGGCATCTTCCTGGCAAACCATGCGCTGCCGGCGCAGCACGCGCAGGCTTTGGAGTATCTCGGCCGGAGGACGGTCGCATACACGCCGAGCGGAGCGTACGGAGATGACGTGGTGGCGTACCGGCGGCGGTGAGGGTCGTGGCTTAGGGAACAGAACCGGCGATCAGGAATCTTCCAGTGTGGGATTCCTCGGAGAGATCCCTCGCTCCCGATGGTCCCGACCAGGTCGGGGCCCGCAACAACGCTCGTCGCTCGGGACAGACACCCTTTATGCGGCGTCTAGTTAACAATAACTGGCCCCCCCTCCCCCTGTTTTTCATAAGTGTTCATTCTAAAGGTGGTTAAAGTCCTTTGTTTTGACACACTTTTGTAAGTGTTGATTTTAAAGGTGGATAGGGGTGCCAAGACCGAGCGTTTCCACAGGTGCTCATTCTATGGGATTTATCTGTCACAGCGCTGTGGAGGTGCAAAAAAAAAGAAAAGCAGCAGACGCGCTGCTGCAAACTGCTTAAATCCCGCACGAATACCCAATAAGAACCATAGCACAAGTTAAAGAGCAAGTCAATTGAAATCTGGTGTAATGTCGTTAGCACATGATATGTCCGCTTGATTAGCATGTGAAATGTCCGCTTTTGAGAGGCGGCTGGGTGTAGACCGCATTCCGGGAGGTTGCCGGGATGGTTTACACCAGGGTCGCCATGGAGCGGG